>Ga0208979_100128_pt1 | contig 132226 bp, 123 predicted proteins | sample HotLakConsUCCSLE_FD_184738 | JGI IMG/M metagenome (GOLD analysis project Ga0208979, IMG submission 184738) | Hypersaline microbial mat communities from Hot Lake, Washington, USA - Hot Lake Consortium UCC-SLE (SPAdes) | ecosystem: Environmental > Aquatic > Non-marine Saline and Alkaline >... | reverse complement strand
AAAAGCTGATCTCCAATATTGCTGAACATGATTGAGATAAAAATGTTTGAAATTACGATAACTGTTTTGATGAAAAGCAATCAAAATGGTCATCCGATTCGCTTAAACAAAGACTTTTTGCTCTTATACGTTTCCCAACTCCACTCGATAAAAGTTGTTTTTGAAATAAAGGCTCAAATGTTTGAGCCCAATCATCGACATGGCAGAATAATTCATCTAAATTAGACATAGGACAATATAGTAATTTAAATTTGTGGTTACTTTTAGCTTACTATTTGTCCTTTCTCTTATCCCGAACTCAGGTTAAGTAGTACCTTCTTTCCAATGTGGCTTTTTGCCCTAAAATTTTTCTTTCTGATTCCACTATTCCGATAGTTTTTAAACCCACCCATTTTTCACTATCGATGAAATCTGCCACCGAATTCATCAACCAGTAACGACGTTTTTCAATTCGACCATGATTCTTTTCTATGGTTTCATATTTTTCCGCCAAGGATTTCTTGATAATTATTTTTCCATGCCCAATCAGATAATTGTTTTACATCCTCAAATAAATTACCTTGATTACCTTTGAGGCTAAGAATATACTCTCCCCCTTTCTCGATAATCCTTTTAGCTATGTCCTTTTGACACCCCATTGCATCAATGGTCACAATACAACCATTAAGTTCTAAAACTGCCAATAATTTCGGAATTGCTGTAATTTCATTGGATTTATCTTCTACTTTTAACTGTCCCAAAACCAAGTTATTATTACTAGCCCACGCACTTACCATATGAATGGCACTTTTATTTTGACTTGAATCATAAGAGTGCCGTAATGTTTTACCATCAATAGCTATTATTTCTCCTTGTGTTATCTGAGCAATATGATTAATCCAATCTAGGAAAGCTGATTGTAATTGCTTTGGACATAGACGAGCAAATAAACGACCAATAGTATCATGAGAAGGAATACCATTGGGCAGTTCGAGAAATGTTTCTAGCCAAGATACTTTACTTTTACCATATTCTTCAATTTCCACCCAAGAGTCGGCACCACAAATAACGGCTAAAATTGTTAATGCTATGATATCAACTAATTTATATTCAATTAAGTAACTGGTTCGTGGGTCTTCAATATTTTCAAAATGTTTCCACAAGTATGATTTCTCAGAACTCACGGCTATTAATTTCCTCTATGATGTTTACCATATCACTTTCTCATAAATTTTTAGTATGCGTTTGCCCTGACCAAAAAGTCGGCATAAAGCCCCTATGTTCAGTTATGGGGATATAATACTAAGTCCTATTTATAAAATAAACTTTTATTTATTGTTTTTGGCAATGGGCTTAAGCCCATTGTTGGTTCTATTCGCATACTATTCTTGACGGATTCAGTATAAGCCGATAAACAAAAAAATATTCGCAGGATTCCAACTGTAGTTTAGACTAATAATACTAAATCCTGTGTAAGTAGTATACTTATTTAGAGAGAAAAATTAAGCCAGTGATAATTAGTTAACTTTCTAATTTCTTCCTGCATTTCTTGCCGAAGAAAATTACAGCGTTGGATAAAAATGTCTTCGATTTCTTCTATACTTTCAAAATATTGGTTAAGTAAAGGTTCATCTACTAAACTCCACAATCTTTCGGCTGGTTGTAGTTCTGGAGAGTATGGTGGTAAATATTCTATTTCAATTCCCTGAGGCACTTTTGATGATTTACTCCGATGCCAACCGGCATTATCTTCTACTAACAAGACTTTTTTATTGTCTACCAGAGCATCCTTGGCAAATGCTTCATACACTAAATTTAACCATTGTGTATTTACTCTAGAACCTGTTTGAAAAGTTACTTATAAAGAAAATTAAATATTTTAAGGTTGAGGTTCTAATCGTCTGACCATAAGATGAATCATACAAGCAAAAATCATCATTTGACTAGTAGTGGGCAAAAATTCATAGTCTTTACTCAATCTTCGGTAGTGACTAAACCAAGAATAAGTTCTCTCTACTCTCTCTACTACCCATCTTTTTGGAACTACACTAAAACCGGGGTCTGAATCTGTACGTTTGACATGTTCTAAATTCCAACCAAATTCTCTCTCTACTTTAGCGATAAAATCTTTTCCTGCAAAAGTACTATCGACCCAAATTATTTTTAAGCAACTCCAAAATTGTGAGGCAAAGGTAGCCAATAATTCCATTCCGACCTTTTCCCCCCATGAACACATAAATCTAGTAACAAACCCATGGTATCTACCAAGATTGTTCTTTTGCGACCCTTAACTTTTTTTCCTCCATCAAAACCAATTTCCTCACCACCCATAACTGTTTTCACTGATTGACTATCAACGCTACCCGCCGTTGGCAAGGGGTTTCTTCCTGCTTTAATGCGTAATTGCTCTCGTAGTTTATGATTAATCTTTTGCCATGTGCCATCAGATTCCCACCCACGAAAATAAGTGTAAACACTCTGCCACTCCGGAAAATCATGAAGCATCGCTCTCCATTTTATTCCGTTAGTAACAAGATAAAAGATCCCATTTAGAACTTCTCTGATGTCCAAACTACGATTTCTCCCACCAGTTTTAGCCAGAGGAATTAAAGGTTCTAAAATTTTTCACTGGTCATCAGTGAGGTCAGTATCATATGATAATCTTGTCATGTTTTTCATTCAGTTATTAACCAAAATATTCTACATCAAGACTTTTTAAACAGGTTCTAAAGGTGAAAATAAAGTTGATATTATGCGGATAAAAAAGCGATATTTTTTTCTATCTATTTTCCTTGCCATTTTTATTAGTGCTTGTAATTTATTTGCCACCGAAACCATCAATAATAACTCCATAACTCTTACTGTTTCCGCAGCCTCAGATTTAAATTATGTATTTGAGGAAATGGGGACTTTATGGGAGGAAGAAACAGGAAATAAAGTATTATTTAACTTTGGTTCCACAGGAAAATTAGCCCAACAAATTGAGCGAGGTGCCCCAGTGGATTTATTTGCAGGGGCCAATAAGTCGTATATTGAGGATTTGGATCGATTGGGTTTGATTGTTTCAGAAACCAAAGCCCTGTACGGGCAGGGAAGGATTACTCTTTGGACGAGGGATGATAGTCCTTTAAATCCTAGAGATATTCGGGAGTTGACTAGGTCAGAATATGGCAGAGTGGCGATCGCAAATCCAGACCATGCCCCCTATGGTATAGCTGCCAGAGAAGCTCTGGAATCGGTGGGTATTTGGCAGGAAATCCAGCCTAAATTGATTTTAGGAGAAAATATTAGTCAAACGAAGCAGTATGCCGAAACGGGCAATGTAGATGTGGCCATTATGGCTTTATCCTTGAGTCTTAATCATCTGGGAAAATGGGAATTGATTCCCAATAATTTACATCAACCCATTGATCAAATGTTGGCGGTAATGGAGAAAAGTAACCATCAAACCGAAGCACGACATTTTGCAGAATATATTAATGGTATAAAAGGACGAGAATTGATGAAAAAATATGGTTTTGTTTTACCCCAAGAAATGATTGATTAATGAACTTATCTCCTTATATTCTTTCTTTACAGGTTACTGCCCTTGCGACGGTGTTATTGGTTATTTTCGGATTACCATTGGCAATTTTTTTGGCAAAAGTTCGTTTCCCTGGGCAGATAATTATTTCCACCATGCTGAATTTACCCCTTGTGTTGCCCCCTAGCGTGGTGGGTTTTTATCTCCTCTTGGCTTTTGGTAGGGGTGGTTTTATCAAAGAATGGTTGGGTATTGATATTTTATTTACTTGGCAAATAGGGGCGATCGCCAGTACCATAGTTGCGTTACCGATAATTGTAGAAGCATCAAGGGCAGCGATTCTCAACGTAAACCACGAACTAGAAGCCGTCGCCCGAACCCTAGGAGACTCAGAAATAGAAGTATTATGGAAAATTACCCTCCCCTTAGCCAAACGGGGAATTTTAGCAGGGTTTATATTGGCAGTAGCCAGAGCATTAGGAGAATTTGGAGCGACTCTGATGGTAGCAGGGAATATACCCGAAAGGACTCAAACCCTACCCCTAGCTATTTATGATGCGGTACAAAATCAACAATATGATAAGGCTAATTTTATGGTACTCGTCATGACGGTTTGGGCATTTTTTCTTTTACTATGGGTTCGCCGTTTAGAAGATCAACTTTAAAGAGAGTTTATTTACAAAATGGAGATACTCTCTATTAATCAATATGTAAAGTTTATTCCTTCTACACATCCATTTTTCCTTGATATTTCTCGTATCCTCTTCCAAAATTCTACAACAGTTCTCGTCGAAACTTCTGTTACTTTTGGAGCTGCATTCAAATTATTTGTGATGAAATCCATATCTCTCAATGCAACTCTCGGAAAACCCTCCGTTTGATTATTCCATAGTTGTGATGGACTGTAAGAATACATTCCTTCAATTGAATTTTGAAAAGTTGCTCCAAAATACAAACGTAACTTTAATGAGAAATTAACTGGATTTGGAAATGCCATTTTAAAAACATAATTTCTATAAGCTCCCAAACCAGCATTTGCTAAAGCATTTGGGTCTGATATGTCATATTCTAAATAGTTGGACACAACAAAAACAGTATCTAATTGAAAAAATGCGTCTTTGGTATTTTGATACCCTGTTGAGCCAAATAAAATTAAAGAGCCTTTTTCTAACTTGGCTAATGGTGTCAAACTTTTGTTTTTGGCTTTAAATTGCTTACACACAAAATATTTAAATTGACCATTAAAAACACATGGGTCTGTATTTTGATAACTTTGCTGATACTCTGATGACTGGGGTAAAACTGATGGCAAATAGGGTTTGTGTAACCATTGTGGGAAAAACTTAGTTGGATGACTCTCAAGTTCTCTAACACTGCTTGGTGGCTCCCATTCGCCCCAAAAAAGCAGTGCCGCTTCCTTTAAATTATTTTCAACAACATATTTACCTTTAGTGAGTAAAAATTTTCTTTTATGCCCACCAGTATTCCATGATTTATGATTCCTATTGTTGTTGTCTGGTTTATGTTCTGCCCCGGGGTGAGTGAATTGTACTATTTTCGGCATAACATCTCTCCAATTTCATTCTTTTGTTGGTTACAAATAGTGCCGAAAGGTTTGTTTGCAGGTTGCCCAAATACAACTTTAACTTTCTTTCCGCTATTCAATTTATATTCATACTGCTCGACAACGTAAGGTTTCCTACGAAGTTCCCCATCTTTTTTTTGTGAGAAATTAATAAGTTCTTTTCCTGTTGATTTAAAAATTGATTGAAAAATATCTCGTGGAATAGAAATTAATATTAAGTCTGGCTGTAACTCTTCAATTAGCATTTTCCAAATTTCAAGTCCTTCTTTGTATAAATCTGACTGTATTCCTTTTGTTAATTTACTCCAAGTTGGATTTGTAGCTAACGGAGAACAAATATCAGTATGAAGCACAATATTTGGGTAATTATTTCGATAATACGATGCAGACAAACCATTTAATATTGGCTCAAAACAGGAAAACCACTGTTTTAATGGCTTATCTTCAAAGTATGAATTTAAAGTATGTGTTAAATTTCTTGTATTATTTTCCCAATTAGAAAATCGAACAAATGAAAAAGAATCATTTTTTTTCAAACGAAACTCATTATCAGATGGATTTTTTCCAACAGTTACTATCTTAAGGTCAGATTTTTCATAAGAAGCTAAATCACCGAAATATAATATTGGTAGACTTGGGGAAACAACGACATCATAATCCTTAAACTTGTCATAATAATCAAATGTCTTTTTTATTAATTCATTGCTAATCATGCTTCGGTCACTTTAATTGGCTACAACATTCTATGTATGAATCGTAGCTTAGGTTTATGTTTTTGTCTTTCTCTGCCATGATTTCATACTCAATCCGAAAGATAGAATGTACTAATAATTGTAGATAAAATAGGATTCATAGCAAAAAAAGTATATTTAGCAGATTATTTGTGTAGTGAACAATTAAAAGAAAAATATTTTTCCAGTAAAGATAATGAGCAATGGTTTCCTCATCCCGCATTCCCTGACCTCATGACACAACTTTCCTGAAATCTTACTTACAAATGACACTTTTAGTAAACATTTATAAACCCCTAGCAAGTTACCCCTTAAATATTAATTTCCACCTAGAAGAAGGAATATTGGGGATATTAGGCGCTTCTGGTTCAGGTAAAACTATGACTCTACGTTGCATTGCAGGGATGGAAACTCCTCAAAAAGGGAAAATTATCCTTAATGGAAAAGTTTTGTTTGATTCTAGTCAAAAAATTAATGTTCCTATTTCTGCTCGTCGGGTGGGAATGGTATTTCAAAACTACGCTCTATTTCCCCATTTAACCGTGGCGGAAAATATTACCTACGGCATCAGAAAATTACCATCTTCCCAACAGAATCATCTTTTAGATGAATATATCCGTAAATTTCGCCTTTTTGGCTTAGAAAATCGTTATCCTCAACAGTTATCGGGAGGGCAACAGCAACGAGTTGCCCTTGGAAGGGCATTGGCCGTAAAACCAGAGATTTTACTATTAGATGAGCCTTTTTCTGCCCTTGACAGCTATTTAAGGCAACAATTGCAAGAACAACTATTGGAAATTCTCAATAATTATGGGGGTATCACTCTTTTTATTACCCACAATTTAGAGGAAGTTTACGCCATTTGTGAGCATTTATTAGTGATTTACCAAGGAAGTGCGTGCTGCGGAGCAGATCCAGAAGCGATCGCCCTTAATCATAAAAAATCGATTTTTGATCGTCCTTCCCATGTTCAGGTAGCCCAATTAACAGGGTGCAAGAATATATCTAGGGCAAAGATGATTTCTTGTGATCAAATAGAGGCTATAGATTGGCAATGTCGGTTAAAAGTATCTGTACCCATACCTTTTTCATTTACCCATGTGGGCATCAGAGGACATCATTTAAAAATAGTTAGTGATGCTTGCGATGAAAATATTTTTCCTTGTTGGTTAATCAAAAGTCAGGAAACCCCAGAAAAAATGATTCTTTTTCTCAAGTTGCATACTCCGCCCATGGATGATGCTTATCATGTACAGATAGAAGTATCTCAGGATAAATGGTTAACTTTGAAAAATAGTTCCTTTCCCTGGCACGTCAAGTTTAATTCCATGCAGTTGTTTTTGATGTCTGATTAAAATTCACAAGTCTTCCAACATTGGGGGATTTAGGGGGTCATCTCCTATTCTGGTTGGGAAAAAATAGCAAATACAGAAGTATAACCATGGACAAAGGTTGAACCACCCACAGGGCCAATTTCACCGTTGCAGAAGAATCCTGATACGGGAATATCTACAAAGTAATCTAATAGTAATTCCGAGTCAAAATTAGGCTCTCCGTATAATCCTTCTCCCCTACCCATACAAGAAAACATCAATGCACCTACCGCAGGAAGTTCGTCTTTGAGGTCACAATAGTTATCAAGGAGGGTTTCTAAGTCTTCCGCTGAGGCGTTACCATCACGGAGGTGAAAACGTATCCTTTGCCCTGCCCTGATGCGATCGCCCACTGCGATCGCACCGTGTTTAGGATCAACCCCCATCAAATTACGGATCAAAAAATCCCCATGATTTAATTCCAACTTAAACTCATCCCTTGCAATACCTATAAAGAGGGAGTGTTGAGCCAATTCTTGATCCTCCGTATCCAAATCATTAACCAACTCTCGCAAAAAATTAAGAGGTGAATCCGTATTACCTTGATTATCAGTCAACTCTAAAATAATATTTCTTTCCCCCTTCGTCACCTGATAAATCTTACCGATAGAGCGACATCCTTGAGCCACAATGGACTCCACCACAATCTTACCACTCATAGCCAGACCAATAGTTCCTTGAGTAGCAAAACACCCTTCTGGCTCATCAGGAGTACGATAAAATAAGCCACTAGCTACCCCCATAGTGCTAGAACTAGCCAAACCCCCAACTTTAATAGCGCTGGGATAAGCATAATCTAACCCTTCGATTAACTCATTAGTAGCTCCCGAAAAAGGATCAGACAATAAAATAAAATTGGGTTTTTCTTCAGGAGGCACTCCCACCATGTCCCACCACTCTTGGGGAGGACTATCAGAGTCTGGCAAATCATCAGGGAGAATATGGAATAAATTCAAATCCACATCAGGTAAACAAGCCACAGTCAAACTAAGGGCAGGGCTAGACTCCACCTCCGCAGGTTGCTCCTCATCTTCCATACCCACAATACCTCCACCACCGCAACCAATGAGATAACCAATGGGAAATTTATCTAACAATAAAGGCAATAACCTTGCATAATCACTGGCAAAAGCAGAGGAAATAAATAAAATGCCCAAATCTGGATTGCCAGTCAAACGTTCCTGTAATTTTTCCACCACCTCATCGACTGCTTTTTCTAAAGATGATTGAACAGAAAGGGCATTAATCCACTGAATTTTTTGTGACATAGGCATTTTAAAATGGATGGAATCTAGTCCATTAATATTTGTCTAACTGTCTTATACAACAGCATCAACCTCTAATTATTAACTTTTGCTCGCCTCTTGTCAATTATTTTCATGCCCTTGCTTTTCGTACAAACAAAAACCCCTCACCCTTAGGGAGAGAGGTTAGGACTAGAGGGAAAGTGAAGTTCGATTATTGTATATCACTAACACGATGGATATTAAGTACATCACTAATGTTTTTGATTTTTTGTATCACACTGCCTAATTGTTCCGAATCCTTCACATCTAGGGTAAGAAAAATAGAAGCAGGGTTGCCAAGGTCAGTTTTTACCGAAGCATTACTAACGTTAATATGATAGTCGCTTAATCTACCGAGAATATCTCGTAAAACACCTACCCTATCGATGGTTTTAACGATTAAATCCACAGGATATGTTACCGCACGATTAGATTTTGGTTGACTATTCCATTTTACAGGAATAAAGCGATCGCCCTTAACATTTGCTAAATTAGGACAATCATGATGATGAATAGAAATAGCCCGTTGATGGGTAATCACCCCCACAATAGACTCTCCAGGCACAGGGCGACAACACCCCGCAATATGATATTCTAAACCCTCAATCCCGGCAATAGGATATTTAGTGGCATCAATTTCTTTATAGTGCTTATGATGAATCTGAGCAGAAGTTAAAAGAGTTTCTTCCTCAAGGCTAGTGGGCTTACTAACCGATTGCTCCTTATTTTCTTCCCGCAAACGGTTGATTACCTGAGTAGAAGTAATCTCCCCATAACCCAAAGCCACCAACAAATCATCTACCTTATGAAAATTACACTTTTGAGCAACCTTCATCATGGTGTCAGACTTAATCAAAGATTCTAAACCATTTTTACCCAACTCTTTTTCCAATAAATCCCTACCCCTCGCAATATTTTCATCACGGTGAGATAACTTATACCATTGACGGATGCGGTTACGGGCAGTAGGAGTTTTAACAAAATTAAGCCAATCAAGACTAGGATGGGCATTATTTGCCGTAATAATTTCTACAATATCCCCATTTTCCAAAATACGATCCATAGGCAGCCAACGACCATTTATCTTTGCCCCCTTCATATGGTTTCCCACTTCTGAGTGAATGCGATAGGCAAAATCCACCGCCGTAGAGCCACGATTAAGAGAAATTAAAGCCCCTTGGGGAGTAAACACATATACATCATCATCAAAAAGATTTTCCTTAAGGTTATCAACATACTCCTCAGCATCCTTCAAATCCTTTTGCCAGTCCAAAAGTTGCCTTAACCAAGTAAACTTTTGTTCATCATTAGACAAATTAGTATTCTGAGAATTACCCGCTTCCTTATATTTCCAATGGGCAGCAATCCCATATTCAGCGATATGGTGCATTTCCATGGTGCGGATTTGAACTTCGAGGGGGCGTCCATTTAAACTAACCACGGTAGTATGCAAAGATTGATAAAGGTTAGGTTTCGGTAAGCCGATATAGTCCTTAAACCTACCTGGAATGGGGCGGAAAGCATCATGCACCACCGCAAGGGCTTGATAACATTCTTGTTTGGTGTTAACGATAATACGCAGGGCGGCAATGTCAAAAATTTGGTCAAATTCTTTTTGTTGTCTTTGCATCTTTTCATAGATGCCATAAAGATGTTTAGGACGCCCTTTTACTTCGATGGGATTAATATTGGACTCTTTTAACCCTTCATTGACAATGTCGATAACTTGATTAATTCTTGTTTCTCTATCGCTTCTTCTCTCAGAAATTAGATTACGAATATTTTGATAATCTTCTGCGTGTAGGTATTTAAAACTTAAGTCTTCTAATTCCCATTTAAACTGCCACATTCCCAAACGATTGGCTAGGGGGGCAAAAATTTCTTTGGTTTCCGTAGCGATTAATTTTTGCTTGTCTGAGGCTAAAAAATCTAGGGTACGCATATTATGCAGTCTATCGGCAAGTTTCACCACAATGACTCTTATATCTTGTGCCATGGCAAGAAACATTCGACGAAAATTCTCGGCCTGTCTTTCGGTTTTGTTGGAAAAGTTAAATTTTGATAGTTTGGTAACAGCTTCTACTAATTGTCTAACACTATGACCAAATAATTCTTCTATATGGTCAGGGGTAATGTCTTCGTTGTCTTCTACTACATCATGGAGAAAACCAGCGGCTATCATCTCTGCGTCTCCGCCCAATTCTCTTAATAATTCGGCAACGGCGATGGGATGGATGATATAAGCCTCCCCTGATTTGCGATATTGCCCTTCATGGAGTTTGTAGGCATATTCAAAGGCTTTACAAATAAGGTTATTGTGGGGATCATTTTGATCCCCGATCATACATTGGTTTAGCCATTCTGGAAGATGGATTTTTTTTTCTTTATCTTTACTAGGAGTTGCGACAGTCATAGGGTTATATTTTTGGGGTAGTGGTTAAAATATTCCAATTTTTCCCTAATTTTTTTCATTAAATTTAACTCTATAGCCTCTTGATGAGGGAGTGTGTTTTAATGATGTTTGAAATAAGGGAAGATAGATAGTATGTTTTTTGGTTTTAGAAAAACAATGGAGATTTACTTAAATTAAGTAATGTTGATGGTAATGTTTTACTCTACGGAAAACCTTGAGATTGTTTATGTTTTTGACTTTCTCGGTTGCCGAAAAGAGACTTTAATCTAAGTATAATCAAAAACGCTTAATTATATGATTGTAACGCAATATAAAAACAATGTTATCTAAATCACATTTTTCTATGATAAAGAATTGGGTATTTTTACTTAAAGATTTTCAAAGTCAATGGCTTTTACAAGAAATAAACAATTATTATCAAACTCCTATATGGCAAAAAATTAATGAGTTTTTACACTCACAAATTATGAAACTTTCTGAGGATGATTTTCCTACGGATACATTTTCTCAATGGCAGTCTTGGCAAACGGAAAGTTATCGTTTTATTCGTCTTCTAAATACGGAGTTGTTATTTTTTGCATCGGCCAAACAACCCCAAACTAAACACCTTAAAGCTAATAGTATTAATGAAAAGTTGCAAGGTGCGATCGCCCTTAGCGAACATTTAATTCATCAGGGAATAGGGAACGGGGAATAGGCAATGGTAATATTAAAATTTGATTATCGATTATTTATTAACTAAAAACCAACATCGCCTGAAAAAGTCAACAAACACAAGAGTTAAATCTGTATTCGCAAACCATCTCAGGCGATGAATGTTTATTCTTTCAACCTTGATTTAACAAGGATTTTTTGGTTCTCATCAAGAGAAACTCGTTATCATTTCAAAGCTAGAAATTAGCTAAGAGCATTGATAGCATAGTCGAGGTAGGAGTTAGCTTCTACAGCGGGATCTCCACTTAAACCGTGGTTAGCTTTGATATATTTTAAAGCCTCGATGTACCAGCTAGGAGATAACTCGAAGCTACGGTTGATTTCATCAATACCAGCGATTAAATACTCATCCATAGGACCAGTTCCACCAGCTACTAAACAGTAGGTAACCATACGTAGGTAGTAACCGATGTCACGAGAACATTTTGCTTTACCTTCAGAGGTAGAAGCGTAGTTAGCACCGGGGGTAGAAGTGGTGTAAGGGAATTTGCTGTAAACAGCGTTAGCAGCGCCATCAACTAAACGTTGAGCGTTTTCGGTCAACGATTTAGCCGCAGATAAACTGGCACTAGCTTGACGGAAACGACCGAAAGCGGTTTGGATTTCGGTGCTGCTGAGGAAACGACCTTGAGAATCTGCTGCGGATACTGCTTCAGTTAAAGGGGTTTTCATTGTCTAATATTCTCCTTAAATTTTTGTATGTGTTAACGAAATGATTTTTTAACTTTTTGGTAGCTATTTAATTACGCTACTGCAGCAGCAGCACGGTCAAAATAGGTAGCAACTTCAGCCATTAATTGGCTACAATCACCAAGGGTGATGTTGTTGGTGTCGTTAGCAATTGCTAAAGCAGCGTCTTTCATTTTTTGTACGCCAACAGCAACGGAAGATCCAGGAGTACCTAATGCTAAGTAGGTTTCACGAAGTCCATTTAAACAACGATCTTCTAATACGGAAGCGTCACCAGAGAAGATAGCGTAGGTAACGTAACGTAAAATGATTTCCATGTCACGAAGACAAGCTGCCATACGACGGCTGGTGTAAGCGTTTCCACCAGGAGCGATTAGTTGAGGCTGTTCAGCAAATAAGGAACGAGCTGCGTTGGTAACGATAGCAGAAGCGTTACTGGTGATACGGTTAACGGTATCCATACGCTTGTTGCTTTCGGCAACCATTTGGCTTAGAGCATCGATTTGAGAGGTAGATAGGAACTCTCCACGAGCGTCAGCTTGAGAAACAACCCTTGTGAATGCGTCGTACATTTTAAGTTAATCTCCTAAATTGAATTAGTTTTGTTAGTGTTTGTTTTATTAAATTTGATTTAACTTTTTTTTTTCGTTAAACCTTGGGAGTAAACCCTTGCAAATTAGTTTCCTACATTATGAGCTTAAAACCAAGTTTTTGTTAAGCATTTGTAAAGAAACTTAATTTTTTTACATTTGTTTTTTGTCAATGGGTCTTTTTTTACTTCCCGAATACTGTTATACATCTTTCTTGGTCTTTTTAACGTTACATCATGTTAATTTTTTCCTCTAACTTCTTTACATTTGTTAATACTAGAATGGATAAATATTAATAAACCTAGGAATGTACAACTATTAAGAAGTCCTTTAATTGATAATTAAGAATGGATGATGGATAATGACAATGAATCAACATTTTCTCGTTGATAAATCTAGAACTAGAATTTATCTTTATTTTATTAACTATTTATTAATTGAACTCTTATGAAACCTCGTCCTAGAAAGAAGCAAGAATCATTTTCTCCAAAAAATTCCTATGGGGATCAAAAAATTCCTCGTAAAAGAGATGATGCCCCTCGTTTAAAGCCCCAAAAAAGTGATGATCTGGTTTCAGAAACAGAAGAAAGTCATCAGGATTTGATTTATGGGTGTTATCCTGTATTAGAAGTTCTAAAGGGCGATCGCACCTTAAACCGTATCTATGTAACAGGTAAAATGGCCTATGACAAAAGATTTGCCGACCTTATTCAAGAAGCAAAAAGCAACGGCGCTGTCATCGATATAGTTGACTCCAAAAGAATTAGTCAAGTTACCAACTTTGCTAACCATCAGGGTATTGCCGTAACTGTTGCCCCTTACGAATATGTAGAATTAGAGCAATTAATTTCCCAAGCAAAAGCACAAACCCAAAACCCTTTAATCATTATAGCTGATGGGATCAGTGATCCCCATAACCTTGGAGCCATAATTCGTACAGGGGAAGCCCTAGGAATGCAAGGATTAATTATTCCCCAACGCAGAGCCGCAGGGGTAAACTCCACCGTAATGAAAGTAGCAGCGGGAGCATTAGAACATTTTCCCGTCACCAGAGTAATCAACCTCAACCAAGCCATTTCCCAACTACAAGAAGCAGGGTTTTGGATTTATGGCACCGTAGCCGAAAGTGGTAACTATTTACACAGCACAAAATTACAAGGGGCGGTAGGTTTAGTTATAGGCTCGGAGGATAAGGGATTAAGCCAATCTGTGGCTAAATCTTGCGACTTTTTAGTATCTATTCCCATGACAGGGAAAACCCCTAGTTTGAATGCTTCTGTGGCGACGGCTATATGCCTTTATGAAGTATGCCGTCAAAAATTAGTCCGTGAGGCCAAATAACTGGGTAAATGCCCCCCTTGTCAATCCCAAAATCAAGGACTAAAGTTAAGTAAGAGGGAAAGATTATTTCTCATGCGCTTCAAAAACTTTTGGTTAGCAACATATAAATAAGATTAAACTTAAACAAACACTACTATCGAGGTGTCATTTATGAAGGAACTTTTGATCAGAATTCTCAACTTTTTGGGATTGGCTTGTTGGATGAAACTAACTACGGAAAATCCTAGATGTACCTATTATTTTGGGCCGTTTTTGACTAAAAAAGAAGCTAGGGAAAACCAACAGGGTTATATTGATGATTTACTGGAGGAAGGGGCAAAGGAAATTAAAATTTCCATGAAAAGATTTAAACCCACAGAATTAACTATTTTTGAAGAGTTAGGGGAATTTAATGAGCCTTCTCAAAGGGTTACGGTTTCAGGCCAACCTTCTTTAAACTTGTAATTATTATTCATTTATTCTCTGTCTTGGGGTATAATCTTATAGCCTTCGGTCACTATCACAAGATTTTACCCCAGTAAAAAATGCCCATTAGACAACAACCCAGAAGAACCGCCAGAGTTTTGGCACTGCTTAGTTTAGCTCAATTCCGTGGCAATGCGGAAAAGATAGAGCAGTTAGAAATTAACGATTTATTGTTAGGGGCAATCCGTAGTTTGACCACAGAGGTAGAAAATGCTTTGGAAACTGCTTCTGATGAGTTGAATCGCAGTAATGAACAGATTTTTAAGAGTGAAACTCGCACGACTAATGTGGGTAGTGCCAAGGAAATGTTGAAAGATGCGATCGCCTTTACCCAAAAAGCTATTAACCGTCTTGGTACTGTTTTAGAGTTACCTGAATTTGTCCAACTTTCTCAACAGGCACAGGTGAGGGAATATGCCATCGAGTTAATTACCACTGTCAATCGTCGTCAGGGAGAAATTAACCAAATGTTGGACGATGTGATGATTGATTGGAAACTTAATCGTTTGTCTCTGATTGATGGTAATATTTTGCGCATTGCGGTGGCAGAAATGGCTTTTTTACAAATTGAGCCAAAGGTGGCTATTAACGAGGCGGTGGAAATGGCAAAAACCTATTCTGATGATGATGGTTTCCGTTTTATTAATGGCGTTTTAAGAAAAATTAGTGATCAACTTACCAAGTAGGTTTTAGGTGCTAGGTTTTAAATATTTTACTATTCTCCATTCCCTATTTAGCCACAATTCCAGACCATTGGACATTTTTTTCATGGGTGCGACGGTAGGAAAAAAACCGCTCAGGGGTTTGATAAGTGCAATAAGGTGCGATCGCAATTTGTTCTTTTTCGATACCCTTTTGTTGTATTTGAGTATTTATTACTTGGGTTACGTTTAACCTTACCTTACCTTCTTCATTGTCCTCTAAAATAACTTTGTTGAGGGAATCATAACCTTGGGTCAAAATTTCTTGGTCTGTGCCTTCAAAAATGGTTGATAATACCTGTAATGCCACGGGAATATCCACTTGATACACTTCTCCATGAATAGCAGGCCCTAGGGCAAAGAGTAAGTCTTCTTTTTTTGAGCCTAAATGGTCGAAAAGTGCGATCGCATCAGGGACGATTTCTGAAGCAGTGCCACGCCACCCAGAATGAATGGCACATACTTTTCCTAAAGTGCGATCGGCCATCAAAACTGGGGTACAATCAGCACTAGCCACCCATACCGACTCATGGAGTTTTTCGGTAATAATGCCATCTCCTTGAGAATATATAACATTACCCTCCTCATCCTTCCTCACTTCTACCGCCGAGGTTGAAAAAATAATATTAGTGTGAATTTGCTTGAGACGAAAAGCCTTTGCTGAATCATCCAGATATTGGCTCAAAACCTTGGGTGGTTGCCCTGCAAAATCCACCGAAAAAAAACCATGACACCAATCTTTTAACAATTCACAGGTCAAAAATTCTCCTTGGGAAGTAGATTTCCATTGCCACGGAGAAGTATGAGATGATGAATAGGTCATGGTGGGATAATTTTTGATAATAATCAATAAAAATAAATTGCTTATATTTTAATCAAATTTCTCACTATTTAACCAAAATTATTTTACTAATTATAATCCTCGAAAAAATATTAATTCAATTCCTTGGCAATAATACAGTTTCTACCATTTTCTTTGGCTAAATAAAGAGCCTTATCAGCTAGTGCAATTAAATCTGAAGATGAATGATTTTGAGTGGGAATTGTGGTTGTAATACCCATACTTAATGTTATTTGATTACTTACATCAGAATATTCGTGTTTTAATTCTAAACTTTTGATATTTTCTTGGATTAATTCCCCCATTGCGATCGCATCTTGGGTGCAAGTATAGGGTAAAATGATAATAAACTCCTCCCCTCCAAATCGAGCAACTAATTCCCCCGGGCGTTTCACCACAGCACCAAGACAATGGGCAATTTTCTTCAAACACTCATCTCCCTGTAGATGCCCATAACCATCATTATAAGCCTTAAAAAAATCTACATCCGCCATAATAATGGATAAATGATTTTCCTGTCTCAGATGTCTTTGCCACTCATTTTTTATGGTCTTATCAAATAAACGACGATTAGCTACTCCAGTCAAACTATCATTATTGGCAAGGGATTTTAGCTGTATTTCCATTTTTTTTCGTGGAGTAATATCCCTGATAATCAAAGAAAAACCATCTCCCAATTTATTAGCAATAAAATGATACCATTGGCGATGTTCTCCTGTTTTTAAATAAATATCTTCCGATAAAAAACTACCATTTTGTGCCAACTCTTTTAACCTATTAAAAAGATTAGGATCAATCTTATTGATCAATTTTTTACCTACTAATTTACCCACTAAGTTTATTTTATGGGCGTTAATCATTTTTGCAAAAACTGGGTTAACCACGACACAACGAAAATCATCAATATCAGTGTTTAGAGACTTTCTTACTGCCTGTAAGGCGGCAATGCCATCGGAAGAAGTATTCAGAATACTTGCCAGTAATGCCCTTGATTGATATAAAATTTCTTCTGCTTCTTGTCTTTTAGTGATTTCTTTTTCTAATAATTTTTTTTGTTTTTGAATAGTCAACTGATTTTCAATTCTGGCGACCACTTCTTCAATTTGAAAAGGCTTTGTAATGTAATCAGTACCACCTACTTGAAAGCCTTTTACTTTGTCAAATACTTCATTTAACGCACTAATAAAAATAATCGGAATATGCTGAGTAAAAGGATCTTTTTTTATGGCTTCACATACCTGATAACCATCCATTTCTGGCATTGTTATATCTAATAAAATTAGATCAGGAGGATTAGACTGAATTGAGCGTAAAGCAACTTTACCACTCAGGGCTTTTTTACATTATAATTAGAGGAACTTAAGATATTAGCTAAAATTTTTATATTTTCTGCTATGTCATCAACAATTAAAAGATTATATTGAGAATTTTCTGACATTGTGAATAAGGTATAATATATACCAAACAAGGTTTATATTTTGATAGCTATTAAAGATTAATTTTTAGTTGCAGAAAAAAACAAAATAATTACTAAATAACTGATATTTTGGCTAGAAAAAGCCTTTATCTTTAGTTATAATTCTTCGATCAAGTTGGTAATTCTATCTAATGCGAAAGAATTAACTATTTTTGTTAATCCCTCAATTAAATCTGTTTCTATATTAGGTATTTGTTTAATTAAATTTAAAATTAATTGTTCATCTAAATCAATACTAGCTTGATATAGTTGATTTAACCATTCTTGGGGCATGATTAATAAATCCGATGGTTTTAATTATTTGATATTACTAGAAAAAGATTTATTTAACTCCACTTGATTATAAATAAAGCGTACCCCTAAATGTTTGCTCAACATTTCAAAAATGGTTTCTTGGCGAAAGGGTTTGCGCACAAAATCATCACACCCTGCTGACAAAATAATTTCTTTTTCTTCTTCCAACACACTAGCCGTCACCGCAATAATTGCGGTAGCATTACCCATTACAGTGCTTTTAATTATTTTAGTAGCCTCATAACCATTTAATATGGGCATTCGCATATCCATAAAAATTAAATCAGGTTGCCACTCTTGCCAAAGGGCGATCGCCTCTTGACCATTATTTGCTATCTTTAAATCAAACTTAAAAGGCTCTAATAATTTGAATAATAACTGACAATTAATATCCTTATCATCGACAATCAAAATTCTATATTGTGGCTGATTTTCCTCAATACCCACCACCTGTAAACCAGGGTTATGAATCTCAACCTCATCCTCCGCAGCCAAATTGGCATTAATAGAAAAAGAAAAAACACTGCCTACATTTTCCTCACTAGAAACACTTATTTCCCCTGCCATTAATTGTACAAATCTTTTACTAATAGATAACCCTAAACCCGTACCATTATTAACCTCTTTTCCTGTTTGAGTTTGAGTAAATGGTTGAAACAAATTTTTTAATTCATCCTGACTAATACCCTTTCCCGTATCCCTAATAATAAATAAAAGTTTTACTTGGTTTTCTTGCATATTTACTTCTGCATTATGGATATTAGCAATTTGTACCGATATGCCCCCTTGCCCAGTAAACTTAATGGCATTACTAATTAAGTTAAGTAAAATTTGCCTTAACTTTGGTGCATCAGCTTCCATAAAATGAGGTAAATTATCTAATTTCTCAAAAATCAATTGTAAACCTTTCTTCTCACACTTATATTTAAAAATATCTTCACATCATCTAATAATTTATATAAATCAAATTTTTCCAAATTAAGAGTTATTTTACCCGCTTCTATTTTAGATAAATCTAAAATGTCATTAATCAAAGTCAATAAATTTTCTCCGCTACGGTTAATAATATCAAGACTTTCTTGGTGATCTGGGGGAATATTGCTAGACCACAACATAATTTGAGTAAAGCCCAAAATAGCATTTAAAGGAGTGCGTAATTCATGACTCATATTTTGCTAAAAACTCACTTTTGGCATGGTTAGCAACCTCTGCTTTTTCCTTTGCTTTAACTAATTCTTCTGTCCTTAGTTTTACCTTTTCCTCTAAGCCATCCAATAAAATTTTAATGGTGTAAGCCATCTGGTTAAAAGCATCACCTAAATTTCCTAACTCATCATTTCTTGTAATGGGAATAGGTTTTTTATAATCACCATTTTTAAAGCGATTGACAGCCTTATTGAGTGCAAAAATTGGTCTAATAATATAGTTAGTTATTCACAAACCAATTACAAGGGAAATTACCAAGGTAATTAACCAAATAAAAATAGTAATTTTAATATTTTTCTGCACTTCCCCTATCACATCTTTTTCTGGTAAGATAATGACTACAAACCATTTTTCATTTATAATACTATCAAAAGGAAAGACTTGCACAAAAGTAGGTTGATTATCAAGATTAACTTGTAAAAAATTTGGTTCTTGAATTGTACTTAATTCATTACTAATTATTTTATCTAATTCTTTGACAAAAGAAGATGTACTGTTAGCAATATTAACTCTTTTGATAACTTGTTCTAGTGGATCTGCTTCAGGATTAGTGATCACAACAGAATTTTCTAGGGAACTAGCAATTAAGTTACTAGAAGCATCAATAATAAAAATTTCTCCTGTTTTTCCAATGGTTAAATCATCCAAAACATTGCTAAATAAAGATAATGGTAAACCACTGAATAAAACTCCGTCTAATTGATTATTTTGATCATAAACAGGTTCTACTGTGGAAATAGCTAAGCGTTGAGTCGGTTTGTATATGAAAACATCACTCCAAATAATTTCACCCGTAGTTATAGCTTGTTGATACCAAGGACGATTTTCATTGATAAAGTTAGGAATTACGGTTTTTTGTGCTAGTCTATTTCCTTGATTATCGATTCCGTAAATGCGTAAATTAGTGGGAAAAGTTTGATCCATTAAGTTCAAGTCAATTTCATTATTCTCTAGTCTTTCAACTCCGATTAATTCTCCTTGGGATGAAGCATAACCAATAAAGCCAACGTCAGGAGAACTATTAATTTAATTTGTTTCCACAGGTATCTTTCCATCAAATCAAAGTCTTCATAGTTGAGGATTCCTAAGTCACGGTTGTCCAGATTTCGTAGATTAATGTTTAAGGGTTGGGATAAATAGTTATTTAGTTGTTGTGATATTTTACTGTTTATTTCTATGGGTATTTGTAGGGCAATTTCTTCCACAGCTTTACTACTATTCTGGAAGGAGACATAACCAACTAAGCTAACGCTACTAACAAGGGGAGCAACGAAAAGAACAATGATTTTAAAACGCAGAGAGGTGAATGGTTGCATAAGAGATGAAGAAGTAAAAAATATTTATTATGTAGTTGGTTTAAATGAAAATACTTGATAAAAATAATTGCTATGTAAAACTATTTACCCAGTGATGAGGAGGTAAAATAAGCAGAAAAAATGAATTAAAGTTTAATGGTTTATTATCCATTATCCATCATCCAGAGGTGCAGATATAAGTAAAATAGAGAGATTGAAACTCTCGTTAAATATAAAAAATTATGAGTCAATTTGATTATGATTTAGTTATTATTGGTGCTGGTGTGGGTGGCCATGGGGCTGCTTTACACGCCGTTAAGATGGGTTTAAAGACTGCCATCATCGAAGCGGCTGATATGGGTGGTACTTGTGTTAACCGTGGTTGTATTCCTTCTAAGGCTCTTTTGGCGGCTTCTGGGAAGGTTCGGGAATTGGCTGATACTTCCCATCTACAGGAAATGGGTGTAAGTGTTGGTGATATTACTTTTGACCGCAGTGCGATCGCCCATCATGCCAATGATTTAGTGAGTAAAATTAGGGGAGACTTAACCAATAGTTTAAAAAGATTAAAGGTTGAGACTATCAGAGGTTGGGGAAAAGTGATTGCCCCCCAGAAAGTAGCCATAGAAACCGAATCAGGGGAAAAAATCATTACCGCCAAGGAAATTATGCTCTGCCCTGGGTCAGTGCCTTTTGTACCAAGGGGTGTAGAGATTGATGGTAAAACTGTATATACTAGCGATGACGCCGTCAGATTGGAGTCTTTGCCCCAATGGATAGCGGTGATTGGTAGTGGCTATATAGGCTTGGAATTTGCGGATGTTTATACTGCCCTTGGCTCAGAAATTACCATGATTGAAGCCATGGATAAATTGATGCCCACTTTTGATCCCGATATTGCTAAAATTGCCGAGAAGGTATTAATCAATAGCCGTGACATTGAAACCTATACGGGGGTATTCGCCACCAAGGTAATTCCCGGTACTCCTGTAATGATTGAATTAACCGATGCGAAAACCAAGGAAGTGGTAGAAGTGTTGGAAGTGGATGCCTGTTTAGTGGCCACGGGGCGCATCCCTGCCACCAAAAATCTAGGCTTAGAAAACTTGGGCATCGAAACCGAAAGAGGCTTTATCCCTGTTAATGACAAAATGCAAGTCTTAAAAGATGGTGAAGTAGTACCCCATCTCTGGGCGGTGGGTGATGCCAATGGCAAAATGATGTTAGCCCACGCGGCTTCTGGGCAAGGGATTGTGGCCGTAGAGAATATGTGTGGTAATGAAAAAACCATCGATTATCGTAGTATTCCTGCAGCTGCTTTTACCCATCCCGAGATTAGCTATGTGGGGCTTAATGAGCCTCAAGCCAAGGAGTTGGGTGAAAATGAAGGTTTTGAGGTGGGAACGGCTAAAACTTACTTTAAGGCGAATTCTAAGGCGTTAGCGGAGAAAGAAACTGATGGTATCGCCAAGGTTATTTACCGTAAGGATACAGGAGAGTTGTTAGGGGTACATATTATCGGTATTCATGCTTCTGATTTGATTCAAGAGGCGGCAAATGCGATCGCATCTCGTCAATCAGTCCATGAATTGGCGTTCAATGTTCATGCCCATCCTACCCTTTCTGAGGTACTCGACGAAGCCTACAAACGGGCTAGTTAAGCATATTATATCCGATTTATAAACCATACTGTTATTTATGGTTTATGGGCAATGGGCCCCGAGTCCATTGTTCGTCTTATTATTATTTTTTATACGGATTTAGTCAACAATCCCCCAATTGTGGGGGATTTTTATTGCAAACAATTATTCGAGTGTTGTACTGGATAAAAATTTGTTATGAATTATCAATTATCAATTACTCTTCTGCCTACATTCTTTCAATAATTTTTTGGACAATTTGCACCCCAGTAAACGCCTGCCAAGCAAAAATACCTAACATGGTCATATTTAAACCCACATGGGAAAAACGAGCAAAACTACTACCCTTTTGCATATAAGGTACCAAAGAAGCAGAAGTAGTCACCATGGCCATCATACCCAAACCAGCGAGAAGGTGAGGTCCTACAAACAATTTGCCACTGTTAATATAAGTAACAGCCATACCTCCCACAGTACCCAAAACGATTAAAGCCATAAACAAAGAGCCCACTTTGTGATGACGGTTGATAAAATTACCTTTGATTAATTCTTTTCTTTCTTCCTTGTCTGCCTGACGAAGACGCTTTACCTTAATACCTAAATAAAGAGAATAAATTGCCGTACCGAATAACACCCACATCAAGACGGGATGGGCAAATTGCGACCATACTTTAACTGATTCCATTTGTTTTCCTCAATTGATCTAAAAACTAATTATAAAACTTAATATAAGTTAACATAAAAGTAGCAAATCCCGTAAATGCACAGAGTACCGAGATTATGTCACAATCAAAAGGAGATAGTTTAAGCTCAAAGTGAGAAAAAAGAATATGAATTTACCTATTCAAGCAGTACAAGCACCCTATCGAGGTGATGCTTCCTATCGTACACCACCCCCTGACTTACCCTCATTGTTGTTGAAGGAGAGAATTGTTTATCTGGGTTTACCCCTTGTTTCTCCTGATGAATATAAGGATCAAATTGGTCTTGACGTGACAGAATTAATTATTGCTCAATTGTTATTTTTACAATTTGATGACCCCGATAAACCTATTTATCTCTATATCAATTCCACTGGGACATCTTGGTATGGTGGCGATTCCATTGGTTTTGAAACCGAGGCTTTTGCTATTTGTGACACCATGAGCTACATTAAACCCCCTGTGCATACCATTTGCTTAGGTCAGGCCATGGGTACAGCAGCGATGATTTTGGCTTCTGGTACGAAAGGATGTCGGGCGAGTTTACCCAATGCAACCATTATTTTACATCAATCTCGTCAAGGGGCGCAAGGACAAGCTACGGATATTCAAATTAGAGCCAGAGAAGTTATTACCAATAAAAGGGTAATGATGAATATTTTGGCTGATAAAACTGGGCAACCAGTGGAAAAAGTAGAAAAAGATACCGATCGCATGTTCTACATGAATCCTCAACAGGCAAAGGAATATGGATTAATCGATCGCGTCTTAGAAAGTAGTAAAGACTTACCATCCCCCGCCCTAACTACCATTTAACCCTTATAATAAGGGGCGATCGCCCATATATCTACTACCAAGAGCGCCCCGAACCAAACCAAAATAAATTAAAATAATCAATAAGAATAAGAGGAAAAAAGATGCCCATTGGAGTACCAAGAGTTCCCTATCAAATGCCCGGTCAAGCCTACAGCGACTGGGTGAATATATACGATCGCCTTTATCGTGAGCGCATCATCTTCCTTGGTAGAGGCGTAAACGATAGTTTAGCAAACCAAATTATTGCCGTCATGTTGTACCTCGACTCCGAAGACAACAACAAACCCATCTACCTTTATATCAACTCCCCCGGGGGTTCTGTCACCGCAGGAATGGCAATTTATGATACCATGCAACATATCAAATCAGAAGTTGTCACCATCTGTGTTGGTTTAGCCGCCTCCATGGGAGCATTCCTACTTGCCTCTGGTGCCAAAGGCAAAAGACTCGCCCTACCCCACTCCCGAATCATGATTCACCAACCCCTAGGAGGCATTCAAGGGCGCCGTCAAGCCACCGACATCGAAATTGAAGCCAAAGAAATTATACGCATCAAAAACGATCTTAACCGCATCATGGCATTCCATACAGGTCAAACTATCGAAAAAATTGAAAAAGATACCGATAGAGATTACTTCATGTCTGCCCACGAAGCCAAAGAATATGGTCTAATCGATAAAGTTATTGAAGATAGAGTCTAGTTTATAGTACATCTGTACATTGACAAACCCTTAACCTATCCTTTACACTAATCACTATGTGTGGGGAGAGAATAAGAAAGAGAATCGAGACGAAACAAGGTAAGTCGCCGATTCTCTCTCTTTTTTTAACCAAAAAAAACCCCCAAAAACATTTGGAGGAGTTTATTAGGTCATTATCTAAGCCTTGATTAGTTAGTAGTTTGAGAAGTAAACATCTCTTTTAATTTACTTAACTCATCAGCCCAACGAGGATCTGGTTGTGCAGAATCCGCCACAGAGAAAGACTTACTACCAGATTTAGAAGAAGTTTTACGACCTTTCTTACCTTTTTTCGCCGCAGTACGCTTACTGGGTTTTTCGGTTACTTTTTCACCATCTGCACTAGGCACAGCCTCAGCCGCATCATTTTCAGAGCCTTCCTTCTCATTTTTATTGCGAGGTAAAGCCTTCTCGATGAATAAAGTAAAATCATTACCTTCTTCATCCTTAAAAGGTGCGTCATTATAAATCAAAGGTTGGTCATTATACTTAGCGATAAATTCATCCGCAGCTTCATCAGTAGGTACAGTTACAAAACCAAACCCACGACATTCATTTTTTTTACGTTCCTTAATAAGTTTAGTAGTGAAGGGAGGTTCAAACTCACTAAACATTTTTTCCAAACTTTCTTTTTCTAATTCTGCTTTGGGTAATTTTACATAAAGACGTACAGACATTTTATATCCTCCAAAGATTAAATATTTACTAAAATTTTCTAACTATATAATTATCACCCCAGAATAACCCACACTCAGACAACAAAAAAGTTAGTATGCTAAAATCAGCCACTAACTGCTTCTTATCAATTTCTATTTTATTATCGGCTCTGTGTGCCTTTACAACCATTTCTTGCTTTAATACCAAGGTTAAATTGAAGAATTTTGAGGAAGTTTTGAACTCGAGTAAGGACGATCTGAAGTTTGACTATTTTTTGTTAATTTAAAATTACCATTACAATTATAATAGTACCAGATTGTTGACACTCCCCACGAATAAATTCAGGGGATTCTAATTTCAACCACCCAACTTATCAGCCAAACTGTCGCTTAGCTGACAGAGGTTCATGTGTCCATTAGCGTTTACCAGTTCAAGACTGGAAGTTAGGGGCTGCCCATCCCTACTTAATTCTCTCAATGCTCTAGCTAAGATATTGATTGCCCCTGCTTCATCTCTATCCATTACACAACCGCATTTACAGATATGTATTCTTTGAGATAAAGTTTTCTTGACTATGGCTTGGCAATTAGAACATTCTTGACTGGTGTATTATGGACTTACACCAGAAACAATCTCACCCATAACCTTACCGTAGTATTCTAACCAATCGAAAAATACTTTCGAACTAGCATCATTGATACTTTTAGGTTAAGCTAAGCTTGGATGTCGCCACTCAAGCTTGTCTTTAAAACCGTGCATGAAACTTTCGCTTCACACGGTTTCTCTCTGATAAACCCTTTATCATGGGTACGATTCAAACTTCCATCTTTAGACATCTTATACCAAATCCGAAAGATATACTATACTAATAGTAATAAAAATAATGTTAGATAGAATCAATGGCAAGAAAAGTATATTTAGCAGATTATTTGAGTAGAGAAGAATTAAAAGAAAAATATTTTTCCAATAAAGATAATGTGGAATCAAGACGATGGCACTTATTGTGGAAAATATCTTGTGGATGGAGCGTAAAAAATAGTGCCTTAGCAGTAGGAATAAGTTACATTTACGCCAAACAAATAATTAAAAAGTATAACAATCAGGGAGAACAAGGAATATTAAATGGTCGTAAAACAAGAAAAAAATATTTCGGTGGAAAAAAAAGCCTATTAACAGACCAGCAATTACAAAAATTAAAGTCAGAATTAGAATCGAAACCAGAAGATGGAGGACTTTGGACAGGACCGAAAGTAGCTCGTTGGATAGAAAAAGAAACAGGAAGAGAAAAAGTGTGGAATCAAAGGGGGTGGGACTATCTAAAAAAGTGCAGATACTCTTGGCAGAGTCCGAGACCAAAACATAGAAAAGGAGATGCCAAGGAACAACAAGAATTTAAGCACAATTTTAAAGAGAAAGTAAAAGCTCTTGAAGCCAAACATAGTGGAGAACAAGTAGATGTGTGGTTTTTTGATGAACACAGAGTAGGATTAAAACCGATTTTAAGGAAAGTGTGGGGGAAAATAGGAGAAAGACCCACTGCAATAGTCAATCATCGTTATGAGTGGTTATATATTTACGGTTTTGTCAAGCCAAAAACGGGAGAAACATTATGGTATTTAATACCGAGAGTAAATACACAATGGTTAAATTTAGTCTATGAAGCATTTTTTGCCAAGGATGCTCTGGTAGACAATAAAAAAGTCTTGTTAGTAGAAGATAATGCCGGTTGGCATCGGAGTAAATCATCAAAAGTGCCTCAAGGAATTGAAATAGAATATTGACCACCATACTCTCCAGAACTACAACCAGCCGAAAGATTGTGGAGTTTAGTAGATGAACCTTTAGTTAACCAATATTTTGAAAGTATAGAAGAAATCGAAGACATTCTTATCCAACGCTGTAATTTTCTTCGGCAAGAAATGCAGGAAGAAATTAGAAAGTTAACTAACTATCACTGGCTTAATTTTTCTCTCTAAATAAGTAGACTACTTAAACAGGATTTGGTATTAGATATTTTTTAAAACCTTTAAAAGAACTTGAGCTTTTAGCTTTGTCTCCTCAAATTCTTGATCTTTATCAGAAAGGGCAGTGATTGCACCCCCTACACCAATGGTAGTTTTATCCTTCGTCACGATGGCAGTACGAATAACAATATTGAGATCCAGAGTACCATTAAAGCTCAAAAAGCCGACACTACCTGAATAAATACCCCTCGCTTCCGTTTCCAGTTGATCAATTATTTTGAGGGTACGTTTTTTTGGGGCTCCTGTCATGGAACCCCCGGGGAATATATATCTCAAGCAATCCAGGGTAGTAATTCCTTGTTTGAGTTTACCCCTAACGGTGGATACCATTTGATGGACACTGCTATAACTTTCGATCGCCATTAACTTTGGTACAGATACACTACCTATCTCGCAAATTTTGCCTAAATCATTGCGTAATAAGTCAACAATCATCAAATTTTCGGCTTTTTCTTTTTCACTGAGACTCAATTGCTGTCGTAGTTGCTCATCTTCTTCTTTTGTAATGCCCCTTCTCACCGTGCCTTTTATAGGTTTGGACTCTAGCCAACCTTGTTTGTCAAGGTGTAAAAATCGCTCTGGAGATGAACAGATAATGGTGGCATCTTCCCATTGAATAAAGGCACTATAAGGGGCTGGGTTTTCTTTTCGCAAACGGCAATAGTATTCTAAAGGGTTATCAATGGGAGGTAAATTTATTTGATTTGTTAAACATATTTCATAACTTTCTCCTTGTTTAATTTTCTCGAAACAAATATCGATATTATCAAGATATTGTTGTTTATTTCTAGTTAAATAAATTTCTTGTTTATACTCTATTTTTTCTTTATTTAAAGTTTGCTTAGATACTTTTAATAGCTTTATTTCTATTTTTTTAAACCATTTTTGTGCTTCACTATCTTCTCCTTTTTTACCTATATATAGTAAATAAATTTCTTTTTTTTGATGGTCAAAAGCTAAAGTGCGATCGCCCTTAATCAAATAACAATCAGGTAAAGAGGAAGTATATTTATTGTCATATCCTGATAACTGCTTCAATTCATAACCAAAATAGCCTACTAAACCACCACAAAAATTAAAAGGTAAACTATTATTATCACAGTAATATTTCTCTAATAGACTATCTAAATACTCATAAAAATCAATATTATTTAATATTTCTTGATTATCTTTTTGATTGATAAATATTTGATTATTGTTAACGTTATACTTGATAGTAAAACTTTCATCTCCTTGAGTATCTCCCATAAAAGAGAAGCGAGATAAACCTTCAGCAATCATGCTACTATCAAGCCAAAAAGTATTATATGATAAGCTGTAAAGATTTTTAAAAACTAATTCTGGGTCTTGCCAATTAGTAATCTTATGATAGTAAATTTTATGTATACTTTCTTTTTCGTCTTTTTTAAAATATTTTTGTTGTGATTCTATAAAATATTTAATACTTCTTTTTTTATGATAATCAATAGTTATTTTTTTGAAATTATTTAATAACTTATAGCCATATTGAGAACCGATAGATTCAGGATGGAATTGAACACCCCAAAAAGGTTTATATTTATGGCGAATTGCCATGATTAAATTATCATCAGTATGTGCGATCGCCTCTAAATTATTTCCCAGATTATCAATTATCAAAGAATGATAACGTACCACTTCAAACCCAGAAGGAATACTCTCAAAAAGAAGATCATTATCATGATAAATTTTGCTCATTCTCCCGTGCATCGGTATGGGAGCTTTACTAATAGTTGAACCGTAATAATAGCCTAGTCCCTGATGTCCTAAACAAATTCCTAAAATAGGAATATTTGCCTTTGTTAAAACTTCTGCACATACCCCAAAATCTTGTTTTTTAGAAGGATTACCAGGCCCTGGAGAAATAACGATATTATCAAATTTTTCCGCCTTAATTTGTTCCCAAGACCATTGATTGTTAGTAATAACGGTGGGAGATACTTGATTAACTTGGGCTAATAATTGATAGATATTGTGGGTAAAAGAATCGAAATTATCAATTATTAAACTTCTCATTAAAATACGACAGACAGAATACATCTAAATTTCTCTTAAAATTGTAACCTGTATTTATGAGGGGTTGTTACATTTAGCGATGATTTTTAGTATAGCCAAGGAATCAAGAATCTCAAATACTTCATCAATAATTCATAATTGATCACAAATGCCATTTGCCTATTAAATACCAAGGAACAGTAAAATATAAAGTAAAAAGAACAGCAACTATCTGTATAAATTGATGCAAACTATAGAACAACCGATCGCCCCTAGTGCGGAAGATAAACTATTTGATACCACCATTCACCGCCGCCAAACCCGTGCAGTAAAAGTGGGTGATGTCACCATCGGCGGAAACAATCCCGTGGTTGTACAATCAATGATTAACGAAGACACTTTGGACATAGATGGCTCAGTGGCTGGAATTCGCCGTCTTCATGAGATTGGTTGCGAAATTGTAAGGGTGACAGTGCCTAGCATAGCCCATGCCAGAGCCTTAGCAGAAATTAAGCAAAAATTAGCCCAAACTTATCAACCCGTGCCTTTGGTGGCCGATGTCCATCACAATGGCATGAAAATTGCCCTTGAAGTAGCCAAACACGTTGACAAAGTTAGGATTAACCCCGGTTTATATGTGTTTGAAAAGCCTAAGGGCGATCGCACCGAATACACTGAAACAGAATTTGCAGAAATCGGAGCAAAAATAAAAGAAACCCTCGAACCCTTGGTTATTTCCCTACGAGATCAAGGAAAAGCCATGCGTATTGGTGTAAACCATGGTTCATTAGCCGAAAGAATGCTCTTCACCTATGGGGATACCCCAGAAGGTATGGTCGAATCAGCCCTCGAATTTATCAAAATTTGTGAATCCCTCGATTTTAAAAACTTAGTCATCTCCCTCAAAGCCTCCAGAGTGCCTGTAATGCTTTCAGCTTATCGCTTAATGGTCAAAAAAATGGACGACCTAGGCATGAATTATCCTCTCCACCTTGGGGTTACCGAAGCAGGAGACGGGGAATATGGCAGAATCAAATCTACCGCAGGCATTGGAACATTACTCGCCGAAGGCATTGGTGACACCATCAGAGTATCCCTCACCGAAGCCCCAGAAAAAGAAATCCCAGTGTGCTACAGCATCCTCCAAGCCCTTGGATTACGCAAAACCATGGTGGAATATGTTGCCTGTCCCTCTTGCGGTAGAACTTTGTTTAACCTAGAAGAAGTATTGCACAAAGTCAGAGAAGCCACCAAACACCTCACAGGATTAGACATTGCGGTTATGGGGTGTATCGTTAACGGACCAGGGGAAATGGCGGACGCAGACTATGGCTATGTGGGCAGACAACCTGGTTTTATCTCCCTTTATCGTGGACGAGAAGAAATCAGAAAAGTACCCGAAGCCGAAGGGGTTGAACAACTTATCCAGCTTATTAAAGATGATGGCAGATGGGTTGATCCTTAAATATTATAGGGTGGGCATTGCCCACCAGTTAAAATATGATTTAATTTTCCAAAAGATAAATGACCAAAAATAAAAATCTGATCTTCCATTGTTTTCGTTTCTAAAAAAACCATAAAACCCCCATATATTAACAAAAGTTTACAATAAAGGGCAAAATAAGAACCTATTTTAAGGGAAAATAAGTAACGTATAATCTTTTAAATCCCAAGAAAATACAGAAAAAAAATATTAGTTTGCCAATTATGAAAAGATTTTTTTTAATAATTCTAGCTGGGATGTTTTTAATGTGGCAGTCTTTCACTGGCACTGCAAATGCACTCAGTTTAAGCGAAGAACTTCGCACTGTTCCTTTAAATGATCAAGGGGATTTAATCACCCTTAGTAACCAAGAAGCTCAATTAGGTTCTCAATTATTTGTAGCTAGTTGTACTCAGTGTCATATTCAAGGTAAAACCAAAACTAACCCTAACGTAGGTCTTAGTATTGAGGCACTTTCCAATGCAATTCCTGCAAGGGACAATGTTTTAGCTTTGGTGGACTACATGAAATATCCTACTACCTATGACGGTGAAGATGATCTTTCTTTATTACACATGAACACTGACAGATCCGATATTTGGTCTGAAATGAGAAATTATACTGATGATGACCTAGAGGCGATCGCAGGTTACATCTTAATTCAAACTCAAGCTGATCCCAAATGGGGTAAACGTTCCTTAATCGAACCGTAATCCTTAAGCTAGTTTGTTAGGCTTTCTAGGGGCTAATGTATAGCCCCCTTTTTTTGACAAAAAAAATCCCCTCGCCCATGGGGAGAGGGGTTAGAAGAAAAACTAATTATTTTTTCAACCAGCTAAACATAGCACGTAAATCCTTACCTACTTCCTCAATAGGCTGTTCAGCTTCTTGACGACGCATCGCAGTAAATCCTGGTTTACCAGCCTGATTTTCTAAAACGAACTCACGGGCAAACTGTCCAGATTGAATCTCACTGAGAATTTTCTTCATCTCCGCACGGGTTGCATCGGTAACCACACGAGGACCACGGGTATAATCTCCATACTCAGCAGTGTTAGAAATACTACTACGCATCGAAGCCAAACCACCCTCAACAATCAAATCAACAATTAACTTAACTTCGTGTAAACATTCAAAATAAGCAATTTCAGGTTGATAACCAGCAGAAACCAAAGTTTCAAAACCAGCCTTGATCAACTCAGACAAACCGCCACATAATACCGCTTGTTCACCAAATAAATCAGTTTCAGTTTCTTCCCTAAAGCTAGTTTCTAAGATACCAGCACGGGTACCACCAACACCCTTAGCATAAGCCATCGCCAAATCACGAGCTTTACCACTAGCATCCTGATATACCGCAAACAGAGCAGGTACACCCTGACCTTGTTCGTAGGTGCGTCTCACAAGATGTCCAGGCCCTTTGGGTGCAATCATTACTACATCCACATCCGCAGGGGGTACAATTTGACCAAAATGGATATTAAAACCATGGGCAAAAGAAAGAACATTACCCGCACTCAAGTTAGGAGCAATTTCATTTTCATAGATGGTGCGCTGAACCTCATCGGGTAAAAGAATCATGATCCAGTCAGCCATAGAAGAAGCCTCAGCCACACTATAAACCTTTAAACCTTCTGCTTCAGCCTTAGCCGTAGATTTACTACCTTCATATAAACCAACAATGACATTAACACCACTTTCCTTTAAATTAAGAGCGTGGGCATGACCCTGAGAACCATAACCGATAATAGCAACGGTTTTATTAGCAAATAAATCTAAGTTGGCATCATTATCATAGTACATTTGAGCCATTATATAATTACCTCAATATAAAATTTTCAATTTAGTAAGCAATCTTATATCATAGCCTATTAATTGCTACTTGGTAATTACAGTTTGATGAAAAAGTGCTTAGGTTGAGAGAGGGGATCAAGAATAGTTTTCAATTGTTGAAACCTAACACCTAATCCCTCACACCTAACACCTTATATTTAATATTCCTCCTCATATTCAGGCATTTTTTGCTTTTGGGGAATATTCACTTTTTGAGGACGATATTCATCTTCATCATCCCAAACATCTTCCTCCATCAAATCAGCGTTATAATTATCCACTTCACGGGTGGCAGACTCATAACGAGGGGGGGCTTGTCTTTCAAGGGTATCTTCTCCCCAGTTATCCCCTTCATACTCCTCCTCTTCATATAAAGGAGCAGAACGTTGACGACGGGCTGGAGGTGCCACAGGACGGACTTCTTCCCATTCATCTTCTTCCGAATTCTCTCTGGCGACGACGGGAGGTTGAGTTTTAATCGGTGGTGCCACAGGACGAACAGGCATTCCCGTAGGTAACTGATTTTCTGGAGGAGTAGTAGGAGCATAGTACATATCATCATCATCCTTTTCCCAAGGAGGACGACCAATGCCCAAACGTTCTAAAACGCCTACGGTAATTTGAGTTATGCGTTCTTCTGCTCCCTCGAAAACAATTATGCGATTAGGACCACTACTAACGATTTCATCCACAGATATTTCATAGGTACTAATTAATTGATCGGGAATTTGAGGATAACCCAAAGTAGCAATAGTTAAGGAGTCAACCTCTCCTGTTTCTTGGTTAAACTGAAAATCTCTAACCTTTCCTAGAGGTTCACCAGTTTCTGTGACTACTTCACAATTAATTAATGCACTATAAAGTTCTATATTAATATCTTCGATCGCATCTTCACTTTCGACTAAAACCACATCTCCTGTTTGGGAAACACTATCAATATACATATACTTGGGAATGCCCGATAGTGCCAACATATTATCTCGTAAACCAAAAGCGACCACTTCTCGGCGATCAACATCTACCAATACTTCTTTAATTACCCCTAGCCTTTTACCAGTGCTTCGAGTAATTACCTGTGTATTTAAAAACTCATTGCGTAAACGACTTTGTTCACTTGCCATAATAATTTATATATAAAATACGAACTAAATTTATCTAATAACCCTTATTCACTGCTAGTGCTATGATAATAACTCAAAATCAATAAAAATAGCAGAAAACAAAAGATAAGAGAAACCCAAGGCAGGTTTAGCTATAAATAATTAACCCTTGCGCCTCAAGTTACTTTATCTTCTATCTTAAGAGATTTTAATTAGCTTCTGATTCGACCACCTTTTCTGGTTCATCCTTAAACACAGCCTTAAGTAAAGGAGGAGCAACAAATGTCGTGGCAATTACCATCACAATGATAGCCGCTTCCGTGGCAGGGGATAAAGCACCACTAGCTGAACCTACCCCAGCAAATACTAAACCAACCTCTCCTCGGGGTATCATACCCACCCCAATGGCAAGTTTATTAATCTCAGGTTTGCCCCAGATGGTGAAACCAGTAATTACTTTACCCACGATCGCCACTACAATAAGGAATGAAGCAATAATTAAACCCTCACGATTACTAGGAATAGCAGGGTTCAACACCCCTAAATCAGTTCTTGCCCCCACACACACAAAGAAAATAGGTACAAATAAATCCGCCACGGGAATAATCTGCTCTTCTAATTCCTTTCTTTTCTCCGTTTCAGCTAAAACTAATCCTGCGGCAAAAGCACCCAAAATACCTTCTAACTGAATAATATTGGCTACATAAGCTAGTAGAAAAGCAAAAATGATACCTGTAATTAAAACTTGTCCTCTGGTTTTCATTTGATTAACCAAACTCACCAAAAAAGGAGAGATTAATCGACCAATCAAAATAGTACCAATCAAAAAAGTACCAGCACTAACAATAAGAATCAGAATTTGACTAACTTCCACTTCTCCTGTTTTAACTAAGCTACCCACTACTGCTAAAACAATAATTCCTAAAATATCATCCAATACCGCCGCCCCGATGATAATTTGTCCTTCCGTAGAACTTAATTTACCTAATTCGGCTAATACCTTGGCAGTAATCCCGATACTTGTAGCCGTGAGAGCTGCCCCGGCAAATACAGAAGGAATTACGGGTAAACCAAAGAGAAAGACTAAACCTGCAGTTCCCATTACAAAGGGAGCTACAACCCCCACCACCGCTACAATGGCTGCAGAAGGACCTACCCTGATTAATTCTTTTAAATCTGATTCTAAACCAATTTCAAATAAAAGAATGATTACCCCCAATTCCGCTAGGACAGAGATAACCTCACTCATGCTTTCGAATACTAATTCTGTTCCCCCAGGGCTCAGATTAGCAGTAGATTGGAGCAGTTGAATGATAAGGGAGTCGGTGGCTTCCATTCCTCCTTCGGGAAATACGAGGAATTTGAGGGCAGAAACCCCAATGACTACACCGCCTACTAATTCACCTAATACGGAAGGAAGGTTAATTCTGGAACAAAGTTCTCCCCCTAATTTACTGGCAAAATAGATGATAACTAAACTAAGTAAAACTCCTGCTAAAACCAAGGATGGTTCTGCTGTTTCTGTTTCTGTTGCAAAAATAGGATAAAACCAAGACATAAATTTTTATACTTTCACCCACAAAAATCTGTACTTCATATCTCCCTTAGATTATCACACGGAGTTTCTGTTTATTGTTCATTACAGTTGTTTGGAATTTCTAATGTATGATATATGCTCAGGTTTTTAATGTGATTTTTATAAATTAAATGTATGATTAATTATTATCTTAATTAAATATTGCTATGAAATATTTTACTCTGCTGATTAGTTCGGTGCTGTTGATTTTGCCTCTCGATGCGGTCAGGGCTGAAAGTACCACTATCGATGCTGGAGATGTGGGTTATTTGATGGGTGGTTATATGTGCAAATCTTTGTTGACAACAGGAAATATGAATGACCCTACTATTTTAGATGAGTTTGCCCTTGAGGCCATGGAAAAATATAGTGATGAGGAGTCGGAACAGTTTTTGTCGTTGATGGTGAATTTAATTATGGTGGATGACATTGGAGATGATCCTGAAAGCTTAGAGTTGATGAGGGGAGCTTTTACTCACATTATCAGCGATGATGATTGTTTTAAGGCTTTTCTTCAGGACTCCCAAGGGATGGGGAGTGAGGAGGAGAACTCGAATTAGTTACAGGTTGGTTATTTCTTGGGCTAGATCAAAGTCTTTTTGGGTTAGTCCTCCTTCATCATGGGTGGTTAAATTAATGGTAACTTTGTTGTAGGAGATCAATATATCTGGGTGGTGTCCTGCGGATTCGGCGGGGCTAACTAACTTGTTGACAAAGTCGATCGCCTTTATGAAGTCCTCAAATTTAAAGGTTTTAACGAGTTTTTTACCTTCGATAGTCCATGATTTTAGGCTTTCTAATTTCTGATTAATCTGTTGTTGATCTAATAGCATATTATTTATTTTTATTTGTTGTTTGATCTCGATGTTAGCTTATTTCTTGGGTCTTTTTTTTCGGTAATCCCAACAAGATAATTTATCATGGAATGAAGGGGGATGTGCTAGGGGACGATGATGTACTATCATAATTAAACAAAAAAAATTAGGTATTACATTGGCTATGACTACTCATTTTATTACGGCAGAAGTTGATTTAAAAGAAAATCCTTTGAAGTTTAAAAAGGATGTGGAGGCAAGGTTAAATGAAGAGGGTGAGCCTTTACGTTGGGCTGTGACTGAGGTGGACAAGGAAACTCAAAAGGCTCATGTTGAGGCTATTGTGACTAAGTAATTGGTTTATATTTTTTTTTGGGGCATAGTAGTACTATGTCCCTCTTTTTTTGTCTATTTTCCTTTTTATCAAAATGCTTTACAAAAAACCTTATTGTGCGGTGTTAATTGTACCGACGGGAGTGGGGGCTTCTGTGGGTGGCTATGCGGGGGATGCTTTACCTGTGGCTAGGGTTATGGGGCAGGTGTGCGATCGCCTTGTAACCCATCCCAATGTGATGAATGGGGCAAGTTTATATTGGTCTGGGGATAATATTGATTATGTGGAAGGTTATGCTCTCGATAAGTTTGCGGGGGGAGAATGGGGTTTAAAATCCGTCCACCAAAATAAAATTGGGGTAATTTTGGATCAAGCCATAGAGCCTGAATTACGTCATCGTCACCTTCAAGCGGTGGATGCCCTTCGGGCCACGGTGGGGATAAATGTGAGGGATTATGTTGTCACGGATGCCCCTCTGAATGTGGAATTGAGAGTGGCGGATAGTGGGGCGAGTTGGGGTACTATTGGTAATCCTGATAGTCTTTTGAGGGCAGGGAAAAAGTTGGTTAGTCAGGGTATAAATGCGATCGCTGTTGTGGCCAGATTTCCTGATGATAGTGATTCTCAAGCCCTTACCGATTATCGTCATGGTAGTGGGGTAGATGCGCTCGCTGGGGCAGAAGCGGTAATTTCCCATTTATTGGTGAGGGAGTTCCAAATTCCTTGCGCCCACGCCCCTGCTTTGTCTCCTTTACCTTTGGATATAGATATTTCCCCTCGGGCAGCTGCCGAGGAATTGGGATATACATTTTTGCCCTGTGTGTTGGTGGGTTTAAATAAAGCCCCCCAGTTTACCCAAGAAAAAAATAGTCCTAGTTTATGGGCGGAGGATATTGACGCTTTGATAATTCCCCACCATGCCTGTGGGGGTAGTGCGACTCTAAGTTTTGCCCATTCCCATACCCAAATAATTGTGGTAGAAGATAACGAAACCATTATTAGAGTACCTCCTGAACCCCTTAGTATCAATCCTATTCGGGTCAAATCATACCTAGAGGCGATCGGCGTAATGGTAGCCCATAAAGGGGGAATAAATTTTTCAAGTTTAACCCCCGAAACCCTCAAAACAAGAGAGAATTAATTAACTACTCTTTTTTTGGCAAATACTGAACCAAGACCCAATAGCACAATACTACCTAAGATCGTGCTTGGTTCTGGTGTTGTGCTAGACGCTGCTACAAACTGATAAGTAATGGTATCTTCATTTGCACCACTATTAAAGGCTGATATATAAGTACCAGGAGTGATACCCAAACTGGCAAAAGTTTCATTATTAAAAATCATCTCACCACTTAAAGGGTCACCGCTTTGGTAAGTGCTAGGTAAGAAAACCTTGTTATTATTACCGATAGTATCAATGCTTAAAAAGCCACTCACATTACTAGAACTAGGAAAAGCGAATCCACCCGTACCAAAGATTAAGGCATCTGGATTAGCGATAGCATCTTCAAATAGTATCACGTTGAGTATAGGACTAAAGAAAATTGTACCTCTGTTGGACGGAGAAATAATACTAGCACTTGTAGAGCCGCCACCGGGCGAAGTTAAACCTGTGGTATTCAAACTGCCACTGAGGGTTAATACGACGTCATTTCCCGTTTCAATGCCTGTAATTAAAACAGCACCTTCCGCTGATGTCATGTAGCCAATAGTACTTAAAAAAGTCGCAAATGTTAAACTAGCACTTAATCCTAAAGCCTTATTTTTGTAGGGGGGAACTTTGTACTGATTATTTTTCATAATGTATTGGTCAAGATTACTTTCTTGTTACATAGTAACTCCAAAAAGGATTAAAAATACATTTTTTACTACAGTATTTTTAATGTTGTCTTTTTAACACCATTTCTCTCAAAAAACGTTATTTTTGAGTGTTTTTGAAACATTTTAGTATGTCTAAATATTTACTATTTATAGCTTTAGATTTATTCAGCTCACTCTAATTCCCAATTATTGTCCCGCAGGGGGCAAATAGTCATTGAATTTTTCTTGATCAAAATGATAAACAGTACGAATAGGATAGGGAATAACAATATCTTGATTATCAAACGCCTGTTTAATAGCCGTTACAACCCTAGTCTGGATACGGCGAACATCTGCTTGACGAGAGTGTGTCCAATACCTTACCACCAAATCAATAGAGCTGTCATTAAATGCCACCAAATCAATCTCTGGGATAGGTTCATGGACTACCCCATCAATGGTCACAAGAATTTGCTCTAAGATAGCCTTGGCTTGGGGCAATGAGGTGTTGTAATCTACTCCCACCATGAAATCAGTACGTCTATAGGGGAAAGCTGTCCTAATTTTGATGGCACTGGTAAAAACTGTGGAATTGGGAATTAAAACTCTTTCCCCCTGATAGGTTTTTATTTCTGTGGTACGAATATTGATATTTTCTACGGTACCTTCGTAGTCATTAACCTGAATTTGATCTTCAATAACAAAAGGCTCTTCTAATAATATTAAGATCCCTGCAAGGAAGTTTTTAAATATGTCTTGAAAAGCGAAACCAATGGCCACAGAACCAAGTCCGAGGGTAGCAATAATATCTCCTAATCTAAGTCCTGGAAAAGCAATAATAGACGCAATTACCACCCCAGAGATCCAAGTAAGAATATAGGTTGATTTTAAAAAGAGTAGTTGCAATGAACGACTTTTGACAGTTTTTTCGCTAACTTTTTTTGCTACTCTCTGGGTAAATTCGGCTCCATATCTGGTCAGAGCGATTATTATTAAGGCGCTGATGAGAGCAGGTAAAATTTTTACGGCACTGCCAATCAGCTCGTTAATACTGTTTTGTATTGTGTCAATAATTTCCGTCATTATCTTTATGAATTTTAACTATGGTTAGTGTAGCATTAAATTTTATTTTTACTAAATTTATCGATAATTATTATGTTGTTAAACTAACTTTATTATATTTATAATATTTTTTGCTGTCATTTAATAGAGAAATCTTGAGCAGTTCCTATAATTAATTTTGAGTAATTTAAGTATGTCCTTATTTTTGTTGAATGGGGGTTAATTTATTTGTTTATGATGAGAAATTATTGATAATCTCATGTTATTGACTATGGTCAATTGATAATATAATAATTCGGTGGTAAAGTAAGCAAACAAAAAAAATATCATGAAGATAGGTATTCCCAAGGAAATTAAAGATCAAGAGTTTCGTGTGGGTTTAACCCCTGCGAGTGTCAAAATTTTATCTGCACAAAATCATGAAATTTTTGTCGAAAATGGTGCTGGTTTGGGTTCGGGGTTTACTGATGAGGATTATGAATTAGCAGGGGCGACTACTACCGACCATGAAACGACTTGGAATCAAGAAATGGTGGTAAAAGTTAAAGAGCCTTTACCGCAAGAATATTCATATATTAAACAAGGACAAATTTTATTTACCTATCTTCACTTAGCAGCCGATCGCACTTTAACCGAATCCCTGATCAAAAGCGGGGTAACGGCGATCGCCTATGAAACCGTACAACTACCCGATGGCAGACTTCCCCTGCTCACCCCCATGAGTATCATTGCAGGACGTTTGTCCGTACAAATTGGGGCTAGATACCTTGAAAAACAACAAGGAGGCAAAGGCATCTTACTAGGAGGAATCCCGGGAGTAGCCCAAGGAAATATCGTTATCTTAGGGGGCGGTATTGTTGGCACAGAAGCAGCCAAAATTGCTGTAGGTATGGGAGCCAAAGTAACCATTTTAGACGTAAATATCGACCGCCTAGCGTACTTAGAAAACATTTTTGGTTCACGGGTAGAACTACTTTACAGCAACTCTGAAACCATTGCCAAAAGCGTAATGAAAGCCGACTTACTTATCGGGGCAGTGTTAATAGCAGGGAAAAAAGCGCCCATCTTAGTACCCAGAGAATTAGTACAAAAAATGTCTCTCGGCTCAGTAATCATCGATGTAGCAGTAGATCAAGGAGGTTGCATCGAAACATTACACACCACCTCTCACAGTAAACCCAGTTACATCGAAGAAGGAGTAATTCATCTTGGTATTCCTAACCTACCTGGTGCCGTGCCTCGTACCTCTACCCAAGCCCTTAATAACAACACTTTACCCTATGTAATGAAACTTGCTAATCAAGGTATTGGGGCATTAAAACAAGATCCTACTCTAGCTCAGGGGTTAAACGTCCATTATTCTCGCTTAGTTCATCCCGCCGTGCAGCAAGTTTTCCCCGATTTACCCCAATAAAATTAATTGCCGTGGGATAACAAACTTTCAATTTTTTCTATTACTTTTTCTTCATTTACGGGCTTCCCTAAAAATCCAGAAGCCCCCACCAACTTACTCCTTACCCTGTCCACCATACCATCATTGCTAGTTAGGATAATGACGGGGGTATTTTTCAATTGAGATACTCGACGAATCTGAGAGCAAATTTCATAACCATTAATAATGGGCATCATCAAATCCAAAAAAATTAAATCAGGTTTATGGGTAATAATTTCAGGTAAAGCCTTCAAGGGATTTTGAATAGATATAAACTGATAACCCGACTTTGTAATAATGTGCTTCATGATTTCACCTATTTGCACACTATCATCCACACAGATAATTAACTTTTGTCTAGTGGGTTTGGTAATTTTATAATTGTTATTATTACTAACTCCAATTAAGGGTACATTCAAGGAACTATCACTAACATTTACTAGCTCAATAATACCTCTTTCAAAGTAAGGTTTTAACCAGGTAGTAACTTTGACAATGTTTAATTTTAATTTATCGGCAACTTCTTTTAAAGTTAATTTTCCATTAAAAAGTGATACTAATTTGGTATAAGTAGGGGTATTAAAATTTTTTCTAAGAATAGCTGGATTTTTTATTACAGGGGCAGTATTGGGGGACCAAGGGGTTAATTTCTCTTTTTGCCATATTAACCATAGGTTTTCTGCTTCTGTTAATACTTCCTGAAAGTTGAATAAATTAAGAGAACTTTTTAAGCCTGATTCTTCTGAAAACCCATTTTCTGCTATTATAAAATCATATAATAGTTTTTGCTTTACTTCTGCATATAATATATCAAATAAAATTTCATTAATTCTTATTTTGATGATCAATAATGCCTGTTCCTTGTTGATCAAAAAACGCTTTAATAAATTAACGATAATCTGATAATTCCAACACTCAAAATCCTTCGCCTTTTCTAAATCAATTAAACTTAAGTCTAATTGGGGACAATATTTATGAATTAACCTTTGCCATGAGCGATAAGGATGATAACCTCCATCAGCCCATACAATTCTACCAAGACATAGATATAGTCGCCAAGTTTTGCCTTGACTTTCGATTATATCTATTCTACCTGTAAACTTTTTTTCGTTGGCAGATTCAAGTTTTTGTCTTAGCGTCATTACTCTTGTTCTTTTGGGTCATCTACTCTTATTATCTATTATGAGCATATTTTTTGACGCATAATCTTAAGTGTCTCTTTATTTTATTGTTTCTTCATATCTATATTTTTCCTTATGGGGTAGTGGGTATAGCTAGTTAAAATATTTTGGAGTTGGTGAGAAATAAGATAGTATATATTACTTATATCTGATAAATATTTCAAAAGAATTTTAAATCCCTTGTCATTAAATAAAATCTTTTTTTATCAAAATTGTTATATTTCAGAAAAAAAATCCAATAAAAATAATCATCATAAAACTTGACCAAATTAAGTTAACTACCATATGAAACATGGTAAAACTACAATGGGGCTTAATGTTCAAAATATGATTAGATTACCATTGCCTATTTACTACCAAAAGTAAAACAACTAAATTGAACAAGAATAAGTTTTATACCCCTTGTAGTGATGTGTTTGTATTATGAATCTACTTCAAGCATAACACCACGGGTATAGTTACGGGTTTGTGATTGCTCTGGGCTAAGGAAGATTTTTTCTACAGAATTTTGTTCGAGTACAAAACCGACTCTTTGCCCCAGTTGATTGTCTCTTACGTCAAGGTAAATCACGTCATCGCATACCCTAGCTATTTGTTTGAGGTCATGGGCGCTCATGATGATGGTATAGTCATCTTTTAGCTCATAGATCAAGTTTTCTATTTCTAAGGTAGAAATGGGGTCTAATGCTGAACATGGTTCATCTAATAATATCACTTCTGGTTGAAGGGCGATCGCCCTTGCAATACACAATCGTTGCTTTTGCCCTCCCGATAATAGCATGGCATTTTTACGGAGATTGTTTTTCACTTCTTGCCATAATCCCACCCGTTTGAGGGAATCTTCGACAATTTCATCAAGATTTTGACGGAAACCATTGACTTTTAACCCCATGGCAATATTTTCATAAATGGAAGTAGGAAAAGGGGTAGGGCGTTGAAATACCATGCCAATGCGGCGTCTAAGCTGAATGGGTTGAATTTGGGAGGTATAAATATTTTGATTCCGAAAATAAACTTTTCCCTCAACCCGAATACCTTCCATTAAGTCATTAAGACGATTAAAACATCTTAATAACATACTTTTTCCAGAGCCTGAGCGACCAATAATGCCTGTTACTTTGTTTTCAGCAATCTCTAAATTTACCCCTAATAATAAAGGTATATTTTCATGATAGACAGATAAGTTTTGGACGGTGATAATACTGTTTAAATTTTCCATAAATCCTCTCTTTTGCTATTAATTTAATTAAGATATTAATTACGTTGAATATTGTTAAAATACTCTCGAATAAGTACCGAGAACAAGTTTAAAACAATCAAAATTACTACTAAAACAATGGTGGCTGCAGCCGCTAACTGTTGCACCTCTGCACTAGGATTTTGTAACCAGTTAAATATTTGTACTGGTAGGGTTGTATAACTACTCTGTAATCCTTCCCAAGATAAGGGGGGTAAAAAACGCACGGAAGCGGCAACCCCAACTCCAATGAGGGCAGCAGTTTCGGCTAATGCTCTGGTTTGAGAAAGGATTACTCCTGTTAAAATTCCGGGGAGGGCAGAAGGAAGAATAAGTTTCCTTAATACCTGTTGTTTGGACATTCCTAGGGCATAACCCCCACTTCTTAGGCGTTTACTACTGCTTTTTATGGCACTACGACTGGCAATGATGAGGGTGGGTAAACTCATTACCGTTAACACCAACGCCCCTGATAGAATGGTGGGGCCTCCTGTGATAGGGCGCATCCAGCGCACAAAAATCTCTAAACCCAATAAGCCATAAAGAATGGAGGGAATGGAGGCAAGGTTGGCGATGCTGATTTCGAGAATGTTATCAATGCGTTTATTTTTACGATATTCTTCTAGGTAAATGGCACTACCTACCCCCAAGGGAATTACCATCACTAGGGATAAGATAAACAGCCACAGGCTACCTACTAGGGCTGATAATATTCCCGAGTCTTCCGCACGGCGGGATGCAAAGCTAGTTAAAAATGCCCAGTTGATTTTTTCTAACCCTGTCTGAGATAAATTCCATAAAAAGATGGTGATAAAGACAATACCAAAACTTGCTCCTAAAAATGCCAAGATGGTAAAAATGCGATCGCACCATAGCCGAACATTGGAAATGGGTGCATCTAAATCGGGGTTAAGAATGGGTTGCCTTTTTTTACTTTTTTCACTATTGGCAGAAGGATAAAAAGAAGGAATAGAATTTACATCGACGTTGGCATTTGTCAATTCTTCTTGAGCTAATTTAGTAACACTTTTACTAAAAGAAAATAGTTGCTTTTCTGATTTATTTTGTAGCCAATAACTAATGCTATTGAGACTAAAAGTAATTACAAATAAAAGAAAACCTAATGTAAAAATAGTTTTAAATAAAAGAGATTCAAATTGAACCGAACCTAAACTTACTTTAATAATAAATGAAGTAATTGTTTCTATAGATTCTAAGGGATTTAGCGTTAAATTTGGTCTTTGCCCAGATGCGATCGCAACTATCATTGTCTCACCCAGTGCTACAGAAGTAGCCAAAGTAAAAGAAGAAAGGATAGCAGGATAAGCCAAAGGCAACAAAACCTTATAAATCATTTCCAAACGGGTAAAACCCAGGGCGTAGGCAGAATTACGTAAATCATCAGAAATTATACTCAAAGCATCTTCGGTGAGAGAAGAAATAATCGGAATAATCAAAATCCCCACGCAAATTCCCGCACTCAAAGCATTAAAGCCCCCCATATCAGGAAACAGAGTATTTCTTAACAAAGGAGTGAGAAAAAGCAACGCAAAATAACCATAAACAACCCCAGGAATACCCCCCAAAGATTCCATCGCTATTTTTAGAAACCTTTTCATATTTTTAGGGGCATACTCCGACAGATAAACAGCACCCAAAATGCCGATGGGAATAGCCACCAACAAAGCAATAACAGTCACCAAAAAAGTTCCTGCAAGTAAAACAATTATGCCAAATTGGGGATTGGAGAAATTAGGAGTCCATTCGGTGCTAGTTAAAAATTCAAAAATAGATACTTCCCTAAAAAACTCCCAAGTTTCAAAAAGGAAAATACCCACAATACCAAAGGTAATAAAAATGGGAATGAAACCCAAAATAGTGATAATAAATTCTGAAATAATACTAGGAAAATTATCAACACTAAAACTTTTTTTATAATCAACTTGTTTAATCATGTTTCCCCTTTTCTATTAAATTTTCGAGAGAGCTTAAAGCTGATTGAGTACCGAGGGAATCACGCTCTAGTTTTTTAACTACAGTTTTATTTTTTTCAGAAATTTTTAGCAAAAATTTGATTTCTGGCTTTAACTGTTGTGCCATACTATTAATAGTAGTATTTGCCTCAGTGATTTGATTTCCTAAAGCCGCAATTTCATCTGCAATGATATTAAAAGAGCTAGAACGACTATTATCAGCAGGTAAACTAGCTGAAATAATGGCAACTTGATGAGATAAATTATCTACTTTTTTACTAATTCTTTCAATTAAGAAAGTACTTTTATCGATACCCTTAAATTTTTCTCGAAAACTATCACAAATCTGAGCAACTTCTGAAGTAAACTCAATAATTGATTTGATACTATTCTCAAGGGAATTAAAAGTAGTTTTACCCTTTTTAGAAAGTAACGAACCTAATTCATTAAAACTCTGATTGAGAAGATTTATCTCTTTACTTTGTTTGGATAACTCCTCCTTTTGTAACTCTAACTTTTGAGTTTGAGTTTTTAAGAGACTATTACTGGTTTTTAGATTAACTTGTTGTTCTTCTAACTGTTGAGAATATTCTTTCACCTTCTCTTTTTCTCGTTCTATTTTTTGAGCATAACGCCTCAAATCTTTTTCTTGAGAAACTAACGTTTCATTAATACTAGAAAACATCTGGGCTTGAGCCAAAATCAAAGAACTTAATTCCAACATTCCCACTTCATTACCATTTTCTGTCACCACAATAGGACTATAAATTTGTTTCGGAGGGCGAGTTAATGCCTTTTGTACGGCCTCATTTATTTCCGTAGAAATATCTATTTTTAAAGATTGATAATCATAGTTGTTTAGAAATAATTTAATGGGGCGTTTAGCATAGATGTCTCTAGCATATTCCCGACTCATGATTTCAAAAAATTTTTGTCTGGGTATAACCCCTAAAATTTCTCTACCCTCTACTACAAAAAATCCTGAAAGAGTAGGATTTGCTAAAAGATGATTCTCAACTAGATTAGTTAAAACGTTTACCTCAACTCGATAATTATCAAGGGGTAACTCGGCTAGAATATTTTTCCTCTCCACGATATTCGATTTAGGGGGCATATCATTTAGCAGAATTGCTCATTTATTTACATAGGTTTATTGTAAAAAATAAACTGCTTTTTTTCAACTTTATTTGTCTTAATGTTTTCTTAACTTAATAACCATAAAAAAACATTATTCAGTATTTTTACGGAGATAATATAGCTATTATCTTAACCTTCTGTTAATTTATTATGGATGATTTTATGTTTTATTAGAAAGGGGAATTATTAGTTAAATATATATTGACAAATATACAGAATATTATGATTATTAATAACAGTAATAGTTTATTAAGAAGTGGTTTGACCGTCTCTTTAATCTTTGCCGCTGGATTAGCTGGATGTGCCAACGACTCTTCGGTGAGTGGTAGTAGTGGTTTAACGGGTGACATTGCCATTGATGGTTCATCGACGGTTTATCCTATTACCGAGATAGTCAGTGAGGAGTTTGAGGGAGATAATCCTAATGTGCGTATTGCTATCGGTATTTCTGGCAGCGGGGGAGGATTGAGTAAATTTTGCGCAGGAGAAACGGATATTTCTAACGCTTCACGGCCTATCAAAGCAGAAGAAATAGAACAATGTAATCAAAATGGGGTGGAATTTATCGAATTACCCGTTGCCTTTGATGCCCTCTCGGTGGTGGTTAATAAAGAAAATGACTGGGCTGTTTGTCTTACCGCTGATGAATTGCAGACTATATGGAGTCCTGAATCTCAGGGGGTAATTAATAATTGGAGTCAAGTGAGGGAAGGATTTCCCGATGTACCTTTGAGTTTATATGCTCCTGGTACTGATTCTGGTACTTTTGATTATTTTACTGAAGCTGTCAACGGTGAGGAGGGCTTGAGTAGGGGAGATATTACGGCGACGGAAGATGATAATGTCATTGTGCAAGGGGTGAGTAGTGATGTCGGTGGTATCGGTTATTTTGGTTTATCTTACCTAGACGAAAATTTAGATCAACTTAGGGCGGTAGCATTGGATAATGAAGATTCTAATGATGGTGGAGATGGTTGTATTGAGCCTAGTGTTGCCAGTGTGGAGGCAGGTATTTATCAACCCCTGGCTCGTCCTCTATTTATTTATGTTAAAACAACTTCCCTTGAACGTCCAGAGGTAAAGGCTTTTGTTGATTTTTACTTAACCCAAGAAAATGCTGAATTAGTTAGGGAAGCTGGACAAATTGAATTATCGGCTTCGGTTTATGATAGGGCGAAAAGTAGGTTGCAGAACATGACTACTGGTTCTGTTTTTGAAAAGATTTCTACCATTGGAGTTAAGTTGGATGAGGTACTTTAATTGTTAATACATTTTTTTTCAGAGGATAATAGGCGATCGCCCTTTAACCATTAAAAAGCCCTTTAACCATTAAAAAATAGTAAAATTCCATATTGGGTAGGTTTTTCCTACCCATAAAACTACTAATTTGGAGACTTATCACGATTTAACTTGAGCATCAGCACACCGAGGGGAGGTAAACATAAATCAAGGGAGTGGGGATAATCATGGAAAAACCATTCATCAGTCCATTTTCCGCCTAAATTACCCATATTACTACCGCCATAATCCTTAGAATCACTGTTAAAAATTTCGCTATAAAATCCAGCTTCTGGCACTCCTACACGATAATGGCTATGGGGTTGGGGAGTAAAGTTACAAACCACAAGGATAAAATCAGCAGAATCCTTGGCACGACGAATAAAAGAAACCACACTATGGCGACTATCACTACAGTCAATCCACTGGAAACCTTCTTCTTCAAAATCCCTTTCATACAGTGCGGGTTCAGCCTTATAAATAGCGTTAAGGTTACTAAAAAACCCTTTCAATTGTCCATGGGATTGATAATTGAGGAGGTGCCATTCTAAATCCTTCCAGACATTCCATTCCGTCCATTGCCCAAACTCCATGCTCATAAACATGGTTTTCTTGCCGGGGTGTGCAAACATATAAGTAAACAAACTACGGATGTTAGCAAACTTTTGCCACTCGTCTCCCGGTACCTTACCTATAATATTGCTCTTACCGTGGACAATTTCATCATGGGATAAGGCCAACATATAGTTTTCCGTGTGGTGATACCACATACTGAAGGTGATGCTATTTTGATGAAATTGGCGGAACCAAGGATCCATGGCGAAATAGTCGAGCATATCGTGCATCCAGCCCATGTTCCACTTCATATTGAAGCCCAAACCGCCCATGTAGGGGGGACGGGATACCATAGCCCAAGAGGTTGATTCTTCGGCAATGGAAAGGATACCTGGGAAGTAGTTAAAAATAGTTCCGTTGACCTGTCGTAAAAATTCCACGGCTTCGATGTTTTCCCTACCCCCATAATCATTGGCTACCCATTCACCATTTTCTCGGTCATAGTCGAGGTAAAGCATGGAAGCAACCGCATCAACTCTGATTCCGTCAATGTGGTATTTATCAAACCAAAATAAGGCGTTAGCAACAAGGAAGTTACGTACTTCATTTCGTCCGTAGTCAAATACTAATGTACCCCAACCTTTATGTTCTCCTTTTCTAGGATCTCCATGTTCAAATAAATGGGTACCATCGAAAAAGGCGAGTCCATGACCATCTTTGGGAAAATGTCCTGGTACCCAATCAACAATTACGCCGATGCCGTTGAGGTGACATTGATCAATAAAATACATCAAGTCTTCGGGGGAGCCATAACGGGAGGTGGGGGCGTAGTATCCTGTTACTTGATAACCCCATGAGCCATCGAAGGGGTGTTCGGCGATGGGTAATAGTTCGATGTGGGTGTATCCTAATTGTTTGATATAGGGAATGAGGCTTTCTGCTAATTCATAGTAGGTGAGGAAACGGGCATCGGGTTTGGCATCGGAGGCGGTGACAACTTCGGTTTGTTTGCCGTAGTTTTTGGGGAGTTGTTCTTTTGAGGTATGCAACCATGAGCCGATATGGAGTTCATAGACGGAGATGGGTTGGGTGAGGGGGTCTGTATTACGGCGCTTTTCTAGCCAGTCTTGGTCATTCCATTGGTAGGAGTCTAAGTCGGCAACGATGGAGGCGGTTTTTGGTCTTACTTCTTGGGCAAAGCCGAAGGGGTCTGATTTTTCGTAAATATGCCCTTCCCAGTTTTTGATTTCGTATTTGTAGTGGGTGCCGAAGTCTAATTCGGGGATAAATAGTTCCCAGACGATATTATTAATTTTACGCATTTGATGTTCTCTACCGTCCCAACTGTTGAAGTCTCCGAGGATAGAAACGTTACGGGCATTGGGCGCCCACACGGCGAAGTAAACACCTTTTACGCCATTTTGTTCCATGACGTGGGCGCCTAGTTTTTCGTAGATGCGATGGTGGTTTCCTTCTTGGAATAGGTATAAGTCGTAGTCGGTGATGGTGCTAGATTTGAATTGATAGGGATCGTAGACTACTTTTTCTTGATCTCCTTGTCTAATTTTTAGTTGGTAGTTGTTTAGTTCGTGGGCTTCTATTTCACACTCAAAAAAGTTGGGATGATGGTGCGATCGCATCTTATACTCTTCCCTAAGCTCTGGGGCGATAACATAGGCTTCGGATGCTTTGGGTAAATAAGCCCTAATCACATAGGTTTTTTTATCGTCCTCCTCGGAAAGAAGGTGAATACCCAATATTTCAAAGGGATCATTATGTAGATTATGAACAATTTGTTCTACTTGCTGACTGGTAATATTGCTAGGCATTTAATCTTATTCAGTTAAAGGGTTTTTTTATATGTTGTCATCATGATACCTAGTTTTTCTGGATTGATTCGATTAAATGAGGGAAATCATTGAGAGTTTGCTCTAATAAATCAATTTCAAAGGAGTTTACTTGTTCTTGTAAATGGTGGCTATAGTCCCATAGAGGTTGATAATTATACTTTTTGGCTTCTTTGGTCAAATTTTGGGCAAATTCCCTAATATAAGCGGTTATTTTAGTTCTCTGGGCTTTCTTTTTCCCATAGGGGTAGGTAGTTGTTAATCAGGGTGTTGACCATTTCTGCCCGTTGCCCATGGTCTAGGTTTGGTAGATTTTTGATTTTCGGTTTGGGAATGGCAAAATAGGTACTTTTGAGAGATTTATTTTCATGGAATAATTTTTTGAGAATTTCCACAATATTGCCACGGCTAAGGGGTTTAGGGAGTAACGCGAATATTGAGGATGCAATTTCTTTTATACTTTCTGCGTGGGGTGATGCGGTGACGATAATAATGGGAATATTTTCGGTACTAGGGTTATTTTTCAAAAATTTCACCACTTCAATACCATCTAACACAGGCATTTTTAGATCTAAGAGCATTAGTTGAGGTTTATATCGCAGGGTATTGGCGATCGCCTCTTGACCATTCCTTGCAAAAATAAGATGATGGAGAGTACTATGAAAAAATCCTTTAATCAACTCCAAATTAGAAGCCACATCATCCGTCACCAAAATAGTTAAAGGCTCAAACTGTTCCAAATTATAATCAGGAAAAGATACACAAGGAGAAGGAGACTCCAGCGCACAACTCACCAAAGGAAAAGTAGCCGTAAAAATACTACCAATGCCCACCGTACTAGACACCTCCATTTTGCCATCAAGCATATCAACCAGCTTTTTGGTAATTGTCAGCCCCAATCCCGTGCCACCATATTTACGATTATTTTGCCCATTTTGTTGAGTAAAAGACTCAAATACCCTTTCTATATCTTCCTCTGGAATACCAATACCACTATCTTCAATGGAAATATAAAAATCACAATTTCTGATCCCTACCTCAAACCCCTCTCTGTTATAGAACCCATTTGGTATCTAGTAGAATATTGAGAGGAACAAATTGATAAATGGAATAATGGCTTACTCTAGCAGTCTAAGTGATCAAGAATGGGAAATAATTAAACCTCTATTACCAAAGAAAAAAAGAACTTATCCACCAAAGTGGTCTAAAAGACAAATTTGGGATGGTATCTTTTATCAACTCAAAAATCGCTGTAATGGCTCTGATTTACCAAAGGATTTACCTCCCGATTCTACCATTTATTGGCATTATAAAAACTGGAAAAAAGAAGGTGTCTTTGATATAATTGCTCAAGGATACGGTTCTATGGATAAATTTTTAGCAGAAGTTCATAGAGTTTTAAAGCCTCATGGTTTGTTCTCCTGGGCTGATTTACGTCCTGTAAATGATTTGGAGTGGAGAAATTAGAAAAAAGTTTGACTAAGTCTGGTTTAGTTTTAGTAGAAAAACAAAATATCACCCCTAATGTAATTAAGGCTTTAGAATTAATTGATCAATTAAAAAAAGAAAAAATCAATAAGAATGTACCTACAATTTTACGTCATGTTTTTTCTGAATTTGCGGGGGTAAAAAATAGTAAAACTTACAATGGTTTTGTCGATGGAAATCTAGTTTATTTAACTGCAGTTTTGCAAAAAAAAGATAGTTGATAATTTAAAAACAATTTAAAGCTAAAAGGCTTAAACTTATTCGTGTTTACCCTGACGGTCAGATTTTATTACTTTATAAGTTACTGACCATAACGGCTTGTCCTTGCGGAGTTAGATCACTTTCTGAGTTTTCTAGGGTGATTACTATTTGAGAAGAATTGACCATATTTGGATCTAAGGGTAATTTTATCAAACTATTACCTTGTGAATCTGGTCTAAATTCCCCACAATATACTTCTTTTCCATCTACTATTCCCCAAAGACGATATACCTGATTTTGTTCTATGGGATCTAAATTTTGGGTTGTTATCATAATGGTATCTGCCTCAATATTGAGTAACAAACTTCCTGATGATTGGGGGTTGGATTCTGTGCCTCTGAGGGAAACAAGATTATCATTTTCTTGGCGTGAAAGTGCGTGCGGCAAAGCAGATTCTTTCAGGATTGCACTTTGATATTCTTGTAATTCCCTATCCATTTGGGCAATTTGCCTTTGCAGACTATAGTTATAACCTCCCAAAACTACGATTAAGGTAGCACCAATGACACTAAGAAAAGGTTTTAAGGGTAAGGATGAATTTTTAACTATGGTTTGATTTACTTGATTTTCTTGTTGGGCTTGAGCTAAAATATGATCGCCCAATGCCTTTGGTAATTCTACCTCTGGTAAGGCAAGAGGATAAAGGGCAAGGGTTTTTTGTAAGCTATCAATTTCCTCTTGTAACTCTGGGTGGGATTGTAATAAATCATTTACCATAGCTGTTTCTTCGGGGGTAGAGTCTCCCAAAACATAACTGGCTAAAAGCCCTCTAATTTCTTCTTCTGTAAATTCTTGCATAATTAATTTACTAACTCCTGTAATAATTCTCTGAGCTTTAATAATCCTTTGCGTTTATAGGTTTTCACCGTACCAAGGGGCATATTTAACTGCTCGGCAATTTCTGATTGGCTTAAACCGTCAAAATAAGCCATTTCTAATACCCGTTGATGTTGCATGGGTAAACGGGCGATCGCATTTCTAACCTTGTGTGACACTTCCCTAAGGGCAACTTTATCCATCAAACCACCATATTCCTGAGAAGGAGAATTATTGAACCATTTAACAATCCGTTGTCGATGAGAATTTTTTTGCCTGTGTCTATCAATAGCCCGTGAGCGAGTCATTGTCACCAAAAAAACTACCATTGAGCCTCGATTTTCATCATAATTTCCCTTTTTCGAGAGATAAAGGAAAATCTCTTGGGTTAAATCCTCCGCCTCTTGAGTGTTGCCCAACATACGTAACGCCACACGATAGACAATCTCACCATAACGCTCATAGAAAATTCCTAAAGCATTAATATTTCCTGAACGTAATTGCTTAAAAAGTTCTGCATCTGTCTGATTTGACAGCATGGTGATTAACTGATTATTTTACAAAAGAGTAATGTATGGTAATTCCAAACAATTTGTAAACAACCTACCTTTAATTTTCCCCTTATCAAGGGCAGTAGGGGGGGATTTAAATTTTACAACTCAAATGGGATTGCTATATACATTTAATAAAAATACGAAGCCCAAGGAAAAAAGGATTTACAATCAATGAATTTAGAATACTGGTATTTGTTTCCCACTGCCATCGGTATCGCTACCATTGCCATGGCTTCGGGGGTAGAGGGGGCCACTTTTTTTACTCCTTTATTCCTCATTGCCCTAAAGTTACCTCCAGAAGTAGCCATCGGTATCGGTTTAATTACCGAGGTTTTTGGCTTTTCCAGTGGTTTGTTTGCCTATATTCGCAAAAGTTTAATTGATTTCAAGTTGGGTAGAATGCTCTTACTGGTTAGTATTCCCATGGCGTTACTAGGTACATGGTTTGGAAATATTATTCCTGCTGATGTCCTCAAAGGAATTTTGGCAGTGGGTTTATTTGTCATTGCCACCAGTTTTTTGAAATCCCCTGATAAACATACCTTAGAATTATTGGATGAGGATATAAAAAATATTCAAGAAAAAAAAGAACTTCAAACCTGCATTACTGACAAAAATAACAAAACATACTATTACACCATCTACAACGGCACTGAAGGACGTTTATTGGCAAGTATAGGGGCATTATTTTTGGGCATGGTATCCACGGGATTAGGTCAATTAAATGGATTTTATCTTATTCAAAGATGCCGTGTACCGAGTCCAGTTGCGATCGCCACTAGCGTATTTATAGTCGCCATCACCGCCCTAATTGCATCCATTGGTCATGTTATTCAATTTGCCCAAGCAGGGGGAGAAGAATTACAAATGGTGTTAAATATCGTTATATTTACCGTTCCAGGGGTTTTAATGGGGGCGCAGCTAGGTTCAATAGTTGCCACAAAATTATCTCAACAAAAATTAGAACGTGCCATGGGAATACTATTTATATTTGTTGGTTTATTAATTGTGGGAGAATTAGCTATATTTTAGTTTTTTCAAAGTTAGAAATGTTCTTGTAAGAACATTTTGAGATTCAATTTAATAACCCCTAAATCCTTTTACAAAATTATCGATAGTAGAATTATATTTTTTAGAAATAATTTCAATATTTATTTTAATAAAAGCTCATTTCATAGCCATAATACTATTTATTTGACACTTTCAAAACTTTTAAATCCATTTTCTCATAGAGTTCGTATCCTTGATAAATCAATTGATGGAATATCACGAAGATATGAATTCTAAATCTTCTGTTAAGAGCAATAAATTTACTAAAATTAAGTGGCTGATAATTTTGGGATTAAGTGCGATCGCCTTTATCGCTTCCTATCAACTTGATTTTTCTTCTTTTTGGATTCAATCTTTGAGTCGCATTAAAGAAATGGGAATTTTAGGATCCCTATTATTTATTATTATTTATAATGTTGCTACTCTTTTATTTATCCCTGGTTCACTATTAACCATGAAAGGAGGTTGTTTATATGGAACAGTATGGGGAACCTTTTATGTTTTAATAGCCGCCATTTTAGGAGCTATTTTTGCATTTTTATTAGGGCGTTATTTTTGTAGAGATTTAGTCTTAAAAAAACTAGAAAAATATCCTAAATTTAAAGCAGTTGATCGGGCCATCGCCCAAGAAGGTTGGAAGATAGTCTTTTTAATGCGTCTTTCTCCCCTGTTTCCTTTTAATTTACTTAACTACCTATTAGGTATTACTACTATTTCATTGCGAGATTATTTGATTGGTTCATTAGGAATGTTTCCCGGTGTATTCGCTTATGTTTATATCGGTTCATTAGCTACAGATTTAGCCAGTGTAGATAGATTAAATGATGCTCCTAATAATACCAGTCAATTTTTAGCATTAACCTTGCGCATAATGGGATTATTAGCAACCATTTTGCTGACATTATATCTTAATAAATTAGCAAAAAAAGCTCTTACAGATAACCTTAAAAATAGAGAATAAAACAATGACACCATTAAACAAAAGTGTCGATAAAATGAAAGATAAAATATCCAATTTTTCACAGCTAATAATGTTAAGTTTATCCACACTGGCTCTAACCCTACTTTTCCATATCCATCCCGTATTTGCCCAAGAAACAGGAGGAGGCTTTAACCCTCAACAATGGTTACTCGATGCCTTGCAATGGATTGATAGTTTAGGAGGATTAGGGGCGATCGCCTTTATCCTGTTATATATAATAGCTACCGTAGCCTTCTTACCCGGTTCCATTCTCACCCTTGGGGGCGGAGTCGTCTTCGGAGTTGTTTTAGGTTCCATATACGTCTTTATTGGGGCAACTATCGGCGCCACCCTAGCCTTTTTAGTCGGTAGATATATCGCCCGAGATTGGGTAGCAGGAAAGATACAAGGTAACCAAAAATTTGCAGCCATCGATGAAGCCGTAGGGCGAGAAGGATTAAAAATTGTGCTACTTACCCGTTTATCCCCCGTTTTCCCCTTCAACCTTCTTAACTACGCCTACGGAGTCACAAGGGTATCTCTCAAAGATTATTTTATCGGTTCAGTGGGTATGATACCAGGCACCATTATGTATGTCTATATCGGCTCATTAGCAGGAAATATTGCCACCATCGGCACAGATACTCCCAGTAACCCCACCGTAGAATGGACTATCAGAATTATTGGTTTTATTGCCACCGTTGCCGTTACCGTTTATGTTACCAAAATAGCTAGAAAAGCCCTTGAAAATCAAGTATTAGAACCTACAAAATGAACAAACAACAATCCATAAACATTCCTCCCATGGATGAATATAACCAACAACTCATCTCCTATGTACACCCTCCAGATTGGCAAAATCCCAGCCCCAAAGATAAATATGACCTAGTGGTCATCGGGGCAGGTACAGCAGGGCTAGTAGTGGCGGCAGGGGCTGCAGGATTAGATTTAGGCTTGAAGGTTGCCCTCGTAGAAAAGCACCTGATGGGGGGAGATTGTCTCAATTTTGGGTGTGTACCTTCTAAGGCGATAATTCGTTCGGCGAAGGTGATTGGGGAAATACTCAAAGCGCCTGATTTGGGGGTAAATGTGGATGGTGTTACCATTGATTTTCCTCAAGTTATGGCAAGGATGCGTAAATTAAGGGCGGGGATTAGTCACCATGATTCGGCAACTCGGTTCAAAAATTTGGGCATTGACGTATTTTTGGGGGAGGCTCATTTTGTGCGGGGTAGTGCCATTGAAGTGGATGGGCAAAAGTTAAATTATAAAAAAGCGGTGATTGCTACGGGGGCAAGGGCTGTTACTCCGAAGATAGAAGGCATTGAGAAGGTTGGTTTTCGCACCAATGAAACTATTTTCTCGTTGACGGAATTACCCCCTCGGTTGGCAGTCATAGGAGGAGGGCCCATTGGTTGTGAATTAGCCCAAACTTTTCATCGTCTAGGCTCTCAGGTTAGCTTAATTCATAAATATCCCCATCTTTTGAATAAGGAGGATGAGGAGGCGGCGCAGATTATCGAAGATACTTTTATCAGGGAAAAGATGAATTTAATTTTATCGGCTCAACCTGTGCGGGTGGAAAATACGGAAGAGGGTAAGAAGATATATTATCGCTTTGATAAGGGGGAAGATTTTATAATTGTGGATGAGATTTTGATGGGGGCAGGAAGGGCGCCCAATGTGGAGGGTTTGAACCTCGAAGCGGTGGGGGTGGAATATGATAACCGTAGGGGGGTTGTGGTGAATGATTTTTTACGGACTACTAACCCGAAAATTTTTGCAGCAGGGGATATTTGTAGCCGTTTTAAGTTTACCCACACGGCGGACGCTATGGCGCGTATTGTGATCAAGAATACTCTGTTTTCTCCTTTTGGGTTGGGTAAGGCGAAGTTTAGTGATTTGGTAATTCCTTGGGTTACTTTTAGCGATCCTGAAATTGCCCATGTGGGTATGTATGCTCATGATGCGGAGGATAAGGGCATTGAATATAATGTTATCAAAATTTTGTTTAGTGGGGTCGATCGCGCGATCGTAGATAGCGAGGAGGAAGGTTTTGTAAAAATTATCCACAAAAAAGGCTCGGATAAAATTTTGGGGGCTACCATTGTGGCAAGTCATGCAGGGGAGATGATTTCAGAAATTAGCACAGCCATGGTTAATGGGGTGGGATTAAATGGTTTGTCGTCGGTGATTCATTCTTATCCTACCCAAGCTGATGCTATTAAAAAAGCTGCTGATGCTTATCGGCGTACTTTGTTAACTCCAACTTCTAAGAAGATTTTAGGTATTTTAACTAGGTTGTCGTAATTTAGGGATAAGAAAAATAGTCGTTTTCACCTCTTTTTTCTAATTCTGTAACAATCGTTTGTCTGATGGGATTATATTTTAGTTTAATTTTTGCTACCATTTTTTGATCTTCTTCTGTTTCCCAATAACCATCAACTAGAATCATTTTATAGGCTTCTTTTTTATAGCATTCTAAGAAACTTTTTAACATGGAATAAAGACTATTATAAACACAAATATCTTCATGATAAATGTGCCATATTTTTCCTGTTTCTTGTTGCTCTGAAGAACATGCGATCGCATAATACTCTCCTTCAAAACCCAGTAAAGGAAATAGATGCTCTGGGTAAATAATCCAATCATGGCTTTGATTCTCTTCAATCCAGCTATGGTAAACGTTTAATGATTCTTCTATATTTAAGAAATAATGGTAGTAAAAAATTTGGACATCATCATATATATTAGTGCCATTATGCCATTGATATAATTGCTTTGCTTCTTGAGGTAGTTTAAAAGGAAAGTCCTTTAATTTTTGTTCTATCTCTAATGGACTTAAGCCTTGATTTAGGCTGTTGCTGATGCAATTATTTTTGTCAGTATATTTAAGAATATCTTGAATTACTTGTACTATTTTATCCATGGTTAATGTTCACTAAATCATGAAAAATTTATGATATTACTTGAGTCATAAAAAGGGAATTTTATTTGAAAATAGTAATAGTACATTGTTATGTTGTGACCCTATTTGTTACAGAAATATAAAATAAAGCCTAGACAAAAATATATATTGTAAAATTTGAACAGAGATAACCATATAGATTAAAGATTACCCATGACCACCACATTAAATCAAGCAGAAGTATCAGCCGATGATTATTGTATCTTCGGTTTAGCAACCTGCTTTGTCAGAGAAGAGGGAGATATTCAGGAAGTAGAAGTAATTGAGCCTATTCCATCCGCCTACTGGGAAACTTTGTTGAAGGGAGTTGAAACTTCTTATAAGTTCGTTTGTGCAAAAACAGTGGGAGAGGTTTTAGTTAATGACAGTTTACAAAAACCCAATGATTTCCCTAGTAATAGCCAATTTTGTCATAATTTTATTGAGATGACTTTAGCCGCAACCCGCACTTATAAAAAGAAACCCTCTGCTAAGGAATTTCTGGCTTTAGGAGAGCAAAAAGCTGACCTTAATTATTCGTTAGCAAGAAAAAGAATTTTAAATAACATCAAAACCGTGTCTGATGATGATAATGTAAAGCAACATCCAAACACCCATAAAATTTTATAGTTGCGATTAGATCAATTATTATTTGGTCTATCTGTCCATAGGGGGGAATTACAGATTTCTCCCCATTCAATATTTTTTTTGTGACAATTATTAAATTTTTATTAAAATTAATGCCAGTTCAATTATAAATATTCCACCAATGGATATTAAAAACCATGGACAATTAAACTTACTGATAATTTACATTGATAGCTAAAATACACAGAAACAAAAAGATAAAAAATAATGTCATCAAAGTATATATAAAAACCACAACCAAATTAGATAATTAACTTAGCTGTCATTGGGGTTTGAAAACACTAACTTTTATTTATGATCTATGATTGTATAGCAGTTTGGGGTAGTGAGGTTGTAGTTAGTTATTACGTAGGTCAAAATATGATTTATCTTTCTTGAGTTGCTCGGATTATCAGTAAAATATTATCAATTAAATTTAGAGAACGTCCATTTTATACAACAAAGACTTATAAATATCAATAACTATATTAATTTAAATCTCAATTCATTGTCACTAAAGGCGGTGAAAATCTATGACTATTAAACTTTATTAAATTGATTTGAGGAGTAATACTACAGTGAAATTTTATTCTTTTATTCTCAGTTGTCTAACTTTTTTATTTTTGACGACTCCTGCTTTTGCGGGGAGGTTGATTTCTTGGCGCTTTGAAGCGAATCAAAATCGACTGGTTTTTACTACGGACAGAAGTGTTCAGCCTACGGCTCAATTAATATCTAATCCTACTCGTTTAGTTATTGATTTACCCGGTACAAATTTGGGTAGAGGCACTGTCAATGAAAATTTGGGTAGTTTGATCACTAATCTAAGAATTGGTCAATTTGATAATAATACGACAAGGGTGGTGGTAGAGATCGCTCAGGGTTATACCATCGATCCTCAAAAGGTAAGGGTTCAGGGCATTTCTCCTACTCAGTGGAGTGTGGATATTCCTCAGCCTGAGAGGATGACAACTCCTCCTCCTGTTACTCCGACTCCTCCTCGTAATAATAATTCTTCTATTGATAATCCTCCTCCTAGTAATCCTAATAACACCACTGCGAGGGCAAATAGTAGGTCTCCTTTTCAGATTTCTTCTAGTGGCATTTTGATGGGGATTGATGGGAATTCTAATAATGCTATTCGTTATAGTCGTAGTCGCGATCGCCGCGAGATCGAATTTGAGTTACAAGGTATTACCCTTAGCAATGAATTAATTAACTCATGGGATGTGAATGAATATGGAGTAAGTTCTATTGATGTTAGTCAAAAACGCTCTTCTCCCCCCGTTGCATCCTTAAAAATGAATGTTAATCCCGATAGCCCCGATTGGCAGGCGAGTTTTAGCCGTATGGGGGGATTAGTTTTATGGCCTCAAGGGGGTATGGGAAGGGTAGAATCTCTTTCTAGTAGCAATGTTGGCACAAAATCTGTTAGTGCGATAACGGTGGCTCAAAATACCACCAGACCTGTTAATATTGCCAGAAATCAAGATAAAACAATCATTGAGTCTATTAATTTTGACAATAATGACTTATTAATTAGAGCTAATCAGAGCTTAAGAGCTACAGGTACTTGGTCTCAGCAGGATGGTACTTATCAAATTCGCATTAATAATGCGGATCTATCTCCCAATTTTCGGAACCCTCAACTATCTTCTAATAGTCCTCTTTCCAGACTACGCATTTGGCAACCTGATGATAATACCGTTATTTTATTGGTTCAACCATCCCCTGGGGTTAGAATTGGACGTTTAAATCAACCTAATGACCGTTCTGTTAGTCTTTCTCTTTTGGGAGGGCGTACAGCCACTAATAACGCACCCATTCGCAATAATAATCCCGTGGTCAATGACCCCACCAATAACACGGCGGCGATCCCCGTTAACCCCCCCCCTCGGAATATTAGTATTACTCCCCCCCCCGCGAATACTACTCCCCCTGCTAATAATCGCCCTAACCAATCCCGTCCTTTGGTCATAATCGATCCAGGTCATGGAGGTAGAGATCCAGGGGCTGTGGGCATTGGTGGTTTGCGGGAAAAGGATGTTATTTTACCGATTTCTTTAGAAGTTGCCCGAATTTTGGAACAACAGGGTATCCAAGCACGTCTTACTCGTAATAATGATAATTTTATCAGTTTGGAAGGGCGTACTAATATGGCAAATAGTCTTAATGCTGATTTGTTTGTGAGCATCCATGCTAACGCTATCAGTATGAGTCGTCCTGATGTTAATGGTTTGGAAACTTACTATTTTCAGAGTGGTCGTAATTTAGCTAATGTTATTCATCGTAATATTTTACAAAGGCTTAATATACGCGATCGCCGAGTACGTCAGGCAAGGTTTTATGTACTCCGTAATTCGAGAATGCCCTCTGTGTTAGTCGAAACTGGATTTGTCACGGGTAGAGAAGATGCCGCTCGTCTAGGAGATCCTAATTTTCAAAGACAGATGGCTCAAGGCATTGCCGCGGGAATTGTCGAATACGTTAGAACCAATAGACTTTAGACTAGTCCAGACAAAACCTTTTGCTCCCACCCTCTTGGTTTGATTTAATCTAAGGGAGTGGGAAAAGTTTTACAACTCAATTAATTACTAAAAACTTAAAAAACAAAATCATTTATTTTGTACTTTTGAGCTAAAAGGTTCTCAATTATCGTCATGGAAAAAATTAAAGGATTAAAAAAGCTATTCTTGATTGTCCCAGCCCAAATAGATTAATAATTATCCTTCGGAAACTTCTGGTTTATAACATTTTATTACATAACATAAAATGAGTGAAAATATTTAATGATAAGAGATTACATTTAATAAGAAGCAATAAATCAGACGAAAAGTAAACATAAAAAGATGCAATTTTATCTCAATAAGATACTTAATTATAAATATTCGGTAAAATCTCTAACCGTTTTTTTGTAACCCATAAGTCTTTGATTTGTTTCATATATTTAATTCCTCACAAAATATTTACAATATTGAGTAAATTTGCTTATATTATATTAATTTCAATGGAAATAATAACTAGATTTATGACAAATGCGTTTAACAACAGAATAGGTGTATTTGACAGTGGGGTGGGAGGGTTAACGGTATTACGACAGATATATCGTCAATTACCCCAGGAGTCTATTTTGTATTTTGGAGATACTAAACGTCTCCCCTATGGTACTAAGTCACCTCAAGAAATTTTACAATTCGTTAGAGAGATTCTCTACTGGATGCAAGAAGAGGGAGTAAAAATGGTGATTATGGCCTGTAATACTAGCTCTGCCCTTGCCCTTGAGGAAGTTAGAACGGAGTTTAATTTTCCTATTTTGGGCTTGATTCATCCTGGGGCAAAGGCAGCTATTAAACAAGGAAAAAGAATTGGGGTTATTTCCACCGTTGCTACCGCTTCTAGTAATGCTTATCGTAACGCTATTAATGAACTTGAGCCTGATACGAAGGTTTGGCAAATTGGTTGTCCTGAATTTGTTCCTCTTATCGAAGACAATAAAATTTATGACCCCTATACGAAAGAAGTAGCCCAAAAATATCTTGAGCCTTTACTGAGAAATAGAATTGATACTTTGGTATATGGTTGTACTCATTATCCCCATTTAGAAGGAGTTTTGAGAGAAATTTTGCCTTCCTATGTAAAATTAGTAGATCCAGCCTATGCGGTGGTGAGGGCTATGGCTAAGGAGTTGGAAATCAATGGATTACGCAACCAAGAAGATGCCTTGGCAACCCGTTTTTGTGTGAGTGGAAATCCCGATGAATTTGCCCATGCCTCTAGGGGCTGGTTGGGTTTTACTCCTAATGTGGAACAAATTCAGTTACAACCTCATTTTGAATTAGTTGATACTTCCATGGAGATTAGGGATAATTCTTCAGAGGATGTTTATGCGGAGAGTTTAATCGCCTAACTTTTATGGGGAGTAAATAAAAGTTTGGGGGACGTAATGTTTTACGTCCCTATTTTAAGTTAATTATTCCTTTTTGTATCAAATACCATGAGCCAAACTTATCAAACTACGGGCATTATTCTCAAACAAAATCCGTTTAAGGAAAATGATTTATTAGTCACTATCTTTTCCCCTGAATATGGGTTAGTACGGGCGATCGCCCCAGGAGCCAGAAAATATAAATCAAGATTAAGAGGAAGGATTCAACCCCTAGTAATAAACGAATTTTTAATCGTTAAAGGAACAAATTTAGATCGATTAATTCAGGCAGAAACCAAAGAATCATACCCTAAACTAAGTCATAATTTAGGAAAACTAACCATCAGTCAATACTTGGCAGAAATAATCCTTAATTTAGCACCCACAGAACAACCTCAAATAGAATTATATAATACTTTTAATAAACACTTAAAAACTTTAGAAACATTAGATAATCAAATTAATTTCACCCCCTATTTAGCCCAAGGAGTATTTAATATACTAATTCTGACAGGTATAGCTCCAGAAGTAAACTATTGCCTCACCACAGAAACCCCTCTAATTCCTAACTTTGCTCAATCCCATTGGCGAGTAGGATTTAGTTTTGCTAATGGTGGTTTAATTCAATTATCATCTATGAATAATAGTCAAAACAATTATATTAATACTAAAATTAATGCCTTAGAATTATTTTTTTTACAATGTTTATCTAACGGAAAACAACAGGAAATGGAAATGGAAATCAAACAGACATACTCTACAGAAACAATTAATTTAGCTTGGATAAATATTGAAAGAAGCCTAAAAAACTATATAGAATTTTATCTTGGTCATTCCTTAAAATCTGCCGCAATGATCAATTTTGCTCTTAATTACACTTAACAGAAAAAATTAATTTTACCGTAAAACTAGAAAATAAATTACGTCAATGATGGTATGAAATATTCTTAAATTATCATCAACATTCCATATCTAAAGCATTGTTATTATTTGTTATTCCCACCTTCATAGCTCCATTTTTTCCACAACCCCTAATTATCGGATCTCAAAAAGGATTATCATATATACAAGGGTATTCATAGGATGAAAATTCAACCATTATCACACTGATAGTATCTTGAATATATCAAAAACAAGAATAATGACCGTATATCATTAAAACAACTTCAGGTGATGAATAAGATACCATAAATCATCTTACCCTTATTTTATGTATTGAATATTTTATAGTTAAATAATGACAGTTAATAACACCTTAATCGCTGCCCCAAAAGCAGAATTAGCTTCTATTACTCCCCGTGTTGCCGCTATCAGTCGTGACACCAAGGAAACAGATGTAAAGGTAGAAGTCAACTTAGACGGTACAGGAAAATGTGACGTTAATACAGGAGTGCCTTTTCTTGACCATATGTTACATCAACTATCATCCCATGGTCTATTGGATTTAGATATTCAAGCCACAGGAGACATTGAAATTGATGATCATCATACTAATGAGGATGTTGGTATAACTTTAGGGATGGCCATAGCCAAGGCTGTGGGTAACAGGAAGGGAATCAATCGTTTCGGACATTTTATCGCCCCTCTTGATGAGGCTTTAGTACAAGTTACCCTTGATTTTTCGGGACGACCTCATTTAAGTTATGGTTTAGATATACCAACCCAGAGAGTCGGCACTTATGATACCCAATTGGTAAGGGAGTTTTTTGTGGCGATTGTCAATCATTGTCAGATTACTTTACATATCCGTCAATTGGATGGTATTAATTCTCATCACATCATCGAAGCAACTTTTAAGGCTTTTGCTAGGGCAATGCGTATGGCATTGGAATATGATGTACGTCGTTTAAATGAAATTCCTAGTTCTAAAGGAGTTTTGTAAAGAAATCTGATTACAATAAACACAGTAAGTTATTTTATAGTCTATATTTTTTGATTTTATAGATATTCTAGTTTGATTTTTATAATTAATATTTCTTAATAAATGTAGTATAACTCAATGATTTGTAAAGTGTTTACTTCCCTAGTTAGTCGATTTTTGCAGGAGTAAACACAAGCATTTTTTCTGATTCATTTAGGAATGCTATAGTTAAAAAGTGTTTGGGGTTTAATTTTTTATCCCATGGACGATGAAATAATGGTTAATAATTAAGTCATAAAATAAATACAATGGTTATTATATTTTATTTGAGCCAAAACAAAATTGTAAATACTTTTTTTAAGCTGTGTTAATTATTTTGAATTACATTGGTTTTCAATTATTTTTATGTAGTATTTGTCAACCTTAAAAATAATAATATTTAGAGGAAAATTTATCATGTCTAAGAAAGGAAAATATTTATTAGTTGCTTCTAATCAGCCTTATACGGGAAAGACGGCAACAATCTTGGGGGTTGCCCATCAACTAAGACAAAGGGGTATTAAATTGGGCTATGCTAAACCCATCGGCACTTGTTTTAATGATTTGGATACTACCCAAGATGAGCAAGATATAAGTTTTATTACTCAAACTTTGGACTTATCTGCTACTCAAATTAAGTCTCCTTTGGTATTACTCAATCAAAAAACCATCACTGATGCTTTAGATTCCCATGGAGATGATAGTTTTGATGTACTTAGCTACTGTAACTCCATTGAGGGTGATTTGGTGTTGGTAGAGGGTGCTGGAAATCTCTCTCAAGGTAATTTGTTTAATCTTTCTAGTCCAGAAGTAGCCGAAAAAATTGATGCTTCTGTTTTGTTGGTAGTCAAGTATGATGCTTTACAAATTGTGGATCAAATTCTTTGTGCTAAACAAATGTTTGGCGATCGCCTTTTAGGTGTTAGTATCAATAGTATTCCCCATGATCAACTCGATACCATGACTAATGTTATTAAACCTTTTTTAGAAGACCATGGCATTGATGTATTAGGGATGTTACCTACCGACAGACTTTTACAAAGTGTTAGCGTTCGGGAATTAGTAGCACAGTTGAAAGCGACTGTACTATGTCGTCCTGATCGCTTAGATTTGATGGTAGAAAGTTTAACCGTAGGGGCGATGAATGTTAACTCTGCTTTAGAGTATTTTCGCCAACGACAGAATATGGCTGTGGTGACAGGGGGCGATCGCACAGACCTCCAATTAGCAGCCCTAGAAAGCTCTACAAACTGCCTAATTCTAACAGGACATATCCCCCCTCAGCAACTCATTTTAGCAAGGGCTGAAGACCTAGAAATCCCCATTTTAACCGTAGATTGCGATACTCTCACCACCGTGGAAATTGTGGATCGAGCCTTCGGAACCGTGCGTCTCCAAGAAACTATCAAAGTAGAATGTGTACAACAGTTAATTGAAGAGCATTTTAACCTTAATAAATTATTAGAAAAAATTGGTTTAAATAACTAAGATATTTATTATGAATAGGGTGGGCATTGCCCACCAGAATAAACTTTTTTATGAATTATCAGTTAATTTGACATTCTCTCTTATCTTCCTCAATGCGTTGTTGCAATCTGTTTGTGACTCCTAAAATGGCATCATCATAAAGACGGTCAAATTCTTGGCTAAAATGTTTGGCAATGGTGGAATTATCTATAATTAATAAAGCCTCATCATTAGTATAATTGGCGGCTGCTGACCAATTATGAGAACCTGTAACGATAATTTTATTGTCAATTAATGCAAACTTATGATGTAATTTATCTCCCCTAGAAATATTAGGTATCCCTACCGTTTCAATAGAATTTTCCCATGGGTTATTGTCACCATAAAACTGACAATTATTACTCAATTCAACTCCTAATAAATCTAACCCTTCACTATAATATCTATAAGCAAAAAGAGGATCTATTAATGCCCTTATTTGAGTACCTCGTGAACTTTTATTTTCGAGGGTATTAGATAATGGTTGTTTACTAAAAACAAAGAGAGCTAAATCTATGGATTCACTAGCTTTTTTTAAGGTTTCATCTATTAAGCCATTGGTTGTTGCTTCCCATGGTTGGGTGCGAGAAGTAGGAGAGAATTTTACTGTAACTTGGCTTTCTCCAATGGTTAGGGTTTGGGCAGGGCGAAAGGGTTTTTGTAAGCCGAATAAACTATCTTTTTTGCTACCAATCCCATCACCCCACATATAGTTAAATTCCTGAGCAAAAATGTTGGCAAGGGGTGCATTATCTATTACCAAAAGATGGTTAGCATTACCCCTTGTATTTTCGTTATCTAAGTCTCCATGGGTACCACTTAGGGTAAAATTTGCTGAACCTGTAACCAATTTTTTGTTATCAATAATCAAGAATTTATGGTGCATTAAACCACTACCTTTGCTACCATCTTCTGTATCATCAATGATAGGAATATTATTTTTTTTCAGAATAGCTAAACCATGATCTGCTCCTAGTTCATTTAAACTTAAATTATAGTTATTTTCAATGATTATTCTTACTTTTTTTCCTGCTTGGTGTTGAGATGCGATCGCCCTTGCTAAATCTGGTAAATTAAGATCTTGAATGGCAATATCAATGGTATTTTCTGCACTATTAACGGCTTCTATTAAAATTTGTTCTAAGTTATCTCCTTCACGAATAATTGGTCGGTAGGGTTCAGTATATTCAGCCTGTTGATTATAATTAAAATATACTTGAATATTAGGATCTTGGGGTAAAGGTGAAAGATTATTTAGTTGAGGAATTTCTAGCTCATTTCGACAACCATAAAGCAGTAAACAACTAGATAATATGGTAATCAATATTTTGTTAATTTTCATTTAATTTTAACTGTAAAATCGAGAGAGAAAAATTGATAAATAATAAATATGTGTATGAAAGTAGGCGTAGTTAAATTAATTTAGAGAAACAGCTTAAACCCTTCCTTAATAAAAGACTTAGCAAAATAAGAGCTATAATTAATTTCGCCAAGGTACTTATGGGGATATTAAATAATTTGTGATATGCCTATTAGAGTTTTATGGTTAGTTTTTTTTGATTATGCATTACTTAATTTAGCGAGTGCGAGAAAGAATTAAATTAGCGATAGAAAGTACCAAAATGGCCATAAATAAAACTAAACCCATGGCACTAGCATAATTAATATCTAACTCTTGAAATGCTTTTTCATATATGTAATATACAACGGTTTTAGAGCTATTTCTAGGACCTCCTTGGGTTAATAAAAAAACCTCCTCAAATACTTTTGTCGCACTGAGGGCAGAAATTACTGCCACCAAAAAAATATAAGGCTTCATGAGAGGAATGGTAATATCAAAGTGTTTTTGCCAACCATCTGAGCCATCGATAGCACCTGCTTCGTATAATTCAGCAGGGATACTTTGTAAACCAGCCAAATAAATCACCATGTAATAACCTAAACCTTTCCAAATGGTGACTACCATTACACTCCAAATAGCCCAGTCAGGGCTAGTTAACCATGGTAAACCCGATGAGAAGCCCAATCCTAGCCAAATTTGGTTGAAGATACCATTTGACCAATATAAGGCTTTCCAAGCGATTCCTGCTACCACCATGGAGATTACTACGGGGGTGTAATAAGCCGCACGAAACCAGTTGATGCCTTTTAATTTTTGGTTAACGGCGATCGCCAAGAACAATGGTAAAATAACTAAGGCTGGTACTACTCCCACCATGTAAAGAAGACTATTGAGTAAAGTTTTTCTGAATAATTCATCTTGGACTAATCTTTCAAAGTTTTGTAAACCCACCCACTCAGGGGGTTGTGTTAAGTCATAGCCATAACTAGAAAAACTAAGACTAAAGGCTTGAATAGCAGGATAAAAAACTATTAGAGTTAAGACAATTAGGGCGGGGGCTAAAAACCAAAATGGTTTTAATTTTTCCCCTAATATATTAGTAATAGTTTGTTTGAAGGATGATGTTTTCTTATCTGAAGAAATATTTTTCTTTAAAATAAACATAAAGATACTGTTTTTGTAGTAGCAAAACTTGTCATGGTAATGCTTAGTTAGTGTCGGAAACGAATATGATGGAAAAAAGTAAAGGTAATAATATAAAGATAATTTAGGGGATTTAGTTTCAAAATATTGACGATATGTTCAAAAGTATTTGCCAAAAAAAAGACTACAATAAAAAGTCTGTTAAAACTTCATCAGGTTCATCTTCAAATTCATCATCCCAATCTTGATTACTATTTGTAGTATCTTCTTTAATCTCTTTTGTTTGTAAGGTAGCCACCAACTTTTCTAAAATTTCTAATTTGGTTGTTAATCTTTCTATTTGATAGTCTTTTTTTTCTAAAACTTCTAAACGCTGATTCAAGTTTTGATATTCTTCTAGTCGTTGATTATTTTCTAAATTTAACTCACTATCTGATAAATAGTTACCAATAATATCTAATACTAATTGTTCTATGTTTTGCTCTTTTTCTACGGCAAGATTATCTAGCTTTTCTAACCATTCATCTGAAATATTTAGATATAAGTTAGCGGTTTGTAATTTTAAATCTTTAGACATAATGATAATAAATAATTAATAACTAATAATCAATAAAAATGTATTAATTGAATTGTTAAATGTCAATGGTACATTACTTAAACTTCTTCAGACTAGAATATAATACTATGTGTAGGATTATTAGAAATAGATAGAATGAGCAAAGAAAAACTAGAGAAATTAAAAAGTATTTTTGCCACCATGGATAAGGCTTTAATTGCTTATTCTGGGGGAATTGATAGCACCCTAGTTGCTAAAGTTGCTTATGATGTCTTGGGAGACAAAGCCCTTGCTATTACAGCGGTATCTCCTTCCCTTTTACCTGAAGAATTAGATGAAGCCCAACATCAAGCCCAACAAATTGGTATTAATCATGAAATGATTGTCACCGAGGAGATGGATAACCCTAACTATACCTCAAATCCTGTCAACCGTTGTTATTTTTGCAAAAGTGAATTGCACGATAAATTAAAAGCGATCGCCCTTAAAAGAGGTTATCCTTATGTGATAGACGGGGTAAATTATGACGATTTACAAGACTATCGCCCCGGCATAGAAGCCGCAAAAGAGAGAAAAGTGCGATCGCCATTAGCTGAAGTAAGTATATCAAAAATACAAGTAAGAGAGATCAGTAAATTATTAAACCTACCATGGTGGGATAAACCTTCTCAACCCTGTCTGTCTTCCCGCTTTCCCTACGGAGAAGAAATCACCATCCAAAAACTCCATCGTGTCGGTAGGGCAGAAGTTTATTTACGCAATTTAGGCTATCTTAATTTGAGAGTGAGATCCCAAGGAGATACCGCTAGAATTGAACTATCACCCCAAAAAATAGCCACCTTTGTCAATGAAGTTGACTTGCCCACATTAGTCCATTACTTTCAACAGTTAGGATTTATCTACGTTACCCTCGACTTAGAAGGTTATAGCAGTGGAAAACTAAACCGAGTTATCAACAACTCTCAATCCGAAAACCTCGCCCTACGGTAGTATTTAGCATGGGTGACAAAAATTGCTTTACTGCTGGAAGTGTTAGGAGTTAGCCATTAGGACAAAAGTAATGTCTCCTTTCCTCTAATGACGATAAAATTAGTTGGATTAGAAATTTTGCAAAAATAACCTAATACTTTTAAAACCACCTTTACCACCATAAAACCAGTGAATGCAGAATATTGGATAAAACAACTCAACCTACAAAAACACCCCGAAGGGGGCTACTATCGAGAAACCTATCGTAGTAATGATATTATCAAAAGCAACGGTTTATCATCTCGTGCCACAGAATCAAGAAATTGCTCAACTGCTATTTATTACCTACTCTCAGGGGAAGAATTTTCCGCCTTTCACCGTCTCAAAAGCGATGAAATATTCCATTTTTACAGTGGCACACCATTACAAGTCCACATTCTCACCAAATCAGGAGAATATAAATCCATACTGTTAGGAGATACTACAGGAAAAAATCCCACTTTTCAGTTAGTCATTAATCAAGGAGATTGGTTTGCATCAGAAGTAAGTCAACCAAACTCTTATAGCTTAATTGGTTGCACCGTATCCCCCGGATTCGACTTTACAGACTTTGAATTAGCCACAGCAAAAGAATTAATTAATCAATACCCAGATTATCAACGACTTATCACTAGATTAAGTTATTCGTAAATAACACGGGGTTGCCAAGGTTGTGGTATGAAATATAATTTACTTGCCCTCAAAATTGAGCCATGAAAATATTATCACCATTATCTATTCCCCACCTAATAAACCAGAAATCATATCTAAAATTAACAACACCGACAAAACATAGTATTGGTGAGAATTAAAGGTTAACCATAGAAAATATAATGGTAAAACCCTTGATTAATTTTATAGATTTCTAGGGCATTTAGGAACCAGTTTAAACCATTAAAAACCTAAACTACTAAATATTAAAACTCGTAAATAAAAAGAAAAAATATTTTGTTAATACCACAATAATTACTAATATTAACTTTTCTACCTTGTCCTCCTTGAAAGTCGTAACAACCACAACTAAAGCAAAGATATATTGACAAATATACCATTAAAAATTATAATGAATATCACTTTTAAAAAAGTTATAAATAATATCAATTTAAAGCTAAATAGAGGATAAAAAAATGGATGGAAACTATCAAAGCTACATCAATAGAATTGTGCAAATGACTGCCCCTGCTAACTATGAGCAACAAATACAAAATATCCAATCATCTCCTAAATTTGATGGACAAAAACCCGTTAAATTTCCTGGATATACCATTATTACTCCTCCCCATGGGGAGTCTAGTCATAATCAAGAGTTTTATCAAAAATTAGCTGAAACTCAGCAACAGGTAGTAAAAGCATTGGGTTCAGATTTTTTTGTAGCTGTACCAGCAGATAGTTTTCATGTTACTTTAGCTGATTTAATTTGGGACGATATATATTTAAATGCTGTAGCCCAAGATGCTCATTTTGATGAGCTATTAATAAAACAAATTGATAGTATTTTTAAAGATTATAAGACTGTTTATAAAGATGTAAAACCTTATGAATTTGATGTATTAGGACTTTCTATTTTTCCCCGTGCCATTGCCATTTGTTTAGCACCAACGGAGACTTTTTATGAACCTATTATTAAATTGCGTCAACTGATTTATCAGGATGAAAAAATAGTTTCTTTGGGTATCGAACAAAACTACGAGTTTGCGGCGCATATCACTCTGGGTTATTTTGGTGATGTTACAGATAGTTTTGACGAAGGTAAAGTAGAGTCTGCGGTGAAAAAAATTAATGACCAATGGTTAGCAAATTCCCCTTCTATTTTTACAGTAGAACAGTTTGAATTAAGAAAATTTACTGATATGACTAATTTTGTTCGTCAGGATGATTGGGCAGTAATTAAGTTAGACTAATTACCTCTAAACTAGATTATTATAAGGGCGATCTCGCAGAGATGCTTCGCAGTGCGCAAAGTGGCAGTCAAAGCCTAATAGCATAGGTATTTGTTACCCAGCGCCCTTATCACCCCATCAAATATTATTTTTCATCAGGATTCACCCGCAACCTTACCGAATCCCCGTGGGAGGGTAACCCCTCCGCCTCAGTCAATGCAATAACAGCGTCAGACACCTTTTGTAAGGCTTGGGGGCTATATTCAATTAAACTCGAATACTTCATAAAGGTTTCGACCCCCAACGCAGAAGCGTAACGAGCAGCCCCTGACGTGGGCAGGGTGTGGTTTGGTCCAGCCAAATAATCTCCCACCGCTTCAGGGGTGGAATTACCCAAGAAAATAGCTCCAGCGTGGCGGATATGGGTGGTTAAATCCCAAGGCTCTTCCACCTCTAATTCCAAATGTTCTGGGGCAAAAAGGTTGGATAATTCCGCCGCTTCCTCTAGGTTTTCGGTAACGATAATTACACCATAGTGGGCGATCGCCTTTTCCGTCAAAAACTTACGAGGGTGATTTTCCAACTGTTTTACCACCTGCCCTTGTACCGCCTGAGCAAGGGCGACATCATCAGTAATCAAGATAGCCGCCGCCAAAGGATCATGCTCCGCCTGTGCCAGTAAATCCGCCGCCACATGAACAGGATTTGCCTGTTTATCAGCAATCACCAACACTTCACTAGGCCCTGCCAAAGAATCGATGCCCACCGTGCCAAATACTTCCTTTTTCGCCAAAGTTACAAATATATTACCAGGCCCAGTTATCACATCCACATTAGGGATAGTTTCCGTGCCGTAAGCCAACGCCGCCACCGCTTGGGCGCCCCCTACCCGATAAATTTCCGTCACCCCTGCCTCACTAGCCGCTACCAACACCGCAGGATTAATCTTTCCCCCTTCACTAGGGGGAGTAACCATCACAATGCGAGGTACCCGAGCAACCTTCGCAGGAATAGCATTCATCAACACTGTACTAGGATAAGAAGCCCTACCCCCCGGCACATACAAACCAGCCCTATCCACAGGGGTATAACGTCGCCCCAAAACCACCCCATCACAAGGAAAATTTACCCAAGACTTAGGTACTTTTTGCTGATGAAACGCTTCAATCTGCTTTGCTGCCAACTTAATAGCTGATAATAAATCCCGAGAAATCTGCTGATAAGCCGCATCAATTTCCGCACCGCTAACCTTAAGGTTACTTTCATTGATAGTTTGTCGGTCAAATTTCTGAGTATAATCGAACAAGGCTTGATTTCCATGCTTTCTCACCGTCGCAATGATTTCTTTCACAATGGACTCTTGAATATGAGTCTCATCATTGTGAGTACGGTTTTCAATTCTTTTTAGCTCTTGTTTTGCTTCACCTTTATCTGTGATTATTCTCAGCATTTGTAATATATCAAACGGTGTACCTTACAATATATTTTTTATGATAACAATGTTATTGGGCAATTTGTCGTCCATGTCGAAAAATAACCCCTAAAATATTAAATCATGTAACTGTTGTCTAGCTTTCATGTTCAACAAAATTTTTCGCTATACAAAACGCTCCCTTGCCCGTAGTGCCGAAAATTCCCTCGAATCTGCCTATCAAGCAGCTTTGACTATTAAAAATATAGAAATAGAACATTTTCAAAACAAAAAAATAACTCTTCAAAATGGAAATCACAGCGAACGAGTTTTTGCCTATTTTCAAGGAGAATTAAATAGTAAATTAAAAGCTATTGATCTTAAATTAACTCAGTTTAAAACAAGTCAATATTTTAACAACTTATTTGCTAGTAATAAACAAAATTATCCCTATGAGACTAATAAAAATATAACCCTTAGCCAATCATTAATTGTTGAAAAATTAAATTTTATTGATCAAATAGTTAATAAATATCAACAAGAATCAGAAATTAATCCCAAAACAGTACCGAACCTTGTCAAAGAAACAAAAAACCCCATTATTGATGTCCCTGCAGGGGAAGATAAAAAAATAAAAGAAACAGTCTCCGACAAAACCAGCGTCCTGCCTCGTTCATTTTTACGAACATTAACTAAAATAAAAGATGAAATTAACCCAGATTCTACCGACACAGAAGAAGAATTAATAAATCGTTTTCGTCGCTCCAAATATAAAACTGCTGTATCAGTAAAATTTCTTTTATTCTTAATAATTATTCCTATTTTAGTTCACAATATTAGTAAAATAGCCATTGGTAGAGCATTTGTTGATCCTTATTTTGCTAGTCATCAAGACATCGTTTTTATCAATCAAGACTTACAGGAAGAAGCCCTCAACGAATTGAGAATTTTTGAGGAGAATATACAACTAAAAACTATGATTGGCTTAATGCCAAATTTATCCCCTCAAGAAAAAGAAACTATCATCCAAGAGAAAGCCCAAGAGTTAGCCCAAGATTATCGTCGTCAAAGTGCCAATGGTATCAAAAATATTTTTTCTGACATATTTGCTTTTATTTCTTTTGCCATCATCCTCGTTTCTAGTCGTCAAGAATTACAGGTTTTAAAATCTTTTTTGGATGAATTAATTTATGGTTTAAGTGACTCTGCCAAAGCATTTTTAATCATTCTTTTTACAGATATATTTGTTGGTTTCCACTCTCCCCATGGTTGGGAAATTGTCTTGGAAAGTGTTGCTCGTCATCTTGGCTTAGCAGAAAATCGGGATTTTAATTTTTTGTTTATTGCCACTTTCCCTGTAATTCTTGATACGGTGTTGAAATATTGGATTTTCCGTTATCTCAATCGCATTTCCCCCTCTGCTGTGGCTACTTATAAAAATATGAATGAGTCTTAAAGAATAATTATGATTAATTCAATTCTTCGATCATCGGACTTGCCTTTGTATAATAAGTGAGAAAGGGAAAGCTAAGACTATCCACGGCTAAATGTCTTTTAATATATTGTTCAGTTTATAACCACAAAATATTCTCCTCTGTACCCGCGCATTCCAAGTATTTTTCACTGCTTGAGAATGGATGAGTGCTAGAGAGTAAGGTATTCTTTCACTTATCCATTTTTTTCTCTCAATTCCGCTTTTTAAGCAACCCTTATTTAAAAGGTTGTCCCCAATGTTGCCATGATTCTTTGTTAAAGGGCGATCGCCACTTAAGAATTAAATCCCGTTCTAACCTTTGCCTAATATGACGCTCAGGGGAAATTCCCCACCAAAAAGCCGATCGTACATTACTATTAATTTTGTATTGACGATGAAGTTCTATATACTTTTGAATATAACCTTTACAATCATGATTTATCCATCTTTGATAGGGCGATAATTTTGTCTCTCCCACATACAATAACAAAGGTAATTCCGTATCTAAAATAAAATATAAACAGCTTTCACTGTCATTATATTTTGGTAAATTATAAAACTGATCTGTATGGGTAGGGATAGAAAAAGGATCAAAACTATCTATATCCCAAGTAATATTATTTTCAGAAGTTAATAAATTAGTTTGTTTTACTTGCTTTTTTTTCGCTTCTTGTTGATAATTATAAATTCTTTTTTTCCAACTTTGTAAATACTCCCCACTCATCTTATATTCAGCTTTTAAAGATGGCTTTTTAAACTTATAAGTGGCAGAAGGTTCAAATAAACTTAGTTGTTGATTTTTGTTAGTTTTGTATTTCATAGATAGGTGTTTATGAAACAATACTTTGTTTAGGGCAGGGAACAGGGAATAGGGAACGGGGAATAGTTTTAATACTTTTTCATCAAAAGTTTCATTCTCAATTATTAATGGCTTTGTTGGTATTTTTAACAGGTTTAACTGGTAAATATTTTTATTTTTTCACTACCCCCCAATAGCAGTCATTGATACTAACAAAGCTGATTTTTCAACAAAAAGTCCTTTCCTTTTGTCTCCTGCTGATAAATTATGGATAGGGTAGAGTTAGACGATAAAATGGAAAATATCGATAAAACATAAAATTTCCACTCCCCATTAACAAAAAAAATATTAAACCCTGAGTATAATATGACAAAATCAAAAGATGTTCAAATTACCCCGATCGCCCTTAACACAAGGGTATTCCGTTCTCGTACTTGGGATAGACTCAAATTTGAGGTAGAATACGGACTAAATCGAGGCACTACCGCCAATTCTTTTGTCATTGAAGGAGAAAAAATCGCCCTATTTGATCTCCCGGGGGAATCCTTCACCGCAACCTTTATCGATGCCCTAGAACAAAGAATTGACCTACAAAAAATTGACTATCTCATTCTAGGACATATCAACCCCAATCGGGCAGTAACTATCAATACCCTATTGCAAAAAGCCCCCCAAATTAATATCATCATCTCCAATACGGGGGCAAAATCCTTAGAAACCATCTTCGAGAATAACTATCAAGAAACCACTGCCAGAAATCCCCTCAATATTACAGTTGTTAAAAACGAGCTTCAATTAGACTTAGGCAAAGGACATTTACTAGAATTTATCACCACCCCTAACCCCCGTTATCCTGACCAACTTTTGACCTACGATCGCCAAACTAAGGTATTTTATACCGATAAGCTATTTTCTGCCCATGTATGCGGTGATCAAATTTTGGACGAGGGTTGGAGTATTTACCAAGAAGATAGAAGACATTATTTCGATTGTGTCATTGCACCCTACGCCACCCAAGTTAGTAAAGCCATTGAAAAGGTTAAGGAAAAAGAATCTTTCATCTATGCCACCAACCATGGCCCCTTGGTGCGTTATGGTTTAACCGAATTAACAGGTTTATATCAACAGTGGTTAGAAACCCAGAAAAATCAAACCCTTAATGTCGCCCTAGTTTATGCCTCCGCCTATGGTAACACCGCAACCCTAGCAAATGCGATCGCCCGTGGCATTACCAAAGCAGGGGTAAGGGTAGAATCCATCAACGCTGAATTTGCAGGAAGCGAGGAAATAAAAACCGCCATACAAGGCTGTGAAGGCTTCATTTTCGGTTCTCCCACCCTCGGCGGTCACGCCCCTACCCAAATCCAAAGCGCCCTCGGTATCGCCCTTGCCAACGCCGATAAGAATAAATTAGTGGGGGCATTCGGTTCTTTTGGTTGGAGTGGAGAAGCCATCGATTTGTTGGAAAATAAATTTAGGGATGGGGGCTATCGTTTCGGTTTTGATACCATCCGAGTCAAATTTAAACCCACGGAAGCAGTGCTAAAAACCTGTGAGGAGGCGGGAACAGATTTTGCTCAAGCCCTGAAAAAACGTAAAAAAGCCCTTAAATCAAAAGAATCCGCCGCCGCCAATTCCCTCACCGCCAGAACTGAACAGGCTTTGGGGCGTTTGGTAGGCTCGTTATGTATCGTCACCACCCAAAGGGATGAGATAAAGGGTGCCATGGTGGCTTCTTGGGTGTCTCAGGCTACTTTTAACCCCCCCGGTTTAACCGTTGCGGTGGCCAAGGAAAGGGCGATCGAATCTTTGTTGCCCATCGGCAGTTGTTTTGCCCTCAATGTCCTTGAAGAGGGGCGATATGTGGAGTTGATGAAGCATTTTCTCAAACCCTTTGCTCCAGGGGAAGATCGTTTTCAGAATATTGATCATGATGTGGCGGATAACGGTAGCCCGATTTTGAATAATGCCCTCGCCTATGTGGAGTGTGAGGTTAAAAATCGCCTCGAATGTGGTGATCATTGGGTTATGTATGCGATCGCCCAGGCTGGTAAATTGTTAAAAGATGACGGTATCACAGCGGTGCATCATCGTAAATCTGGCACTCATTATTAAGTAGGTTTTAGGTGTTAGGTTGAAGTGACAAAATTTTCACCATGATAATAAAAGCCATTCCTTACCCTAACCAAAACACTTTTTCATCAATCCCCAATCATTGAATGCGCATAGTAACTTATAGTCCAGCTTTTACCCTAGTACCAACCTATGAATGTTTTAATCGGTGTAGTTACTGCAATTTTCGCACCAATCCTGAAGAAGATGTATGGTTAACTTTAGACAGGGCGAGGGAAATTTTAACAACCTTGCAGGGCAAGGAAGTTACAGAAATTCTCATCCTTAGTGGTGAGGTGCATCCCCACTCAAAAAGGCGTAAGGATTGGTTACAGTTGATTTATGACATAGCCCATTTAGCTCTCTCCATGGGCTTTTTTCCTCACAGCAATGTGGGGCCTTTAAGTTATGAGGAAATGACTTTATTAAAGACGGTAAATGCCTCTATGGGCTTGATGGTGGAACAGGTAACCCCATCATTGTTAGATACTGTCCATCATTTTGCCCCTAGCAAGATTCCACAACTTAGGTTAGAACAACTAGAATGGGCTGGAGTGTTACAGATTCCTTTTACGACAGGTATCCTATTAGGTATTGGGGAATCATCTTGTGATCGTATGGAAAGTTTAAGGGCGATCGCATCTATCCATAAAAAATATGGTCACATTCAAGAAGTAATCTTACAACCCTATTCCAAAGGTAATAAAGATAATTATTCCCAAAATAATTTTAGTTCTTTAGAAATGCTTGAAACCATCAAAAAAGCTAAGGAAATATTACCAAATAATATAGCCATTCAAATTCCCCCAAACTTAATTGAAGATGAAAACACTCTCATTAAATGCTTAGAATTAGGGGTTACAGATTTAGGGGGGATAGTACCCAAGGATGAAGTTAACCCAGACTACTATCACCATAGCTTAGAGGATTTAACTACCACATTATTAAACCATGGTTGGCTTTTAAAGCCCCGATTACCTGTTTATCCTCAATATTATCAAGAAACTTTTACCCGTCTAAAAATCCTAGGAAATCAAGATACAAAGAGACTAATTTAAACTTTATTTCTCCTTCAAAAATTTATTAACTCTTTCTAAAACCCTGCGATCGCTAATCATCCATTTATGAGTTAGTACAGGTATTCTTTCCACGGGAAATGGTTTCATGATAGAGCTTTTAGGAGGAAAAATCATTAAATCAAAAGGAGTCCATAAAAATAAACATTTAACTTTTGATAAACTTTCATTTATATCCTTATTTAAATCTAATAAAAAATCACTTTGTGGGCGCATTTGTTTAATGCCCAAAAAAGGTAATAAATAAGCCATGATAGTTCCATTATTGGGGGCAGAAACATTAATATATTTATCTACTTTTTCCACACCTCCCAATTTTTGTAAATAGTAACGGGTAACTAAACCACCCATACTAAAACCTAGTAAATTAACTTTTTCTTCCTTCTCAAAAGTCTTATCAATATATTCCTTAACCTGTTGAGCCAATACTTTCAAATCTGCTGTGCCGTAACAAGGAGTAAGATCAATTGCATGAACATTATATCCTTGATTTTCTAAATATAAAAACATGGAATTAAACACAGCACTTTGATCCATAAAACCATGAATTAAAACAATGGGATTCATCAATTATTCTTACAAAAAATAAAAGGTGGGCTATATACCCACCAGAGGAGATTCTATCAAAAATCCCTCAATTCATTAATCAATTTAACAATGTTCAAACACTATTACTCTTGAACAACTCCTCTCAACTCACCGCCACGATTCATGGTTGTGTGAATATCAATGTATAAATTACCTTCTCCTAGAGCCATAACTTCTTCGTCAGATAATTGATAAGTGCCAGTGAAAAGACCACTTAAGCCATCTTCAGAAGTGGTGACAGATAAAGCACGGGCAAAAGAGCCATTTTCCTCGGGAGTACCTAAATGTAAATGTACAGCAGAAGTAACGGCAGGATTAGGAGGATCTAAGGGATCGGTTTCATAATCTCTTAAGGCACTACTTAAACCGTTGAAACTACCATAAACCATTAAGGTATTATCTTGCCCCAAGATTGCCACAGCAACCCCTCCTGCATTGGTCATGACAGGCTCAGGATAAATGTTATTACCAGATAACATTGCGGTCATCACCTTAAAACCCATTTCTGTGGTTTCTTCTGAGGCATCTTCCATCATTTCCATTTCTTCTTCTGAGTCATGGTCACCGTGCATCATTGCAAGGTTATTCGCTGTATTTTGGGATTCAGAGGAAGCATCTAGTGCGTGGGAAGGGATGCTAAAGTTAGCAGCAAAGATTAGAGCAAAGGCACTAATGGAAAATTTGGACAGTAAGGATTGAACTTTTTTCATGGGAAATGATTTGATAAATCTAAGTTTGAATATTGAATAAATGAATAAGTACGAAGTAGTTTGTTTTACTACGCCTCTATAGACGAAAGATTGATCAATTAAGTTCACAAAATTTTCTTAAAAATTTTATATTCTGAAATCTATCTCAATTATTTTGGGGTTGATAAAATAGCTTAATCCTTTATTACATAGGCTATATACTCATATGATTAATAATTACTCATTACCTAACTTTTATTATCTAATATTCATTATTATCTTAGATTAAGGGGTTTTTTTGTTCTAAATTAGGTTGAACTTTAATTCTGGTCAAAATACAGGTGATGTTATCATGACCATTAATTTGATTGGCTAATTCGAGGAGATGGGTTACTCCTTCTTGAAGATTGGCTTTGGCACTGAGTAGGGGTAAAAGAACACTTTGCCAATTATTTTCTAATAGTTCATTGTCTGATAAACCATCGGAACACATTAAAAAGATTGTGTCTTCTTTGACTTCTAAAAAATTAACGTCAGGATGGACAAATTCTCTTTTTCTAGGGCCTAGAGCCTGGGTAAGTTGATAGGCATCAGGACGAGCCAAGGCAATTTCTGGTTCTATGCCGTTTTTCATTTCTGCTTGGGCCACGGAGTGGTCTGTGGTGACTTGTTCTAAACCCCATTTTCTGGTAACTCGGTAAATGCGACTGTCTCCCACATGGGCGATCGCAACTTGGTTATCTTGAACAAGGGTCATTACTACCGTTGTACCCATTCTTCCCGCGCCAAGATTACCTTTTTCAATGTTGGCATCATAGATCACTCTATTGGCTTCTAAAATACCCTCTTTAATGGTTTCTTCGTCGGGCAATCCATCTTGCCAATGGTCTTGGAAATATTTATAAAGAGTCTTAACGGCTAAAGCACTGGCTACTTCTCCTCCAGCGTGTCCTCCCATACCATCACACACAAGAAAGAATCCTTTTCCCGTACAAAAAATGCCTTGGGGAGTTTCTCGCTTATTAATCTTGGTTTCCACCGCAAAACAATCTTCATTGTGAGAGCGTTTCATACCAATATCAGTCATGCCACATTCCGCCAAACTCAAGAGAGTCATGGGTAAAACAACGGTGGGTTGTTCGTCAATACTATCCCCACTATTGATCACCGTAGCATCTTGATCATCGTCCACCTCATCAAAGTCAAATTGATCGGTAAGTTCTTCTAATTCATCATCAGGGGGAATCAATAATTCTTCTTCAGTATCATCTAGTAAATCATTTAACTGAGCTTGTTGATACATTATGTTTAAAGCGTCGGATAATTCCTTGATAGTATCAATTTGACCTTCTTCTATCTGCTCCATCAATCCTTTGATGATGGTTGCTTTGTCCGTTTGATTATTTTCTTCTAAAATTATGATCCAGAGTTCTACTAATTGTCTGAGATGGGGAGGGTTATGGAGATCATCAAAATATAGCTTTTTGATTTCTAAATCTCCAGAATCTCCTACCCCCAGATTGTCTTCTTCTAGGAGAGTTTGAGAACATTTTAACTTGTGCAAGTCTTTCCAGAGTTTAGCCATGGTTTGGAGATGATGAAAGACTTGGTTATTAGGGACATGATTACGGGCAAAATATTGGCCTAAGGATTCCCAATTACTTCTTTGGTTTATGATGACGTATTCTTGTCCTTCTTGATCCTGCCAAGCATCCAATAAATCGGGAATGAGGGGAGAATATTCGGTTAAAGTCAGGTAAGGGAAAGCTAAACCTGGTATTCCTGCTTCTATCAAACTTTTACGGTCAAATTCTACAACCTTCTCTAAATTTTCGTCTAGGGATGACAGTTTTTCTGGTTGGGTATCCGTTACCAAAACTTCATAGTAGCAAACGTCGCCTTTACGGGCAAAAGGTTCAAGGTGATCTTGCTCGTAGGGCATAGCTAGGGCATAACGAGAGAGGTTTTCGCTATCGTCCAATTTTCCGAAAGGTATTTTTAGGTTTACATCTTTGGGAGTGCTAAAAATACATTGGCAAAGAATCAAGTCGTCTGGGCTAGGGGACATATTCATTTCTGTTAGTCTATATCTTATATTATAGTTACTTGTTAGATTTATGAAAAAAAAATAATTAATACTTAATAATTAGGGTTACTTTTTTTGTTAATTTAATTTTAAATCTCCCTCCGTAACTATTACCGACTCGCCCCCCACTTTTATTTCGTTAATTATATGGTTTTGTTTAAGGGCGATCGCCCTTATCTGACTAGGGCGCCCCATTTCCAACCCTTGAGCAATATTCCAACGCCAACACCCCTCACTCTGGGCTTGATACTTAGCCAAATAACCAGCAAAAGCCGTGGCAGCCGAACCCGTGGCAGGATCTTCCGTTATATTAAGAGCAGGGGCAAACATTCTCCCTTGAAAACTATCTTTCCCAGTTGGTACAAAAATATATACATGGGGCGACCAAAAATCCTTTAAAACCCTCTGCCAAACCCCCAGATTAATTTTTGCCCGACTCAACGCCTCCAAACTAGCCAAAGGAATCAACAAAAAGGGTAAGCCACAAGAAGCCCCCTCCACCACAAAATTATCCACCATCAAATCATCTAAATCCAAAGATAAAACCTGAGCTAAATCCTTCCTCGAAGGACAATCCGTATAAAATTCAGGAGGACAAGGCGCTTTTAACTGAGTCCATATCTTACCATCCTCATTTTTAAATACCATCACAGGAACATTACCAACCCCCTCCCTAAACATAACCTCTGTTTCTTCAGAATCCAGAGAAAACTTACCCAATTTCGCCAACAAAAAAGCCGTGCCAATGGTAGGATGCCCCGCAAAAGGAATTTCTCCCCCCGGGGTAAAAATTCTCAGATAAAAATCTGTGTCCTCATCATCAAATACAAACACCGTTTCCGAAAAATTAAACTCGATGGCAATCTTTTGCATAATCTCCGTGGTTAAACCTTCTGCTTCTGGAAAAACCGCCAATTGATTACCAGAAAAAAGCTGATTTGTAAAAACGTCCAAAGTATAAAATTTCATCTTAAAATCAAAATCTAATTTTTATTATCAGTATCTTAAATTATCAGAAAATCATGCCATCTAATCAAACTAAAGTACAAATAGAAAAACTTGATCTATAATTGGTCAATATAGCTTTACCGTCATGGCTGACCATTGATAGGAAATCCCTTTTGTATCCTACCCAAAAAAAGAATATTAACTATAAAAAAAATAATAATAAATAGTTTCTATTAATAATAAAATCAGTGTGATTTTAAAGCTATTGATTGTAAAAATAGAGAATAATTGACTGTGGAAACCAAAACCAAAACTAAAATTGCCCTCGTAGAATCAGAAACGAGAAAATTAATAAATAAAATCAAAAAAATTGAAAAATCATCTAATACTGTTTTTGAAGAAAATCAGGAGGTAGCCACCTATCTCGGTGCCAACTATAGAGAAGATGGACTAACTCAAATAGGTTTTTGGACTCCCCAACTACTTAGGGAAGTAATGCACCTTAACGAGATTTATTTAGAAGTCTTTACCCCTAGCGAAGATGTAAAAGTAAAAGATCTTTTATCCTCAGAAAGCTCTACCATCGAAATGAGACGAGATTGTATTTTCCTAAAAAAAAGAGGTAAATTCTTTTGGGGCATCATAGAGGGAATGAAAGCAGGAACCAGAGAAACCCTTGGCTCATTTTATTGGCTACGTTATCGCAACCCCTACGGACAAATTGAAATTATCAGAGATGCCCTAGCTTATTCATTGCCCTTCGGAGTATTTGCCCCCGCAGAATTGTATGACATGGGCAAACTAGAAAAAGAAAGAACAGACCTAGATTATTTTAAAGTCACAGGTACCACTGAAGAAGAAAATATCCCTCGCACTGCTACTCCCATTAATATTTTGCAACTCCATGTAGGTACAGCTTCTGCTGAAGGTACTTTGGCTGGGTTAACTAAGGTATATAAAGATATTGGCAAAAAAATAAGGAATAACCAGCCTCTAGAACCCCAAGACGAACATTATATAGGTTATGATGCAGTCCAACTACTTCCCATTGAGCCTACTATCGAATATCGTAAAGATTTGAGTCAGGATAGTAGATTGTTTGAAATTGTCGAAGAATGTTGTGGTATTGCCCCTAAAAGCATTCCTGAAGGGGATGATATTTTCAAAAGTATTGAAGGTATTCAAGTTAAAGTAACTAAACCCAATACCCAAGGCTGGGGTTATGATGTACCTATTATCGGAGCCGCTGCCACTAGCCCTTCTATTCTTTCTAGTTTACGTCCTGATGAATTATATGACTTGATTGGGGTATTACATAATTTTCCAGATAAACCCATTGGTCTTATCTATGATTTAGTATATGGTCATGCGGACAACCAAGCGGAACTATTAATAAACAATCAATTTTTCAAGGGTCCTAATATGTATGGGCAGGATTTAAACCACCAGCTTCCCATGGTTAGATCCATTTTACTAGAAATGCAAAGGAGAAAAATTAATACTGGGGCAGATGGTATTCGGGTTGATGGCGGTCAAGATTTTCGCTTTTTTAATCCCCTTACTGGTAGGGTAGAGCAGGATGATCAATATCTTCTTGCCATGAGTGATTTGGTGCAAGAGGTAGGGGGTTATAAAAGGTTATTATTCACTATTTTTGAAGATGGACGCCCTTGGCCAGAGGAGGGTTGGGAAAGCAAGTCCACCTACATGGATTTAATTAATCTTAAACCAGAGTCCTATCAGTGGGGACCTCTAATTTTTGCCCACAATACCCCTAGTATTAAAGGTTTTTGGCGCAAAAAGTGGCAACGGGTGTGTGAGGTGATGTATCAAGGACAAAACTGGATTACGGGGTGTGGTAACCATGATACGTTACGCCGTGGTAGTCAGGTAGATACTCGCCTTGAGATTAATTGGCGTTTGGGAGAAACTCTCAATGATGTGATTCGGGGTGCCTATGATAATCCTGCGGTGACCATGTGGGTATATGGTTTTAGCCCTGGTTTACCGATGGATTTTATTAATGTTTTGATGCACGCCCCTTGGATGTTTTTCCGTAATACGGATGAGGAGTATGGGGTTAAGGTGGTTTCTGAGGAAGTGGGCTTTTTGGACTGGCAGATGACTGAGGAGCGTTATCATCGGCAGGATGCTTTTCAACGGATGAAGTCTTTAGGGTTTGATAAGTTGGAACAGTTAAGGGAGTTTACCCATGCTCTTAATGCGAGTATGATAGCTCGGAATTATGATCTTCAGGAGGTGGTGAAGGTTTGTCAGCTTTGTTTTGATGATGGGGCTTGTAATATTGAGGAAATGAAGGAGATGAGGGAGAGTAATATGATTGCTTTTTGTCAAAATCTGGACATTGATAATCTTAAACGGTGGGCTTTGATGTTTATGGAGGATTGTTCTGAGATTTGTAATGTTTCTCACTATACTAAAATGGTTGATCCTGCCCTTGCTGAGTATAATCTTCGTTTGAGGGAGTTACGTCGTCATAATCCATGGCTTGGTAAAAGTTTGCATGGAGGCGATCGCTTTAATAAGATTGAAGAAGATGATGCGACTATTTTTTATGGAGTGCGATCGCACCCTAAAATGCCTGATAAAAAAATTGTCATGGTTGCCAATCTTGAAGGGCAAAAGGTTGAAATTAACCTCCTCGATTGGTTACAGTTAGATCCTACGGAATGGAAAGTGGAGTTAACTACCCCTAATTTGCCTGAAATTGAGGATATTAAGGACTTAAACCATATTATTCTGGGTCAAAGTCAGGGTGTATTATTAACCCCTAATTTATAAGATTTTATGGTGGGCATTGCCCACCCAACAACAAATTGTTAACTGTTTTTAGTTAGTCATCAAATTATCTTGAAGCTCAGGGTATTTACAAAATAAACTATCAATACTCGCTAATTTTGCTTTATATTCAAGTGTTGTCGCAATAATAATACGATCAAACGGATCTTTATGAATGAGGGATAAATTCACCGCTTTGAAAGAAATTTCAGGATTTAAGGGTAACAATTCAATTCCTGATGGTTGCAGAGCATCAATTAACCATTGTTTAACAGGTATATTTAATTCTAAACGTCCTTTACTATGGGCTAAAACAATTTCATAACAAGAAACCGAAGAAACCCCTATTAAGTCAGCATTTCTAATTTGTTCGTGCCAATGTTTAGGAAATTTATCAAAATTTCCGTTGATATACCATAACCAAATATGAGTATCGAGAACTATTCTTTGAGACATTCCCAATCTTCCTCATCAACCACGGGGCTAACAATATCACCAAATGTCTTGATTTGTCCTTTCAAGTGTTCTGGGGTTGTACGTTTTGGTTCTAAAATTTGAGTGGGAATTATTTCTTTTTCTTCTACGACCAAAATGGCATGGGTAATATCTGCTTTTGGTTTTTCCCCTAACCACTTTACTTTATCTCCTTCAAGGGTAATTTGATAAGTTTTAATCATCTTGCTCTATTCATGACTATGATTTTTATTGTAGATAATAAAAAACTTATAGGGGCGGTTATGTTATGGAATATACCCCCCCCTTGTTGCATCTAAACTCCTAACTCTTGTTTGAGTGCGGATACCTTATCGGTTTTTTCCCAAGGTAAATCTAAATCGTTTCTGCCAAAATGTCCGTAAGCCGCTACGTCTTGATAAAAACGACCCCCTCTCTGGGAAGGAAGGGAACAAAGATCAAACATTTGAATAATACCTGCAGGGCGCAAGTCAAAGTGAGTTTTTACCGCAGATAACAGTTGTTCTTCGGATACTTTAGCAGTGCCAAAGGTTTCGATAAAAATACTCACGGGTTGGGCTACTCCAATGGCATAGCTGACTTGCACTTCACACTTAGAAGCGAGTCCAGCCGCAACGATGTTTTTGGCAACATAGCGACAGGCATAGGAAGCACTACGATCTACTTTGGTGGGGTCTTTTCCTGAAAATGCACCCCCGCCATGGCGAGAATAACCGCCATAGGTATCGATGATAATTTTTCTTCCTGTTAAGCCTGAGTCTCCTTGGGGCCCCCCAATAACAAATTTTCCTGTGGGGTTGAGCAAGAAACGGGTTTTGTTAGATGGTTTAATTTCTAAGTCGTGGAAGACGGGGTGAACGACGGTTTCTTGGATGGCTTCTTTGAGGGTAGCTTGAATTTTGTCATTATCACTGATATTGCCGATGGTTTCGGTGTGTTGAGTAGAAATAAGGATGGTATCAATGCCTACGGGGCGATCGTTTTCATAAGCTACAGTAACTTGAGTTTTACCGTCTGGCCCTAAATAAGGTAATTCTCCAGACTTTCTAACAGCTGCTAATCTTCTGGACATCCTATGGGCTAAACTAATGGGCAGGGGCATTAATTCAGGGGTTTCGTCACAGGCAAAACCAAACATTAACCCTTGATCTCCTGCACCAATTTTATCTAACTCATTGTCACTGAGCTTTTCCCTTTGCTCCTGGGCTTGGTTAACCCCTTGGGCAATATCAGCGGATTGTTCGTCTAGGGCTACTAATACCGAACAGCTATTGGCAGAAAAACCATTGTTAGCATCGGTGTAGCCAATCTCAGCGATTTTTTTACGGGCTAAGTCAATATAATTAACTTGAGCCTTTGATGAAATTTCCCCTGTGATGAGGACTAATCCTGTATTGACTACAACCTCCGCAGCCACTCTACTATATGGATCTTCATTTAATAAAGCGTCTAAAATGGTGTCAGATATTTGGTCACATATTTTATCGGGATGACCTTCGGTGACAGACTCGGAGGTAAATAAATATTTTCTACTCAACTTTTTCCCTCGATGATTTGGTTGTTTAACTCTATATCTTATAAGTTAAGATTACATTTAAGCAAATACTTTCATTCTTTTACTTCCTATCAATTGTTAAAACGAAATATTTTTAAATACCAACACAATACTTTTTTTATTTTCGTTCTACTGACTCTACAGTTTATTTTAGGATGTGAAAATAATCCTTTGATAAGGTTGGAAGGCTTGGCAGATGTTCCTTCTTTAGATAATGAGGAAATTATTAGAAGTCTTGGGGAAAAAGATGATTTAGGCGTTTGTAACAGTGAGAATCACCTTATTTCTGATGAAAATACTAATATTTATGAGTTGAATACTACTGAATATTTGGTAGAAATTTTTTGTTTTGTGGGGGCGTATCAAGGAAGTTATCAATATTTATTTTATGATGCTAATCAAGCGGAACATCTTATTAGTACGTTGAGTTTTACTGTTTTTGAGGAGCGGGGAGGGAGTTTGCAAATTGGAGAAACTTCTTTGTTAACGGGTGCTCTGGAGTTTGATCCTGAAACAGAGCAGTTGATGGTGGATAGAAAAGCGAGGGGTTTGGGAGATTGTGGCAGTTATGCTACTTATCAATGGCAAGATGGTAATTTTACTCTGGTGGAATATCGTTATAAGGGGCAGTGTGATGGGGTTTACATCCCTGTGGAGGAGTATCCTTTGATTTATCCGTAGGTTTTTTTGTTTTTAATTTTTGTGTCTCTAATGGCAGGTAAAGTGCGATCGCACTAGAATAGTAAATAGGAATCTGACAAAAAATATACAAAAGTAATGACAGACAGTTCAACCATTGAGAAAAAACGCTCAAAAGTGGAAGGAATTAAAGAGCGTAGTAACTTTTTAAGAGAACCAGTAGCCACGGAATTAAAGCAAGATACCACCCATTTTAGTGAAGATGGTATTCAAATATTAAAATTTCACGGCTCTTATCAACAAGATAACCGAGACAATCGGGTAAAAGGGCAAGAAAAAGACTATCAGTTTATGTTACGTACCCGTAACCCAGGAGGGTTTATTCCTCCTCAACTTTACCTTGCCCTTGAGCAACTTTCGGAAGAATATGGCAACCATACCCTCAGAGTTACCACCAGACAGGGTTATCAAATCCACGGTATTTTAAAGAAAAATCTTAAAACCGTCATTAAAACCATTGTGCAGAACATGGGTTCTACCCTAGGGGCTTGTGGAGACTTAAACCGTAATGTGATGGCACCTCCTGCCCCCTACAAGAATAGGTTAGATTATCAATACGCTTGGGAATATGCCGACAAAATAGCGGATTTACTCGCTCCCCAAAGTGGTGCTTATTATGAGATTTGGTTAGATGGTGAAAAAGCCATCACTGCCGAAGAAGCCCCCGAAGTCAAAGCAGCCCGCCAAAAAGGCAAAAATGGTACTAATTTTGAGGACTCCCCAGAGCCTATTTACGGTACTCAATATATGCCTCGTAAGTTTAAATGTTCTGTCACTGTGCCGGGAGACAACTCCATTGATATTTATACCCATGACCTTAGTTTGGTGGTGATTACCAATAAAAAAGGCGAATTGCAGGGGTTTAATGTCCTTGCTGGGGGTGGTTTGGGACGTACCCATCGTAAAGAGGAAACCTTTGCCCGTAGTGCTGATGAAATTGGTTATGTGAAAAAAGATGATGTATTTGATTTAGTCAAAGCAGTAGTCGCTACTCAAAGGGATTATGGCGATCGCACTAACCGCCGTCATTCCAGAATGAAGTATTTAATCAATGATTGGGGAGTAGAAAGATTTAAAACCAAACTACAAGAATACTTCGGCAAAAAATTAGAATCCTTCAAAAAACTACCCAAGTGGAAATATGAAGACTATCTCGGATGGCATGAGCAAGGAGATGGTAAACTTTTCCTTGGTATTTCTGTAGAAAACGGTAGAGTAAAAAATGATGGTCAATTCCAACTCAAAACCGCCCTCAAGGAAGTAATCACCAAATATGAATTACCTACCCGCCTGAGTGCTAACCATAACATCATTCTTTATGAAATTAATCCCCAATGGCAAGAAGACATTAACCAAGTTTTCCGTAATAACGGCGTAGAATTAGATCCTGATAACGTCAATCATCTTACCCGTTATTCCATGGCTTGTCCCGCCCTACCCACCTGCGGATTAGCCACCACTGAATCAGAGCGAATTTTACCTAGCATAATCGATCGCATTGACACCCTTTTGGCTAAATTAGGTATGGCAGAAGAAACCTTCGTCATTCGGATGACGGGTTGCCCCAATGGTTGTGCGCGCCCTTATATGGCAGAATTAGGGTTTGTGGGTTCGGCCCCCAATGTTTACCAAATGTGGTTAGGAGGTTGCCCAAATCAAACCAGATTGGCGCGTACCTACCAAGAAAAACTCAATATTGCGGAATTAGAGCAGTTTTTAGAACCTCTATTTGTTTACTTTCGTGATAGCAAAAAGAAAAATGAAACCTTTGGCGACTTCTGTAATCGTGTCGGTTTCGATGCCCTCAGAGAATATGCCCAAACTTATCAACCTAATAATCAAAAAACTATGAAAAAAGGCGAAAAGAAACCCCGTGCAAAACGTAATGAACATCGTATCAGTGTTAACGAGGAATGGTACCAAAAATTAAAAACCATTGCTGGTGAAGAGAAAAAAGCGATGAATCAAATTGTTGCCGAGGCTTTAGAAGCCTATTTCACTAAATAATGGATAATTGACAATTAATTTTTTAATCGAGTTATTGATTTTCCATTAATTTTAGGGGGACATCTTCCCCCATAGCCCCTTTTTTTCTTGGATGAGAGTTAGAAGATGTTTTACGGGCATAATATATATTATGCATAACAAATATTTGAGCTTACCATGTTCTTTAAAACTATTTTTAGGAAAAAAAAAGAAAATAACAGCCTAGAGTTAGCCCCACCAAAAATCGAATCAAAAACAAGGTTAGAACAGCTAGAAGAAGAAATTAATAATCCAAAAACAAAAGATTCTCCTCAAAAATCAAAATCAAAACCGAAATTTAAATCATCCATTAGGCAAATATTAATTACCTGTATAGGTTTGGGTATTCCCATCGGATTTTTATACATCGTCAATTTACCCTACGCCGCTATTCGTCGCCCTATCAATAATCACGCTCCTGTATTACTTTTGCCTAGTCAAATTATAGTAGAAAATAATTTCAAAAAAGCTCTTAATTTAACAGAACAAGCAGAACAATTAATTGATAGTGCCACCGATTTTTCTGACCTTGAATTAGGTTCCCAAAGATTGCAAGAAGGTAAGATTTATTTAGATAATATTCCTATTGTTGCTCAAAATGACTTAATGGGATACAGTGGTTCTCGTTCTCTTTATCGTTCTAGTTTTTCTGGTTCAAGATTTGTAGAAATGCGCAGAAAGGTAGGAGAATTAGAGGCGAAAATTTTTCAAGGAAATAATGCTAAAACTACTTTAAATAGACTAGAAAACCAACTCACAGAAATTAAAAATCAATATCAAAATAGTAATTCTGACACAGAAAGAAGACAAATAATTCAACAATGGCGCACTATGCTTAATGAATTTAACTTGATTTCTCCATCTACTTTTGCGGGTACTATTGCTCAACAAAAATTGGTTGCTCATCAATTAGATTTTGAAGATGTCGTGGGTTTTTCTGCTAATAATGAAAGGTTAGTTACTTTTATTAGTACCGCTCAAGATTTTGCTAATTTGGCTAAAGTAAGAGGACAAAATCCCCCCTACACGGTAAGTGAATGGTCAGAGATTGAAAATTTATGGGAAAGGGCTATTGGTGAATTAAAACAAATTTCTCGTGACGACTTAGAGGGCTATCGTCAAGCTAACCGTATTATTGTTGAATATGAAGACAGTTTACGAGATGTAAGATTAAGAAAAGAGGCAGAAGAAGATTCTTTACGTAATTTTAATAAAGCCGAAGATTTAATTAATAATTATCGTTCTAGTACAGTAAATATGGAAGATTCACCAAATAATATTAATCGGCGTATTGTTCAAATTCAAGAAATAATAAATATTTTACAAGACATAGATCCAAATTCAACATCTTACGCCGAAGCACAGATGTTAATTAGCGATGCTCAAAATCAAATTAATAGTTTAAAATCTCGATAACAATAGTAAAAGCATAGGAAAACGACTCCATAACCCCTTAAAATTTTCTTAAAAATCTGAGTTTAAAAGTGAAAATAATTAAAGTTCATGGGGAAAAATCGCTGATTCTGGTATAATGCCTATGGTGTTATGGGAACTTAAGTCTTTCTCGGTCAAATTTTACTAGGAATATTTATTGATGCCTAAAATCGGTGTTATCTACAACGATGTAAAACCTATTGCCTGTCAAATCGCTGCGGAATTACAATCAAGTTTAACGGCAAAGGGTTACGATGTTTACTTAGCCACGGGCTACACTGGTATTTTAGGTTATTCTTATCCCGATCGCCCCGTATGTCATAGCCCTATCGAACAGATAGCGGAGCCAGAATTTGACAAGGACATGAAACTCGCCATTGTGTTGGGGGGAGATGGTACGGTTTTATCGGCTTGTCGTCAGGTTGCTCCCCACAATATTCCTGTTTTGACGGTGAATACAGGACATTTGGGCTTTTTGACCGAAATTTATCTTAATCAGCTTGATACGGCGATCGCACAGGTACTTAAGGGAGATTATGAGGTTGAGGTGCGATCGATGATTGAGGTAAATGTGGTTCGAGACAAGGTCAAACTTTGGGAAGCCCTTTGCCTTAATGAAGTAGTAGTACACCGAGAACCCCTCACGAGTATGTGTCATTTTGAAATAAAAATCGGCAGACACGCCCCCGTAGATATTGCCGCCGACGGAGTAATTATTTCCACCCCCACGGGTTCAACGGCTTACTCCCTCAGTGCGGGGGGGCCTGTGGTAACTCCTGATGTACCTGTGTTTCAACTGGCTCCTATTTGCCCCCATTCCCTCGCTTCACGGGCATTAGTTTTTTCTGACAAAGAGCCTGTCACGATTTATCCTGCCACCAACAATCAAATGGTGATGGTAGGAGATGGTAACGCTGGATGTTATATTTTGCCGGATGATCAAGTGCGTATGGTGCGATCGCCCTATGATGCCAGATTTATCCGTTTGCAATCCCCCGAATTTTTCCGCATTCTCAGAGAAAAACTAGGTTGGGGGTTACCCCACATCGCCAAACCCAGCTCCGTAGAACTGCCGTAATATTTTTTTTAAGGGATAATAGAAGATGAACTTTTGTAACAAAATTAGTCACAAACAGTGAATTTTCTGAAGGTATTTCAAACCATCGAGCGCCAAAAACTAATAGACATCGCCATTTTATTCGCCTCGGGGTTACTATTTTGGATGAGTATGTCATCATTGCTTCCCACCCTTCCTGCTTACATAGAAGATATGGGTGCCGCCCCTAAACAAGTAGCCCTAGTGATGAGTTTCTTTGCCATCGGTTTATTAGGCTCTAGAGTATGGTTAGGACAGTTAGCCGATGAAAGCCTCAACCTTTGTTTACAGAAAAGCCCTTTTCCTAAAACTATTAATCAATTTATCTTCAATTTAGGTAAATCAATATTCGGTAGTCTGGTTTATTACCCCAGCCGTAAAGTAATTATTCTCATCGGTGCAACGGTAGCGGCGATCGCCCCTATGTGTTACTTATTGTTCAACGAAATTCCCCAACTGATGGCCATTAGAGCATTTCACGGCATCAGCATCGCCGCCTTTACCACAGGTTACAGCGCCCTTGTGGTGGACATATCACCCCCCAAACAAAAAGGAGAACTAATCGGCTATATGAGCTTAGTAATACCCCTCGGTATGGCAGTAGGGCCGGCGGTGGGAGGTTTTTTACAAGAGTATAGCACCTATCAAGTTTTATTTTCCTTCTGTGCAATATGTGGATTTCTGTCCCTCTTTCTCGCCTGTCGGGTGAGGGAATTTCCCCCCGAAAGACAACAGCAAATCAGAGAAAAACAAAAAGCATCCGCCCACAATCCCACCTCACAAAAAGACAACTATAGTCGTGGTTTCAAAGAATTATTTTTAGACCGTTCTTTTCTGGTACCTGCCTTAGTATTACTTTTAGTCGGCTCACTGTTTAGTACCATCATCACCTTTCTTCCCCTTCACATCAGAGAATTAGATATTAACTTTAACGTTGGTCTTTTTTACACAGGAACAGCGATCGCCTCTTTTTCCGTCCGATTTTTTGCAGGTCAAGCCTCCGATGTCTATGGTAGAGGGCGTTTCATCACCGTCAGCCTTTTTTGTTATATCATTTCCATGATTTTGTTAGTATCCGCCATAACCCCCTCCGCCCTCATTGTAGCCGCCCTATTTGAAGGAGCAGGGGCTGGAATGCTTATTCCCGTTACCCTCGCCCTCATTTCAGATCGTTGTAACTTCAAAGAAAGAGGCAAAACATTTTCCCTCTGTGTCGGTGGTTTCGACATCGGAGTAGCCCTTGGTAGCGCCGTCATCGGCTCAATATTCCTCGACTTTGGTGGCTATCCTCTCCTTTTTGCCATTGCAGGATTTATGGCAGTTATCGCCCTCATTATCTTTGTGACGAGTGCCAACAAAAATCTATCCAACTCCCTCAAGTTTGCATGGGGTAAAGTTCCTGATTATCATGCCATTAAGGATAATTAGGGTGTTACGTCTCTACAGGGGTTAAGTATAAGTAAAAATGACCGTGTATTTTAAATAGTATTTATTTTAAATAATTTATCATCTATGTCAATAATATAGCGTTTTTTGTAACTATGAGGTGCATTTATTGTTCTCAAGTCCCCCGAATTTGCGGGGGATTTAGGAGGATCGTTTTGTACCCAGTAACCATGATAATTACTACAATTGGGCTATTTTGTGAGAAGAATAATATTTGTAAGAGTTTTATTTTACGAACATTTCCACTTTAGTAGTAACTCCTAACTATCCATTGTTAATTGTGGATGGTTAGTGGTTCTTTTTTGTTTTCCGAGGGGAAGAAAAACCGTTAAAACTTCACCCTTATTTTGATTTTGTTTAATAATTAACTTACCACCCAACACATTAAAAATGTGTTTAGTCACATCAGGATTTAGAGATAAACTACCCGTTTCTGGTTGAAACAAAAGTAATTTGCCTAGACATTTTACCTGATTACTATTCAAATTTGACTCTGATAAAAATTGTAATTTAAGTTGATCTCCTGACGGTAAAACTAACACCTGAAAATGTCCCCCACTAGGAATATTTCGAGTAAATTTTTCCATTAATCCCCCCAACATTTGGGTTAAAATCACGGGGTCGCTTACTACTTGGGGTAACTTTTGGGGTACGATAAAATCAAGAACAATATTTCTTCTTTGGGCTTGTCTTTTCCAGATAGGAATAGTTTGATTTAAGATTTGTTCTAGGCATACAGGAACTAAATTAAGTTCTTTTTGTTTATGGGGAGTTGCTTCTAATTCTGCTACCCGAAAAATTAGATCCATTCTGTTAATTTGTTCACTACATTCTTGCTCTATCATCTCTAAATATTTAGTTAATTCGGGAAATGATTTTGCTTTTTTCTGTAACAATTTCGTAAGAGTTTTAATGGAAGTTAGAGGAGTTCTAATTTCGTGGGTGAGGGCTTGTAATAACTCAATTTCTGGATAAGGAGGTAGAGGTGTTTTCTTGAGAGAAATACTTTGATGACGTTTTTTTTCTGTTTGAGAAATAATTTCTTCTGATTTTTTTAACTCAGTTAATCTGAGATTTTCTAATAAACACTGACTAAAATGACTTACTATTTTGTAGTGAGGACTTCTAGGACTAAATTTATTTATTAACTCTTGTAAATAGTTTTCTTGATATTGGTAGTTAATAACTAATTTTTTTCTTAATAAAACCCATGCTTGATTAATCAAATCTGGATCAAAAGAAAAGTTAAAAATACTTTGTTTATGGGAGTTTATTCCTTTTACTAAGAGACAGCTAAACTCATTAGTTAACACAAGACAAAAATCTTCGTTGTTGAGGGAGTCTTGCCCTTGTAGGGGGATATTAATGGGGGAAAAAAGTTGATCTGTGACAACGGTATTTTTTTCACAAGCGGGAAGTATCATTTTTCCTTCTAGGGAGGGGGAAAAAACGGCAACTTCTAGGTGGCCTACCAATTCTGTGTGGGTAATGGCTGGAGTGGGTGATGAAATTACTACCCCCTGTACTGTCTTGGGGCATTGGGGGGAAATAGTTAAGTGTAATAATTGTTGTATAGATACGATCGCACTGTACCACTCTTGCTGTGCCTTAACCTCGGTTTTCTGAGGGGCAACACCAACAAACTGGGAGTTAAAAGAACCATTGGAAGGAAAAAGATCTGTTAACTGGAGGGATAGAGGATCAGATACAATCATTACTTAATGTCATACTAATAACGTTTCGCACATGTTCATAATAACCTGTTGTCCTAGGTTTCATAAATGAGTATAACCGAACGTTAGTGCATTATTAACCATTAAAATATGAGCTTTGCTTTGTTTATTTTAAAACCTTGAACATATAAACACTCTTGGCTCCAAACCATTTTTCTTATCACAACTTAACTAAAATGTGTATATTTTCGAAGATGATTAAAGTTTTTTTACAAAAAATGTAGCGAATTTTTTTTTTTGGTGTATATTGAGGGAAATCGAATAAGTCACATTAGGAAAAGAACAGCGATTATGTCAAAGTTTTATTTTCGCCCAGAAAATGTCCGAGCCTCGTCTTTTGAAGAATTATCTTCTGCTTCACCGTCTTCCTCTGGAAAACTTCCTACCGTGACTTTTTCGGAAAAAAATCAGTCCGTCCATCGTCCCCCCAACTCAAGAGATTCTGTCAGGCTCTATTTACGGGACATTGGGCGGATTCCACTTTTAACCAAAGAACAAGAAATTGATTTGGCCAGAAAAGTTTGCTCCTCCAAAAAGCTCATTGATTTACGAGACAAGCACAAGGAGGAGGACAAAATTAAGGACTATATCAACGCCTTTGAGTGTTATGAGTCTTTATCAAAAAAATTGTCACGGTTACCAAGTATGGATGAATGGTGTGCAGAGCTTGATTTAACATCGCTTCAATTAAAACAAGTTTTGCAAAATGGCATCGAAAGATGGGCTGAGTTAGCTAAATTAGAGATAATTGAATTAGAAGAAATCTTGTCCACGGGCAAGGGTGCTAAACAGCATATGATTAATGCAAACCTGCGTTTGGTGGTTTCCATTGCCAAAAAGTATCAAAACCGTGGTTTAGACTTACTGGATTTAATCCAAGAGGGAACTTTAGGATTAGAAAAAGCGGTGGAAAAGTTTGATTATCGCAAGGGTTATCATTTTAGTACCTATGCTTATTGGTGGATTCGTCAAGGGATGACAAGGGCGATCGCCACTCAGAGCCGTTCTATCCGTATTCCTATCCATATTACCGAAAAATTAAACTTACTCAAAAAAACTCAGAGACAACTATCCCAAACCCTGGGAAGGACTCCCAAAGCCGAAGAGTTGGCAGAAAAAATGGAAATGACGGCCTTTGAGTTACGAAATTTTCTCAGCCAGATTCCTCGCTCTATTTCCCTTGAAACCAAGGTAGGGGAAGACTACAACACCGAATTAGTAGAATTAATTGAGACGGACTCCGCCACCCCCGAAGAAAATTTGATGTTGATTTCCATGCGTCAGGATGTCAACACCCTACTAAGCAGTTTGAGTGAAAGGGAAGCTAAAATTTTACGTCTGCGTTATGGTTTTGAGGACGGCAAAACCTATTCCCTCAGTGATACTGCCGAGATGATGCACCTATCACGGGAAAGGGTGAGACAAATTCAGGCCAAGGCTATTCAAAAATTAAGACAGCCTAACACCCGCCAACAACTACACGATTATTTAGAAATTATTAGTTAACCCATGGTGCTAGACGTAGATACCGTTATTTATAAAAATCCAGCGCCCACGGTGGATATTATCATTGAGATGATTGATCATACCTCTGTCGCTCCTGAATTTGCAACTCAGTTTCAAAATAATTCGTTTGCGCCTATTGTTTTAATTGAGCGTAAGTTTGAGCCTTTTGGGTGGGCTATTCCGGGGGGATTTGTGGATTATGGAGAATCGGTAGAGCAGGGGGCTATCAGGGAAGCCCTTGAGGAGGTTAGTTTAAGGGTTGATTTGGTGGAGCAGTTCTATGTTTATTCTGACCCCCAGAGGGATAAACGGAAACATACCATTAGTATTGTATTTATTGCCCGTGCTAAGGGTGAGCCAAAAGCCGATGATGATGCTTTAAATGTGTCACTTTTTCCCCTTTGGGATATTCCTAAAAATCTTTGTTTTGATCACGATCGCATTTTAGCTGATTATATTCATTATAAGTTAACGGGCGATCGACCCCAACTGTAAGAAATTAAAAACTAGGAAATATTATTAGATTACTATTCCCCATTCCCTATTTTTCGTAACATTTCATAAATAAAAAACGTTCACCTTTTGTAATATTGCTTATAATCGGTTACATAAGATAACAATTTATAATTTCTTAATAAAACAAATTAAAACTCAAGATAACAAAAGGTTTGATATAGAATGTCTCGAATATTGGTCATTGACGATGATCCAGCGATCTCAGAATTAGTAGCTATTAACCTAGAAATGGCAGGTTATGATATATCCCAAGCAGAAGATGGTATAAAAGGTCAAGCCCTCGCCCTTCAATTACAACCAGATTTAATTATGTTAGATCTAATGTTGCCAAAGGTAGATGGTTTTACCGTTTGCCAAAGGTTAAGAAGGGATGAACGTACTGCAAATATCCCCGTACTAATGTTAACAGCGTTGGCTCAAACAAAAAATAAAGTAGAAGGTTTTAACGCAGGGGCTGATGACTACCTCACCAAACCCTTTGAGGTAGAAGAAATGTTGGCAAGGGTTAAGGCTTTATTGCGTAGGAGCGATCGCACCCCCCAAAGTGCCAAACATAGTGAAATTCTTAATTATGGTCCTTTAACTATCGTACCCGAAAGATTTGAAGTGATTTGGTTTGACAAAACCATCAAACTAACCCATCTCGAATTTGAATTACTTCACTGTCTCTTACAAAGACATGGTCAAACCGTCTCCCCCAGTGACATTTTAAAAGAAGTATGGGGTTATGATCCCAATGATGACATTGAAACTATCCGAGTTCATGTACGCCACTTACGGACAAAACTAGAACCAGATCCTCGTCGTCCTCGCTATATTAAAACAGTTTATGGTGCAGGATACTGCCTGGAATTACCAATCCATTAGTACAAAGTTTGGAGAGGGTAATAGGTAATTAATAGTGCAATTGCTTTACTTCTTACCTTTTCCCTTAACCTTATGGGAAAACAATTGAACCTTTTTAGAGACAATCTTAACTAAACTGATAGGACAATTTTACTAACAATTGTTGTTTTCTAGTGATCTGGGTAGAATGAGATGAATAACTTTTTGGTTAGGTGAAACTATATATTAAGCTATTCGTCAAAACCCATAGTTAATTTTTTATTGAGAGAGATTATGTTAAACAAAAAATCTTTTATAAACACTATTCGTAACGCCAGTATAGTAAGTGCGACAGTCTTAAGTTGTTGGTTAGCCCCCATGGGCAAATTATTGGCATTACCCCAAGAAGTAATCGTCGAAAAACTACAGTCAATTCCTGTTTTTACCGTTGCTGATGAAGAAGGAGCACCTTTAGTGGCTACTAACGGAGAGAATAATAATCAAAGAGTGGCGGGGGTTTTTATCAGTAAAACCGATGCGAATAATTTTGTAGAGCAATTGAAGCAAAATAACCCCGAATTAGGTGGGCAAGTACAGGTTATTCCTGTATCTTTAGGGGAAGTTTACGAAATGTCAGAAGCCAATGCAAATCAACCTGATGGCATTAGATTTGCCTATGTACCTCGTCAGGCGGATGTTGACCAAGCTAGGGAATTAAATTCTGGTTATCGTACTGGCGTTCCTTTGTTTGTTGCCACGGCAGGGGATGACCAAGGTTATTTAACCGTTAGACAGGGGGATCAAGAATTTATTCCTTTCTTTTTTGAAGAATCCCAGGTGAGAGATTTGGTAGAAGGTTTTAAGGAGTCTCAACCTGATATGGCTAATTCTGTACAAATTGAAGTTGTTGTCCTTGAGGGGGTAATTTCTGCCCTTCAACAGGGTGATGATGATTTATTAGAAAGAATTATGCTGTGGCCTTCTCAAGAGTCTATCCAGTTTATTCAACAAAATTCTCCCCAACAACCTCAACAGTAATAATCATTGACCATCACAAAAAAATGGTGGGTGAACCCCACCTTTGTTAATCATGATATACCTTTAGCTGTACCAGATTGCTTCTATGTGCTGGGCGATCGCCCTAGCCCTAGGCATGGTATCATTATTAGTTAAAACAGTAACATGACCCATTTTACGCCCGGGGCGAGACTCGCTTTTTTCGTACCAGTGAACAAAAGTATCTTTTAGATGAGCAATGCGGGTTAATCTTTCTTCATAGTTAAGGTTGGAAGAATCCAAACCTAGTAGGTTAACCATGAGCGCCCCTTGTTTACAAAAACTTAAATCCCCCATGGGTTGCCCTGTGACGGTTTGCAGTTGAAGGGCAAATTGAGAAGTTCGACAACCATCGAGGGTATAATGTCCAGAATTATGGGTACGGGGGGCGGTTTCATTAACGAAAATTCTGCCATCTTTGGTTAAAAATAATTCGATGCCCATTACCCCGATATAGTCTAATGCATTCAATAGTTTATGAGCGATCGCTTTTACTTCTTCCATTTGAGCTATAGTAATCTTAGCAGGGGCGATCGTCCAACGGCACACCTGATTTTTTTGATAGGTTTCTACCACAGGATAATTAGTCACCGTGCCATCCACTCCTCGGGCAGCTATCACCGCCAACTCACATTCAAAGGGAATAAATTCCTCTATTAAAAAAGGTACATCCCCCAACACTTTTAACGCCGAATCCAACTCATCAGGGGATTTTACAATGATTGTACCCTGTCCATCATAACCATGGCGACGCACCTTTAGCACCACGGGAAAACCAAAACTTTCCAAGTCTTCTATCGTCTCAAAGTTTTTAAACTGAGGTACAGGCAAACCCAAATTTGCTAAAAAACATCTTTGCTCATATTTATCTAATAAAGGAGCCAAACTCTGGAGAGAAGGACGAAAACAAACTCCTTTTTTTGCCAAAACTTGCAACCCTTCAAGGTCAACAAATTCGTTTTCAAAGGTTATTACATCACACTTTTGGGCTAGTTTTTCTGTACCCTCCACCGAATCCACGGGCGCCCATACCACTTCTTGGGCTAAACTAACCGCCGAATCATCTTTACTAGGGGTTTGTACCGATAATATTATTCCTTGGGCAGGGGCTTCTCTTGCCATCATCCATGCCAACTGCCCTCCACCGATAACACCTACTCTTGTCATCTTCTTTTTTTATTCTTTGTTTTTTCCCTCAACTATCTTAATGGATAATTGAGAATTAAGGTTGAGGGGTTTTTATTGCCAATGCTTAATTTTAGCCTCCGCTAACGGGGGGAATAAAAGCGATTTCATCTCCAGGCTGAAGGATATAGTCAGAGGAAACAAACTCAAGATTTACCGCAAATCGAGTTATTTTTTCCCATGGTTGCAATGCTGATTTTTCGGTAATCATTTGTTGCAAAACATCCCCAACCTTAGTATTTTCGGGGATGTCTAGGGTTAGCTCTGACTGTTGATATACTTCTTGATAGATGGCGAATAGTTTTATTTTTACTGTCATAAAATATCTGTTGGCTTTTGCAACTCAATATTTCATTTTAGCGAGTGAGGGTCATAATATTTCTATTCTGCAAAGATGGATTCTGGATTTTGTCTGAAAAGTTTGTTATTAATAGTAATGGTACGATAAGGGTTGTAAGGGCGATCGTAGTTCCAAAAATATTCGCTGTTATCTGTCTAGGGTTACTTTCTTGATTGTTTCTAGACCTACCACTGGCTTCCATAAATTTACCTTATTAAACCTTGTCTTAATTAAAATGTTTTTATATACCATCCATTGTAACAGTTATTTTTGTGGCTGATTGTGTTTAAAATGACTTTTCATTATTATTTTTACTTTTTTTAGATTTTCTTAAATATTGATAGATTAGATGTTTATATTTATTAATATAATTCTTTTTATGGTATAAGAAATAACAATATTACAAGAAAAACTTTAAGTATAAATACTGTACAAAATATTTTAACCCCAAGACATATATCAGAATAATAAATGACTTATGAACAAATTATCATGGTTATACTAAAAGGATAAAAACGTTATCTTTAAAAGCCTTTTAGAAAAACATATAACCAAATAAAAGAACAAACCATCTTAAAAATAAATACCTAATCAGACTAATTAGAAACAAAAAAAACCGTCAAAATTACGAAAAAAAGAACCCCTGTAGAATGTAGCCCCCACATTTAAAGATAAAATAAGAGATTGCACATAAAATCACTATAAAAAAATCATATGTCAGTTAGAGTTAGAATAGCACCCTCCCCCACAGGAAACTTACACATAGGCACCGCGCGCACCGCCGTCTTTAACTGGCTGTATGCCCGTAATCAAAAAGGTACATTTATTCTTCGGGTAGAAGATACCGACATCGAACGCTCAAAAGCCGAATATACTGAAAATATAAAATCAGGTTTAACATGGTTAGGACTAAACTGGGATGAAGGCCCCTTTTTCCAAACCGAAAGACTAGATAAATATCGTCAAGCAATCCAAACCTTAGTAGAGAAAGGATTAGCTTACCCCTGCTATTGTACCCCCGAAGAATTAGACGAAATGCGGGAGAAACAAAAAGCCACCAACCAAGCCCCCCGTTATGATAACCGTCATCGTAACCTTAGCGCCGAACAAATTGCCGAATTTGAAACCCAAGGACGTAAACCCGTCATTAGGTTTAAAATCGAAGATAACCAACAAATTATTTGGAATGACTTAGTTAGGGATAGAGTCATTTGGCAAGGTAACGACTTGGGAGGAGATATGGTAATCGCTAGGGCTTCAGAAGGAGATGTTTTTGGGCAACCTTTATATAACTTGGCTGTAGTGGTGGATGATATGGATATGGATATTAGTCATGTTATCCGAGGAGAAGATCATATTGCCAATACTGCTAAACAAATCTTACTTTACCAAGCCCTTGGGGGAAAAGTTCCCGAATTTGCTCACACTCCCCTAATTCTTAACCCTGAAGGGAAAAAACTTTCTAAACGTGATGGCGTTACTTCCATTGATGATTTTAGAGAAATGGGTTTTGTTGCCCCTGCCCTAGTGAATTATATGACTTTGTTGGGTTGGACTTCCCCCGATGGAGAGGAAATTTTTACCCTGGATGAAGCTGCCACAAAGTTTAATTTAGATAGGGTAAATAAGGCTGGGGCGAAGTTTGATTGGGATAAGTTGGACTGGATTAACAGTCAATATTTACATACCATGCCCCCAGAGGAGTTATTACCTGCTTTAATTCCCTATTGGGAAGAGGCTGGTTATGAGTTTGATGGGGAAACCCAAAAGGATTGGTTATTGGAGTTAACGGGTTTAATTTCCACCAGTCTCACTCGTTTAACCGATGGTGTCAAGGAAACTGCTTTATTTTTTGCTTCGGAAATTAATCTTTCTGATGAAGCCAAGGATTTTGTTACCCAAGAAGGAGTAAAAGAGGTTTTAGGTTCGGTAATTTCCGCTACTTCAGAGGATTTAACAGAGGATGAAGCTAAGGGTATCATTAAGCAGGTAACAAAAGATTTAAAGGTTAAAAAAGGTTTAGTAATGCGCTCTTTACGTGCTGGTTTAACGGGAGAATTACATGGCCCTGATTTGATTCAAACTTGGTTATTGTTAAATAAAAAGGGTGTGGCAAAAGCTCGTTTGGAAAATCTTTTTAAAACTTTGAGTTAAATGGTTTGGTGGGCATTGCCCACTACTATAATTAATTATGGACTCCACTGGGGTTTAAAACCAGGGATGGGTAACTCTTGTAAGGAGGCTTGAGGGGAATCTGTGCTGGGTAAATTTAACACCCAAAGACGACTACTCAAGATTAATTCGGCGGAGTCACTAAATAATTCGGCAGCGGGGGCTTTATTGATGACGGTATCTTCGTTAAGGTTACTTTCTGTTATTAGTTGGTCAAATAATATTCCTGAACCATCGGGAGCTATACTTATTTTTATGTCTTGATAATGGGGAAGGGCTAGTAGGGGGATAACATCTTCTGATTCAATATCGATGCCGACAAAGTAGGGTTTTTCTTGAAACTGATTTTCAGTGTCGATTAATTCGGTTAAAAGACAAAAAAGGCTATTACCATTGGGGGAAAATTCACAGTCAACGATAGAGCCTTCGATGGTAACTAATTCTTTTTCTACTCCTTGATTATTAACATAAAACAATGAACGGGTATAACGCAATTCAGCGTTGTCGGTATTGAAGTTTACCATGGCAGCTGCCTTACCATCCCTGGTGAAGGTTAATACTTGCCCGTATTGGGGTAGAAAGTTGAGGGATTCGTTTTCTTCTTGTTTTTGTAATGGCACAATGGAAATTCCTTCTCCTTGGGCAATGGCGATCGCATTTCGATCTGGAGTTACAATAAAGTTACCTCCATCGGTGTTTAATTTTTGAGGAATTTTACCATCTTCTATTTTCCATAAATCAAAATCGGTGGGATCATCTTTTTTGATTCGTTGTACAACGATAATATCTCCTTTTTCCCCTGCTAAATCAAAATTATTGTTTAAATATTCATCTTTACCGAGAATGGTTTTTAGTTGCCCCGGAATTTTGGTAGTACCATCATTGGATAAACCTGTGGTTACTTCATAAATTGATAAGTCTCTAACTCCTTCTTGATTGATGTCTTTTTCGGCAGCGGAAAAAACAATTTTTTCGGTATTGGGGGTAAATTTAAAATCGGTAACAATTAGGTTTTCTGGTGTTAAAATAGTTTGATTTTCTTTGGTGGTATTATTAAGAATTAATCTTCCTGCTTCGTTGCCATCACTACCGACATAAGCGAAGGCTTTATCTCTACTTTGAAATTGCCCGATAAAAGGTTCTATTTCTTCTCCTAATTCTTCTTTCCCTCTAAATTTCTCTTGAGCATTGGTTAAGGATAAACGATAATTTCTCCCGTAGGGAATCACATTATTTAATGTGTAAACTAATCTTTTTCCAGCCCAACTAATTCTACCTGGTAAAGCTGGTTCAATTTCCAAATTATTTTCTACACTTTCTTGGGATACAGGGCGATCAAAATCAAGAATAAAGGCGTTATCATTAGAGTTTATAGTGCGATCGTCCCAAGAAAATTTTTCTACATGAGGGTTAGTTCTAAATAAACAAATATCGTTAGGACATACCCTACTACCAATGACCAATATCATTATAATTACAGTACAAATAACAATGGTAAATAAACATATTTTATCTATAGTTTCTTGGTAGGTAATTTTTCTCATGGTCATTTAATAATTTTGTGCAGATGAGGTAAAAGTTAAGGGAGATTTCTCTTATTTTAAACTAATATTTTTACCTTGATATGAATCAAAAAAACTAACTTTATCTAGGTTAATTCCTAAATTTATTTTATCCCCTATATTAAATATATCATCTCCAAATACCCTTACTTGTAAAGGATAATTTACATTGTCTAAACTCACATTTAACAGGGTTTCATTTCCCAAAGATTCAATCATTGTAATAGTACAAGATAGGGTTTCGGTAGTGTCATTGGTTAAATAAAAATGTTCTGGTCTAACTCCTAAATTAATTTTTTCGTAATTATAATCAGCGAAAATATTGAGCCATTTTTGGGGTAAAACTATTTTAAAACATTGATGAACAATCATTGATTTTTCTTTGATAAAAGTAACTTCAATAAAGTTCATGGGAGGTGAGCCAATAAATTGAGCGACAAATTGATTCGCTGGTTGACGATACACTTCTAGGGGGGTAGCTACCTGTTGAATTTCTCCACTATTCATGATAGCAATGCGATCGCCCATAGTCATCGCTTCTGTTTGATCATGGGTAACATAAATAGTTGTTACTTGTAATTGTTTTTGTAGGGTAACAATCTGGCTACGAGTTTCAGTTCTTAGTTTAGCATCTAAATTAGAAAGAGGTTCATCCATTAAAAAAGTTTGGGGATTTCTAGCAATGGCACGGCCCAAGGCTACCCTTTGTTTTTGCCCCCCCGACAATTGTTTTGGTAATCTATCTAAAAGATGATCAATTTGTAATAATTGGGCTACTTCTATGACTTTTTGTTGGATAGTTTGTTCCTCCTGACTCAGATAACGAAAAGGAGGCGGTAAACTACGACTAATATCTGCCATGATTTTAGCAGCAGAAAATTTCTTTTTATCAGGATTCATCCGCCGTAAACCAAAGGCGATGTTGTCATATACCCTAAGATGGGGATAAAGGGCATAATTTTGGAATACCATGGCAATATCTCTCGATTTTGGTGGTAAATTGTTTACAGTGCGATCGCCTATAATAATCTTACCCGCCGTAATTTCCTCCAACCCGGCAATTAACCGCAGCAGGGTACTTTTACCACACCCTGAAGGGCCTACCAATACCATAAACTCCCCTTCCCTAATCTCTAAATTAATCCCCTTAAGAACATTCGTATTATCGTTGGAGTTAGACTCCTTTTTCTCGTTTTCCACAGGAACAGAAACAGGGGAAATAACTCCTATATTATTACCACCAGATAGCTTTGACTTAGAGCCAGAATAACTCTTATAAAGGTTTTCAATAATTACTTGTGCCAAAATTTACCATCTATCCAAAATAAGCATTCAACGTCAAATTATAGCATTTCAAGGAATATCGTTTAGCAAATAGAAGGCCCATAGCGAGAGTCCTTTTTTTTCTAAATAGATTTTAACTACACCTTCAAAAACTATTCCTAATCACTTTTTGTAAGACAATAATAATTATGTTTTACTGGTAAATATCAATAAATCAAGTAATAGAATTATCCTTGTATAATGGGGGCAAAATACAATACATAAAAAAATATGTTCGCACCCAAGAAAATTAATTTCCCCCACTTAATAACTAATTTCTTTTGGATTAAACTTGTTGTTTTAGGTATTAGCATAATTTCGGCACAACCTTTACTAGCCCAAGAAAAAAATGATCCCCTTAGGGTATCTACCCGCCCCTTTCCTCCCTTTGTATTTGAACAAGAAAACGGAGAATATTCTGGATTTAGTATTGATTTATGGGATGAAATTGCTAACAAAATGGACATAGAATACGAACTTCATTCAGAGGATAATGTTCAAGAATTATTAAATTCCGTGATAGAAAGCAGGGCAGATGTATCTGTGGCAGGAATTTCTATGACATCGGAAAGGGAACAAATTATCGATTTTTCTCACCCTTTCTTTGAATCTGGATTAAATATAATGGTATCAGGAGAGCCTATTTCCCCCTTCAGAATGGCAATCAATTATATATTTGTACCAACCATTTGGATTACGGTGGGAATTTTATGCTTGTTTACTATTTTAGCTGCCCATATGATGTGGATATTTGAAAGGAAAGAAAATACTCAAATGTTTCCCCGTAAATATTGGCGTGGTATTTGGGAATCTTTTTGGTGGTCTGTGGTAACTTTAGTTACGGTGGGTTATGGTGACAAAACCCCTACCACCGCTGGGGGGAGAATTGTAGCAACAATTTGGATGTTTGCAGGAATATTATTAATTTCTTATTTTACTGCTTCTATTAGTTCTTCTATGACAGTCGATCGCCTAGATACCCAAATTAAAGGATACAATGATTTAAGGGGACGTTCGGTGGGTACGGTAGAGGGTAGTACCTCCGTAGAGTTTTTACAAAATTTGTCAGCTAATGTTATAGCCTTTGATAGCATTGAAGAGGCTTATGAAGGGTTAATAAACCAAGATATTGAGGCTGTGGTTTATGATGAGCCCGTTTTGCTTTATCTTATCAATGAAAGGGGAAGTGATCATAGTACCAAAATCGTCGGCAGCACTTTTGATGTTCAAAGTTATGCCATCGTTTTGCCTAGGGGTAGCCGTTATCGTAATGATATTAATCGGGCTATCCTTGCTTTACGAGAAAATGGTACTTATGATCAAATTTATGAACGTTGGTTTGGTAGAAATGATGAGTTTTAGAGAATAGATAAGACAATTTTTAACACAAAAACATCTTAACCTAACACCTAAATACTATCGGTTAAGCTATCATCATTCCATTCGAGACTATCGTTGATGCCGTTGCCATCATGGTAGGCAGCCAATAATATTTCGCTGGTTTTACCCCATACTATCTTACCATCACGGCTAAGGGCGATCGCCCCTAAATCCCGTTTATTTTCCTTCGCCTCCGCCATAGATTTGTGCATCGCTTCCGACAAAGACAACCCATCCGTAGTACGAATTACCACCTTTGCCGCCAAACACTCATCAATAATATCCTCCCCAATGCCCGTACAACTAACCCCTGCCACCCCATTCGCATAATTTCCCGCAGGCATCGCCGAATCACTTACCCTGCCCACATATTCTAAACCCTTACCCCCCGTAGAAGTCCCCGCACTCACTCTACCCATACTATCAAGGGCAACCACCCCAATGGTGCCTCGTCTAGCATTTTCAGCCTCTGCCACAACCCCAGCCATTTTGCTACTAAAGTTGCCCTTTCTCTCCTCAATCCATTCGTGTAATCTTAAATCAGTGAGGGGGTCATAAATGGGAAAACCTAATTCCCGTAACAGTTGGGCACTGCCGTAATCTGATAAAACTCTATCTTCCTTATGCTGTAAAGTTTTCGCCAACTCAATGGGATTTTTTACCCGAGAAACATTAATCACCCCACTAAAACGCTGGGCTTCCCCATCCATCAACGATGCACTCATGCGGATTTGTCCATCAGACTGTAATACAGAGCCTGTACCCGCATTAAAACGCTCATTATCTTCTAATAATTGACAACCCAAAATTACTGCTTCATTGGCACTTTTACCAGCCAAAAGTAACTCATATACTTCTTTGACAATGTTATGGAGGGATTCCCTTACCGCCTCTAGGCCTCCTTTTCCTTTTAAAGAGCTACCAGCACCACCATGGATGATTAATTTAGGAGTAATTTGATTAGACATTTGATAAATTAAATAAATATTTATTTCATAGCTATTTTACTATATTTATCCTATAAAAAATATACATTTTTTACTAACTGTATTTATTCAATAAAACTTTATTAAACCTAAAATCACAACCATACAATCATTGAAAATTTACCTTCAAATTGTTTTACTCCTTTTCACCTTGAGTTAACCGAAACTTATTCTTAGTTTAACCTTTTCCTAACTTCAATTATCTACTATCGACCTTGATGATAAAAACAACATAGCTCAAGTATTGTTCCTCAAAAACACCCCTTGAGTCACAGAGGAAAACCAACAATGACTAAGAACATAAATCGTTCTCGACCCTTCGACCCCAACCATGAACCACACTGCAATCCCTCACAAAATAACAGTCTGAGCGCAATAATTGGAAAAAAAATGCAGCGGAGACAAGTATTAAAAGGTAGTGTTGCCCTAGCCATTACCTCCATGTTTGCCAGTCCTATTCTCAGCGCCATTCGCCCCCGCATAGCCAAAGCCCAAAACCCATTACTAGGATTTAAAGCCATTCCCATTAGTGAAGCTGATACCATTATCGTTCCAGAAGGATATAAAGCTCAAGTCATTCTTCCTTGGGGAGAACCCATTGCAGGAGACTATCCCGATTATCGCTTAGAAAACACTGGTGCAGAACAAGGAATGCAAATTGGTAGTCACCATGATGGAATGCACTTTTTTCCCATTGATGGAAATTCCCCCTATGAAGGCAGTTCGGAAGAAGGATTTTTGGTTATGAACCATGAATACATTGAACCGCGCTATATGCACACCTCCGCCCAAGGGAAAGCCCTAACCCGAGGAGATGTAACTATGATAGGAGAAAATCGCCGAGATAGCGATGAAGTATTAAAAGAAATGAATGCCCACGGAGTTTCCATTGTTCATATCCGTAAGCAACGTAATGGTAATTGGACGGTAGTTAAAGATTCTCGTAATCGTCGCATTACAGGTTTAACCCCCATGGAAATTAATGGCCCTGTCCGTGGTACAGACTTTGTTAAAACTCATTACAGTAAGGATGGAACAGCCACCCGTGGCACTCTTAACAACTGCGCCCATGGAGTAACCCCTTGGAATACTTACCTAGCAGCGGAGGAAAACTGGCATGGTTATTTTCGTAATGGTGATGTGGATAATCAAGGTAATCCTAATTTACCCAGAGAACATTCCCGTTATGGAGTTAGTACAGGGGATACCCGCTATGGTTGGGAATTAGCGGCTAATGGTAATGATGAGTATATTCGCTTTGATGCTTCTACAAAAGGCAATAATGCCATTGAAGATTATCGTAATGAGCCAAATACTTTCGGTTGGGTGGTAGAAATTGATCCTTTTAATGCTAACCATACCCCCCAAAAACGTACTGCTTTAGGACGTTTTCGCCATGAAGGAATTGTATTTCATCCTGCGGTAGAGGGTCAACCTATTGTTTGTTATTCTGGGGATGATGCTCGTTTTGAATATATTTATAAATATGTGTCCGCTCAACCCTATTTTGCACAAACTGCGGGGGGACATTTATTGGATAATGGCACTCTTTATGTGGCTCGATTTAATGAGGATGGAAGTGGTGATTGGATAGCATTAGTTTTTGGACAAAATGGTTTAACTCCCGAAAATGGGTTTAACTCCCAAGCTGATGTTTTAGTTAATACCCGTAGCGCAGCAGATTTTGTCGGTGCTACAAAAATGGATCGTCCAGAATGGGGGGCTATTGATCCTCAAACGGGAGAGGTTTATTTTACTCTTACTAATAATACCAGTCGTGAAGCTGACCAAGTTGATACGGTTAATCCTCGTGCCAGTAATCGTTGGGGACAAATTGTTCGTTGGCAAGAGCAAGGCAATAACCCTAGCACTAATGCTTTTAAATGGGAGATGTTTGTTTTGGCAGGGCCTGAGGATGACAGCCAGACTTTGAAGGGTGATTCTTTGGATAGAGAGAATCAATTTTGTAACCCTGATGGGTTGTGGATTGATGCGGAGCGTCGCATCTGGATTCAAACTGATATGAGTGAAAGTGTCATCAATACTGGAGATTTTGCTCAGTTTGGTAATAATATGATGTTGGCGGCTGATCCTGAAACTGGGGCTATTCGCCGTTTTTTAACTGGTCCTGTGGGTCAGGAAATTACTGGGGTAATTACTACTCCTGATCGCCGTACGATGTTTATTAATGTTCAGCATCCAGGGGCTACTTCAACTAAGGAGGATTTTGCGCAGGGGAAAATTAATTCTCAGTGGCCTGATGGTAATGGTTCTCCTTATCCTCGTTCGGCTACGGTGGTTATTACCAAGGAAGATGGTGGCATCATCGGTTCTTAATTATCTTGGTTGGACATACCAGTTTTAAGGTATCAAAATATCTCATGGTGGGTATTGCCCACCCTACTTTATATATCTTGGATTTTGGTCATGTCCATGGAATTTTTAAAGGCTTTGGCTAAGTCTTCTAAATTAGAAAGGTTTTCTATATAAGGAAAATAACCCAGTACGGGAATATTGGTAAAGGATTCAATCATTTGTTTGGGAGTCCAATTATTAATCTGTTCCTCGGTACAGGGATTTACACAATTAAAAATAATCCCTTTGAGATTAATATTATGTTGTCTGGCAAGGGCGATATTGGCTACAGTATGGGCGATCGCCCCTAACTTCACAGGAACCACCAAAACCGTATCCAAAACCCAACTATCAGCCACATGGGCAATGGTCAAATTATCAGTAATGGGAGAACCCAAACCCCCCAAAGCCTCCACCAAAAAAACATCATATTGGGTTTGCCCCTGCCGTAACTGACTATAAATCAAATCCATATCAATAGAACGATGTTCCATAGCCGCCGCCACAGGGGGAGCCAAAGGAGCATCATAACGTAAAGGAATAATCACATCATCGAAAAATTGTTGATAAAATTCCGCATCCCCCAACCTACCAGTTTGTAATAACTTCATCAAACCTGTAGATAGATGGGGATAATAAATCTTGTAATACGCCCTCCATGCCGTAGTTACGATAGTTTTTCCCGCATCCGTATCCGTACCCGTAATAAATAAAGTTTTCATTAAAAAATCAACACAACCTCAAAATAAATGAAGCAAAATGGTATATATATTGTAAATTAGAATACAAGAGTAAAACTTCTCCTATTTTAAAAGGGTAAGATAAAGATTAAATTATTATTAAATTTTACGAGGTTAAAGAATTTGCCGTGAGTCATTCTGCCACTTTAACACTCAGTCCCATGTTACAACATCAAGTATCCGACAATAATCGCCTCAGATTATTTTCAGGATCAGCAAACATCGGACTAGCTACAGAAGTAGCGCGCTATCTAGGCATGGATCTAGGACCGATGATTCGGAAGAGATTTGCCGACGGAGAGTTATACGTCCAAATCCAAGAATCCATCAGGGGGTGTGACGTTTATTTAATTCAACCCTGTTGTAATCCTGTCAACGATAACTTAATGGAGTTGCTGATCATGATTGATGCCTGTCGTCGGGCATCAGCACGGCAAATTACCGCAGTTATTCCCTACTATTCTTATGCCAGAGCCGATCGTAAAACCGCAGGTAGGGAGTCCATATCCGCCAAATTAGTAGCCAACTTAGTCACCCAAGCAGGGGCAAATCGAGTCCTTGCCATGGACCTACACTCTGCCCAGATTCAAGGATATTTTGATATACCCTTAGATCATGTTTATGGTTCTCCTGTTATTCTTGACTATCTCCTTCAAAAAGAGTTGGAAGATTTTGTAGTGGTATCTCCTGACGTGGGCGGTGTAGCCCGGGCAAGAGCCTTCGCCAAAAAGTTAAATGATGCTCCTTTAGCTATCATTGATAAGCGTCGTCAAGCCCACAACGTAGCCGAGGTAATGAACGTCATCGGTGATGTGAAAGGCAAAAACGCCATTTTGGTGGATGATATGATTGACACCGCAGGAACACTACTAGAAGGGGCAAGACTTCTCAAAAAAGAAGGTGCTAAGAAAATTTATGCCTGTGCTACCCATGCGGTATTTTCTGGCCCAGCCATATCTCGTTTATCTAGTGATGTTTTTGAGGAAGTGATTGTAACTAATACGATTCCTGTACCTTTAGATAACTATTTTCCTCAGCTAAAAGTTTTATCCGTAGCAAACCTACTGGGTGAGACTATTTGGCGTATCCATGAGGATAGTTCGGTAAGTATTATGTTCCGTTAATTATTTATTAAAACAGAGCAAAAAGAAGAGGGGGTGCAAACCCCTTTTTTTATGAGATTATAGAGATTCAGTAATATAAAATTAGCGCACCCTAACTATTAATCTAACCTCAATTCGGGATAAGGGGTTATGAATAGCATAAGTTTTGGAGAGTTGGTGAGAGGTGTGATGTTGCTTAATTACAGTGCGAAATATATTTTGATGACCAAAACCATTGATTATTAAAAATATTACCACCATTGCCTATTGCCCGTTGCCCATTCCCTGCCCTTACCAGAAAATGTTATCCCGAACCCAGGTTAATCTACAGTTTCGTAATCCCCTGTAATAGTCTCATCTTGATCATAGTCAAAATCAAACTCCGCAGTGCCACCAGAAATTTGGCTCAAACCGCTAAGGATTTCATCTTCAATACTCTTAAATTCAGGATCAAGATCATCTCCATCCAAGGATTCAAACATGGTTTCTCCTTGAGGTTCGGCATTGGTTTCTGGGGGTTGAGAAACGCTTTCATAGGCTTTGCTACCTAATCCGATAATGGTTTCTCTCAAGTCATTAATCATCGATTCTACTTGACTTACGGGAATGTCGGAAGAATCAATGGCTTCGGCAATGTTGACTTTTTTCTGGTTAATTTCTTCTTGTAAACTTTCACCCACAAGGAAAGGATTTTTTTCTAAGCTCAATTCGTAGCTATAGAGAAGACTATCTAATTGTTTTTTAATTTCAACTAATTGTACCCGACGGCGATCGCTAGAAGCATATTCTTGAGCCTCCCGACGCATAAGATCAATTTCTTGGGCATCCAAAGAGCCAGTATTACTAATGACGATTCCTTGCTCAATGCCTGTACCTTTATCCTTAGCACTTACTTTAAGAATACCATCGGCATCAATATCAAAGGATACTTCTATTTGTGGTACCCCCCTAGGCGCTGGGGGAATACCCGTCAAAAGGAATTTGCCCAAACTCTTATTATCTTTGACCATAGAACGCTCCCCTTGCAACACGTGAACTTCCACAGAAGTTTGTCCATCCACGGCCGTGGAAAATACTTGAGCACGACTGGTGGGAATGGTGGTGTTACGGTCAATAATTTTGGTAAATACTTCCCCAAGGGTTTCCAAGCCCAAGGATAGGGGGGTAACATCCAATAAAAGTAGGTTGCGCACCTCTCCCCCTAATACTCCCCCTTGCACTGCCGCCCCTAGGGCTACGGCTTCATCGGGGTTAATGGAGCGGTCAATGGAAATACCTGTGCCGAAAAATTCTTCTATCTTGGCGGATATGGCAGGGCTACGGGTTGAACCCCCTACCAACACGACTCGATGAATCTGGTCTTTTCGGAGTTCTGAATCAGCCAGCGCCCTTTGCATGGGAGGGACGATTTCTTGTACCAATGGAGCGATTAGTTCTTCTAAATCAGGGCGAGAAAGTTCTAGTTCTAAGTGTTTTGGTCCACTGTCATCGGCGGTAATAAAGGGAAGATTAATGGATGTTTCCATGAGGTTGGACAACTCTATCTTGGCTTTCTCTGCAGCTTCCCTGAGCCTTTGCAGTGCCATTTTGTCGGAACTAAGGTCAATGCCTTCTTGTTCCTTAAATTTTTTAATTAACCAATCAACGATAACTCCGTCAAAATCATCTCCCCCTAATTGATTATTCCCCGAAGTAGATACCACCTCAAAGATACCATTACCCAGTTGCAACACCGACACGTCAAAAGTACCTCCCCCAAGGTCAAATACCAATACATATTGATCTTGGTCTTGTTTATCTAAACCATAGGCAAGGGCGGCCGCCGTAGGCTCGTTAATAATCCGCATCACTTCTAACCCAGCAATAGTACCAGCGTCTTTGGTGGCTTGTCTTTGGGCATCGGTAAAATAAGCAGGAACAGTGATTACGGCTTGGGTGACGGGTTCTCCTAAAAATGTTTCGGCATCGGTTTTTAGTTTTTGGAGAATCATCGAGGAGATTTCTTGGGGGGTATAGCTACGATCTTGTATTTGGACATCTACGGTGTCATCTTTCCCTTTTACACACTGATATGTTACCCGAGTGCGATCGTGATCGCTATCAGACCATCTTCTACCTATAAATCGCTTGATGCTGTACACGGTATTTTCGGCATTGGTGACGGCCTGACGTTTGGCTAGTTGTCCCACTAGGCGCTGAGAACCCTTGCCAAAGCCTACTATGCTGGGGGTTGTCCGTGAACCCTCTTGATTATTGATAATTAAAGGTTTGCCCCCTTCTAGTACGGCAACACAACTATTTGTTGTTCCTAAGTCGATTCCGATTACTTTTCCCATAACTGATAGCAGTTGCGATTTATAAGTTTTCTTGTGGTATTGGTCTTGATCGTTTTTTACAGGATACCCTAGGAATATTTGTTGTCATCAATTATTGTTTTTTACGACAATTATTTTTGATGGACAACACCTCCACCTAAGTGTAATTTATTTTGATCAATTTTTTTATAGAGCCATAATGGGTGGCTCTTTTTCTATTTTTCCTGCTAGTTTATATTAGTTAATTTTACTAATAAAAGGTGTTGATTAATTTTCAGCATTCTCGCCGTTTTCTGGGGTAGCGGTTGCTTCATTTTCGTCATCATCTTTGGGGGCTGCCACTTTTACCATAGCATAGCGTAGCACTTGATCATTGAGAAGATAACCCCTTACCAATTGCTCTATGACTGTGCCTTCAGGGTATTCGTTAGTAGGCTCTCTGAGCATCGCTTCTTGGTAGTTAGGATCAAAAAGTTCACCCTCTGGACGCATGGCAGAAACCCCTAGTTTTTTCAAACTTTCGACAAAGGTTTTATATACTCCTTGATAGCTTTTGTGAATACCCATTTCGCCATCATTCGCTGGTTTTATTTGGGTTCTAGCTCTTTCAAAGTTATCTACTACAGGAAGTAATTCGGTGATGGTTTTCTTTTTGATGGTGGTTTCTTGTTCTTCTTTTTCTTTGGCGGTGCGACGACGGAAGTTATCAAAGTCAGCAGTTAGCCTCATGAATTGACCTTGAACACTTTTTGTTTGTTCTTTTTGAAGCTCTAGTTGTTGGTGAAGATTGGCTATTTCTTCTTGTAAAAGGGCGATCGCCTTTACACTTTCACTCTCATCATCGCCAATATCAGAAGTCCCCTCTGACTCAATATCATCAGTGGTTTCAGAGGTTACGCTATCATCCTGAGCTTCATCATCAGTTACCCCATCCGAATCATCTTCCAAAATTTCAGGTTCCATCACTGAATCTATATTTTGATTTTCTTCTATATTTTCTTGTTCCTTAATTTCTTGATCCAATTCCATATAATTATTTGTTTCAGTCATAGCTAACTGTAATAAAATTTACTTGATAGTTACTCATAATTGTAACTAATTCTAGGTACTTCGTTAAGTTTAACTCTCCATAATCCTTGAAAAAACGAACATGGCAATTCACATCTTAAGATAAGATAAATAATAAGGAAAAATATCGTTATCAGTAAGCAAACTATGACCCGTAGCTATTATTTTGATTCTGAAGCCAAAAAAAGTTTTGAACTACCCGGAGCAAAACCCCACTATAATCCAGATCGCTATGGGCAGGTACAACATATTTTTCTTGACCTAGAATTAGACATAAGCGCCCAGAAATTTGGGGGAAATTGTAATATTACCCTAACCCCTATCCGAGAAAACATTAGTCAACTTACCCTTGATGCTGTTGACCTCGAAATTGAGTCAGTTTTGATTGATAGTATCAGCCAACCTTTTAATTATGACGGTGAAACTTTAACTATTAATTTACTACAGCCTACTACCACAAAAGACTTAGTAATTGTTATTAAATATAGTAAAGAAAAACCCCAAAGAGGATTATATTTTATCGCCCCCGATGAACATTATCCAGATAAACCTCATCAAGTATGGACTCAAGGAGAAGATGAAGATTCCCGTTACTGGTTTCCTTGTTTTGATTATCCTGGGCAGTTAGCCACCTCGGAAATAAAAGTAAAAGTTCCTGCTGAATATACAGCTATTTCTAATGGAGAATTAGTAGAAGTTCAAGAAGTAGAAAGTAGTAAAATATATCATTGGTTACAACCTCAAATTCATCCTACTTATTTAATGACTTTAGCTGTGGGGAAATTTGCTAAAATTGAGGATAAATGGCGAGAGATTCCTGTAGATTATTATGTAGAAAAAGGCAAAGAAAAAGAAGCTACTATCAGCATGGGTAAAACCCCTAGAATGATTGAGTTTTTTAGTAAAAAATATGGTTATAATTATCCCTTCTCAAAATATGCTCAAGTGTGTGTGGATGACTTCATTTTTGGAGGCATGGAGAACACATCTACTACTCTATTAACGGATCGTTGTTTGTTGGACGAAAGAGGGGCGCTAGATAATGATCGCACTGAAAGCCTTGTGGCGCACGAATTAGCCCATCAATGGTTTGGGGATTTAGTGGTAATAAAACATTGGAGTCATGCTTGGATAAAGGAAGGGGCGGCTTCCTATGCAGAGGTTTTGTGGACAGAGCATGAATATGGGGATGATGATGCCCGTTATTATCTTTTAGGGGAGGCAAGGAGTTATTTACAAGAAGATTCCTCCCGTTATCGTCGTCCCATTGTAACAAATGTGTACCGGGAGGCGATCGAATTATATGACCGTCATTTGTACGAAAAGGGTGCTTGTGTATATCACATGATACGCTCGATTTTGGGGGATAAATTGTTTGACAGGGCGATTCATACTTTTATCAATGATAATGCCCACAAAACCGTGGAAACCGTTGATTTATTAAGGGCAGTGGAGAAGGCAACGGGCTATAATTTAGGCTCTCTTTTTGATCAATATGTCTTTAGGGGTGGACATCCTGATTTTAAGGTAAGCTACAGTTGGGATAATGATTCTAATTTGGCTTGTGTGACAGTGAAACAAACTCAGGCTAAAGAGGAAAATGGCAAGTATATAGATTTATTTGAGTTGAAAATTCCCCTTGCTTTTGGTTACTATTCTGCCCAAAAAGGCGTTACATCCACAGAGTTTCTTCTTAAGCTAAATAAACCCGAACAAAGTTTTTATTTTCCCCTAGCTGAAAAACCTGATTTTGTGAGTTTTGATGTTAATAATAACCATCTTAAAACTGTTAAGTTAGAATATGGATTTAGCGAGTTAAAAGCTCAGTTAAAGTATGATCCAGACCCTATTTCTCGCATTTACAGTGCGATCGCTATTGGTAAGAAAGCTAATTTAGAAGCGGTAAAAACCCTTAAAAATGCTTTTGAAAATGAGTCTTTTTGGGGGGTAAAAGTAGAAATTGTTAAACAACTAGGCAAAATAAAACTAGATCAAGCGGTTGATACCCTCATAGAGTTTTTAGCCGAAGAAAATCACCGTGTCAGAAGAGCAGTTATAGAAGCCCTAGGCAAAAATAAAACCGAATCTAGTTACAATGCCCTCAAACAAGTGGCGATCGCCTCTGACCCCAGTTACTACGCAGAAGCCTCCGCAATTAACGCTCTTGGCTCATTGGTGACGGGTACATTAGCGGATAAGGAAAATGAGGTAATTGAGCTTTTCGGTCAAATATTGAAAGATAGAAGTGGCTTAAATGAGATAATTAGATCAGGGGCGATCAACGGTCTAAGTAAATTAAAAACTTCTCCCGCCGCAGCCGACTTAATCGCCCAATATACCAAACTTGGCACTCCCCAACCCCTCCGATTAACTGCCATTCGTTGCCTTGGGGCGGTTGCCAAAGGGCAAAAAGCCGACAAATTAGCCATTATCCTTGAACAATTTGAAGACATCCTCAAGGATACTTTTTTCCTTACCCAAATGGCACTTATCAGCGGTTTATCTCAGATAGAAGACAACCAAGCCATTAATCTTTTATCCACCCTTGCCGAAAGCACCCCCGATGGTAGGGTAAAAAGAAGGGCAGAAGAAGAAGCGGTTAATCAGGTGAGGGCGAAATTGGGTAAAGACAAAAATCTTGAAGATTTACGTCAGGCAGTGGATAAGTTGAAAGAGGAAAATCAAGACTTAAAAAGTCGTCTCGCTAAATTAGAGGCAAAGTGACTATTTTAAACGCTTTTGCTCATGGGTATCTCTCCTTAACAGGGAGAGAATGGAGAATATGTTTTTGTTAAAAATAATTCTTGGGCTAAAGCTATTATTACCCATTGCCTATTCCCCGTTCCCTATTCCCTGCCTTCATGACCACACCTTTTCATTAAATCCTATTTTTGATATTTCTCACGAATAAAATCGAGGGCTTGGGATTTTGTGGTAATTTCTCCATCTAAAAATAATCCTTTGATGGTTTTTAAAATAATTTGATATTGGGGGCTTGGTTTATAACCTAATTTTCTTAAGTCATCGCCATTAATAGGGGAATTTATTCTGCTCCAATGGAATAGATAATTCCAAATATTTGACCTAATTTTCTTATTACTTTTCACGGCAATTAAAATTAAATCAAGGGGTTTATAGGGGCTAAAAAATTCTACTTTTTGACTTAATTTTTGACTATTATCAAAACTATGCTCTATCTTTTCTTGGTTAGTTTCTAATTGATTGAGTCTTGTTATACTATCTTTGGGCAATTGTAAATTTTCAGCTACTTTTACTCTTATTTGTAATTCAAGGCTAGTTAAAATTATTTCTAATCGTAGTAACCAAGAAGGAGTTTTATGGTTTTCTTGTTCTAAATTGTAGTATCTTAACCAGCGATCTAAATAACGAATTTGCCACCATATTTCTGGGCTAATTTTACATTGAGGATGGATACAAGCGAGCGCCCCTAATTGTTGTAAAAGTTCGAGGGCTTTTTTCCAGTAATCAGCTTGGAGAATATAACTTAATTCGGCTTTGAGACGGGTAGTAAGCGCAGGGATAGAAGTTTTTTCCAGGGATACTTTTTCAAAAATACCGCTACCGATAGCATACTCGATATATTCTAAAGTTTGGGCTTCCATGGCAAAATTTAGTCGCACCGCAAAGCGCACTCCTCGAAATATTCTGGTAGGATCTTCTATAAAGCTATTGGGATGTAATACACGGATAAGTTGCGATCGCACATCACGCACTCCTCCAAAAAAGTCTAGTAATTCTCCTGGATTAGGATTAGTTAAACGTACCGCCAGGGCATTGATAGAAAAATCTCGGCGATACAAATCCTGACGAATCGAACTTGCTTCCACCTCTGGATTAGCCGCTGGATAAGGATAAAACTCCGTGCGTGCCGTGGCAATATCAACCCATAATGAGCCTAAATTATCATCATCATGCCAAGTGAGGGCAGCGGTTTGAAAATCTCCGTGGATACTCAGACGGGCTTGGGGATAACTTGCTTGTAAGGCTTGGGCAAGGGCAACCCCTGCCTCGGTGGTGGTGTTGCGGTGAAAACCATCTACTACCAAATCAATATCCTGTAACTTAAGAGTATCATCATCCCCCGTCAACAATAAATCCCTCACTCCTCCCCCCACCAGATAAAGATGCCATCCTTTTTCTTCAGCATATTGGGCGGCTTTTTGTAATAACTCCCCGATGGGAGGATGTAGCTTTTCTTGAAATGAGGGCAACAAACAAGAAACCACAGGGGAAACAGGGGTATTCTGATGTTTGCTGATGCGGGTTTGGTGGAGTTGCCGTAAAATGTCGGTGCGGGTGACAATGCCCACCAAATTGCCGTTATCCAACACAGGAAGCCTACCAATATCGTTATTTACCATCATGGCTTCAATGGTGGATAAACCCGTATGGGGGACAATGGTATGCAAATTTTTGCTCATATAACCTTTTACGGGGGCATGGGCAAAACCGTGATGGAGGGCAATATCAATGTCACGGCGAGAAATAACCCCCACCAATTCCCCTTTTTCATTAACCACAAACAGCCCTGAATGTCCGTAACGTAGGAGAATGCGTTGAGCTTTTTCGATGGTGGTATGGGGGCGAATGGTACGCACAGGGGAGGACATCAAGTCGAAAGCTGTGAGGGCAGCGGGGATTTGGGTATGGATTTGTTTTTTTATTTCGTCTAAAATTTCTTGCGCATTGTCGCAACGGATGGAAAAAGAAGCCGCACTACTATGGCCTCCTCCTCCATATTTAGCAAAAATATGTCCTAAGTTGACTGAATCTAGGCTTGAGCGTCCAATGATACCTAGTTTATTTTGTTTTCCTTTTTTTTGCTGATAAAAATGCCCGAAAATTAGCACATCTACTTCCAGTAAATCTCCAATGATTGCCACTAAGCTAGATAGTCCTGGGATAAAATCAGGGGTTTCTAAAAGTATAAAGGCGATCGCACTTTCATTAATATATTCTGTCTCTACTTTATTAAGAATATTGGGTAATAAATCCTGTAACAGAGGAGATAGACTAGGTTCAGCATATTCAGAAACCATAGATAAATTAATGCCCATACCCATCAACCAAGCAAGGGCAAGAACATCTCTTTGGGAAGTCTGCTCAAAAGTTAACGAGCCTGTATCCACATGGATACCCAAAGCCATCACCGTCGCCTCAATGACATTGAGGGTAATATTATGCCGTTGCAAAAGTTCACAAATAATTGTGCTGGTAGAGCCTACTTTTTCGATATATTTATTAGTAGCCGTCAAAGTATGTTCATTTTCAGGGTGATGATCATAGATAGTGACAGACTCTACATTAGGCAATGATAACCATTCTACCGCCTTCCCGATGCGATCGCCCCTTTGAGTATCCACAATAAAAATACGACGAATATCTTGAGGATGGATAGTACGCCGATCAATCAACGCCAACTCATCACGATGAAACGCCAAAAAATTTCTCACCGAAGGATGCTCTCCCCCCGTCAACACAATTTTTGCCCGACCATGAATTTTACTCAAACCCACCGCCGCCCCCAAAGTATCAAAATCCGCCGTCCGATGACACAAAATTAAATCCATACTACCCATGATAATCTTTCCATAAACCAAATTTACCAGACTGCTATTGTCGTGAAAAAAAAATTTGCTATAATCAATGGATTAAAATAGACTTAACATAGTCCTAGAGTAAGATACCCTAACCTATAGGATTATGGTTTAACATGGGAATAAGTACTATTCATACAGAAAATATAAGGGAATAAAGATTTGTGTTATATCTGGCAGAAGTTAAAACCCAAACAAGAGGGTTTGTTGGTGGTTACAAAACAGAATTAAAATTATTAACCTCCCAAGCAGCCGATCAAACTTGGACGGCAATTGCAGGAGAAGACATCATCACCACCGATGCCATTAGTGAACAAACTGGCAAAGGTACTCTTTACATCCTCAACCTAGATAATAACAAACAAATTCAAGGCGCACCAGAATTAGCAGGTTCTCGTATTGTTAACTATTTGCGCCATTTTTCTCGCACCCTAGAAAAATCTAAATCCCAAGAAGAAGAAATAGAAGAATGGAAAGTTTCCCTACAAATTCAAGGGGAAGAAATTGCCAAAAGACAAGCCGAATTAGATGGACAACAACAAAGATTACAAGAGCAAGAATCGAAACTTGTCCTCCTCGAAGAAGAAAAAAATAAATTAACTGCCGCTTGGGAACAACTTACCAACGAACAACAAAGACTTAATAATAATAAAATAGATCAAGGGGAAATCCGTGAAAAATTAGAATCAATTTCTGGAGCGATAAAAAATAACATTCCCCAACCAGAAATGTTTACCCAACCCATCGACGAAATACTTTCAGGGGTAAATAATCAACAAACCAAATTAGATGAATATTGGCGAGAATTAGAACATAGTAAAAGTAGTTTAGAACAACAACAAAACGAACTTAACAATCAAAAAGAATACCTAAAACAAAAACAAGAAGAATTGTTGATGGCAAGGGAAGAATTAGCCAAAGCAAAATTTACCCTACAAAACATTAACAGCCAAATACAAGAAAAAGAAAGTCTTTTACGCCAATTTAATCTCACCAAAGAAGGTATCCACCGTTTACAAGAGGAAATCTACCTTTTAGGGGATGATGGAGAAGAGCAACAAGTGGATATTGAAGCCTTAGAAACTATGCCCCTAGGTGATTTAGAAGCCAAAGTAAATGAAGTAAAAGACGAAACTGCTAAGGTGGTTAATTTTGTTAATATGCAAGAAGAAGAATTAACCCTCCAAAGCGATGAAGTAAAAGAGATTCAAGAGAAAATTTATAGTGCCAGTGACGTAGATAAACTGAGTCTTGAAACTGAATTAGCGGATTCTCAAGAAGCGATGAAACTATTAAATGAAACTCTCGTGGGGCAAAGACGAAATCTTAAAAAGCAACAAAAGGTATTGAATGAGTATCTGAAAGTATTTAGTCGCCGTAAAGGAATTATTGATCTCGATTTTGCCGAGACAATTAATATTAAACCACTTCTAGCAGAAGTAAAAGGTCAACAAATGGAAATTGACCAAAAAATTGAGCATTTTACGAATGAATTAAATCAGTTAAAAAAAGCTCAACAAAACGAACAAGAAACCGTTAATTTTCAAGAAAATAATTATCAACAGACTGAAAAGCAGTTGCAGTCAAATCAAGGAAATGTTGAAAATATGTGTCGTCACACTACGGAAATACAGGCAAAAGTTAACCTGTTAGAACAGGCATTATATCCCATCCAAGATCAATTAAATCATATTAGGAATAATGCCCAAAAACTTCAAGCGGATGTTGGACAAATTCATACAAAAGTAGAGGCTCAAAATAATGCGATGAATGAATTACAATCAATGTTAAATTAGGAGTTGAATGAAATTAACTTTAAGATTTAATTTGATAATTATAAGCTCTACAAGCCTTTATGAAAATTAGTTTTTTATCCCATAGATATGTTTTAATACTAGGCATTATTTTTCCCTCCTTTATGGGAATTAATAATACTCTTTTTGCCCAAAATATTGACCTAGAAAATAGACAACAACAATTTAACATTCCTGCTGATGTCATGGAAAATAGCCCTGTATGGCAAAAATGGGTAGAAGAAACTCCGAATTTATTAGATGAAATCAGAAATAAGCCTAGTTTTCCCACTCGACTGAGAATCGGTTATAGTGAGTTTCCTTCTAATAATGCCATTGGGGGAATTTCTGTGGGAATAGAAGATGTATTTATCGGTAAAACCCCTTTAACCTTCAGTGCCAAATATGCTACTTCCTTTGATGAAGAAGATAGTCAAGGAAATTCCTTAGAGCGTCGTTCTGTGAGTGCTAATTTAAACTACTATGTATTACCATTAGGGGGTTATTTTAACATTGCCCCTGTGGTTGGCTATCGCTCTATTACAACAAATGATTATAGTACCGATGGTATAAATTTAGGGGTAAGACTCGCCCTACCATTGTCACCCCAAGGGGCGGCAGATGTGTTTGTCACTCAAAATTTTGTAGGGTTGGGTAGTAGTAATGAAGTTGGTATTACAGAAATTACCGCTGCCTATGCCATTAACAAGAGTTTACGTTTATCTACCCAAATCGAGTGGCAAAATTCTATACAACAGGCAGACTCTCAAGTTAGTGTGGGTTTGGAATGGATGTTTAAATGATAATTAATAATTTATCATTCGTTACCTTGAAATTAAATAACAGTATTTCTACCCCTTTCTTTTGCCTGATATAAAGCATTATCTGCTCTAGAGATGAGGATTTCTTTGTTAGATAAGCCGTATCGCACTTTTATTTGTCATTAACTCTCCATTTTATTACAAAATACAACCAAAATAACAACTTTCTGTAACAATCGATACAGAAAAAATCCATCCTATTTAAAAGATGCTACATTGAGTATAGGGAAAAATATATCCCCCATAGCAAAGAGCAAATAATATCAACAGTGCTAAAACTCTATGGAAATAAGCACAAAAGATAACATCTAATCAGCACTGAGATGAAATTTTAATTAAGTTGATAAATAAATTTTTAAATAATTGAAAAGAGGTATAAATAAATGAAAATGTCCTACAGAGGAAATCAACATCAACCCAGTGAAACATCCTTATTAGAAGTAAAAGAAGCAGATATATTAGGTAAATATAGAGGTGTCGAATGTCGCCAGAAACTTCCCCGACACATTCCCCAGTTACAACCAAAAATTTTCTTGACATATCGTGGTGTCGCCTATAGTAGTAATCCCAATGCGCAACCTTACTTTATTCCTCGCCAAGAGGAAGGGCAACAAGAAAAAGAATGTCTCTCCACTGTTAATGTTATCAGCGAAGAAACTAAATGTAATTTAGGTGCTATTCATCAAGCCAATTTGCGCCGTAATTTAGAACGTCGCATGGAAATAGCTCAAACCAATGAAAACTATCATTTGTTGGCAATGTTAAAAAAAGAAGCTGATGCCCTCGATGAGAAAAAAAGCATCAAATGTTAACCTTATGAGTTAAGCCAAGGTTTAGTAATTTCTTCTAATTGCGCCACCTCATCACTGCTTAAACTCCACCCCAATGCCCCTGTATTATCTTGGGCTTGTTTGGCATTTTTTGCCCCTGGAATAGGTATGACATTCTCCTGTGCCATTAACCAGTTAAGGGATACTTGGGCAGGGGTTTTCTGATATTTTTCTCCCAGTTGTTTTAAAAGTTCGAGTACGGGGGCAATTTTGCTTAAACCGCTGGAACTAAAACGAGAGTCCATTTTCCTTGCACCTTCTGGCTTAGTAGTATTATCAAGGTTATATTTTCCTGTTAGTAAACCTTGGGCTAGGGGGCTATAGGCAAGAAGGGTAATACCTAATTCTTGGGCGGTTTTGAGGATGCCTTTGGCTTCAATTTTGCGGGTAACGAGGGAATACTTTACTTGGTTAACGGCGAGGGGGATATTTCTTTTGGCAAGAATATCTTTTGCCTTTTTCATTTCTTCAGAGGAATAGTTACTAACTCCGATCGCCCCTATTCTACCTTTTTCCACTTCATCTGCCAAGGCATTCATGAGGGTATCTTGACTCATGAGCATAAAAGGCCAATGGACTTGATATAGGGGGATATAATCCATTTGTAGGTTTTTGAGACTTTGGGTAAGGGCATCAGCTACACAACCACCGAATAACCGCCAAGGTAGGGGGGCGTATTTGGTAGCAATGTCAATTTTTTGGTCTGTAGCCTTACAAAATTCCCCCAAAAGTTGCTCGGATTTACCACTGCCATATACCTCCGCAGTATCAAAAAAAGTTACTCCCCCCGCCACCGTTGCCTTAAATGCTTCTTCAATTTGGCTTTTACCATAGGTTTTGCCATAATCCCAGAAAAAGGAGTCTCCCCACGCCCATGTACCAATGCCGAGGGCTGATACTTCTATGTCCGTATTGCCTAGTTTTCTGGTTTGGGTAATGTTGTCAGTAGTCATAGATAATTAGTTATATTAAGTTTTATTGCAATATATAAAAAATTATAACAAATGGCTATGAAATACCATGTCATCTATGACGGCAACTGCAACCTCTGTGTTAATTTAGTGCAATTATTAGAGAGTTTTGATCAGGGAAAGTCTTTTGTATATACTCCTATGCAGAATGAGGAAGTTCTTGATTCGATGGAAGTGAGTGCCTGTGATTGTGAAAAGGGCATGATTTTGATTGATAAGGAAAATAACCAACGGTGGCAGGGAAGCGATGCAGCCGAGGAGATTGCCCGAATCTTGCCTTCTGGGAGTTGGTTTGTCAATATATATCAGGGTTTACCTTTTGCTAAGGATACGGGCGACCGCCTTTACGCCATCATTCGAGATAATCGTTATCAGCTATTCGGTAAAAGACTAGAAACTTATACCTCTAAGTACGGAATGAGGGATTAGGAGCAAGGGAGATGAAGTGATGGGGTGAAATAAAAATCAATTTAATTGCCCATTCCCTTATCTAGTATTGCTTCGAGTAGGTAAAAAATGAAACAAAACTTAATAAAACTCCTAAGAAAGCCCAAAAAGATTTAATCTAAATAGAACGAATTGATTAAAAAACAAAGTTTTAAAATAAAAAGAATCAATGACTATAAAAGCAAGTGGCGGTAGTTCCTTAGCGAAACCGCAATTATACCAAACTGTAGCTGTATCAACTATTATTCAGGCAGAACAGCAAGATCGTTTTCCCGATCAAAGAGAGTTAGGTGAGTTAAAAACATACTTTGATTCTGGCTTAAGAAGATTGGCGATCGCAGAAACCATTACCAATAATTCAGACATAATCGTTTCTCGCGCTGCTAACCGTATCTTTACCGGTGGTTCTCCCATGGCTTTCTTTGAAAAGCCCACTGTTCAAGCACCCTCAATGGTTTTGGCAGGGGTAGGTGGTGGTACAGAAGTACCTAGCGACATCAAAGCAGCCCAAAACTCCACCGCAACCTTTGTGGAAGAAAAAACTAAAACCAAAGCCAAAAAAGGTAATTTCTTTACGGGTTTATTTTCCTCCTTCTCCTCCGCTCCTAGCATTGGGGCTATTCCTGCAGGTTTTAGACCTATTAACGTATCTCGTTATGGTCCTAGCAACATGACCAAGTCCTTGCGGGATATGTCTTGGTTTTTGCGCTATGTGAGCTATGCGATCGTGTCAGGAGATCCTAACATTCTGGTGGTCAATACCAGAGGTTTAAGAGAAGTCTTAGAAAGAGCCTGTTCCATTGATGCCACCGTAGTAGCATTACTGGATATGAAAGCCTCCTGTCTTGGCTATTTTCAGGGTGATGCAGAAGCAAAGGAAGTTATTGCTCAATATTTTGACATCCTCCTTGCCGAGCTACAAGCCCCCACTCCAGCCAACAAAGTACGTCAAAGACAATCCAATGATTTACAAGGTTTAGAACTACCTCAGAGCTATTTTAATGCCGCTGAACGTCGTCCTAAATTTGTGATGAAAACGGGCTTATCTGCCACCGAGAAAAACGACGTAGTAAAAGCCGCCTATCGTCAAGTATTCGAGCGTGACATCAGCAAAGCCTATTCTCAATCTATCTCTTACCTTGAGTCTCAGGTAAAAAATGGCGACATTTCCATGAAAGAATTTGTCCGCCGTCTAGCCAAATCTCCTTTATACCGTAAGCAATTCTTTGAGCCTTTTATCAACTCCCGTGCCTTAGAACTTGCTTTCCGTCATATCTTAGGTCGTGGCCCTTCTTCCCGTGAAGAAGTACAAGACTACTTCTCTATCGTATCCACTGGAGGTTTAGGGGCGCTGGTAGATGCGCTCGTGGATTCCCAAGAATATGGAGATTACTTCGGAGAAGAAACCGTACCTTACCTCAGAGGTTTAGGGGTTGAGGCTCAAGAATGTCGTAACTGGGGAATGCAACAAGACTTGTTTAACTACAGTGCACCTTTCCGCAAAGTACCTCAATTTGTGACTACCTTTGCTAAATACGATCGCCCCTTACCCGATCAACACGTTTACGGTTCTGGAAATGACCCCCTCGAAATTCAATTTGGAGCCATTTTCCCCAAAGAAACCCGTAATCCTAGTAGCGCCCCTGCACCTTTCAGCAAAGATACCAAACGTATCTTAATCCACCGTGGACCCGGTATCAATAACCAAAACAGTAACCCCCGCGCCCGTGGAGAATTCCCCGGTACCTTAGGGCCCAAAGTAGTTCGCCTCAACAACGAATTACCAGGAGCAAGTAATGGTTTAGGAGTTAAATTTGGTGAAAGTTCTACCCAAGCCGTCATCAAAGCCACCTATCGCCAAGTATTTGGTCGTGATGTCTATGAAGGACAAAGATTAAAAGTAGCGGAAATCAAGCTCGAAAACGGTGAAATTTCCCTCAGAGACTTTATCCGTATGTTAGCTAAATCCGAGCTATTCCTCAAAACCTACTGGACTCCTTTCTATGTGTGCAAGGCGATCGAATATATCCACCGTCGTCTTTTAGGTCGTCCCACCTACGGACGTAGTGAGATGAATCCTTACTTCGACTTAGCATCCAAAAAAGGCTTTTATGCCCTCGTAGATGCCATGATGGATAGTAAAGAATACTCAGAAGCCTTCGGCGAAGACACCGTACCCTACGAGCGCTATCTTACCCCCAACGGTTTACAAATGCGTAACGCCAGAGTGGGAACAATCAGAGAAGACATCGGACAAAGAGTTGATAAAGAAGTAACTCCCAGATTTATCGAACTCGGACAAGTAACCAACTTCCGTACCGAACCCGACGTTAAATCCCGTGTTAACCAAGGTGTAACAGTTCAACGTCAACAAACCAAGGTATTTAAACTTACCAACAACGTTGACAAAGTAGCTCTTAAAAATGCCATTCGTGCGGCCTATCGTCAAGTATTCGAGCGGGATGTAGAACCCTATGTGGTAAACGCCAACTTCACCAACTTAGAAAGTAAGCTCGGCAACGGAGAAATTTCTGTCAAAGAGTTTATCGAAGCCATCGGTTGCTCTGATTTATACCTCAAAGAATTCTATACCCCCTTCCCTAATACTAAAGTAATTGAATTGGGTACTAAACATTTCTTAGGACGGGCGCCTATGAATCAAAAAGAGATTCAGCACTATAACCGCATCCTTGCTAGTCAAGGTATTCGTGCCTTTATCTCTGCTTTGGTAGGTAGTATGGAATATTCTCAAGTATTTGGTGAAGATACCGTGCCTTATCGTCGTTATCCCACCTTACCCGCTGCCAACTTCCCCAATACCGAAAGACTTTATAACAAGTTAACCAAACAGGATAATGAAGTTGTAGTACCTAGTTTTGCCCCTGCCACCGGTACAGGTGCATCTATTAAATAAATCATCTTCAGCTAAATTCTCCCTTCTTTATGAAGGGAGCTAGAGAAAATCAAAGGTGGGCAATGCTCACCTTTTTTCATCCACTAAAATAGTATTAGTTATAAATAATTAATCAAAAATGTCAGTCAAAAAATTAATTAACCATCAGGTAAATAATCTTTCTGAAACGGATTTAATTGTTGGCAAAAAAACACCTGCATTATTACTAGAATCATTATCCAACAGTTATCAAGACTGGTTGGTTAATCTATTTCAACCTTTCATTACTTTTTATATCGTATTCAATCAACTCAAACGTTAAATAAACCTATCATCTGACAAAGTTGAAGTATTGAATAAGTAGAGGATCAAAGAAAAGATAAAATAAGAATATGAAACTCTCAGAAGTATCTAAAGTTAAAAATCTTGCTGCACTCTATTTAGAAAGTGAACCTGCCGAAATTTCTGATGTGATGATTGCTCAATTGTGTGATTGGCTCTGGAATGAGTTTCAGACGACACCTCTAAATATAGAATTTTCATGGTACAAGCATTACGCTAACACCAGTGAAATGTTTGATGATATTAAGCAAAATCATTTGTGGGTATCAGCGGAAAATTATGACATCTCATTGGAACTTAATCCAATTTATAGCTTTATCTTTCAAGCAGTGCATGATCACGATCATTATATTACCCATAGTGATTTTAGTTTAGAAGGGGAAATAATAGCTTACAATGCTACGGCTAAAAGGGTAAAAAGTCTAAATATTCAGAAAATTATTTATTCCGAAAGCGTACTAAAACCAGCAGCTTATATTTTCCTTGGACACCCACCAATTTCCAAAATTGTATTTCCATAATTTACCCAAATAAAGGAGTAATCCCATGATGATAATGTCAAACGAGAATACTACCATTCATTGGAAAGAAATAATTGAATATCCTACAACAGGAATCAAAAGTAAGATTCTATTAGAAGATGGAAACTGTCGATATACTTTAATGTGTCTCTCATCGGGGAAGAAAATCGCCGAACATACCAACCCTCGCAATGCGACAGTCAACGTGATTGAAGGGGAAGGAATACTAACCCTAGCGGGTAAAGAGATTTCATTGAAACCAGGAGTGTTTATTTTTATTCCCTCGAATACACCCCATGCTGTTCAATCATCAACAGAACTTGCATTTTTGTTAACTCTTTCGGAACAGTTTTCTTAGAAGCTGTTTGAAAAGTTCAGAAGTGGGTTAGATATTTTGAGATTGACGCTCAAATCTTCTCAGCATAATATGAATCATACTGGCAAAAATCATCATTTCACTGGTAGTTGGTAAAAATTCATAATCTTTACTCAATCTTCGATAATGACCAAACCATGAATATGTCCTCTCTACTACCCATCTTTTGGGTATCACCGTGAAACCTGGTTCTTCATCTGTCTTTTTTACATGCTCTAATTTCCAGCCAAATTCTCTCTGTATCTTGGCGATAAATTCTTTCCCTGCAAAAGTACTATCCACCCAAATTATTTTTAAACATGCCCAAAACTGCGAAGTGTTTTGGGCTAACAATTTCATTCCTTGATGATCTGAACGTTTTGCACCATGAACACATAAATCTAGTACCAAACCCATGGTATCAACCAAAATCGTTCTTTTTCTACCCTTGACTTTCTTTCCACCATCAAAGCCGATTTCTTCTCCACCCATTGCGGTTTTTACCGACTGACTATCAATACTACCGGCACTAGGTTTTGGGTTTGTTCCCGCTTCTATTCGTACTTGTTCCCATAGTTGCTGATTAATTCCACGCCATGTACCATAAGATTCCCAACCTCGAAAATAAGTGTAAACCGTTTGTCATTTGGGAAAGTCGTGAGCCATTGCCCTCCATTTTATTCCATTGGCAAGAAGATAAAAGATGGCATTAAGTACCTCTCTAATATTCACAGAGCTATTTCTGCCCCCAGTTTTAGCCGGAGGAATTAATGATTTTAAAATTTCCCACTGGTAATCAGTGAGGTCAGTATCGTATGATAGTCTTGTCATTTCTTTTTTTTGTCAGTTTTTCACTGACATATTCTACATCAAGACTTTTCAAACAGGTTCTTAGGTAACCTTAAAACTGAAACATCCACATAATAAAGAATATCCCTCTTTTGTCACTTTCCGAGAGAAAAAGTGGCAAAATAAAAAGATAGTAAAAATGAAACGCAATTATGGCAATGGATATAGCTGAACAAATCAGGCAACACTTACCTCGAAATCCCACAGA
>Ga0208979_100127_pt1 | contig 133865 bp, 128 predicted proteins | sample HotLakConsUCCSLE_FD_184738 | JGI IMG/M metagenome (GOLD analysis project Ga0208979, IMG submission 184738) | Hypersaline microbial mat communities from Hot Lake, Washington, USA - Hot Lake Consortium UCC-SLE (SPAdes) | ecosystem: Environmental > Aquatic > Non-marine Saline and Alkaline >... | reverse complement strand
CGTTGAGCGCGTCATCGACGCGGTCCTTGCGCTCCTTGACCTCGACCTCGGTCATGCCGCCGACGCGGATGACGGCGACGCCGCCGGCCAGCTTGGCCACGCGTTCCTGAAGCTTTTCGCGGTCGTAATCGGAGGAGGTTTCCTCGATCTGGCCACGGATCTGGTTGACGCGGGCTTCGATCTCGGACTTGTCACCGGCGCCGTCGACGATGGTGGTTTCGTCCTTCGTGATCGAGACGCGCTTGGCAGAGCCGAGCATGTCGATCGTGACGTTCTCGAGCTTCATGCCCAGATCTTCGGAGATGACCTGACCGCCGGTCAGGATCGCGATGTCCTGAAGCATGGCCTTGCGGCGGTCACCGAAGCCCGGCGCCTTGACGGCGGCGATCTTCAGGCCACCGCGCAGCTTGTTGACGACAAGCGTGGCCAGAGCCTCGCCCTCGACGTCTTCGGCGATGATCAGAAGCGGCTTGCCGGACTGGATGACCGACTCGAGAAGCGGAACCATCGGCTGAAGCGAGGACAGCTTCTTCTCGTGGAGCAGGATGACGGCGTCTTCGAGCTCGGTCGTCATCTTCTCGGGGTTGGTCACGAAATAGGGGCTCAGGTAGCCGCGGTCGAACTGCATGCCTTCGACGACTTCGGTTTCGGTCTCGAGGCCCTTGTTCTCCTCGACGGTGATCACGCCGTCATTGCCGACCTTCTGCATCGCATCGGCGATCTGGCGGCCGATCTCGGCTTCGCCATTGGCGGAAATCGTGCCGACCTGCGCGACTTCGGCGCTGTCGCTGACTTCGCGGGCGGCGTTCTTGATGGCGTCGACGACCTTCGAGGTCGCAAGGTCGATCCCGCGCTTGAGGTCCATGGGGTTCATGCCGGCGGCAACCGACTTCATGCCCTCGGTCACGATGGACTGGGCAAGGACAGTGGCTGTCGTGGTGCCGTCGCCGGCCTCGTCATTGGTGCGGGAAGCCACTTCCTTCACCATCTGGGCGCCCATGTTCTCGAACTTGTCCTCGAGTTCGATTTCCTTGGCGACCGTCACACCGTCCTTCGTGATGCGCGGGGCGCCGAAGGATTTGTCGATGACCACGTTCCGGCCCTTGGGGCCAAGGGTCACCTTGACCGCGTTGGCGAGCGTATTGACACCCTTGAGCATGCGGTTCCGGGCGTCGGTGTTGAATTTCACTTCTTTGGCTGACATCTCTTGTTCTCCTTAGAGTTTTTCCATGGCGATCAGGGACTGTGTCCGCGGCAAATCTGCCGTGGTTCAGCCGATGATCCCGAGGATGTCGCTTTCCTTCATGATCAGAAGCTCTTCGCCGTCGATCGACACTTCCGTGCCCGACCACTTGCCGAAGAGGACCTTGTCGCCATCCTTGACGGCCATCTCGATCAGCTCGCCGCTGTCCTTGCGTGCACCTTCGCCACACGCGACAACCACGCCTTCCGCAGGCTTTTCCTTGGCGCTATCAGGGATGATCAGGCCACCGGCGGTTTTTTCGTCGCCTTCGACGCGACGGACCAGCACGCGGTCATGAAGCGGTTTGAATGCCATCTTCGAGTCTCCTAGCTCAAAGTTTCCTCACTTGCCCCCCGCATCGCGGAAGGCGTTATCACTCACCACCTGCGAGTGCTAACGAGCGGTAGTTAGGGAATGCACGGAAAGCTGTCAAGCAGCGGTGCCGCGAAAACTTTGCCCATCCGGGACCAGCGGGATGCGCGCCCCCCGCGACCCGCCCGGCGCGCAGCGTTGAGAACCGGGTCCGCAGGGACTATCTCTTGGGGGATTGCCCTGCAACCAGTTGGAAAAGTGCCATGCTCCTGTTTCGTGCCGTTCTGCCGACCCTCCTGTGCCTGACGCCCGCCCTTGCGCAGGCCGCCTGCACCGGCGCCAGCCTGATGGACCGGTTCCCGGCCGAACAGCGCGCCGAGTTGACCGCCACCGCCGAGGCCACCCCTTTCGGCGAGGGCCTGCTCTGGACCGCCCGCAAGGACGGCCGGGAAATCACGCTGGCGGGGACGATGCACCTTCATGACGAACGCCATCTGCCCCTGATCGAGAGGATCGCGGACCCGCTGTCGCAGGCCGACATCCTGCTGGTCGAGATGACCCCCGAACAGGAAACCGCCATGCAGCGCGCGATGGCGGAGGACCCGTCCTTCGTCTTCATCACCGAGGGTCCGACCCTGCCCGACCAATTGCCCGAAGACCTGTGGCAGGATCTTGCAGCCGCGGCCCGCGACCGGCAGGTGCCGGGTTTTCTGGCCGCGAAGTCGCAGCCATGGTTCCTGTCGATGACCCTGTCGATCCCGCCTTGTGCCGTGGGCGAACTGGCCACCGGGCTGCGGGGCCTCGATCACATGATCATGGACGAGGCGCAGGCGGCGGGCGTGCCGCTGGCGCCGCTCGAGGACTGGCGGACACTGCCCGATTATTTCCGCTCGATCCCGATGGAGGACCAGATCGACATGCTGCGCATGGCGCTGATCGACCCCGACCTGCAAGCCGAGGCCTTCGTCGCGATGCTCGACAGCTATTTCGCGGGCCGCATTGCCGAGATCTGGGAAATGTCGCGCCTCTCGGCCGATCTTCTGCCCCCCGAGGACCGGCAGGCGGCGCTGAGCGGGCTCGATCTGACGGAAGAATTGCTGCTGGATGCACGAAACGCTGCCTGGATGCCGGTGATCCTTGATGCGGCGGAAAATCATGACCGCGTCTTCGTGGCGGCGGGCGCGGCGCACATGCCGGGCGAGACCGGCGTTCTCGTCCTTCTTGAACGCGAAGGATGGGAGATCACGCCCCTGCCCTGACCAGCGGCTGGCCCGATCCTCAGACGCCGAGATCGCCGTAATCGGCGAGGCCCGTCCGGCCGGCATCTGTCAGGCCATAGACGCCGCGGGCCACCCGGACGAACCAGCCGTAATGGTTGTCGGCCATGATCCGCGTGGCCTGTGGCACCTCGGCCCATTCGGCGACGGTCGCACCGCGCTGGGGCCCGTGAACCGCCAGCAGCCGGGCACAGCGGATCGCGTCGGCCCGGTATCCGGTGACGATGCCGTGGCGCGTGGCGCCCCCCTCGTTCGGATCGCCGCGCAGCCTGTCGAATGCGGTCTGAAGCCGGGCCTGTTTCTTCTTCGACTTGCGGGGCGCGTAGGGTCCGGGTGCTGCCAGCTCTTCGACAAAGCCGTCGCGAAGGCGGACGGACAGCACGCCAAGGCCCAGCCGCCGGGCCAGTCTGACATTGTCGCGGCGGGCCCGCTTGCCCGGCGGCGGCACGGCCAGCCAGACCTGATCGGTCAGTCCCAGACGGTCCACCCCCTGGTGGAACAGGGTCAGCGAAAAGCCCAGCTTCATCTCGACGATGGCAAGGCCGCCGTCGGGATTGCGGCCCACCACATCGGCCGCCCCCACCTCGGCGCGCACATCATAGCCGCGTGCCTCGAGCCATGTCTTGACCGGCGGGTAAAGCTGCGCCTCTCGCGCGGGACGGGTCTGTGTTTCGGTCATGGGCCGACCATGCCCGCACGGCGCCGAAAGTCAAAGCCGGGCGGGACATGCGAATGTCGCGAATGCGTCACCCTGCCCCCCGTGACACCCGGCCGCCCGCCCCCTATAAGGCCAGCGATTCAATCAAACCTTGCAGGTTATTCCCACATGACGACGCTTGTTTTCGGCCACAAGGCCCCCGACACGGATTCCACCGGCTCCCCCCTGATCTGGGCGTGGTATCTCACCGAAACCGGCACCCCCGCCGAGGCGCGCCTTCTGGGCCAGCCCAATACCGAGGCGCTGTTCGTGGCCGAGCGTTGGGGCTTTGACCTGCCGACGGTGATTGAGGATGTGACGCCCGACGACAAGGTCGTGATCGTCGACACCAACAACCCCGCCGAATTGCCCCCCTCGATCAACGAGGCCGATATCCGCGCGATCATCGACCATCACAAGCTGGTGGGCGGGCTCGAGACCAAGGGCCCGATCGACATCACCATCCGCCCGCTCGCCTGCACCGCCACGATCATGCACGACCTGATGGGCGATGCGGCCAAATCCGCGCCCGATGGCATCAGGGGGCTGATGCTGTCGTGCATCCTGTCGGATACGCTGGAATTCCGCTCGCCCACCACGACCGACCATGACCGTGCCGTGGCCGAGACGCTGGCTGCCGATCTGGGGATCGACATCCCGGCCTATGCGGCCGAGATGTTCGCCGCGAAATCCGATGTCTCGGCCTTTTCGGATGCCGAACTCCTGCGCATGGATTCCAAGGAATACGGCGTGGGCGACACGAAATTCCGTGTCTCCGTGCTGGAAACCACGGCACCTCAGATCGTTCTCGACCGCAAGGCCTCGCTGATGGAGTCGATGGCCAGTGTCGCGCAGGAAGACGGGGTCGATCAGGTTCTTCTGTTCGTCGTCGACATCCTCAACGAGGAAGCCACGCTTCTGGTGCCGAATGATCTGGTCAGGAAAGTCGCGGAAAAGAGCTTTGGCGCCGAGGTCACCGGCGACACGGTGGTCCTGCCCGGCATCATGAGCCGCAAGAAGCAGATCATCCCGAACCTCGCGGTCTGAGACGGGCCGCATCCAGCGGAACGGGCGCCCCGCGGGGCGCCCTTTTCGTTTGCGCGGATCTCGCGCCGGGCCGCCATGCGTGTTAGCCACGTCCCGTCTCCCGCAACCAGAGTGTCCCCATGACCCAGATCATCCCGTCGTTTTCCGAAATCTCCGACATGTATGATGCGGCTTTTGTCGATCTGTGGGGCTGCATGCATGACGGCGTGCGCGCCTTTCCCGATGCGGTGGCCGCGATGCAGGCCTTCCGCGCCAAGGGCCGCAAGGTGATCCTCGTGACCAATGCGCCCCGCGCCCGCAAGGAGGTCGCCCGCCAGATCGCGGATCTGGGCATCCCCGACGATACCTGGGACGCCATCGCCACATCGGGCGATTCGGCACGCGCGGCCATGTTTCGCGGTGCGGTGGGCAACAAGGTCTGGTTCATCGGGCAGGATCATGACCTGAGCTTCTTCGAGCCGATGGCCCTGATCGACGACCCCGCCCCGATCACCCGGACCAGCCTCGAAGAGGCCGAAGGCATCGTTTGCGCCGGCCCCGAAGACCCCCATGCCGACCCGGCCGTCTATCGCCCGCAATTCCTCTATGCCAAGCAAAAGGGGCTGAAGCTGCTTTGCGCCAACCCCGATATCGTGGTCGACCGGGGCGAAAGCCGCGAATGGTGCGCCGGCGCGCTGGCCGCCCTCTATACCGAGATGGGCGGAGAGAGCCTTTATTTCGGCAAGCCCCACCCCCCGATCTACGATCTGGCCCGGCAGCGGCTTTCGGCACTGGACGGCGTGCAGCGCAACCCCGCGATCATCTGCATCGGCGACGGCATCGCGACGGACGTGCAGGGCGCGATGGGCGAGGATCTGGATTGCCTGTTCATCACCGGCGGCCTTGCCGCAAAGGATACAGGCACGGTGAAGGGCACCCCCGACCCCGAGAAGCTCGAGGCATTCCTTGGCGAGGCGATGATGTCGCCGACCTATTCCATCGGGTTCCTCCGCTAGGGCCAGGCCGGACTGGACTGGGCAGGTTCGGCTTGACATTCTGCATCCGCAAAGTAATTTCATTTCCGAAATCGCCTCTCTGGCGTTCATTTATTTCGGCGAGGAATCGCGATGCTCGATGACATGACCCACAACCTGCCCCGCGGCACGATCTGCATCGAGGATATCGAGATCGGGATGACCCGGTCGCTGAAAAAGCGCGTAACAGACCGGGACATCGAACTATTCGCCGAGGTTTCGACTGACCGGAACCCGGTCCACCTGGACGACGATTACGCGCAGGACACGATCTTCGAAGGCCGGATCGCCCATGGCATGCTGACCGCGGGCCTTGTCTCTGCGGTGATCGGGGAACAATTGCCGGGCCATGGCACCGTCTATCTGGGCCAGTCGCTGAAATTTCTGGGCCCCGTGCGCCCCGGCGACGTCGTCACGGCCGAAGTCGAGGTCACCCATATCGACCACGCCAAGCGCAAGGTCACGATGGATACGCGCTGCCTGATCGAGGGCAAGAAGATCCTCGTGGGCGAAGCGGTCGTCCTCGCCCCGTCGCGCAAGTTCGACTGAGCCGGCCCGGGGCGACTTGCGCCTCGCCGCGGCTCAGGCTAGCACACGTCCCATGCGCCTGATCCGCGACAGCCTTTTCGTACATCCCGGCGGCCGCGGCGCGGTTGCGGCCATCGGCAATTTCGATGGTGTCCATCTGGGCCATATCTCGGTCATCGACCGCACCCGCGAGATTGCGGCAGAACTGGACGCACCGCTGGGCGTGCTGACATTCGAGCCGCATCCCCGCGAATACTTCGCGCCCCATGCCCCGCCGTTCCGGCTGATGAACGCGACAGCCCGGGCGCACCGGCTGGAAAAGCTCGGTGTTGAAAAACTGTATGAACTGCCCTTCAACAAGACGCTTTCACGGCTTTCCGCGCAGGAATTTGCAACCCAGATCATCAGCCAGAGGCTTGGGCTGAAACATGTCGTGGTCGGCGAGGATTTCCGTTTCGGCAAGGGGCGCGATGGCGACGTGGCCGCCCTGCGCGGCTTTGGCAAGGAAATGGGCTTTGGCGTCACGATCGCGCCCCTTCTCGACCTCGGCCAGACCGAAGTGTCGAGCACCGCGATCCGCGACGCGTTGAGCGAGGGCCGCCCCCGCGACGCCGCCGCGATGCTGGGCCACTGGCACCGGATCGAGGGCGAGGTGATCCGCGGCGACCAGCGCGGTCGCGATCTGGGATACCCGACCGCCAACATGTCGATCGCCGGCCTGCACCCCCCGAAATTCGGGGTCTATGTGGTGCTGGCTTCGGTCCTGTCGGGGCCGCATCAGGGGCTGTATCACGGGGCCGCGTCGATCGGGATCAAGCCGACCTTCGGCGAGAACACCCCCAATTGCGAGACGTTCCTGTTTGACTTCAAGGGCGATCTTTACGGCGCGCCGATATCGGTCGCTCTGGTCGATTACCTCCGCCCGGAGGAAAAGTTCGCCAGCCTCGAGGCGCTGATCACCCAGATGGATGCCGATTGCGCGCAGGCCCGCGAAATCCTGGCGGCACTTCCCCGACACCATGTCTGACAGCCTGCGGCCGAACTTCTGGGAACGGGTCCCCCTGTCCGACATGACGCGCGCCGAATGGGAGGCGCTGTGCGATGGCTGCGGCAAATGCTGCCTCAACAAGCTGGAAGACGAGGAGACCGGCGAGGTCGAGCTGACGCGCATTGCCTGCCGGCTCCTCGACGGATCGACGTGCCAATGCTCGCGATACGAGACGCGGCACGACATCGTGCCCGAATGCATCGTGCTGACGGCCGACACCATCCGCGAGCACCTGTATTGGCTGCCCCGGACCTGTGCCTACCGGCTCTTGCATCTGGGCCGCCCCCTGCCCGACTGGCACCCCCTGAAGACCGGCGACCCCGAAAGCGTGCATCGCGCGGGTGTGTCGGTCCGGGGGATGACCGTGTCCGAAACCCATGTCCATGACGACGACTGGGACGACCACATCATCGAGGAGCCTCTCTGACAATGTTCTTTGCCTCGGATAACGGCGGGCCTGTCCATCCCGATATCATGCAGGCCGTCATCGCCGCCAATGACGGATATGCCAAGGGATATGGCAACGACCCGGCGACAGAGGCCGCGGTGCAGATGGTGCGCGACGTCTTCGAGGCGCCCGACGCGGCTGTGCGCCTTGTCCCCACCGGAACCGCGGCCAATTCGCTGATCCTCGCGACCCTCGCGGCACCCTGGGACACGGTGGTGTGCACGCCGATGGCCCATATTCATACGGATGAATGCAGCGCGCCCGAATTCTTCACCGGCGGGGCAAAGCTGGTCCTGACCGATGCACTTCATGCAAAGATGACACCCGAGGCGCTTGACCGGACCTTGGCCGGGATCGGGGGGCGCGGCGTGCACGGGCCCCAGCGGGGGCCCGTCTCGCTGACCCAGGTGACGGAGATGGGCACGCTCTATTCGCTGGAGGAACTGGCAGCGCTGACCCGGGTTGCGCGGGCCCATGGCGTGAAGGTCCACATGGATGGCGCGCGGTTCGCCAATGCCTGTGCCGCACTGGGTTGCACCGCGGCCGAGATGACGTGGAAGGCCGGCATCGACGCGGTCAGTTTCGGCGGCACCAAGAACGGTTGCATGGCTGTCGAGGCCGCCGTTTTCTTTGATCCCGAGGCGGCGGACACGTTCGACCTTCGGCGCAAGCGCGGGGCGCATCTGTTTTCCAAGCATCGCTACCTTGCCGCGCAGATGCAGGGCTATCTTGCGGGGGGGCTTTGGCTTGACCTTGCGGCGGCGGCCAATGCAAGGGCCGAACGGCTCGCCCTAGGACTGCGCTCGGCGGGTGTCGACTTTGTCGAGGAACCGCAGGCCAACATGATGTTTATTCGCATGGCCCGATCCGACCATCAGCGGCTGTTGGCGGCGGGGGCGGTCTACTACGTCGAGGACGGGGATCCCGCCACAGGCGCGGCGGACGAGATGCTGACGGGCCGTCTGGTCTGCGACTGGTCAATCCCCGAGGCCGAGATCGACCGCTTCGTTCAGCTGGTCGGAGACCTGGCCATCGCCTGAGCCACGAGGCCGGGATGGGTGAGCGGGCCCATATGCCCCGCCTCGTCGAACCGGATCAGGCGCGCACCCGCGATACGCGCCGCGATCGCCTCCATCACATGCGGCATGACGGGTTCGGTCCTTTGGCCCAGCATCAGCGTCACGTCGCAGGCCAGCCGGTCCAGCCGCCCGGGCGCGAAGACGCGGCCCACATCGCCCTCGAAGGCGCGTTCGCTGGCCATGATGAACCAGATGCGCGCGGCCATGTCGCGCCGCACAAAGGCGGGCAGCACATCCCACGGGGTGCCGCCCCACATGCCGTTGAAAATCTCGGCCGCCCGGTCGTGGCGGCCGGCCTCCATTTCCGCCACAAAGGGCGCAAAGCGGGCCAGATAGGCATCATAGACGGGCGTGCCGATGATCGGCGTGAAATAGACCGGTTCATACAGGGCCAACCGCGTCACAAGGTCGGGATGATCGACCGCCATCCTCAGCGCGGCCGTCGCCCCGAAGGAGTGGCCAAACACATGGCTTCCGGGGTCCGCCACGCAGGCGGCCGCCTCAGAGACAAGGCCCTGGATATCCGCCTCGCCGTCCCAGGGGCCGCTATTGCCGTGACCCGGCATGTCGATCAGGCGAATGCGGTGCGTGTCGGAAAACGCCTTGGCAAGGCGGGCAAGGCTGCGGTGATTGCCCAGCGAACAATGGATCATCACCATCGGCAACGGACCGTGGCCCAGGGTCGTCACCGCAAGGTCATGACCGCGGATGGAAAGCCGCTCGATCACCCGCGCGCCGCAAGATGGGCGTCGAGATCGGCCAGGCGATCCTGCCCCCAGAACCGTGCTTCGTCATCGGTGATGTAGAACGGCACACCGAAGACACCGCGCGCCACCGCCTCTTCGAGGTTGTTCTCGTAGGCGATCGCACCGGCCATGAGGCCCTTGTCGGCAAGGTCGGGATCAAATCCCGCCTCGCCAAGGCAGTCGCGGATGACATCATCCTGCGCGATGTCCTTCCCCTCGGCCCATGTGGCCGCCACAAGGCCATGAACAAGGCGCCCGAGATCGCCGCCACCCGCCGATTGCGCCGCGATGATCGCATAGGCAGCGGGCGCGCCGTTGGTGGGCCAATGCGCAGGCTGCGTCGTGATCGGCAGGCCCGCGCGGGTGGCCTGTCGGCGGATCTCCTGCACGCGGTAATCCTGCCGGCCCGGCGACAACTGGGCGATCGGCGTCCCACCCGTCCGGGCCAGCAGCGCGTTCAGGTCGAGCGGGCGGTAGGTGATCGTCGCGCCGTGGCGGGCCGCGATCTCCTCCAGCCGGGTCCCGGCGATGTAGACAAAGGGCGAAAGTGTCGCGAAGTAGTACTCAATATGCGGCATTTCGGGTCGGGCCCATCCATGAACTTTGCGGCAGCCTAGGCTTGTGCTAGGCGGTGTCAACGGTGCGATTCCACTCTGTCAAGTCACCGGCTGCCACATACGAAGGACCCTCCCCATGCCATCCGTGACCGAGCCCAAGCTCATTGCCGGGAATGCCAACCGAACACTTGCGCTTGCCGTCGCGCGGCGCATGTCGATGCATCGGGGGATGAGCGTGGGGCTTGTCGATGCGCGCGTCGAACGGTTCAACGACGGGGAAATCTTCGTCGAGGTCTTCGAGAATGTCCGCGGCGAGGACATGTTCGTCATCCAGTCGACCTCGAATCCGGCCAATGACAACCTGATGGAATTGCTGATCATGTCAGACGCGCTGCGCCGGTCCTCGGCGGCGCGGATCACGGCCGTGATCCCCTATTTCGGCTATGCAAGGCAGGACCGGCGCACCAAGGCCCGCACGCCCATTTCAGCCAAGCTGGTGTCGAACCTGATCGTCGAGGCCGGGATCGAACGGATCCTCACGATGGATCTGCACGCCACGCAGATACAGGGCTTCTTCGACATTCCGGTCGATAACCTCTATGCCTCGCCCGTCTTTGCGCTGGACGTGATGCACCAGTTCCGGGGCCGGATGGACGACATCATGATCGTGTCACCCGATGTGGGCGGCGTGGCCCGCGCCCGCGACCTCGCCCAGAGGATCGGCGCCCCGCTGGCCATCGTCGACAAGCGGCGGGAAAAGGCTGGCGAAGTGGCCGAAATGACGGTGATCGGCGACGTGACCGGCCGGACCTGCCTGATCGTCGACGACATCGTCGACAGCGCGGGCACCCTGTGCAAGGCCGCCGAGGTCCTGACCGAGAACGGCGCCAAGGAAGTCCATTCCTATATCACCCACGGCGTTCTCAGCGGGCCGGCGGTGGACAGGGTCGAGAAGTCCGTGATGAAAAGCCTTGTGATCACCGACACGATCGAGGCGACGCCATCGGTCAAGGCCGCCCCGAATATCCGCGTCGTTCCGACCGCCCCGATCTTTGCCCAGGCGATCCTCAACACCTGGAGCGGGACAAGCGTTTCGTCGCTGTTCGATCATGAAACGCTGACACCGATCTACGAAGGCATGTATTCGGCGGCCTGATCGCGCCCGGCGTCAGTAAAGATCCCACATCTCGTCATCCCGGGCGGGGCCGATCGCCGTCCAGGCGACGCGGATGCGCGCAACCTTGGTGTCGCCCCAGGTGCGGAAGACGACGGAAAAGCCTTCGGATGTCACATCCTCGGCCTTTATGTCGGCGCGGCCATTGGCAACGTTCGACATGTCCCACATGCTGATCGACACCGTGACGATGGGCGGCGCCGTGAACGGCTCGTCAAACAGCATGTGGCGCCGCATCTGTCGCGGGCCATCTCCTGTCCACATGTCGCCATCGGTTTCAAAATCGGAAAACAGAACCACATCACCATGACAAATACCGACGACGTCGTTCGAGAATTTCTTCATCGCACGGTCTCTTTGAAATTGTCGTGACAGCCCGTCTAGCACCCAAAAGGGGCAGAAATTCGTTGAAAAAGCAAACCCCCGGCCCTTTCGGCCGGGGGTTTGTGGTCTTGTGCGCGGCGATGGAACGAAAGGCCCGTCTAGTTGGGGCTGAGACCCATCTCGGAGCCGACCGCCACCATGTCCGCCAGCAGCTTGGCCGCCTCGTCCACCGGGCCGGGCTCGTTCACATAGGCATCCTTTGCCTTTGCGTGACGATCGCGCAGACCCTGAAGCATGCGGTTGAACATGTCCTGGGTCAGTTCGCCCTTGGGCATGGCCTCTTCGGCCAGAACCGTCACCCCGTCGCCCGAGATCTCTGCAAAACCGCCGGAGACGACATATTCATCCGTCCCGCCGGCATGCAGCACCTTCAGCACACCGGGGCGCAGCGTGGTGATGGTGGGCACATGCGCGGGCATCGCCGTCATGTCACCATCCGCACCGGGGATCTGGACTTCGCGCGCCTCGACGGAGGCAAGCCGCCGTTCGGGGGACACGAGGTCGAATTGCATCATATCTGCCATAACGGTTCCTTAGGCTGCGGCGGCCATACGCTCGGCCTTGGCTTTCACGTCGTCGATGCCGCCGACCATGTAGAAGGCGCCCTCGGGGAGGTGATCATATTCGCCGGCGACAACCGCCTTGAACGACGCGATCGTATCCTCGAGCGGGACCTGCACACCGTCCGAGCCGGTGAACACCTTCGCCACGTCGAAGGGCTGCGACAGGAAGCGCTGAAGCTTGCGGGCGCGGGCCACGGTCAGCTTGTCCTCTTCCGACAGTTCGTCCATGCCGAGAATGGCGATGATGTCCTGAAGCGACTTGTAGCGCTGAAGCATCTGCTGAACGTCGGTCGCGACCTTGTAATGCTCCTCGCCCACGACGGCCGGGTCAAGCAGGCGCGAGGTGGAGTCGAGCGGATCCACGGCCGGATAGATACCCAGCTCCGAGATCGCGCGCGACAGAACGGTCGTGGCGTCGAGGTGCGCGAACGAGGTGGCCGGCGCGGGGTCCGTCAGGTCGTCGGCGGGCACGTAGATGGCCTGAACCGAGGTGATCGAGCCGTTCTTGGTGGAGGTGATCCGCTCCTGCATCTGGCCCATGTCGGTGGCCAGCGTCGGCTGGTAGCCCACGGCCGAAGGGATACGGCCAAGCAGTGCCGACACCTCGGAGCCCGCCTGCGTGAAGCGGAAGATGTTGTCCACGAAGAACAGAACGTCGGTGCCCGACTGGTCGCGGAAGGCCTCGGCCATGGTCAGGCCCGAGAGCGCGACGCGCATCCGCGCGCCCGGAGGCTCGTTCATCTGGCCGTAGCAGAGCGCCACCTTCGATTTCGTCAGGTCGTCGGCGTCGATGACGCCCGATTCGATGAATTCGTAGTAAAGGTCATTGCCCTCGCGGGTCCGCTCGCCCACACCGGCGAACACCGAAAAGCCCGAATGCACCTTGGCGATGTTGTTGATCAGTTCCTGGATGAGAACCGTCTTGCCAACGCCGGCGCCGCCGAACAGGCCGATCTTGCCGCCCTTTGCATAGGGGGCCAGAAGGTCGATGACCTTGATGCCGGTCACGAGAACCTCGGACGCGGTCGACTGCGCCTCGAAGGTGGGCGCGTCGGCATGGATCGAGCGACGCTCCTTCTCGCCGATCGGGCCCTTTTCGTCGACGGGGTCGCCGACGACGTTCATGATCCGGCCAAGGGTCGCGTCACCCACCGGAACCGTGATCGGGCCGTCGGTGTCGGTGACTTCCTGCCCGCGGACCAGACCTTCGGTCGCGTCCATGGCGATGGTCCGGACCGTGTTCTCGCCAAGGTGCTGAGCGACTTCGAGAACCAGCGTCTTGCCGTTGTTGTCGGTCGTCAGCGCGTTGAGGATTTCCGGCAGGTGATCGCCGAACTGCACGTCGACCACGGCTCCGATAACCTGCGTGATCTTACCTTTTGCGTGTGCCATATTCTGTCTCCTTGGAGCCTACAATGAGGCGATAATTTCTTCAGCCCGTGCTGATCCCGCTTCAGTTAACCTGACCATATAGTCTGGGTGGGGTAGCAACTCGACGTAACCAAGCGACGTAAGTCGTGAGCCTACAACTTCGCGATCACTTAAATTGCGGTTGGCCGGAGTTTCGCCCACATCAAGACATCCCCGAATGAGGCGCTCTTTGAATTTCTTGTTGAGTTTTCCCGCCGGGAAAGGCTGATTTCCAAACTCAGCATAGAACAGATCATACAAGCCAACGAGGTATCCCTCTGTTCGTTCGGCGCTCTCTGTGATGCACCTCTCCGTGCCGCGGGCAGCTTGGATAAGAGAGTTCATCACCTTGCGGTCTGTCACTGTCACCACCTACAACGCCTCCGCGCCCGAAATGATTTCGATAAGCTCGTTGGTGATCACGGCCTGACGCGTCCGGTTGTATTCGATCGTCAGGTCGTCGATCATGTCGCCCGCGTTGCGGGTCGCGTTGTCCATGGCGCTCATTCGGGCGCCCTGTTCCGAAGCTCCGTTCTCCAGCAGCGCCGAGAAGATGGCCGTGGCCACGCCGCGCGGCAGAAGATCGGCCAGGATGGCCTCTTCGCTGGGTTCGTATTCGTAATGCGTGCCGGCACCTGCCTCTTCGCCTTCCGGGGCCTCGAACGAGGCGGGGATGATCTGCCGGGCCGTCGGCTCCTGCGAGATCACGCTGCGGAACTTCGAATAGAAGATCGTGGCGACGTCGAAATCGCCTGAGTCAAAGCGTGACAGGATATCCTTGGCGATGGCCTGCGCATCGGCATAGCTGACGCGTTTGACATCGGTCAGATCCACGTGGTCGATGAACAGATCGCCATAGTCGCGGCGCAACGCGTCGCGGCCCTTCTTGCCGACGGTCAGGATCTTGACCGTCTTGCCTTGCGCCTTCAGCTCGGAGGCCCGCAACCGGGCAAGCTTGGCGATATTGGCGTTGAAGCCGCCGCAAAGCCCCCGCTCGGCCGTCATGACGACAAGCAGGTGCACCTGGTCGCTGCCGGTTCCCGACAGAAGGCGGGGCGCCGTATCGGACCCCTTGGCCGCGGCGGCAAGTCCCGCCATGACCGCGTTGAAACGCTCCGTATAGGGGCGCGATTGTTCGGCCGCATCCTGTGCCCGCCGCAGTTTCGCGGCGGCCACCATCTGCATGGCCTTGGTGATCTTGCGGGTCGACTTGACCGACTCGATCCGGTTTTTCAGGTCCTTCAGACTGGGCATGAGCCTAAGTCCTCCTCAGGTTCACGCGAAGTCCTTGGCGAATTCCTCGATGGCGCCACGGATCTTGTCTTCCGCATCGCCCTTCACCTTCGGGTCCTCGTTGGTGATGAAGTCGAGAACGTCGCGGCGATTGTTGCGCAGATGCGCAAGAAGACCGGCTTCGAAGCGCCCGACATCGGAGACCTTGATCTTGTCGAGGAACCCCTTCGTGCCGGCATAGATCACGCAGACGATCTCGGCATTGGTAAGCGGCGAATATTGCGGCTGCTTCATCAGTTCGGTCAGGCGCGCACCACGGTTCAGAAGCTGCTGGGTCGCCGCGTCGAGGTCCGAGCCGAACTGCGCAAAGGCCGCCATCTCGCGATACTGCGCCAGTTCCAGCTTGACCGGACCGGCGACGGATTTCATCGCGTTGGTCTGCGCCGCAGAGCCCACGCGCGACACCGAAAGACCTGTGTTCACGGCCGGGCGGATACCCTGGAAGAACAGTTCGGTTTCAAGGAAGATCTGGCCGTCGGTGATCGAGATCACGTTGGTCGGAATAAAGGCCGACACGTCGCCGCCTTGTGTTTCGATGATCGGCAGCGCCGTCAGCGACCCCGAGCCATGATCCTCGTTCAGCTTGGCCGACCGCTCGAGCAGGCGCGAGTGGAGATAGAACACGTCGCCCGGATAGGCTTCGCGGCCCGGCGGGCGGCGCAGCAGCAGCGACATCTGGCGGTAGGACACGGCCTGCTTGGAAAGGTCATCGTAGATGATCAGCGCATGGCGGCCATTGTCGCGGAAGAATTCGGCCATGGCCGTCGCGGCATAGGGGGCCAGATACTGCATCGGCGCCGGCTCGGAGGCGGTGGCGGCGACGACGATCGAATATTCGATCGCGCCCGATTCCTCGAGACGCTTCACCAGCTGGGCCACGGTGGACCGCTTCTGGCCGATGGCGACATAGACACAGTAAAGCTTCTTGCCCTCGTCGTCGCCCGCGGCGTCGTTGTAGGATTTCTGGTTCAGGATCGTGTCCAGCGCCACGGCGGTCTTGCCGGTCTGGCGGTCGCCGATGATCAGCTCCCGCTGGCCGCGGCCGATCGGGATCATGGCGTCGACGGATTTCAGGCCGGTCGCCATCGGCTCGTGGACCGATTTGCGCGGAATGATGCCCGGCGCCTTCACGTCGGCGACACGGCGTTCGGTCGTCTCGATCGGGCCCTTGCCGTCCAGCGGATTGCCCAGCGCATCGACGACGCGACCCAGAAGCGCGTCACCGGCCGGCACGTCAACGATGGCGTTCGTCCGCTTGACGGTGTCGCCCTCCTTGATATCCCGGTCGGAACCGAAGATCACGCAGCCCACGTTGTCGATCTCGAGGTTCAGGGCCATCCCGCGGATACCGCCGGGGAATTCGACCATCTCGCCGGCCTGGATGTTGTCGAGGCCGTGCACCCGCGCGATCCCGTCACCGACGGACAGCACCCTGCCGACCTCGGCCACCTCGGCCTCCTGGCCAAAATTCTTGATCTGGTCCTTCAGGATCGCAGAAATCTCTGCTGCTTGGATCGCCATTAGCGGGCCTCTTTCATGCTGTTCTGGAGTGCCGTGAGCCTGGCCGCGATCGAGGTGTCGATCATCTTCGAGCCCACTTTTACAACAAGACCGCCAATGAGGCTTTCATCGACGGTCGAAATGATTTTCACGTCCTTGCCGGCCTGCTTTGCAAGCGTCTTGGCAAGCTTTTCGGACTGCGCCTTGGTCAGGGCCTTGGCACTCGTCACCTCGGCGGTGACCTCGCCCTTCTCGATCGCGATCCGGTCGCGCAGCGCGCGCACCATCTGCGGCAGGACAAACAGGCGCCGCTTGGAGGCCATCAGGCCAAGAACGTTCGACATGGTGTCCGACAGGCCCATCTTGGCGGCTACGGCGGTGATGGCACGCCCCTGCTCCTCGCGGGAATAGAGCGGCGACGTGATGAGAGTGCGAAGGTCCTCGCTCTCCTTCAGGGCGGCGTCGAGCGTGTCGACATCCGATTCGAGAGCGTCAAGCGCAGAGCCTTCCCTGGCGATCTCGAAGACGGCAGTGGCATAGCGCGCGGCGATACCCGTTGAAATCGAAGCTGGTTCGGACACGTCCACCCTTTCGATGTCTTTGGCCGGCCGTCCCGCCGATGGGAAGGCCTGGCAGCTTGAAGAAGCCCCGTGACCGGTTTTCGGATCACGGGGATGTCAAAATCAGGCGCGATGTAGCAGAGCTATCTGGGTGTCGCAACTCAATTAGCCCCCCTGTCTTGTGGCCAAGTAGCGCAGCCCCCATTGCGGGACTTGACGCAAGGTCAGCCACGCGCCCCGGACGGTCACGGAGATTCGGCCTCGATGTGGCGCGGCTGGTTCAGCCCCGCGGGCGCCGGCTCGGGCACGCCAAGCCCCTCGAGGACCCTCAGTGGCCTGCGCACCCGGGCCGGCGCCCCGGGCGGGCTGGGTGCGGGCACCTGCTTGGCCGCCTCGATCATAAGCACGCCGCCCGCCGCAAAGATCGGAAGAAACCGCCCGGCCTTTTCGATGACCGGAGAGAATCGCCGCCAGAGCCGGTCGGAGGACGGCGGCTGATACAGGGTCGAGATCGTGCGGCAGGGTTCGAAATCATGATGCTTGAGCTGGGATTCGAGCTGGCTGACCGTGTAGGGGCGGCCATAGCCGAACGGCGTCCTGTCCGACCGAGACCAGATGCCCGACCGGTTGGGCACCACAAACACGACCCGCCCGCCCGGCCCCAGAACGCGCCAGCATTCGCTCAAAAGCGCGGCCGGGTGATCGCTGGTCTCAAGCCCGTGCAGAAGAACCAGCCGGTCAACCTGCCCGGTCTGGATCGGCCAGAGCGTATCCTCGCACAGGACCGAGACGTTCTTCTGACCCGCGGGCCAGGCCATGACCCCCTGAGGCGCCGGCATCAGCCCGATGACCCGCCGGGCCGAGGACAGGAAGGGCCGCAGCAGCGGCACCGCGAAACCGAAACCCGCGACGGTCTGTCCCGTCACGTCGGGCCACATCTCGACCAGCTGATCACGGATCACCTTCTGGGCCGCGCGCCCCTTGGCGCTGCGGTAATAGAAATTTCGCAGATCCCGGACGTCCAGATGCATTGCCGGTCGACCCTCGATTTGCAAAGCTCAGCCATGGGCGGCCAAGTTCAAAGGGAACCACAGCCCCGCTGACATGACAAGTGAAGGAGTGCCCGATCATGACATTCACCCTCGTCACCATCCCCTGCCGAAGCGACAATTACGCGTTTCTGCTGCACAACGACGATACCGGGCAGACCCTGCTGGCCGACGCACCCGAAGCGGCCCCCATCCTCGCCGAACTCGACAACCGGGGCTGGACGCTGGATGATCTTCTCATCACCCATCACCATCAGGATCACATCGACGGCGTCGAGGCGCTGCGCGACAGGTATGGCTGCCGGGTCGTGGGCGCGCGGGCGGACAGCCACCGGTTGCCGCCGCTCGACCTCGAGGTCGAGCCGGACAGCCGGTTCGAGACCTGTGGCACGATGGCCTCGGTCATCGACGTGTCGGGCCACACGGTGGGCCACGTAGCCTTCCACATCCCCGAGGCCGAGGTCGCCTTTACCGGCGACAGCCTGATGGCGCTGGGATGCGGGCGGCTTTTCGAAGGCACGGCACCGCAGATGTGGGACAGCCTCCTGCGCCTGCGCGCCCTGCCGCCCGGGACGCGCATCTGCTCGGGCCACGAATATACCGCATCGAATGCGCGGTTCGCCCTTTCGGTCGACCCGGACAATACCCATCTTGTGGATCGGGCCTCGCGGATCGAGGCCGCCCGCGCCGAAGGCAGGCCGACGGTTCCGTCGCTTCTGTCAGAGGAATGTGCGACCAATCCCTTTCTGCGTGCCGATGCCCCGGGAATGGACAGCCAGGTCGATCTGCCGGGCGCCGAGCCCTGGGCCGTGTTTGCGGAGGTTCGGTCAAGAAAGGACAAGTTTTGATCGCCGGGCGGGCCGATTGGCCCAACGGACCGGCGAAACCGGTTCACACCCGATCACAGAATCCGAAAAAACGAAGAATCTTCTTGAAGCTCGCCAGATAAAACCGATCTTAACAATCAAGAGGACACGGTCGGACAAGGTGTCAGAGCCGGACCGGCCCCGATCAGAGGAGCACCCCAAGTGCCGTCGTTTTCATCCACGCTCGAGCAGTCGATCCATGCGGCCTTGGCACTGGCGAATGCCAGACGCCACGAACTCGCGACTCTGGAACACCTCCTTCTCGCCCTCATCGACGAGCCGGATGCGGCGCGCGTGATGCGTGCCTGCTCCGTCGACCTGGAGGAGCTGCGCCGATCCCTCGAGGAATTCATCGAGGATGACCTGTCCACGCTGATCACCGATGTCGAAGGGTCGGAGGCGGTGCCCACCGCCGCCTTCCAGCGCGTCATTCAGCGTGCGGCGATCCATGTCCAAAGCTCCGGCCGGTCCGAGGTGACGGGCGCGAACGTTCTTGTGGCGATCTTCGCCGAACGGGAGTCGAACGCCGCCTATTTCCTGCAGGAACAGGACATGACCCGCTACGACGCGGTCAATTTCATCGCCCATGGCGTGGCCAAGGATCCCGCCTTCGGCGAGAGCCGTCCCGTGACCGGCGCCAGCGAATCCAAGGAAGAAGAGACCGAGACCGTGTCACCCGGCGACGACAAGGAAAGCGCACTTGGCAAGTATTGCGTGGACCTGAACACCAAATCGCGCGCGGGCGACGTGGATCCGCTGATCGGCCGCCACCACGAGGTGGAGCGCTGCATTCAGGTCCTGTGCCGCCGCCGCAAGAACAACCCGCTTCTGGTCGGCGACCCGGGCGTCGGCAAGACCGCGATCGCCGAGGGCCTTGCCTACAAGATCGTCAAGGGCGAGGTGCCGGACGTTCTGGCCGGTGCCACGATCTATTCGCTCGACATGGGCGCGCTGCTTGCAGGCACCCGCTATCGCGGCGATTTCGAAGAACGGCTGAAGGCGGTCGTCACCGAACTGGAAGAACATCCCGACGCGGTGCTGTTCATCGACGAGATCCACACCGTGATCGGTGCGGGCGCCACCTCGGGCGGTGCGATGGACGCATCGAACCTGCTCAAGCCCGCACTTCAGGGCGGCAAGCTGCGCTGCATGGGCTCGACCACCTACAAGGAGTTCCGCCAGCACTTCGAAAAGGACCGCGCCCTGTCGCGCCGGTTCCAGAAGATCGACGTGAACGAGCCTTCGGTCGAGGATGCGGTCAAGATCCTCAAGGGCCTCAAGCCCTATTTCGAGGAGCATCACGCCATCAAGTATACCGCCGACGCGATCAAGACGGCGGTGGAACTTTCGGCGCGCTACATCAATGACCGAAAACTGCCCGACAAGGCCATCGACGTGATCGACGAGGCCGGTGCCGCCCAGCATCTGGTCGTCGAATCCAAGCGACGCAAGACCATCGGCGCCAAGGAGATCGAGGCCGTCGTTGCCAAGATCGCCCGCATCCCACCCAAGAACGTCTCGAAGGACGATGCCGAGGTGCTGCGCGACCTCGAAGGCAGCCTCAAGCGCGTCGTCTTCGGTCAGGACACGGCGATCGGGGCGCTCAGCTCCGCGATCAAGCTCGCCCGCGCCGGTCTGCGCGAGCCCGAAAAGCCCATCGGCAATTACCTCTTTGCCGGGCCCACGGGCGTCGGCAAGACCGAGGTGGCCAAGCAGTTGTCCGATATCCTCGGCGTCGAACTTCTGCGCTTCGACATGTCGGAATACATGGAGAAACACGCCGTCTCCCGCCTGATCGGCGCGCCTCCGGGCTATGTCGGGTTCGACCAGGGCGGCCTGCTGACCGATGGTGTCGACCAGCATCCGCATTGCGTGCTTCTGCTCGACGAGATCGAAAAGGCCCATCCGGATGTCTACAACATCCTGCTGCAGGTCATGGATCACGGCACGCTGACCGACCATAACGGCCGGACGGTGGATTTCCGCAATGTCGTGCTGATCATGACGTCGAATGCCGGTGCGGCCGAACAGGCGAAAGAGGCCATCGGCTTCAATCGGGACCGGCGCGAGGGCGAGGATACAGCCGCGATCGAGCGGACCTTCACCCCCGAATTCCGCAACCGTCTGGACGCGGTGATCTCCTTCGGCGCCCTGCCGAAATCGGTCATCATGCAGATAGTCGAGAAGTTCGTCCTGCAACTCGAAGCACAGCTCATGGATCGCAATGTCCATATCGAACTGACCTCGAAGGCCGCGGAATGGCTGGCCGAAAAGGGCTATGACGACAAGATGGGCGCCCGCCCCCTGGGTCGCGTGATCCAGGAAAACATCAAGAAGCCGCTCGCCGAAGAGCTGTTGTTCGGCAAGCTGCAAAAGGGCGGGATCGTCCAGGTCGGCGTCAAGAACGACAAGATCGACCTGCGCTACAAGTCGCCCGAAAAGGCGCGGCTGACGACGAAGAAGCCTCCGCTTCTGACAGCGGACTAAGCCGCCGATGCGCCTCTGGGCGCAGACATTGATCATGGCCCTCGCGCTCGGCCAGAGCGCGGGGGCCGACCCGTTTCTCACCCTGCCCATTGATTGCCGCCTGGGTGAGGATTGTCACATCCAGCAATTCGTCGACCGTGATCCCGGCCCCGGCGCCGCCGATTTCCGCTGCGGGCCGCTGAGTTACGACGGCCACCGGGGCACCGATTTTGCCCTGCCGACCCGGGCCGATCTGGCCCCGGGCGTCACCGTCCTTGCAGCCGCCCCCGGCCGGGTCATCGGCATTCGGGACGGCATGGACGACATCCTTCAGACCGGCCCCGACGCACCGGACGTGACGGGGCGCGAATGCGGCAATGGCGTCGTGATCGACCATGGCGACGGGTGGCAGACCCAGTATTGCCACATGGCGCGCGGATCGGTCTCCGTCGTTGAAGGCCAAGCCGTCGTGGCGGGTCAGCCGATCGGCACGGTCGGGCTGTCCGGTCAGACGCAGTTTCCGCATCTGCACCTGACGGTTCGACGCAATGGCGAGATCGTCGACCCCTTTGCCCCGATGGACGCGGCCACCTGCGATCCCGCGCCCGAAGACAGCCTCTGGCTGACGGTGCCCGCCTATCAGCCGGGCGCCCTGATCGGTGCCGGGTTCTCGACCTCGGTTCCCGATTACGACGCGATCAAGGCCGGTCTGCCCGAGGCGGTGCTGGATCGGGATGCACCGCTTGTCCTGTGGGGATATCTCTTTGGCGGGCAGGCGGGCGACGTCCTGCGGATCGCGGCCGAGGGCCCCCGGGGTGCGGCCTTCGCCCATGACGTCACGCTCGAACGAACGCAGGCGCAACTGTTCCGCGCCTTCGGCCGGCGGGCGCCGGCGGGCGGCTGGCCCGCCGGCCCCTATCGCGGCACGTTGACCCTGATCCGGGGTGGCGCGGTCATCGACGAGACTGTCGTGACGGGCCGGATCGACTAGAATCAGCGTTCGGTCAGCTTCAGCTCGATCCGTCGGTTCTGCGCGCGCGCCTCGTCGCTGTCTTCGGTGTTGATCGGCTGATATTCCCCGAACCCGTTCGCGGCCAGCCGTTCCGGTTCGACCCCCTCGTTCTCGATCATGTAGCGCACGACGGACAGGGCGCGCGCCTGGCTCAATTCCCAATTGTCTGCATGTTCGCCGAGACCGGACAGGGGCACATTGTCGGTATGGCCGTCGACGCGGATGATCCAGTCGATCTCGCGGGGGATCTCGCGGGCAATGCGGCGCAGGGTGGCGCCGACCTTGGAAATCTCGTCCTGACCTGCGGGCGACAGCTCGGCCGCGCCCGGCTCGAACAGCACCTCGGAGGAAAAGACAAAGCGGTCGCCCACAACCCGGATGCCTTCGGTCTGACCGATGATCTCGCGCAACTCGCCGAAGAATTCGGACCGGTAGCGTTCAAGGTTCTGCGCCTCCGCAGCAAGGCGGGCGGCCTCTTCCTCGGCCTGGCGCCGAAGCTGTTCTTCGAGGGCCGCGCGCCGGCGTTCATCGGCCAACCGCCGCAGGGTCGCGGTATTGAGCTGTGAACTCAGGGTTTCGATCTGGACCTGGGCCTCGCTGTCCCGTTCATCCGCGAGATCGAGCAACTCCTGAAGCCGCCCAAGCTCGGACCGCAGGTCAGTCACCTGTTCGTTCAGGAGGGCGACCTCCCGCTGGCTTGCGGCGGACAGCGCTTCTTCGACGCCAAGCGCGGTATTGGCCTCGGCCAGAAGCCGGTCCAGACGCTCCCTCTCTGACAAGGCCTCGGCGCGCGCAGTCTCGGCCTCGGCTTCGGCGCTCTCTTCGGCGGCGCGCGCGGCGGCAAGCTCCTCGAGGACGGCGGTCAGCTGATCACGCAGCGCTTCGCGGGAAACCTCAGCCTCATCACGGGTGGCGGCAAGGGTATCGAGCCGGGCCTGCAAATCCTCGTTCGCAAGAAGCGCCGAACGCAGCCGTTCTTCCAGGGTCGAGATGCGCGTCTGAGCCTCCTCGATCTGGGCCTGCCGCGTCTCTTGGGCAAGGATCGCGCTTGCCAGCCGTTCCTGTATCTCGGCCTGGGTCAGGGTGCTCTGGGCCAGGGCAAGTTCCAGCGCCGCGCGGGTCGCATCGAGGTCGGCGCCCATTTCGTCGCGTTCGGCAAGCGCCGCGGCAAGGCGCACCGACAGCTCATCGGTCTGGCGGGTCGCCTCGTCGAGGCGGGCATTGGCGGCGGCCAGTTGCATCTCCGTCGCCTCCTGCTGTTCGAGTGCGGCCAGAAGGCGGGCATCCAGTTCGGCCCGCTCGGCCTCTGCCTGCGACAGCGTATCGCCGGTTCGTGACAGCGCCAGCAGCGCTTCGGCCAGCCGGATATCGAGGTCTTCTTCCGCGGCGCGGGCCGCGGCCAGCAGGGTCAGCGTCTCTTCGGCTTCGCGCCTTTGTTCCTCGAGCGCGAGGGTCATCGCTGTCAACTCGGCTTCGGCCGTCTCCAGCCGTTCGCGCAGAGCCTGTGCGGCCGCGGCCTCGGCCAGACGTTCGGCCTCTGTCAGGCTGAGAGATTCGATGTTCGATTCAAGTTCGGCCAGCGCCGCGATGCGGGCCTCATCCACTTCGGACAATCGCCGGGCGAGATCGGCTGCGCGGGCAAGTGCTTCCTGTCGGGCCGCCTCTGTTTCATCGAGTTCGGCCCGGGTTGCGGCAAGGGTGTCGGCCGTTTCCTGCTCTGCGGCAGTCGCCTCCTCCAGCCGGGCCTGCGCCTCGGCCAGTTCTGCGCCGGTTTCGGCCCCGGCTTCGGTCAGCGTGGCGATACGGGCTGCATCGGCCTCGGCCGCGCGGCGCAGATCGGCGATCAACGCATCCAGCGCATCGGCCCGCGCGGCCGCAAGGCGCGCCGCCTCGGCCTCGGCGTCGATTTCGTCGCGGGCCTGCGCCAGGGCAAGGTTCAGCGCCTCCTGCTCCGAGATCAGGCGCGTGCGCGCCGCCTCCAGCGCCTCGATCGTGGCGCGGGCGCCTTCCTGATCGTCTTCCAGCTCCGCGATGCGGGCGGCCGCGGCATCGCCTTCGTCCTCGAGCGTGGCGATCCGGGCGGCAGAGGCATCGGCCTCGCCCCGCAGGGTGGCGATCGTGGCCTCGGCCTCCTGCTGGCGGGCAAGAAGCCCGGCCACCTGCGCCTCGAAGGCCGAAATCCTGTCGCGGGCCTCGGCGCGTTCGTCCAGCAGCCCGGCCACCTGCACCTCGAAACCGGCGATCCGGGCCTGCGCGGCGGACAGGGCCTCGGCCGTCTGGTCGCGTTCCTCGGTGAGCGACGCGATCAGCGCCGCCTGCGCCTCGGTCTGGGCATTGGCGTCCGACAGTTCGGATGACAGCGACCCGACCTCGACCTCGAGTTCCGCCGAACGTTCCTCGGCCAGGCCCAGCGCCGAGGCAAGGCTCGCCACTTCGGCCGAAAGCCGGTCGAGTTCGCTGGCCTGCCCCGAAATCGTGTCGCGCAGGGAAAACTGCACCACGGTGAAAATCGTCAGCACGAACATCAGGACAAGCAAAAGCCCCGTCATCGCATCGACAAAGCCGGGCCAGATCGCGGCACGGAACCGTTCGGTGGATCGACGCTGAAGCGCCATCGCCCCTACCCTCCCGATTGCTCGCGTGTCGGTTCAGCGCCACCGCGCAGCGGCCGGGTCGGTCGGGGCTGAGACAGGCGCAGCGCCCGTGACAGGGACGAAAGCTCGGTCTTGAGTTCGGTGACAGCCTCTTGCCGGCCTGCGGAAAGCTCTTCGAGGATGCGCAGCATCTGCACGTCGATCGACCGCAGGCGCATCCGGCTTTCGGGGTCGATCCCCTCGCCCACATCCCCCAGCCGGTTGATCAGCCTTTCCTGACTTTCGGCAATGCGCATCAGTGCCGCCGAGGTGTCGTTGCCCTCCATCTTGCGCGACAGATCACTGATCGCGGCCGCCAGATCGCCCAGCCTGTCGTCAACCTCGCTGCGGGCGATGTCGCTTTGGGTGAACATCAATTGCAGCGCTTCCATCTGCTCGGCCAGGTTGTCGATCACCCCGCCGAAGGCCGCGGTTTCGCTGCCGACACCTTCTTCGCCCGAAGAAAAACCGACCCGCGTGATCGTCGAGAGCCATTCCTCCAGTTCGCGGTAGAAGCGGTTCTGCCCATGGGTCGCGAAAAGTTCGAGAAGCCCGACCACCAGCGACCCCGCCAGCCCGAGAAGCGATGAGGAAAACGCCGTCCCCATCCCGCCCAGCTGCGCCTCGAGCCCGGCCTGAAGCCGGGCAAAGACGGCGGTGCCGCTTTCGCCCTCCTGCGGGTTGAGGCCCCGGATCGTGTCGACAAGCGCGGGAACGGTCGTCGCGAGGCCATAGAACGTGCCCAGAAGCCCGAGAAAGATCAGAACGTTGCCCAGATACCGCGTGATCTCGCGATCCTCGTCGATGCGCTGGCCCACGGAATCGAGGATCGACCGCGAGGATGAGGCCGACAGCTGCATCCGCGCGCCCCGCGACCGCAACAAGGTGGCCAGCGGTGCCAGAAGGCCCGGCGCCTTGACCATCTCGTGGCCGGGGTTCTGCGACGCGAACCCCTCGATCCAGTTGACCGACCGGCCCAGCTGGATGACCTGCCGGAAACACGACAGCACCCCTAGAACGAAGACCGAGGCGATCACGCTGTTGAGATAGGGATTGGCGTCGAAGATGCCCCGGATCGTGTCAAAGCCGAAATAAAGACCCGCCCCGACAAGCGCGATCACGATCACCATGGAGGTGAGCTGCCGCACGGGCTGCGTGAATTGCGGTCTGGTTTCGACTTCCGGCGCTTCGAGCACGGATGCGATCCTCGGGTGATGTTATACTGCGCTCTTGATAGGGGTCAGCGCTGCGAAACCCAACTATATTTTGGTATCTGCAACCTTCGGTCCACTAGGCGTGGCGGCAAGGTCGCGGACGCGGGCGACCAGCCATTCCATGTCCGCGTCACGGATGCCCATCTGTTCCAGATGGGTGGCGGTGTTGAAGAGGTATTCGTCATTCGGCCCCCGCCCGCCGGTCGCCCGCGCGATCATCCGGGCCTGCGTCTCGAGGTCGAAATGACAATATTGCTCGTGGCCGGGGTCGATCACATAGGCCAGCGCGGTGATGTCGCGCCCATCCCGAAGGGACAGCGACACTTCGCGTTCGATATAGGCCGAGGATATCAGTTCGCGTTCACGCAGCTGGGCGAGAACGGCATCCTCCTCCGCCTGCTCGACCCGGAAGGCAACGCCGGTGCAGGTGCTGCCACGGCTTTCGTCAAGTGCAAGAACCAGCCCCGGTTCGGTGGGGGTGCCGCGATGATGGATCGACAACATGCAGAAGCTGCGGTGATAATCGTGCAGCCGCGCCGTCGCGGCCTCGGCCGGCTGGAAACCCGGGTTCCACAAGAGCGATCCGTAGCCAAAGACCCAAAGTGTCATCGCCGTCCCCAAGATGCCCCGGCTTGTTTCTGGCGGAGCGGGCAGGTTCCCTGTAACAGCTTCTGGTCAAACATGCCGAAAGCCGAAAGGAAAGTGTCTTGCCAAGGTTTTTGCCACTTCTGCTTGCGGTATTGGCCGTTTTCTATGGGGGATATTGGTTTTTCGGCAGGGCGGAGATCGAACAGGCCGCCCGAGACGCGCTGGACCGCCCCGGGATCCGGTATGACAGCGTCGAAACGATCGGCTTTCCCTCCCGCTTCGACACGACGGTCGAAGGGATCGAGGTCGAGACGGCCGATGGCCGGATCCGCTGGACCGCCCCCTTCTTCCAGCTGTTCACCCTGTCCTATTCGCCGAACCGGGTGATCGCCGTCTGGCCCGACCGGCAAAGCCTGCGCGTGGGCAACACAACGGTCGACATCGCGGCCGACAGGATGCGGGCCAGCGCGCAGTTGGGCGTTTCGGCGTCGGTCCCCTTGCGGCAGGCCACGCTCGAGACAGAGGGCCTGCGGCTGACGGGCAGCGACGGGGCATCGGGGTCGATCACCCGGGCCTTGTTCGCGATCCGCGAGTCGGGTGGCGAGGCGTCAGGCAACCGCTATGACATCTTCGGCGAGGTGACAGGACTGACCCGCGATCCGTCCGCCGACTATTCCGACGACCCGGCCGCGATCCGCCTCGAGGGCGCAATGACGCTTGATGCGCCGATCGACCGGCACATGACCGGGATCGCGCCACGCCGGATCGAGATGCGGGACGCGACGATCCGCTGGGGCGGTCTGGTCGTGACCGGGCGGGGCGAGATCCTTTCGGCCCGGGGCGGCGCCCTGACCGGATCGCTGGAGGTCGACGTCTCCGACGCGGCAGAACTGCCTCTGGCCCTGGAAAGCCTTGGCCTGATCAGCGCCGAGGAGGCCGCGACCCTCGGGCGGGCGCTGGCCCCCGTGACCGGGGCAGACGGCTCCGTCACCCTGCCGGTGGAGTTGAGGGGCAACAGCCTGCGTGTCGCGGGGATCCCGATCGCGCTGCCTGCCCTGCCCTAGCGGCAGTAGGATCCGCTCCGGTAGCGGGCCGTATCGAAATGAAAATGATCGCGATGGGCGGCATTGGCGTCCGGGCCCAGAACCGTCCCGAATGTCGAACAGGCCGCGCGGTGCATCTGGCGCAGCCTTGCGGCATGCGGGCTGGAATTCCAGTCGCGGATCAGGTTGATCCGGGTGCCGTCGCGCAGGTCAAAACCCGCTATGTCGATCGCGCGCCCAAAGGCGTGTTCCGACAGGCGCGACCCGTTCGCCCGCGTCCGGCAGGAATAATGGCCGATGACCTGGATCGAGGCCAGACCGCCGCCTGCATTGCCGATGGCCGGGCGGGCCCCGGTCTCGACCCAGCGATGGAGAGCCTCTGCGGTGGTGCAATCCATCGTGGCGGGGGCCGACAGCCGCACACCCGCGACGGACGTGACCCGCACCGCCCCCTCGACCCCGCAGGAGCCGGGGCCTGGCACCTCGCCCAGGGGCGTGCCCTGAATATCGAGATTGCCGCAGACGGCTCCGCGCGCGCGGGCGGCACGGGCGGCCTCTGCCGCGCGAGTGATCTGTTCGGGCCGCGCCGGCGGGCGGAGCGCCAGCGGCACCGCCAGTTCCGAGATGTCGGGCAGCGGCGCCAGTGTCGCGGCGCCAAAGATGCGCGGGCCTTCAGGCTGATCGAAATAGACGGGGCCCGGCGGTTGCGGGGCGCGCGCCACGGGCCGGGCCGGCGGCGGGCCAAGCATGGCCGGCACGGCAGGGCGCGAGGCCAGCCGGATATCGGGCCGGGCGGGCGGTTGACCCTGCGCCGCCGCCGGATCGGCGCGCCCCAGCGCCACCGCAAAGATCTCGGCCAGATCGCCGATACCTGGCGGCAGCGCCACGCCGGCCTCGATCCGCGTCTCGCTTGCCGCGAGTTGACCCGGATCGCCCGGATAAGGCGCCTTCTGGCGTTCGACGGAAAGGGGTGCGGCTTCGGCGGCCGCGACAGGACCAGGTGCAGGGCCCGGTGGCAGGCCCGGTGGCAGCGCAAGCGCGTCACCCGGCCGGGCCAGCGGGCGGGCCGGCGGCGCGATCATCCGCGCCTCGGGCCTGAGGGAGGTCAGCGGCGCCTCGGCCGGCGCCACCATCGGCAAGGCGGTCACGGCCATGATGCACGACAGCAAGGCTGGAAAATGCCTGCGCGCCCTCATCGTTTGGCCACCTTCGCACGGCCGAAATCGGGGGCGTCGGTATCCTGCCCCGCCTCGATGATGCCGCGACGGATGGCGCGCGTCCGGGTGAAGTAATCGTGCAGAAGGTCGCCGTCGCCCTGACGGATGGCCCGCTGAAGCGCGAACAATTCCTCGGTGAAACGGCCCAGGATTTCCAGGGTCGCCTCCTTGTTGGTCAGGAACACGTCACGCCACATGGTCGGGTCCGAGGCGGCGATGCGGGTGAAATCCCGGAAACCGGCCGCCGAATACTTGATCACCTCACTATCGGTGACGCGCCGCAGATCGTCGGCCACGCCCACCATCGTATAGGCGATAAGATGCGGGGTATGGGAGGTGACGGCAAGGACAAGATCGTGATGATCGGCATCCATCTCGTCGACATTGGACCCCATGGCCCGCCACAGATCGGCCAGCCTGTCTGTGGCAGCGCGGGGTGCCTCGCTGGGCACGAGGATGCACCAGCGATTGTCGAACAGCTCGGCAAAGCCCGATCGCGGGCCGGAATGTTCGGTCCCGGCCAGCGGATGGGCGGGGACGAAGGCCACGTTGCCCGGCAGATGCGGGGAGACGGCAGCGATAACGGCACCCTTGACCGACCCGACATCGGTGACGGTCGCTCCGGGCGCCAGATGCGGGGCGATTTCCTTGGCGACAGCCTCCATCGCGCCCACGGGCACGGCAAGGACGACAAGATCGGCGCCCTGCACCGCCTCGGCCGCGCTGTCGCAGACCCGGTCGACCAGCCCGATCTCGGTCGCGACGGCGCGGGTTTCGGCCGACCGGGCATGACCCGTCATCTCGCCCGCAAGGCCGCCGCGCCGCATCGCATGGGCCATGGACCCCGCGATCAGGCCCAGACCGATCAGGGCCACGCGGTCGTAAAGGCGGCTCATGCCCGCCCCTCACGCCATCTGGTCAGCGCGTCGATCACGCGGCCGGTCTGCGCCTCGTCGCCCACGGTGATGCGCAGCCCCTCGGCAAAGCCGTAATTGACCGGCCTGCGCACGATGATGCCGTCCGACTGAAGTGCCGCATCCGCCGACAGCGCCTCCGCCTCGTCGGCAAAGCGGGCCAGCACGAAATTCGTGTGGCTGTCGTCGCAGGCAAGGCTCAGTTGCCGCAGCGCACCCGTCAGCCGCGCCCGTTGGGCCGCGTTCAGCGCCACGCAATCGCGCACCCAGTCTCGGTCGCGGACCGCGGCGATCGAGGCTGCCATCTGAAGCCCGGACAGGTTGAAGGGCTGGCGGATGCGGGTCATCACGCCGATCATGGCGGCATCGCCATAGCCCCAGCCGATGCGCAAGCCCCCAAGCCCGTAAATCTTGGAAAAGGTCCGCGTCATCAAGACGTTGGGCCGCGCCCCGGCCAGAGACGCCCCGCCATCATAGCCTTCGGCATATTCGGCATAGGCTGCGTCGATCACGAGGATCACATCTTCGGGCAGGCCATCGGCCAGGCGCACCAGGTCCGTATCCGGCAGGATCGTGCCCGTGGGGTTGCCCGGATTGGTCAGCAGGACGATGCGCGTCCGGTCGGTCACGGCGCCGAGGATCGCATCCACATCGACGCACCTGTCCTGCTCGGGCACGCAGACGGGGGTCGCACCGGCCATGTGCGACAGGATCGGATACATGGAAAAGCCATGCGCGGTGTGGATGATCTCGTCGCCGGGGCCGGAAAAGGCCTGCGTGACGAATTGCAGAACCTCGTCCGATCCGACGCCGCAGATGATCCGGGCGGGGTCAAGGCCGTGAACCTCGGCGATCGCGGCACGCAGGTCGGCATGGTCGGTGGAGGGATAGAGATGAACGGAGGACGCCGAGGCGCGTATCGCCTCTTGCGCGGCGGGCGGGGGGCCAAGCGGGTTTTCGTTCGACGACAGCTTGAGCACGTCGGAATGACCGGCAAGGGCGGATTTCCCGCCCTCGTAAAGGTCGATTTCCATGATGCCCGGCTGGATTCTCAACTGTGTCATTGTCCACGCGCCTCTCAGGTGTGACCGAGGCCTTCTAGCCCCACCACGGACCCTTCGCCAGACAAAGCTGGATCAGGACGCAAGGACATTTCTGAACAGCCAGGGATCGCTCTCGTCGATATCCTCGGGGAAATGCTCCCACCGGTCCTTCAAGGGCGTCCAGTCGGTGTAATGCGCCTCGACGGGCCCCAGATAGGGCCGCTGAACCTCGAGACAGCGGGCGTGATCCATCTCGTCGGTCTCGACGATGCCGGCATTCGGGTTCTCCACCGCCCAGACCATGCCGGCAAGCACCGCCGAAGTGACCTGCAAGCCCGTCGCGTTCTGGTAGGGGGCAAGCAGCTTCGTCTCTTCGTTGGACAGGCGCGACCCATACCAGAGCGCGTTCTTTTCGTGCCCGAACAACAGGACGCCCAACTCGTCGATGCCCTCGACGATCTCGTCGACCTCGAGGATCTCGTGCACCTCCTGCTGGCGACCCGCGCCGAACATCTCGTGCAGCGACAGGACGGCGTCATCGCAGGGGTGATAGGCGTAATGGCAGGTGGGGCGGAATTCGGGGTGATGGCCCTCGCCCACGGTGTAGTAATCCGAGATCGAGACCGCCTCGTTATGGGTCACGAGAAAGCCGAATTGCGGGCCCGGTGTCGGGCACCAGCTGTGCACGCGGGTGATCGCGCCGGGCCGTTCAAGCCAGATCGCGGATTTGCAGCCCGTCTCCTGCCGGTGGCCGTTCTCGGGGAACCACGTCTCATGCGTGCCCCAGCCCAGTTCGGCCGGCTGAAACCCTTCGGCGATGAAGCCCTCGACCGACCAGGTATTGACGAAAACGTCGCGCGGGCGCGGCTTGCGCCGGGCCTGGGTGTCGCGTTCGGCAATATGCACCCCCTTCACACCCAGCGACTGCATCAGCCGGGCCCAGCCTTTGCGGCTTTGCGGTGGCACGATCTCGTGCCCGGTATCGAGGGCCAGCGTCAGAAGCGCTTCCTTGACGAACCAGCTCACCATGCCGGGATTGGCGCCACAGCAGCTGACGGCGGTGGTTCCGCCCGGATTGGCGGCCTTTTCGTCGCGCACGGCCTGACGCAGGGCATAGTTGGTGCGCGCCGCATTGTCCTCGGTGCCGAAATAGTAACCTGCCCAGGGCTCGACCACGGTGTCGATATAGGGCACGCCGATCTCGCGGCAGAACTTCATCAGGTCGAGCGAGGAGGTATCGACAGACAGGTTGACGCAAAAGCCCTTGCCCGGCTCGAGCAGCCCGCCCAGCACCTCCCGGTAGTTTTCGGGGGAGAGCGCCGTGTCCACATGGCGCAGGCCGTTTTCGTCGAGGAAGGGGTGATTGGCCGGGTTCGGTTCGATCACTACGAATTGCGCGCGATCATAGTCGAAATGACGCTCGATCAGGGGCCAGGTGCCCTTTCCGATGGAACCGAAGCCGATCATGACGATGGGGCCGTCGATCCTGGCGTATACGGGATGATCCTGCATGGGATTGACCTTCCTGTGCTCTGCGCCCGTATCGGGCAGGTCCGGGCCTGATAACGGCTGCGCCCCCGGCGGGCAACGGGCCAACCGGTCGCAACCTTGCGGTGTGGCGGAAATGAAAAGGGCCGCGCCAAGGCGCGGCCCTCTGGAACCGGATGGCCGGAACCGATCAGTTCTTGGCGTAGAATTCGACCACGAGGTTCGGTTCCATGATCACCGGATAGGGCACATCGGCCAGCGACGGGGTCCGGACGAAGGTGGCCGTCATCTTGGAATGATCGACCTCGAGATAGTCGGGAACATCCCGCTCGGGCAGTTGGACGGCCTCGAGAATGACGGCCAGTTGCTTGGACTTGTCGCGGACCGAGATCACGTCGCCTTCCTTCACGCGGTAGGAGGGGATGTTGACCCGCTGGCCGTTCACCTCGACATGGCCGTGGTTCACGAACTGGCGCGCGGCAAAGACCGTCGGCACGAATTTCGCGCGATAGACAAGCGCGTCAAGCCGGCGCTCCAGCAGACCGATGAGGTTCTCGCCGGTATCGCCACGGACACGCTCGGCCTCGGCATAGATGCGGCGGAACTGCTTTTCGGTCAGGTCGCCGTAATAGCCCTTGAGCTTCTGCTTGGCGCGCAGCTGGGTGCCGAAATCCGACAGCTTGCCCTTGCGGCGCTGACCGTGCTGGCCGGGGCCGTATTCACGGCGGTTTACGGGCGATTTGGGGCGGCCCCAGATGTTTTCGCCCATGCGGCGGTCGATCTTGTATTTGGCAGAGGTGCGTTTGGTCACCGTCTGTTCTCCTTTGCGTGGCCTCGTCCGCCGCGTGGCGACGTCCTCGGACCGGTTGCGAAGGGCGTTGTCCTTTCCCGGCCGAAGACGCCCCCGAGGGGCGGATGAGGCCAAGGCGACAGGCATCCCCTTGCAGGGGCCACCAACACCAATGAGCGGCGGCTTATACAGCGGGCGCGGCCCGTGTCAACGGACAAACCGGACGACACGGCCGGCCTGCCCTCGGTCAGGCCGCGTCGTGGGACAGGATCGCGGCCTCGGATTGCGACAGGACACGCCTTGCATACTGGCCATAGGCCCCCGGATCAGCAGTGATCTCGGGCAGGCGCTCGAACATGGCGTCGAGCTGTTCCGGGACGATGCCCGACAGCGCGGCCGAAGCCGGATGGAAGCTTTCGGATTCGACACCGTTGGCGAACAGGATCTGATGATGCGGCAACAGAAGGTGAATATAGGTCACCTCCTTCACCGCGCGGTCGACGACGATGTTGTGATCGTTGACAAGGTCGCGCGCGGCCACCAGCACCTCGTCGGTGTTGAACAGGTCCCGGGCCTTGGCCCCCTTGAGAACCATCCGGTGATCGGGCGAGACCAGAAGTCCCGCATCCGGCACCCCGCGATCCAGCGCGCCTTCGCGGAACCGGATCGGCGACAGGTGAGGCATCGCATATAGCCGCGCGCCGCTGATCCGGCGCGACCCGACCCAGATCACCTCGTCACAGCCGTTATCCTTGGTCTGAAGGCGGGTGCCTTCGCCGATCTCCTCGACCGGGCGGGGGCCGTCCTCGGTCAGGATCATCGTTCCGGGCGTGAAGCAGATCACCCCGCCCGGCGACTGGGTCGCGCGGCTGTGCCTGCCCAGGTCGACATTGTGGCTCACGATCCACAGATCAACATGCCGGGGCGGCACATCGCCCAGGAACATCGCCAATGGCTGCCGGCCGGGAACGGTGTCGATCAGGGTGATCGTCCAGCTTCGCCTGCCGTCGGTGACGGTGAAACCTGCCTCGAATTCGGGCTCCTCGACATTCACCTGATCCAGATCGGTGGTATCGGCCGCAACTGCGCCCAGTAACCGACGCACGGCCAAAGCCGCCCGACGCCTGATATCCGCCATTCCCTCGGCATCGCCCAGGGACAGGACCCCGGGTGGACCGTCGACGCGCACGGCTTCTCCGGACCAGCTCCATGCCGACCCGACCGCCAGCCCGGAAAGGGGAGCGCCCCAGCTTCCGTCCAGCTCCGTTTGCGCCCAGGAAATGACAAACGTGCCACGAAAGCCCGTCATCATGCCTGTATGCCTGCCTACAATTCTTGGGTCCGCGTCTTGATGCGCGAACTTCTGCCGACACTTAAGAGCGGCGAATCACCCGGATCAACCCACTTTGGGGTTGTGCGTTAACTTTTTGTTCAGAAGTTGAAATTGAGCTTCAGGCCGCCGACGATCTGGCCCTCTTCCTGGCCAACGAACTCCTCGGAGAGGTAGGTCGCGCCGTAGAAGAACGACACAAGCGGCGCAAGCTGCCAATGCACGCCGGCGCGAAGCCGGTATCTGTCATCGGTCGGAGAGACGCCGCGATCCTCGGGCAGGTAGATGCTGTCCGAGACACGCGCCCAGTCGGCCCCCGCCACCATCGACACGCCCAGCGCCTCGCCCTCGATCCCGCGGATCAGCTGCCCCGTGACCGGATCACGCAGCAGCAGGTCGGAATGCCCGACCTGCCCCAGAATGACGTCGGCCCCCAGCCGGGCCAGCGTCTCGACCCCTGCCTGGCCTTCGGCGAAAGGGCGGATCGTCACCATCTCCGACAGCCGCAGAGGCCAGTTCAGTTCGGCCGTCCCTCCGATATGCAGGGCATTGCCAAGCTGGCTGTCAGTGCCCTTGGGGTCGGGGATCGAGAAGATCTCGTGAAACTGTTCCTGCAGGACGGAAATGCCGGTCTGGGGGCCGATTGCCATCAGGTCGGCGCCAAGGCTCGCCCCGAGGGGACCGAGGCTCAGATGGGTATGAACCCCCGCACTCAGCGCGCCCGCATAGGGCCGGTCGATACTGTCGGTGCGCGGCGCGATGATTTCCGAACGGAACCGGAATTCCTGGATCGCGAAGGGTCTGTCCGGCAAGGTTCCCGACCAACCCGGCCCCCGGATCACCGACAGCTGGTAGGAGCCGCTGCGCCACTTGTCGCCGCCATCGCCGATCCGGTCATTGTTGAAAAGCCGGCCGAAGCCCAGAATCTGCATGTCCTGCGCCGGCGCGATCCCGGGCGCGGTCAGCAGGAGTGCCACGATGATCGCGAAATGCCGCATGTCGGTTTTCCCTTGTTCCCGCCACGATCTATAGGGGGCAAAAAGGTTGAAACACCATGATCGCAGCCCCTCTTCGGGCCCGTCAGGTCACCCTATGGCAAGAGAGTCACAATCGGGCCGTCGTGACCCGCCGCCCCTGTCGAAGGATGCGGTGGTGTCACCGGAAACTTGAAAAGTTTCCGGACCGATTTCCTTTCAGGAAATCGTCACCTGCATCACATCGTCCTGGCCTAGCCGCATTTCGAATAGCCACAGGCCGCACAGGTCATGCAGCCTTCGACCATGCGCATATCGTAGCTGCCGCAGGAGGTGCAGGCAGGCCCGCGCGGCGACTTGAGCGTGACGATTTCGGCTTGCGGGTCGGATTTGAGACCCTGCCCTTCGCCGGCAAGGAAACCGATCGCGATCATGTGCCGTTCGATCACCCCGCCGATCGCGGCAAGGATCGACGGCACGTATTTGCCGCGCATCCATGCCCCGCCCCGCGGATCGAACACGGCCTTCAACTCCTCGACCACGAAGGACACGTCCCCGCCCCGCCGGAACACCGCCGAGATCATCCGGGTCAGCGCGACGGTCCAGGCGAAATGTTCCATGTTTTTGGAGTTGATGAATACCTCGAAGGGCCGGCGCTGGCCGCCATGCATGATATCGTTGATGGTGATGTAGATGGCGTGTTCGCTGTCGGGCCATTTGAGCTTGTAGGTCGCCCCCTCCAGCTCCGCCGGGCGGTCGAGCGGCTCGGACATGTAGATGACCTCGCCCCCCTCGTTCAACTGGGCAGGCTCGTCGGCGGGGGTCTTGTCCGAGGTCTCGCTCACGCTCAGCACACTGCCCGTCACGTCATTGGGCCGGTAGGTCGTGCAGCCCTTGCAGCCCTGGTCCCATGCGGCCATGTAGACGTCCTTGAACGCCTCGAACGAGATGTCCTCCGGCACGTTGATCGTCTTCGAGATGCTGCTGTCGATCCACTTCTGGGCCGCCGCCTGCATGCGGACGTGATCCTGCGGCGCCAGTGTCTGGGCGTTCACGAAATAGCCGGGCAGGTCCGCGTCTTCACCGAATTTCTCGCGATACAGGCGGACGGCGAAATCGACGACCTCTTCTTCGGTGCGCGACCCGTCGGGCTGAAGCACCTTGCGGGTATAGCTGTAGGCAAAGACCGGCTCGATCCCCGACGACACGTTGCCGGCATAGAGCGAGATCGTGCCCGTGGGCGCGATGGAGGTCAGGAGCGCGTTGCGGATACCGTGTTCGGCGATGGCGGCGCGCACATCATCGTCCATGGTCTGCATCGTGCCGGAGGCCAGGAACTTCTCGGCATCGAACAGGGGGAATGGCCCCTTTTCCCGGGCCAGATCCACGCTTGCCAGATAGGCCGCGCGCGCGATCCGCTTCATCCAGGCTTCGGTCCGGGCTGCGGCCTCTTCGCTGCCGTAGCGCAGCTTGATCATCAGAAGCGCATCGGCCAGCCCCGTCACGCCCAGCCCGATCCTCCGCTTGGCCAGCGCCTCGGCCCGCTGCTCGGGCAGCGGGAAACGCGAGGCATCGACCACATTGTCCATCATCCGCACGGCGGTCGCGACCAGATCGTCAAGCGCCTCTTCATCGAGGGCTGCCTCGGGTCCGAACGGGTCGCTGACCAGACGGGCGAGGTTGATCGACCCCAGAAGACAGGCGCCATAGGGCGGCAGCGGCTGTTCGCCGCAGGGGTTGGTCGCGGCGATGGTCTCGCAATAGCGCAGGTTGTTCATCGCGTTGATCCGGTCGATGAAGATGACCCCCGGCTCGGCGTAATCGTAGGTCGATTTCATGATCTGGTCCCACAGGTCGCGGGCGCGCAGGGTCCGGTAGACGACCCCGTCGAAGATCAGCTCCCACGGGCCGTCGGTCTTGACCGCATCCATGAACGGGTCGGTGACAAGAACCGACATGTTGAACATGCGCAGGCGCGACGGGTCCGACTTGGCCGTGATGAAGGCCTCGATATCGGGGTGATCGCAGCGCATCGTGGCCATCATCGCGCCGCGGCGCGACCCGGCCGACATGATGGTGCGGCACATCGCGTCCCACACATCCATGAAGGACAAGGGGCCCGAGGCATCGGCCGCCACGCCGGCCACCGGGGCGCCCTTGGGCCGGATGGTCGAGAAATCGTATCCGATCCCGCCGCCCTGCTGCATGGTCAGCGCGGCCTCCTTCAGCGCGTCGAAGATGCCGCCCATCGTGTCGGGCACCGTGCCCATGACGAAACAGTTGAACAGGGTCACCGACCGTGCCGTGCCCGCTCCGGCCGTGATCCGCCCCGCGGGCAGATATTTGAAATCGGCCAGCGCCTCGACAAACCGTTCTTCCCAGATCTCCGGCTCGGTCTCCACGGAGGCCAGCGCGCGGGCGATGCGCCGCCAGGTCTCCTCGACCGTGGCGTCGATCGGCGTGCCGTCCGCCTTCTTGAAGCGGTATTTCATGTTCCAGATCTGCTCGGCTATCGGGGCGTCAAAACGGGTCATCTGGGGCTCCGGTCCGGGGAATAACGAGTCGGGAAGGACCCAGAACTTATGGTGAACGCCCCCATGGGTCAACAAAATGTAGCGTCTCCACCCCCCTTGAAGTCGGATGGCAGAGGGTTAGGATCGCGGCCTCTCATGGGGGTGAGCGATGTTGCATCTGCAAAAGCTGTCTGTCGGAACCGAATCGGTCGAAGGTCTGGAGGCGTGGCAGGCGAGCGGCCGGGCGCAGACCGCCGATGGCCTGCCGCGTCACGTCACCCGCATGTGGCCCAAACGCGAGGCGGAGCTTCTGGATGGCGGGTCGATCTTCTGGGTCATCAAGGGGATGATCCTGTGCCGCCAGCCGATCCTGCGGCTTGACGACTACGACAGCGCCGATGGCGTGCGCCGGTGCGCGATCGTGCTGGAGCCGGGGCTGGTCCGCGTGGCCGCCACCCCTCGACGGCCCTTTCAGGGCTGGCGCTATCTCCAGCCCGGCGACGCCCCGCCCGACCTGTCCGAGGCCCGCAAGGGAGAAGAGCCGCTGCCCCCCGAGCTTTCGGCGGCGCTTGCAGAGATCGGCATTCTCTAGCCCGACAACCCGCAGCGCGCGCGCAACTCGGCCAGCGTGGCCTCCTGCGCGGGCGACCAGTCGGCCATGCGCGACCGGAACAATGTGGCCTGGCTTTGATGGATCAGCCCGTCGGACAGGATTTTCAGACCATTGGCCTCGAGCGTGGCACCGGTCGAGGTGATGTCGGCGATCGCCTCGGCGGTTTCGGTGCGCACGGTGCCCTCGGTCGCACCCTGACTGTCGACAAGCTGGTAATCCGCAACACCGTTGGCACGCAGGAATTCGCGCACCAGCCGGTGGTATTTCGTGGCGATCCGAAGCCGGTGGCCATGCACCTTGCGAAAGGCCGCAGCCGCGGCATCAAGGTCGTCAAGCGTATCGACGTCGACCCAGAATTGCGGCACCGCGATGATCAGGTCCGCGTGACCAAAGCCAAGGGGGGCCAGCGTCTCGACCCGTTCGGACCAGCCCGCGATCTTTTCGCGCACGAGGTCGGAGCCCGAGACGCCCAGGTGAAGCCAGCCGCGCGCAAGGTCGCGCGGGATTTCACCCGCCGACAAGAGGACCAGTTCCACCCCGTCGATCCCTTCGACGTTGCCTGCGTAATCACGGTCCGATCCCGCCCGGCCCAGCCGGATACCGTGATCCGCGAACCACTCGAACGTCTTTTCCATCAGCCGCCCCTTGGACGGCACGCCAAGCCGGATCGTCATGCTTTCCCCTCCGCGCGCAGGGCCGCGATCACGCCGGGGCGGATCACGCCGCCCACCGCCGGCGCCTCCCGACCCTGGCCCAGAACCCGGGTCAGCGCGTCATAGCGCCCGCCGGTGGCCGCGGGCGGCAGGCCCGTGGCGGCATCGGGCAGGAAGCCGAAGACGAAACCGTCGTAATATTCAAGGTTGGTGCGCCCGAAACTGACCTCGAATTCCAGCGCATCCAGCGTCACGCCGCCCGACGCCAGCGCATCGAGCCTGCGGCTGAACGTATCGAGAGCGGGGCCGATCTGCGGCATCTCGGCCGACAGATCGCGCAGGGCCCCCAGCGCCGGGCCGATCCGCCCCGACAGCCCCGCCAGCGCCTCGAGCCGGTCGATCTCGGTTCCCGGGATCGCAGGGGCTGCGGCATCGGCGCGAAGGGCGGCGATCCGCGCCTCGATCTCGGAGCGGCGGCGCAGGCCGATCTCGGGCCCCGCGCCCGCCATGGGATCGGCGGCGGCAAGCAGCGCCGCGCGGGTCGCGGGCACCGGGCTGCGCCCTCCGAACCGTTCCAGAAGCGTGCGAAAGCGCGCGGGCCGCCAGAGGTGGCGCAACAGCGCCGCCTTGCGATCGTGGGTCGTGTTCAGACCGCGCACCGCGGCCAGCAGGATCCCCATGTCGCCCGTGACCGCCCGCAGCGGCAGCCCTGCCAGAACCTCGGAAAAGAGGCAGAACACCTCGGCATCGGCGCGCGCTGCATCCTGCCCGTCGAACAGCTCGAACCCGACCTGGTGGTATTCGGCTGCCCGGCCCGACAGATCCTCCTGCTTGCGGAAGACCTTGCCCGAATAGGCATAGCGCGCCGGATCGGCGCGGTTGTCCATGTGCGCCCGGACAAGGGGCACCGTGAAATCGGGGCGCAGCATCATCTCGCCCCGCAGGGGATCGGTGGTGATATAGGCCCGACCCCGGATATCCTCGCCGTAAAGGTCGAGAAGCGTCTCGGCCGGTTGCAGCACATCGGCATCGAATGGAACCGCGCCCTCGGCAAGAAACCGGGCGTGCAGCTCCTTGGCGATCTTCGCCTCGTCGCTCATCGGCCGGGCCCCGAGCGGGCTCCGATCAGAAGGCCAAGGCCGATCACGATGGCCCCGCCGGTGACGCCCCGCATGGTGCCCGAGACAAGGCCCGCGATCACGAGAACCACGCCGATCGCCGCAATGGCCCAGCCGGCCCGGCGCAGGATGTGCGGCGGAATGCGACCCATGCTCAGCCCTCCTGACCTGCGAGGATCCCGCGAACGCGGGCGACGAGCGCATCGCGCGGAACCTCGTATTGGCTGGGATTGTCCTTCCATTCGTCAAGGCTGGCGCTTTCGGCAATCTTTGCGCCAAGGATCAGGTCCTTGATCTGCACCACACCGCGCGCCTTTTCGTCGGACCCTTCGATGATCGCGACGGGCGCGTGGCGCCGGTCGGCATATTTCATCTGGTTGCCGAAGTTCTTCGGGTTCCCCAGATAGACCTCGGCCCTGATGCCCGCATTGCGCAATTCGGCCACCATCGCCTGGTAATCGGCCATGCGGTCGCGATCCATCACCGTCACGACGACCGGGCCACGCTCGGTGGCCCGTGTCCGGCCCTTCTCGCGCAGCGCGGCGAGCAGACGGTCGACCCCGATGGACACGCCCGTCGCGGGCACCTCCTGCCCGGTGAAACGCTTGACCAGATCGTCATAGCGCCCGCCACCCGCAACCGAGCCGAACTGGCGCGGCCGGCCCTTGTCGTCGGTGATCTCGAAGGTCAGCTCCGCCTCGAAGACCGGGCCTGTGTAATAGCCGAGGCCTCGGACGACGGAGGGATCAATGACGATGCGGTCGGGGCCGTAGCCCTGGGCGGCCAAGAGGGCCGCAATCTCTGCCAGTTCCTCGACGCCTTCGGCGCCGATGGCGCTGTCGCCCACGGCTGTGCGCAGGTTGGCCAGCGTTGCCGCGTTGTCGGCGCCCTTCGACGTCAGAAAGGCGATCACCGGTTCGGCCTGTTCATTCGCCAGCCCGACCCCGTCGATATAGGCGCCCGACGCATCGAGCCGTCCCTTGCCCAGAAGCTCGCGCACACCGGCCTCGCCCACCTTGTCGAACTTGTCGATGGTGCGCAGGACCGCGGCGCGCTGCGCCTCATCGGTCAGGCCCATCGCCTCCAGCACCCCGTTCAGAACCTTGCGGTTGTTGACCCGCACGATGTAATCGCCGCGCGGGATGCCCACGGCCTCGAGCGTATCGGCCAGCATGGCGCAGATCTCGGCATCCGCCGCGACGGACCCGGCCCCCACTGTATCCGCATCGCATTGATAGAATTGCCGGAACCGCCCCGGACCCGGCTTTTCGTTGCGCCAGACCGGCCCCATCGCATAGCGGCGATAGGGGGTCGGCAGGTCATTGCGGTGCTGGGCATAGACCCGGGCCAGCGGGGCCGTCAGGTCATAGCGCAGTGCGACCCAATCGGCGCCCGATCCGGTATCCTCTTCCTGCCAGGCAAAGACACCCTCGTTGGGGCGGTCGACATCGGGCAGGAACTTGCCCAGCGCCTCGACCGTTTCGACGGCACTCGTCTCCAGCGCGTCGAAACCGTAACGATGATAGACCTCCGCGATCCGGCCGAGCATCTCGGCCCGTTCGGTCACGTCCGGACCGAAATAATCGCGGAACCCCTTGGGCGTTTCGGCCCGGGGGCGGCGGATCTTGTTCTTCGCCATCTGCCTTGCCCTTTCGACACGTCGGCGTGGCTTTAACGCGGGCCGCGCGCGAGGGCAACGACCCGCTACGATCGGGGGTTGATTTCACGGGCCTCCGGCGCGATCTGGTGGGCATGGATGATATCACACGCCTTCAGGAACAGATCGCGCATCTGACCCACACCGTCGATGACCTGTCCGACGTCGTGGCCCGGCAGGAGCGTGACATCGCGCTTCTGACCGCCCGCGTCGCCCGGCTGGTCGAACGCGAGGCCGAACGCGAGGCCGCCGAGACCGGGGGCGTCGTGCTGGGGGACGAACGGCCGCCGCATTGGTAGCGGGTCAGATGGATTTCATCGACATGGCGACGACTTCGTTGTCGTGAAGAAGGATTTCGGCCCATTGGGGCGAGGATCCGAACCGCGAATAGACCGTCAGGAAGGCCAGGCTGCCCGACAGCCTGTCGATGGGCGCGCCACAGGGCTCGCCCGAGGGAACGCCGCAGACCCGGCCCTTGATCTCCTCGTAGGCCGCGTCCGTTTCGCTGTAGGGAATGCCGCCGGTGCCCGCGCTGTAGCGGATGGTCTCGTGCATGACGGGATCGCCGAAGATCACCATGGCACCGGTGAATTGCCGGGCGCAATTGTCGGAGAACCCGGTCAGGTAGAAGGTGCGCAACTCCCGGCTGCCGGGCGCCGTGTCATGCAGGGTGAAGCCTGCAACACTTTCGACCCGGCTGCCCAGATCGCGGGCCGACAGGCCGCAGACCGTGGCGATTTCCCCATAGGCCAGCCGAAGGCCCGGGGGGATCACCTCGGCATCGGGCCCGGTGGGCGACGGACCGCCGCCGTCCGAGGACTGGCCCATATTGTTGCGCAGAAAGCCCAGGATGCCGCCACCGGCCTCCTGATCGGCGTCGTCGCGCAGGGCGTTGTCCATCGTGTCATCGCCTGGGATCGCGTCGGTGCCGCCGGGCTGTTCGACCGGCTCGCCCGTTTCGGGGTCGATCGGGCCGAGGGCCGCCACATCGACGACCTCTTCCTCCGGCGCGGCGCCGCCGGCGACAAGGCGCGCGAGAAACCCGAATGGCCCGCCCTCGCCTTCGGTGTCGGGGGTTTCGGTCAGCGAGGCGACCTGCCCGTCCTCGGGCAGGCCCATCTCCGACAGACGTCCCACCCCCTCCAGAGGATTGGAGCAGGCCGAAAGGCCGATCCCGGCGACAAGACCGGTCATCACGAGGCGCAAGGCCATGGTGTCCCCTTTTCTCCCCCGGCTGCGACCATTAACGAAATGCGGCGCTTTCGTCCATGCGTGGGGGCGTGGGCTCAGACTTCCTCGACCTCGATCACACCATCAAGCGACCTGAGCGCACCCTTGATCTGCGGCGTTACCGGAAACTCCGCGCCGCAATCGATCTCGACCTCACCGGGCATGTCAAGCGCCATGAGGTTGATGTAGATCGGCCCCCGCCCGCCACGCGTTCCGTCCTGAAGCGCCTTGTTGAGGATGGTCGCGACATGCTGCACGGCCTGTTCTTCCTCGACAAAGATGCGCAGGCCGGTCTGGCCCGCATCGGCCACGACCGTGTCGATGGGCGCCACCGACCGGCCCAGAAGTTTCAGCTGATCGGCCTCCATCGTGGCCTCGACGGTGATAACGACCTGTGATCCGGTCTCCAGATGTTCGCGCGCCGTCTCGAGCGTGTCGGAGAACATGGTGACTTCGTAACTGCCCGTCGGGTCGGACAACTGCACAAAGGCAAAGCGGTTGCCCCGGGCGGATTTCCGCTCCTGCCGACCGGCGACGGTGCCGGCCATCTTGGCGATGCAGGGCGATCTGTCGGCCTTGGCCGTCACCTCGTCCAGCGTCAGGACCTGCTTGCGCTTCAGCGGCGCGAGGTAGTCATCGAGCGGATGGCCCGACAGGTAGAAGCCGATCGCCTTGAACTCCTCGGCAAGACGTTCGGCCGGAAGCCAGTCGGGCACGCCCGGCAGGCGCGGCTCGGGCAGGTCTTCGCCCGCCTCGCCAAAGAGGCTGACCTGGCTCGAGCCCTTCTGTTCATGCACCGCCGCCGAATAGGCGACCAGCGGGTCGAGACAGTCCAGCACCCGCCGCCGGTTGGAATCGAGCACGTCGAAGGCGCCCGCGCGGGCCAGCATTTCCAGCGGGCGCTTGCCCACGCGTTTGAGATCGACCCTGCGGGCCACGTCGAACAGCGTCACGAACGGCTTGTCGCCGCGCGCCTCGGTGATCAGGCGCATCGCATCCAGGCCCACATTCTTGAGCGCGCCCAGACCATAGACCAACCGGCCCTTGTCGACGGTGAACTGCGCCGCCGACCGGTTGACGCAAGGCGGGATGCAGTCGATGCCCAGACCCTTGCGCGCCTCCTGGAAATAGATGGCCAGCTTGTCGGTCAGGTGGATGTCGCAATTCATGACGCCCGCCATGAATTCGACCGGGTGATTGGCCTTGAGCCAGGCGGTCTGGTAGCTGACCACCGCATAGGCTGCCGCGTGCGATTTGTTGAAGCCGTAATTGGCGAACTTGTCGAGAAGGTTCCAGACTTCGGTCGCCTTCTTCTCATCCACTCCGTTTTCGGCCGCGCCTTTCAGGAATTTGGGCTTTTCGGCGTCCATCGCCTCCTGGATCTTCTTGCCCATGGCGCGGCGCAAGAGGTCGGCGCCGCCAAGACTGTAGCCCGCCATTTCCTGCGCGATCTGCATCACCTGTTCCTGATAGACGATGATGCCCTGCGTCTCGTCGAGGATATGGTCGATCGAAGGGTGAAGCCGTTCACGGTCGCTGATTCCGTTCTTGACCTCGCAATATTTCGGGATGTTCTCCATCGGCCCCGGCCGATAGAGCGCCACCAGCGCCACGATATCCTCGATGCAGGTCGGCTTCATCCGCTTGAGCGCGTCCATCATGCCCGAGCTTTCCACCTGGAACACAGCGACGGTCTTTGCCGCGGAATAGAGCGCGTAGGATTTCTCGTCATCCAGCGGGATCGCGCCGATATCGTCCTCCGTGCCCGGCGCGGGGTCGTAGAGGCGCGTGCCGTCGGCCGCCTCGTGCAGGTGGCGGCCCGACTTGCGGATCAGGTCGAGGGCGTTCTGGATAACAGTCAGGGTCTTCAGGCCGAGAAAGTCGAACTTCACCAGCCCCGCCTGTTCGACCCATTTCATGTTGAACTGGGTCGCCGGCATGTCCGAGCGCGGATCCTGGTAAAGCGGCACCAGCGCATCGAGCGGCCTGTCCCCGATCACGACGCCCGCCGCATGGGTCGAGGCGTTGCGCAACAGACCTTCGATCTTTTCGGCATATTCGAAAAGGCGCGCGGCGGGGTTGCGGCGGCCTTCGCGGCGGTCCTGTTCGGTTTCCCTGATCTCCTCGCGCAGGCGCGGCTCGTCCGCCAGCGCCTTGCCGATTGAGACCGGTTTCACCCCCTCGACCGGGATCATCTTGGACAGGCGGTCCACCTGGCCATAGGGCATCTGCAACACCCGGCCCACGTCGCGCACCGCGGCCTTGGACAGAAGCGCGCCGAAGGTGATGATCTGGCCCACCCGGTCGCGGCCATATTTCTCCTGCACATAGCGGATCACCTCTTCGCGCCGATCCATGCAGAAATCGATGTCGAAGTCCGGCATCGAGACACGTTCGGGATTCAGAAACCGTTCGAACAGCAGAGAATACCGCAAGGGATCGAGGTCGGTGATCGTCAGCGCATAGGCCACGAGGCTACCCGCCCCCGAGCCGCGCCCCGGCCCCACAGGAATCTCATGATCCTTGGCCCATTTGATGAAATCGGCCACGATCAGGAAGTAGCCGGGAAAGCCCATGCCTTCGATGATGCCCAGTTCGAATTCAAGCCGGGCGTCATATTCCTCGACCGGGGCGGCATGCGGGATCACGGCCAGCCGGGCGGCCAGACCCGCCTTTGCCTGACGGCGCAGCTCGTCGACCTCGTCATCCGCGAAACGCGGCAGGATCGGGTCGCGCTTGTAGGCGCGAAAGGCACAGCGCCGCGCGATTTCGACCGTGTTGTCCAGCGCCTCGGGCAGATCGGCAAAGAGTGTCGCCATCTCCTGCGGGGATTTGAGGTAATGGTGCGGCGTCAGCCTGCGCCTCGGTTCCTGTTGGTCGACATAGGCGCCATCCGCGATGCACAACAGCGCGTCATGCGCCTCGTAGAGGTCGGGCTTGGGAAAATGGACATCGTTGGTGGCCACCAGCGGCAGACCCATCCGGTAGGCCATCTCCACGTGACCCCGTTCGGTGGCCACATGCGGCCCCGGCCCGCCATCCTCGCCCGGAAAGCGTTGCAATTCCACATAAAGCCGATCACCGAAGGCCCTGTGCAGCGCGGAAAGCAGCGCCTCGGCCTTGTCCATCTGGCCCGTGGCGATCAGCCTCCCCAGCGGTCCGTCCGGCCCTCCGGTCAGGCAGATCAGCCCGTCCTGATGGGCCGTGAGTTCGTCCAGGGTGATCTGCGCCAACTCTCCGCCCGCGTCGAGATAGGCGCAGGAGTTGAGCTTCATGAGGTTTTCATACCCCGCCTCGTTCTGTGCCAGCAGCACCAGATCGGCGGGCAACGGCGGCCGCTTTCCCGGATCGGCCGGCAGATAGCCCAGCGACATCTGGCAGCCGATGATCGGCTGCACCCCGGCCTTGGCTGCCGTTTCGGAAAACTCGAGCGCGCAGAACATGTTGTTCGTGTCGGTGACGGCCACCGCGGGCATGTCCATCCCGGCGATCAGGCCGGGCAGCTTCTTCACCGGCACCGCGCCCTCGAGCAGCGAATATTCGGTGTGCACGCGCAGGTGGATGAATCGGGGGGTATCGGTCATGAGGGACACACTATCTTGTGGTGCGAAGGCCTGAAAAGCGGGAATTGGTTAGTCAATCGACTAAGCATTTTGACAAGAGGCATCGGGCGAAATTACTTAGCCGCATGACTAACCATCTGGACAGTTTCTTTGCCGCCCTTTCGGACCCGACCCGCCGCGCCGTGATCGAACGGCTGATCGAAGGTCCGGCCAGCGTGTCGGATCTGCACGATCCCCACGACATCGCCCTTCCCACCTTCCTGCGCCACATCCGGGTGTTGGAAGAGGCGGGCCTCGTGCGCAGCCTCAAGAAGGGCCGCGTCCGCACCGTGCATGTGGAGGCCGCGCCGCTGCGCGAGGCCGAAACCTGGCTCGCCCGGCAGCGCCGCCTATGGGAGGGACGGCTCGATCGCCTGGATGCGCTGGCCGAACGGGTGGAGCGGGGCGAAGACCGACCGCCCGACATCGCAGGCCCGGCCTCCCCCCATGCAGGCCCCTTGGAGGAATGACCATGACCGACAGAACCACCCTCACGCTGGAACGCAGCCTTTCGGCCTCTCCCGCCAATGTCTGGCGCTGCCTGACCGAACCGGACCTGATCCGCCAGTGGTTCGCCCCGAAACCCGTCGAAACGACGGAAGTCGAAATCGACCTGCGCCCGGGCGGCCTCTTTCGCACCGTGATGGAGGTGCCCGACCACGGCACCATGGCAGGCGATCCGGGGTGCATCCTTCTGGTGGATCCCCGCCGGCGGCTGATCTGGACAAGCGCCCTTGGCCCGGGCTTCCACCCGAATGCCTTTGACGACGATCCGATGTCGTTTCCGTTCACCGCCGAATTCACGCTGTCCCCCGAGGGCGCGGGCTGCCGCTATGTTGCAAGGGCCATGCATGCGACGGCGGAGGCGACGGAGGTTCACGAGAACATGGGGTTCTCCACCGGCTGGGGCACCGCGGCAGAGCAGCTTGGCGCATTGGCCGCGACCTTGTGACTGAGGCCGCGCCACTGAGGGCTTGCCAAACGGCCCGCCGCTGCGCTTACATGGCGCCTGACCGAAGGGGAGCGCTGTCTACGCCGCATCGACCGCGCAACGTCTCCCGACAAACCTGGTAAGGCGGCGGGTCTGATACGCATGGCTGTCCGGTTTCTTCTGAACGGGGAACCCACGGAGGCTGTTGCGCCTCCCACGAGAACCCTTCTCGATTTTCTGCGCGACGAACGGGGCCTGACGGGCACCAAGGAAGGCTGCAACGAGGGCGATTGCGGCGCCTGCACTGTGATGGTCACCGACGCGGCGGGCAGCCGCGCGCTGAATGCCTGCATCCTGTTCCTGCCCCAGCTCGAGGGCAAGGCCGTGCGCACGGTCGAGGGGATCTCGGCCCCCGATGGCACGCTGCACCCGGTGCAGGAAGCAATGGTCGCCCGACACGGAAGCCAGTGCGGATTCTGCACGCCCGGCTTTGTCGTGTCGATGGCCGTGGCGCATCTGAACGGCGAGACGGATTTCGACGACCGGCTGGCGGGCAACCTGTGCCGCTGCACAGGCTATGCGCCGATCCTGCGCGCCGCCAGGGATGCGGCAGATGCCCCGGTGCCCGACTGGATGCGGGCTGACGCCGCGGCTATTGCTGCGGCCCAAGGCATCGCCGCGATCAAGGACGCGGCCCGGCCGCGCAACGCCGACGAACTGGCGGCATGGTATCTCGATCACCCCAAGGGCACGCTGATCGCCGGGGCCACGGATGTGGGCCTTTGGGTGACAAAGGATTTCCGTGACCTGGGCGATGTGGCCTTCATCGCCGGATGCGCCGACATGACGGGCATCTGCGAGGATGCAGGCCGGCTGGTAATCGGCGCGACCACCACGATGTCCGACCTGTGGGAAAGACTGGCAGAGCCCTTTCCGTCCTATGCAGAGCTGATCCGGCGCTATGGGTCCGTTCAGGTGCGCAACGCGGCCACGATCGGCGGCAGCATCGCCAACGGCTCGCCCATCGGCGACAATGCGCCCGCGCTGATCGCCCTTGGCGCCACGCTGCGCCTGCGCCGGGGCGACGCGCGGCGGGAAATCCCTCTCGAGGCGTTCTTCATCGATTATGGCAAGCAGGACCGCGCGCCCGGCGAATTCGTCGAAGGGATCACGATCCCGGCCAGCGCGCCCGCCTTGCGCTGCTACAAGGTCTCCAAACGGTTCGATCAGGACATCACCGCCGTTCTGGGCTGCTTCAACCTGACGCTCGAGGGCGGCCTCGTGACCGAGGCCCGCATCGCGTTCGGGGGCATGGCCGGCATCCCGAAACGGGCCCGCGCGGTCGAGGAGGCGCTGACGGGCCAACGGCTCGACACACCGGCGCTCAAAGCGGCGCAGGACGCCATGGCCGAGGACTTCGCCCCCCTGTCAGACATGCGCGCCTCGGCCGCCTACCGGCTCGAGGCGGCGCGCAACCTTCTGACCCGCTACGCCGCGGAGTTGAACGGCGACGCCGTCAACCTGCTGGAGGTCCGGGCATGAGCGTCGCGCGCCCCCTGCCCGATGACGCGGCCCCGCTCCACGTGACGGGGCAGGCGCGCTATGTGGACGACATCCCCGTCCCCTCGGGCACGCTGCATCTGGCCTTCGGCCTGTCGCAGGTCGCCGCCGGCCGGATCACGTCGATCGACCTCGACGAGGTGCGCGCGGCGCCGGGTGTCGTGGCCGTTCTGACCCATGCCGACCTGCCCGGTGATTGCGACGTCTCGCCCGCCGCGCATGACGAGCCGCTTCTGGCGGATGGCGTGGTCCATTACGCGGGACAGGCGGTCTTTCTCGTCATCGCCGACAGCCACCTTGCCGCACGGAGGGCCGCGCGGCTTGGCCGGGTCGACATCGAAGGACCGCCCCCGATCCTGACGATCGACGACGCGCTGGCCGCCGGCAGCCGGTTCGAGGGTGGTCCCGTCATCTGGACCCATGGCGACACCGACGAGGCACTTGCCACAGCCCCGCGCCGGATTTCGGGCATGTTCGAGATGGGCGGGCAGGAGCATTTCTACCTCGAGGGGCAGGCCGCCCTCGCCCTGCCGCAGGAAGGGGGCGACATGATCGTCCATTCCTCCACCCAGCATCCGACCGAGGTTCAGCACAAGGTGGCCCATGCCCTTGGCATCCCGATGCATGGCGTCCGGGTCGAGGTGCGGCGCATGGGCGGCGGCTTCGGCGGCAAGGAAAGCCAGGGCAACGCCCTGGCCGTGGCCTGTGCGGTGGCCGCGCGCAGGACGGGACGGCCCTGCAAGATGCGCTATGATCGCGACGACGACATGGTCATCACCGGCAAACGCCACGATTTCCGCATCGCCTATGAGGTGGGTTTCGACGAGGATGGCCACATCCTCGGGATCGACTTCACCCATTTTGCGCGCTGCGGCTGGTCGCAGGATCTGTCGCTGCCGGTGGCCGACCGCGCGATGCTGCATTCCGACAATGCCTACCGCATCCCCGCCATGCGGATCACGTCCCACCGGCTCAGGACGAATACCCAGTCGGCCACCGCCTTCCGGGGGTTCGGCGGGCCGCAGGGGATGCTGGGGATGGAACGGGTGATGGATCACCTCGCCCACGAGACCGGCCTTGACGGGGCCGAGATCCGGCAGCGCAACTTCTATGCCGAAGCGGCGGCGGAGCCGCGTTCGGGCAAGGGCGCCGGAACGGGGCACCGCTTTGGCGGCCCACATTCGCCCGAAGCGCGCCACGGCGAGCCGCCCAACGTCACGCCCTACGGGATGGAGGTCAGCGACTTCATCCTGCGCAGGCTGACCGATCGGTTGCTGTCCTCGTCCGATTATGCCGCGCGGCGCGAGGCGATCGCCGGCTGGAACGCGGCGAACCCGATCCTCAAACGCGGGATCGCCTATGCGCCGGTGAAATTCGGCATCTCCTTCACGTTGACCCATCTGAACCAGGCCGGCGCGCTGGTGCATGTCTACCAGGACGGGTCCATCCACCTGAACCATGGCGGCACCGAGATGGGACAGGGCCTGTTCCAGAAGGTGGCCCAGGTCGCGGCCAGCCGGTTCGGCGTGCCTCTCGACATGGTCAGGATCACCGCGACCGATACGGGCAAGGTGCCCAACACCTCGGCCACGGCGGCCTCGTCGGGGTCGGACCTGAACGGGATGGCAACGAAAGCCGCCTGCGACACGATCCGCGACAGGATGGCGGCGTGCCTTGCCGAATTGCATCAGGCCCGGATGGAGGATGTGGTCTTTGCCGATGGCGAGGTGCGGATCGGGTCCACGGCCCTGCCCTTCGCCCAAGCCGTGCAGACCTGCTATTTCAACCGGGTGAGCCTGTCGGCCACCGGGTTCTACAAGACGCCCGACATCTCGTGGGACAGGGCCGCGGGCAAGGGCCGGCCTTTCTTCTACTTTGCCTATGGCGCCTCGGTGACAGAGGTGGTGATCGACACGCTGACGGGCGAGAACCGCATCCTGCGCACCGATATCCTGCATGATGCCGGCGCCTCGCTGAACCCCGCACTTGATATCGGGCAGGTCGAGGGGGGCTATGTTCAGGGCGCGGGCTGGCTGACCATGGAAGAGCTGGTCTGGGACGAGGCCGGACGCCTGCGCACCCACGCACCCTCGACCTACAAGATACCCGCCTGCTCGGACCGGCCCGACATCTTCAACGTGGCGCTGTGGGATGGCGAGAACCGGGCCGAGACGATCTACCGGTCCAAGGCCGTGGGAGAGCCTCCGCTGATGCTGGGCATCTCGGCCTTTCTTGCACTGTCGGAGGCCTGCGCGGCCTGCGGTCCGGGCTATCCCGCCCTCGACGCCCCCGCCACGCCCGAGCGGGTTCTGGCGGCGGTCAAGCGCGCGCGCCGGACATGATGCAGCCAGCCGGCATCCGGATCACGATCCTGCGGACCGCCGGGTCCGTCCCGCGCGAGGCGGGCACGTCGATGATTGTCACCGAGGACGGGATTCGCGGCACGATCGGCGGCGGCGCGCTGGAATGGGAGGCGATGGCCGAGGCCCGTGACATGCTGGCCCGCGGGCAGGACAGGGCCGAGCGGACCTTTCCCCTTGGCCCGGCGCTGGGGCAATGCTGCGGCGGGTCCGTCACCCTTGGGTTCGAAATGGCCACGCAAGCCGAGCCTGAACCGGGTGCACCCCTGTGGATCTGGGGCGCGGGCCATGTGGGCCGGGCGCTGGTGGACGTGATGGCCCCCCTGCCCGACTGGTCGATCACCTGGATCGACGTCGCCGCCGACAGGTTCCCGGACACCTGCCCGGACGGCGTGACAATCCTGCCCGCGGCCGATCCCGCCCGGCTGGTCGCCCACGCACCGGCAGAGGCGCATCACCTGATCGTGACCTATAGTCACGAGCTGGACCTTGCGCTGTGTCACGCGCTTCTGAGCCATGATTTCGCCGCGGCGGGCCTGATCGGATCGGCCACCAAATGGGCGCGGTTCCGGTCCCGGTTGCGCGATCTGGGCCATGCGCCCGCGCAGATCTCGCGCATCGCCTGCCCGATCGGCGATCCGTCGCTGGGCAAGCATCCGCAGGCCATCGCCGTGGGGGTGGCGGCCGCCCTGATGAGCCGGAACATCGCCGGAACGGCCCTTTCCGGATAAGAGCGCATCGCTCGGCTCCTCGTCTTCGGACAGGCATCCCGACGGATCAGCCCTTGCCTCGGGGAGGAGGGATGCTGTCGCGACAGGCATCGTAGAGCATCCCCGCCCAGATCGCATACATGGCAGGCCCTGCGTGAAAGCCGTCGGGGGCCATCTTGTCGGGCTCGATCGTGACGTCGAGGGGGACATGCACGCAATTCGCCCTTTCGGCCGCAAGACGGGCAAGCCCGCGATCAAAGCGTGCGACGCGGCGCGCCATCACCCAGCGCAGGGGCATCGGCAGGAGCGGGAACTGCGCCACCGGCGGCAGGCCCGACAGGCAGACCAGCGGCGCGCCGAACCGGTCGTCGAGAAGGTCGAGCGCGCGGGTCATCCGGCGCCGCCAAAGCCACTCGCGCACGCCGTTCTTGGCGTCGTTGATCCCGACAGAGAGAATCGCGATGTCGATCCTGCGGGCCGGCAAAGCCTCGAGCCGGGCAACGAGGTGCTTTGACGTATCGCCGCTTTTCGCCTCGACGGTCCAGTGCACACGCCGCTGCGGGGCAAGCTTGCGCAACAGGCCGCCGCTGAGCGCGGTGTCCTGATCGGGGGCGCCGGTGCCCAGCGCGGAACTGTCGCCCGCGATCAGCAGGTGAAGGTCCGGCCCGTTGCCCATGACGCCCGCGGTAGGACCGGCAGGCATCGGCAAGGCAGAGGCGTGCCACCGCACCCAAAGCGCCTGTGGCCCGACCACAGGCAAGAGAAGCCATGTCGCGATCCGTTCGGCAATCGCCATGGCGCGTCAGGCGGGTGGTGCGATCAGGGTTTCGCCGTCTTCGCGCCGCCGCCGATATCGACCTTGCCCACGACACGGGCACCCTTTTCCGAACTCATCGTGCCGGCGGTGACATCGGCATCGACGGTGGCATCGGCATACAGATCCACGGAATCGGCCGAGAGGGAGCCCTTGAGGACGCCGCGCACATGGGCTGTATCGGCACTGACCGCACCCTCGACCTGCCCGCCATTGAGAATATCGACCGCCTGGGATTTGATGTCGCCACGCACGGTGCCCTGAACTTCGATCAGGCCCGATCCGGTAATGTCGCCCGTGACAGTCAGATCTTCGCTGATAATGGATTTCGTCATTCTCGATTTCCTTCGTGGACGTTGGTTGAGCGCAACAATGGCACAGGGCGCGACGCTTCGCGACCGCTTTTCGCGGCCTTGGCGGCAAGTCGCGCTTCATTCGGGGTTCCCCTCGGCGGTGGTGTCATGTCACGTAGTCGGCATGAATGACCTTGTCCTGCCTTCGGGCACCCCCGCCTCGCGCTTTGCCTTCGGAACCATGCAGTTCGGCGGACCCGCCGACGAGGCCGAATCCCGCGCCATGTTCGATGCCTGCCGCGCGGCCGGCATCACCCATTTCGACACGGCCGTAGGCTATACCGACGGCGCGTCCGAACGGATCCTCGGCGCGCTGGCCGCCGAAGACCGCGAGGATGTCTATATCGCGACGAAGATCGGCTATGACGGCGGCGGCACTCGCGAAAGCCTTCAGGCCCAGTTCGACCAGTCGCGTCGGCAGAATGGCCTTGATTACGTCGACCTGCTGTATCTGCACCGGTTTCAGGGCGACACCCCGCTGGAGACCCAGTTCACCCTGCTGCGCGACTGGCAGGAGGCCGGTCTGATCCGCCATATCGGCGTGTCGAACTACGCCGCGTGGCAGGTGATGAAGGCGCAGGACGTCTGCAAGGGGCTGGGCACAAGGATCGACGCGATCCAGCCGATGTTCAATCTCGTGAAACGGCAGGCCGAGGTCGAGATCCTGCCGATGGCCGCCGATCAGGGGATCGCCGTCCTGCCCTATTCGCCACTGGGCGGCGGGCTTCTGACCGGGAAATATGCCCGGCCCGATGCCTCTGGCCGGGTCGTCGAGAACGCGATGTATGCCAGACGCTATGCGCCCGACTGGATGCGCGAGACCGCCGCGGGCCTTGCCCGGCTGGCCGAGGAAATCGGCACATCCCCCGCCACGCTGGCCGTGGCCTGGGTCGCGGCCCATCCCGCGGGGCCGATGCCGATCATCTCGGCACGCAACGTGGCGCAGCTGCGGCCATCGCTCGACGCGATCGACTTTCCCATGACGGCCGAACTTCATGACCGGATCTCGGCCCTTTCGGTCACGCCCCCGCCGGCCACGGACAGGCTCGAAGAGGCATGATCGACTTTCTGGTGATCGGCGGCGGGATCGCCGGGGTCTCGGCCGGGGCGCGGCTGTCGCATCTGGGCCGGGTCACGCTTCTGGAACGGGAGGCGGGCCTCGGCTATCACGCCTCGGGCCGGTCGGCCGCCATGTTCGAGGAAACCTATGGTCTGCCCTCGACCATCGCGCTCAACCAAGCGAGCAAGTCCTATCACATGAAGGCCAATGGCGGCGTGCTCAGCCCGCGCGGCCTGATGATCCTGGGCCGCGAGGACGAGGCCGAACAATTCGACACCGAACTGGCCATGATGGGCATGGAGGAGATCGGCCTCGAGGCCGGGCGCGACCTGATCCCGATCCTCGGGGGCGCGACCGTCCGGGTCGGTCACAGGCCCGACGCCTGGGACATCGACACCGACCGGCTGATCCAGAACTTCGCCTCTGAGATCCGGGCAAATGGCAGCCATGTCCGGACCGGACAGGACGTCACCGCGATCACGCGGACGGCGCGGGGATGGGACGTGACCACCGGCGGCGAGGTGCTGTCGGCGCGAAGCCTTGTCAACGCGGCCGGGGCCTGGGCCGACCGGGTCGCCGCGATGGCCGGGATCGCGCCGCTGGGTGTCACGCCCTATCGCCGGTCGATGGCGCGTCTGCCCGCGCCCGGTGGCCACGACGTAAGCAGCTGGCCCATGGTCATGGGCCTGAGGGAGGCGTGGTATGCCAAACCCGATGCCGGCGCGCTTCTGGTCTCGCCCGCCGAGGAAGACCCGGCCGAGCCGCATGACGCCTGGGCCGATGACATGGTGCTGGCCGAGGGGCTCGCCCGATACGAGGCGCATGTGACGGAACCGGTCACCCGGCTTCTGGCCAACTGGGCCGGATTGCGCAGTTTTGCGCCGGACCGGAACCTCGTTCTCGGTCCCGATCCGCTGGACAGCTCCTTCATCTGGTCCGCGGGTCAGGGCGGATATGGCATTCAGACCGCGCCCGCGGCGAGCGCGCTTGTCGCCGACCTAGTGGCCGGACGCGCGCCCGAACTCGACCCCGGGATGGTCGCCCGGTTGCGGCCGGACAGGCTCAGATGACCCGTTCCCTCCGGCTTCCCGATGCGCCGGTCGCGGCGGATGACGGGCGCATGTCGGCGCCCTCGGCACAGCGCAACCGCGCGGCCATCGTCGAAGTCGTGTCGGACCACGCCCCCGGATCGGGTCGTGCGCTGGAGATCGCGTCGGGCACCGGGGAGCATGTGGTGGCAATGGCCGTGGCGATGCCGGGGCTGCACTGGCAGCCCACCGATATCGACGCCCAAAGGCGGCGCTCGACAGATGCCTGGGTCGCGGCCGAAGGGTTGGACAACGTGGCTCCGGCCGGTCATCTGGACGCGGCCGTGCCCGGCTGGGCGACGCCCGGCCCGCCTTGCGACCTGATCGTGCTGGTGAACCTGCTGCACCTGATCCCCGCGCCCGCGGCCCGAACCGTCCTGACCGAGATCGGGGGCGCCCTGGCGCCCGGCGGCACCGCGTTGATCTATGGCCCCTTCCTGCGAAACGGGCAGGCCACCAGCGAGGGGGACCGCGCCTTCGACGCCAGCCTGCGCGCGCAGGACAGCGCGATCGGATACAAGGATGCGGGATGGGTCCGGGATGTCATGTCAACCGCTGGCCTGACCTGCGCAGAAGAGCGCGAGATGCCGGCCAACAACCTTGCATTCGCCTTTCGCAAGCCGTGACCGGGCTTGATCGGTAGGGCCGCGATCCCCACATCACAGAAGACATGTTGACCTCATCACCCCCCAAGGGCCAGGCCCGGTTCCAACGTCAGTTCCGGCTTCTCAGGCGTGAGAATCCGCGGATTGCGTGTGCCCTTGAACGGGTCAGCCACCGCCGGTGGCGCGTGCTGCGTCTGCCCATCGCGATCCTGCTGGTGATGGGCGGCATCTTCTCGATCCTGCCCATCCTCGGGCTGTGGATGCTTCCTGCGGGGCTGTTCCTGATGGCCATAGACATTCCGCCGCTTCAGCGACCGGTGGGCTGGCTTCTGGTGAAGATCCGCGTTCTGCTGCGCCGGACCGGCAAGATCAGGAAGAAGTCGTCGCAAGATTGAGTGCCTTGCGGCACATTCTTATCCTCCAGGCAGGGGGGGCGCTGCCCCCCTTACCCCCCCCGGAGTATTTCGGGAAAGATGACAGCAGGTGTCAGCCGTCCTGCCTGATCCGGGCATTTGCCGGGTCATAGGGGCTGTCCTCGACGATCTCGGCGTCCCACAACTCGCGCAGCATGCGGACCTTGAGCCGGGTGCCCGGCACCGCCAGATCGGGGCGGACATAGCCCATGCCGATGGATTTGCCGAAGGCCACCGAATACCCCCCCGAGGTGAGCCGGCCCACCCGGCTCTCGCCGTCATAAAGCGCCTCGCGGCCCCATGGGTCCGCATCCTGTGGCCCGTCGATCAGCAACGTCACGCATTTGGAGCGGATGCCAGTTTTCTCCATCGCGGCCTTGCCGTGGAAGTCTTTCGTCATGTCGACAAAGCGCGGCAGATCGGCCTCGAGCGGGGTCGCGTCCCGGCCCAGCTCGTTGCCGAAGGCGCGGTAGGATTTCTCCTGCCTGAGCCAGTTCTGCGCGCGGGCGCCGACAAGTTTCATCCCGTGCTTTTCGCCCGCCGACATGAGCTGATCCCAGAGATAATTCTGCATCTCGACGGGGTGGTGCAGTTCCCAGCCCAGCTCGCCCGTATAGGCCACGCGGATCGCGTTCACGGGGCACATGCCCAGCTCGATCCGGCAGGCCGAAAGCCAGGGGAAGCGTTTGTTCGACAGGGCCGTGTCGGGATCGGCATCCTTGATGATCTCGCGCAGGACATCGCGGGATTTCGGGCCCGCAATCGCGAAGACACCCCATTGGGTGGTGACGTCATGGGCCGAGATCCAGCCGAATTCGCCGCGCTTGTCCTCGATCGCCTTCATCAGGAAATCGCTGTCATACTCCGTCCAGGCGCCTGCGGAGACGAGGTAGTATCGATCCTCGGCGAGGCGCACGATGGTGTATTCCGTGCGCGTCGTGCCATGGGCGGTCAGCGCATAGGTCAAGTTGATGCGGCCGACGCGTGGCAGCCTGTTGCAGGTGAACCAGTCGAGGAAGGCCGTGGCACCGGGGCCTTCGACGATGTGCTTGGTAAAGGCCGTGGCATCGATCAGGCCCACGCCTTCGCGGATGGCCCGCGCCTCTTCGACCGCGTATTGCCACCAGCCGCCGCGCCGGAACGACCGGGCGTCGTGGTCGAAATCCTCGGGCGCATCGAGGGGGCCGTAATAGTTCGGCCGCTCCCAGCCGTTCACGCAGCCGAATTGCGCGCCCAGCGCCTTTTGCCGGTCATAGGCGGGTGCGGTGCGCAGCGGTCGGCAGGCGGGGCGTTCCTCGTCCGGGTGGTGGAGGATATAGACATGCTCATACGCCTCCTCGTTCTTGCGGGCAGCGTATTCGGTCGTCATCCAGCCTCCGAACCGGCGCGGATCGAGGGAGGCGATGTCGATCTCGGCCTCGCCCCCGACCATCAGGTCGGCAAGGTATTTGCCCGCGCCGCCCGCCGCCGTGATCCCGAAGGAGAACCCTTCGGCCAGCCACATGTTGCGCAGACCCGGCGCAGGGCCCAGAAGCGGGTTACCGTCTGGGGTGTAGCAGATGGGGCCGTTGTAATCATCCTTGAGGCCCACGGTTTCCGAACTGGGAATGCGGTGGATCATCGACATGTATTCCTCTTCGATCCGCTCCAGATCGAGGGGAAAGAGGTCGGCGCGGAAGCTGTCGGGCACGCCGTATTCGAACCGCGCGGGCGCGTTCCGTTCATAGGGGCCGAGGATCCAGCCGCCCCGTTCCTCGCGCACATACCATTTGGCATCCGCGTCGCGCAGAACGGGATGTTCGCCGTTCAGCTTGCGGAATTCGACCAGCGCCGGGTCGGGTTCGGTCACGATGAACTGGTGTTCGACCGGGATCGCGGGGCTCTTGATCCCCAGAAGCCGGGCGGTGCGCTGGGCGTGGTTGCCGGTGGCGGTGACTACATGTTCGGCCGCGATCACCATCTGTTCGTCCGAAGGAACGAGGTTGCCGCCCTTTTCCACCATCTTGGTGACGGTCACGTCCCAGTGATCGCCCCGCCAGTCGTAACCGTCGACCTGCCATTTCCGTTCGATCGCCACACCGCGCTGGCGCGCGCCCTTGGCCATGGCCATCGTCACGTCGGCGGGGTTTATGTAGCCGTCGGTCGGATGATAGATCGCGCCTTCCAGATCGTCGGTGCGCACCAGCGGCCAACGTTCCTTTATCTGGGCGGGGGTCATCCATTCGAAGGGCACGTCCACCGTCTCGGCCGTGGCGGCATAGACCATGTATTCGTCCATCCGGGCCTTCGACTGGGCCATGCGCAGGTTGCCCACCACATAAAAGCCCGCGTTCAGACCCGTCTCGTCCTCGAGCGTCTTGTAGAACTTGATGGAATAGTCGTGGATATGGGTCGTGGCATAGCTCATGTTGAAATAGGGCAAGAGGCCCGCCGCATGCCAGGTGGACCCGCTGGTCAACTCGTCCCGTTCCAGCAGCATCACATCGTCCCAGCCCGCGCGGGCCAGATGATAGGCGATCGACGTTCCGACGGCGCCGCCACCGACAACGAGCGCTTTGACTTGGGTTTTCATGGCCCGACTCTCTCCAGAAATGGTCTTGCCGCGCAATCTGGCGGATTCTCGGTCAGATAGCAGGAAAGAGCCGACAAGTGGCGGCTGGAATGCGACGTCGCCGGGGGCGTGTGCGAACTCGGTCCACCGTGGCGGGCCGGTGATCCGCCCCCGGAAGGGCGTCGCGCAGCGTGGCAAGGTCGATTGCCGACAGGACAGAAAGCGCATCCTCGGCGGTAGCGATTTCGACGGTTCCTTCCGGCACCATCATCGCGGCGGTGGCGATCAGCCCGATCCCCCGACGAACACGGGTCCGGCAAGGATACGCGTGACGCCGATCCCCGATGTTGACATCGGGAGGATCGCCGGGGTTTCCGGCAGGAGTTTGCTGAAACCGCGGTAAATCCGGGCAGCCGCCCGTCACAACATCGCGGGCACGACCAGATCGGGCGGGCGGTGGCCATCCTCGAAGGTCTTGATGTTGATCAGGACCTTTTCGCCCATCTCGGCCCGGCCCTCGACGGTGGCCGATCCCATATGTGGAAGAAGAACGCAATTGGGCAGCTCGCGCAGCCGGGGATTGATCTCGGTGCCGCGTTCGAACACGTCGAGCCCGGCGCCCGCCAATTCGCCCGCGCGCAGCATCCGGGTCAGCGCGTTCTCGTCGATCACCTCGCCCCGCGAGGTGTTCACGATCACGCCGGTCGGCTTCATCAGCTTCAGCCTGCGGGCATTCATCAGATGAAAGGTCGAGGGCGTGTGCGGGCAGTTGATCGACAACACGTCGATCCGGGCGACCATCTGGTCGAGGCTTTCCCAATAGGTGGCCTCGAGTTCGTCCTCGATCTCGGGGCGCAGGCGCTTGCGGTTGTGGTAGTGGATCTGCATCCCGAAGGCACGCGCGCGCCGCGCCAGCGCCTGCCCGATCCGGCCCATGCCGAGGATGCCCAGCCGCCGACCGGCCACGCGCCCGCCGAGCATCGCGGTGGGCGACCAACCCGTCCATTTGCCCGATTGCATCAGGGCCAGCCCTTCGGGGATACGCCGGATCACCGCCAGCAACAGGGCCATCGCCATGTCGGCGGTATCCTCGGTCAGCACCCCGGGCGTGTTCGACACCAGGATGCCGCGCTGCCGGGCGGTGGCCACGTCGATATGGTCGATCCCCGCCCCGTAATTGGCGATCAGCTTCAGTTTTTCGCCCGCTTGCGCCAGTAACGGCGCGTCGATCCGGTCGGTGATCGTGGGGACGATCACGTCGGCCTCCTGCATCGCAGCGGCGATCGCCTCGCGGGTCATGGGCGTGTCGTCCTCCCTTAGCCGGACATCGAACAATTCCTTCATCCGGGTCTCGACCGGTTCGGGCAACCGTCGCGTCACGACAACACTCAACCGTTTCGATGGCATGCCCGATGCTCCTTATCTTTTCGAGGACGCGTGTTGGTGGCAGGTTAGCGAACGAGACGCGAGGCACAAGAACATCGCGCGAATAAGGGGCAGTGACCTTTGACCGACATTCGGGGAATTCGGCTTGCAGCCGCCATGTTGATCGCCCTTGCGGGACTGGCCGGTCAGGCCGGGGCCGAGGTGCTGCGCCCGCAGGCGCGGCCCGACATCGTCGAGGCCCGCGCCCTGATCGGCCCTGCCCTGCCGCCCGCCGCAGGGCTGCCGGAGGCGGTTTCCGTCTCGATCGCCACGCCGGAGCCGGACCGGACAGCGCCCGCAGCCATACCCGCCAGCCTCGCACCGCCCGAGACCGGACCCGAGACCAACCTGCCGCTGCCGCGATTCGTGTCGCTGAAGACGGATGAAGGCAATGTCCGGCGCGGGCCGTCCCTGAGCCACCGCATCGACTGGGTCTTCGTGCGGCGGGGCATGCCGTTGCAGGTGACCGCCGAATACGGCCATTGGCGCCGTGTCGTCGACCGTGAGGGTGTCGGCGGCTGGGTGCATTATGCGCTGATCTCGGGCAACAGGACCGTCATCGTCGATCAGGACATGCTGCCCCTGCTGCGCCGCCCGGCCGAGGAGGCACCGGCCACGGCACGGCTTGAAGCCGGGGTGATCGCGCGGCTGGACGAATGCACCATCGACTGGTGCCGCATCGCGGCGGGCGGATTTCGGGGCTGGGTGCCCAAGACGGCGCTCTGGGGGGTCGACCCCGAAGAGACCCGCGACTGACCTGCACCGACCCGGCCTGCCGCAGGCAATGTCGCGCACGCGGCATCTTGCGGGATTGGATTTCCTGCCCGAAACGCCGATCATGAGCCTTCACCAGGAACGAACGGGCCGATGAGCACGAGACAATCCGAAAAAAGGCTCAATCTCAGCGCCGGGCTGTTGTCGGTATCGGTTGCGCTGATCCTCGTTCTGGCAAAGCTCTGGGCCTTTGCGGTGACAGGTTCGCTGTCGGTGGCTGCGACGCTGGCCGATAGCGGGCTTGACCTGATGATGTCGCTGGGCGGGCTGGCCGCCATCGCCTATGCGGCGAAACCGGCCGATGACGACCATGCCTTCGGCCATTCCTCGGCCGAGGATCTCGCGGCCCTTGGCCAGACGCTGTTCATCCTCGTCTCTTCCCTCGTGATCGGTGTGACCGCGATCCTGCGGCTGATCGACGGCACCACCCCCCTGCCCCGCGAAGAAGCGAAAGGCATGGCGGTGATCGTCTTTTCGATCCTGCTGACAGGCGCTCTGGTCTGGTGGCAAAGGCGTGTCGCCCGCCGCACCGGCAACCGGGTCGTGCAGGCCGACAGCCTGCATTACATCGGCGATCTGATCCCCAATCTGGGTGCGCTGTTCGCGCTCTGGGCCTCGGCGACGTTCGGCTTTGGCCAGATCGACAGCATCGTGGCGCTGGGGGCCGCGCTATTCCTGGCCGCGGGCGCGCTGAGGATCGGCAAGGGCGCGTGGGACGCGCTGATGGACCGGCAGGCCGACCCCGAAACCATCGCCAGCATCGAACGGATCGCCGCCGATTTCCCGGGCGTCAAGGGCTATCACGACCTCAAGACCCGGCAATCGGGCAGCACCATCTTCGTGAACCTGCATATCGAACTGGACGGCAAGCAAAGCCTCGACGACGCCCATGCCATCGGCGCGGCTCTGCGGCGCAAGATCATTCACCACCACCCCAGGGCGGATGTCCTGATCCACAAGGATCCCGTCGGCGTCGCGCCGCATCCCGATGATGTCACCAAGACACACCCGCCCGGGGTTTGATCACACCGTGACCAGCCCCCGCCCTTTCAGAAGCGGCTCCACACCCGGCATCCGGCCCCGAAAGGCGGTGTAGAGCTCGGCCGCGTCGACCGACCCGCCCGAGGACAGCACCGTCTCTTCCAGACGGCGGGCCAGCGCGGGATCGAAGGGATCGCCCGCCTCCTCGAAGGCGGCGAAGGCGTCCGCATCCATGACCTCGGACCACATGTAGCTGTAGTAGCCGCTGGAATAGCCGTCGCCCGCGAAGACATGGGCGAAATGCGGGGTCGCATGGCGCATCCCGATCGCACGCGGCATGCTTAGCCCTTCCAGCACCTCGGCCTGTCTCTGCATCGGATCGGCCGGCGCGGGGCCATCGTGGAATTCGAGATCGACAAGGGCCGAGGCCACGTATTCCACCGTCTGGAACCCCATGTCGAAGGTCGCGGCCGCCAGCATCCGGTCCAGCATGTCCTGCGGCATCGGTTCGCCCGTTTCCGCATGGGTCGCGAATTCGCGCAGGACCTCCGGCACTTCGAGCCAGTGTTCGTAGAGCTGGCTGGGCAGTTCCACGAAATCGCGCGCGACGGAGGTGCCGGAGATCGACTCGCAGGTCACATCCGACAGCATCTGGTGCAGCGCGTGGCCGAATTCGTGAAACAGCGTGCGCGCATCGTCATAGGACAGAAGCGCAGGCTCCCCCTCGGGGGGCTTGGCAAAGTTGCAGACGTTCACGACAAGCGGGCGCACCTCTCCCTCCAGCCGCTGCTGGCTGCGCATGGCCGAACACCACGCGCCGGAGCGTTTGGAGCCACGGGCGAAATAATCGGCGATGAAGACGGCCATGTGCCGGCCGTCGCGCGTCACCTCCCACATGCGGACATCCGCGTGATAGCGGGGCGCGTCGGTGATCTCGGTGAAGTCCAGCCCGAACAGGCGGGTCGCGCAGGCAAAGGCCGCCTCGACCATCCGGTCGAGTTGCAGGTAGGGCTTCAGCGCGGTTTCATCGAGATCATGTTCCGCCTGCCGCCGCTTTTCCGCGTAATAGCGCCAGTCCCAAGGCTCGAGCGGGCCTGCCTCGCCATCGGCATGGAGCATCTGTTCGAGGATCTTCGCATCCGCCTCTGCCGACGCGCGCGCGGGCGTCCAGACCTGCATCAGAAGGTCGCGCACTGCATCGGGCGTGCCCGCCATCTCGGTCTCGAGCTTATAGTCGGCGAAGGTGTCGTATCCCAGAAGCCGGGCCCGTTCCTCACGCAGGGCCAGCGTTTCGGCGGCAATGGCGCGGTTGTCGGTCTCTCCTCCGCCGGCGCCGCGCGCGGCCCAGGCCTCGTAGGCCAGGCGGCGCAGGTCGCGGCGTGGCGAGAATTGCAGAAACGGCACGATGAGCGAGCGTGACAACGTCACGACCGGGCCGCCCGCCCCCCTCTCCTGCCCCGCGGCGCGGGCGGCGGAAACGACGAAACCGGGCAGACCGACCAGATCGGCCTCGGAGAGCCGCATCTCCCAGGCCTTTTCATCGGCCAGCAGGTTCTGGGTGAAGCTGGTTCCCAGCACGGCCAGGCGGCTTTTCACCTCTTTCAGACGAGCGGCCTCGGCCCCGTCAAGCTGCGCACCCGACCGCACGAAACCCCGGCGCGTCAGCATCAGCACACGCGCCTGTTCGGGGTCCAGATCCAGCGTCTCGCGCGCCTGCCAAAGCGTCTCAATCCGCTCGAACAGCGCCCTGTTCGACGTGATTTCCGACCCGTAGGCAGAGAGTTTGGGCGCAAAATCGCGCTGCAGCGCCTGCCGGGCATCGTTGCTGTCGGCGCCTGCCAGCGCAAAGAACGCGCCCAGCACCTGACCCAGCCTTGTATCGGCCCTCTCGAGCGCCTCGATCGTGTTGGCGAATGTGGGCGGTTCGGCGTCTTGCGCGATGGCCGCGATGGCGGCGCGGGCCTCGTCCAGTGCCGCGTCGACGGCGGGGCCGAAATCCTCGTCCGTGATCCGGTCGAAGGGCGGGATCCCGAAGGGCGTTGTCCAGTCTTCCAGAAGCGGGTTCATCATCGCGGGGTCTCCTTTGCGATCGCAACCTAGGCCCCGCCCCGGCCAAGGGAAAGGGGCATCGCCGTCAGGCGGGATCGGCCTGCCCGCAAACCGGGCAATCCTGCCGCTTCGAGATCCGGATGATGCGGGTTTCGGCATAAAGCGCGTCATAGATCATCAGGCGGCCGCGCAGCCCCTCGCCCGCGCCGGTGACGGCCTTGATGGCCTCGACCGCCATCATCGAGCCAACGACACCAGGCAAAGGCCCCAGGACGCCCGCCTCGGCACAGCTGGGCACCAGTGCGGGGTCGGGCGCCTCGGGAAAGATGCATTCATAGCAGGGTGTGCCCGTGGCCGGGTCATAGACGCTGATCTGCCCCTCCCACTGGGTCAGCGCGGCGGCGATCAGCGGCTTGCCCAAGCCCGCCGCCACCCGGTTGACAAGATAGCGGGTGGCGAAATTGTCCGACCCGTCGAGGATCAGGTCATGGCCGTCGAACAGGTCGCGCGCGATCTCCTCGGTCAGGCGGCGGTTATAGGGGCGCACCTCGACAAAGGGGTTCTGCGCGCGGATCGCATCGGCGGCGGAAAAGACCTTGGAGTCACCGATTCGGGCATCGAGATGGATCACCTGCCGGGCGAGGTTCGAGCTGTCGACGACATCATCGTCGATCACCCCGATCGTGCCGACGCCCGCACCAGCCAGATATTGCAGGACGGGAGAGCCGAGGCCCCCCGCACCGATCACCAGAACCTTCGCATCGCGCAGCGCCTTCTGCCCCGGGCCGCCGATCTCGCGCAGGACGATCTGCCGGGCATAACGCGACAGCTCGGCCGCGCCGAAGGTGCCGGCTTGTGGGGCGGAGTCGTCGGGGGCGGGGCGGGCGCGGCGGCGCAGCCAGATCAGCCCGCGCCGATACAGCCAGACCGCCCCCGCGAAGCCCAGGATCAGAAGCCAGAGCCGGGGGTCGGAGCCGGTCGCCTCGCGCAGCGGGTGGCCCTGCGGCAGGATCACCTGGATGATCATGACGCCTGTCATCAGAAGACCGATCATGATCAGCCGCGCCCGGACCGGCGCGCCCATGATCCAGCCGATCCCCCAAAGGGCGGCGGCCATCACCCCCACGAGGATCATGCGCCCCGCTCCATCATGCGCCCCGCCCCGTCGAGCCGAAGCCGCCCGCCCCGCGCTCCGTCTGGTCAAGCCCGTCCGTCTCGACGAACCCGGCCCGCAGGACGGGCGCGAGCACGATCTGCGCGATGCGTTCGCCATGGGCGACGGTGAAAGGCTCGGAGCCGAGGTTGATCATGATCACACCGACCTCGCCACGATAATCGCTGTCGATCGTGCCCGGCGCATTCACGAGCGTCACCCCGTGTTTCAGGGCAAGCCCGGATCTCGGGCGCACCTGCACCTCGTGACCGGGCGGGATCGCCATGCACAGGCCCGTCGGAACCAGTGCCCGCGCCATCGGCGGCAGCACAAGACCCGCCTCGCGCAGTTCGGGGGCAAGGTTCGCGCGCAGATCGGCGCCGGCGGCGCCGAGGCTCTGGTAATCGGGCAAGGGGATGTCGAGATCGGCGCCCGTGCTCCTGCAGATCGGGATCAGGGTCATCTCAGTTCAGTGCCCCGGCGATCCGATCCGCAATCTTGCGCGCGACCTCGTCCTTGCTCATCCGGGGCCAGCTTTCGGCGCCGCTTTCGTCGATGATCGTGACAGCATTCTCGGACCCGCCCATGATGCCGGTGGCGGGCGAGACGTCGTTGGCGATGATCCAGTCGCATCCCTTGCGGGCGCGTTTCGCACTGGCGTGTTCGACCACCTTCTCCGTCTCGGCCGCAAAGCCCACGACAAGGCCGGGACGCCCTTTGCCCTGCTGCGACACGGTCGCGAGGATATCAGGGTTCTCGAGGAATTTCAGGCTCGGCGGGCCCGCCGCGGTCTTCTTGATCTTCTGATCCGCCGCGCCATCCACGCGCCAATCGGCCACCGCCGCCGCGAAGACGGCCGCATCGGCCGGATGAGCGGCCATCACCGCCTCGAGCATCTGTTGCGCGGTCTGCACCTGCACGACCTCGACGCCCCCGGGCGGCGGCACCTCCGCGGGCCCGGTCACGAAGACGACCTCGGCGCCCAGCGCGGCAAGCGCCCGCGCGACCGCGGTGCCCTGCGCGCCCGACGACCGGTTCGCGATATAGCGGACCGGGTCGATGGGTTCATGGGTCGGCCCGGATGTGACGATGATCCGCCTGTCCCGCAGCGGCCCGTCCGTCAGCGCCGCGCCGATCGCCGCGACGATCTCCAGCGGCTCGGCCATGCGGCCGGGGCCAAATTCACCGCAAGCCATGTCACCCTCATTGGGGCCAATCGTCAGGATGCCGTCGCCGCGCAGCGTCGCGAGGTTGCGCCGTGTCGCCGGATGATCCCACATGCGCACGTTCATCGCGGGCGCGATCAGCACCCGCTTGTCCGTCGCCAGCAGGAGCGTCGAGGCCAGATCATCGGCATGGCCGCCGGCCATCTTGGCCATCAGGTCGGCCGTGGCGGGCGCTACGACGACAAGGTCGGCGGCACGCGACAATTCGATATGGCCCATCTCCGCCTCGTCGGTCAGGTCGAAGAGGTCGGTATAGACCTTCTGGCCGCACACGGCCGACAGGCTCAGCGGTGTCACGAATTGCGATCCGGCCCGGGTCAGCACGGGTGTGACCTCTGCCCCGCGTTCACGCAGCCGCCGCACAAGGTCAAGCGACTTGAACGCAGCGATCCCGCCGCCCACGATCAGCAGTATTCTCTTGCCGGAAAGCATCACCGCCTCGCCCTTGATCCGGCGCTGACCCTAGGCAGTTTGCCGGGCAAGGGCAATCTCGCCCGGCATGCGTTCAATTCAGGAAATTGAGGACTTCGCTCGATTGCCCTTCAAGGTTCTTGCGCATCTTGCCGAAGGCCGCAGCCTCCAGCTGGCGCACCCGCTCCTTCGACAGACCCAGCTCGTTGCCGAGGCTTTCCAGCGTGCGCGGCTCTTCGCGCAGCTTGCGCTCCTGCACGATGAACCTTTCGCGCTCGTTCAAAGCAGAGAGCGCATGCAAGAGCCATTCACGCAGCGTCGCGTTGTCATGATCGATCTCGACGGTCTCGGCGGCCTGCTGGCTGTCATCCTCGAGCGCCTCGATCCATTCGCGGCCCTCATCCTCGGTCGATTGCGTGGCGTTGAGCGAGAAATCCGACCCCGACAGGCGGCCCTGCATCATCTCGACATCATGTTCGGGCACGCCCAGCTCTTCGGCGATCAGGCGGCGCATCTCGTGGCTTTCGACCGTGCGGCCCTCGGCCGAGGCTTCCCTCTCGATCCGGGCCTGAACCCGGCGCATGTTGAAGAACAGCGATTTCTGAGACGAGGTGGACCCAGTCCGCACCATCGACCAGTTGCGCATCACATAATCCTGGATCGACGCCTTGATCCACCAGACCGCATAGGTCGAGAACCGGACACCGCGATCGGGATCGAACTTGTCGGCGGCCTTCATCAGGCCAAGCGACGCCTCCTGGATGAGGTCGTTCATCGGCGCGCCGTAGCGGCGGAACTTGGACGCCATCGAAATCGCAAGCCGCATATAGGCGGTGATCAGCCGGTGAAGGGCCGCCTCGTCGCGTTCGTCGCGCCAGGCATAGGCCAGCCTCAGCTCCGTTTCCGCATCGAGAAGTTCGGCGCGCATCGCCTTGCGCGACATTGTCTGATCTGAAACACCGTCGAGTGCCATTTGCTTCCCCCTGATGTCTGGGCCCGCGATCCGGGCGTTTGTGTTGTATACGGGGAACAAGTGAAAACGGATCACACGCGGATGGGGCCAGTGCCGGGAAACACGCTGATACTTGTCTTGGGCGGCGCCAGTTCGGGGAAATCCGCCTATGCCGAAAACCTGCTGCTGGGCATGGCCCGGCGGCCCTCCTATATCGCGACCGCGCAGGCCTTCGATGCCGAGATGGCCGACAAGATCGCCCGCCACAGGGCCGCCCGGGGCCCGGGCTGGAACACGATCGAGGCGCCGACCGATCTGGCCGGCGCGATGGCCGCGGCAGAAGGCGCCGACGGCATCCTGATCGATTGTGCGACACTTTGGCTCAGCAATCTGATGCTGGCCGAAGCCCGGATCGAGGAGGAGGAGGCACGCGCCTTCGCCGCGCTCGACCGGCGCGTCTGCCCCGTGGTGGTGGTGTCGAACGAGGTGGGGCAAGGCGTGGTGCCGGACACGTCGATGGGCCGGCGGTTCCGCAACATCCAGGGCGGGTTCAACCAGCGCATGGCGCAACGGGCGGATCGGGTCGTGGCGGTGATGGCCGGTCTGCCGCTTGCGCTGAAGGGCGATCTGCCTTGACCCGGCTGTGGCTTGTCCGGCACGCGCCCACCCATGTGAAGGCGATGGTGGGCTGGTCGGACGTGCCGGCCGACACCTCGAACGGGGAGGCCTTTGCCCGGCTGGCCGCCCATCTGCCGAAGGCACCTGTCGTGACATCGGGGCTGTTGCGCGCGCGACAGACGGCCGAGGCCCTCGCGCTGCGCGGACCGGGTCTTCCCGACGAGCCCGACCTGCGCGAGATCCATTTCGGCGACTGGGAGTTGAAGGCCTTTGACGAGGTGTCAGCCACCGCCCCCGATCACATCCGCGCCTTCTGGGATCAGCCGGGCGATATCGCGCCGCCCCGGGGCGAAAGCTGGAACGCCTTTGCAAGACGGGTCGACGCCGCCGCCGACAGGCTGGTCGCGGCGGGCCATCCGGACCTGATCGTGATCTGCCATTTCGGGGTGATCCTGCGACTGATCGAACGCGCGCTTGGCATTCCGACGATCGAGGCCTTTTCCCACAGGATCGACAACCTGTCCGTGACCGAGATCGCGACCTCGCCCACAGGCTGGACGGCCCTGCGTATCAATCACGTTCCGTGATGGGGCGCCTCACGAAGCATCGTTTTTCAAGGGCGCCGCGGCGCCATAGCGTCGCGCCATGACATACACACTTCTGATCGGCCAACGGCTGTATTCCTCCTGGTCCCTGCGCGGATGGCTGGCATTCGAGGCCTTCGACATTGCCTGCCGGGTCGAGACGGTCGAGATCTATTCGGACGGCTTTGCCGATCGCGTCGCGGGTTTTGCGGGCGGTCCGGGCGTGCCTGCAGCGCTGACACCCCAAGGCGGGCGGCTGACGGACTCGCTGGCCATCGCCTGGCACCTGGCCGAGGCGTTTCCCGAGCGCGACCTCCTGCCCCGCGATCCGATACCGCGCGCCATGGCCCAAAGCATGATCGCCGAAATGCATTCGGGCTTTGCCGCGTTGCGCCGCACCTGCCCGATGGACCTGTCCCGGGCTTGGATCGGGTTTGCGCCCGACGCCGATGTCCGCGCCGATCTCGACCGGATCGAGACGCTTTGGCCCCGCGCGCTCGACCTGTCGGGCGGGCCGTTCCTGTTCGGGGATTATACCCTTGCCGACGCCTTCTTCGCACCTGTTGCCGCGCGGATCGCGGGGTTCGGGATCGAGATGTCGCCCGTCTCGCAATCGCTGGTCTCGGCGCATCTGAACCACGGCGCGTTCCGCCGCTGGCGGGCGCTTGGCATGGCCGAGAACCGGCGGCTGAGTGTCTATGACCAGCCCTTCGAGGCGGGGCCTTTCCCGGCACCGGACCCGATCCCGGCCCGCGTGGTTGCCAAGGGCCCATCGGTGAATGCCGCCTGCCCCTATTCAGGCAGGCCGGTTAAACATTTTCTTGAGATCGGGGGCAGGGTCTGGGGCTTCTGCAACCCGCTCTGCCGCGACAAGACGCTGGCGGACCCCGCGGCCTGGCCCGCCTTTGCCCGGATGGCCGGGCTGGAGACCGGTTAATCTTTTCCGACTGCTGTTAACCCTTTTGTTAACCCTTTGCTAACCCTGCGGGCGATAGACCGGGCCAGGGGTCAACGGAGAGGGCGATGGGGTCGCAATCCTACACCGTCGCGTTCGAGGGCGTCGAGGCGCGCATCGTCGAGGTTCAATGCGCCATCAGCCCCGGTATTCCCGCTTTTTCGATCGTGGGGCTGCCCGACAAGGCCGTCTCCGAGGCCCGCGAACGGGTGAAGGCCGCGCTGAATGCGCTGGCGATCGCCCTGCCGTCCAAGCGGATCACGATCAACCTTGCCCCCGCCGACATGCCGAAAGAGGGGTCGCATTTCGATCTGCCCATCGCGCTGGCGCTGCTGGCAGCGCTGGATATCGTCCCCCATGAAGAGGCCGCGCGCACGGTCGCGCTGGGAGAACTGTCTCTCGACGGCACGATCCAGCCGGTTCTGGGTGCCCTGCCCGCCGCCATGGCCGCCGCGGAGGAAGACCGGATGCTCCTGTGTCCGCGCGCCTGTGGCGGCGAGGCCGCCTGGGTCGGCGCGGCCGAGGTTATCGGCGCGGGCAGCCTGTCGGAGGTGATCCGTCATTTCACCGGCGCACAGATCATCGCGCCCGCCGAGCCGGGCGAGGTCACCGCCGACCCCGGCGCACGCGACCTGCGCGACGTGAAGGGGCAGGAACGGGCCAAACGCGCGCTGGAAATCGCGGCGGCCGGACGGCATCACATTATGATGGTGGGCTCTCCGGGATCGGGCAAATCCATGCTGGCCGCCCGGCTGCCCGGGCTTCTGCCGGAACTGTCTCCGGCCGAGGCGCTGGAAACCTCGATGATCCATTCGCTGTCGGGCCTGATCGAGGATGGCGGGATCAGCCGGCTGCGCCCGTTTCGCGAACCCCATCATACGGCGTCGATGGCCGCGATCGTCGGCGGAGGCCGGGGCGCGAAGCCGGGAGAGATTTCGCTGGCCCATAACGGCGTGCTGTTTCTCGACGAATTGCCCGAATTTTCGCGCACCGTGCTGGAAACCCTGCGCCAGCCCATCGAGACGGGCGAGGTGATGGTGGCACGGGCCAATGCCCATATCCGCTATCCCTGCCGGTTCATGCTCATCGCGGCGGCCAATCCCTGCCGCTGCGGCTATCTGGCCGATCCGTCCCGGGCCTGTGCGCGCGTCCCGCATTGCGGAGAGGATTACCTGGGCCGCATCTCTGGCCCCCTGATGGACCGGATCGACCTGCGCGTCGACGTGCCGCCCGTTTCCTTCGCCGATCTCGATCTGCCGGCCTCGGGTGACAGCTCCGCCACCGTCGCCGCCCGCGTGGCTGCTGCCCGGGCCCGCCAGACCGAACGCTATGGCGAGATGGGGCGCGTCCGGCTGAACTGCGACGCGGAAGGCGCAGGTCTCGAAGAGGTGGCCCGCCCCGATGCGGAGGGACGCGCGCTTCTGACCCGCGCGGCAGACCGGTTCGGCCTCACGGCGCGCGGGTATCACCGGGTGCTGCGGGTGGCCCGCACCATCGCCGACCTGGACCAGAGCGAGGCCGTCCATCGCCCCCATATCGCCGAGGCGATCAGCTATCGCGTGACCGGCGAATAGGCCGCCTCAGCCCCGGGCGACACGGCCCTCGATCGCCTGCCAGATCCTTTCGGCCACGTTGATGCCGTCGAACCGCTCAAGCTCCTGGATACCCGTGGGTGAGGTGACGTTGATTTCGGTCAGCCATTGGCCGATCACGTCGATGCCCACGAAGACCTGTCCCTTTTCGCGCAGAAGCGGGCCGATCCGGTCGCAGATCTCGCGGTCCCGGTCGCTGAGCGCGATCTTTTCGGGGCGCCCGCCCACATGCATGTTCGACCGGGTCTCGCCCATCGCCGGCACGCGGTTGATCGCGCCCACCGGCTCCCCGTCGACAAGGATCACGCGCTTGTCGCCCGCCGAGACGTCGGGCAGGAATTTCTGCACGATCAGCGGTTCGCGGTTGATGCCCGAGAACAGCTCGTGCAGCGAGGCAAGGTTGCCGTCGGAATGGGCCAGCTTGAACACCCCCGCGCCGCCATTGCCGTAAAGCGGTTTGAGGATGATGTCGCCGTGGCGGTCGCGAAACGCGCGCAGCGTGGCCAGATTGCGGGCGATCGCGGTGGGGGGCGTCAGGTCCGGGAAATCGAGAACCAGCAGCTTTTCGGGGTAGTTGCGCACCCAGAACGGATCGTTGACCACCAGCGTCTTGCCCCGCAGCCGGTCAAGCAGGTGTGTCGTCGTGATGTAGCCCATGTCGAAGGGCGGGTCCTGGCGCAGCCAGACCACGTCGAAATCGGCCAGATCGACCTCGGTCTCGGGGCCGAGGACGGCGTGATCGCCCTTCACGCGCCGCACCTCGAGCGGCCAGCCCCGGGCCATGATCCGGCCCTCGACGTAGGCAAGCCTGTCAGGCGTGTAATAGAACAGGGAATGCCCGCGGGCCTGTGCCTCTTCGGCGATGCGGAACGTGCTGTCGGCGTCGATGTCGATCGGGCCGATCGGGTCCATCTGGATGGCAACGGAAAGCGGCATGAAGGTTCCCTTCTGGGCAGGTCTGTTGCCGCCCTAGATGGCCCAAGGCCCGGCGCGTTGCAATCCTGACCCGAAGACGAGGGGTTTCAGTCGTGGCCGATCGCATTCTCGAGGATGCGCACCTCGCCCGACTGGTTTACCAGCGCGATGTCGATGCGCATGGGCGTCAGTTCACCCAAAGGCTCCCCTCCCGCGAATTCGGCGGCGGCATCCAGGATGCGCGCGGCCTGCCGAGGCGTCAGGTGCAGCGCTGCGCCGTCGAAGGACCGGCTTTTCTTGACCTCGACAAAGACGAGGCCTGTCCCGACCTGCACGATCAGGTCGATCTCTCCGCCCCGGCCGCGCCATCGCCGCGCCCGAAGATGCAGGCCACGGCGCGCATAGTCGCGTTCGACGATTTCCTCGGCGGCAAGGCCCGCCCGGTATCCGGTGCGGCCCCTGTCGCGGCGGGCGGTCTGGATCGTGACGGCATCTGTCCTCATGCGCCAAACATTGGCCGGCCGAGGTGAAGACAAGGTTAATCCTTCTTCGAAAGCTCGAGCGCCATCTGGTAGACATCGCGCCTCGGCACACCGAACGCACCGGCCACCGCATTGGCCGCATCCTTGACCCGCATCGTGCGCAGCGCGTCTTCAAGCGCCGCCCGCAGGTCCGTCTCGTCGGTCGCCTCGGTCTCTCCCTTGCCAAGGACGATGACATATTCGCCACGGGTCTGACCGGCCGAAATCCGTTCTGCAAGATCCCCGATCGGGCCACGGATCACTTCTTCGAACTTCTTGGTCAGTTCGCGGCAGATCGCGGCGGGCCTGTCCGGGCCAAGGATATCGGCCATCCGTGCCGCCGTCTCGGCAACCCGGTGGGGGGATTCGTAGATGACAAGCGTCATCGGCAGATCGCGCAGGTCCGTGATCTCGCGGTCACGCTGGCCGGACTGGGAGGACAGGAACCCGATGAAGGCGAACCGGTCGGTCGGAAGCCCCGCGACGGCAAGCGCGGCCAACACCGCCGAGGCCCCGGGCGCGGCCCGGACCTCAAGCCCCGCCGCGATCACCGATCGGGCCAGAGCATAGCCCGGATCGGCCACCAGCGGCGTGCCGGCCTCGGACACATAGGCCACCGATTGCCCTTGCATGATGCGCGAAACAAGGTCCTCGCGCACCGAGGGCGCGGAATGGTCATGATAGGCCACGAAGCGGCGCCCCTTGACCGCGACGCCGTGAATTTCCATCAGTTTCCGCGCCGTTCGGGTATCTTCCGCCGCGATGACATCGGCGCCGGCCAGCACATCCAGCCCTCGCAATGTGATATCCCGCGCCGAGCCGATCGGCGTGGAAACGAGGTGCAGACCGGCGGAAACAAGCTTGGTTTCTGGAATCATATCTGGACCCGGGCGGCCTCCCGTTTATGATACGGATGTTGTGAACGGGCGCTTCATTGCCCGGTGGCGGGACAACAACGCGCCCGCTGCGTCACCAAAGGGGAGTGAATGTCCATGTTTGCCCGATTGATTGGCCGCCGCAAGGCCACGGCAAGACTTTTGGCCGTTTTGTCGCTGGCGTGGATCAGCGCCTGCGCGCCCGTCCCGATTGCGGGAACAGGCGGAAATGACGGCCCCCGAATCGACCCGGGCGACCCGGTTCAGGTCGCGCTGATGGTTCCGGGCGGCACCGGCGACACCACGAACGATTTCCTTGCCCAGACGCTCGAGAATGCGGCGCGGCTTGCGATATCGGACCTCGAAGGCGTGCAGATCGACCTTCGGGTCTACAATACCGGCCGCGATCCGGACGAGGCGGCGAACGTCGCCCGGCTGGCCCAGTCCGAAGGCGCGCAGATATTTCTTGGCCCCCTGTTCGCGGATGCCGCCAACGCCGCGGGCATTGCGGTTGCGGATTCGGGCATCAACGTGCTGGCCTTCTCGAACAACCCCACCATCGCGGGGGGCAACGTCTTCATCCTTGGCCCCACATTCCGCAACACCGCCGCCCGGCTGGTCCGCTATGGCCGGGGCGAGGGGATCGACAGCTACATGATCGCCCATGGCGACGACCTTCAGGGCAATATCGGCCGCGATTCGATCACGGCCGCGATCAACCAGGCCGGCGCCACGCTGGCCGGTGTCGAAAGCTATCCGCTCAGCCAGGACGGCATCCTGGAGCAGGCCAGTTCGATCGCCGCCTCGGCCAATGAGTCCGGCGCGGACGCGATCTTCCTGACCGCGGGCGTCAATTCGGACCTGCCGATCCTTGCCACGGCGCTGCCCGAGGCGGGGCTCGACCCCGAGGTCGTGCAATATGTGGGCGTGACCCGCTGGGATGTCACGCCACAGGCGCTGTCGTTGCCCGGGCTTCAGGGCGGGCTTTTCGCCCTTCCCGACAGGAACATGGCCGCCAATTTCGAGGCGCGTTACAACCAGGCCTTCGGCGAGGCGCCGCATCCGCTCGCCGGTCTCGCCTATGACGGGATCGCGGCCATCGGCGCACTGGTGGCGCAAGGAGACGCGAATGCCCTGACGCGCGCGGCCCTGACCCAGGGACAGGGCTTCCAGGGCACGAACGGGATTTTCAGGCTTTTGCCCGACGGTACCAACGAACGCGGCCTTGCCGTCGCCACGATCCAGAACAACCAGGTGGTCATACTTGATGCAGCCCCTCGAAGCTTCGGCGGCGCCGGTTTCTGAATCCGGCCCATCGGGCGAACCGACCTTCGGCGCAGCGCCGGGCAGCCTTGTCTGTCCGGCGCATGACATTTTCGATGCCCCCGCCATCGCGGACGAGATTGCCGCCGCGATCGGCGATACTCCGGATGCGGCCGAGATCCGCCGGGCGGTCGTCGCGATCGTGTCGCGGGCGCGCAAGGCCGGCATGGCCGCCATCGCCGACGCCTTTTCCGCCGACCCCACGGCGTCGCGGCGGGCGACGAATTCCTATTGCTGGCTGACCGACCGCATCGTCGAGATCGTCTTCGACTGCGCGACGACCCGGCTGCATCCGAACCACAACCCGACGCGGGGCGAACGTCTTGCCCTGGTCGCGGTCGGCGGCTACGGGCGGGGCGAAATGGCGCCTTTCTCGGATGTCGACCTGCTGTTCCTGACCCCCTACAAGGTGACACCCTGGGCCGAAAGCGTCGTGGAATCGATGCTTTACATGCTGTGGGACCTGCGCCTGAAAGTGGGCCACGCGACCCGGACGGTGAAGGATTGCCTGCGCCTCGCGGGCGAGGATTACACAATCCGCACCAGCCTTGTGGAATACCGGTATCTCTTGGGCGACAAGGCCCTTGCCGGGGAACTGAAGGACAGGCTGCGCAAGGATCTGTTCGCCTCCTCGGCCAGCGATTTCATCGAGGCCAAGCTGGCCGAACGGGCCGAACGGCACCGCAAGCAGGGCGGACAGCGCTATGTGGTGGAGCCCAATGTCAAGGAAGGCAAGGGCGGCCTGCGCGATCTGCAATCGCTCTACTGGATCGCGAAATACATCTACGCCGTCGAGAGCGCGGCCGAACTTGTGGACCAGAGGGTGTTTCGCCCCGACGAGTACGACACGTTCCGCGAGGCCGAGGATTTCCTGTGGGCCGTCCGCTGTCATCTGCACCTGCTCACGGGGCGAGCCACGGATCAGCTGACCTTCGATCTTCAGGTCGAGGTGGCGGGCCGCATGGGCTATGTCGACAGTGCCGGGCGCCGCGCGGTCGAGCATTTCATGCAGGATTACTTCCGACATGCGACCCGGGTGGGGGAACTGACGCGCATCTTCCTAACCGCGCTGGAGGCCAATCACACCAAGTCCGAGCCGATGCTGACCCGGCTTTTCACCCGCCGCAAGAAGGCCAAGCCGCCTTACGCGATCAAGCAGAACAGGATCACGGTCGAGGACGAGGAGGCCTTTCTGTCGGACCCGCTGAACCTGTTGCGCCTGTTCGAGGAGGCGCTGCGCACGGGCACCCTGATCCACCCCGACGCGATGCGCCTTCTGTCGGCGAACCTCCACCTTATCACGCCCGAGATGCAGAACGACCCGGAGGCCAACAAGATCTTCCTCGGGTTGCTGCTCAAGCATGGCAACCCAGAACGCGCGCTCAGGCGGATGAACGAGCTGGGCATCCTGCCCGCCTTCATCCCCGATTTCGCGCCCATCGTGGCGATGGTGCAATACAACATGTATCATTCCTACACGGTGGATGAGCACACCATCCAGTGCATCTCGAACCTCAGCCAGATCGAGCGTGAGGAACTGGTCGAGGAACTGCCCGTCGCAAGCGGCATCCTGCGGGCCGGGATCAATCGTCGCGTGCTCTACATCGCGCTCCTTCTGCATGACATCGGCAAGGGTCGGCCCGAGGACCATTCGGTCGTGGGCGCGCGGATCGCCCGCAGGCTTGGCCCCCGCTTCGGGCTGAACAAGAAGGAATGCGAAACCGTCGAATGGCTGATCCGCTATCACCTGCTAATGTCGGACATAGCCCAGAAACGCGACATCGCCGAGCCGCGCACGGTGCGCGATTTCGCCAAGGCGGTGAAGACGCGCGAACGGCTCGACCTTCTGACGGTGCTCACGGTCTGCGACATCCGCGGCGTCGGCCCCAACGTCTGGAACAACTGGAAGGCGGCGCTGCTGCGCGCACTTCACCGCGCAACGGTCAATGCGCTGGAAAACGGGCTTGAGGACATCAACCGCGAGGCCCGCGAGACCGAGGCGAAGAAGGCCCTGCGCGACACCCTGGAAGACTGGGATCCCAAGGATCTGCGGCAGGAGACCGGGCGCCATTACGGCCCCTACTGGCAGGGTCTGCCGCTTGACGCCCATGTGATCTTTGCCGGACTTCTCAACGGCATCAGCGACAACGAGGTCAGGATCGACCTCAAGCTCGATCCCGATCGCGATGCGACGCGGGCCTGCTTTGCGATGGCCGATCATCCCGGCCTGTTCAGCCGCCTGACGGGCGCGCTTGCGCTGGTGGGGGCCAACATCGTCGATGCGCGCACCTACACGTCAAAAGACGGCTTCGCGACGGCGATCTTCTGGATTCAGGATGCCGATGGCGCCCCGTTCGAGGAATCGCGCCTGCCGCGCCTGCGCAAGATGATCGAACGCATCCTCGCCGGCGAAGTCATCGCCAAGGAGGCGCTGAAGGATCGCGACAAGATCAAGAAACGCGAACGGGCCTTCCAGGTGCCCACCTCGATCACCTTCGACAATGACGGGTCGGAAATCTACACCATCATCGAGGTCGACACCCGCGACAGGCCGGGCCTTCTCTATGACCTGACGCGGACCCTTGCGGATGCCCATGTCAACATCGCCTCGGCCGTGATCGCGACCTATGGCGAACAGGTTGTCGATACCTTCTATGTCAAGGACATGTTCGGACTGAAGTATCACTCGGACAACAAGCGGAAATCGCTTGAGCGCAAGTTGCGGGACGCCATCTCGAGCGGATCGCAGCGCGCCCGGGAATAGAGGCGCGCCGCGCCTCAGCGCGGCAGCGTCACGTCCACCAGAACCGGGTAGTGGTCAGTGGGCCATTCGTCGCGAAACGGGCGGCGCAGCACGGCGGGCGGGCCGGCAAAGGCAAGGGGCGGCGTGGCGCCCACATGGTCGATCGCGCCGAACAGGTTGATCCCGCGGTCGAAATGATAGGTCGCGCCATCGACGGGCGCGAATTCCAGACCGGCCCGGCCCAGTATCTCCTGCGTTCGCGAACCGCGGCGCGCATTCAGATCGCCCAGGAGGATCACCGGCAGCCCTTCGTCGAGAAAGGGCTGCAACCGCTCCACCACCAGTTCCGCCGAAAGAAGCCTGTTCGACCGGCTCGAATATTCAAAATGCACATTCATGACGAGGAATTCGGCCCCACCCTTTTCGCGGAACCGGGCCCAGGACGCAAAGGCCGGGAAGGATCCGTTGAAGGTGCGCGAATAGATCACGTCGGGCGTCTCGGAAAAGAAGAACCAGCCCTGATCGAGCAGGTCCAGCCGGGCGGCGCGATAAAGGATCGGCTGGGTCGAGGGAAACACCGACGGCTCCCCCACGGCCGCCGCCTCATAGCCCGGATTCTGCTCGAGCAGGTAATCCAGCGCCAGATTGACAGAGCTTCCGTGACCACCACCAAAGCTTTCCATTTCCTGAAACCCGATCACATCGGCATCCACCGCCTTGAACGCGTCATCCAGCGGCCCCTTGCGCCTTTCCCAGTCGCCCACGGACCACGGGCCCGTCTCGGCGCGCATGACGATGTAATGAACGTTGTAGGTCGCCACGCGCAGCGATCCGGCCGCCGGTGCGGGCACCGGATCGTCCCCCGAATTCGACAGATGCAGCGCGCAGGCCACCAGCGTCAGCAAGGCGAGCGCGACAAGGACGACGCGGAACACGCGCTTGAGGAACAGTCTCATGCGCCGGTGATAGCCTATCGGACGGGCCAGGCCCATATTCGCCATAGAGCTTGCCCGGCGAGAAGAGTAAGGTTCGCGTGAACGAGCAGGCAGGCCTGTAGGCACGTGAAACCGATATCCCTTATCCGCGGATTCGTGACCGTTGGCGTATGGACGCTCCTGTCGCGGATCCTGGGCTTCGTGCGCGACATCTTCATCGCGGCGTTCCTCGGCGCGGGCCCGGTGGCGGAAGCGTTCCTCATCGCCTTTTCGCTGCCCAACATGTTTCGCCGGTTCTTCGCCGAGGGCGCCTTCAACATGGCGTTCATCCCGATCTTTTCCAAAAAGCTGGAAAATGACGATGGCGCGGGCGAATTCGCCCGCGATGCCTTTACCGGGATGACGTTTCTGCTGACGGGCGTCACCGCGCTGGGGGTCGTCTTCATGCCGGGGCTGGTCTGGCTGATGGCCAGCGGCTTTGCCGAGGACAACAGGTTCGACCTCGCGACCCAATATGGGCGCATCGCCTTTCCCTATATCCTGTTCATCTCTCTTTCGGCGCTGATTTCGGGTGTTCTGAACGCGACGGGCCGGTTCATCGCGGCGGCAGCGGCGCCGGTGCTTCTGAACATGATCTTCATCGGCGCGATCATCCTCGCGGTCGCGTCCGGTGCGCGCGACGCGGCGATGCCCGAACGGGTGATCGGCACCACGCTGGCCTGGGCCGTGCCGGTGGGCGGGATCGCGCAACTGGCCCTTGTCTGGTTTGCCGCGCGACGGGCCGGCTACGGGTTCTGGCCCCGCAGGCCCCGCTGGACGCCCGACCTGAAACGGCTGGCCATCATCGCGGCCCCGGCGGCGCTGGCCGGCGGAGTGGTGCAGATCAACCTGCTGATCGGCCGGCAGGTCGCCAGCCATTTCGAGGGGGCGGTCGCCTGGCTCAGCTATGCCGACAGGCTGTATCAGTTGCCGCTGGGCGTGGTGGGTATCGCGATCGGCGTGGTCCTGCTGCCCGACCTGTCACGCAGGCTGGGCGCGGGCGACACGGCCGGAGGGCGCGAGGCCTTCAACCGTGCGACGGAACTGACCCTTGCCCTGACAATCCCCGCGGCGGTCGCGCTGGTGGCGATCCCGGTGCCGCTGGTTTCGGTCCTGTTCGAGCGCGGCGCCTTCACCACGGATGACACCGCCGCCACCGCCCTTGCGGTCGCGGTCTATGGGCTGGGTCTTCCGGCCTTCGTTCTGCAAAAGGTGTTGCAGCCGCTCTACTTCGCGCGGGAGGACACGCGGCGTCCGTTCTATTTCGCCGTCGTTGCAATGCTGATCAATGCGGGGCTTGCGGTCGGGCTGGCCTCCGTCATCGGATATCTCGGCGCGGCCTTCGGGACCACGATCGCGGCCTGGGCGATGGTCGTCCTTCTGTGGCAGGGATCGCGCGGCATGGGCGATGCGGCGGTGCTGGATCAACGGTTCCGCCGGCGACTGTGGCGCATCGCCCTTGCCTCGGCCGCGATGGGCGTCGTCATCTGGTGGCTGGCCGCCGCGATGACGCTCCTTCTCGGGGAGGCGACGATCCGCTATCCGGCTCTGGCCCTGCTGATCGCGGTGGGGATCGTCACCTATTTCGGTGTCGGGCAGCTTCTCGGGGCGTTCCACATCTCGGAGTTCCGGTCGGCGATGCGCAGGCGCTGATCACCCGCGCTGGCGCAGCCGCGCCAGAAGCGCCGGCCAGCCGCCCGGCGCCACCAGCGGGCACAGGGCCAGCCCGGTAAAGAACCCGGTCACATCGGCGATCCAGGTCGGGCTGCCCCCGAACAACAGGCCGAACACAAGTTGCAGCGCCAGAAGGAACCCGATCAGCCGGAAGGCCATCCACTGGTTCTTGCCCGCCTCACCCAGCCGCATCCACAGCAGGTAGGTGAAGGCCCCGATCAGGCCGTAGATCGCGGGGTATGCGCCCACCAGCGTCAGGTTCGGCGTCACGACCCAGCCAAAGACGAAGGCCCCCGCCACGGTCGAGGCCACGAACAGCGCCAGCACGGCCGCGTAATGCACTGTCTCGCCCACGAATTTGCCCAGCGCCAGCAGAAGCGCCGAGGCAAAAAGCGCATGGGTGAACGACGCATGGACGAAGGCATAGGTCACGAACCGGCGCCACAGGTCGGGGTCGCGGGCGCCGCGCTCGACCGTGTATTCCCAGACGCGCGGGGAAAAGCCGTAATCAGATATGGCGCCGATCCGCCAGCCGATGCCCCTTTCGCCGCCGAGAATGCCCTGGTCGGCCAGGGTCATGACCAGTTCGATCCCGAAGATGGCGAGTGCCAGCAGCACCACGACGGGCGGCAGCGGGTTCACCGGGCTGATGTCGTCGTCCATCGCTCTCTCCTGCCTGCATTGCCGTGCCGGTTGACGGGCCATTGGCCTATGGGTATGCGACCCGGATCGCAAGTTCCAGAACCTTGGCATGAACGGAGCCAAAACCATGACCGCCCCGCAATTCACACCACGCGTCTTTTCCGGGATAAAGCCCTCGGGCGGGCTGACCCTCGGCAATTATCTGGGCGCCATCAAGCGGTGGTCGGAGATGCAGGGCGACGGCTTCGACACGACGGTCTATTGCGTGGTCGACCTGCATGCGATCACGGTCTGGCAGGACCCGGCCGACCTGCGCGATGCCACCTACGAGGTGGCGGCGGGACTTCTGGCCTCGGGCATCGACCCGGCCCGATCGGTCCTGTTCAACCAGAGCCAGGTTCACGAACATGCCGAACTGGCCTGGATCTTCAACTGCGTGGCCCGCGTGGGCTGGATGAACCGGATGACCCAGTTCAAGGAAAAGGCCGGCAAGAACGCCGAAAAGCAAAGCCTTGGCCTTTATGCCTATCCCTCGCTCATGGCGGCCGACATCCTTCTATATCACGCGACCCACGTGCCCGTCGGCGAGGATCAGAAGCAGCATGTGGAGCTGACCCGCGACATCGCACAGAAGTTCAACAACGATTACGGCGTCGAGTTCTTTCCCCTGACCGAACCGGTCATCGAAGGGCCTGCCATGCGTGTGATGAACCTGCGCGACGGCACCAAGAAGATGTCGAAATCGGGCGAGAGCGACATGGAGCGGATCAACATGCTCGACGATGCCGACACGATCTCGAAAAAGCTGAAAAAGGCCCGCACCGATCCCGAACCCCTGCCCGAGACGCTGGACGGGCTGAAGGATCGTCCCGAGGCGCGCAACCTTGTCGATATCTATGCAGCCCTGTCCGACACCACGCCCGAGGCCGTGATCGCCGATCATGGCGGCGCGGGCTGGGGTCAGTTCAAACCGGCGCTGGCCGATCTGGCGGTGGCAAAGCTGGGCCCCATCTCGGACGAGATGCGCCGCCTGATGGATGACAAGGCCGAGATCGAGCGGATCCTTGGCACAGGCGCCGACAAGGCGCGCGAGATCGCGGCGCCCATCCTCAAGCGCACCTACGAGATCGTGGGCCTCGTCCGGTAGATCCGCCCGGCGCGCCGCCCGTCATATCCCTGTTACGGGAATCGGTGATCGAAACGGTGGTCCTTGCCCCGGACCAGTCGGCGCATTCCCCGGTTCCGCGCCGACATGTGATTGGTCCGCACCCTCTTGTCCCGCGTTCCGGGTGCGGACCAGTTTTCCGGGCTCCCGGACCCGCCCGGGGCTGGACCTCGCCCCCGCCCTCGCCTAGCTTCGCCCGGTTCCCACAGGGCAGGAGGCAGAGGATGGCGACGGGCAAGAACATCCGCACCTATTTCAACGGCCAATGGATCGAGGGCGATGCCCCGATCATGCGCGCGGCCGACCATGGCAGCTGGCTCGGCAGCTCGGTCTTTGACGGGGCGCGGTATGTGAACGGGCTTGCCCCTGATCTCGAGCCGCATTGCGCCCGCGTCAACCGATCGGCCGAGGCGCTGATGCTGACGCCGACCGTCACTTCCCACGACATGGTCGAGATCGTGAAGGAGGGGCTCGCGCTTTATCCGCGCGACGCTGCCGTCTATATCCGGCCGATGTATTGGGGCATCAACGGCGACCTGACCGCCATCGTGCCGCAGCCGGACGAGACCGGGTTCGCGATCTGCCTCGAGGAGATTCCCATGGCGCCCGCCGACACGTCGGCCACGCTCGGCCGGACGCGGTTCCGCCGGCCCGTGCTGGAGGATGCCGTCGTGAACGCCAAGGCGGGATGCCTTTATCCCAACAACGCCCGGATGCTGGTCGAGGCGCGGTCGCGCGGTTTCACCAATGCGCTGGTTGCCGATGCGATGGGCAACGTGGCCGAAACGGCCACTGCCAACATCTTCATGGTGCGCGACGGCGAGGTCCTCACGCCCATCCCCAACGGCACCTTCCTGGCCGGGATCACCCGGTCCCGGCATATCACGAATCTGGCCGCAGATGGCGTCAGGGTGCACGAAACCGTCCTGTCCTTTGCAGATTTCGAAACTGCGGACGAGGTCTTCATGACCGGCAACATGAACAAGATCACCCCCATCAGGGCCTTCGAGGACACGACCTATGATGTCGGCCCCAACGGCAACCCCATGACCCGCCGTCTGCGAGAGATGTATTGGGATTGGGCCGCGTCGACCGCGTGATCGCGCGGGCCGCCCGCCTGGCGCTGAGGGCGTCGCCATTGGGGCTGAGCGTCGCGATTGTCGTTTGGATCGCATCCACGAACCCGTTTGCCCGACCATTTGCCGAAGCGACCGGCCAACAGATGCTGCGATCGCTCGAGGTGGCGATGCAGGGCACGGTCACGCGCGACTGGTTCGACCGGGAACTGGCGCTTGCACTGGCCGCACGCGATCTTGACCGGGTGGAGATCGTCACCCGATCGGCCATCCGGCAGGGGATCGCGCCCACAACCGCCCAGGCCCGGGCGATCGCGGCGCTGCGGGAGGAGGAAACCGGGTTCCTCGCCCGGTCGCGCGATTGCGCGGTCTGCATCGCCGATATCGAGGCCTGCCCCTCGGTTCGGATGATGGCGTTCTGCGCGATCCCCTTCGAGCTGACCCCGGGGGGCGACATCAACGCCCTGCGCCGGGCCGCGATCGACTATGCCGGCGGGGACGAGGTCGACCGGATCGAGATGTCGCTGGCGCTGGTCGGGCTGGGGGCCACGGGCCTGGCCATCGCGACCGGCGGCAGTTCGCTGACGATCAAGGCGGGCGCGACCGTCCTGCGACTGGCGCACAAGCTGGGCTCGCTGTCGCCGGCCTTTCTGGCGCGTCTGCGGGTGATGTCGGACATTCCGGTGACCGTCTCGGCGGTGCCGGGATATATCCGCGGCACGCGGAGCCTTGACGAAGTGACCGACACTGCGCGTCTCGCGGCCCTGGGCGCGGTGGCCGCCGATCTGGGCCGGATCGCCGAGCGGAGCTCGATTGCCGATACGCTGCTTTTGCTGCGCCACGTGGAAACGACCGGGGATGCCGCACGGCTTGCCCGGCTGACGGATGTCGCCGGGCCCGAGACGCGCCGCATCGTCGACGTGATCGGGCCGGGGCGGGCCATGCGCGCCACGCTCAGGCTGTCTGACGAGGTGATCGGCGCGGCGGTCGCGCTTTGGGCCGCGGCGGGCCAGCTTCTGGCGTCCTTGGGCGCGATGCTGGGCCGGCCGCTCTTGCGACGGGTGGCAAGGCTGTGATGGATCAATGGCCCATTTCGCTCCGGCTTGCGCTCCTGTTCGCGCTGACGGCCCTTGGCGCGGGGGCGGGCATCGTCATCGACCTGCCGGTGCCGTTGCTGACGGGGCCCGCCATCGCCACGACGCTGGCCTGCCTTGTCCGCCTGCCCGTGGCCTTTCCCAACCCGCTGCGCGACGCGGTTTTTCTGGTGACCGGCGTCACCATCGGGGCGGGGGTGTCGCGCGAGTCGGTGGCGGCACTCGCCACATGGCCGCTGGCCTTCGGGATCCTGTGCCTCTCGGTTCTGGCGATGATGATCGTCGGACAGCGGGCTCTTGCCATGACGATGCGCACCACGCGGGCGACGGCCCTTCTGGCCTGCGCGCCCGGGCATCTTAGCTTCGTGATTGCGCTGAGCGAAGAGACCGGGATCGACACGCGGCGCATCGCCATCATCCAGACCGTGCGCGTCCTGTCCCTGACGCTGATGGTGCCCTTTGCCGCACGGATGGGCGGGATCGAGACCGGGATCGGGCTGACCCCCGTGGGCGCGAAGCCGGTGGAGATGAGCCTTGCCCTCACCACGATCTGCATCGCGCTCGCCTTCGCCTTCAGCCCGGTCCTGCGCCGCATCCGCGCGCCGGCGCCGCTTTTGCTGTCGGGCATGATCGTGGGGGCGATTGCGCGGGTCTCGGACGTGGCGCCGGGGGGGCTGTCGCATTACATCGCCTATCCGGCGCTGGCGCTGATCGGGGCGCTGATCGGATCGCGGTTCACCGGGATCACATTCCGCGACCTGGGCCGGACCGGGCTGTCGGGCCTGACGATCACGGCGATCACGGCGGGCTTTGCGGCGATCGCCTCGGTGATCGCCGCGCCGATGCTGGACATGCCGCTGGCCCATGTGCTGGTGGCTTTTGCACCGGGCGGGCTGGAGACCATGACGGTGCTGGGCGCGGCACTGGGCGCCAATCCCGGCTTCGTGGCGGCGGCCCATGTCCTGCGGCTTCTGTTCCTGTCGGCGGCAGTTCCGATCATGCTTGCCCGCGCGCGCCGGCACGATCTGGCCACGACGGCCCAGCCGATGTGAAGCCCGTTGCGGGACCCGCGCGCATCGGCCACACTGTCGCGGACAGCGGAGGCGGAGGGATCATGCGCAAATTCCTGGTCGTTCTGGATGACAGCAAGGAATGCCTGAACGCGATGCGGTTCGCCGCGATGCGTGCGGCCCATACGGGCGGCGGGGTGGCCATCCTGTCGATCATCCCGCCCGACGAGTTCAACCACTGGATCGGCGTGGGCGAAGTGATGCGCGAGGAATCCCGCGAACGGATCCACGCCCATTTCGAGGTTTTTGCCAAGTGGATGCGTGACAAGCAGGGCGTCGATCCCGAACTGGTCATCCGTGAAGGCGAGGCCGTGGATGAAATCATCGCCCATGTGGGCGAAGACACCGAGATCGGCGTTCTTGTCCTGGGGGCCGGGTCGGGCCGCAAGGGTCCGGGCCCGCTGGTGACTCAACTGACCAAGAATGCGGGCGCCCTGCCGATCCCGATCACGATCGTGCCCGGCGACCTGAGCAAGGAACGACTAGAGGCGATCACCTGATCTTGCGGCGCCCCGCAGACGCCCGCATTCGCGACGCTGGCTATTGACCGCCGGTTAGTTTAGAATAGTTCCAAGTCTTGACGGAACGCCATCGAAGGCGCATATTCATTATCCTGACCAAAACGCTAGGGCACCTCATGTTCATCCAGACCGAATCCACGCCGAACCCGGCCACGCTGAAGTTTCTGCCCGGTCAGACCGTGCTTGAAATGGGAACAGCCGATTTCGCCTCTTCCGAGGCCGCCGCCACCTCTCCTCTGGCGCGGCGCATCTTTGCGGTCGACGGGGTCGAAGGGGTCTTTTTCGGGACCGATTTCGTGACCGTCACCAAGGCCGAAGCGATTGACTGGGACCACATCAAGCCCGCCCTTCTGGGCGCGATCATGGAGCATTACCAGTCGGGCCAGCCCGTCATCGAAGGCGAGCAGGCGGCCTCGGGCCATGCCGATCACAGCGGCGAGGACGCCGAGATCGTGACCCAGATCAAGGAGTTGCTGGACACCCGCGTCCGGCCCGCCGTGGCGCAGGACGGCGGCGACATCACCTTTCACGGCTTTGACCGCGGCGTCGTCTACCTGCACATGCAAGGCGCCTGCGCCGGCTGCCCGTCCTCGACCCTGACGCTGAAGATGGGGATCGAGAACCTGTTGCGCCACTACATCCCCGAAGTGGTCGAGGTGCGCCCCGTCGCGGCCTGACGCCCCCCCCCCCTTTCCGACACCGACATGGGCCGCCCCGATCACGGGCGGCCCCTTTCGTTTGCGCAGGATCCGGGTCGCATGACCTGACAAGCTCCGGCCAGATGAGGCATCGCTGAAAGGTGTCCTCATGCTCCAGATCGTCATCCCACTCATCGTGTTCCTCTTTCCATTGGCCTTCAGTCCCGGACCGGGCAACCTGACATTCGCGGGAAACGGAGCGCGCTTCGGATATCGCGCCACATTGCCGGCCACGGCCGGCTATCACATCGCAACCTGGATCGTGACCGTCGCGATCGGCCTCGGTGCAATGCGCGTGATCGCGACGGTTCCCGGCCTGTTCGAGGCGCTGAGGCTGGCGGGTGCAGCCTATGTGATATGGCTCGCCTGGCGGTTTCTTCGCGCGGGTCTTGCCCGCGATCAGGTCACGACCCGGCCCATCGGGTTTGGGGACGGCGTGGTGCTCCTGCTGCTGAACCCCAAGGCCTATGTGATCATCGCGCTGATGTTCTCGCAATTTCTGGGCACGGCGACGGACCTTGCGCTGGTTCTGGGAATCGCGACCGTTTTCACGCTGAACAACCTTCTGGCCTTCACCGCCTGGACCGTCGCGGGTGACAGGCTGCTGTCGGCCTTCCGGACCGAGGCCCATGCCAGACAGGTCAATACGGCCTTCGGGCTGGCGCTGGGCGGTGTCGCGATCTGGATGGCGATCTGATCCCGTTGCGCCGTCTCACGCGACCGGCCATAAGCCTGCCCATGATCCTTGCCTTCGACACGTCCGGCCCCTGTTGCGCCGCTGCCTTGATGCAGGGGGACAAGGTGCTGGCTACCCTCACCGAGCAAATGGCCCGCGGCCAGGCCGAACGCCTGATGCCGCTGCTGGAGGAAACCCTGGCCGCTGGCGGCACCACATGGGGCGATCTGGACGCGCTGGGGGTAGGCATCGGTCCGGGCAACTTCACCGGAACACGGATCGCGGTCTCTGCCGCGCGGGGGCTGGCTCTTGGCCTCGGGATCCCGGCGATCGGCGTGTCGATGTTTCAGGCCGTGGCTCTGGACCAGACGTTGGCCCCCGTCGCCGTAACACTGCCCGCGCCCCGTGACAGGGCCTATCTGCAAACCCTGATCGCGGGGGAACCGGTTGGCGATCCGCGCCTGATCGACCCCTCGGATGACGTTCCGTTGGGGGACGCCAAGGTGGTCATCGGCCATCGCGCGTCCGAGATCGCCGCTCGTTCGGGCCTTGAGGCCCGCGACCTCGACCTGCCCGGCCTGCCCGACCTTGCCTGTCGGATCGCGCGGATCGCCGCGCGGCTTCTGGCCGATCCGGGCCGCGGGCATCACCGTCCCGCGCCGCTTTACGTGCGGCCGGCCGATGCGGCACCGCCCTCGGATCCGCCGCCCGTGATCCTCGACGCATGACACCCGAAGCGCTGTCAGACCTGCACACCGCGGCCTTCGCACCCGAGAGGGGATGGTCGGCGGAGGAGTTTCGCGGGCTTCTCTCCTCGCCCGGCATGCGCCTCGTGACCCGAGAGGGCGCCTTCCTTCTGGGCCGCGCCATCGCCGACGAGGCCGAGATCCTGACACTGGCCACCGCGCCCACGGCCCGCCGACAGGGCCTTGCCCGACTGATCCTGCGGGATTTCATCGACATTCTGCGCGCCGATGGCTGCGCGCGGATCTTTCTCGAAGTGGCCCGCGACAACGGCCCCGCGCGCGCGCTTTATGCCTCCGAGGGCTTTGCCCGGGTGGGCCTCAGGCCCGGGTATTTCGCGCGCGCCGGACAGCCACCTGTCGACGCCATCGTCATGGAACGCCAGATCGGCGCCCAAGCGGCGGGCAAATGATGAATCCTTCCGCGAGGACATGGGTTTGACACCCAAGAATCGGTTGACCCCCCTGCCCCGCCATTGCCTTATTCACAGATGGACTGCCGCGCGGCCCCGTCTGCGGCCAAGGCAGCCTTGAAACACCGGGGATCGAACCCCGATCACCGAAGTCCTTGGGAGACACATATGACCCTTATGAAGACATTTCTCGGCGCGTCCGCTGCCCTGGCCCTGACCGCCGGCGGCGCCCTTGCCGATCCCGCCCTGATCTTCGACCTTGGCGGCAAGTTCGACAAGTCGTTCAACGAATCCGCCTTCAATGGCGCGACCCGCTGGGCCGAAGAGACGGGCGGCTCCTTCGACGAGGTGGAGCTTCAGTCCGATGCCCAGCGCGAACAGGCGCTGCGCCGCTTTGCCGAGGCCGGCAACAACCCGATCGTCATGGCGGGCTTTTCCTTCGCGACGCCCCTGGCGGAAGTGGCGGCCGACTATCCGGACACCAACTTCGTCATCATCGACGGCGTGGCCGATGCGCCCAACGTGCGCTCGATCATCTTCTCCGAACATGAGGGGTCCTACCTCGTGGGCATGATGGCCGCCATGGCGTCGGAAACCGGCACCGTGGGCTTTGTCGGCGGCATGGACATCCCGCTGATCCGCAAGTTCGGCTGCGGCTATGCGCAAGGTGTGATGGCGGCAAATCCCGACGCCACCGTGATCGCCAACATGACAGGCACGACACCGGCGGCATGGAACGACCCGGTCAAGGGGTCCGAACTGACGCTGAGCCAGATCAGCCAGGGCGCCGATGTGGTCTATGCAGCTGCCGGTGGCACCGGGATCGGCGTTCTCCAGACGGCGGCCGACGAGGGCATCCTGTCGATCGGCGTCGACGCCAACCAGAACTACCTCCATCCGGGCCAGGTCCTGACCTCGATGCTCAAGCGGGTGGACAACGCCGTCTACGACAGCTTCACCGCGGGCGCAGACGTGCCCACGGGTCTGGAGATCTGGGGCATCGAGAATGAAGGCGTGGGCTATGCGCTTGACGAGTTCAACGCCGATCTCGTGAGCGCCGAGATGCAGGCCGCCGTCGACGAGGCTGCTGCAGCAATTGCCGCCGGCGAACTCATGGTGCATGACTATACCTCTGATGAAAGCTGCCCGGCCCTGACCTTCTGATCAGGCCTCGAACAAAGTGAAGCTGCGCCGGTCAATCTGGCGCAGCTTTGTTTCCCAAGGGAGAACGGGGCCATGGCCACGTCCATCGAGACATTCTTTTCAGCTTGGGGCATGTCGGACGACGCCGCCTGCGCCAGCGCGATCGACAACTGCCTTGCCGCGTCCGGCCGCTATGCCGATCCAAAGACGGACGGCATCCTGACCGGGCCCGCCGAGGTGGCGGACCATGTCGGCGCGTTCAGTGCCAATGCGCCGGGCTGGACGGCAAGCGTCGTCACGACGGGCGAAACGGCCGGCATGATCAGGGCCACCGTTGCCTTTGGCGGAAAAGGCCCCGATGGCGCAGAGATGGTCCAGCATGGACAATATTTCATCCGCATGGACGCGGACGGAAAGATCGCCGAGATGATCGGCTTTGCCGGCACCGGAGTCCCCCGATGAGCGCAACGCCGGCGATCGAGCTGAAGGGCATCTCCAAGGCATTCGGCCCGGTTCAGGCCAACAAGGACATCTCGATCCGGGTGATGCCCGGCACGATCCACGGGATCATCGGCGAGAATGGCGCCGGAAAATCGACGCTGATGTCGATTCTTTACGGGTTCTACAAGGCCGATGCGGGCGAGATCTTCGTCAACGGCAAAAAAACCGAGATCCCCGATAGCCAGGCTGCGATCGCCTCGGGCATCGGCATGGTCTTCCAGCATTTCAAGCTGGTCGAAAATTTCACCGTCCTTGAAAACGTCATCCTTGGTGCGGAAGATGGTGCGCTGTTGCGCCCGTCGCTGGCCAAGGCGCGCGGCGAGCTGAAATCGCTGGCCGCGGAATATGGTCTGAATGTCGATCCCGATGCGGTGATCCAGGATATCGGTGTCGGCATGCAGCAGCGGGTCGAAATCCTCAAGGCGCTGTATCGACAGGCCGACATCCTGATCCTCGACGAGCCGACCGGCGTTCTGACCCCGGCCGAGGCCGATCAGCTGTTCCGCATCCTCGAGCGGCTGAAGTCCGAGGGAAAGACGATCATCCTGATCACCCACAAGCTGCGCGAGATCATGGACATCACCGACACGGTCAGCGTGATGCGCCGCGGCGAGATGACCGCCACGGTCAGGACGGCCGACACCTCGCCGCCCGAACTGGCCGAGCTGATGGTGGGCCGCAAGGTCCTGCTGCGGGTCGAAAAGGTGCCCGCCCGGCCCGGCGAAAAGGTTCTTGAGGTGCGCAACCTCAACGTCACCGACGACAAGGGTGTTCACCGTCTCAAGGATGTGAGCTTTGACGTGCGCGCCGGCGAAATCCTGGGGATCGCGGGCGTGGCCGGCAACGGGCAGTCGGAATTGCTGGAGGTTCTGGGCGGCTACGAGAAGGCGACCGGGACAGTCCGGGTCAACGGCCAGGAGATCGACCTGACGGGGGCTGCGTCCGATGGCCAGTCCCGCCGCGCGCGCGGCATCGCGCATGTGCCCGAAGACCGGCAGCGCGAGGGCCTGATCATGGATTTCTTCGCGTGGGAAAACACGGCCTTCGGCTATCACCACGACCCGGCCTACCAGAAATCCCGCCTTCTGATGGACAATGACGCGATCCGCGAGGAAACCGCCGCCAAGATGAAGCGGTTCGACGTGCGCCCGCCCGATCCGCAATTGCTGGCCAAGAGTTTCTCGGGTGGCAACCAGCAAAAGCTGGTTCTCGCCCGCGAGATCGAGCGCAACCCCGACCTTCTGCTTGTCGGTCAACCGACCCGCGGCGTGGATATCGGCGCCATCGAATTCATCCACCAGCAGATCGTCGCCCTGCGCGACGAAGGCAAGGCGATCCTTCTGGTCAGCGTCGAGCTGGACGAGATCGTGTCGATGTCGGACCGGATCGCCGTGATCTTTGACGGCCAGATCATGGGCGAACGCCTGCCAGAAGAAACGAATGCGCGGGAACTGGGCCTTCTGATGGCCGGGATCACCGACACCGATCAGCCTCACAGCATCGAGGAGATCGAGGAAAACCTCGCCAATGCCGGTGGTGGCCGCGTCGAGGTCGGAGGTTGAGAATGATCAATTCCGAACCGTTCGATCCTGCTGGCTGGCGCAGTGGGCATCAGGAAAAGACATCTTCAGCGGGAGACATGGTGTAATGCAGAAGATGCCCAGATGGGCCGACGTGGTTCTGATCCCGCTGATCTCGGTCATCCTGGCCGCGCTGATTTCGGCCATCGTGATCCTTGCGATCGGGGAAAACCCCTGGGCCGCACTCAAACTGATGGTGTCGGGGGCGATCGGCTCCTCCTATGGCTGGGGCTATACGCTTTATTACGCGACGAATTTCATCTTTACCGGGCTGGCCGTCGCGTTGGCCTTTCACGCCCGATTGTTCAACATCGGGGGCGAGGGCCAGGCGATGCTTGGGGGGCTGGGCGTGGCGCTGATCTGCCTCTACATCCCGTGGCCGCACTGGACGCTGGCGCTGCTCTTCGCGACGGCATCGTCGGCGGCGTTCGGCGCGCTCTGGGCCGCGATACCGGCCTATCTTCAGGCCAAGCGGGGCAGCCATATCGTCATCACGACGATCATGTTCAACTTCATCGCCTCGGGCCTTCTGAATTACCTTCTGGGCAACCAGCTCAAACCCTCGGGCCAGATGGAACCTGCCACGGCACGGTTTCCGGAACCGGCGCATCTTCCGACACTGAACGACATCGCGGGGATTTTCGGGTCCGAGTTATTCCGCTCCACCCCGGTGAACGTGACGCTTCTGATCGCGCTGGCGGCCTGTGCGCTTGTCTGGATGCTGATCTGGCGCACCCGGCTGGGCTACGAGATCCGCGCCTATGGCCATTCCGAAAGCGCCGCGCGCTATGCCGGGATCAGCCCGAACCGGATCATCATGATCACGCTTCTCATTTCCGGCGGTCTCGCCGGGATGATGGCGATCAACAACGTCATGGGCGAAGCGGAGCGGCTTGTCCTGAACGCGGTCGAGGGGGCGGGATTCATCGGCATCGCCGTCGCGCTGATGGGGCGCAATCACCCGCTGGGCGTGCTGATGGCCGCGATCCTGTTCGGGTTCCTTTACCAGGGCGGGGCCGAACTCGCCTTGTGGACCTCGATCCCGCGCGAGTTGATCATCGTGATCCAGGCGCTTGTCATCATGTTCACCGGCGCGCTCGACAACCTCGTGCGCTGGCCGCTGGAACGGGTCTTTGCCGCCACCCGATCCACCAGAAGGGCGGAGTAGGATCATGGAATTCCTGACCATCATCCAGATCGGCGACTCGACCATCCGGCTTGCCATTCCGCTTCTGCTGGCCTGCCTCGCGGGCCTGTTCTCGGAGCGGGCCGGCATCTTCGACATCGGTCTCGAGGGCAAGATGCTGGCGGCGGCCTTTCTCGCGGCGGCGATCTCCTTCGTCTCGGGGTCCGCATGGATCGGACTTCTGGCAGGGATCACGATCTCGATCCTGCTGTCGATCATCCACGGGCTGGCCTCGATCACCTTCCGCGGCAACCAGCTGATCTCGGGGGTGGCGATCAATTTCCTCGCAGCGGGCCTGACGGTCGTCGTGGCGCAAAGCTGGTTCAGCCAGGGCAGCCGCACGCCGCAATTGTCGGGCGATGCACGGTTCGAGCCGATTGTCCTGCCGGGCGCGCTGTCGCGGATGCGCGAGATCATGGAAGCCTCGCCCATGGCGCAGCTTTATTCCGAACTGATCTCGGGCCACACGATCATTGTCTATATCGGCTTTCTCGCGGTTCCGCTGAGCTGGTGGATCCTCTTTCGCACGCGGTTCGGCCTGCGCCTTCGCGCCGTGGGCGAAAATCCCGCCGCCGTCGATACGGCCGGCATCTCGGTCGTGCGGCTGCGCTTTGCGGCGGTCGCGATCGCGGGCATCCTGTGCGGCATCGCGGGGGCCTATCTGTCGACCGCGCTTCAGGCGGGCTTTACTAAGGACATGACGGCCAACCGCGGATTCATCGCGCTGGCCGCGCTGATCTTCGCGAAATGGCGGCCGTGGTATGCCATGGGGACCTGCCTTCTGTTCGGGTTCTTTTTCGCGATCGACAACCGGTTCCAGAACATCCAGATGCCGGCCCTGTGGTTCGTCATCATCTGCGTGGCGCTTGCGGCGGGGATGCTGTTCTACGCGCTGCGCCGGACACGTCTCGACATTGCGGTTCTGGGCGGGTTCGCCGTCGTCCTTCTGGCGGTCGCTCTGGCGGTGGTGCTGGGAACCGAAAGCCTGTCGACGGGCATCAAGCTGCCCACACAGCTGACCCAGTCGCTGCCCTATATCCTGACGGTCGTCGTGCTTGCGGGGTTCGTCGGCAAGGCGATCCCGCCCCGCGCAGGCGGCGCGGCCTATGTGAAGGAGCGCTGAGATGGATATTCAAACCCTTGTCAGCACGATCCGGGCCCGCGCGGGCGCGGACCCTGTCCGGGTCGGCATGATCCTGGGCTCCGGCCTTGGCCACCTGGCCGAGGCGGTCGACGGCACCGCGATCCCCTACACCGACCTTCCCGGCTTCCCGCATGCCGGGGTCTCGGGGCATAACCCGAACCTCGTGATCGGCGGGTTCGAGGGTCAAAGGGTTGCCGTTCTGGGCGGGCGGGCGCATTATTACGAAAAGGGCGACCCTGCGGCCATGCGGCTGCCTCTCGAAGTGCTCAAGGCCCTGGGCGCCGAAATCCTGATCGTGACGAATGCTGCGGGTTCGTTGCGACCCGACATGCCGACCGGGTCGATCATGTGTCTTAACGATCACATCAACTTCTCGGGCCTCAACCCCCTGATCGGGGAGCCGACCGACAGCCGGTTCGTCCCGATGACCGAGGCCTATGATTCCGACCTGCGGTCCCGCCTGCACGCAGCGGCCGATGCGGCGGGCGAGACGCTTCATGACGGGGTCTATGCCTGGTATTCCGGCCCGTCCTTCGAAACCCCTGCCGAGATTCGGGCGATCCGGATGCTGGGATCGGATGCCGTCGGCATGTCGACCGTGCCCGAGGTGATCCTCGCGCGGTTTCTGGGCCTGCGGACTGCCGCGATCTCGACGATCACGAACATGGCCGCCGGCATGAGCGACGAAGCCATCAGCCACGAACACACCAAGGCGATGGCGCCCATCGGTGCGGCGCGGCTGGAAAAGGTCCTGCGCGGCGCGTTGCGCGATCTGGGCTGATCAAATTTCGGCGTGGGGGGCTGGACCTCGGCAGCCGTGAGTGATTTTGGAACAAGGGAGAGACGGACACCCGAATGCAAATCTACCTCCCCATCGCCGAAGTATCCGTGAATGCCTTCCTGCTGTTCGGGCTTGGTGGACTGGTGGGTATCCTTTCGGGGATGTTCGGGGTCGGCGGCGGGTTCCTGATGACGCCGCTTCTGTTTTTCGTAGGCATTCCGCCCGCCGTTGCCGTGGCGACCGAAGCCAACCAGATCGTCGCCTCGTCCTTTTCCGGAGTGCTTGCGCATTTCAAGCGGCGCACGGTCGATTTCCGAATGGGCACCGTGTTGTTGATCGGCGGCCTGTTCGGGGCCGCGCTGGGTGTCGTGGTCTTCAACTACCTCAAGGCGATGGGCCAGGTCGATCTGCTGGTGCGGCTGTGCTACGTCGTCTTTCTCGGCGTCGTGGGCGCGTTGATGTTTCTCGAAAGCTTGCGCGCGCTGCGCGCGACGGCCCGGGGCAGCCCGCCGAAACGCCGGCGTCACAACTGGGTCCACAACCTGCCCTTCAAGATGAAGTTCAGGGTCTCGGGGCTTTATATCTCGGTCATTCCGCCGCTTATCGTCGGTGTGGCGGTGGGTATCCTCGCGGCGATCATGGGCGTGGGCGGCGGCTTCATCATGGTGCCTGCGATGATCTACCTCTTGGGCATGCCCACGAAGGTCGTGGTGGGCACGTCGCTGTTCCAGATCATCTTCGTGACGGCCTTCACCACGCTTCTGCATGCGACGACGAACTACACCGTCGATGTCGTCCTGGCGGTCCTGCTTCTGGTGGGCGGCGTGATCGGGGCGCAGATCGGCACCCGGATCGGCCTGCGGCTCAAGGCCGAGCAGCTTCGCATCCTGCTGTCGCTGATCGTTCTGGTGGTCTGCGGCAAGCTCGCGCTCGATCTGCTGATCGAACCGCAGGAACTTTACATGCTGGGGGCGTCGGATCACTGATGCGGCTGATCGTTCTCCTTTGTCTGTTGCTTGTCAGCCTTCCGGTCCGCGCCGAACAGGTGGTGCTGGGGATTAGCCAGGACGAGGTGGCGATCACCGCGACGTTCGAGGGCGACGAGATCCTGATCTTCGGCGCGATCCAGCGCGAAACGCCGATCGACGCCGAAAGGCCACTGTCGGTCGTCATCACCGTCGAAGGCCCGTCATCACCCATCGTCGTGCGCCGGAAAGAACGGCGTTTCGGCATCTGGGTGAATGTCGACGCGGTCGAGGTCGATGCCGCCCCCAGCTTCTATGCCGTGACGACATCGGGGCCGCTGGACGAGGTTCTCACCAATACCGAGAACCTGCGCCACAACGTAACGATTGACCGGGCCATCCAGTCGCGCGGGGCGCCGATGCACATCACCGATACCGAGGCCTTCAGCGAGGCGCTGATCCGCATCCGCGAAAGGTCGGGTCTCTACAAGACGATCGAGGGCGGAGTCGACCTCGAGGAACAGACGCTGTTTCACACCAATGTCTCACTTCCTTCGAACCTGACCGAAGGCCATTACGAGGCCCGCATCTTCCTGACTCGCGAAGGCGAAGTCGTGGACATGTATCGGACACCGATCGAGGTCCGGCGCGTCGGAATCGGGCAATGGCTGTTCGCGCTGTCACGCAGCCAGCCGCTGATCTACGGGCTGATGTCGCTGGCCATCGCGATCGCCGCCGGCTGGTCGGCATCGACGGTCTTCTCCGCGCTTCGGCGCTGAGACGCTCTCCCCAGATCCGGTGGGGAGAAAACCGCGAATACATCCTTTACCCTCATGATGCTACTATAGGTTGTTAACACTTCGTTAACCTTCGAAGCAGAGAGTGAACATGGGACATAAATGGATGATCGACGTTCTCGACGACCTTCGATCCTACGCCGTCAAGAATGATCTGCACCGCCTTGCGGAGCATATCGGACAGACCGTGCAGGTCGCGCGCGAGGAGACGGCACCCGTGAAGGAGGGAGCCCCCATCGGGCTTTATACGAATGGCGCTGGATCTCGAGGGCTACCTGATCGACGTGGAACGCGCCCAAGGGCTTGAAGACATCCAGACGCTCATCCTGACGCTGCGCGACCAATATGCGGTCGATCACATTGTCTATCACTGGGTGTCGTCCGACGGCGAACAATACGGATGCGGCACCTACAGCCCGGAATGGGCCCAGCGCTATGTCGACAAGGATTACCTGCGCGTCGATCCGGTCGTGATCGGGTGTTTCCAGCGGTTTCATCCCGTCGACTGGCGCAAGCTTGACTGGACATCGAAGGCTGCCCGCGCCTTTCGGGAAGAGGCGCTGCAATACGGCGTCGGGCGACAGGGATTCTCCATCCCCGTCCGGGGGCCGAACGGACAGTTCGCCCTGCTGACCGTCTCGCATGATTGCGACGATGCGGAATGGGACGCCTTCACCCTCGCGCATCAGCGCGAACTGATCCTGATCGCGCATTACTTCAACCTCAAGGCCCTTGAGCTTGAGCGCGCCCGTGCCCCCGAACCCGTCAAGTCGCTGTCACCGCGCGAGGTGGATACGCTGACATTCCTCGCCATGGGATACAGCCGGGGACAGGTCGCCGACATGCTGTCGATCTCGGAACATACGCTGCGCGCCTATATCGAAAGCGCGCGGTTCAAGCTGAACGCCGCCAACACGACCCACGCGATCACCCGGGCAATCACCGAAGGGCTGATCGTGGTGGGCGGCACGTCGCGGGCCGCGGGCGGTGGCTGGCCCGGCCGCAATGATGCCGGCTGATCCGCGCCACGGACATCACGCAACAGACGGGGCGTTCGCACCACATTAACCAAGCTGATCCTACCGTTCTCCCGGTTAACGACGATGATCAGGGAACGATATCATGCTGCGCTATGTCTATGGCTCTGACCTGTCTGCCCATCCCCGCCTTGCCGACACGATGTATCGCGACCGGGCGACCCAGTTCAGCGACCGGCTGGGCTGGGCGGTGTCGGTCGATCGGGATGGCTGGGAACGGGACGAATATGACCGGCTGAACCCGCTTTACGTCATCTGGGAAACGCCGGAGGGCCGGCATGGCGGGTCGATGCGGTTTCTGCCGACGACAGGGCGGACCATGATCAACGACCATTTCCTTGACCTGACCGACGGGGTCGCGATCCGAAGCCCGTTCATCTGGGAATGCACCCGGTTCTGCCTCGCCCCGGATGCCGGTGGCCGGATCGCGGGCGCGCTGATGGCCGGCGGCGGGGAGTTGATGCGCGCCTTCGACGTCACCCATTTCGTGGGTGTCTTCGATCAGCGGATGAAACGGATCTACCGGATGATCGGCGCCGCCCCCGTTGTCCTGGGCGAGGCGGGCGCCGGCCGGGACAGGATCGCGGTGGGTCTTTGGGAATATGACGCCGCCGACAGGATTCGGGTGCTGGACCGCGCCGGAATCACGGCCGAGCAATCCGAACACTGGTTCGAGCGCAGCTTTGGCCGCCCCGTCCGGCAAATGGCGCTGACAGGCTAGCGCATCTGGCCTTGCCCCGCGGGGGCGGATAGGGTCCGGGCCATGAATGTTGTGCCCGCCCCTACCCTGTCCCCCGACCAGGCCGAAGCCTGGGACATGGCCACCGCCGCCCTGCGGGACGCGGGCATCGACCTTGATGACAGCCTGCTGAGCGCGCCCCGGTCGGACAAGCAAAGCACCATGGCCATCATCGGCAAGGCCGGGTCGGGCAAGACCATGCTTCTGGCCGCGCTGACCAAGGCCCTGCGCGAGGCGGGCGTCGACATCGTGTCGGGCGACTGGGAAGGCCGGCGCAGGAAGGACCGGCGCACGCTGGCCGTTCTGGCGCCCACGAACAAGGCCGCCTCTGTCCTGCGGAGCCATGGGGTCCCCGCGACGACGATCCACCGGATTCTCTATACCCCCGTCTATGACCCGGAATATGAAAAGATCGCCGAATGGCTGGCCGGTCAGGGCGACCGCCCCGAGATCGAGGGGTTGACGGACACCGCGCTGGACCGGGCCTGGGCGTCCTACCAGATCAACACCTCGGTGCCGGCGGCCCTTGCCGCCGCGGGTCTCCGCGGGTCGGATTTCATCACCGGATGGAAACGGCGCGAAGAGCCGCTGGACGTGGGCTTCATCGACGAAAGTTCCATGCTCGATGCGCGCCAGTTCGACGATCTCCAGGAGATTTTTCCGACCCTGATCCTGTTCGGCGACCCCGCCCAGCTACCGCCGGTGCAGTCCGAAGGCGGGATGGTCTTCGAAACGCTGCCCGAGACCCGCAAGATCGAGTTGCATCGCGTGCACCGGCAGGCGGCCGACAACCCGATCCTCGATCTGGCCCATGCCTTGGCCGATCCGGCTCTGGATTTCGACGGGTTCGAGGAGATGGTCCGCGACGCCGCCGCCCGAGACGAACGGGTGCAGGTGGCCCAAAGGGTGGAGGCCGATCTGATGGCCCGCTCCCCTGTGCTGGTCTGGCGCAACGCCACGCGGATCCGCCTGATCCACGCCTTTCGCGCGGCCTATGACGCGCCGGGCGACGAGTTGCTGCCCGGTGAGCCGCTGATCTGCGACGGGATCGAATTGCCTATCAAGCATCGCAAGAAACGGCTTGATCTGGAGGCGCGCGGCCTGATCAAGGGCGCGCAGGCCATCTATCTGGGTCCTGGGCGCAAGCCGGGCTTTTCGCGGCTGCATGTCTTTGGCGCGGAGGAGCCGCAGATTTCCGCGGCCTCCATCGTCAAGATCGAACAGGAGGCGGATGAAGAACCCTTCATCCCCTTTGCCGCCCGCATGGGCGCCACCTTCCTGCACGGCGCGGCTGTCACCATCCACAAGGCCCAAGGGTCGCAATGGGGCGTCGTGCAGGTCTTTGCCCCAGACATCTATGCCGCGGCCCGCATGGGCCGGGTCGAGGCGGGTCAACCGCTTTGGAAACGGCTCACCTATGTGGCAATCACCCGCGCGGAACGGGAATTGCGCTGGGTCGTGCGGGCGATGCTGGCCAAACCGAAGGATCCGCTGACGACCAGCGATCTGGCCGCACCGGCGGCCCCCCTCACGCTCGAGCCCGAGGAGGGCTGAAAGGGCTATCTGCCCTCGGCGATGGCGTCTTCCCAGGTGCGCAGGCCCACCTTCGGCGACTGGACGAGAACCGCCATATTGCCCGGCTTGTGTTCGTTGCGGCGCATCTTGGTATGGGCGGCCGGGATCTGGTCCCACGAGAACACTTCGGACATGCACGGATCAAGCCGCCGATCCAGCATCAGCCTGTTCGCCGAACTGGCCTGCTTGAGATGGGCGAAATGGCTGCCCTGAAGGCGCTTCTGGTGCATCCACATGTAGCGCACGTCAAAGGTGCAGTTGAACCCGGTCGTGCCGGCGCAGATCACGACCATGCCGCCCTTCTTGCAGACGAAGGTCGACACCGGGAAGGTGCTTTCGCCCGGATGCTCGAACACCATGTCGACATTCACGCCCTTTCCGGTGATGTCCCAGATCGCCTTGCCGAAACGACGTGCCTCGTCGAACCAGGCCTTGTATTCGGGCGTGTTCACCGTGGGAAGCTGGCCCCAGCAGTTGAAATCCTTGCGGTTGATGACGCCTTTGGCGCCAAGGCCCATGACGAATTCGCGCTTGTCCTCGTCGGAAATCACGCCGATCGCATTGGCGCCCGCGGTGTTGATCAGCTGAATCGCGTAGGATCCAAGGCCGCCCGACGCGCCCCAGACCAGCACGTTCTGCCCCGGCTTGAGGTCATGCGGCTCGTGCCCGAAGAGCATCCGGTAGGCGGTGGCGAGCGTCAGCGTGTAGCAGGCGCTTTCCTCCCAGGTCAGGTGCCTGGGCCGCGGCATCAGCTGCTGCGCCTGAACGCAGGTGAACTGCGCGAAGGAGCCGTCGGGCGTCTCGTAGCCCCAGATCCGCTGGCTGGTCGAATACATCGGGTCGCCGCCATTGCATTCCTCGTCGTCGCCATCGTCCTGGTTGCAATGGATCACGACCTCGTCGCCGACCTTCCAGCGCTTGACCTTGTCGCCCACGGCCCAGACGATCCCCGCCGCGTCGGACCCCAGAATGGCATAGGGCGCCTTGTGCCCGTCAAAGACCGAAACCGGCTGGCCGAGAGCGGCCCAGACGCCGTTATAGTTGACGCCCGCGGCCATCACCATCACCAGCACCTCGTGGCTGTCGGGGCGCGGAACATCCACCTCCTCGACCAGAAACGCCTGTTCCGGCTCGCCATGGCGTTCGCGGCGGATCGTCCAGGCATGCATCCGGGCCGGCACATGACCAAGGGCAGGCATTTCACCGATGGCATAAAGGTCTTTGATCTGCGCAGAGGGCTGCGGGATGTCTTGATCGAGGGCCATGTCAGTCTCCATTGGGTCCACCCTGAGCGGCGTGCTGCGATGCAGAATCGCGTTCATGAAGACGAGTGATATTAATCAGCTCGTAATTTTGCAATAGATGTAGACTAAAAAACGTAATAAAATTACTTTGCAGCCGCAGAAACGCAGTTCTCTCCTTGCCCGCTTTCCGGTGCTGGCATGTGCTGCGCGATCGAAGCGGCATAGAAATCGATGACCTCGCCGGCCTTTTCGGCAATGTGGATGCCCCCGTCCTTCATGCGAACGAGCCCCCGTTCGCGCAGGATCCGCAGAGCATCTTCGCGGATTTCCGAAACCTCCCGCTGGGGCAGGTTGACACCGGTCGTCTTCAGCCGATCCAGCAATTCCGCCAGCCGGGTCTCGATCTCGGCCTCGGTCAGGCCCGGCTTCTCGCGCAGAAGCGTGCAGACAAGCGGCACAGGCAGGATCGGGACAACGCGCTCGACCTCGCGCATCAGCTCGATTCCCAGCGCCTGCATCGAGACCGGACCCTCGGCCATCAGCGCCGACAGCGAGACCGGACGGCCGAACCCGACAGAGGCGGTGCCGAACCCGCGAAACCGGCCCGAGATCCGCTTCAGCAGATGCCACCCCACACCGCGAAGCACCGTGCCGATCGGCGGACGAAACCGGCGTTTGCCGCTTTTCGCGGCCGCGATCAGAAACTTGTCCTCAAGGATATGATCATAGTTCAGCGCCACCGGAACGAAGATCACGTCGCGCCCCTCGGGGCTCCAGCCATCGACGATATAGCTCAGCAATCCCAGTTTGGGCTCTGCGATCCGGCCATCGAGGCTGAGCCCGCCTTCCGGGAAAAAGGCCTGGGTGACCCCGCCCCTGACCGCCATCTGGACATAGCGCGCAAGGATCCGGCGATAGAGGGCAGAGCGGTTTCTGCGCCGGATGAAATAGGCCCCCATCGCGCGGATCACGCTCGACAATGGCCAGACCCGCGCCCATTCGCCCACCGCATAGGACAGAGCCGATGACCGGCTGACGAGGTAGGTCACCAACACGTAATCCATGTTCGAGCGATGGTTCATCACGAAGATCACTGCCGCGTCGCGATCGACATCGTCCATCCCGTTGCGGTCGAATTGTCCAAGACGGATCCGATACAGCGACTTCGACAGCCACCGCGCAAACCGCGTGCCGAAGGTGAAATAGGCCGTGGCCGAAAAGGACGGCACGATCTCGCGCGCATAATCGCGGGCCTTTTCGAAGGCGACGTTCTCGGGCACCCCCTTTTCGCGCGCATAGTCCACGATCGCCTCGGCGACCGACGGATCATAGATCAGCCGCTGTATCATGTCGTGCCGGCGCGCCAGCTTGAACGGCTCGATCGGTCGGTCCAGCCGTTCGTTCAGCCGCGCCACCAGACGCTCCGCCCGCTTGCGGAAGAACCAGCGCACAGACGGGAACAGGAAGTGCGACGCGAACGTCACCGCCGCGAACAGCAGGATCAGGATCAGAAGCCACAGGGGCAGAGAGACGGTGCGGAACATGACGCCGACGCTTGCAGCATTCCCGTCAGCCGTAAAGACCGAAGCGGCCCGCCCCGCGCGAGGCCGGTCGGGGAGCGGGGCGCGGATTCCGCCACGCCGCAGCGCAGCGAATTGACAGCGGCACAAAATTTCCCTAGGGCTTCGTTCCGAGTAATAAAATTACCCATCGTTCTTTCGAGGTAGGACAATGACCGAACGCGACCGCCCCTGGCTGATCCGGACCTATGCCGGCCACTCCACCGCCGCCGCCTCAAACGCGCTTTATCGCTCGAACCTGGAAAAGGGCCAGACCGGCCTGAGCGTGGCCTTCGACCTGCCGACCCAGACCGGCTATGACAGCGATCATGTTCTGGCACGCGGCGAAGTCGGGAAGGTGGGCGTCCCGGTCGCGCATCTGGGCGACATGCGGACATTGTTCGACCAGATCCCGCTGGAGAAGATGAACACCTCGATGACGATCAACGCGACGGCGCCCTGGCTTCTGGCGCTCTATATCGCGGTGGCCGAGGAACAGGGGGCCGACATCTCGCAGCTTCAGGGCACAGTCCAGAACGACATCATCAAGGAATACCTGTCGCGCGGGACGTATATCTGCCCGCCGGAGCCGTCTTTGCGGATGATCACCGATGTGGCGGCCTATACCCGCGTGCATCTGCCGAAATGGAACCCGATGAATGTCTGTTCCTATCACCTGCAAGAGGCCGGAGCGACACCCGAGGAAGAACTGGCCTTTGCGCTTGCCACCGCACAGGCCGTTCTTGACGATTTGCGCGGCAAGGTGGACGCGGCGGATTTCCCGGCAATGGTGGGCCGCATATCGTTTTTCGTGAATGCCGGCATTCGCTTCGTCACCGAGATGTGCAAGATGCGCGCCTTTGTCGAACTCTGGGAAGAAATCTGTGAAACGCGATACGGTATCACCGACGCGAAATTCCGGCGGTTCCGATACGGCGTTCAGGTCAACTCGCTGGGGCTGACCGAACAGCAGCCGGAAAACAACGTCTATCGCATCCTGATTGAAATGCTGGCCGTCACACTCTCCAAAAAGGCGCGGGCGCGGGCGGTGCAATTGCCCGCCTGGAACGAGGCCCTTGGCCTGCCCCGCCCGTGGGACCAGCAATGGTCCATGCGGATGCAGCAGATCCTGGCCTACGAGACCGACCTTCTGGAATATGACGATCTTTTCGACGAGAACCCGGCCGTTGACCGCAAGGTCGCCGAATTGAAGGCCGGCGCCCGTGCCGAATTGGCACAGATTGATGTGATGGGCGGCGCGGTGGGTGCAATCGGATACATGAAATCCCGACTCGTCGAAAGCAATGCCGCCCGTATCTCGGCTATTGAACGAGGGGAAACGGTCGTTGTGGGCGTTAACAAGTGGCAGGCCGGAGAACCCTCTCCTCTTGTCACCGGGAACGGCATCGCGATGGCGGCAGATCCTCGAGCCGAGGCCGATCAGCTGACCCGGCTCGCGGACTGGCGCGCCGCCCGCGACGAGGACGCGGTGGCCCATGCCCTCAAGGCTCTGAGGGCGGCGGCGCGCGACGGCAGCAACATCATGGGGCCGTCGATCCTGTGCGCGCGGGCGGGTGTGACGACGGGCGAATGGGCCGACGTCGTCCGGGCCGAATTCGGCGAATACCGCGCGCCCACCGGACTCAGCCCCAATCCGTCGAACCGGACCGAGGGCCTTGACGATCTGCGCGACCGTGTCGATGCGGTCAGCGCCCGTCTTGGCCGGCGATTGACCTTCATGATGAGCAAGCCCGGACTTGACGGCCATTCCAACGGCGCCGAACAGATCGCGGCCCGCGCGCGCGATTGCGGGATGGAAATCTCTTATGACGGGATCCGTCTCACGCCCGAGGAGATCGTGGCACGCGCAAAGGAAGTCAGGCCCCATGTCATTGGCGTCTCGATCCTGTCCGGGTCTCATATGCCATTGATCAGAGACCTGATATCGGCACTAAACTCCGCCGGTCTGAAAGATATTCCCGTCGTTGCCGGGGGTATCGTGCCCGAAGCGGATGCCCGCGAACTTCGCGAGATGGGAATTTCAGAGGTTTACACACCCAAGGATTTCGAGTTGAACAGGATCATGGCCGATATAGTTTCGCTTGCCGATCCGGATCGCCCGACTGAAATCGTTGCCGCCGAATAAAAGTGGCGGAGGCGTTTTGCAGGTGGTGCGCTTGATTTCCTCGCGGCAATCCGGAGTTGGTTAATCACGGTCATGAGTGGATGGGGTTTCCGGGCTAAGGGGATCCGTGCCCCGTCTGAGGCAACATTGGAGACCTAGGAATGTCGGACGACCTCAATGCCATGACGCGCGACCAGCTCATGGAACACAAGAAATCCCTGCAAAAAGAGATGAAGGCCGTGGAAAAGGCGCTGTCCACCTTGCAGGAGCGGGAGAAGAAGGCAGCCCTCGCCGCCGCCGAAAAAGCAGCCGCCGAACATGGATTCTCGCTATCGGATCTTGCCGGGATCGGCGGACGCGGCGCCAAGGCCAAGACGGTGTCCGTTCCCAAGTATCGCAATCCGGCCAACCCGGACCAGACCTGGACAGGCCGCGGCCGGCGCCCGGACTGGATTCGCGATGCGATCGACAAGGGCGAGGACATGACGAAGTTCGAGATCTGAACGCCGGATCCCGATATATGACGACCCATATCGGCGCGAAGGCCGGCGACATCGCTGAAACCGTTCTCATGCCCGGCGATCCCTACAGGGCGCGCTGGGCAGCAAAGACGTTTCTCGATGACGCCGTTCTCGTCAACGAAACCCGCGGAATGCTGGGTTTTACCGGAACATGGCGCGGCCACAGGGTCACGATCCAGGGGTCCGGGATGGGCATGCCGTCGATGTCGATCTATGCCAACGAACTGATCCGGGATTTCGGCGTGCAAACGCTGATCCGGATCGGTTCGTGCGGTGGAATGCAGCCATCCGTTGCCCTGCGTGACGTGATCCTTGCGATGACGGCGTCGACCCTGTCGACGCCGTCGCGCGGCATTTTCCGCGAATTGAACTATGCGCCGCATGCCGATTTCGATCTCTTGCGCAAGGCGGCCGGGGCCGCCGCCAGGATCGGGGTCACGACCCATGTCGGGGGCATCTATTCGTCGGATACCTTCTACGACGAACGGCCCGATCTTGACGAACAGCTCATGCGGCACGGCACTCTGGCCGTCGAGATGGAGGCGGCCGAGCTTTATACTCTTGCCGCGCGCCACGGCAGGCGCGCGCTCGCGGTTCTGACCGTCAGCGACCACCTTGTTACCAAGGAAGAGCTGCCCGCCCATGACCGTGAACAAAGCTTCGGGGACATGGTCGAAATCGCCCTTGGCGCCGCGTTCGACTGACGCTGGGGCCCGCGCGACCGGGCGTTTTGCGGCGTAGGCGGTCAACCCCGTCACCGGTCACAAGGCCCTCAAACCATCGTGACCGCCGAAGGGGTTTTCCAGCTCGATACAGGGCACAGATCCAGGTCATCGACGGCGGGCATGCCCCGCCAGACGAAACCACAGACAAGGAAGGAGATCCTTCATGTCCATCAAGCTATTCACCGCCGCCGCCGCCCTTGCCGCGTCGACCGCGACGATCGCATCTGCTGATGTGAACTACTTCAGCGTCGTGACAGACCTCGATTCCGCAAACACTCTCGAACTTGGCACGGTTCGCGCCGAAGCGGACGGTGTGGTCGAGCTATACGATTTCCGCGCCGGCGAGCAGCGCGACCTGCTTGGCAGCACCGAGGTCCTTGCCGGGGCCAACCGCGACGTGAGCGTCGACGTGACCGTCGCCCCGAGATACGACGTGCTGGCCGTTCTCAAGGTCGGCGGACAGGTCGTCGACATGCAGGTGATCGACATCAACACCTGACCGCGACCTGATCGAAAATCAAAGGCCCGCCTCATGGCGGGCCTTTTTTCGTCCGGCACCCGGCGGAGCCTCAGACCACGCGTTCAAGCATCATCTTCTTGATGTCGGAAATCGCGGCTGCCGGGTTCAGGCCCTTGGGGCAGGCCTTGGCGCAGTTCATGATGGTATGGCAGCGATAAAGCTTGAACGGATCTTCCAGATCGTCCAGCCGTTCGCCCGTCGCCTCGTCACGGCTGTCGACAAGCCAGCGATGTGCCGCCAGCAGGGCCGCCGGGCCAAGATACCGGTCCCCGTTCCACCAGTAGCTGGGGCACGAGGTCGAGCAGCAGGCGCACAGGATGCATTCGTAATGCCCGTCAAGCTTTTCCCGATCCTCGATGGATTGGCGCCATTCCTTGGCCGGCGGGTTGGTCTTGGTTTCCAGCCACGGCTTGATCGAGGCGTGCTGCGCATAGAAATGGGTAAGATCCGGGACCAGATCCTTGACGACGGGCATGTGCGGCAGCGGATAGATTTTGATGTCGCCCTTGATCTCGTCCATCCCGTAGATGCAGGCCAGCGTGTTGATCCCGTCGATATTCATCGCGCACGACCCGCAGATACCCTCGCGGCAGGACCGTCGGAAGGTCAGGGTCGGGTCGATCTCGTTCTTGATCTTGATCAGCGCGTCCAGAACCATCGGACCACAGCTGTCCATGTCCACGAAATAGGTGTCGAGCCGGGGGTTCTTTCCGTCATCGGGGTTCCAGCGGTAGATCTGGACCTTGCGCAGGTTGGTGGCCCCGTCAGGCTTGGGCCATGTCTTGCCGGTCGTCATCCGGCTGTTCTTGGGCAGCGTCAGTTGGACCATTTTCAGGCTCCTTCCATCGTCTCGTGAATATGCGTTGCGGCCGGCCCGGTGGCATCTGGGCGCCGGGCGGGGCCGCGCGACTGTTGGTCATCGGTCTGGGCTGCGGTCGGGCCCCGCCTGTGATATACTTGGGGACTCATGTCTTGCGCGCCTCGGGCCGGGTGGCGACAAAGACCGTCTCGCCCCGCATCAGGCCATAGGTCAGCACGTCGGGTTCGACGGCGGTATATTCGGCCAGTTCGAACCCCGCGGCACGGATCCGGTCCCTGAGGTCGCGGCCATACATGCGCACGTGATCGCCCTGACCGAAATGCAGGATGCGGTCGGCCGATGTCTCGACGGCCGGGTTCTCGTATGTGCGCTTCCAGCCTTCGACGATTGGTGTCATCAGGATCACCACCCCGCCCGGCCGCACAAGGCGATGCATCTCGGCCAGTGCCTTGGTGTCATCCACATGTTCGATCACGTGGCTGCAAATGATCCGGTCATAGCTGTCGGGATCAAGGCCCGTCTCCTCGATATTAAGGTGATGCGTGACCTTGCGGCGCGGGCTGAGATCGGCGGTCTCGTATCGGCCGACCATGTCGCGCAGATAGGAGGCAAGCTGCACCTCGGGCGCGAAATGCAGGACATCGTGCGACGGGCGGAACAGGTCGAACCGTTCGGCGAACAGGTAAAGCAGCCGATGCCGTTCAAGCGAATTGCATTTCGGGCAGCGCGCGTCGATCCGGGGCGGGTTTCCGAAGGCCGTGAACATGCCGTGATAGCCGCAAAGAGGGCAGCTGCGCGGGGTCACGCCCCGGGCAGCCTTGCGGAACCGGTTGATCTGTTTCATCGCGGCGGTTTCGATCGCCTCGCGAAACTCTTCGGTCTGGTCGACCTTCTGGTTCTGCGGTTCGTTCTCCATCACAGCTCCGGCGGCCTGATCGGCGCCTGGCCCGTCAGGTCCCAGACGCAATCGGAATAGACCTCGAACGGATCGGCCCCGAGAAGGAAGTCGCTGGTGATGCCAATCTCGACACCGGCAAACCCGCCGGTCCGCGAATTGATGCCCGTGGTGATCGTGCCGGTGGGGCCTTGCGCCGCGCGGGCACGCTCCTCGCATTCGCGGGCCGCCTCTTCGGGATCGACCGGCACCGGCGCGCAGGCGATCGCCAGAACAAACGAAAGAAGGACAGACAGGCGCAACGCGGTCATGCGGCAGGCCTCCATGCAGCGAGAAAGCCGTCCGCCGGCTGCATGTTCAGCGCGGCCACGAACGCCTCCCGGCGCGGGGCATCCAGCTCGGCCCCGAGATAGTCGCGGACAATCTCGTCCCGGGACCGGTCCAGTTGATCCGAGGCCGGATCAAGCCCCCGGATGACGGCAAGCCCGCTTGGCCGCGCATCCAGCACATCGACCCGCAGATCGGGGCGCCAGCGGCGCAGGATTTCGGTCATCTTCCACACATCGCCGGTCCACGCCCGGGTGCGGGTCCTGTCCCACTCCCGCGCGGAGGAGGCGGCCCCGATGGGCACCACGTCATGCAGGATGATGACCCCGTCCCGCGACATCAGCCGTTCGACATTGATGAAGTCGCGCAGCACGAATTCGAAGAGGTGCATCCCGTCGATGAAGGCCAGATCCACCGTCACCCCAAATGCGGCAACCTCTCCCGAGGCAAATACGGCGTCGCTGGTCTGCCGGAACAGGTGCAACGCGGGCTTGTTGTCCCAGACCGGACCGGCGATCCGGAAGTCCGGGTCGATGGCGATCGACCGGCAGGTGGCCAGCGCAAGGCTTGCGCCCTGATCCGTCCCGATCTCGAGATAGCAGTCGGGACGGACCAGATCGTGAAGGCGCGCGAGACATTCAAGGTAATGCGGCCCGGCAGGCGCAGGCCAGCCCTCTTCGGGGACGGGGCCCCGGGGCTTGTGCTCCATGCCGGGCGCTGCCTGCATCAGTAGACCCGCGCCTTGGGGGCGATCTTCTTCAGGTCGATGCCGCCCTCTTCCTCCCTGGTCAGGGGATCAAGGTGGACGGGCCGATAGCTCAGCGTGGTCTTCGTGTTGTCGACGACGGCCAGCGTGTGCTTGCGCCAGGTCTTGTCGTCGCGTTCGGCATGATCCTCATGCGCATGGGCACCACGGCTTTCCTTGCGCGCCTCGGCGCTGACGATGGTGGCCAGCGCGTTGGGCATCAGGTTCGTCAGCTCGAGCGTTTCCATCAGGTCGGTGTTCCAGACAAGGCTCCGGTCGGTGACCTTGATGTCATCCATCTTGGCGGCGATGGCCTCCATCTTCGCCACACCCTCGGCCAGCGTCTTGTCGGTGCGGAAGACGGCGGCATCCTGCTGCATCGTCTTCTGCATCTCGAGCCGCAATTCGGCGGTGGGCATGGTGCCGCTCGCATGCCGCAGCGCATCGAACCGCGCCAGCGCCTTGTCGACGCTGGCCTGGTCGGGCGTGGGCACCGCGCTCGCGGGGTCGACCACGTCGCGCGCCCGGATCGCTGCCGCCCGGCCAAAGACCACAAGGTCGATGAGGCTGTTGGACCCAAGCCGGTTTGCGCCATGCACGCTGGCACAGCCCGCCTCGCCCACGGCCATCAGGCCCGGTGCGACGGCATCGGGATTGTCCTGGGTCGGGTTCAGAACCTCGCCCCAGTAATTCGTGGGAATGCCGCCCATGTTGTAATGGACCGTCGGCAGAACCGGGATCGGTTCCTTCGTGACGTCGACACCGGCAAAGATGCGCGCCGATTCCGAGATGCCGGGCAGGCGTTCGGCCAGCGTCGCGGGCGGCAGGTGATTGAGGTGCAGGTGGATGTGATCGCCATCCTTGCCCACGCCCCGGCCTTCGCGGATCTCCATCGTCATGCAGCGCGAGACCACGTCGCGGGAGGCCAGATCCTTGTAGGTCGGCGCATACCGCTCCATGAACCGTTCGCCCTCGGAATTGGTGAGATACCCGCCCTCGCCGCGCGCGCCTTCGGTGATCAGGCAGCCCGCGCCGTAGATGCCGGTCGGGTGGAACTGGACGAATTCCATGTCCTGAAGCGGCAGGCCCTGACGCGCAACCATCCCGCCGCCATCGCCGGTGCAGGTATGGGCGGAGGTGGCCGAGAAATAGGCGCGGCCATAGCCGCCGGTGGCCAGAACGGTCATCTTGGCGGCAAAGAGGTGCAGCGATCCGTCATCGAGTTTCCAGCACAGCACGCCCTGGCACTCGCCATCCTCGCCCATGATCAGGTCGATGGCAAAATATTCGATGTAGAATTCCGCCTTCTGCTTGACCGACTGGCCATAAAGCGTGTGCAGGATCGCGTGGCCGGTGCGGTCGGCCGCGGCGCAGGTGCGCTGGACGGGCGGGCCTTCGCCGTATTCGGTGGTGTGGCCGCCAAAGGGGCGCTGGTAGATCTTGCCCTCTTCGGTGCGGGAAAACGGCACGCCGTAATGTTCCAACTCGTAAACCGCCTTGGGCGCCTCGCGGGCGAGGTATTCCATCGCGTCCGTATCGCCCAGCCAGTCGCTGCCCTTGACCGTGTCATACATGTGCCATTGCCAGCTGTCGGGCCCCATGTTGCCCAACGAGGCCGCGATGCCGCCCTGGGCCGCCACGGTATGCGACCGGGTCGGAAAGACCTTGGAGATACAGGCCGTCTTCAGCCCCTGTTCCGCCATGCCGAGCGTTGCCCGAAGGCCGGCGCCGCCGGCCCCCACGACGACGACGTCAAAGGAATGGTGTTCGATCGGGTATGCGTCCGTCATCAGTTCTTCCCTATCTGCGCGGCAGGAGTGTTCATCGCGCTGCATGTCTCGAGATCGGCCTTGATCCGCGGCAGCCGGGTCACGCGGTCTTGCGCGACGGCCGGGGCGATGGCGGTCATGCGGGCCGGCATGGCAGTATTGATCATAGGGCGATCCGCGCCAGGGCAAAGACGCCGGTCGCCGCGGCGGCATAGCTCAGGCAGGTCATCCCGATGATCAGGGCCTTGCGCGCAAAGCCATGGACATAATCCTCGATCAGGACCTGAACGCCGCCCTTGAAATGATAAAAGCCCACGAGGATCGTCAGGATCGCCACCACCGCCGGGAAGGGCCGGGCATAATAGGCAAGCGCCTCGTCATAGGTCATGCCCAGCGCGGTTCCAAAGGTGAAGATGAACAGCGGAACAAGCCCGGTCAGCGCAACCGAGGACACGATCATGTGCCAGTGATGCAGTGTTCCGGATTTGGCGGAGCCAAGCCCCGAGGCGCGCTTGCGGTCGGTCAGATACCTCATCTCGTTCTCCTCAGATCACGACGACGACAAAGATCGTCAAGAGGACCGAGGCGATCACCCCGCCCATCGCATAGCGTTCGGATGCCTCGACCTCGAGCATCCTGCCCGAATCCCAGATCAGGTGACGCACGCCGAAGATCAGGTGATACCAGACGGCCCAGACGCTGAGGAACAGGACAAGGTCGCCGAACCAGCTGCGCACGAAACCGTCGGCGCGGGCAAAGGCCTCGGGCCCGGTGGCCAGGGCGATGAACCACCACACGACCATCAGGGCCGCCACGATCAGCGCATTGCCGGTCAGGCGCGTGACGATGGAGGACATCGAGGTCCATTGCGGGCGATAGATCTGCAAGTGTGGAGAAAGAGGGCGATTGCCCCTGTTTACATCGGCCATCTGAATTCCCTTTGTCGCGGTCGGCTAACCGCCCCTAGCAGGTTCCCTTTGCCGTTGTGTTAGCATCTTTTACCGACCTGTCACACGATCCGCGCGCCAAAATCTGCGCCGAATTGTCCTGATTTTGCAGAAAAATGCGGCTTGTGATCACAGAAAAGTTTTGCGTGATCACAAAATTCGCCGATGCCCGAACGACTCGCGCCGTCCCGTGGCAGGCAGGTGTCACAGCGGCACCAGCGCCCAGTAATCAAGGTCGAGAAGGACGTCGGAAAGATACTTTCCATCCTCCCCCCTCAGGCCAAAGGGCACGGCGCCGTCCCTGACCGCGACCAGCCTCAGACGCAGCGCACCGACGCCGGGCGCGGCGGTTTCGGCCTTGTCCAGAACCTCGGACCAGGCGCGCAACGTATCGCCCGCGAAACAGGGATTGGCATGGGCCCCGGCATTCAGACCCACGATCATCTGCGCATTGGCCAGCCCGTTGAACGACAGCGCGCGGGCCATGCTGATGACATGCCCGCCATAGATCAGCCGCTTGCCGTCGGGCCGGGCCGTCGCGTCGAAATGGACCTTGGCGGTGTTCTGCCACAGGCGTGTTGCCATCATGTGCTCGGCTTCCTCGATGGTGACGCCGTCCACATGGTCGATCTTTTCGCCGACCTCGTAATCCGGCCAGCGGTGGGGTTCACCCGCCAGCGTGAAGTCATAGCCCGTGAAATCCAGCTTGGGCGGAATGCGCAGATCCACCGGCGCCACCACGGGCGCAAGTTCGGGGACCACGGTGTCCGGGGCGGGCGCCTCCGCGTCGCCCTTGCGCACCATGACCCAGCGCACATAGGACAAGACCGCCTCTCCCCGCTGGTTGCGCCCCGTCGTGCGCACCCAGACCACCCCGGACTTGCCGTTGGAGTTCTGCTTGCGCCCGATCACCTCGCTTTCGGCGGTGATCGTGTCGCCGGGCCAGAGCGGGGTCAGCCAGCGCCCCTCCGCATAGCCGAGATTGGCGACCGCGTTCAGCGACACATCGGGGACGGTCTTGCCGAAGACGGTGTGAAAGGCGATCAGATCGTCCAGCGGACTGAACGGCAGGCCGCAATTGTGCGCGAAGGCATCCGAGGAATGCAATGCGTGCCTCGCCGGGTAAAGCGCGTGATACAAGGCGCGTTCCCCCATCTTGATCGTGCGCGGCACCGCGTGGCGGATCACCTCGCCCAGCCGGTAATCCTCGAAGAAACGACCGGGATTGGTCTTGGTCATTGCTGGCCCAGCTTCATGTCCGGGTGGTAATCGCCCTCGATCTCTTTGGTCACGGCCTGCCCGCAGCGCATGACGCCATTGGCATGGTCAAACGCGTATTGCGGATCGCCATGCAGCACCCAGCCCTTGGCAAGCGCCTCGCTGACCTTGTGGCAAAAGGCCGATGTGTCATCCTCGGTCAGAAAGCGATAGATCACCCCCATGGCGTGACCCCCAGCCAGTGATGGATCAGCATCACGACGATCAGCACGACAAGGGCGATCACACCGATGCGGATTTCGGATTTGACGCCGCCATGGGCGGGCGGAGTCCAGGCCGGTTCGGCCGCGTTGATCATCGCCATGCTGACCAGCGCCCAGGCCAGAAGCCCGCCGAACAGGATGAAGGACGGCACATCGCCGTTGACCACCAGATGGCCCGCCGCCCAGATCGCAAAGCCCCAAAGCTGCGGGTGGCGCAGCTTGGTGCCGACCCAGTTCCGCGGGCGGCCCGGCGGGGTGGCGCCACTGGAATAGATGTAGAAGGCCACGACCATCAGCAGGTTGTTGATGCCTGTCATCGCGGGCGACCGGCCCCAGAACACCGCCCCGTCGGCCGCGCGATATCCGATCACCATCAGGACGATGGAGGCGAGGATCGCCGCCGCGGCAGCCCCCTTGCCGGCATTGCCCATACTGGCCCGCGCCCCCGGCGCGACCCGTTTGAAAAGATGCGCCGCCCACCAAAGAGCGACCCCAAGGATCAGCCAGATCATGATGCCTCAAGCTCCGCAATTGCCTCTGCCTTGGCGAGCGTCGCCCTTGCGGTGACGATATGCAAGTTCTCGACGATCTTTCCGTCAAGAACAGCGACCCCCTGCCCCGCCGCCGCCGCCTCCTCGAAGGCGGCGATCTGCCGGCGGGCGAGGTCGATCTCGGCTGCATCGGGCGCAAAGGCCCTGTTCGCGATGGCAAGCTGCGCGGGATGGATCAACGTCTTGCCGTCAAAGCCGAAATCCCGACCCTGCGCGCATTCGGTACGCAGACCGTCATCGTCCTTGAAGGCGTTATAGACCCCGTCAAGCGCGACCACACCGCCCGCACGCGCGGCCATCACGCAGGTCTGCAGGGCCATGACCAGAGGCCCGCGATCGGCAGCGGCCCGCACGCCCAGATCCTTGGCCAGGTCATTGGTGCCAACGACGATCCCTGTCAGCCGGGGATGTGCGGTGATGTCGCGCGCGTTGAGGATCGCAAGCGGCGTCTCCATCATCGCCCAGATTCCGATGGCCGGAAGGCGGGCGGCCACGGCCTCGATCTCCCGAGGTCCGTTGACCTTGGGCAGAAGGATGCCGTCGCACTCCATCTCGGCCACGGCCGCGATGTCATCCTCGCCCCATTCGGTTTCGGCGCCGTTGACCCGGACAAGCCGCGCCCGCGCCCCGTATCCGCCCTTGTAGAGTTCGGCCGCAAGCGTCGCGCGCGCCTGCGCCTTTTCCGCGGGGATCACGGCATCCTCCAGATCGAAGATGATCGCATCGGTCGGAAGGCTGCGCGCCTTGTCGAGGGCGCGCGGCTTCGAGCCGGGGATATAGAGGGCGGAGCGGTAAGGGCGGGCGGCCATGCAATCCTCGCAATAAACTTGCGCGGAAAAGGCCAGATATTCGCGGATGTTTCAAGGGTAAATTCGCCGCAATGCAGCATGAGCGCCCGCGCCAGCCCTGCGCACGGAGCGTTAACCAATATTTGGCAGGCTGACCCGACAGTTTGCCATACAGAAAAGCCGCGCCGACAGGGCCCCGCCAGAGGCTGGTGAAAGCGGTTTCGCCAAGTTTTCGAAACTCCTGCGGCCGTCTCCCCGCGATTCGGCCCCGACATTCGAGGTTCTTCATGACTGACTTGCGAATTGCCCGTCCTCTCGCCGCGCTGGCCCTTGGCGGCCTTGCCGCCTCGCCGGGTCTGGCCCAACAGGCGGGCCGCAACTGCGCGCCCCATGCCATGGTGGTCGAACGTCTGGCCGCGGGCTATGGCGAATCCCGCCAGTCCATCGCGCTTGGCGCCAACAATGCGGTGGTCGAGGTCTTTGCCTCGCTCGAGACCGGCACCTGGACGATCACGGTCACCGTTCCGGGTGGTCCGACCTGCCTCGTCGCCTCGGGCCTAGCCTATGAGAGCGTCACCGAAGCCCTGCCGAATACCGATCAAGGCGCCTGAAAACGCGCCGTTTTCCGGCACCCCGCCCGCTCCGGACGGGCCGGGCGGGACCCGCCGGAGCCAAGCCGGCCAATTGATGCTGCAGCGCAGCAGCCTTGCGCGAGCGATCCGCAAGGTTTAGGAGCAGGCCCGATCCAGTATCACAGGACAGGACCTTTTCACCATGGCCAGACCCAAGATTGCCCTGATCGGCGCCGGTCAGATCGGCGGCACTCTCGCCCATCTCGTCGCCCTGAAAGAACTGGGCGACGTCGTCCTTTTCGACATTGCCGAAGGTATTCCGCAGGGCAAGGCACTCGACATCGCCGAAAGCGGCCCTGCCGAAGGCTTTGACGCGACCCTCAAGGGCACCAACGACTATGCCGACATTGCGGGCGCCGATGTGTGCATCGTCACCGCCGGCGTGCCGCGCAAGCCGGGCATGAGCCGCGACGACCTTCTGGGCATCAACCTCAAGGTCATGAAGGCCGTGGGCGAAGGCATCAAGGCCAACGCCCCCGACGCCTTTGTCATCTGCATCACCAACCCGCTTGACGCGATGGTCTGGGCGCTGCGCGAATTTTCGGGCCTGCCCCATCACAAGGTCTGCGGCATGGCCGGTGTCCTTGACAGCGCGCGGTTCCGCCACTTCCTCAGCCTCGAATTCAACGTCTCGATGAAGGACGTGACGGCCTTCGTTCTGGGCGGCCACGGCGACACGATGGTGCCGCTGACCCGCTATTCCACCGTGGCCGGCATTCCGCTTCCCGACCTCGTGGAAATGGGCTGGACCACGCAGGACAAGCTTGACGCGATCGTCCAGCGCACCCGCGATGGCGGGGCCGAGATCGTGGGCCTTCTCAAGACGGGGTCCGCCTTCTATGCGCCCGCCACCTCGGCGATTGAGATGGCCGAGGCCTATCTCAAGGACCAGAAGCGTGTCCTGCCCTGTGCGGCCTATGTCGACGGCGCCTACGGGCTGAAGGGTTTCTACGTGGGCGTGCCCACCGTGATCGGCGCCGGCGGCATCGAGCGCGTGGTCGAGATCAAGATGGACAAGACCGAACAGGCGATGTTCGACAAATCCGTCGACGCGGTGAAGGGCCTTGTCTCGGCCTGCAAGGGCATCGACGAAACGCTCGCCTGACGGGGCGAAGGCTTGCGATGATCCTGGAAGGCCCGGCCCGTCAAGGTGCCGGGCCTTCGTGCTTGTGGCTTGCCGACATGACGTCGTCCTTGTCAAACGGGCGCGGCGGGGCGACCCTGCGCCAAGCAGGAAAGGAAACCGTCATGGCCCGCTTGACCGCCCTCGCCCTTGTGCTTTCCGGCCTTTGCGCCACCCAGGCCCCGGCCCAGACCGACATCAGCGACATGATCGCGACCGAGGGGCTGGCCAGGGCCGAGGATTACCTTGCCGCGCTGCCCTCTCCGACCCCGTCGGACGTGTTCGCGCTGGGGGGTGTCCGGTTTCTCGGCGGGATCGAAACCGCCCTTCAGGCGCGGTGGCGGATCGGCCTCGTGAGCGAACGCCTGCGCCTGGTGGGCCTGCCGTTCCTGCGCCTGCCGATCGCGCCTAACCCGTCACCGGATGTCTTTCGGCCCGAGATGATCGACGCCATCTTTGCCGGCACCTCCGCCGACATGGCGGAGGCCGCCGAAACCCTTGCCGGCGTCGAGGGCGAGGTCGCCCTGACGATCGACCTTGACGATCTGTGGTTCGACGTGAACGCAGACGGCAGCCGCGAGCCGGGCGAAAGCGTTCTCGACATCGCCGGCTTCATGCTGGGCGGCGGCGAACCGGCCGGGGCGATGACGATCCGGTTCGACACGGCCGATGTGGCCTGGCTGCGGGCCTATGCGCATCTTCTGGCGGGCCTCAGCGACACGATCCGCGCCATCGGCCCCACCGATCCGATCGCCCGCGTCATGGACACGGCGCGCGCCTTCGAGGCCATTGACGGACCGCCCCGGCCGTCCCAACCCTACAGCATCGCCGAATACCGCGACGAGATCGACCAGATCGCGGCGGTCATCTTGGCGCTGGAGCAGACACCCGACGCAGACCTGTCGCAGGCAGCCCACGCCCATTTCCTGGCGATGATCGCCGACAACCGGGAATTCTGGGCCCTCGTTGCCCGAGAGACCGACAACGAGGCGGAATGGATCCCCAACAAGAACCAGACCGCCGCGCTTGGCCTGCCCTTTCCGTCCGAGACCGGCACAAGCTGGCTTGCCGTTCTGGCCGATGCCGAGAAGGTGCTCAACGGCGCGTTGCTGATCCCCTATTGGCGGCTGGGCCCCGGCGCCGGCCTCGACCTGGGCGCCATGTTCATGGAACCGCCCGCCCTTGATCCGGTGGGCCTGATCCAGGGTGAGACCCTTCTGCCCTATGCGCGAAAAGGCCCCCTTGCCAATATGGACGCGCTGCGCCGGTTCGAGGCGCTGATCGGCGGAAATGCCGCTCTCTACATGGTCATGCTGAACTGACCGGTCGGAAACGAATCGCTCCGGCGGTTAATGTGATCACACATTTTCAACGCGTGATCACAAATGTCGGTTTTTCGGGCTGATCTCGAAAACAGCGGTTTGTTGTCGCATTCCGTTGTGATTGAACGGATGAAACCCAAGTCACAACCGAGGCTCCGACATGAACATCCACGAATACCAGGCAAAGGCCCTGCTCCGCTCCTACGGCGCCCCGGTCAGCGACGGTCGCCCCGTCATGCGCGCCGAGGAGGCCAAGACGGCCGCGGGCGAACTTGACGGGCCGCTCTGGGTCGTGAAGGCGCAGATCCATGCAGGCGGCCGCGGCAAGGGCTCCTTCAAGGAGGAGCGCGCGGGCGAGGCGGGCGGCGTCCGGCTGGCCCGATCGGTTGAAGAGGCCGCCGAAGAGGCCAAGAAGATGCTTGGATCGACGCTGGTGACCAAACAGACAGGCCCCGCCGGCAAGCAGGTCAACCGCATCTATATCGAGGACGGGTCGGGCATCGAGACCGAGTTGTATCTCGCGCTTCTCGTCGACCGACAGACATCGCGGGTGTCTTTCGTGGCCTCGACCGAGGGCGGCATGGACATCGAGGAGGTCGCCGCCTCCACCCCCGAAAAAATCCTGTCCTTCAGCGTTGACCCGGCAACGGGTTACCAGCCGTTCCATGGCCGCCGCATCGCGTTTTCGCTGGGCCTGGAGGGACCGCAGATCAAGCAATGCGTCGCGCTGATGGCCACGCTCTACAAGCTCTTCATCGAGAAGGACATGGAGATGCTTGAGATCAACCCCCTGATCGTGACCGACAAGGGCGACCTGAAATGCCTCGATGCCAAGATGGGCTTTGACGGCAACGCGATCTATCGCCACGCCGACATCGCCGCCCTACGCGACGAGTCGGAAGAGGATTCAAAGGAACTTCAGGCCTCGAAATACGACCTGAACTACATCGCGCTCGATGGCGAAATCGGCTGCATGGTCAACGGCGCGGGCCTTGCCATGGCCACCATGGACATCATCAAGCTCTATGGCGCGGAGCCTGCGAACTTTCTCGACGTGGGCGGCGGCGCTACCCGCGAAAAGGTGACCGAAGCCTTCAAGATCATCACCTCCGACCCGAACGTGAAGGGCATCCTGGTCAACATCTTCGGCGGCATCATGCGCTGCGACGTCATCGCCGAAGGCGTGGTCGCGGCGGTGAAGGAAGTGGGGCTCAAAGTGCCGCTGGTCGTGCGTCTGGAGGGCACGAATGTCGATCAGGGCAAGGAGATCATCAACTCCTCGGGTCTGAACGTCATCGCCGCCGACGACCTCAAGGACGGCGCGCAGAAGATCGTGGCGGCGGTTAAGGGCTGAGAATGCGCTTCGGCGGACTCCGGACGATGCCCGTTAACCGGCGATTCAGGCCGGAGGAGCACATTTGCGGAGGGAGGCATCCTGCCTCCGCCCTGTTCCGCGCTGAAGGAGTTTGCGATGACATCACGACTGACACGCCTTTCGGTGGTGACCTGCCTTCTGGGATTTGCCGCAGCCTGCGGCCCGGCCCCCTATTACGAAGCGGATGCCGACCGCGCCGCCTGTTCGCCGGATTACGGGGGGTTCTACGACGCGGCGGGCAATCTGCCGGTGCGCTGCACGGCGCAATCGACGCAGCCCTACTAGGCACCGCGGCACGGGGCGCGGCATGACCGGCCCCTCGCGCCAGACCGGCCGCGGCCCGCGCAAGGCTGTCGTGCATATCGGCATGCCCAAGACGGGCACCACATCGATTCAGGCCTGGCTTTACGGAAATGCGGCAGAACTTTCGCGTCAGGGATTTTTCTTCAAGCGCCTGCCGCTGACCCGGGCGCGGCCCAACGAACATGCCGAAGTGGTCATCTGCCAGTTCGCAGAGGCCGGGATCCTCCTTCCGAACCAGATCTTGCGGTATATCTACGGGATTGAGACCCTCGACGATCAGAGCAGGGTCGCCCGGGAATATACCGACATTTTCAGCTGTGCCCTGTCGCGCGCATCGGAAGAGACCGTCATACTTTCGGTCGAGGATGTTGGCGGAATGACCCGATCGGCCGACCAGGTGCAGGGGCTCGAGACATGGCTGTCGCGCTTTTTCGATGAGGTCAGCTATATCGTCTATTTCCGCCGCCAGGAGGATTTCCTCGTCAGCGCGTATTCGCAACATATCAAGACCGGCGGCACGCTGACCCTCGAGGAACATTTCGAAAAGAAGAAGGCCCGCAACTATTTCCGGCTGGTCCGACCCTGGATCGACGTGGTTGGCCGCGACAGGTTCACGGTTCGGCTGCTGGAAAGCGACAGCCTCTACCAGAACGACCTGCTTGCCGATTTCGCCCATGAACTGGGGATCGACCCGTCCGGCATGAGGGCGGTGCCGCGCCGCAACGAAGCCCTGACCCGCGCCTCGGCGGAGTATCTCCGGGTCCTCAATTCCAACCTCAGGAATGACGGCTCGATATATCCCCTGAACGAACCGATCTATGGCGGGTTGATCCCGTTTCTTGGCAAAACCTTCGCCGATGGCGAGAGAATCCGCCTGACCCAACCGCAGATCGACGAGGTCCGCGCCGTCAACGCGGCGTCAAACGAAAGGCTCAGATCCCTCTTCTTTCCGGATCGGACAGAGCTTTTTCCACCTCGCGCCGCCGCGCCCGACACGACCCCCCCGCTTTCGGCCGAGGCCGTCGCCCATGTCGGGATCGCGGTTCTTCAGGCAAAGCATGGTGACAAGACCGGACGGAAATCCGATCTGCGCGCCAAGAAGGACATCCGCCGCGCGCCCAAGCTTCATCATCGGATCTGGCGCCGGCTGAAGGAACGCCACCCCAGGCTTGCGGCCCGGATCGGGCCAATCGTGGGCAGAAAGGCCGAAACATGACGCCGACCTTTCGCCACCTTCCAGATATCCAACCCACTCCCGCCCGAAGCGGCACAGAATAACGAAGGAAACGCATCCGCATGGCCATTCTCATCGACGAAAACACCAAAGTGATCTGCCAGGGCTTTACCGGCAGCCAGGGGACCTTCCATTCCGAGCAGGCGATCGCTTACGGCACCAGGATGGTCGGCGGGGTGACGCCGGGCAAGGGCGGGCAGGAGCATCTGGGCCTGCCGGTCTTCAACTCGGTCCACGAGGCTCTGGCCAAAACCGGGGCGAATGCCTCGGTGATCTATGTCCCGCCGCCCTTTGCCGCCGATTCCATCCTCGAGGCGGTGGATGCGGAAATCCCGCTGGTCGTGTGCATCACAGAAGGCATCCCGGTTCTCGACATGATGCGGGTCAAACGCGCGCTCGAAGGGTCGGCCACGCGGCTGATCGGGCCCAACTGCCCCGGCGTCATCACGCCCGGTGCCTGCAAGATCGGCATCATGCCGGGCCATATCCACAAGCGCGGCTCGGTCGGTGTCGTATCCCGCTCGGGCACGCTGACCTACGAGGCGGTCAAGCAGACCACCGATAGCGGGCTCGGCCAGTCCACCGCCGTGGGCATCGGCGGCGACCCGATCAAGGGGACAGAGCATATCGACGTGCTCGACATGTTCCTCGACGATGACGAGACGCAGTCCATCATCATGATCGGCGAGATCGGCGGCACCGCCGAGGAAGAGGCCGCCGAATTCCTCGCCGAACAGCGCAAGAAGGGCCGCTGGAAGCCCGTGGCAGGGTTCATCGCCGGGCGCACCGCCCCTCCGGGCCGCCGCATGGGCCACGCGGGCGCCATCGTCGCCGGCGGCAAGGGCGACGCGGAATCGAAGATCGAGGCCATGAAATCCGCCGGCATCATCGTCGCCGACAGCCCCGCCACGCTGGGCGAGGCGGTGCTGAAGGCGATCGGATGATGCGACCGGGTCTTGCCCTCATGCTCCTGTCGGCAGGCCTGGCGCTGTCGTCCGGTGCGCATGCTCAGACGGTGCCGGGGCCGGATTCCATTGCCCGGCATTTCGGCAACGCGTGGTCAGTCTGTTTCGGCGAGGAAGAGCGCCGCGCGCCTGGCATCGTCGACGCGATGTCGCTCTGGACGGACTTGGGCAGTGAGGGCAGACCGCAATTCCTCGAGAACGTGGCTCTGTTTCGCCACCTGGACCTCGTTGGACTTCAGAACATGCCCGAAACGATTGAAGGCGTCAGCCAGTTGATCGGTGGATTGTCCGAAGGGATCGAGCGTGAGCTTCAGGCGTTGTCTGAAGAGTTCGAAGAAGCGGAAACGACCCTCATGGCGGGGCCCGACGGCTGGTACGGCGCTGTCCGCACCAATGACAACGCATTTTACCGGGAGCGGACCTGCACCTTCTTTCACGAGTCGCCGTCTGATGAGTTCGTGGACGCGATCGAACCTGTTTTCGAGTTGTTTCCGCCGGTCGAGTCGCTCATCGGCACCTATTGGCATATCGGCGGCCCGAATTTGAATTCCGATGCGGGAACCCGCTCCTTTGGCGCCAGGGTGTTCGGACCAAACCAACAATTGTTTCCCGGCAGTCCGATGATAGTCGTCACATTCCAGCATCGTCGGATGAAGCCTCAATGAATTCCCTGGCGCCAGATATCGTCGCGCACGGCCCCGACGGAAAGGCGCTCATGTCCTCGGACGAGCACCGCTCATCGCGGCCTGGCCGCTTCCCGAATTGCCCCGCTCATCAGCACAGGTGACCCCATGACAGACCAAAGCCCCAACGACGTCTTCCACGCCTCCTCTTTCCTGCAGGGGCACAACGCGGATTACATCGAGGCGCTGTATGCCAGATACGCCGACAATCCCGGGGCGGTGGATGAAAGCTGGCGGCAGTTCTTCGCCTCGCTTGGCGACAGCGCGGCCGACGCCAAGGCCGAAGCGGCGGGCCCCTCCTGGGCGCGGGCCGACTGGCCGCCGGTGCCCTCGGACGAGCTGACGGCCGCGCTGGACGGGCAATGGCCCACCGAGGCGAAGGCCGCAGGCGACAAGATCAGGGCCAAGGCTGGGGAAAAGGGCGTGACCCTGTCCGAAGAACAGGTCCGGTCGGCCGTTCTCGACAGCATCCGGGCGCTGATGATCATTCGCGCCTACCGCATCCGGGGCCATCTGGTCGCCGATCTCGACCCGCTGGGCATGCGCGACGACAGCCTGCACCCCGAACTCGACCCCGCATCATACGGTTTCACCAAGGCCGACATGGACCGGCCGATCTTCATCGACAACGTGCTGGGCCTCGAAGTGGCCAGCATGAACGAGATCGTGGCCTTGGTCCGGCGAACCTATTGCGGCACATTCGCCTTGCAATACATGCACATCTCCGACCCCGAACAGGCCGCGTGGCTGAAGGAGCGGATCGAAGGCTATGGCAAGGAAATCGCCTTTACCAAGAACGGCCGCAAGGCGATCCTGAACAAGCTGGTCGAGGCCGAGGGCTTCGAAAAGTTCCTGCATGTCAAATACATGGGCACCAAGCGCTTCGGGTTGGACGGCGGCGAGGCGCTGATCCCCGCAATGGAACAGATCGTCAAGCGCGGCGGGGCGCTCGGCATCAAGGAAATCGTGATCGGCATGCCGCATCGCGGCCGCCTGTCCGTTCTGGCAAACGTGATGGGCAAGCCCTATCGCGCCATCTTCAACGAATTTCAGGGCGGCAGCTTCAAACCCGAGGATGTCGACGGCTCGGGCGATGTGAAATACCACCTGGGCGCCTCGTCCGACCGGGAATTCGACGGCAATTCCGTGCATCTGTCGCTGACCGCGAACCCCTCGCATCTGGAGGCGGTGAACCCGGTCGTTCTCGGCAAGGTCCGCGCCAAGCAGGAGCAGTTGGGCGACAATGATCGCAAACAGGTCGTGGGCATTCTGCTGCACGGGGATGCGGCCTTTGCCGGTCAGGGCGTCGTGGCCGAGGGCTTTGGCCTGTCGGGCCTGACCGGCCACCGCACCGGCGGCACGATCCATATCGTCGTGAACAACCAGATCGGGTTCACCACCGCGCCCGCCTTTTCGCGGTCCTCCCCCTATCCGACCGATATCGCGCTGATGGTCGAGGCGCCGATCTTCCACGTCAATGGCGACGATCCGGAGGCCGTGGTTCACGCCGCCAAGGTCGCCACCGAATACCGCCAGAAATTTGGCAAGGACGTGGTGATCGACATCTTCTGCTATCGCCGCTTCGGCCATAACGAGGGCGATGAACCGATGTTCACCAACCCCGGCATGTACAAACGGATCAAGTCTCACAAGACCACGCTGACCCTTTATACCGAGCGTCTGGTGAAGGACGGGCTGATCCCCGAGGGCGAGATCGAGGACATGAAAGCCTCGTTCCAGGCCACGTTGAACGAGGAATTCGAGGCCGGAAAGACCTACAAGCCCAACAAGGCCGACTGGCTGGACGGCCGCTGGTCGCATCTTGACCGCGAGAAGGACAAGTATCAGCGCGGCCAGACCTCCATCGCCCCCGAGACCTTGGCCGATATCGGCCGAGCGCTGACCCATGTGCCGGATGATTTCAACCTGCACCGCACGGTCAAGCGTCTGGTCGATTCGAAGGCCGAGATGTTCGAGACCGGCAAGGGTTTCGACTGGGCCACGGGCGAGGCGCTCGCCTTCGGCTCCCTCCTGACGGAGGGATACCGCGTCCGCCTGTCGGGACAGGATTCCACGCGCGGGACATTCTCGCAGCGGCATTCGGCCTTCATCGACCAGGAAAACGAGAACCGCCACTATCCGCTGAACCACATCCGCGAGGGTCAGGCCCATTACGAGGTCATCGATTCGATGCTCTCGGAATATGCGGTGCTGGGTTTCGAATACGGCTATTCGCTGGCCGAGCCTTCGGCGCTTGTCCTGTGGGAAGCCCAGTTCGGCGATTTCGCCAACGGCGCGCAGATCATGTTCGACCAGTTCATCTCGTCGGGCGAATCGAAATGGCTGCGGATGTCGGGGCTCGTCTGCCTGCTGCCTCATGGCTATGAAGGCCAGGGCCCCGAACACAGCTCGGCCCGGCTCGAGCGGTTCCTGACGATGTGCGGAGGCGACAACTGGATCGTGGCCAATTGCACGACGCCTGCGAACTATTTCCACATCCTGCGCCGGCAGCTGCACCGCACCTTCCGCAAGCCCCTGATCCTGATGACGCCGAAATCGCTCTTGCGGCACAAGCTGGCGATTTCGGATGCCGAGGATTTCACCACCGGGTCGAGCTTTCACCGGGTTCTGTGGGACGATGCCCAGAAGGGCCATTCCGACACGGTGCTCAAGCCCGACGACCAGATCCGCCGCGTGGTGATGTGTTCGGGCAAGGTCTATTACGACCTTCTCGAGACGCGCGACGAGGCCGGCATCGACGACATCTACCTGATGCGGATCGAGCAGTATTACCCCTTCCCCGCGATCAGCCTCGTGAAGGAGTTGGAGCGTTTCAAGGGCGCCGAAATGGTCTGGTGCCAGGAAGAGCCCAAGAACCAGGGCGCCTGGGCCTTTATCGAGCCGAATATCGAATGGGTGCTCAGCCGGATCGGCGCGACACACCAGCGGCCCCGTTATGCCGGGCGGCCCGCCGCCGCCTCCCCCGCCACCGGCCTTGCCTCGCAGCACAAGGTCCAGCAAACCGCGCTCGTCAACGATGCGCTAGATCTCGAAGGAAACTGAAATGAGCACCGAAGTCCGCGTCCCGACGCTCGGAGAAAGCGTCACCGAGGCCACCGTTGCAACCTGGTTCAAGAAGCCCGGCGATACCGTGGCGGCCGACGAAATGCTGTGCGAGCTGGAAACCGACAAGGTGACGGTCGAGGTGCCCTCGCCCGTCGCAGGCACCCTGTCCGAGATCGTTGCAGCCGAGGGGGAGACGGTGGGCGTCGATGCGCTGCTTGCCCAGATCTCCGAAGGCGATGCCGCCCCCGCCCCGGCACCCGAAAAGGAAGAGGCCGCACCCGAAAAGGAGGAGGCCCCCGCCGAAGAACCGGAACAGGCGGCCGATGCGCCCGCCCGCGAGGATGTCGAGGACGCACCCTCGGCCAAGAAACTGATGGCCGAGAACAACCTTGGCGATGGCGACGTTCAGGGCACCGGCAAGGACGGCCGGATCATGAAGGAAGACGTGCTCAAGGCGCTGTCGCAGCCCAGGGCGGCCGAAGCCCCGACCCCCGCGCCGCGCGCGCCGGTCTCGGCCTCGGATGCCGACCGCGAGGAGCGGGTCAAGATGACCCGCCTGCGCCAGACCATCGCCCGCCGCCTGAAGGAAGCGCAGAACACCGCCGCGATGCTGACCACCTATAACGAGGTGGACATGACCGGCATCATGGATTTGCGCAACGAATACAAGGATCTGTTCCTCAAGAAGCACGGGGTGAAGCTGGGCTTCATGTCGTTCTTCACCAAGGCCTGCTGCCACGCGCTGCGCGAGGTGCAGGACGTGAATGCCGAGATCGACGGCGATCACGTCGTCTACAAGAACTATGTCCATATGGGTATCGCCGTGGGCACACCCTCGGGCCTTGTCGTTCCGGTTCTGCGCGACGCCGACCAGAAGGGATTTGCCGAGATCGAGAAGGAAATCGCCGAACTGGGCATCAAGGCGCGCGACGGCAAGCTGTCGATGGCTGACATGCAGGGCGGGTCCTTCACCATCTCGAATGGCGGTGTCTACGGCTCTCTGATGTCCTCGCCGATCCTGAACCCGCCGCAATCGGGCATCCTCGGGATGCACAAGATCCAGGAGCGGCCCATGGTCGTGAACGGCGAGATCGTGATCCGCCCGATGATGTATCTCGCCCTCAGCTACGATCACCGGATCGTCGACGGAAAGGGTGCCGTGACCTTCCTCGTCCGCGTGAAGGAAGCGCTGGAGGATCCGCGCAGGTTGCTGATGGACCTTTGATCGGAGGGGCGGGATCAATCCCGCCCTACCCCACATTACCCCATACCTTGTAGGGCGGGGTTTACCCCGCCATCCGGCAGGAGCCTGCATGACCCCCGAACTTACCGTCCTTGTCCTTGCCGCCCTTCTTCAGGTCGTGCAATTCGTGATCTATTCCGTTCTGGCCAACAGGCAGGTCGGGCCCGACTATGCGCTTGGCCCCCGGGACGAGCCGCGCCCTCTGACCGGACATGCCGGCCGGGCCCAGCGCGCGATGAACAACCATTTCGAGGGGTTGATCCTCTACGGCATCGCGGCCGTTGTCCTGTCCTATGCCGACAAGGGAACCGGGCTGACGGCGGTCTGCGCGTGGATTTACCTAGCCGCAAGGGTCCTTTACGTGCCGGCCTACCTGTTCGCGCTGATGCCCTGGCGCTCCTTCATCTGGTTCGCGGGGTTCGGCGCGACGCTCCTGATGCTGCTCTCGACGCTCATCTGAAAACGACAACCACTTGCCACTCGGCGCGTGCTGCGTTCGAATGGCTGCCGACAATGGGCGAACCCAGCGGCAGAACACGAAGGGAAAGACACTCATGGCCAATTACGACCTTATCGTCATCGGTTCGGGCCCGGGCGGATATGTCTGCGCGATCCGGGCCGCGCAGCTGGGCCTCAAGGTGGCCTGCGTCGAGGGACGCGAGACGCTGGGCGGGACCTGCCTGAACGTGGGCTGTATCCCGTCGAAGGCGCTCCTGCATTCGTCGCACATGCTGCACGAGGCCGAGCACAACTTTGCGGCGATGGGTCTCAAGGGCAAGGCGCCGACGGTCGACTGGAAACAGATGCTGTCCTACAAGGATGACGTGATCGGCCAGAACACCAAGGGCATCGAGTTCCTCTTCAAGAAGAACAAGGTCGACTGGATCAAGGGCTGGGCCACGATCCCCGGCGCAGGCAAGGTCAAGGTCGGGGACGAGACGCACGAGGCGAAGAACATCGTCATCGCGTCCGGCTCCGAGGCGGCCTCCCTCCCGGGGGTCGAGGTCGACGAAAAAACGATCGTCACCTCTACCGGCGCGCTCACGCTGGGCAAGGTGCCCAAGAGCATGGTCGTGATCGGCGCGGGCGTGATCGGGCTGGAACTTGGGTCGGTCTATGCGCGGCTGGGCGCCGATGTTACGGTGATCGAATATCTCGACGTGATCACACCGGGCATGGACAACGAGGTGCAGCGCAGCTTCAAGCGCATCCTCGAAAAGCAGGGCCTGACCTTCGTGATGGGCGCCGCAGTGCAATCGGCCACCGCCAAGGGCGGCAAGGCCAAGGTCACCTACAAGCTGAAGAAAGACGACAGCGAGGCCACGATCGAAGCGGATACCGTCCTTCTGGCAACGGGCCGCAAACCCTATACCGCGGGCCTTGGCCTTGACGATCTGGGGGTCAGGATGACCGACCGCGGACAGATCGCCACGGATGGCCACTACGCCACCTCCGTCGCCAGCATCTATGCCATCGGCGACGCGATCGAGGGCCCGATGCTGGCCCACAAGGCCGAGGACGAGGGCATGGCGGTGGCCGAGATCCTCGCCGGTCAGGCCGGCCACGTGAATTACGGCGTGATCCCCGGCGTGATCTATACCCATCCCGAGGTCGCCAATGTCGGCAAGACCGAGGAACAGCTCAAGGATGAGGGCCGCGCCTACAAGACGGGCAAGTTCGCCTTCATGGGCAATGGCCGCGCCAAGGCCAATTTCGCCGCCGACGGTTTCGTCAAGATCCTTGCCGACAAGGAAACCGACCGCATCCTCGGTGCCCATATCATCGGCCCCGCGGCAGGCGATCTGATCCACGAGATTTGCGTTGCCATGGAGTTCGGCGCCGCGGCGGAGGATCTGGCCCGCACCTGCCACGCCCATCCCACCTATTCCGAGGCCGTGCGCGAAGCGGCCCTCGCCTGCGGCGACGGGCCGATCCACTCGTGATTGCGTGGGCGGGGCGGTGTCTTGCCGCCCTGCCTTACCTTAGGCGGGGTGCCAATGAACCATAAGTGTGTGCACCCAACTGATTCGCACGCCCGGCCCCATCCAGCAACCAACTGATCTATATAGAAAGTCCTACGCCAGAAACAGATTGCCCACCAAAAGTGCGCGCACCCGGACCATAACCTTGCGCACCCCGACACGGAACCGGCAAACGAAAAGGCCCGCACGAGGCGGGCCTTGTTCTATCCGGGTTTCCAAAGGACGATTGTGTCCGTTGCAGGATCTCCGAGAGTTTGCCATGGTCGAAATTGTCCCGATAGTTCGGCATGGTGAACGGCGAGTACCCGATCGGAGCCGAGTAGATCGTGGCGTAGGCGCGGGAAAAGTGATCGATTGTGCATATCTTCTCGTCCGAGATCCGGCAGTGCGTGAAAACCTCGATCAGCATTTCGATGACCAGGCCCCAACGGTCGCAGCAGGCGAAGGCCAAACGTTCGAGGAAATCCGTGGAGGCAAGAGGAGCAAAGTCCAATCCGGCCTGATCCGCGAAACTGAAGGTTAGTTGCAGCAGTTCATCCATGTCCGCCTGCCTGGCGATGTTGATCTCGTCAAAACGGACGGTCCGGAGCAATCGGGCAAGTTTTTCCTCCTTCGCATTGTGATTGGCGAGGCTCGGAATTCCTGACAGGATTAACATGAGCGGCCAGCGAGGCGCCTTCAGCAATGTCTTGAAGCTGTCGCGGATCTGCTGGTTCGTGCGCTCGCCCTCATCCGTAAAAACGTGCTGACATTCGTCGAAGTGGATTCCGATCACATCCTGAAGCTGCGCGTTTTTTACGACCATGTTCCAGATGTGGGCTTGGGTATGGCGGCCTTTCACGTCGTATCCGAGGAGATTGAGGATCTCCACTCCAAGATCTTTCCACGTCACTTTGCCGGAGAGGGTGCAGTTGATGATTTTCGCGGGCCGGCCATCGGGCATGATGACCGCCCCCTCGTTGAATTCATCCCGGAGGTGCTGGATCTCCCTGGACTTGCCTTGGCGGGACGCGCCGGTCACGAGCAGGCCCCGCGCCTCGAAAGGCTTCCCGATTGATGCCTTGGTGTAGTAGTCGGTGACGCACCAAGACATGGCATCGCGCAACTCTACGCCCCGGGGGAAGTCGAAATGCGCTGCGTTGAGAGGTGCGGACGCCTCCACGATCCGGTTGTTGATAAACATCATTATTTTAGACCTTTCAGGTTCTTGGGACGCGGCAGCAGCTCCGTAGAACTGGCAGCTTGACGACTTGGTGGTTTTCTCTTTGGCTCGGCGCAACAGCCGCACTTTCCGCGTCCGAGAGCGCAGCTCCTTTGATATCGCCTCGAGCCTGATCATCCAGCGCGGCCGCGGAAACGACTTGCTCCGCTGCCCCGCCCGCGAGGTCTTCCTGACTGCCAAGCCGGTATATTCCGTCGGCCGGTTGAAGATGGTAATCTCCCCTGGTCGGGTTGTGCCGGCGGAGGGGCGCGTCCGACTGACGAGCGCGCCGGCAAAGACAGACTTCGCCATGGCCTTGCACTCGGCGAGCGTGGAATAGCTGCGAGGCAGATTGTGCTCCACTCCGATCGCCCTGATGCGCTTGTGCCGCTCCAAGCGCGTCCGCATCAACTGGTCTTCATGGAACTCCGTGGCCGACGGATCTTCTTTTCGCTGCACAGCCATGAGACGAAGACCTTCCGGAAGAGTCATGTCCGCGAAGGCCGTGTTCTGGAGCTTGACCTCGATCGGGTCCTTGACCGTGGGTAGGACGACCGTCGCGAAATTGATATCATCAGGATCGATGAACACCTTCACCTTGCCCTTGCACCGCTCGCGTTCCTGCTGGAACTCGTCGGAATTGAACCAGATGCCCTTGAATACCCGAACGCCCTCATCCGTCGGCGTCACCTCTTCTTCCCAGCCAAGATGGATGCGGCGCTCTTGCGGGTCGACCTGAGGTATCTGGCGGCGGTTTTCGCTGATCGATTTATGGGCCTCGGCGGGGCGCCGCCCGCCCATCCCGACGCCATGGTGCCGGGTGGAATGGTACTCGTTGATGAAATAGCGCGTCACGATCTCGTGGAGCTGCTCGATTGTCAGAACACCATTCGCCACGGCATCGGATCCGGGCAGTTCTCCGGGTCGACCGCCGGTATAGCCCGGCAAGAGCGATAGAACGTTCATTTCAACCGTTCCGAAAAGCCGTTCAATGACCGACCGATCGGTCGAAGCAAAGGTGCGCGTGACGGTGTTGATGCTCCCAAGCCCCACAAGAGCGCCCACTGCTGTAGTGTTTCGCAGACCGGGACCGTTGTCGTTCTTGACATGCATGAGGCCCACGGCCGCTGCCGGTTCGCCGGTACACCCATACATCCGTTTTTCGCGGGTCTTGTCCCGGGTTGCCATACGGAACAGCGCCAAGGTCGCCTCTGCTTTGGGGTTCTCTGCGATGACCCAGGCGAGCGGCATGCGGCTCGCGACATCGATCATGACCAAGATCTAGAACCGCGACCTGATGTACTCCTCCAGCTCCGCGAGGGCTTCCCTGGCATCAACGGACATCCGTTCCCAGAAACCTGCCATTTTCGCAGATGTCACGAGCGACATCTTGCACTCGTCGAGTTCGACCTCTTCACCGATCAGGAGGGCACGCAGATCCGTGCTGCCACGACCTCGCTTGTTGCGAGTGTCGCGGACGCCCTTGGTCGCCACGAGCTGTTCGGTCGGCGTCAGAAGAAGGTCCAGATGTTCCCGCAGGGCGCGATGCGATGGCACCCTGATCTTGCGCCTGTCGAGGTTGTTGCGAGCCCGCATCTGGTTTTCTTGCCTGACAGTCGCCTCAAGGTGCTTCTGGACCTGCGATGTTCGAGGACATTTCAGATCGAGACCGACATGCTCCCACGCCTCCGTCATCAGTTCGCGCAACCTTTCGCAGATCCTGATCGTCCGGTTGCCCTTTTGACGGTCGAGCGACACCAAGGCATAGATCGGGTTCTCCCACGGCTCAAGGCTCTCGTAAATCCTGAAATACTCCATCAGGGTCCGTCCCCGATAAAGAAAGGTATTCGTGGATGTCCCGCCTCTGGGTGCGTTTGTCCGAACCGTCCTCCCGGGAATCCCTCCGGCTACAGTGGCGATGAACTTGCGTACATCCGAGCGGTCGGCCTTTCGGTGAGAAAGATCGAAATCCGGATCTCCAAGCTCGCGGCGCTGCATGGTTCGATACAGGGTCATGGCTTGGCAGAGGGCGAAGCGAAACCGGCCAGTCTCACGCTGATCTTCGGTTAAGGCCTGAGACGTGGCATACCCACCAAGCCGTTGCTTGTTGCGATTTCCCGTTTTCGGGAGGTCTGCATCGATCTTCACGCCGGGGAGCTTCAACAATTCAACGAGCTGGGCATATGGTACGAGCGTAGCTTCGCCATCTTCACGGCCCACGACCGTGTATCCTTGAGGATTATTCCCGGAGATCACCATTGGGCGATTGTGGAGCGTGATCTCTGTTCCAGGAAGAAAGGAGTATCGGGGGACGACGGTCATGCGGTCACCTCAATTCGAGAATTTTCCCACAGCACGTTGTCGAGGTTGGCACGCATGGCGCCGCGAGCGATCAGTCGATAGCACACCGCGAAGGCACGGGCCGTCGAGACGGGCACATGCGGAAAGAGGTCCTTCATGAAATGGAAGGATGGCAGGGAACGCGCGGGCCGCAGCAGCGCCTCATCCGCCTCGGCATCCGGGTGAAACACGAAGTGATGCATCCGCATCAGGTTGTCGCGGCGCTGTCGGGTATAGTCGTTGGCGTTGACCACGATCATGTCGTCCGCCGCCCGCTTCGGGATCGCCGCCACGATCGCCTCGATCTGGCGTTGGGTTCGCGGTTTGCTCAGGCTTTCTTCGTTGCGAACGAAGATCAGCCGCCGATGCCCGTTCCGGAAGGTGATCAGCAGATCATGGGTGTAGGAGCGGGCAGCACCGTCCTCATCGCGAAAATGCACCGTGAGCGGCTGGAAGGCCACATCGTAGACCTCAGGGGACATCACAGCCTCCAGACCCGAGGCCGCTTCCGCCGCGCTCTCCGCGATGCCGATCTTGGGCTGCCAATCGGTCGTGTCGCGATTGCTGTGGAAACTCCCTGGCGGCGTGCTCCGGGCATGTGAAGGTTCGGTTTCTCAGGCCGCTAGGTCAAGGGGCATCGGCTCGATTGGTTGAGACAGGGTTTCCCATCCGTCAACCTTGCGCATCTGGATCTGGCCGGAGGCGAGCAGCGCCCAGAGCAGCATCGGCACGGTCTCTGCGCAGGGCAGCA
>Ga0208979_100125_pt1 | contig 137901 bp, 142 predicted proteins | sample HotLakConsUCCSLE_FD_184738 | JGI IMG/M metagenome (GOLD analysis project Ga0208979, IMG submission 184738) | Hypersaline microbial mat communities from Hot Lake, Washington, USA - Hot Lake Consortium UCC-SLE (SPAdes) | ecosystem: Environmental > Aquatic > Non-marine Saline and Alkaline >... | reverse complement strand
GCCGAAATGTCCGAGAATGGTTTGCCGCCCGCAATCAGTTCGCCATAATGTTCGGCGAGCGCTTCGACGCTTGAGTATCCCAAACCGCATGGACCGGCCCGGATACACAAAGTTCAGGACACTCCCCGGAACTGACCTCGAATGCCATCCTGCGGTGGTGTTCCGAACATCGGATCGAATGGCACTACATCGCGCCGGGCAAGCCGATGCAGAACGGTTTCGTCGAGAGTTTCAACGGCCGGATGCGGGATGAACTGCTCAACGAGACCATGTTCCGCAATCTCGCTCACGCGCGGATCGTGATCGCTGCCTGGGCCGCCGACTACAACACCGAACGCCCGCATTCCGCCTTGGATTACCAGACCCCGGCCGAGTATGCGCGGACGCTGACCACCGCAATCGCACGCCCCGCTGCACGAGATGAAAGCTCCGCGCGTCGGCCGATTGCTCAACCTGCGCCGATCGGCGTAAACACCAACCGGGCTCCGGTCGCGGCTGGATGAAAGTTCAGTGGCAGGTTGCAACCGCCTGAATCGCCCGGTGCGGCGGACGCATCCTGTGCGACGGGACGTTCAGCTTTCAGGCTGGCTCACAGCCTCGAACCCCGCAACAACGTCGAGCAATTCGCGCGTGATCGTTTCCTGACGTTTTCGCCGGTAGTCGGAGTTCAGATCCTCGCGGCGCTCCTCGATGTTGCGCTCGGCATTCTGCATCGCGGCCAGCCGGGTCGCATGTTCGCTCGCCAGCGCCTCGGCCAGCGCCCGGTACAGCACAACGAATAGCCGCTGCCGCACCAGCCAAGACAAGAGCCGGTCCGGATCGGTGCGAAAGAACGGCACCCCCGGCCCCGGCCAGCCCGCAGAAACGAGATCGCGCAGATACGCATCCGGGATCGGGAGCAAATCCTGCGTGACCGGAACCGCGCGCGACCGACCTTCGCGGCGATTATGCACAACCCGGACATGTCCGACGCCGGGGTCGCGGGTCCAGCGTTCGATCTCGACGATGACGGATTGCACGAGGGGACGCAGCCCGCCGACAGATCCGGGCTGCAAGAACAGGCGGTCGACCCGATGTCCCGACGCGTCAAGCCGTGCCGCGGCGCGCGCGCCGATCACACCCAGCACAGCCGTCCGGCCACTGAGGCGCGTTTCGGCTTCGCGTGCCACGATCTCGTTGTAACGGCCGCACAATCCGCGATCGGACCCGATCACAATCAGGGCTTCGCGTTCGGTCGCGCCCGCACGCGTCCCGGGCAAGGGCAAGCCACGCGATCTGCGTTCGATCAGGAGTGCGGTGAGGCCAAGATCGATGGTTCTTTCGTAGCCAGACATGGCGGCCTCTGCCTGTTCGTATTGGCGGATGCTGACGGCCGACAGCGATTTCATCGTTCGGACGATGGACTGGATGTCGCCCGTCGTCTCGAGCATCTCCGACAGGGTCTCAAGCGTCTCCATCGCTCTCGTCCCTTTGCAATGCGCCGCTCATGGCGTCGATCAGGCTCTGACGCGCGTCGTCCGAAAGCGGTTCGCCCGCCGCGATTTCGGCGGCAAGGTCGGGCAAATCCTCGCGCACGAGGCGCCGCAGCTTGCTTTCGGCCTCTGCCAAATCGCCGGGGTCAAGATCGTCCAGCAGCCCCTCGGTGGCGGCCAGCAGGACCGCGATCTGCTCGGGAACCGTGAAATGGTCTTGCTCCTTCTGGGTCAGCACGGCGCGGACACGCTCCCCGCGCGTCAATTTGCGCCGCGTCTCCTCGTCAAGCTGGGTTCCGAACCGGGCAAAGCTTTCCAGCTCCTCGAACTGGGAATAGCTCAGCCGCAGGTTGCCTGCGACCTCGCGAAAGGCGGGCAACTGCGCCTTGCCGCCCACCCGGCTGACCGAGGTGCCGATGTCGATGGCCGGAAGGTGCCCCTTCTCGAACAGGTCTGGCGACAGGTAGATCTGCCCGTCCGTAATCGAGATCAGGTTGGTCGGGATGAAGGCCGAGATGTTCTGTGCCTGCGTCTCGATCACCGGCAACGACCACGATGGTTCGTTCCAGCGCGCCGCTCTTGCGCAGATCCTCGACCACGCGCGCCACGGCCGAGGCCCGTTGTCCGATGGCGCAATAGACCGAGATGACGCCCGTGTCCTTCTGGTTGAGGATGGAATCGACGGCGATGGCCGTCTTGCCGGTCTGACGGTCGCCGACGATCAGCTCTCGCTGGCCCCGCCCCACCGGGATCGCGGCATCGACCGCCTTGATCCCCGTCTGCAACGGCACCTCGACCGGGTCGCGATGCATGATCGGCGGCGCCGGGCGTTCGACCGGCAACCGGTGATCGGCGTCGATCCTGTCGCCACCGTCGATCGGCCGACCCAGCGCATCGACGATGCGCCCCAGAAGCGCCGCCCCGATCGGCACATCGGCGATCCGCCCGGTCCGCCGCAGCCGGTCGCCGGGCATCAGCCCATCGGTGCTGCCCAGAACGACGACACCGATCCTGTCGGGTTTCAGGCTCCATGCAAGACCCATGACCCCATTCGAGAACCGCACCAGTTCCTCTGAATGAAGGTCGGTAAAGCCGGCCACCTGGGCAACACCGTTGCCGACGGACAGGATACAGGCGGTTTCCACGGCGTCGATCTCGGGTGCGATGCGGTCGAGCGCCTTGCCAAGCGGGGCGAAGACATCATCGGGATAACTGTCGAGCGTGCTCATGCCGTCTCGTGATCCTGTTCTTGCCCGCTGCGGTCTTTCTGGTCGTCGCCGGCTTTCTCCTCCGCCTTGTCCTTGCCTTTCCGCGCCCTGCTGGTGCCTGCATCGATGATTTCGCCCAGTTCGGCCTCGAGCCGCTTCAAATACCTGATCGCTGACCATTCCACCGTGTAGTCTCCGATGGTCAGCCGCACGCCAAAGACCAAGTCGCGATCCTCGCTGTAGTCGACGTCGATATCGGTCGACAGGTTATCGTGGATGGCCCGCGTGATCCGGGCCTTGGCGGCACTTTCAAGTTTCGTGCCGGTCTGGACCAGCGCAGGTTCGTCTTGCCCGGAGGCAGCTTTCGCAATCTCCTCGCGCGCGTCCTCGTCCAGTGCCTTCAGGCGTTCGGCAAAGGTCGCGACCACGCGCTCCGTGGTGTCGGTATCGGCATAATCGGCAAGCACGCGTTCGGTAATCTCGAGCAGCTGCTTGCCGGCCTGATGCCGGAGCGACGTGACGAAAGCGCCCCGCTCTTCTTGCAGTTGCTCCTGCCAGGCGGCGCGCTTTTCCTCCATGTCCTTGCGGATCTCGGCCTCCAGCCGCTCGCGCAGTTCCTCGGCTTCCTGCCGGGCGGTGCTCAGGATTTCGTCCTTGTCAGCCTCGAGATCCTTCTGCTTCTGCCGGGACGCGCGTGCCTCCTGCTCGGCCTCTTGCCGCGCCTCCTTGGCCTCGGCCAGCCGCGCCTCGATCCGCTCTTCGCGGCGGCGCATCGCAGTCGTGATCGGCTTGTAGAGAACGCGTTGCAGCAACCAGACCAGAACAAGGAAGTTGATGATCTGCGCGGCAACCGTGAGCCAGTCGATCTGCAAGGCTCAGCCCCCCGCGGCCTGGATCGCGAGATCGGTGAACGGATTCGCGAAGATCAGGATCATCGAGACGACGAAACAGTAGATCGCGGTGGATTCGATCATCGCAAGACTGACGAACAACGTCCGGGTGATGGTGTCCGAGGCATCGGGCTGCTGCGCGAGCGCCTGAAGAGCCTGCGCCGCTGCCCGGCCCTCGGCCAAGGCGGGGCCGATGGAACCGATGGCGATTGTCAGCCCTGCGGTCACGATGGATATGACGGCGATCCAGATTGCGGGGTCCATTGTCACTCTCCTTTGTCGTCGTTGTCGTCAGTCGCGTCCTGCCCGGTCTTTTCCTCCCGCTCGGCCCGGGACCTGCTGGCCGACGCGATGTAGACCATCGCGAGGATCGCAAAGATGTAGGCCTGGATCATGCCGGTCAGCAGGCCAAGCAATTGCAGAAGGACGGGAAAGAAGAACGGCGCGACGCTGAGCAGAATGCCGACGATGACGGTGCCGCTCATCACGTTGCCATAGAGCCGGACCGCCAGCGCAAGCGTGCGCGACGCCTCGCTGATGATGTTGAAAGGCAGCATCAGGGGCGTCGGACGGATATAGGTTTTCAGATACGCCCCGATGCCCCGCTTGGCGACGGAAAAGACCGGCACGGCGATCAGCACGCAGATCGCCAGCGCCGCCGTCGTCGAAAGCGAGCCCGTCGGCGGCTGGTATCCCGGCACGATGGTGAGCAGGTTCGCCGTCGCGATGAACAGGAACAGCGTGCCGATGAAGGGCAGATACCGGCCGGGATTCTCGGCGCCGACATCGTCGATCTGGTCCCTGATCCGTGTCACGATGACCTCGAGCATCATCTGCCATCGAGAGACGGTTTCGCCTTCGGAGATGTTCGCCGTTACCGCGCGGGACCCCAAAACGAGGATCGCCATGATCGCCCAGGTGAAAACGACAGTGGCCGTCAGCTCCAGGCCGCGCCATTCATAAAGAACCCAGGCGTCGGGGCTTATCTCCATGTGGCGACAGTCCCGCCCCGGGCCCGGACCATGCGCGTGGCGGCGACTCGCGCCACGAGAAAGCCCGCAAGCACGCCAAGAAACGCCGCGGCATCCGCGCCAAGAGCGGCCAGAATGGCGAGGACACCGATAACCACGGCGCCCCGCAAAACAGCCAGCGCGATGAAGTTCCGAACCGCGTTCGCACCGGCGAGCGCCCTTGTCCCCGCCCGAAGGAGCGACAGGTGAACCACGCCAAAGGCGATGCCCGCCAGAACGGCAACACAGATTATTCCGATATCGAGGGTCATGCGTTCTGCTCCCCTTTCCGCCCTCTGCCCAGCCACAGGGTTACGGCGTATGGGCCCGCAATGCAGGTCGCCACGGCCGCAAGGACAGCCGCGGTGCAATGGTGCTGCGGTATTGCCCACGCGCCAAGCGTCAGGCCGTGCAGAAGCAGAAAGGCGCCATGGCCCGAAGGGTCAGTCATCGCCCCGCCCCTCCCGCTGAACCCAGTACCATGCGTTGAGGCATCCCAGTGCGACACCGCCCAAAAGCAAGGCCAGCGTCCACGATCTTTCGCCCGGCCAGCGCGCATCGATGAAAAGCCCAAGGGCGATGCCCGCGACCGTCGGCACGGCAACGGCCCAACCCACCATGCCGAACATCCCCAGCCCCATCCATGCGCTGCGGGGCCGTCGCTTGCGCGCACGCTCCATGCGGTCTGCCTTGCGCGAGATTGCTTTGGCTTCGTCCGTCTCGTCACCGGTCACCGGCTCAGTCCCTCCAGATCGCGGAACCGCCGGATCATGCTGGCCTCGAGCATGGCCAGCGCGGCGCGGGCCGCGCGTTCATCCTCGTCCTGCTGACGAAACTCCTTCTCGACACGGGCGCGCAACCAGCCGAGATCATCGCCCTCGATCGCGTTCTGGACCGCGACACGGACATGGGCCCCGCACTTCACCAGGGTTCCGGAATGCAGGGCCACGAAACGTTCGCTCCCGTCTTCCGGCTCGAAGACAAGGATGCCGGGAGCGAGGTCGGTCACGAAATCACCATGGTTCGGCAGCACGCCGAAAGAACCGTCCGGCGCTTCGGCTACGATCCTGCGGACTTCGGTGTCGAGGCAGACATAGGTCGTGGTGATCACCTCAAGCCTCATGCGCTTGCTCCCTCGCGTCCAGTTCGTCGACCGTTCCGATCATGTAGAAATCACTTTCGTCATGATCCCTAAAGTCGCCGGCCAGGATCTGCTCACAACTCGACAGCGTGTCTTCAAGGGGCACGAAACGCCCCTCGCTGCCGGTCATGGCTTCGACCGAGAAGAACGGTTGCGTGAGAAAACGTTCCAGCTGCCGCGCCTGACGAACGGTGGCGCGGTCCTTTTCCGACAGCTCCTCCAGCCCGAGCATCGCGATTATATCCTTCAACTCGTTGTATTCGGCCAGCGTGTTCCTGACCTCGCGCGCCACCCGATAGTGGCGGTCACTGATCGCGCCGGGGGTCAGCAGTTTCGAGAATGATTGCAGCGGGTCTATCGCCGGATAGAGCCCCTCGGCCGCTTTCTTGCGCGACAGCACGATCGAGGCCGACAGATGCGCGAAGGTGTGCGTCGCTGCGGGATCGGTGAAATCGTCCGCTGGCACATAGACCGCCTGGATCGAGGTCATCGCGCCGCGATCGGTCGAACAGATCCGCTCCTCGAGTTCCCCAAGCTCGGTGCCAAGGGTCGGCTGGTAGCCCACGCGTGACGGGATCCGCCCAAGCAGCCCCGACACTTCGGATCCGGCCTGCACGAACCGAAAGATGTTATCGATCAGGACCAGCACGTCGCGCCGCCGGTCGTCGCGGAAATACTCGGCCATGGTCAGCGCCGCATGTCCCACCCGGAACCGCACGCCGGGGCTTTCGTTCATCTGTCCAAAGACCATGACGGTATTTTCCAGAACCCCCGCATCGCGCATGTCGCGATACAGCTCTTCGGCCTCGCGGCAGCGTTCGCCGATGCCGCAGAACAGGCTGACCCCGTCATATTCTGCGACCATGTTGTGGATCATCTCGGTGATCAGCACCGTCTTGCCGACCCCCGCGCCACCAAAGAGCCCCGCCTTGCCGCCGCGTTCGATGGGGCTGAGCAGGTCGATGGCCTTGATCCCGGTCTCGAACAGCGCGCTTTCCACCCGGCGCTCGGACAGGGGCACCGGGTTGCGCAGGATGGACCGGCGCTGCACGTCCCGCAACGGTTCTCCCCCGTCGATGGTCTCGCCGAACACGTTGAACATGCGCCCCAGAAGCGCCTCGCCCACCGGAACGCGGATCGGATCGCCGGTGTCCCGCACGGCAAGACCCAGACGCAACTCCGGGTTGGGGTCCAGAACCAGACCCCGCACCACGTCCCTGCCCGGCAGGGACGCAACCTCGATGGTGATCGCGGGGTCGCTTAATGTCATCAACCGGGACGCGATGGACGGCAGGTCGGCGTCCGCGAAACGGACATCGACGATCGAGCCCTCGATCGCGATGATGTGCCCCAGATTTGCCGTGTCCATTGGACAGCCCTTCCCCGATCGCGGCAGCGCCACAGCGTCACCTCGCATGTGTCATGCGCGTGATTGTTTGAGCAGATCGCGAACCCTGCCGGCATTAACGCAGGTAAATGCCGCCCCGCCGTCGACCACGAATTATCGCTCTGTCAGCCATAACGGAGACGAGGCGATGTCGGACCCATCCAAGCAAGAAGACAACCCGGACCAGACCGGCGAGGCGCCGGATCTGCAGTCGCGGTTCCCCACTGCCTATACGATCCTGTTCCTCCTCATCATCCTCGTGGCCGCGCTGACATGGATCATCCCGGCAGGGCAGTATGACAGGGAACAGAACGAAGAAATCGGCCGCGAGGTTGCGGTGCCCGGCACCTACCAGACGGTCGAGGCAAATCCGCAGGGGCCGATCGACGTTCTGCTTGCCCCGATCGGAGGTTTCTACGATCCCGACAGCTACGCCGCGAACGCCATCGACGTGGCGCTGTTCGTGCTCTTGCTTGGCGGGTTTCTCGGCGTGGTGAATGCCACCGGCTCCATCGACACGGGCATGCGGTCGGCGATGAAGGCGATGGAAGGGCGCGAGATCTGGATGATCCCGATCCTGATGGCGCTGTTCGCCATCGGCGGCACCACTTATGGCATGGCCGAGGAAACGCTCGCCTTCTACGCCATCCTGCTGCCGGTCGTGTTGCGTGCCGGATACGACGCGGTGACCGGTGTCGCGATCATCCTGATCGGCGCCGGGATCGGGGTGCTTGGCTCCACGATCAACCCTTTCGCAACGATCATCGCCTCCGACGCGGCCCAGATTCCCTTCACCGCGGGCATGATCCTGCGATTCGTCATTCTGATCGGGGGGCTGGCGATCTGCATCGCCTATGTCATGCGATACGCCGCGCGCGTAAAGGCTGATCGCGACCATTCGGTGGTCGCCCGCCAGTGGGACGCGCATGAACGCCATTTCCTGAGGGGCGATGCCGGCGAAAAGGCCGATGACACCCTGACCGGCACGCAAAAGCTGATCCTCGTCCTCTTTGCCGCGACCTTTGTCGTGATGATCTGGGGTGTGTCCAGCCAGGGCTGGTGGATGGCGAAGATGGGGGCGCTGTTCCTTGGCGCGGCCATCGTGATCGGTGTCATCGGGCGGCTGGGGGAAAAGCATCTGACAGGCGCCTTTCTCGACGGCGCGCGCGATCTGCTTGGCGTGGCGCTGGTGATCGGGCTTGCGCGCGGCATCGTCGTGGTGATGGAAAACGGGCGCATCGCCGACACGATCCTGCACGCCTCGGCCCAGACATTGGGCGAGCTGTCGAATGTGGCGTTCATTTCGACGATGTTCGGGATCGAGGTCGGGCTGAGCTTCTTCGTGCCGTCCTCCTCTGGCCTTGCGGTGCTGTCGATGCCGATCCTCGCGCCGCTGGCCGACTTTGCCGGAGTGGGTCGGGATCTTGTCGTCACCGCCTACCAGTCGGCGAACGGCCTCGTGAACCTGATCAACCCGACCTTCGCTGTCGTGATTGGCGGGCTCGCCATCGGCAGGGTGCCCTATGACCGCTGGATCGTCTTTATCTGGCCGCTTCTGGTCATCCTGACCGTTTTCATCATGGGGTCGCTGGCCGCTGCCGCCTTGCTGGGTGGAGGTGCGGCATGAGCGAACATGATCTGGGCGTGCATTCCGAAACCGGACAATTGCGGCAGGTCATTGTCTGCAAACCGGGCCGGGCCCATCGCAGACTGACCCCCGGGAATTGCCAGGACCTGCTGTTCGACGACGTATTCTGGGTGAAACAGGCACGAAAGGACCATGATGCCTTCACAGACCTGATGCGCGGCGAAAGCGTCGAAGTTCTCGATACCGGCATGCTTCTGGGCGAGACGCTCGATAACGCCACGGCGCGGGAATGGGTTCTCGAACATCGCATCCCGCCGCAAGAGGTCGGGGTCGGTATGCTACCCGAATTGCGCGGCTGGATGGACGAATTGCCCGGATCCGAACTTGCGGATTTCCTGATCGGCGGCCTCACGGTCGACGACCTCCCCTTCGAACCCGCAGGCATGTTCGGCAGCTATCTCGGGCGGCTTGGTTTCGTACTGCCACCCCTGCCCAACACGCTTTTCACCCGGGACAACAGCGCGTGGATCTATTCGGGCGTCTCGCTCAATCCGATGTTCTGGCAGGCGCGGCGGCCCGAAACGCTTCTGACAGCGGCGATCTACCGGTTCCACCCGAAATTCGCGGGCCGCGTCGAGGTGCTCTGGGGCGACCCGACGCGCGACTTCGGCCGTGCGACCGTCGAAGGCGGCGACGTGATGCCCGTGGGCGACGGGCTGGTGCTGATCGGCATGGGCGAGCGGACCTCGCCGCAGGGTGTCGGTCTGCTGTCCGAGGCCCTGTTCGATCAGGGCCGCGCGACGCGGGTGCTGGCCTGCCAGATGCCGAAGGAACGGGCGGCAATGCATCTCGACACCGTCTTTACCTTCTGCGGCGGCGAGGTCGTCACCAGCTTTACCGAGGTCGCCGCCGAAATGGCCGTCTACGACCTGCGCCCCGGCGAGGGCCGCGCGCCGCTCGACATACGCCGGATCGACCGACCTCTCTTCGATGTGCTCGCCAAGGCGATGGGGTTCAAGAAGCTGACCGTGGTGCCGACCGGCGGCGATGATTCGTTCGAGGAAGCCCGCGAACAATGGAACGACGGGAACAACATGCTGGCGATCCGCCCCGGCCTCGTCATCGGCTACGACCGCAACGACGACACCAACGCCGCGCTCCGTGCCGAAGGGATCGAGGTGCTCGAAGCCCCCGGCGCCGAGCTTGGCCGCGGCCGTGGCGGCGGGCGCTGCATGAGTTGCCCGACAATCCGCGACCCAGCCTGAGGAGGATTTCATGGGATACAACCTGAAGAACCGTCACTTCCTGAGCCTGCGCGATTTCACCCCCGCCGAGATCGGGTTTCTGCTGAAGCTTTCCGCCGACCTCAAGGCCGCGAAATACGCCGGCACGGAAAACCCTTTGCTCAAGGGCAAGGAAATCGCCCTGATCTTCGAGAAGGACAGCACCCGCACCCGGGCGGGCTTCGAGGTGGCCGCTCACGACCAGGGGGCGAATGTCACCTATCTAGGTCCCTCGGGCTCGCATATCGGCCGCAAGGAAAGCGTCAAGGACACCGCGCGCGTGCTTGGCCGGATGTTCGACGGCATCGAGTATCGCGGCTTTGGCCAGGCCGTGGTCGAAGAACTTGCCGCCCATGCCGGCGTGCCCGTCTGGAACGGGTTGACCGATGAATTCCACCCCACGCAGGTCCTCGCCGATTTCCTGACGATGCAGGAACACGCGGAAAAGCCATGGCGCGACATCTCGTTCTGCTTTCTGGGCGATGTCGGCAACAATATGGGCGACAGCCTTCTGATCGGCGGCGCCAAGATGGGAATGGACCTGCGCCTTTGTGGCCCGCGCGACTGCTGGCCCGACACGTTGGTGCAGGCCGAGGCCCTCTCGATCGCGGAAACAACGGGCGCCCGCATCCAGATCACCGACGATATCGCCGAAGCCACGCTTGGGGCCGATTTTCTTTACACCGATGTCTGGGTGTCGATGGGCGAACCCAAAAAGGTCTGGAAAGAGCGGATTGATCTGCTGAAACCCTATCAGGTGACCGCCGCGATGATTCTGAACACCGGAAACCCGCGCACGCGGTTCCTGCATTGCCTGCCCGCCTTTCACAACGCGGAGACCGAAATCGGCGCCGAGATTCAGAAGGAATTCGGTCTGTCAGAGATGGAAGTCACCGACGAGGTCTTCGAAAGCGACGCCTCCGTCGTCTTCGATCAGGCCGAGAACCGTCTGCACACGATCAAGGCGGTGCTCGTCGCGACGATGGGGTCCTGAGCCATGCTGGTGGTCGCGGCACTTGGCGGCAACGCGCTTCTGCGGCGGGAGCAGGACCTGACCGCCGAGAACCAGCGCGAGAACGCCCGCATCGCCGCGCAAGCCCTCGCCGAAATCCTGCGGGCGGGCCATGACCTTGTGATCACCCATGGCAACGGGCCACAGGTGGGCCTGCTCGCGCTGCAAGGGCTCGCCCACAAGCCCGATCAGGCCTATCCGCTGGATATTCTGGGTGCCGAAACCGAAGGCATGATCGGCTACCTGATCGAACAGGAGCTGGAAAACGCGCTGGACAACGACCGCGCTGTCGCCACCCTCCTGACACAGGTGCGGGTGGATGCCGACGACCCGGCCTTTGACGCTCCCACGAAATTCGTGGGCCCCGTCTATGACAAGGCCAAAGCCGAAACGATGGCCAGGCGCAACGGCTGGAGCATCGCGGCCGACGGCCCGCACTGGCGGCGCGTGGTGCCCTCGCCCCGGCCGGTGGAGATCCCTGACCTCAAGGTGATCCGCCAGCTTCTGATCCATGGCGCCGTCGTGATCTGTGCGGGGGGCGGCGGCATTCCCGTGGTGGCGCGCCCGGATGGCAGCCTTGCCGGGGTCGAGGCCGTCATCGACAAGGACGCCGTCAGCGCGCTTCTTGCCGAGGCACTTGGCGCGGACGGGCTTCTGTTGCTGACGGATGTGCCCGGCATCATGCGCGACTTCGGCACGGATGGCGCCGAACTGATCGACCGTTTGACGCCGGAGGAAGCCAAGGCGCTGGACCTGCCCGACGGCTCGATGGGACCCAAGGCCGCGGCAGCCGCCCGTTTCGCGGCAAGCGCGGCCGGGCGATGGGCGGCCATTGGTCGGCTTGGCGACGCATACAGCCTTGTCGACGGCAAAGCCGGCACACGCATCGCAACCGTGCCACCCGGCTAAGGCATTCAGGGGTTGGGCGGAATGGAGCAGAGTTCCCGCAACTCGGTCACCAGTTCTTGGGGAAGTCCGTGATAGCGGGCAATATCGTGGTCATGCAGCCCATAGCCCACAAGGGCCGAAAGAGCGTCACAGGGCGCGAGGCCCAGCTTGTCCGCGATTCTTTGGCGGCGCTTCTCGTCAAGCGATGTGCCGTTCAGATCTCGATCCAGAATGTTGCGCGTCATGGCTCCCCCCTCAACGGCATCTTTCATCACCACCTTGGGCTGAAGATGACGTGTCACGAAAAGCGACGCATTGACCGATGTTATCGCAGCGACCCGCATCTTCAGTGGAGAATCTGGCCATGGCTCGTCGCCGGACAAAAGTTGCCGACCCACGCTCGGTGGGCCGCCGTTCAAATGCCGCAGTGACCGGCAAGAGCCGTGTTGGAGCAGCAAGGAAAACCAAAGATGAATGTCCGAAGCATCATGTCTCAAACCAGTCACTCACTCTCGCCCCGGAGCACGGTCCGCGAGGCCGCCGCGATCATGCGGAACCAAGATTTGGCGGCGCTGCCGGTCAAGGGCGAAGGGTCGGCATTTGGTCTGGTGGCGGACCGTGATATTGTCGTGCGGCTCTTGCCTGAGGCGCGCGATGCGGGTGCACGGCCCGTCAGCGATGCGATGACCACGCATCCCGTTTCGTGTTTCGATGATCAGGATGTCGCGGAGGCCGCGGTCATCATGGGCGACGAACAGGTCAGGCACCTGCTGGTTCTGGATCGGTCAGGCGGTCTTGTCGGTGTGTTGTCGGTCGATGACATCGCCGCGAACGCCTCGGAAGAACTGGCCGGACAGGCGCTGGGGGAAATCGTCGAGAGACGCGCGTGACCGGTGTGCCGCCCGTCCGTCAGACAGCCGAAAGGATTTCCCTGTGCAGTTCCTCGAGGTCGATCTTCGCGATTTCGACCAAGGCCTGCATGTCATGCACAACGATGTCCATGTGATCCGTGACATCCAGCACTCCATTGCGCTTGAGCCGGCGTAGCGTGCGGCAAATGTGAACCGCCGACAGCCCGCAAAGATCGCCAAGCTGTTGCTGGGTCATCGGGATGTGAAATTTCGCCCCGTCGACCAGGCGCCGTGTCGAGGACCTGAGGAACAATTCGCACAGGACAAACGCGATCATGGTCTCGGCAGGGGCCTTGCCCAGCCGAAGCATGCGTTCGCAAATCCGCGAAAAGGCCTCCGCGACTATCTGGTGGCCCAGTTCCGCAAGTTCCGGGTATTCGACGCAGGCCCGCCGCCATTCCTGACGCGGGATAACCGCAATGCTGTTGTCGGTAAGCGTTTCGATCTCCACCGCACTTGTATTCGGATCAGCCGACGCGGGTTCCACTATCCCGGAGGGCAGGATCACGTCGACAATCTGACGCTGGCCATCGGCCATTGTCTTGGAGGTCAACAACCATCCCGACAGGACGAGGTAGATCGAGTTCGTCTCCTCGCCTTCCAGTTTCAGGATACTTCGGGCCGGGTAATCGCGCCTGTATCCGGCAATCAGTGCACAAATCCTCGCGTTGGCTTCTACCTGATGGCTTAACGCGGCGGGCAAGGCAATTTGGGGCAGCCCGATCTCTTCAAGACACTCACGCATCATGTTCTCCGTTTCTCTGGCTGCAGGGATCGTCCCGACGAACAGCAGATTGCCCGCCGGGTAACGAGACGATCCATAGGGGAAAACATTTCTAAACCAGCAACTCGGTCCAATTTGCGCCGCAAAATTTGAAATCCAACCATACCATCTCCCGGCAGCGATCTTGGATGATCTATGTCAACATTCGCAACCGGACGTCCAAAGCCGAAATCCGGCGCCCTCCCCCGCGTATCTATTTCCGCGTATCTATTTCCGCCCGGAAAAGGTTCACGCTGACCGGGAAACGCCGGCTGCCCGCTTTACCCAAGTTAATGCAGCGCCCCACGCTTCGAAATGTAGTGACAGGGCCGCTGGACAACCTGGGGAGCATGGAGATGGCAGACGACGCGAAAAAGGTCGGTGACCTGATGGAACAAGCGCAGGAGATGCTCTCACTCAATCGAGCGGTCGGACCGCAGATGGAAGGGTTCTGGAAAGCGCAGGGCGGCATCCTCGAGGAAACCGAGGCGTTTTCGAAGGCCTGGTTCGAACGTCGGCACGATTCGGCAAAGGCGGCGCTGGAGGCGGTTCGAAAGGCAAACGGCGATGGCGCCGCCCCCTCCGCGGCAATGCAGGCCATGATTGACTGGCAGCACGGATCATTCCGGAGGATGGCCGAGGACATGCAGGAATGGGTGGAGCTGTGTTCGCGTTGCGCCTCCCGCATGACGCAGGCCGAAGTCGATGCCGGAAAGGAAGGCGCCGAAGAGATCATCAAGCGTGCGAAATCGGCTGCCAAGACGAAACACGCGACACCCGTTTGACCATGGCCATTCCGAGAAACAAGGCCGTTTGGGATTCCATCAACGAATAAGGAGAATACTCGATGGACGACAAGAGCGCATATCGCGACAAGCTGGAGGCACGCCTCGATCAATGGCGCGCCGATATCGACAAGTTGCAGGCCAAGGCAGTGGAGGCCAGCGCCGATGCTCGCATCGAATACGAGCAACAGGTCGATGACCTGCGCGACAAGCAGGAAGAGGCGCAAGCCAAGCTCAACGAACTGGACGACGCCAGCGGCGAAGCCTGGGCGGATCTGAAATCCGGCATCGAGAAAGCCTGGGACGATCTGGGTGATGCCGTGAAGTCAGCCCGCGAGAGGCTGGGCTGAAATGACAGACCCACATGCAAACAAGCGCATGTCCCTTGTGGTGATGGCTGGCCTGCTCGGGGTGGCGCTGGTCGCGGCGCCGGGCACGGGTCTGGCACAGCAATCCGGGGAACCGACGACCCTCGACGAGGTGCAGGCCGAGTTTTCCGAAGCGTTCGCAGTGATCGGTGACTTTACGACCGATCAGAGTGACGAGGCGCTTGCACAGATGGAGGCGACGCTTCAGCGCCTTGACCAACAGATCGAACAGACCGAGGCGCGCGTCCGCGACGATTGGGCGCAGATGTCCGAGGCGGCGCGGGAACAGACCTCTGCCGCGCTGACCGCCCTGCGCGAACAGCGCAACCGCCTGAGCGAATCCTATGGCGCGCTGTCACAGGGATCCGAGACGGCCTGGGACGACCTCATGGCCGGCATTCAAAGCGGATGGTCCGACCTCGAACAGGCATGGGATGACGCCGCGGCGGCAATGAGGCCCGAAACGGAAACAGGAGAGTGAGATGACGAACAAGAACCGTAGCCTGGAAAACCTGCAAACGGCGCTGTCGATGGAAATGACCGCGATCCATCAATACCTCTTGCATGCCCATGTTCTCGATGATTGGGGCCTAGACGTTCTTGCCGCAAAAATGCGCCAGGAAATGGCGGAAGAACTTGGTCATGCCGGGCGCTTCATCGACCGGATCCTGTTTCTCGAGGGCAATCCCGTGATCGAGGCCGCCAAGCCTGCGAAACGCGCAGAGGCGCTCGACGGGCTCTTCACGGCCGATCTCGAGGAAGAAAAGGGCGCGATCGACTTCTACGCCGAGGCCGCCAAGGCCGCGGACGAGGACCGCGACGTGGGCACCCGCATGCTGTTCGAGAAAATCCTCGTCGACGAGGAAGGCCACAAGGACTGGCTGGCACAGCAACTGGGCCTTCTCGAGCGCATGGGCGAGCCGACCTTCATGGTTCAGAACATGAGCGACGTCGCCAAGACCGCGTGACAGAATGCCATGCCATTCTCGATCGATCGCTGCGGCCGGACTACCGTAGCAGGGCCAACGCATGGAGAAAGGTAAGTCGATGAGCATCACCGAAAAGACCGGTTTACCCTTCGAGGATGCCGGCAGGGCCAGTTTCTGGCTCTGGATCGCCGGGCTGGCATCCATCATTCTGGGTGCCGTAGGGATCGTGTTTCCGTTTATCCTGACCTTGGCGGCAGAGCTGTTGTTCGGCGCCGTCCTTGCCGTGCTCGGATCGGTTCAGATCATCCGCGCCCTGGTTTCGGGCGATGTCGTCTCGCGCGTCTGGACGCTCCTCTTCGGGGTGGTTTCACTGATCGGCGGCCTGCTGCTGCTTCTGTATCCGCTCGAGGGAATGCTGACGCTGACACTCTTCCTTGCGACGTTCTTCCTGGTCGGCGGCTTTCTCAAACTTTACGGCGCATGGCAGATGCGGCCGGACCGGATGAGAGAATTCGGTCTGACCGAGCTGAACGGTCGCGGCTGGCTGGCGTTGGCCGGTGCCCTGTCGCTTCTGCTCGGGCTCCTGCTTATCTTCGGCCTTCCGTCAGCGGCGACATGGGCGCTCGGCCTTCTGCTCGGCATTGACCTCATGTTTCTCGGAGCGTCCGAAATCTCACTCGCCATGGGCTTGAACAGGATAAAGGGCAAACAGGCATCCGCATGATTACCATCGAACACGAAAGACAAGGGGACATGATCGTGGTTCGGGCCTCGGGAACGCTGACGACCGACGATTACGAACACGCCGTCCCGGAACTCAAGCACGCGATGGAGCTGTCGCAAGGCCCGCTTCGGGTAAAAATCCGGCTCGAGGATTTTCAGGGATGGGAGATCGGTGCCCTTTGGCAAGACTTGGAATTCAGCGTCGAGTCCCGAGGCGACTTTGGCCGGATCGCCGTGGTCGGTGAAACCGCGCTTGAAAAATGGGGCACGAAAGTGTCCGCGCCCTTCACACAGGCCGAGATGCGGTTTTTCCCGACAGACCGGGAAGCCGAGGCGGACATCTGGCTGACCGGATCCGGCGAGGGGCGCGGTGAGGCGGAGTGATGGCCGACCCGCCATCATCGTCGCCCCCCCCCGCCGGCGAAATCCCGGCAGCATCGCAGCCCAAATTCCTGTAATGGGCGACGGACACCCTTGTTTTCGCGGCCACCGCGCCCTGAGGTCCGGTGTCATTCCCGATGCTGGCCTCAACCAGTTCCGTGATGATCCGGGACGCCATTCTCGGCCCTGCAAGACATCCCGTGGAACCAGAGGTGCTGCGCGGTCGCGCCGAATGTCGCATCAGCGGTTGAGGGAAACACGAGATGGAGGGCATTTGGAGTGCCGGAAATTGACTTGCAACCTCCCTTCGCGCGTGCCGTCGAAGACGTGGTCCGGGGCGTCGACGGCGACGCCGACAATGGCCTGACCGCCGAACAGGTCCGGTCCCGTCTCGAGTCTCATGGACGGAACAAATTGCGCCGCAACAGGCGCAAGAGCCTTCTCGCCATTCTCGGCAACCAGTTTCAAAGCGCGATAGTCTGGCTTCTCGCTTTCGCGGCAGGTCTGTCCTTTGCCTTCGGCGAATACGCCGAAGGCATTGCCATCATCGTGCTCCTTTTCCTGAACGCGATCATCGGCTTCCTCACCGAACTGCGCGCCGCGCGGTCGATGGAAGCGTTGATGCAGATCGCCGATGTGCGCACGCGCGTCCGCCGCGGCGGCGAGGACGAAGTGATCGACGCCCGCAACATCGTGCCCGGCGACCTTGTCGTGCTGGAGGCCGGCGACATGGTGACCGCTGATCTCAGGTTGATTGAGGCATCCGGCATACAGGTGGACGAGGCGGTGCTGACCGGGGAATCGACGCCGGTCGAAAAGTCCACCGACGCCATCGCGGCGGATACCGAGGTCGGCGACCGGGCCAACATGGTCTTCAAGGGCACCGCGATCACCCAGGGCTCGGGCCTCGGCATCGCGGTCGCGACCGGGATGGAAACCGAGATCGGGCGCATCAGCGACCTTACAAGCAGCGCCGAATCCGAGGTGACGCCGCTGGAAAAACGGCTCGATCATCTCGGGCATCGGCTGGTGTGGCTGTCCATGGCACTCGCCGCCCTTGCGATCGGCGGCGGCATCCTGCGCGGCTCAGACCTTTTCGCGATGGTCCAGACCGGGGTCGCGCTGGCCGTTGCCTCGGTGCCCGAGGGGCTGCCCATCGTCGCGACGCTCAGCCTCGCGCGCGGGATGTGGCGGATGAGCGCGCGCAACGCTCTCATCACGCAGCTGTCCTCGGTCGAAACACTGGGCGCCACCACCGTGATCCTGACCGACAAGACCGGCACGCTGACCGAGAACCGCATGACGGTCGTGCGCTACCTTTTCGAGGGTGGAAAGGTCGAGATGGATACCGACACCAACGATCCGTTCCAACGCGACGGCGACGATCCCCTGTCGCCGGGTGACGACGACCGCCTCGACTGGGCATTGCGGGTCGGTGCGCTCTGCACCAACGCCGAGGCAGGCGGCGATGATGACGAAGACCACGCCGGCGACCCGATGGAGGTGGCCCTGCTCGCCATCGCGGACAAGGCGTTGCTTGCGCGGGACGACCTGCTCGCGGATCTGCCCGAGGTGCGGGAACACGCCTTCGACCCCGACCTCAAGATGATGGCCACCGTCCACGAAGACGCCGACGGTTTTCTCGTGGCGGTGAAGGGCGCGCCCGAGGCGGTGCTTGAGGCCTGCTCGGACGTGATGACGGGCGGCGGCGACACCAAGGCGTTGACCGACGAGGGACGCCAGCAATGGCTCGACCGCAATACCGAGGCCGCGAAGGACGGCCTGCGCCTGCTGGCGCTCGCCCGGAAACATGTCGCCGATGACGCCGCCGAACCGTATCGCGATCTGCACCTCATCGGGCTGGTCTGCCTGCTCGATCCGGTCCGCGACGACGTTCACGACGCGATCGCGGCCTGCCGGACGGCAGGGGTTCGGGTGGTGATGCTGACCGGCGATCACGCCGATACGGCCGAAACCATCGCCCGCAACGCCGGGCTCGGCGATGGCGAACTGAAGGTCAAGGAAGGCTCTCAGCTTGCCGGGATGGACAGCGACGAAATCGACGAGGACACGTTGAAGGACGTGATGCGGACCGATGTCTTTGCCCGTGTCTCGCCCGAAGCAAAGCTGACGCTGGTATCGCTGTTCCAGAAGTCCGGGCATGTGGTCGCCATGACGGGCGACGGCGTCAACGATGCGCCTGCGCTGAAGAAGGCCGATATCGGAATCGCCATGGGCCAGCGCGGGACCGAGGTGGCCAAGGAAGGCGCCCGCATGGTCCTGCAGGATGACCGGTTTTCGACCATCCTTGCGGCGATGCGCGAAGGGCGGGTGATCTTCGGCAACATCCGCAACTTCGCCGTCTACATGATGTCGTGTAACGTGAGCCAGCTTCTGGTCGTGGGCCTTGCGGTCGCGGCCGGCATGCCGACGCCGCTGCTGCCCTTGCAGATCCTCTTTCTCAACGTGGTCACGGGGGTGTTTCCAGCACTGGCCCTCGGTCTCGGGCCCGGCAGCGAAACGGTTCTCAGGGACCCGCCGCGCGATCCGCGAGAACCCATCGTGGACCGCGAAAACTGGGTCTACACCGGCGTTCTGGGAGGGTTTCTCACGGTTGCGATCCTCGGCGCGTTCGGATTGGCCCTCTTCTGGCTGAAACTGGACACCGGCGCCGCCGTGACCGTTGCCTTCCTGACGCTGGCGCTGGGGCATCTGTGGAACGTCTTCAATCTGCGTGACCCCAGAACAGGGCCGATCCTGAACGACGTGACCCGCAACAGATATGTCTGGGGCGCGGTCGCGATCTGCCTTGCCCTGATCGCGGGCGCATTCTGGCTGCCGGGGCTTTCGGGGCTGCTCAAGCTCGAACCGCCGGGCCGGGCCGGCCTCGCACTGGCCGTCGGCGCGAGTGTCGTGCCGCTGGTTCTCGGGCAGGCGTGGATTGCCTTGTTTCGGAAAACCCGAAACGACTGATCGGCCTCCTGCCGGCCCCTCATGGGTCAGTCCGCACCGAAATTCCACTCCAGCCAGTTCGCATCACTTTACCAAGGTAAATGCAGCCGCGCCCTGCCCTTTCCATGCTGGTCCTGACTGCGGCGGGAAATCCTCTTGTCCGCAGAATTGAAACGAAGGAGACACACCATGTCCATGCTCAAGGTTATCGAAGTTCTTGCGGAATCCCCCGATGGGTTCGACGCAGCCACTGCAACGGCCGTCACCACGGCGGCGGAAACGGTGCGGAACATCAAGTCTGTCTACATCAAGGACATGAATGCAGAGGTGGTTGACGGCAAGATCACCAAGTATCGCGTCAACGCCAAGATCAGCTTCGTGGTGGATGGCCAGTCCGCAACCTGACGCGAAAGGCGTTCGCCCATGTCTGGCCATTTCGGAAGGGCCATCGTCCTGATCGCCTCGGTCTCGATGGCGGCAATCCCGCTCAGCGCAGAAGGGGCCGCCACGACGTTCGAGGGCGAATGGTTTTCGCTCTCCGGTCAGGTCGAGGCGCATTCCATCACAAGGATGACCGACGTCAGCTATTGACCAGGTCGGGCGGGCCCCCGAACGGCCCGCCCTCCAGACCGGGAGAAACCCCATGACCTATTCAAGATTTGCCCTGATGATCGCGTCATCGACGGTCGCGATGTATGGGATGATGTATCTCAACACCTATGATTTCCAGCACATCTACTGGAGCCAGACCCGCGCATGGATGGCACTGTACATGGGGGCGGGCATGGCCATCATCATGATGGCCTACATGCGCACCATGTATCCCAGCCGCAGGGTGAACCTCGCGATCCTTGTCACGGCGGCGGTGGTCTTTGCCGGGTCGGTCTACATGCTGCGTAGTCAACGCACGGTTGACGACCTGTCCTGGATGCGGGCGATGATCCCACATCACTCGATCGCCATCCTGACCAGCGAACGCGCCCGGATTTCCGATCCGAGGGTCCGCGACCTTGCCAATGAGATCATCGAAACCCAACGGCGCGAGATCGCGCTGATGCAAGAACTGATCGCCGATCTGGAAACACCCTGATCGGGGCTTTGTGCCGCCCTTGCTGTTCGTGAAAGGGCGCGCACCAGATGATCCCTGTCCGCGGGCCGTTCACCTGCCCTGATAAGCCGTGATCGACTCTTCGATCTTGTCGAGCGGAAGGTTCGTGAGATCCTTGTCGATCTCGGCCACGATCACCGATCTCAAGGTGTCGTCACAGGCTGTGCGGAACGCGCCCAGAGAGCGCGGATCCGCGATCACGACCAAATCCTCGAACCGGCCCGCCGAGGCCAGCTGGGCAAGCTTGTCGGCAAGGTGTATTGCAAAGCGCTCTTCCTCGACGCGGTGCCAGTCGGTGTCGTCCATCGCACTGGTTCCCCACGCTTTCACACCGCCCCCCGTCTCGCGACTTGAATCCTGTTGACGACCGGGGCGGTCGGTCGAAAGTTCGCGGGCCGGCTCATTGGGACTTGTTTCCCGGTCGATGACCTCGAGATGCAGGAATTCCATATCCCCCTTGTTTCGCATGAGCAGGTATTTCTCGCCATCTGCGACGACCACCCAAGTGCCTTGTTTCAGTTTCATGTGTTCTCTCTTTCACCTGGAATCTTGTCTCGGCGGCGCTGTCCCGAATTGGTGGCGGTCAGCTTGAACCTCTTCTTGGCAGAGCTCCTGGTTTTCAGCCTTGGCATTCAATCCTCCGGATCCGGCTGCGCGCAACGCGTCCGCAAACAAACGATACCGACAAAAAAGTCCGTCCAACTTAACCTGTGCTAAGGTGAACCCGGCGGCGGATCAGTCAGCCGCGCAACCCGGTCGAACTGGTCGTGCAGACCGAGGAAAGCAATATCGGCCCTCAGGCCAGCACCGTCAGGTCCATCGGCAACCTTGAATTCGACCCCGCTACCAAGCCAAGCTGAAGATGATCCCGACCGAACTGGATGTCGCGATCATCGGCGCTGGCACGACCGGACCTTCGGCGCAAGCCGAGGTCGCCAAGGTCAACGACAGATACCGTGTCTTCGATCCCGGGTCCCCTTGGCACGGCCTGCGCCCGGAACGCCTGCATGCCGTCCAAGGCGCTTCCGAGATCCGCGCATGGTTTCTACAGACGCCAAGCATTCGATGATTCGGGGATTGTCGGGGGCGATCACCTTCGGGTCGATCCCCGCCCGTGTGCTTGCCGAAACGCGCACCCTGCGTGACGGCCTCGTCGATGGCGTGCTCGACAGCATGCAGGACTGGCGCGAAATGCATCTCATCCGGCATGCAGCGGTCTTCGATACCGGTGGTCGTCTGATCGCCGGCGGTCGCAGCTACCGGGCACGATCCACGATCATCGCCACCGGGTCGCGACCTGTGGTCCCGGTGCCCTGGCGGGACCGGTTCTGCGACCGCGTCCTGACCTCGGACGACCTGTTCGAAATCGAGACCCTGCCGCGACGGATGGCCGTGGTCGGCCTAGGTTCGGTCGAGGTCGAACTGGGCCAGGCCCTTGCCCGCCTCGGGGGTCGACGTGATCGGCTTCGATCCCTCCCCCGCTATCGGCGGTCTGGACGATCCCGGCCTTCAATCGCTTTTCCACGACAAGCTGCAAGCCGGGATGACCATCATTCAGGCCCAGGCCAACCTGCAAGTGGGGCCTGACGGCACGATCCTCATGCGTTGGGACGGCGGCGAGACCGATGTCGACTGCATCCTTGCCGCCATGGGCCGGACACCGAACCTCGATCAACTCCGTCTCGACCGGATGGGAATCGAATTGCGGGACGATGGGTCCGTGCCCCTTGAGCGGGGGCAACTCAACCTGCCGGGGACCCGGACCTACCTTGCCGGCGATGCCGGCCACGGCCCGGCCCTGCTGCACGAAGCCTCGGACGAGGGGCGGGTCTGCGGCTACTTCGCCGCCCGCGACGACGATGCGGAATTCCGTTGCCGCGTTCTGCCGCTCATCGTCTTTTCCCAACCCCAGATCGCGGTTGTCGGCCAGTCCTGGCAAGACCTCGACGACAACGGCACCGAACTGACAAGTAACGCGATCTCAACCTTTGCTGCGGAGCGCAAAATCGAATGGCACCATATTGCGCCGGGTAAGCCCATGCAGAACGGCTTCGTGGAAAGTTTCAACGGGCACATGCGCGACGAGCTCTGGAACGAGACCATGTTCCGCAACATGGCCCATGCCCGCGCCATGATCCTGGCCCCGGCCACCGACTTCAACGAAACACGACCGGATTCGGCGCCTGGCCATCAGACACCAATGGAATTCGCCGAACACCTCATCACCGCAACCGACACCCGCGCTGCACCATCTGAAAGCTCCGCGCGGATGAAGGCGCTCCTGTTCCGAACCGATGAAAGTTCAGTGGCAGGTCAGTCGTCGGTAGCGTTAGTGAGATGGCGAAAAACAGACCTTCACTGCCGCATATATCATTTCCCGCTATGCGGGACAAAACGCCAATTCACCGCGATTGCTCCAACGCCAGCTTTGTGAGGCTTGAGATCAAATTGCTCGACCGGTGTTCTCGAAAATTGGGAAACGGCACTCTTCTCTGCGCCATGGTCGTTCAAGCCATCAATTCGCTTCTTGCACATGGGGGAAATCCCCCGCGGCAATATAGGCTTCCTCTGCGCCGGTAGAGATGCGCCCGAAGTGGGCGTTGCGATGCGGATGCCGCCCGAACTTCTCTATGATTGCGCGTCCACGGGAGTTTTGCCCTCGCATGAGATCGGCAGTGTGCGCCAGGTGAGGTGGCAACTCGGCGATGATCGCTTCGGTCAGCTCTTCTCCAAGCGCCAACCGCTCCAGATGGTCAGGGCCCTCGCAATGATAAAGCGCGATCATGTAGAACAGCTTCTTCCATGGCTTCACAGCGGCAAAGTGACCATTCGCAACCCCTTCGATCACAAGCCTGTTCGCCTTGACGTCCTGCGCGTAGGCCAGCGGGGTGTCTCGCCACAAGGATCGCGGAAATTGATCCAGCGCGATCAGCAGGGCAGTGCGCCCCTCAGCAGTGTCAGCCCAATGATCCAGTCCATTTCGTGCAGCGGCAACGGTAAGATCGGCAAAGTCTTCGCAAATCGTCCTGTCCATACCACCGTGCATGCGGTGCCGCAGCCAAGCCGAGTAACCTTCGGCCGTTTCCCAGAACCCGTTGTCGGGAAACCAGAGATCGAGAACGTCTTGGGGAACATGTTGCATGATCGTGTCCTTGGAAGGGGCCCTTCAAAAGTCTTTCGGAAACAGTCCCATCAACGCTTGCGCACCATGTTCGCTGGTGCAGCCGTCAGAGGACAGCAACCTCTCGATATACTCACGGCGCAGGTCTGCGTGATCCACGGTTCCGGCCATGTCCTGTGGCTCTGTGGTCCGTCGGAGAGATGTGAAGAATGACAGGCGGATCGCGGAAAATGTCATAGTCTGTTGTCTCCATGAGGTGCGTGAAGACAGGCTACGCGGCTAAACAATCTGCTGGTATTCGCCATGGCGCCGTGCTGTTCTGCGAAAATGCAGAGCAGATTCAAGGATTGGGGCGATGTCCGCGTTTTCCTCGCTGTCATGCGAGAGGGCTCGACGCTGGCGGCCTCCCGGGTTCTCGGCATCAACCAAACGACCGTTGCACGCCGCATTGACGTCTTGGAGAATGCGCTTGGCCTGACCTTGTTTGAGAAAACAACGCGGGGCGCAAGGCCGACCGCCAGCGCCATCGCCCTGCTTGCGGATGCAGAAAACCTGGAAAACAGCGCGGATACCTTCGCACATACAGCCCTGAAGCAGCGTGACAGTCAGGCCAGCTTCATTCGCATCACTGCTATCACAAGTGCCTTTACCGAAGAGTTCATGGCCATCCTGAACGCATTCACGGAGCTGCACCAAAATGTCCGCTTCTCCTTGCTGCCGAGCAATGAAGACGTGGATATTTCATCTGGTGACACCGATATAGCGATCCGATTGGCAAACCCGAACCGCCATATCGACCCCTCGTTGATCTGCCGCCGGATCAGTGAGCTCAGAATGTCTCTTTTTGCGTCCCGAAGTTACGTGGAAAAGTTTGGGCGCCCCGCTTCGCCCGATGATCTGGCCGGTCATCGATTGGTGGCCTATGACGATAGCCTTGCCGACCATCCAGCCAATCAGTGGCTTCTGGCACGGGTCGGCGAAGACCAGGTGGTCATGACGGTCAGGGATATTCTGGCCATGGCCAGCAACATCAAACTGGGCATTGGCGTCGGAGTGTTGCCGACGAGGTTTCAATCCGGCAACCCGAATCTGGTGCAGTGCCTTGAGCTGCCCGAGGGAACAGGCTCCATCGTTTGGCTGCTGGTGAACCCGACCGCATACAAGCGGCCGGAGGTCAAGGCATTCACCAAGTTCTTTGCTCCAAAGTACACCGATTATTATCGCAATTCCTAAGATCGAAGGTCGTCTTCAATGGCGGACATTCATGCTCACCGCAACATCAGGGAAAAGGGCTCGTTCCCGCCATTCGCTACAGATTTTGCGAAGGTCGCTGGACTTCCTGTCCGACACGTTCGGGGCATCGCGCCGGTTCCGCATCCTGGCGGTGAACGATGACTGCTGCCGGAAAAACCTCTGCCTGATGGCGGATACCAGTATATCCGGCAGCCGTGTCGTGCGGGAGCTGGATGCGCTTGTCCGGGTCGATGGCCGGCCCGCCAGCATTGTCAGCGAGAACATCCTATGTCGGGAGTTTTTGGCTGCTTGGGTCAGCAGGTCATGGGGCATCCGGTGTCCCGGATAACCTGTCGGCAGCGCTTCTTCCCGACGTGCTACGGCACGGAGTTCACCAGTCGCGCGATCCTGAAATGGGCCACCGACGACGGTGTAGACTGGCACTACATCGATCCAGGCAAACCCCAGCAGAATGCCTTCATCGGACAGGGTCCCGGGCGAAAGGCGGGGAATGAAATCACCTCATCACGGTCAGGCTTGAGGCAGGTCAATGCGGTGTCCTTCCGGACTGCTAGGGTCCGGGACAGGTCCGGTTCCGGGCGTCCAGCCATTTCAAGAAGGGATTTGCCGTGCAGAGCAGCCAGCTCGATCCGATGTTCAACCCGCGATCGGTCGCCATTTTCGGGGCAAGCGAGACCTCGACCGGGGTGGGTTCGCGTGTCCATGCCAATCTTCTGGCCGGTGGCTTCGAGGGGCCGATCTATCCGATCAACCCGAAATACGACACGCTGGGCGGGCGCAAATGCTATCATCATGTGGGCGAGATCGACATGCCAGTCGATCTGGCCGTCGTCGCAACGCCGGCCGCGACCGTTCCGGGCATCATCGCCGAATGCGCGGCAGCGGAAATCCGTCATGTGATCGTGCTGTCGGCGGGTTTCGGCGAGACCGGCGAGGCGGGCGAACGGCTGGCAAGGCAGCTTCTCGACACGGCGCGGCGGGAGGGCGTTCGCATCATGGGGCCCAATTGCGTGGGTCTGGTCCGGCCGCATCTTGGGCTCGATGCGACCTTCCTGCGTTCGACCACTCCGCCCGGCAGTCTTGCTCTGGTGTCGCAATCGGGGGCGCTTTGCTCGGCGATTTCCGACTGGGCGGAGCCGCATCACCTGGGCTTTTCGGCGCTTGTCTCGCTGGGCAATTCCCTGGACCTCGATTTCGGCGACGTGGTCGATTTCCTGGCCAATGACCCCAAGACGCGGGCGATCCTGCTTTATGTCGAGGGGGTGCGCGACGCGAAGGCCTTTCTGTCGGCGCTGCGCCGGGCGACGCAGACGAAACCCGTCGTCGTCCTCAAGACCGGTCGCCACCAGCAAAGCTCGGAAGCGGCCCATACCCATACCGGCGCCCTGATCGGCAATGACGAAGTCTTCGATGCCGCACTCAGCCGGGCGGGTGCGGTCCGGGTGCAGGGGTTCGGACAGCTTTTCGCGGCGGCCGAGGTGCTGTCGGCCGGAAAGCGCAGCCGCGGCAGGCGACTGGGGATCATCACCAATGGCGGTGGCGCGGGTGTGCTCGCCGCGGACCGGGCCGGGGATCTGGGGATCGAGCTTCCGGAATTGTCGGACGCCACGATCTCGGCACTGGACGGTGTGTTGCCCGGGTTCTGGTCGCGCGCCAACCCGATCGACATCCTGGGCGATGCCTCGCCCGACCATTATGGTGCGGCGCTTGCGGCGGCGCTGAAGGACCCGTCCATCGACGGGGTTCTGGTGATGCTGACGCCGCAAGCGATGACCGATGCCACCGCGGCGGCGCAAATCGTGGTCGATACGGTTCCGAAGACGACGAAGAAGCCGGTCCTTGCCTGCTGGATGGGCGAGACGGCGGTGGCCGAGGGCCGCGCGCTTCTGTCGGCTCATGGCATCCCCGACTTCACGACGCCCGAACACGCGGTCGAGGCCTTTTCCTACCTTGCCCAATACGATCTGAACCGTCGCCTGTCGCTCGAGACGCCGGGCCCGATCGAGGAAAGGGCCCCGCATGATATCGCCGGGGCGCGGATGATGGTCGAGGCCGCCCTGTCGGAGGGTCGCGGCATGTTGTCGGACATCGAGTCGAAGGCCGTCCTTCGGGCCTTCGGCATTCCGATCAACCTCACGATCGAGGCGCGCGATGCGGACGATGCGCTTGTCGCGGCCGAAACCGTGGGCTTTCCCGTCGCGATGAAGATCAGCTCGCCCCAGATCACCCACAAGACCGATGTGGGCGGCGTCCGCATGGGGATCGAAACCGCCGTCGACGCCAAGATCGCGTTTCGCAGCATCGTCGACCGGGTGCGCGCCGCGCGCCCCGATGCCACGATCGAGGGCGTCACGGTCGAGCGGATGGCCCGGATCGAGGATGCCCGCGAACTTGTCATCGGCGTGAACCGCGATCCGGTCTTCGGCCCGGTGATCCTGTTCGGCGCCGGCGGCACGATGGTCGAGATCCTGCGCGACAGCGCGGTGGGCCTCCCGCCCCTGAACGAGGTGCTGGCACGGCGGCTGATCGACCGGACGCGCGTCGCCCGGCTTCTGGCCGCGTTCCGCGAACGGCCCGCGGTCGACAGTGCGGCGATCATAGACGTGCTCTTGCGCGTGTCGGAGATGGTCTGCGAATTGCCCGATATCACCGGGCTCGACATCAACCCGCTTTTCGCGGGGCCGGGCGGTGTCGTCGCGGTCGATGCGCGGATCATGGTCGCCCGCGCCCCCGCGCGCAATGCACCCTATGATCATGTGGCGATCCACCCCTACCCCGCCCATCTGGTCAGCCGGCAGCACCTGCAGGACGGCACCCCGCTGACCATCCGGCCGATCCGGTCGGAGGATGCCGAAAGCGAGGCTACCTTCGTCAGGGAGCTGTCGGACGAGGCCAAGCATTTCCGCTTCATGGGCGCGGTCAGCGAGCTGTCTCCGGAAATGCTCGTCCAGTTCACGCAGATCGACTATCGCCGGGAAATGGCGCTGGTCGCCATCCTCGAGGCACCCTCGGGGCCAAAGCAGGTGGGCGTGGCGCGGTATTCGATCAACCCCGACAAGACCAGTTGCGAATTCGCCATCGTGGTGTCGGACGACATCCAGAACCAGGGTCTGGGAACGCGCCTGATGAAGGCGCTGATGGAGGCCGCGCGCGACCACGGCCTGACCCGGATCGAGGGGACGGTCCTGAAGAAGAACGCACCGATGCTGAACCTGATGGCGGAGCTGGGTTTCGCGGTCAGTCCCGTTGCGGACGATCCCGACCTCGTCGCGATCGACCGCTGGCTGTGAAGGGGAACCGATGCTGGGATACATTTCACACGCGGAGTGCATGGGCCACGATACGGGCCCTGTCCACCCCGAGGCGCCCGAGCGGCTGGAGGCAATCTCGAACCAGCTGATCATGTCGGGGCTGGATTACGTGCTGATGCATTACGACGCGCCCCGCGCCAGCCGCGCGCAGATCGAGCGGATCCATGACCCCGCCTATGTCGAACGCATCTTCGCGGCCGCACCCCAGACGGGCTCGGTCGAGATCGACGGCGACACGGTCATGTCGCCGGGAACCCTGAACGCTGCATTGCGGGCCGCGGGCGCAGGCATCATGGGTGTCGATCTTGTGATGTCGGGCAAGGCGAACCCGGTCTTCTGCGCGGTGCGCCCGCCCGGCCATCACGCCGAACGCGCGCAGGCGATGGGGTTTTGCCTGTTCAACAACGTGGCCATCGCCGCGGCCCACGCCCTCGAGGTGCATGGCCTGTCGCGGGTGGCCATCGTGGATTTCGACGTGCATCACGGCAACGGCACGGAAGACGCCTTTCTGGATGATCCGCGGGTCCTGTTCTGTTCGTCGTTCCAGCATCCGTTCTACCCGTTTTCGGGACACGAGGCCGACACGCCCAACCTTGTCGACGTGCCCTTGCCCGCGGGCACGGCGGGGCCGGCCTATCGCGCCGCGGTGTCGGAGCACTGGTTTCCCGCGATCGAGGCGTTCCGCCCCGAACTGATCCTGATCTCGGCGGGGTTCGACGCGCATATCATGGACGACATGTCCGCGCTTTCGCTGTCGGAGGCCGATTACGCATGGCTGACAAGCGAGCTGCTGGCCATCGCCAAACGCCATGCGGACGGGCGGATCGTGTCGATCCTCGAGGGCGGCTACGACCCCGGCGCATTGGCGCGCAGCGTGGTGGCCCATCTCAAGGCGCTTCTGGACTGATCAGGCCCGGGGCATGCCCTTGGGCGGCCCCGCCCGTTTCTGCGCCGCGATGCGGAACGGCGCGTTCGGCGCCCCGTATTCGTCATATCCGGGGCTGCGCTGGACGATCTCGAAGAACACGCCGCCCGCGGTGGGCCTTGCATAGGCCTGAAAGAACGCCCCGCCGGGCGTCTCGTCATAAAGGACATTGGCCGCGCGCATCCGCGCCAGCAACCCGGCCGGCAACTCGAACCGGGTGGCAAGGTCGGCATAGTAATTCTCGGGTATCGCCAGAAGCGCGAGCCCCCGGGCCGCCAGATCGTCGATGGCGGCAAAGATGTCGTCGGTCGACAGGGCGATATGCTGCACGGCCGAGCCGAACTGGCTGGCCGCAAAGGATCCGGCCAGCGTGCGGTGCGTCTCTGCCCCGTTGAGCGTGATCCGCGTGGCGCCCCCGCGGTCGGAAACCGCCTGACTGCGGACCAGCCCGTCAGGGTCGATCACGTCCAGCATCAGTGTCTTCTGCATCTCGAAGATCGAGGTGAAGAACAGCGCCCAGCTCAGCATATCCTCGTAATTCATGGTCTGCGCGATGTGATCGATCCCGCCTAGCAGGCCCTCGCTGCCGGCCGCGTCGCGTATGAACTCCACCTCCCAGACGCGGGACAGGCCGCTTTGCTCGTCAAGAAAATGCAGGACCGATCCGCCAAGGCCACGGATCGCCGGGATGTAGAGTTCGCCCGGACCCGGCGCCTGCCGGAACAGCTGCGCCCCCAGCGCCGTGGCCCGGTCGAGCGTGTCACTGACCGATCCCACCGAAAGGCCGATATCGCAGATCGTCACGCCGCGCGCATTCCACGCGGTGGCGGCGTGACCGCTTTGTTCGCTGTTGATGACGATCCGGATCGTGCCCTGGGTCCAGAGGGTCAGGGCCCTGTTACGGTGCCGCCCTGCCCGGCGAAACCCCAGCTGACCCAGAAGCCGGGCCAGATCGTCCGCCTCGTCGTCGCGGGCGGCGAATTCGATGAACTCGACCCCTTTCGGCACGATCCGGGCGGGCAGGTCCGGCGGCCCTGCGGGGCCATCCGGTTCGGCGCGGCGCACGTCATCCATGAGCGCGACCAGCGAGCGGTGTCCATCGCGGGCGATCTGCTCGGGGTGTCCGCCGCGAAACTGGTCGTTGAAGATCTCGAGGCTGACCGGCCCCGCATATCCCGACGCCATGACCGCGCGCATGAAGGCGGGGATGTCCAGATCGCCCTCGCCCGGCATGTTGCGGAAGTGCCGCGACCAGTAGAGCAGGTCCATGTCGATCCGCGGCGCATCGGCCACCTGCACGAAGAAGATGCGATCACCGGGGATCGCGCGGATCGTGTCGGGGTCGATCCCCCGGGCCAGCGTGTGAAAACTGTCGAGGATCAGGCCGATATTCGGATGATCGGCCCGGCGCACGATGTCCCAGGCATCGCGGTGGTCGCTGACATGGCGACCCCAGGCCAGCGCCTCGTAGCCGACCCGAAGCCCCCGCCGCGCCGCGCGTTCGCCCAGTTCGGCCAGGTCGTCCGCCGCCCGGTCAAGACCGCCGCGCGAGGCAGGATGCACCGATGAGCAGATCAGCACGAGATCCGCGCCAAGCTCCTGCATGACATCGAACTTGCGTTCGGCCCGGTCAAAGGCCCGGCTGCGCAGCGGTTCGGGCAGGCATTCGAAATCGCGAAACGGCTGAAACAGCGTGATCTCCAGCCCGTGGTCACGGATCATCTCGCCCACGGCGCGGGGGCCGCTGTCATGGGTCAGGAAATCCTGTTCGAAGATCTCGATCCCGTCAAAGCCCGCCGCAGAAATGGCCTGAAGCTTTTCGACGAGGTTGCCCGAAATCGAGACGGTCGCGATCGAGGTCTTCATCCCTGCTCCACCGTGGTTTCGGCGGGGTGATCTTCCCGCGCGGCCATCAATTACCGGAACGCGGCCTGCATCCGGGACGGATCGGCCGCCTTCCCGGTGATCAGCTCGAAGGCCGCGACCGCCTGATAAAGCGCCATCGCGCCGCCGTTCATGACGCGCAGTCCGCGCGCGCGCGCGGCCCTTGTCAGCGCGGTTTCGAGGGGGAAGTAGACGATGTCGGCCACCCATGCGCTTGGGCCAAGCGCGGCCGGGTCGAAGGCCATGCCGGGATAGGCATCCATGCCCAGCGGTGTTGCGTTGACGACGCCATCGGCCTGCCCCAGCCCGGACGCGCCGCATGCGATCTGCGCCTCGGGGCGCGCGGCGCGCAGCTGGCGGGCCAGCGCTTCGGCGCGCCCGTCCTCCCGGTCGACAAGCTGAAGACGGGCGCCCGCATCGAGCAGGGCCAGCGCGGTGGCCGCCCCTGCCCCGCCCGCGCCGAACTGGACGACACAGGCCCCCGCGCAGGTCAGACCGCACGACCGGAGCGCGGCGCCGAACCCCGAATAATCCGTGGTGTGTCCGGTGCGGCGGCCGTCGCGGAACACGACCGTGTTGACGGTGCCCAGCGCTTCCGACGCGCCCGAAAGCACATCAAGATGCGCGCCCACCTTCATCTTGTGCGGATGGGTGATGTTGAGACCGGCAAAGCCCCGTTCCTCGGCATGATCGAGGATCGCGGCAAGAGACATGTCCTTCCACGGCGCAAGCGAAGTGTCGAACCGGTCGTAGGAATAGCTCAAGCCCTGCGCGCGCCCCTCGGCCTCGTGCATGCCCGGGGTCAGGGACTGACCGATCCCGCTGCCGACAAGAGCGGCCTTCATCCTGCATATCCGAACAGGCGCGGCAGGAAGAGCACGATATCCGGCACGAGGATCATGACCAGAAGCGCCAGCAGCAGCACGGCGAGAAAGGCCCAGATCTCGCCGATGATCGCCCGCAGCGGAATGCCCGTGACCGCGTTGATGACGAACAGCAAGATGCCATAGGGCGGCGTGATCAGCCCGATCATGGAATTGACCACGACCAGAACCCCGAAATGGACAAGGTCGATGCCCAGCGCCTCGCAGGTCGGGATGAACAGAGGCACGATGACAAGGATGATCGTCGTGGCATCGAGGACACATCCCAGAAGCAGGATCAGCACGTTGACCGCAAGGATGAAGACCAGCGGATGCACGTCGATACCCGTGAGATATTCCGACATCATGCCCGGGATATTCTCGGACACGACGATGAAGTTCAGGATCAGCGCGCCCCCGATCACGACCCCGACCGCCGCCGAGGAACGCGCGCTTTCGACGAAGATGCGATAAAGCGCATGCAGGCTGAGCGCCCGGTAGAACAGCCCGGCCAGCAACAGCGCATAAAAGGCGGCGACGGCCGCGGCCTCGGTCGGCGTGGTGACACCGCCATAGATGCCGTAGAGCAGGATCACCGGCATCAGAAGCGCGGGAAAGGCGTTGGCTGTCTTCTTCGGCAATTCCCGCAGCGGGACAGGCTCTTCCACGGCAAAGCCGCGCTTGCGCGCAAGGTAGCTGTTCATCCCCATCAGGACGCCGCCCATAAGGAGGCCCGGCAGGATCCCCGCCAGAAACAGCGAGCCGATCGAGGCATTCGAGACCAGCGCATACAGCACCATCGGGATCGAGGGCGGGATGATCGGGCCGATCGTGGCCGAGGCCGCGGTGATCGCGGCGGCATAGCCCCCCGAATAGCGGCCATCCTTCGTCATCATCTGGATGATGATCTTGCCGATGCCCGCGGCATCCGCCACGGCCGAGCCCGACATCCCCGAAAAGATCAGCGAGGCCACCACGTTGACATGGCCCAGACCGCCCCGGAACCGGCCGACGGCAGCCACGCAGAAATTCAGAAGCCGTTCCGAGATCGTGCCGGCATTCATGATGTTGGCGGCCACGATGAACAGCGGCACCGCCAGCAGGACAAAGCTCTGGAACAGGCCCTGAAGGATTTTCTCGCCCGACAGTGCAAGGTCCATGCCCCCCGTGCCGAGATAGACTAGCGAGGCGAGGATGATCGCATATCCGATGGGCGTCCCGATCCCGGCCAGCCCGAAAAGCGTGACGAGGCACAGGGCCAGTTCGTAACTCATGCCGTCTTGTCCCGCTTTCGGGCGGCGGGGCCGCTCTCTTCGAAGCCGGGCAAGAGGTGATCCTCGTCCGGCGGGCCGTTGCGCAGGATATCGACGAAGCGCCACGCATATCGCGCGGCGATGACAAGCATGAAGACGGCGTAGATCGAGAAGACTGCCCGCATCGAGATCCGGTCACCCGTTATCGGCAGGCGAACGGTCGAGGTGCGGCGCAGTTTGAGGAAATCGATGTAATCCCATGTGGGCAGGAACGACCACAGCATGCCGATCGCGATCGCGGCGGAAAAGAACAGCGCGAGAATCTGGCGCAGCCGCCTTGGCGCGGCAAGATAGAAGATGTCGAAGGTGACGTGGTCCCGTTCGCGCACGATGAAGGCGCAGCCGAAAAAGACGATCCAGACCCAGAGGATCAGGCACAGTTCCAGCGTCCAGCCGAATGGCGCCTTCAGGACGTAGCGCGAGAATATCTGAAGAAGAAAGGTGCAGAACATCGCCGCCAGCATCGTGGCGGCGATGAATTCGGTGCCGCGGGTGAACCATCTGGTCATGGTCTTCATGAACGGTCCTCCCCGCGGCGATCCTTGCCCGTGCCGATCAGTTGCCCAGAGCGTTGATCTGCTCAAGCACGCCCTCGGGCCAGCTTTCGGCAAATTCGCTGCCGACATACTGGGCCTGCACATGCGTGCGGAACGCCTCGAGATCCGGCGTGTAGATTTCCACACCCTCGCTGCGGATGAAATCGGCCAGGTCGGTTTCCTTCTCAAGCTGCTTGAGACGGCCCCAGGCGGCGGCGGCGTCGGCAGCGCGCTGCACGGTCAGTTGCTGATCCGGTGTCAGGCTGTCCCACGTCTCCTTCGAGAAGGCGATGTAGTTCAGATCGACCAGGTGCGACGTCAGCACGATCTGGTTCGTCACCTCGTAGAACTTGGCATCGACGACGGTCGGCAGCGGATTGTCCTGACCGTCGACAGCACCGGTCGACAGCGCGGTATAGACTTCGGTGAAGGCCACCGGTGTCGGCGACGCGCCAAGGGCCGAGCCAAGGAACAGCCAGGCATCGGTGCCCGGCATGCGCAGGCTGACGCCGTCCAGATCGGCGGGGGTCTGCACGTCAAGCTCTTCGCGGGTCTGGCGCAGGTTCACGTGGCGCCGCCCAAGATACATGACCGACAGCAGCTTGACGCCCAGCTCGTCCTCGACGGTCTGCTTGAACGGGTCCATCAGCGGGTCGTTGAAGACACGCACCTGGTGGGCCGCGTCCTGGTGGACATAGCCCGTCGCGAAGATCGAGAATTCCGGGAAATACTGCGCCAGCTCCTGCGCCGATGCGATCGACATCGTGAGGTTGCCGCGGCTGATCGCCTCGAGTTCGGTGCCTTGGGCGAAGAGCGTGGAATTGTAGCCCGGCTGGTAATCGGCGAAATCCGACACCATCGGCGCAAAGATCTGCGACATCGCGACCGACCGCTGGTCGGTCTCGGAGCCGGCGGTGGCAAGCGTGAATGTCATGCGATCCTGTGCGAGGGCGCCGCCGGTGGTCCCGGCCAGAACGCCGACGGACAGGGCCGCACCTATGGCCGCGCGTCGTGTGATTTTCATGGTCATGTTTCCCTCCCTGGGGTGATTGGCAGTAGCCTCCGGTCGAAGACTCGCCAAACATGCGCCATAATTCAAGATTTTTTCGAAAATATCTGATATTATCTTGAGGGTGCGCATGACGCGCAGCGCGGCAGATCAGAGATCGATACTGGCACCTGAAACCGCAGAGCGTTGAATTGCCTCGATAACCTTCAGTGTCCGCAGCCCCTCCTCTCCCGAGACAAGCGGACGGGCATGGCCCCGGATGACATCGGCGAAATGGGCAATCTGGTTCATCAGCGGATCGGTCGCGTCGCGAATCTCTGCCCGGGCCGAAATCGGCGTCCACCAGTCGGGCGGACCGTCCGCATGGGTCCAGACCCGCAGATCCGGCAGCGACAGCGACCCGCGCGATCCGCCGATCAGGTAGCAGCTTTCGCCGCTGCGCGGGTAGATCGGATATTCGCCCGACGTCATCTCCCAGCTCCAGGGCGCCGCGATGCTGTCGGAGACTGTGATCGTCCCGATGGCGCCGGTCCTGAACTCGAGAAGGGCGCCTGCCACGTCCTCGTTCTCGCCGCCCCTGACCGCGGGGCGGGCCACGGCGCGGACCGTGGCCACGTCGCCGCACAGGTATCTCAGCAGATCCACGTCATGGACAAGGTTGACCGAGACGGGCCCCGCCCCGGCTTGCCGGCGCCACGGCGCCTGATCGAAATAGGCATCGGGCTTGTAGAACCAGCAGGTCGCCTGAACGGCCCGGATTTCACCGATATCGCCGCGTTCGATGATCTCGCGGGCCCGGTGGATCAGCGGATTGTGCCGCCGGTGATGGCCGACAAGGATCGGCACGCCGCGCGCGGCGGCAAGCGCCACAAGGCCCTCGGCCTCGGCCGATCGGGTCGCGATGGGTTTTTCGATCAGGACGGGGCAGCCCGCCTCGACGCACAGGCTGGCCTGCTCCACATGCAGCGCATTGGGCGTGGCGAGGATCACACCATCCACCCCACCGCCGGCAAGACAGGCCTCCAGCGTTTCGTGGATGGCATGGCCCTCGGCCGCGGCCTGCGCGCGGGCAGCGGGATCAGGGTCGACCACCGACTGGACCTCGACCCCGGGGACCTGCGAGATGGCGGCGGCATGTCTTCGTCCGACAAGGCCATAGCCTGCCACGGTCAATGCGATGGGCGATGTCATGACGTTCCCCGAGTGGCCTTCACCAGAACGTCAGGCTAGCGAGGCTTTGGTCAGCCCGCAAGAATATATGATATTTCTGGATTTGCCTGAGTTTATATTCGATAGTGATGCAAACGGACTTCAAGTGAATATCTGCGATCAGGCGAATTACAGGATGATCGGAATGACACAGGTGCATGCGACCGTCGGATCCACCGTCTATCACCAGATCAAGCAGGACATCATCTTCGGCCGGCTTGGTCCGGGGCAGAAACTCAAGCTCAACGCCCTGAAGGACCGCTATTCCGCCAGCCTGTCGACCCTGCGCGAAACGCTGAACCGGCTTGCCAGCGAAGGCTTTGTCGACGCGCCCGCACAGCGCGGCTTTTTCGTCAGGCACGTCTCTCCGGAAGACCTGGCCGAAATTGCCAGCCTGCGTGTTCTTCTCGAATCGCACGCGATCGAATTGTCGTTCGAGAATGGCGATACCGAATGGGAAGGCAACCTCGTGGCCGCGCATCACAAGCTGAGCCTCATGGAACAGCGGATGTTGTCGGGCGACACGTCATGCAAGGAAACCTGGAAACGCTATGACTGGGAGTTTCATCTGGCGATGATCCGGTCCTGCCGCCAGCAGAACCTGCTCGATCTGCATGCGATCATCTATGACAAGTATCTGCGCTATCAGAACCTGGTGCTGACCCATCGCGGCGAAACGGCAAGCCGGGAACATGCCGAACTTCTTAAGGCGGCCATTGCCCGCGACGCGACCCGGGCAAAGGCGTTGCTGAAGGTTCACGTCATGGGCGGGCTTCAGCATACCAGCGAGGCGATGGGCTGGGATATGGGCACCTAGAACAGGGCGACCCAGGCCGGAAGCGCGGTGCCGGCCATCGCGATGGAGATGCCCATGGGAAAGCTGCCCGCCGCGCGCATCGACACCCAGCCCGTGCGGCGCAGCGCGCCGCTTGCCCGCAGGCCCGTGACGAGGATCAGGCCGACGGCAAGGCTTGCCGCGAAGACCTCCCAGAACAGCCAAAGATGATGTGACGGAACCAGCAGAAGAAGCGCCGACAACAGCTTGACGTCGCCCGCCCCGAAGGCCCGCAAGGCCCAGAGGGCAAGCCCGATCACGAACAATCCTCCCGCCGCCGCCAGCCGCCACCCCGCTTCGGGCCAGCCGATCACCGGCAGTCCGACCACGAAGATCGCCACGGCCGCAAGGCTGGCCCAGTTCGGTATGCGCATCCGGCGCAAATCACTAAGCCCCGCCAGCACGAGGATCGGCGCAAAGGCTATCAGGGGCAACAATTGCCAGGTCATCGGGCACTCTGGATTGCCGCGGGCGCAATCGCGTGATTGGCGGGCAATTCCGAAGCCAGCAGGTTGAACAGAAGCTCGGCCATGTTGCTGACCCCCGTCTTGATGTAGATCTGGCGCAAGTGGCTGCGCAGGGTCGATTCCGATATCCCCAGCTCCTTACGCGTGCCGGCGGCGGAGAGCCCGGTGCTGAGAAGGGTGCAGATCCGAAACTCCGCGCAGCTGAGCCGGGCGGGATTGCTGGCGCACAGAAGGTTGACCGGCGCCCCGCGGCGCGCGATGTCGACCGGCGATGCCGTCCGCCCCTTCAGAAGCGCCTCGGAGAAACGGCCCGTGGTCCGCTGAGACCACAGCGCCATCAGCGTTCCGCTGAGATTGTTCATCGCGCCATGCGCCTCGGGGCCAAGCCGCTGGGCAAAGTGGAATTCAAGGAAATAGACCGCCTTTTCCTCGACCTCCAGCACGACCACGACAAGGTCGGACAGCCCCCGCCGACGGCGCAGGCGCAGAAACGTAGGGTCATCATCGACATTGGCGTTTTCGGCGAACCATGTCGTCCCCGCCCGCGGCTTGAACAGGTAGGGGCCCAGCATCACCGAGGCAAAGGACCTGTCGACAAGGTCGATATCGGCCTCGCCCACCCGGCTGTCCGAGCACAGCACCTGCGCACCGGCCCCCTGCGTCCGGCCAAGCCGCGACAGGACAAGGGCCTCCGCGCCAAAGGCATCGCGCAGGCGCGCCATTCCCTGCAAGAGCGGTGTTTTTCCCTGAAGCGATATCGCCCAATCGGCGACACCTTCCACCAATTCGATAATCTCCGGGCCTGCCGTTTTCGCGGCATGGCCAAATCCCGGACCAAACATGCAGCACTCCCGACAATCAAACGAAATACGAGAAATGCTCGATCTACGTTCTTGTTTTTGCCTCCACTAGTTAACAACAGATTAACATCATGCGCATATTCAGACATCGTCAATCCTTTATTTGAATTCAGGAGAATCTCGCCCTTTCACAGGGATTTCCCCAGAGAATTGGCCCAATGGCTGAACCAATCCGGCTTCCGACCGGGAATTGTCGGCATTGACGTTTCGGCCTAACCCTCGAAGAATCGGATATACCGGATCACGACGGGCCCCACGGTCAGCATCACGAGCGCGGGCAACATCAGGCTTGCCAGCACGGCCGAAAACTTGACCGGCAGCTTGTTGGCCGCTTCCTGCGCATTCATTTCGCGGGTGGTGCGCATTTCATCGGCATAGGCGTTCAGAGCCTCCGACATGGGTGTGCCCAGCGAAATCGACTGGGCCACCACATTGGCAAATGACCGCACCGTGTCGACGCCCGTGCGAAGGGCCATGTCGCGCATTGCCGCATCGCGGGGCCGTCCGGCCTGGATCTGGCGCTGGACCGTCAGGAATTCGAACGCGATTTCGGGGGAGACCGCGGCCAGTTCATTCCCCACGCGCGTCATCGCGGCATCGAAACCAAGACCCGCCGAGACCGAGACCTGCATCAGGTCAAGCGCGTTGGGAAAGGCCTCCTCGATCTTGCGTTGGCGGGCAGCGGCACGACCATTGAGCCATTTGATCGGAAAGAAATAGCCGATCGCGACCAGAACGATCGTGATCCGGGCAAGTCCGGTATCGGACAGGGAGGCAAGCCAATCCACCGGACCGGCGGGAATGACCGGCGGCAGGACAAGGCCGGGGAGCCGCGCCAGCATGACGGAAAGGATCAGGATCGATGGCAGGCCAAGGCCCAGAAACAGCCTCACAACGGTAAAGGTGCGCAGCGCGGTCGGGCTGGCAAAGCCTGCGCGCGCCAGCTTGCGTGTCAGGTCGGCCCGCTTGTCCAGATCCGTCGGGATCATCGCCTTCCAGACGCCGGTCGGGTCCTTGTTCTCGGCATTCAGGAGCCCGCGCCCCGACCGGTCGAACCGGCGCTCTTCGCGCATTGCCGCGATGCGGTCGGCGGCGGGGTCACGTTCGTTCACGATCGCGGCGATGCCGAGGATCACCATCAAGACGCCGAAACCGACACCCGCGATCAGCAATGTCTGCTCGGGCACTCCCAGTCCGAGGGCGAGGACTTTCATCTGTTCGAACATCGGCCGGGCCTCCTAGTAGCGGATCTTGGCAAGCTTGCGCAGGATGACGGCATTCGCGATCACCAGAATCACGATCGAGACGGCCATCGGCGGAAAGATCGGATCGTCCATGACCCCCATGTAGTAGCCGGGGTTGGTGACCATGTTCATGCCGAAGATCAGAAACGGCACGGCCGTCAGGAAATAGGCCGTCAGCCGCCCCTCGGCCGAGATCGCCTTGACCTTGCGGCGCAGTGCGATCCGGTCGCGCACGACCTTGGCAAGCGTGTCGACGATGGCGGCAAGATCGCCCCCCGTTCCATGCTGGATCGCGATCGAGGCGGATAGGTAATGCACGTCCTCGAGGTCGACCCGCTGGGCGAATTCCTGCACCGCATCGACCAGATCGTCGCCATAGGAGATCTGGTCGGCGATCAGGCCGAATTCGGTTCCGATCGGATCGGGCATTTCGCGCGCCACATTCGCGATCGAGGTATTGAGCGGATAGCCGACACGCAGCCCCCGCGCCATCTGGTCGAGCGCGTCGGGCAAAAGCGCCGTCATCCGGTCAAGCCGCCGGTTGCGCATCACGTTGAGCGCCGCCATCGGCCCCGCGACACCCAGCACGGCCCCGAGCGCGATCGCCTGCGGGACCGGAAGAAAGATCGACGCCGCCACGACCAGCACCAGCGACAGCGCGGCGCAGAGCAGCAGAAACCGCGAAGGCCCTGTGGCGATTCCGGCTTGCCGCATCATCCCCGGCACGGCCCCGAATACGGGGAGGCGTTCAAGAGCGCTCTGCCGCGTGGTGGGCTTGAGAATGGCCAGCACCTCACCGGTGGTCGCCCCCTGGTCCATCATCCGGAGCCGGCGGGACCGGGCCTCGGAGCGGTTCTCGCGCCGGCTGAGCAGCTGATAAAGCCCGGTCACCAGAAGAAAGGCCGCAAGCGCAAAGCCTGCATTGATCCAGAGCGTCGCCTCGGTGCCAAGGATGGCCAGGTCCTCGCGGATCATGACGGCCTCCTTCTTGCAGCAAAGGTGGCGGGATCGAGGCTGATCCCCGCCGCCGCAAGCTGATCGGCGCAGCGCGGTCTGATCCCGGTCGGGATGAATTCGCCGAGCACCTCGCCGTTTTCGCCCCGGCCACGTTTCTGGAAGACGAAGATGTCCTGCATCATGATCACGTTGCCCTCGAGGCCCGCGATCTCGGAGATCGCCATCGTCCTGCGCTTGCCGTCGGAAAGCCGGTTCAGCTGAAGGACGAAATCCAGCCCGCTTGCGATCTGGGCTCGCACGGCGGCCATCGGGAAATCGACGCCAGTCATCATCACCATCTGTTCGATGCGGCCCAGCGCGTCGCGGGCGGTGTTCGCATGAACCGTGGTCATGGAGCCGTCATGGCCGGTATTCATCGCCTGCAACATGTCGAAGGTCTCGCCGCCGCGCACCTCGCCCACGATGATCCGGTCGGGCCGCATGCGCAGCGCGTTCCTGACCAGATCGCGCTGCTGGACCGCCCCGTTGCCCGAGGGCGACGGGGGCTTCGTCTCCAGCCGGACGACGTGATCCTGCTGAAGCTGTAGTTCGGCCGCATCCTCGATCGTGACGATCCTCTCGGCCCGGCCGATGAACGAGGACAGGGCATTGAGCATCGTCGTCTTGCCCGACCCCGTCCCGCCCGAGATCAGAATGTTCATCCGGGCCTCGACAAGCGCGCGCAGAAGCACGGCCGCATGTTCGGACAGGGACCCCGCCTCGACGAGGCGCTCCATCGTGTAGGGCTTTTTCGAGAATTTGCGGATCGACATGGTCGGCCCGTCGATGGCGCAGGGCCGGATGATGGCGTTCACCCGGCTTCCGTCCTCGAGCCGGGCATCGACCCAGGGCTGGCTTTCGTCGACGCGGCGGCCGATGCGGCTGACGATCTTGTCGATGATGCGCAGAAGGTGCCGTTCGTCGCTGAACCGGACCGGCGCCTTCTCGAGAACGCCGAACCGTTCGACATAGACCTGCCGGTGCCCGTTGACGAGGATGTCGTTGATCGTGGGGTCGGCCAGCAGCGGCTCGAGAGGTCCAAGGCCGAGAACCTCGTGCATCAACTCTTCGACAAGGCGCTTGTGCGCCTCGCCGCGCACCTGACGGCCCTCGTTTTCGGTGAACTGGCTGACAAGGGTGCCGACCTCGCGCCGCAGCTCCTCGGGATCGACCTTGTCGATCACGGCAAAGTTCAGCCGGTCGAGAAGCGCTTCATGCAGGCGGCTCTTGAGTTCGAGACCACGCAGAAGCGTCTCTTCCTCGGACGAGACAAGGGATCGCGCCTCTTCGGCCCCGGTGCCGGCCGGCTCGGTCGGTGGTGCCGGGGTCGCCTGCGCGACCTTGCCGAAGATCGGCCGGGTAATCCGGGCCTTGTCGATGGCGCTTGCGGGGGAACCGCCATCGGCTGCGGCCACGATCACGGGGGAGATGTCGTCCGTCGGGGCGACCTTGCGGGGGAAGTTGCGGAACATCGGACTGGCCTTTTCGATGTCAGTGGGAATGAACGGAAGACGCGGCCGCCGCGCCAAGGTCGCGCTGGACCGTGCGGGCGAACTGCGCGATGGACCGGGCAAGCGGCGACCGCCGGCCCGCAACGGACAGCGGCACGCCACGATCCAGCGCGGCGCGGGCGACCTTCGGGTCGGAGGGCAGCCACGTCTGGAACGTCCGGCCCAGCAGCTTGGCCGCCTGGGTATGGTGCCGTGCGCGGATCATGGGCTTGGTCTCGTGATTGATCACCACCTCGAGGGGGATGCCGGGGCTCTCTTCCTGGAAAAAGTCGATCAGCCGCTTGGATTGGCGGATCGCGGGGACAGTGGAATCCGTCACCAGAAACACCCGGTCCGACCGGTCGATCGCGGCCTGAACCCAATCGACAAGGCCGTGCGGCAGATCGACGATGACATAGTCGAACCTTTCGCGCAGCGCCTCGAGCAGCGTGGCGACCTGCGCCGCGGCAAGACCGTCAAGCGGCACGAAACGATCGGGCGCGGTCAGGACGCGCACACCGTTCGCCGCGCGCGCCATTTCGTCGTCGAGCCGGGCCTGGTCGGGCACGCGCTGATGAACCGCCATGTCATAGAGCGTGTCGCCCGCCGGCAGGTCGAGGAAACTGGCCACCGCGCCGAATTGCAGATCGAGGTCGACCAGCGCCACCGAATGGCCGGCCGCCTTGCGAAACCCGCCCGCAGGCCGGGCCAGCGCATCAGCGAGGTTCACGGCCAGCGTCGTGGCACCGATGCCGCCGCGGGCCCGGGTGACCGAAAGGATCCGGCCCGGCGACTTGCCCGTCCAGATGGTTGGCAACTGGCTGTCGCGGGTCAGGAATTGCAGCGCGTTGCGCAGATCACGGCCATCAGACGAGACGGGAAGAACCTCCGACACTCCCGCGCGCAACAGCCTGCGCGCGACGGAAAGCGGCATGTCGGCATCACTGAGCACGATCATGCGCGCGGCACGTTCGGCCGAACCCGCAATGCCCTCGATCGCCTCGAGATCGGCTTCGTTGGGATCGGTGATCCGCGTCAGCACGATCCCCGGTTCCCGCATCAGCGAAATCGCGGTTCCGTTCATCCGGCACAGATCGCCCGGCCTGGTATGGATTTCGGCACCGGGCAGGCCCGCGATCTGGCTCGAGAGTTCGGCACATTCGGCACCGGTCGGGGCAACGATCGTGATCCGGGGGGGAGTGGATGACATCAGATCCTCCTTTCATCCATTGGTGCCGAGGGCGAGGTCCTCGCCAGGCATCGAGACGCTCATCGACGGCATCGGGATATCGTTCGAAATCGTGGAGCCGGTCAGCCCGGTCGCCAGATCGGCCAGTCCCGACAACGGGGTGGCGAAGGTGAAGGTCAGGCCCGTCAGCTCGACCGTGACGGTCGGCACGTAGGGGCCGCCGAGAAAGCCGATCTGGTCGATGATGCCATCGGTGGCGTCGGCATCGGGGCTGTAGCGGAACCGCAGGTTGGCGATCGCGGCGTCATTGGGCAGGAGCGGTTCGATCCGGCCCCAGATTTCGCCCGCCGTCGGATTGGCCGCATCGCCCGCACAGACGATTTCGGCGGGAATGGTGCAGATGCCGGGCGTATCGCTGCAATTCGTTCCGAACCGGCCCGACGTGTCGGGGCCGCGCTCGTAGATCTCGGGCACGCCGTCGCAGGCCGGGTTGCGCACCGCCGCGATCCGGGCGGCCACCGAGGTGGCCTTTTCGGCGCTGCCCCAGTGAAAGGCCAGCCGGCCGAAATCGATCATCGCGAAGAACAGCAGAAGAAACAGCGGCAGAACAAAGGCCAGCTCGACCAGGGTGGCGCCCCGCTCGTCCGCCGTGAACCGGCGCCGCAGGGATGCCGGCCCGGTCATGACCCGAAAATCCGCGTGCGATCGGTGACCGTGGCCTCGAACGTGCCCATCTCGCCCCCGATCAGCCGAAAGGCCCCCGAAAGCGGCATCGTGATCCGAAGCGTCGCCGTGACCGTCGCCACGCCGACCGGCCCGTTGCGATACTCTCCCTCCGGACAGTCGAGCGTCGGGACAACCGACACCACCGTCACGCCCGACGGCATGATGTCGTCGCCAGACACACTGTTCTGCACCATGCGGCGGAGCGTCTCGGCATGGCCGGCGACCGATCCGCCCGGGCACAGGCCGATTTCGGCGGAGCGCCCCAGATACCTTGTGGCGTCCCGCACACCGGCCACCGCCGTCTGATAGGACCAGAGCATCCGCCCACCATCGACCGCCGCGGCGAACAGCACCAGAAACAGCGGCAGGGCAAACGCGAATTCGACCAGCGCCACGCCCCGCTCGTCCCGGCCAAAGCGGCGGAGCCAGGAGGGCGCGCGCCGGGAACTGGCGGACCCGCGCGCCGTCATCGGTAAAGCTGGACGAGATCGCGGAACATGCCTCCCATCCCTCCCTTCGAGGCGCCGTCGCCATCGACCTTGCCCACCACCTCGGCAAAGATGTCGAGCGTGGGCGGCGTCGTGGCGCCGTAATTGCCGGCCGGTTCCGTCAGGAACATCAGCACGAATTCATGGACCGGCACGTTCTGGGCCGCCCCGTTGATCGGGTTTTCGGCGCAATCTATCCCTGCCGCCACGATGAGCCGCCGTTCGGGCCGGGCGGGCGCAGCCGAGGAACAGACCGGAAGGCCGCTTTCCCAGTTCGTGCCATCGCCGTCGGGATCGTCGATGATGGGACCGGTGGGCACACCGCTCCAGGTGGCCGCGAAGGGATCGCCATAGACGGATTCGATCTCGGCGAGATACATCTCGAAGCGCGAGCCCGGCTGCACATCGGGATAGGGCCCGAATGCGGCGCGCGGATCGGTGCCGCCATGATTGGTGGCGATATAATCGGCCCAGGAATAGGCGCCGTCCCCGATCCGGCAGGTGCCCGCCGCGATGCAGTTGTCGCGCGGCAGGGCAACGGTCTCGGGCGAGGTGTCGGCGGTGTTGCCAAGGCATTGCTGGCCCGGATTGAAATTCGTCGCATTGCGCACGAGCGCCTTGATCACGTTGGGCGCGGGGGCATAGTCGGGGTCATTGCGCTCGGATTGCATCGCGCCGGTATAGATGTCGAACCGCGTGTTGAAGGCCGGGGTTGCCAGTCCCTCCCGCTGTCCGGGTTCCATGTCGACGCCGCGCTGCGACACGCACCCGGTGATCCCGTCGGTCGCGCCCACGAGGCAGCGATAGAGGTTGGCCCCGTTCAGCCCGGCACAGGGGCCCGCGGGGTCGACAAGGGCGGCATTCGGCTCGATGAAGCCGAAATCCCCCGGCCCCCAGGCTGCACCCTGCCCGCCCGAACGCAGGTTGATCATCGTGCCGACATTGCCCGGATCGTCCGCCGACCAGTCGCTGGCGGGCACGCAGAAGGTGATCGGCGTCACGTCACAGGCCATCTGCGTGAAACCGGCAACCGCACTGGCCGTGGTCTGCGCGTCGACATGGTCGAACCCCGTCAGGCCGCGAAAGGCCCGGACAAACCCCTGTTCCACCGTGACGGGCGCCACATCGACACGCACGAAGGTGGCCTCTTCGGGGTCGGCCGTGACGGCATCGGTCGGCGCGGTGTCATCGGCGGGCAAGTCCGACAGGAAGGTCAGGGTGTAATCGACCTCGCCCGAGAGGATACGATCGCCGGTGCCGAAGGTCTGACGATCGGTGATCAGCGCGGCCGCCGCCGCACTTGCCCGTTCGATCGCGTCATCGGCGCCGTCCAGTTCGCCCGCGGCGGCCAGCGCGACGTTATCGGCATAGCTTTGCAGGTCGGAATTCGTGACACTCAGCCGGGCTGTGTCGAAGGCCAGCGCCACCATGCCCAGAAACATCGCCAGCGCCACGCCAACGAGAACAAGGACCGCGCCGCAATCTTCGGCGACGAAACCGCACGATCCGGAGTTGGAGATCATGGCGCTGCCCTCCCCGACCTAGAGTTCTTCTTCCGTCGCGACATTGGCGCGGCGGACGACGATGGTGGGGGACCGGATCGCTTCGGGAACGGGCGAGAGATCTTGCAGGATATCCGACAGGCGGACGCTCTCGAGAGGCTGGTCCTCGATCGCTTCGGTCAGATTGCGCAAGGTAAGCGACAGGACGCCCGCCTCCTGCGCAAGCGCCAGCCTCTGGCCGTCGCTGGGCGTGACCTCGAGCGTCACGGTCCGCGCGATCTGGATCTGGTCGTTCTGTTCGTTCGCATCCTGATCGACGCCCACGACGCGGATGTTCTGAAGGATGGTCACGCTGCGCAGGTCCTCGTTGCGGCCCTGGGTCAGGATCACGTCGACGAAATCCCCCGGCGTGACGAAGCCGCCGACACCTGTTTCGGCGTCGACCTTGATCGACATGGCGCGATGGTTCGGGGCAAGCGACTGGACGATGGTGATCTTTTCGCCAAATGCGCCGACGCGCGAGGCGAGGATCAACTCCCCCTGGGAAATGGCACGCCGGGTCCGGCGCGGCTCCTGCCCGTCCTGGGGAAGAAGATCGGTGAATTCGGTGAAGGTGCCCTGCGGCACCGCATCGCGCGGCCAGCTGATCGCGGTGACGTTGCCACGCTCGACGGGATGGCCGAACGGGATATCGACCGAGGCCACGAGAACCGCGACGGTCGCCTCGTCCTGCTCGGCCCGCTGGGCGTCGAGTTGCCCGTTGATCATCTCGCGGGCGGCATAGCCCGAGGCCCCCGCCACGCCCAGACCGGCCAGAACGACGAAAAGAGAAGTGAGGCGCATGATGTGTTCCCTTGTCTCTTGCGGAAAGGCCCCGTTCTCGGGTCATGGTGCGAGAAGTGAGGGTGCGGTAGGTCCGGGTCCGAAGACCCGGACTTCGATACATGAAGCGTATCTGCCTGAGCTCACCGACCCTGCATCGTGGTCGCGGCGTCGGTGATGTTCGTGTTGATCTGTGTGGACAGGGTGGTCAGCAGCGCCGTTCCCACTGCGATGGCGAGAACGAGGGCGATGCCGTATTCGACGAGCGTGACGCCCTTTTCATCGCGGCGGAATTTGGTGAAGAACTTGGTCATGTGATTTCCCCTTCAATTGGAGTTGCGCCGGGCGGCGCGTTGGATGAATGCCGTATGTGTCCGGCTGACCTCAGAATACCGGCCCGGCCGCAGAACCGGCTTCGTCGGAAAAGCCGAAATTTTCCCGCTTGGGTTGAAATATCAAACAAAAGCCGTGTCTTGGCCGCATTTCCGCCCCGTTCGGGCGGCGCTTGCCTCAATCCTGCCGCATTGATTCGGCGGGCAAATCGGCGCCGGTGCGGTCGGGCATGCGGGTGCCAGGGGGCGGGTATCGGGGGGCGGTCAGGTCAGCGCGGTCTGCACCGGGTCGGCAAAGCGGGCCGCCTCACCGGCGGGCACCTCGGCGACAAGGGCGAAGCGCGCGCCGGTGAACCACTCGCAACTCTCGGCCGAAAGAAGGCGCGCCCACCGCACATTCCGCGCCAAGCGGCGCGCCATGGAGCAGCGTCACATCGCCGCCCGCGAGCGCAATCCCGGGGGCAGGCTAGCCCAGCGTCGTCCAGCCTGCGGCCGAGGGCGTGTGCGGGGCCGCACGCGGGCGGCCGCCGGTCGCGGGGCTGCGTTTGGCCAGCATCTCCTGCTCGAGCGTGCCGCCCGCGCCGAGGATCGGTCAGCCCTCGTGCAATGTCACGGACATCAGGACCGTCTCGCGACCCAGAAGGTGATGCCGTCCCTGATGCCGCGTGCCAAGGCATAGCGCCCACCACTTGCCCCCCGGATCGTCGACCAGTTCGGCATGGCCCAGCGACTGGACCGGGTGCATGACCCTGTGCGACAGGCCCAGCGTGGGGCGGGTGGAATAGCAGGTCCCGTCCGCATCGAAGAAAAGCAAAGGGTCGAACGCCTCGTGGGCGAGCCAGATCGCATCCGACCAGGGGCTGGCGGGGTCGGTCGCATGCAGCAGGAAAATGCCCTGCCCCACGGTCATGTTGGTGCAGGCCCGCCAGAACCGCGCCCCGTGATGGCGCAGCGTCGGTATAGGGCGGGCCGCTCGACCGCGCCGCCCGAGAGCGTCCAGCCCAAGAGGTCCACCGGATGCCACAGGCGGATGCCCGGCATGTGATCGAAGGTCGAGGTGGCAAGGTAGCAATCCTGCCCGACCCGGATCACCGAAGGGTCGGGCGCAAGGCCGCGGACGACCGGGTTCGACCAGCCGAAGGCATGGTCCGGGCCGGGAGACGGCGACGGCTTCAGCCCGCGTTGCCTGCCCGGATGATCGCCTCGACCTCGGTGCGGACCGACGAGATGATGTCGATCACCGCGCGTTCGGCGGCATCGGGGTCACGGGCGACGACCGCATCCGCCAGCGGCCGGTGAAAGCGGAAACTGTCCAGCCCGAAGCCCGCCCGGTTGAACGGCGATTCAGCCGACCTTTCGAAGGCATGGTCGAGATAGGTCAGCAATTGCGTGAAGATCGGGTTGGCCGAGGCATCGGCGATCGCGGTGTGAAAGGCGGAATCCGCCTCGCGATAATTCTGGCCCCGGGCCACGACCTCGAGCAATTCGGTGCAGAGCCGGTCGATCTCGCGGGCCTGGACGGGCGTGGTGCGTTCGGCGGCCATCCGCGCCACCGCGGTCTCGAGCGTGAGCCGCACCTCCAGAAGCCGGAGCACCGCGTCGCCCTCGAGCCGGACATCGGGGTCGACGGGGCCGCCGGGCGCCGGGATCGGCGCCACGAGATAGGTGCCCACGCCGCGCTTGCGCCGGATCAGGCCAAGCCCCTCCCACCGGTTGAGCGCCTCGCGCATGGTCGAACGGCCAACGCCAAGCTGCTGGGCCATCTGCACTTCGGGCGGCAGCTTGTCGCCGACGCCCAGACCGGAACGGGCGACCATCTCGGCCAGGGCATCGAGAACCTCATGCCCGCGCGATCGGGTCTCCAGGCGTCCCAGATAGGTCAGCGGGCTGTCGGACATCGGCTCTCCACTTTTCGCATCACGCGGCGACCGGCAGGCTCAGGATCTCGCCCAGGGCATCCAGCAGCAACTCCATCTCATCCTGAGTGTTATAGCATTGAACCGAAAGGCGCACGATAGAGTGCTCCTTCCAGTTCAGGACCGGGATTTCGATGGCATATCGGTCATAAAGCGCATCCTTGAGCCACATCGGGTCGCAGGGGGGCACCGGCATGGCGACCATCTGCGGCGCCCGGAATTCCGGGCTCGACAGGGGGGCGAGGCCGGTCCGGGCGGCCAGCCGGTCACCGGTCGCGGTGGCCATGTCGCGGCAGGCGCGGGCGATCGCGGCCCAGTCCTGGCCCGCGCGAAAGGCCAGCGCCTCGGGCACCGAAAGCCAGGCCGCGGGATCGCGCGTGCCCTGAAACTCCATCGCGTCGACAAAGGCCGTGCCGCCGAAGGGCCCCGGCGCCGACCTGTCGGGCTCCCAGCCATGCGAGATGACCAGCGGGTTCAGCATTGGCTGATGTTCGGGGCGGGCATGAAGAAAGCCCGCACCCTTGGGCGTCAGAAGCCATTTGTGACAATTGCCCGCGTAGAAATCGGCACCCAGCGCCTCAAGGTCGAGGGGCACATGGCCCGGCGTATGGGCGCCGTCGATCACCGTCCGGATGCCGCGGGCGCGCGCCTCGGCCACCGCGGCCTCGATCGGGAAATACAGCGCGGTGGGCGAGGTGATGTGACTGAGAAACAGAACCCGCGTGCGGTCGGTCATCCGGTCGGTCAGGGCGGCGGTGAAGGCCGCCGCATCGGTCAGCGGCAGGGGCACCTCGGCGGTGACGACCCGGGCGCCGGTGCGCGCGGTGACGAAGGCCCATGTCTTTTCCAGCGCGGCATATTCGTGATTCGTCGTCAGGATCTCGTCCCCCGGGTTCAGCGGCAGGGACCGTGCCACGGCGTTGAGCGCGCTGGTGGCATTGGCAAAGCCCACGATGTCGTCGGCACGGGCGCCGATCTCGGCCGAAAGCGCCGCGCGGGTCTCGGCCATCCAGGCGGCATAGCCGCGATCTGGGTCGAGAAAGACGACGGGCTGGCGTTCCAGCCTGCGCTGCCAGTCCTGGTAACGGTCGAAAACCGGGGCGGGGCACGCCCCGAAGGAGCCGTGGTTGAGGAACACCACCTCGGGATCGAGCAGGAACGGAGCCTTGAGTCCGATGGCCATGATCAGCGCGCCTTCATCGTGGGGTCGAGCGCATCGCGCAACCCGTCGCCAAAAAGGGATGTGGCAAGAACGGTGACGGCCAGCGCCACCGTGGGAAAGACCGCAAGATGCCAGTAGAAATACATGAAGTTCATTCCGTTGTTGATCATCTGGCCCCAGCTGGGCGTGGGTGGCGCGACGCCGACACCAAGAAAGCTGAGAGACGCTTCGAGCATCATCGCCATCGGGATCGCGAGGACAAAGCCGATGATGATGGGGGAGACGGAGTTGGGGATCAGGTGAACCCGGATCACATAGGCGGGCCCCGCGCCCAGCGCCTGCGCAGCGCGGACGAATTCCTTTTCCTTGAAGGCCTTGATCTGGGCCCGGACCAGCAGACAGACCTGCACCCAGCCGAACAGGGCCGCGATGGAAACGATCATCCAGAAGCCGCCGCCGGACAGCGCGCCCAGAAGCATCGCGGCCAGAAGCGGCGGCACGACGGAAAAGATTTCGATCACCCGCATGATGATCCAGTCGATGCGCCCGCCGTAAAAACCGGCCGCCGCGCCAAGGGGAATGCCGATCACCACCGAAAAGGCCGCCGCCGCAAAGCCGATGGTCAGAGACACCCGCGCGCCGTAGACGATGCGGGTAAAGAAGTCGCGGCCCAGATCGTCGACCCCGAACCAGTGCCGCCCGGACGGAAAGGCCAGCGCATCGGTCAGGAAATCCTGCTGGTTCGGACCTGCGGGAGTGATCAGAGGCGCAAAGATCGCCATCAGGGTGATCAGCCCCAGCACCACGCCCCCCGTCAGCGCGGCGCGGTTCGCAAGAAACCGCCGCCAGGCGAACCACATCGGGCCACGCTGGCGAGCCGACGGCATGCTCAGCATCTCGGGCGTGGTGAGCTGTGCAGACTTGGAGGGCCGGGCGCTCTGGTCGGTCATCGTTTCGTGCCTCCGTGCCGGATGCGGGGGTTGAGCCAGGCGTAAAGGATGTCGGACAGCAGGTAGGCCACGCAGAACATGACCGTGATCATCAGGATCAACGCCATCTCAAGCGGGTAGTCGCGGGTCCGGATCGACGAGACGAAATAGTTGCCCAGGCCCGGCACCCGGAACATCGCCTCCACGAAGATCGACCCGGTCGCGGTGCCGATGAACATCGGCAGGAACACCGTCACCAGCGGGATCGCCGAATTGCGCATCACGTGCTGAAAGATGATCCGCCGCTCCGACAGACCCTTGGCCCGAAGGACCGTCACGAAGGGCTTGTTCAACGTATCAAGCATGGCCGAGCGCATGTAGCGCGCATAGGTGGACATCGGGATCGTGGCATAGGCGATGATCGGCAGGATCCAGTTGCGCGGCTCGCCCCAGCCGGCCGAGGGCAGCCAGCCCAGCCAGACCGAGAAGACGAGGATCAGCAGCATGGATGTCACGAAGACAGGCACCGTCAGGCCCAGCGTGGCGACCGCCGAGGCAAGGTAGTCGATCCAGGTGTTGCGCCGCAGCGCCGCGGCCATGCCCAGAAGCATGCCCAGCGGCACGCCCACCAGCATGCCCATCCCGCCCAGCACCAGCGAGGGCACCCAGGCCCGGCCCAGAAGCTCGAGCACGGTTTCGCCGGGGCTCTGGAAGGGGACACCGAAATCAAGCTGGAACACCCCCCACATGTAGCGGGCATATTGGACATATAGCGGCTGATCGAGGCCGTATTGCGCGTTCAGTTTCTCGCGCACTGCATCCGGGACCGGCATGTCGCCGCCGTCGAAGGGGCCGCCGGGGATCGAATGCATCATCACGAAGATGATGATCGACACGACGAAAAAGGTGGTGAGGACCGAGAAGACCCGCCTGAGGATATAGCCGATCATGACACGCTCCCTTCGCCGGAGGTGGCGGTCACGCGCGCCTCGACCCGGTGGTCGGGGCCCACGGGCACAAGACCGGCCTCGTCCGACGCCGCCACGTCGCCCCAGACCGCCGATTGCGGCAGGACAGGCACCTCGGCGGCGAGGTCGTCGCGCGAGCGGAATTGCCGGCGCCGCCGGCGCCGCGGATCAAGCTGCGGGATCGCGTCGAGAAGAGACCGGGTATAGGGATGGCGCGCATCGGTGAAGATGCTTTCGGTCCGCGCCTCTTCCACGATCCGGCCGGAGAACATCACCGCCACCTTGTCGCAAAGCGAGCGCACCACCGACAGGTCATGGCTGATGAACAGGATCGACAGGCCCATTTCCTGCTGCAGATCCTGCAACAGGTTGATGATCTGCGCCTTCACCGACACGTCGAGGGCCGAGGTCGGCTCGTCCGCGATCAGAACGTCGGGCCGCAGGATCAGCGCGCGCGCAATGGCCACACGCTGCCGTTGCCCGCCCGACAATTCATGCGCATAGCGGCTGCCATAGCCGCGGTGCAGGCCCACCCGTTCCAGCCAGCCCAGCGCGCGTTCAGAACGTTCCTCTGCCGTGCCGATACCGTGAATGCGCAACGGTTCGGCCACCACCTGTTGCAGGGTGAACATCGGGTCGAGCGCGGAATAGCTGTCCTGAAAGACGACCTGCATCCGCTGCCGCCAGGGGCGAAGTTCCGCCGTCCCGAGGGTGGAGATATCGGTTCCGTCGACAAGGATCTGGCCCGCCGTCGGCTCGACCAGCCGAAGCGCCATCATGCCTGTCGTCGACTTGCCCGACCCGCTTTCGCCGACCAGACCCAGAATGCCGTTGCGCGGCAGGACCAGATCGACGCCCCGCACCGCATGAAGCGGGATGCGCCGGCGCCGCAGGAAACCGCCCGAACGCAGCTGGAAGGTCTTGCTCAGGCCGCGCAGTTCAAGCGCGGGTGCCTCGGCCGGGGTGATATCCTCGGGTCTCGACATCACAGCCTCCAGCAGGCGGCACGGCGCCCGTCGCCCAGATCGGTCATCGCGGGCATGTCGGCGGCGCATTGCGCATCGGCCTGCGTGCAGCGCGGATGAAACGGGCAGCCCGAGGGTGGATGCGACGGGTCGGGAGAACTGCCCGGGATCTCGGTCAGCCTTTGCCGGCCGCCCTCCTGCCCCGGGATCGAAACGAGAAGCGCCTGCGTATAGGGATGGGCCGGGCGTTCGAATATGTCATAGACCGAGGCCTCTTCCATCACGCGGCCGCCATACATGACGACGACCCTGTCGACGGTTTCGGCCACGACGCCGAGATCATGGGTCACCATGACAAGACCCATGCCGAATTCGTCCTGCAAATCCTTGATCAGTTGCAGGATTTGCGCCTGCACCGTCACGTCCAGCGCGGTGGTCGGTTCATCCGCGAACAGGACGCGCGGCCGGCAGGACAGGGCCATGGCGATCATCGCCCGCTGCAACATGCCCCCCGACAACTGGTGCGGATAGCTGTCGAGGATCGCCTCGGCATTGCGGATCTCGACCCGCTCCAGCAGGGACAGCGCCTCGGCCCGGGCCTTGCGCGGGGACGTGTCGCGATGGGCGCGGATGGTCTCGACGATCTGCTTGCCGATGGTGAAGACCGGGTCGAATGCGGTCATCGGATCCTGAAAGATCATGGCAACCGTGCTGCCGCGCAGGCTGGCCAGTTGCCGGCGGTCGGCCGCCATGACGTCGATGCCGTCGATGGCCAGACGCGCGGCGGTGACCTGCGCGGGCGGGGCGCGCAGAAGCCGCATCACCGCCATGCACGAAACCGATTTGCCCGACCCGCTCTCGCCGACGATGCCAAGGCTTTCGCCCGGCGACAGCGACAGCGAGACACCCCGCACCGCCTGCACCTCTCCCTCGATCTGGGGAAAGCTGACATGCAGGTCCTCGATCTCGACCAGGGGGCCGGTCCGGCTGCCGTGGGGGGCTGTGTCGGTCATCGTCATGGCGTTCTCTGGAATTCGGAACCCGGCGGCGTTGCCGCCGCCGGGCCGGGAGGAACCGTCGGAGATCACTCCTCGACGGTCAGGTGCGTATAGAAATACGGCGTCAGACGCGAGCTGGCCGACAGGCCGTTTTCGGTCGGAACCGTTGCCTCGCCCGAGACGCCCTCGCCGAAGACGAAGGTCTGGATCGGGTGCACCAGCGGGATCACCGAGACGTTGTCGTAAAGCAGGATCTGCTCGGCCTGGGCGTAATATTCAAGCCGCTCTTCCCACTCGGATGCCGAACCGGCCGCCGCGACCAGTTCGTCATATTCCGGCACGCGGTGGTCGTGGCGGCCGCCGTCATAGAAGATGCCGAAGAAGTTGGACGGGTCGATATAGTCGTATTCGTAAGGCGACAGGAAGAGGTTGTTGGTCTCTTCGGTCAGGGCCTGCATCCAGTCCTGGATCGGCATGACGCGGATGCCCATGTCGATGCCCAGATGCTCTTCGTATTCGGCCTGAAGGTATTGCAGCATCGGCGCGGTGATCGCCCCGTTATAGCCACCCTGGTCGCGATACCAGATCTCGACCTCCGGGAAACCCTCGCCATCGGGATAGCCCGCCTCGGCCAGAAGCGCGCGCGCGCGCCCGGGGTCGAAGGTGGCCTGCCCCGCGATCTCCTCGTTGTAGCCCGGATAGGTGGGCGAAAGGATCGAGGTGGCGGGGATCGCAAGCCCCGACAGCACCGTTTCGGTCATCTCTTGGCGGTCGACGGCCAGCGCCAGCGCCTCGCGCACACGGACATCGTCGAAGGGTTCGCTGTCGAGGTCGAACGAGATGTAGGAGACGGCAAAGATCGCGTTGCGGCGCAGCCGGTCGGCGGCGCGCTGTTCCATGAACGGGATCTGGCCACGGTTGAGATAGGCCATGTCCATCTCGCCCGCCATGAAGGCCGGAAGGCCGACCTCGGGGGTGCCGAGGCTGTTGTTGACCTCGAAACTGTCAAGCGTCGCGGGCCACGGCCCGGTATATTCGGGGTTGGGCACGAAGGTCATCGTGTTGTCGTTCTTTTCCCAGCTGTCGACCATGTAGGCGCCCGACGCGACAAGCGTGTCGACGTTGACGGCGTAATCGTCGCCATGCTCGTCCCAGACATGCTTGGGCACCGGATACCACAGGCTGATCACGCTGGGCAGGTAGGGCTTGGGTGTTTCTGTGGTCACGGTGATGATGCGGTCGTCCACCGCCGCGATGCCCAGCGTCTCGGCTTCGGCCTCGCCGTTGACGACGGCGTTCCAGTTTTCGATGCCGGCGGCAAAATCCCAATACCACGCAAAGTCATAGCCCGACGTTGCCGCCCGCTGAAGGGCAAAGACATAATCCTCGGCGGTCAGGGGATGGCCGTCGGAATATGTCAGCCCCTCGCGCAGGGTGATCGTCCAGGTCAGCCCGTCTTCGGATTGTTCCCAGCTTTCGGCGCCAAGACCGTGAAGGTCGAAGTTCTTGTCAAAGCTGGTCAGCGGCAGCTGGATGATTTCGGGGTATCCGCTGCGGGAATAGACCGTCTTCATGTAGTCCATGTAGGTGCCCGAGGTGTTGTCCCCCGGGAAGACGGCCTGCTGTGCGAGCGCCGGCATGGCGGTCGACAGCGCCAATGTGGCGGCCAGTGGTCTGACGAATTTCATGATGATCTCCCTGTTTGGTGAGGTTGAGCCCCCGGTTGGCCAGGAGGCGAATTTCTTGTCAGATGCAAGATGTCTGACATTTGACATTAAGCCGATCAAGATCTTTTTCCCTCTCATCGGATCAGGCGGAGCGCAGGCGAATGTCGCGCCCGGCGCTGTAGGTGGCGGCGGCATCGACGATGGCATCGGCATCGATGCGGAAATGGGCATGCAGGTCCTCGATCGTGCCGGATTGGCCGAAATGTTCGACCCCGAGGGGCGCGACCCGGTGGCCCGCAACGGCGCCCAGCCAGGACAGCGTGGCGGGATGACCGTCCAGAACGGTGACCAGAAGGCAATGGGCAGGAAGCTGGCCCAGAAGACGCTCGACATGGGCGCGCCCGCCGGTCTGCCGCATCCGGCCGCGCTGCGCCGCCGTCCAGCCGGCATTGAGCCTGTCGGCCGAGGTCACCGCCAGCACCGCCACGTCGCGCCGGTCATTGCCGATCCGGCCCGCCGCCTCGATCGCCGCCGGTGCCACCGCGCCCTGATAGGCGATCACGACCTCAGTGTTCGGCCCCGGCGGACGCAGCCAGTAGGCGCCGTCGATCACGTCCCGGGCGAAGTGCTCGTCCCGCGCGCCGCGCACCTGCTCGAGGGGCCGTGTCGACAGGCGCAGATAGACCGCGCCGCCCGTCTCATCCCGCAGCCAGCCGCGTTCGTCCGGGTCGCCATCCCCGTCGCGCTGCATGTAGTCGAAGGCCCAGTTCATGATCACCGACAATTCGTCCAGATAGGCGGGCTCGAAACTTGCCAGCCCGTCCTGCGACATGCCGATCAGCGGCGTGCCGATGGATTGGTGCGCGCCGCCTTCGGGCGCAAGCGTCACACCCGACGGCGTGCCCGCGATCAGGAACCGCGCATCCTGATAGCAGCCGTAGTTCAGCGCATCGAGGCCGCGCGCCACGAACGGATCATAGACCGTGCCCACGGGCAGAAGCCGCGCGCCGAACAGCGAATGCGACAGCCCCGCCGCCCCCAGCGCCAGAAACAGGTTCATCTCGGCGATGCCCAGTTCGAGGTGCTGCCCGCCGGGAGAGAACCGCCATTTCTGCGTCGACGGCACCGTCTGGTCGCGGAAAGTGTCGGCCCGATCCCGCCGGGCAAAAAGGCCGCGACGATTGACCCAGGGGCCAAGGCCCGTCGACACCGTCACATCGGGCGACATGGTCAGGATCCGGTCGGCGATGCCCCCCTTCTGCCGGCCCATCGCATCGAGGATCTTGCCAAAGCCGCCCTGCGTCGACTGCGCCGCATCCTCGATCCAGACGGGGCCGCCCGTCTCGTGGCGCGGCGCGGCATGGCGGCGGGGGCCACGTGCGAAGAAGGGCACCTCGTCGAGAAAGGCCCGAAGCCCGGCCTCGTCGTCCACGGTTGCGAAAGGCTCCCATTCGGCGCCCCGCGCCACGCCGTGCCGGGCCCGAAACACCTCCATCTGCGCAGGGGTCATCAGCCCGCCGTGATTGTCCTTGTGACCGGCCAGCGGCGTGCCCCAGCCCTTGATCGTATAGGCAAGAAACGCGGTGGGCCGGTCATCGTCGATCGCGTCGAAGGCCCGGGCCATCGTCTCGACGCATTGCCCGCCGAGATTGGTCATCAGCGCGGCCAGGTCGTCGTCGCTGCGCCGGTCCAGCAGCGCGGTGACATCGCCCTGATCGCCGATATCCTCCATCAGCCGGTCCCGCCATGCCGCGCCGCCCTTGTAGGTCAGCGCGGAATACAGATCGTTCGGACAGGTGTCGATCCAGTCGCGCAAGGCCACCCCGCCCGGCTCGTCAAAGGCGGCACGCTGTAAGGCCCCATGCTTGATCCGCACCACGCGCCAGCCGAAGGCGCCGAAGATCGCCTCGATCCGCTGCCACAGCCCTTCGCGCACCACGCCGTCCAGGCTCTGGCGATTGTAGTCGATGATCCACCAGCAATTCCGCAGATCGTGTTTCCACCCCTCCTGAAGGCATTCATAGACATTGCCCTCGTCAAGCTCGGCATCGCCCACAAGCGCGACCATGCGCCCTTCGGGTCCGGTGCCCCAGCCCTTCGCGCGGACATAGTCCTGCACGATGGAGGCAAAGGCCGTCATCGCGACGCCAAGACCGACCGATCCGGTCGAGAAATCCACGTCATCCACATCCTTGGTCCGGCTGGGATAGGATTGCGCCCCGCCGAAGGCCCGGAACGCCTCGATCCTTTCGCGGCTCTGGTTGCCCATCATGTAATGCATGGCGTGAAACAGCGGCGCGGCATGGGGCTTGACCGCCACCCGGTCCTCGGGGCGCAGGGCATGGAAATAGAGCGCCGTCATGATCGACACCATCGACGCGCAAGAGGCCTGGTGCCCGCCGACCTTGACCGCGCCCTCGGCCTTGAGGCGGATGTGATTGGCGTGATGAACCATCCAGCACGACAGCCACAACATCCGCTGTTCGATCTGCCTCAGGGCCGCGATCCTGTCCATGATGCCTGTCCGTTCGATTGCCCGCATCGGGTGCGGGACCCATTGACCGGAGGCTAGACCTTCATCGCACGCATGAAATACCGAATAATGCCGCCACTATCTTGATTTTTGGCATGATCTGCCGCTCAGAACATGCTAGGCGACATGTCATGCTGCAACGCCCCCTCGACCCGACAGATATCCGCATCCTGCGACTGCTTCAGGAGGATGCGGGCATCTCGAATGTGCAGCTGGCCGAACGGGTCGGCCTGTCACCCTCGCCCTGCCTTGCGCGGGTCAGGGCCCTGCGCCGCGACGGCATCCTTGGCCGGCAGGTGGCGCTGGTTGATGCCGCGGCGCTGGGGCTCAAGATCAACGTCTTCATCCAGGTCACGCTGGAACGCCAGGTCGAAGACGCGCTGACGCGGTTCGAAAGCCGGATGGCCCGCTTTGACGAGGTGATGGAATGCTACCTGATGACGGGTGACAGCGACTACCTCTTGCGCCTGATCCTGCCCGACATGGCCGCGCTCGAGCGTTTCATCCTGCAAGAACTGACGACGATCCCGGGCGTCGCCAACATCCGCTCGTCATTCGCGCTCAAGCAGGTGAAATACAAGACCGCCCTCCCCTTGCCGCGCTAGGCCCCCTGCCGCCCTGGTCAGGACGAGGCGCCCGCATATGTGATCCGCCGCAGCACCCACTCGAAGGGCCCAAGCGCGAATTGGCGCCGCCAGAGAGACACGGCACCGATCAGCAGGACGGTGACCGCGACCGCGATGGTCACCGCCGTCAGCCGATCGACCGAATCCCACAGGCCAAGGCCATAGCCCGCAAAGATGGTCGACAGGATGATCGACTGACCAAGATAGATGCTCAGGCTCGACCCGCCGGCGACCAGCGCGCGTTTCATGACCGGCCCAGGCGGACGCGACAGCGCGGCGATCAGACCCAGATAGCCAAGGGTGGCAAAGGGCGCGACCACGATGGTCAGCACCGCACCGGGGGCGGGTGCGACCCATTGCCAGATCGCCGCGCCGGCAAGGCTCAGCACGATCCCGGGCCCGAGGCACAGCCGCCGCGCGCGCCGCCAGAGCGGATGGCCCGCATCCTCGATCATCCCCGACCTGACCGCCGCCAGACCAAGGCAGAACCAGCCCAGCGCCGCGATCCCCTGAATGATGAGGAAGGACGGCAAGGTAAAGGCGAAGCCGACGGTCCGGAACAGGACCACCTCCGCAAGCGTGCCTTCCGACAGGAACGTGCGCTCCATCGCGACGATGTCGGCCGGCACCTCCGGTGCGGCAAGGATCAGGGGCGGCGCGATGATCACCTGAAGCAGCAAGAGCCCCGCCCCCAGCCGCCAGAGCCGCCTGACCGGCCAGTCCCGCAACAGGTAGAGGACCGATCCCGTCAGCGCATAGATCACCAGGATGTCGCCGGGAAAGAACAGGCAGCCATGGAGGACACCAAGAAACAGAAGGCCCAGTATCCGGTTGCGGTAGACCCGCCCGAACGGCAGGCCCCGCCGCGCAGCCGATCGCATGAGAAACCCGAGGCCCACTCCGAACATGAAGGAGAAAAGGCCGTAGGTCTTGAGCAGTGCCAGCCCATGGACAAGCCATAATGTTATGGCGTCCAGGGTGGAGCGCCCATCAGGCTTGACAAAGCTGCCAAGCGCCGAAAATGCGATGAACTGGACGTTGACGACCACGATCCCGAACAATGCGATCAGGCGCAGGTAGTCGGGCATCAGGGCGCGCGTCGGCCCGGTCATGGCCGCACTACCGCGAACGGGGTCAGTTTCACCATCTCGCGGCTGCGGGACGGAACTGCGCCCGACGCGACGATCCGGGGCCTTCCCGGGCTGCCTTGCGGGCTGCGGCAGCATGGTTGCGACTTGGGGCCCACATCCTTTCGCATGGCGCTGTCAGGCGGCCAGGTGCGCGGGTTTCTTGCCGGCGATGATCATGGCGAGGATGTCGTCGGTCGAGACCTGGTCCACATCGACGGTTCCGACCAGCTGGCCGTTCTTCATCACCGAGGCCCTGTCGCACAGCGCCTTTACCTGGTGCACGTCATGGTCGATCAGGAAAATGCCCAGGCCCGCACGCTTCAACTCGTCGATCAGAGCGGCGACCATCTGGGTTTCCTGCGGACCAAGGGCCGCGGTCGGTTCGTCCATGATCAGGATGCGGGCGTTGAAATAGACGGCACGCGCGATCGCGACCGACTGCCTCTGCCCACCCGACAAGGCCGAAACGGGGCTCGCGAAATTGCGGAAATTGGAATTGAGCCGCCCCATGATCTTGCGGGTTTCGGCCTCCATCGCCCCATCATCGACAAGACCGAAGGGGGTCAGCAATTCGCGCCCCAGAAACAGGTTCGAGGCGGCATCGAGGTTATCGGCCAGGGCGAGCGTCTGGTAGATCGTCTCGATGTTGTGGCGCCGCGCGTCGCGCGGGTTGTTGATCGTGACGGGCTCGCCGTTCACCCGGATCTCGCCGGCATCCATCTGGTAGGCGCCCGACAGGCATTTGATCAGCGTCGATTTGCCGGCGCCGTTATGGCCCAGAAGGCCGACAACCTCGCCGGGGAACAGATCGACGCTCACCTTGTCGACGGCCTTGACCCCGCCAAAGGCGATCGAGATGTCGCGCATCTCGACAAGGGGGGTGCCGCTGCGGTCGATGGCCTGGGTCATCATCGGACTCCCGTGCGCTTGCGATAGACGATGTCGATCAGGACAGCCGCGACCAGAACGGTGCCCACGACGATGTTCTGGAACGGCGCGTCCACGCCCACCATCGCCATGCCCGATTGCAGCGACTGCATGATCAGCGCGCCGAGGATCGCCCCATAGATCGTGCCGATCCCGCCGGCCAGCGCCGTGCCGCCGATCACCGCCGCCGCAATCACGCGCAATTCGTCCAGCGTGCCGATATCGTTGGAATGAAAGGTCAGCCGCGACGAGGCGACCAGCGCCGACAGGCCACACAGGAACCCCATGATGGCAAAGACCTTGACCGTCAGGAGCCGGGTGTTGATGCCCGACAGCTCGGCCGCATCCGGGTTGCCGCCGGTGGCAAAGATGTAGCGGCCCAGCCGGGTGCGGCGGGCCACGACCGTCATCACCACGGCCACGACGATCAAGAGCAGGACAGAGATCGGCAGGCCGTAGCCTTGGGTAAAGCCCTCGGGCATGACCTCGCCGCGTTCCTCGAACGCGCGCGCAAGCCGCCGTTCCGGCACCTGATAGGCATTGAGCACCGCCACGAAACCCATGATCGCCGCGGCCAGAATGCCGCCCAACGCGACCTCGGCCCAAAGCGGCTTGACCGGAAATTCATGGCTGACCTTGCTGCGCCGCGACGAGGCGAGCACCAGCAGGGCGGCCACGGTCGCCACGATGCCGACGATCCAGGAGGCGGTTTCGCCCAGCGTTCCGTTGGTGCCGCCGAAAAGCTGGAACGTCTCGTCCAGCGGGCCGATGGTCTGACCCGTCGTCAGATACCACGCCACATTGCGCCAGACGAGCAGGCCGCCCAGCGTCACGATGAAGGCCGGGATCGTAAGATATCCGACAAGCCAGCCCTGAAAGGCCCCGATCAGCGTGCCGGTCAGCAGACCGAAGACGATGGCGATGGGCGCGATCAGCGGGCTGCCCAGCTCGACCCCGAAGACGCCCGGCAGGATCGCGGTCTGCATCATCGCTATCACTGCCGAACAGGTCGCCAGCAAGGAGCCGACCGACAGGTCGATATGGCGGGTGACGATCACGAAGACCATGCCCGTCGCCATGATCGCGACAGAAACGGTCTGGATCGTCAGGTTGAAGACGTTGCGCGGTGTCAGAAAGCGGCCGTCCGTAAACAGGTTGAAGACGATGCACAGCAGGACAAAGGCCCCGATCATGCCCAGAAGCCGGGTGTCGACTTCAAGCGTCTCAAGAAGTTTGCGTCTGCGTGCCGGTTCGTCGGGGGTGGAGGCGGTTTCGGACATTGACCATCCCTGATGAGCTGCGCGGCTGATAAACCGGTATGGCCTGACGCGGGGCTACCGCGTCAGGCCACGTGTTGAAGGACGGACCTCAGTTGCAGGGCGACGGGCCGTTGGTGACACCCTGGCAAAGCGATTCCTGCGTGATCCAGCCGGCATCGACAACCACGTCGAGGTTGTCGGCCGTGATCGGCTGCGGCGCGAGGAAGGTCGCGTTCATGACGTTTCCGCCCGGGGTCTCGAACTCGATCGTGCCCTCGACCTCGGACATCATCGCGCCACCGGCCAGCGCCACGGCAATCTCGCCGGCTGCCCGGCCCAGATCGCGCGCATCCTTCCAGACACTGACGGTCTGGGTACCCTGGGCCACGCGGTTCAGCGCGGCGTGATCGCCGTCCTGACCGGAAACCGGGATGCCGGCCATGCCCTGCGACTCGAGCGCGGCCACGACACCGCCGGCCGTGCCGTCATTCGACGCCACGACCGCATCGACCATGTTGTCGTTGGCCGTCAGGATCTGTTCCATGTTGCGCTGCGCGTTGGCGGGCAGCCAGCCATCGGTATAGGCCTCGCCCACAATGGTGATCGCGCCGCTGTCGATGGCCTCTTGCAGGACTTCCTGCTGGCCGCCGCGCAGGAAGTCGGCGTTGGGATCGGTGGGCGAGCCCTTGATCATCACGTAACTGCCCTCGGGCTGCGCCTCGAGAACGGCGCGGGCCTGCATGCGGCCGACCTCGACGTTGTCGAAGGTCAGGTAATAGGCGCGGGTGTCCTCGATCAGGCGGTCATAGGCCACCACCGGGATGCCCTCGTCCGCCGCGGCCTGAACCGCCGGGCCAATGGCCGATGCGTCCTGCGCAAGGATGATCAGCGCATCGACACCTTGCGAAATCAGACTTTCGACATCCGACAATTGCTTGGAGGCCGAAGATTGCGCGTCGGCAGAGATATACTCGGCCCCGGCAGCCTCGAGCGCGGCCTGTATCGCGGCCTCGTCGGTCTTCCAGCGCTCTTCCTGGAAGTTGGACCAGCTCACGCCGACGGTCATCCCGTGCGCATCGGCCCAGACCGGCGACGACAGTGCAGTCGCGGCCAGCGCGGCCGCCAGAAAAGTTCTTCTGATCATATCATTTCTCCCTGGTTGCAGCGGCCAATCTCCTGTTGACCGCGGCGATAGCCGACTCCGTAGCAGCTTGGCCGCAAGGCTTGCAACAATGGTTTGAGATGTCAAAATAAAACTGGATCAAGCGGGTGTGAGAAAAGACGTGGCAAGGCATATTGACGGGCCAGCCCCCGGGGACGTGAGCGCGCGCATGACGTGCACGCGCCCCGCGACGGCCAGCACCGCGCGCGGGTGGCTGTCGGGCACCCTGGCCCTGGCTATCGGAACGGCGGCCATGGCAGACGAACCGCTCTTTGAGGATCAGAGCAGCGCCCTGCCCCGCGACCATGTCTATGGCGGCGGATGGGAACATTTCGTGGGCGGCGGCGTGACCGTGCTCGATTGCAACGGCGATGCCCGCCCGGACCTTTTCGCCGCCGGCGGCGAAAATCCCGCGACGCTGCTGATCAACCGGTCGGACCCCGGGGCGTGGCGCTTCGAGCTAGGCGATATCGCGCAGATCACCGGCGTGACCGGCGCCTATGCCCTCGACATCGACAGCGACGGCCATCTTGACCTCGCGGTCCTGCGGGTCGGCGAGAACCTTCTGTTGCGTGGGCAGGGGGACTGCACCTTTGCACCGGCGACCGCGGAATGGGGCCTTGACGGAGGCGACGCCTGGACGACCGCCTTTTCCGCGACGTGGGAGCCCGGCCGGGGCTGGCCGACCCTTGCCTTCGGCAATTACGTCGACCGGCGCGACCCCGACGGCCCGTTCGAGGCCTGCGACGACAACCGGCTGTTCCGGCCGCTGCCGGGCGGCAGCTACGGGGCGGCCATTGCCCTGTCGCCCGGATATTGCGCGCTGTCCATGCTGATCTCGGACTGGCAGCGCAGCGGCACGCCCGAGCTGCGCATCTCGAACGACCGGCACTACTACGTGCGCGGCGGCTACGAAGAGATGTGGCGCCTCGACCCGCTGACCCCTCGCGGTGACGAGGATGGCTGGATGCGCGTGTCGCTGTGGGGGATGGGGATCGCAAGCGGCGACCTGACGGGTGACGGCTATCCCGAGGTCATGCTCACCTCGATGGGCGACCAGCTGTTGCAGTTCAACGAGGCCGGCACCCTGCGCAATGCCCGCTACGGCACCGGCACTCAGGCCACCCGGCCGCATCTGGGCGGCGACGGCAGGCCGTCGACCGGCTGGCATGCCGAGTTCGGCGATGTCGACAATGACGGTCTGACCGACATCTTCATCGCCAAGGGCAATGTCGACCAGATGCCCGAAAACGCCATGGAAGACCCCAACAACCTGTTGATGCAGCAGACGGACGGCCTGTTTGCCGAGGCCTCTGTCGGCGCGGGCATCGCCACCACCGACCGGAGCCGGGGCGCGGCCCTTACCGATCTGGATGGCGACGGGCGTCTGGATCTTGTCGTCGTCAACCGCCGCGCCCCGATGGAGCTGTGGCGCAATGTCACCGCCGATGCCGGCGCGTCCGTCGCCGTGGACCTGCGGCAGGACGGCGCGAACACCCGGGCCGTCGGCGCCTGGGTGGAGCTGCGCGCCGGGGGCCGGGTGCAGACGCAGGAGGTCACCGTGGGTGGCGGCCATGGCGGCGGCGATGCCGGGCCGCTGCATTTCGGGATCGGCGCGGCGGAAACGGCGGAGCTGCGGGTCATCTGGCCCGACGGAGTGATCGGCGACTGGCAACGCGTCCCCGCCGGCGGAAAGGTGGAGATCCGGCGCTAGCGCGGGGGGCCTACCGGTCGACCGGCAATCCGCTGGGCACGGCATCCGGCACGCCCAGCCGCCCATAGAGCGCCGTGGGGTCGGTCAGCGTGTCGAGAAAGGCCATCAGCGCCGCGACCTCCGCCTTGGTCAGGGGGCGGGTCGGCCTGACCCGCGCGGCGCGGATGGCCTCCACCTGCTCGTCAGGCAAGCCGAAGACCGGCCGGGCCGCCGCGAGATCGGGCAGGATGGGCGAGGTCGCGACACCGCCGGACGGGTCGGCATGATGGCGCAGATAGTCCGCAAGGTCGGAAAAGGCGCCCGCATGGCCCCACGGACCGGTGGCCGACACGTTGCGCAGCGACGGCGTGCGAAAGGCGTGAAGATCGGCAGCCTGACCCGTCACCCGGAACCGGCCATGATCCTCGCGATGGGTTTCGAAACGCGCGGCCTTGCCCGGGCCAAGCTGCGGCTCGGCCATGGCGTGAAAGCGCTGATCCGTCAGGAGCGGGCCGGAATGACAGTCGATGCAGCCCGCCTGACCGGAAAACAGCGCGAACCCCGCCGCGGCCGCGTCTGAAAAGTCGGCCTCGCCCCTCAGCACCGCGTCGAACGGGCTGTCATCCGAGCGCCATTCAAAGGCGATGAAGACCGCAATCGCGTTCGAGATGTCGGTGAACCCGATGGGCCGGCCTGCCGCGATTTCGGGATAGACCGCCTCGAACATCCTGGCATATTCGGGAATCGACGCGACCCGGTCCGAGATCAGGTCCCAGGCCCCGCCCGGCCCGGTGATCAGCCCCTGCCGCACCGCGACCGAGATGTCGTTTTCCCCGTAATGCCCGGCCATTTCGTCCGCCGAAAGGACGGGGAACATGGTCTGCGCCGACAGTAGCCCGGAAAACCCTGCCGCCATGTCCTCGCCCAGGGGTGTGCGGAACCCCGAGGGCAGGCTGTCATCCGTTTCGATACGACCGTCATGGAACATCACCCGGATGTCGCGATGGCCCAGGTTGAAGAGCGCGGGCGAATTGCGGGGGATCAGCTGTTCGGGCAGATTGGCGGGGTCAGGCACCCTGTCGGGGCCAAGGCCCTTGCCGCCCTCGCCCAGGCCCAACGACAGCCCGTCCGACGTGCCGAAGCGCGGGTGATGACAGGTCGAGCAGGCGATGTTGCGGTTGCCCGACAGGACCCGGTCATAGAACAGCAACTGCCCCAGCCGGGCCTCGGCCTCCGACACCGGAAGATAGTCGTCGTCGACAATCGGTCGGGGCAGGTCATCTGCACCGACAGCCCCCGCCCACGCCATGCAGGCCACGGCCAACCCTGCCGCGAGCCATCGACCGAAGGCTCTGTCGTCGGTGCCGCCGGGAACTGAACGTCGCATCACGGTTGTTGATCGCGCGGCAAGGATCGCCGCCCCTCCTGCCAGGTCCGATGCCGCCACTGTCGGGGGCCATGCGCCAATGTCAACGCCGACCTGTGGCACGCGTCGCAGAACACGACCGGCGCCGGTTCACTCGGGCCAGACGGCCACGCCGGTGATCGACATCTCCCGCGCGCCTGTCAGGCTGTTCGACACCTGCGCAAAGAAACCGCGTCCGGCCACACCTTCGTGCAGGCCCGTGCCGCCCACGAAATGCCAGGTTCCGAAGGCCGCGCCCTCCTCGACGGTGTCCACGGCATTGCCAGTGGAAACGGCAATCGTTTCTTCACCGATCCTGCGGGACACAAGGTCTTGCAAGCCTGACCGTATCCGACGATATCGACATCAAAGGATTGCGCGAGCCCTGATCCCGCAAGAAGATGCAGGGCGGCCAGCGAGGTAATCACGCATTTCAAGATTTCTCTCCTGCTCAAAGTCCAAGCGGGCGCGCCGTTTGGATCAACACGCAAGGTCGATCCCCGGTACTCACAAAGATGTCATCTTATCCGGCACGAGCGGTTCGCTTGACCCGGCTGACGCGGGTCTGCACCATGGAACCCAATTCGTCGTGCGCCCCTGCATGACGATGCGGCAGGTGGCGCGGTTTTCCACCAGGCGACCGAACCGCGACCCTGCCCCCGTGAATTCGGGAAAATTGGCGTCTTTGCCGCCAGTGGTCCGGCCGGGATGACAAACGGGCAACGATCTTCTCCCCGCGAAGGAGCAGCCATGTTCAGCGTCTTTTCCAATGTCTGGGCCCTGCTTCTCGGCATCGTGCTGATCATGCTGGGCAATGGCATGCATTTCACCCTGATCGGCCTGCGCGGCGGGATCGAGGGGTTTTCGGCCACGGCGCTGGCCATCGTCACCTCGGGCTATTTCATAGGCTTTCTGTCCGGCGCGCAGCTGACGCCGAAGATGATCCAGCGTGTCGGCCATGTGCGGGTCTTCGCGGCGCTGGGCAGTTTCATGTCCGCGGGCCTCATCGCGCTGCCGCTGCTGACCGAACCCTGGGCCTGGACGCTTCTGCGTATCCTTGTCGGGTTCTGCATGTCGGGCATCTATGTGGTGGCAGAAAGCTGGCTCAACGACGCGGCCACCAACGAAACACGCGGACAGGTCCTGTCGGCCTACATGATCGCGCAGACGCTGGGCATCATCGGGGCGCAGGGGCTCCTGACGCTGGGCGAGGCGGAGACATCGGCGCTCTTCATCGGGGCGTCGATCCTGGTGTCGATCTCCTTTGCTCCGATCCTGCTGTCGGTGGCCCCGGCACCCGTCGCCGAGGTCGCCCGACCCATGCCGCTGCGCAAGCTGTTCACCAGCTCCCCGCTGGGGACGCTGGGCATCTTTCTGCTGGGCAGCGTCTATGCCACCCAATCGGGGATGGGCGCCGTCTTCGGCACCCAGATCGACATGACGGCCTCGCAGATCGCGCTGTTCGTCGCGATGCTGTTTGCCGGCGCGCTGGTGCTGCAATACCCGATCGGCTGGCTGTCGGACCGGCTTGACCGGCGCAAGCTGATCCTTGGCGCGGCGCTCCTGGGCGGGGCGTCCTGCGCGCTGGGCTGGTTCACCGCCGGCAATCTCGTGGCGATCATGGTGGCGGCCTTTTTCGCGGGCGGGGTGACGACACCGCTTTATGCGCTGTTTCTGGCCTATACCAACGACTTCCTGTCGACCGAGGACATGCCCGCGGCCTCGGGCGGGCTGGTCTTCACCTTCGGGCTCGGGGCGATCACCGGCCCGCTGGCCGCGGGCTCGGCGATGGAGCGGTTTGGCCCGTCGGCCTTCTGGCTGGTCCTTGGCGCCACCTTCGCGGCAATCGCGCTTTATGCGCTCTACCGGATGACGCAGCGCGCCGCGGTGCCGAGCGAGGACACCGACAGCTATCTCGGTGTTCTGCCCACGGCCTCGGTGGTGGCGGTCGAGGCCGCGGGCACCTGGGCCGCCGACCAGGCCCTGGCCGAACGCGAGGCCGAGGCCGAAGCCCAGGACGAGGCGAAAAAGATGGCCGAAGCCGAGACGCCCGGCCATCCGCCCACCTGACCGCGGCGTGGTGGCTCCGTTTTGACTTGACGCTCCTGTCTGTTAGGCTGCCCCGGTGGCAGAAGAAGAGACAGACGACGACGATCTCGGCCGCTACCGCGAGAAACGCGATTTCTCGCAAAGCGGCGAGCCCCGGGGCGATACCCGCCCCGATGAGGGCGCGTGCACCTTCGTCATCCAGAAACACGATGCCAGCAGCCTGCATTACGATGTCCGGATCGAGGTGGACGGCGTCCTGAAAAGCTGGGCGGTGCCCAAGGGTCCCTCGACCGATCCGCGCGAAAAACGCCTGGCCATCGAGACCGAGGACCACCCGCTGGATTATGCCGATTTCGAGGGCGTCATCCCCGAGGGCGACTATGGCGGCGGAACGGTCCTGATCTGGGATCGCGGAACCTACCGCAACATAACCGAAAAGGATGACGGGTTGCGCCCGATGGCAGAGGCGCTGGACAAGGGACATGCGCTGATCTGGCTGGAAGGCGACAAGATCTCGGGCGGCTATGCCCTGCAACGGATCGACGCGGATGACGGCCAGTGGCTCTTGATCAAGATGGATGACGACCGGGCCGATGCCCGCCGCAACCCCGTCTCGACGGAGCCTGCCTCGGTCGCCACGGGCCGCTCTCTCGGCGATGTCGCGGACGAGGAGGGGGACGGGTGACCGCAACCGGCACGATCGCCACTCTGACAGAGGGCCTGCCCCGGCGCGATCATCCCGACTGGATGGCGCCCATGCTGGCCGTGCTGACCGACGCGCGGTTCTCCGATCCCGACTGGATTTTCGAGCGCAAGCTGGATGGCGAACGCGTTCTGGCCTTTCGGCATGGCGACGATATCCGCCTGATGACCCGCAACCGCAACGACGTGACCTCGACCTATCCCGAACTGGCCGAGGCGCTGCTGGACCAGCCCGCCCGGGATTTCGTGGCCGACGGAGAGGCCGTGGCCTTCGACGGCGATGTGACCAGCTTTTCGCGGCTTCAGGGCCGGATTCAGATCAGGGATGCGGACCGCGCCCGCGACAGCGGCATCGCGGTCCGTCTCTATCTCTTCGATCTGCTGCATCTTGACGGGCATGACCTGACGGGCCAGCCGCTTCGCGACAGGAAGGCCGCGCTTTTTCGCGCGATGACCTTTGCCGACCCGATCCGCTATGCCGCCCATCGCAACGAGAAGGGCGAGGCCTTTTTCCGCGAGGCCTGCCAGAAGGGCTGGGAAGGCCTGATCGCCAAGGATGCCACCGCCCCCTATCACCACGGCCGGTCCCGTGACTGGCTGAAGTTCAAATGCGCGAAGGGGCAGGAACTGGTGATCGGTGGCTTCACCGAACCGGGCGGTAGCCGCCGGGGCTTTGGCGCCCTGCTGCTGGGGTATTTCGAGGATGACAGGCTGCGCTATGCGGGCAAGGTCGGGACCGGGTTCGACGACGCCTTTCTGGACGAATTCCGCCAGACACTTGATGCGCGGCGGCAGGACGCCCCGCCCTTCGACGACGACGTCGATGAACAGGCGATCTGGATCGAACCCGACCTCGTGGCCGAAATCGGTTTCACCGAATGGACGGATGCCGGCCGGCTGCGGCATCCGAGGTTTCTGGGGTTGCGGCGGGACAAGCCCGCCCGCGACGTCACGCGCGAAAGGCCGTTCGACGGATGACGACAGCGACGATCAGGGCAGACGGCCGCGAGATCGAGATCTCGAACGCGGACAAGGTGCTGTTTCCGCAGGACGGCATCACCAAGCACGATCTTGCGCGATACTGGGCCCGGATCGCGCCCACTGCCCTGCCCCATTACCGCGACCGGCCTCTGACGATGCAGCGGTTCCCCGACGGGATCGACGCGGACGGTTTTTTCCAGAAGAACATCCCCGACCATTTCCCCGACTGGGTCGCGCGGGTCGAGTTGCCGAAAGAGGGCGGCCATGTCACGCATGTCATGGCCAATGACGCGGCCACGCTGATCTACCTTGCCGATCAGGGCTGCATCACGCCGCATCTGGCCCTTGCAAGATGCCGGACGCCGGACCGCCCCGACCGCATGATCTTTGATCTTGACCCGTCGGACGATGATTTCGGCAAGGTGCAGGAGGTGGCCCGCGCGCTGGGCGAGGTGCTCGAGGCGCGCGGATTGCCAAGCCATGTCGCGACCACCGGATCGCGCGGTTTGCATATCGTGCTGGCCCTCGACGGATCGGCCGAGGTGGATGCGCTGCGCCCGGTGGCGCGCGCCATCGCCCGCGAGGTGGCCGAGGCCAATCCCCGCCTCGCCACCGTCGAACAGCGCAAGGCCCGGCGGGGAGACAGGGTTCTGGTGGATACGTTCCGCACCGCCTTCGGGCAGACGGCCGTGGGCGCCTACGGGGTGCGCGCGCGGCCCGGCGCGCCGGTCGCCACGCCCCTGCGCTGGGACGAGGCCCTTGCCGCCGACATGACGCCCGACAGATACACCATCGCGTCGATCTTTCGCCGGATCGGGCAGATCCGCGACCCGTGGGCCGGGATCGGAGACGACCCGATCGACGCCAGGGCCCTGACGGAAAGCGGCTGACGCCAGCTAGAGCCGGGCGCACCGCGCGATGGCGTCGGCGTTTTCCCGCACGATGCGGTGACCCTCCTCGATCGCCTTGCCGGCACAGTGGAAATCCAGCACCGACCGATCGGCCAGATGCGCGTCCAGCAGGACATGCGGCGGGTCGCCCGCCAGTTTCGCGCGGCGGATCCCGTCGGTCATGATGTCGATGGAAGCCGCGATCACGTCAAGATATTGGGGCACAGGCTCTTCGTCGGACCCCTCTTCCAGAAGACCCGACAATCCCGCCGGCAGGTTGCGCAGCCGGTCGCCCCACGATTTCCAGAACCTCGGAGCCGAGGCTTCGCGTTCGGACCACAGGGTGCCGTCGATCCGCCCGTTGGGATTGGCCGCGATCACGACCTCGGCCCCCAGGATCCGGCAGGCCGTGACCGGCAGGGGGTTCGTCAGCCCGCCATCAAGAAACCATCGGCCGTCGATCCGGAACGGGCTGATGATGCCCGGCAGCGCCACCGAGGCCCGCACCGCCTCGGCCAGCTTTCCCTCGGTCATCCAGACCTCCCGGCCGGTGGCCATGTCGGTGGCGACGAGGGCCAGCGGGACAGGCAGATCCTCGATCCTCTCTTCCTTGACGATCCGGCGCAGCACGTTGACGATTTCGGCGCCTTCGACCAACCCGCCCGAGGACAGCCGCACATCGAGCAGCCCGAAGAAGTCGCGCGCCTTCATCCCCGTCGCCCATTTCTCGAGCGCGTCGAGACCGCCGCCTGCATAGACCGCGCCGACAAGCGCGCCCATCGACGCCCCCGCGATCACGTCAGGTTCCAGCCCCATCGCGCGCAATTCGCGCAGGACACCGATGTGACACCAGCCCCGCGCGCCACCGCTCCCCAGCGCCAGCCCGATCTTCGGTCGTTTCCTGGTCGCCATGCCGCGATCCCCCTGTTGTCGCCAGCGGCAGGATGATCCAGCGGTCCGGGAAAGTCGATCCGCAAGCGTCGCGAAAAGCGGACCACCATCGGCAGGCACGCCGCTGGTCGGTGATCCGTGGCGGGCGGGACAACGTCACCCGGCGCGCGCCCCCGGTGCCAGCTCCGCCCCCAGCCGGACGACTTCCGCGACGAGCAGGTCCAGATCCGACGGTCTCGTCCGGTGGTTGTTGATCGCCGCGCGCAGGCAATGGCGCCCCTGCACCGTCGTGTCCGACACCGCCGCAATCCCGCTTTCCTGCATCCGGACCATGATCTCGGTGTTCAGCCGTTTCAGCCCCGCCTCCGGCAGGCCGCCGGGATCGTAGCGAAAGCAGACGATGTTGATGCTGGTCGGAAAGCACAGCGTCAGCCCGGGCGTGGCCTTGACCCTGCCGGACAGGTATTGCGCATGGCGAATGTCCTGGTCGATCAGCCGGCCGAACTTGGCCAGCCCATGTTCCCGGATCGACATCCAGACCTTGAGAGCGCGAAACCCGCGCGAGGTTTGCAGCCCGAAATCATGCAGCCATTCTCCCGAGGCGATGCCGCGCGGCGCAGCCTCGAGGTATTCGGGCGTGACGGCGAAGGCGCCGCGATGGGCGCCCGCATCCCGCACCAGCGCGCAGCCCACCTCGAACGGGGCATGAAGCCATTTATGCGGATCAAGCGCGATGGATTGCGCCCGACCGATCCCCCGCACAAGACCGCGCGCGCCCGGTGCGATCGCCAGAAGCGCGCCGATGCAGCCATCCACATGCAGCCAAAGCCCCTCTTCCGCGCAGAGATCGGCAAGGCCTTCCAGATCGTCGATGGCCCCGGTATTCACGGTGCCCGCGGTCGCGATCACGCAGGCCGGGATCAGCCCGGCCGCCCGGTCGGCGGCGATGGCCCGGCGCAGCGCGGACAGGTCCATCCGGCAGTCCGGACCGGACGGCACCCGCATCAAGGCCCGGTTGCCCAGCCCCATCGCCTCGACCGCGATCTGGTGGCAGGCATGGATCTGGTCGGACCCGTAGAACCGCAACGGCGCGGTAAGAGCGCCAAGTCCCTCCTCCCGCAGGTCGATGCCTGACATGGTGTTGCGCGCGACCGTCAGGCCGATCAGGTTGGCCATCGACCCGCCGGAGACAAGCGTTCCACTGGCCGTCGCCGGGTAGCCCACCATCTCCTTCATCCAGTTCACGACCTGCTTGTCGATCTCGGCCGCCGCGTGGTCGCCGCCGCCCAGGTTCGAGCCGAGGATCGCGGCGAGGAAATCGCCCATCGCACCGGTGAAGTTGCCGGCCCCCATATACCACATCCAGAACCGTGGATGGATGTTGCCCATCGGGTAGGGCAGGACATCGGCGACGACACGGCGATAGACCTCGTCGATCGGTTGGCCGGTTTCGGGCACGCCGTCCTGAAACCGCGCCCGCAATTCCGGCGGCATGTCCTGCCAGACAGGCCGGGTCCGCACGTCCCGGATATGGTCGACGGCATCGTCGACCATCCGGTGGGCGATGGCGCGATGCGCCTCCCAATCCTCGGGATCAAGGGTTTCCGGCCCGTCGCTCATGGGTCAGGCCAGCTGTTGGCCGGGCGTCGACCGCGACAGCGCGACCTCATCGTCGGTCATCTCCTCGGGGATCGCCTCGAAGAGCGGGGTCGACAGGTAACGTTCGCCGGTATCGGGCAACATGCACAGGATCACCGCCCCCGGCTCCGCCCGCTCGGCGATGCCCATCGCGACGGCAAAGGTCGCGCCGCCCGAAACACCGGTCAGGATGCCTTCGGAGCGGGCAAGTTTCTGTGCCCAGGCGATGCCGTCGGGTCCCGCCACCGGAATGAGGTCGTCATAAAGCCCGTCATCCACCGCTTCCTGAAGGACATGGGGGATGAAATCCGCCGTCCAGCCCTGAATGGGATGCGGTTCGAAGGCCGGATGGCTTTCGGCGGGCGAATGGTCGGGATGGCGCGGCTGCGCATGGCCACTGCCCAGAAGCTGTGCATTCGCGGGTTCCGACAGCACGATCCGGGTTTCGGGGCGCGCGCGGCGCAGCACCCGCGCAACCCCCGTCACCGTGCCGCCGGTGCCATAGCCCGTGACCCAGTAGTCAAGGCGATGCCCCTCGAAATCGGCGAGGATTTCGAGGGCGGTGGTGTTTTCGTGAATGCGGGCATTGGCGGCGGTCTCGAATTGGCGGGCAAGGAACCAGCCGTTCATCTCGGCAAGTTCGGCCGCCTTGCGATACATCCCGAGCCCCTTTTCGGCCCGGGGCGTCAGCACGACCCTGGCGCCCAGCATCCGCATCAGCTTGCGCCGCTCGGTCGAGAAGCTGTCGGCCATCGTCACGACCAGTGGATAACCCTTCGCCGCGCAGACCATGGCAAGACCGATCCCGGTATTGCCGGACGAGGCCTCCACGACCGTCTGGCCGGGCCGCAGGCTGCCGTCGCGTTCGGCCTCCTCGATGATGCTGAGCGCCAGCCGGTCCTTGACCGATCCGCCCGGATTGAACGCCTCGGCCTTGACATAAAGCTCCACCCCCTTCGGGGCGAGCCGGTTGATCCTGATCGCGGGCGTATCGCCGACCGTGTCGAGCACGCTGGAATACAGACGTCCGCGTCCGGCTGTGGTGAGTGTCGTCATGGCATCCATGGCTGTTCTCCTGTCCTGTTGAGGTCGGTCGACACGCTGGCGGTCAATGCTGATGGTCCGCCGCGGCAAAAAGGATCAGCTCGACCCGTTCCGCGCCGTCGACATGGGCGTCATGACCGGGCGGGATCTCGAAGAAATCGCCCGGGCCGATCCGGGTCTCTTTTCCGGTATCCAGCATCCGCACGACCAGCTTACCGGCCATGCAATAGCCGGTGTGCCGCATCGGGCAGGCATCGGGCGATCCGAGCAGCGGTTTTTCATCCTTTTCCCAGGTCCAGCCCGGCTCGAAGATCGCGTGCATCCCGGCCGTGCCATCGGCCATCTTGATGATCGAGATGCCGCCCATCTCCTTCATGTCGAGGCGTTCGTCGGGGGTTTCGAACCTGCGGATTTCGATCGCTTGTTCCTGCATGGTGATGTCTCCCTGTCTTGCGTTTCGGCCGGGTTACTCCGTCCGACCGGGATCAGACTACCGATTGCCGCGTCCGACACTTGACGGAGGGCTGAAGATTTCCTGTAGGACTGGCCCGAAATGTTGTAGGTACCGTCCATGGCCTGGACGTTCGGAGATTTTCATCTCGACCCGGATCGGTTCCAGCTTGTGCGCCACGGCGTTGCCGTGCCTCTCGAGCCGCAGGTGATTGCCTTGTTGATCCACCTCGTCCGGCATCATGACCGCATGGTGTCCAAGGACGAGATCGTCGAGGCGGTCTGGCAGGGGCAGGCCGTGTCGGATGCCAGCATCTCGAGCCGCATCCGCTCGGCCCGGCAGGCGGTGGATGACGACGGCGCCCGGCAGGAGGTGATCCAGACCGTTCACGGGCGCGGCTTTCGATTCGTGGCAGAGGTCGCGAGAACGTCGCCCCATCGCATGACCCATGGCGACGACAGCGGCGAGACAGCCACGCGGTTCTCGGGACGGCCAAGCATCGCGATCCTGCCCTTCCGGCCGCTTGGCGGCGAGCCCGGGCTTGCGATCTTTGCAGAGGCGATCCCGCACGAGATCATCGAAGCGCTGTCGCGGTTGCGCTGGCTTGCGGTGATCGCGCGCGGCTCCTCCTTCCGGGTCGGTCAGGGCGCAGCCGGGCTTGACGAGGTCACGACCGCGCTGTCCGCCCGCTATGTGCTGACCGGCATCATCGAAAGCCGGGGCACCGGGCTGGCGGTCACTCTGGAACTGGTCGACGGCACGTCGCGGCAGGTGCTCTGGGCCGACAGGCTCGACGCGCCGCGCGACGGGATGGAGGAGTTGCGGGCGCGCATCGTCGCCCATCTGGTGGCCGCGCTGGAGACGCATATCCCCTTCAACGAGGCGCGCGCGGCCCGGCTCGGCAATCTCGAGGAGCTTGACGCCTGGGCAAATTACCATGTGGGGCTGCGGCATCTTTACCGGTTCACCCGGGCCGACACCGAAACGGCGCGCGCCTGTTTCGAACGGGCGGTCGCGGCCGAACCAGATTTTGCCCGCGCCCATGCGGGGCTGTCCTTCACCAGCTTTCTCTCGGCTTTCCTGCGCCTCGACCAGGACAGGGAGGCCGCCGTGCGCGCCACCCGCCGGCATGCCGAGCGGGCGCTTGAACTGGATGCGCGCGATCCCTTCGCCAACTTCACCATGGGTCGGTCGTTCTGGCTGACCGACCAGCCGGAAGACGCGGATTACTGGCTGTCTCGGGCGACCACGCTCAATCCGAACTACGCGCAGGGCTTCTACGCCTCGGCCTTTACCGCGATGCTGATGGGGGACGCCGACACGAGCATCGGGGCGCTGGACACATCCCTGCATCTCAGCCCACTCGACCCGCTGCTTTACGGCATGCACGGCGTGCGCGCACAGATCCTGATACAACAGCAGGATTACCAGGCCGCCGCCCGCTGGGCCGACCGCGCCGCGACGCAACCGGGCGCGCATTACCTGATCGAGATGGTGGCGCTTGCCGCCAACGGTCTGGCCGGCCGGCACGATCGCGCGGGTCAGTTCAGGCAGGCGATCCGGCACCGCAAGCCAGATGCGTGTGCGGCGGACTACTTCGCGGCCTTTCCAACGCGCGACGCGCCCTCCCGCGCGCGCATCGCCGCCGAGCTGGACCGGCAGGGGTTCTGACACGGGCCGGACGGGGCTGCCTGCCTATCCGGGAAGGGGGTCGAGGTGGCGGTGTCGTTGGACGGGCCCGCGTTCGGCGCGGGGCACATCGCACAGGATCGTCGCGATGTCGGGGGCACTCATCGCGCGCATCAGGGCCGAATAGTTCAGCCCGAACCGCACCTCGGTTCCGGCCGCCAGCGCGGGGCCCGGCCTGCGCAGAAGCAGATGATCGCTGGTCGATCCGGCGAGCGTGAACCGGCCGGGCATCGACAGACCGCCGATATCGGTGTCCTGATCGCCCAGCGCCAGCAGCGACAGGCTGTCGCCCGCACCTGCCCGCAGGGTGGCAACCGCCCCGCCCGACCCCGATTCGATGATTTCCGCCACAAGGGTGAAGGCGCCGGTATGCAATCCCTCGATCCGCCGGAGCGTCAGCGGATCGCGTCCCAGAAGGATCGCTTCGCCAAGGCGCAGCTGGTTGACGCGCGTCTGCGCGCCGCCCGCGAGAAGCCCCGCGAGGCTGGCCGAGTTTCCGCCAGAGATGACCCGGAGGGCGACCCCGCAATCCCGCTCGGTCCTGCCGACGAGGTGCGAGAATGCCGACAGCGTCGCCCGATCGGGGGCCCGCCCGCCGAGGCAGGCGAAATTCGCGCCGATCCCCGCAAGCGTCACCCCCCGCAGGCCCATCACCCGGCGCGCAAAGCCCGGCAGGGCGGCAGGCGGCATGCCTTCGCGCCCGTCGCCCATTTCGACCATCGGGATGACCCTGTGGACCCGACCGGCCCGGCACGCGGCCCGCGCCAGCGCCTCGACGACATCAAGATCGGCATTCAGGCTGGCAAAGCAGGTCCGGACGATCCGGTCGACCTGGCCCAGCATCGGCGTGCGGATCAACAGGATCGGCGCCGTGATGCCATGGGCGCGCATCCGTTCGGCATTGGACACCCGTGCATCGCCCAGCGCCGCGACCCCGCCGTCGAGCATCGCACGCGCGATGTCGGGCTGGCCGCACACGGCCTTGGTCACCCCCACGACCGACACGCCGCGCGACGCCAGCCGTTCGACAAGCTGGCGCGCATTGTGCCGGACCTTGGACAGATCGACCTCGATCCGCGGTGTCGTCACCCGGCTGCCCGTTCGGGCAAGGGAGTGGGGGCCAAACGGGAGGCGAGCGCCGGATAGGCCATCAGGACCATGTCGAGAAGATCGGTGCCCGGGCGGGTCAGCGCATCGGTGACCGGAAGACCGAGTGCCGACTGCCATTCCCCAAGCGCGGGCAGGATATCCTCGGGGGCCATGCCCTCGTGGTTCAGGGTCATGCCGATGACGCGGGTCTCGGCAAAGGCCTCGATCAGCGCGATCTCGGATCGCGGGTCGGGCATCGGCATCCCGGAAAAATCGCAGCGGTGGCTGCGGCGGGGGGCATGTTGCAGGATCACCGCATCGGGCTGACTGCCCCGCAGGATGAAGGCAGAGGTGCAGAAGGCCGGATGGCTGAGGGCACCCTGCCCCTCGATCACGATCACGTCGGGCGCCTCGGCCTCGAAGGCAGCAACGACCGCCCCCTCCAGTTCGCCGCAACAGAATTGCGGCGGAACCGCATCCATCGCGATACCATAGCGGGCCCCCTGCATGAGACCTGTCTGGCCCGTCCCCACGAGGATTGCGCGGAGGCCCGCGGCATTCAGCGCCCGGGTCAGAAGCGTCGCCGTCGTCCGCTTGCCGATGGCGCAATCGGTGCCGAGGACGGCAATCCGGATCGCATCGACCCGTGCCACCGAACCGTCGAAAAGGCGCATGTCCTTGCTGGGTTTCGGCTTGCGGATGTCGCGGATCGTCACCTGGCCCTTGCGGGCCGCGGTGGCGATCTGGGCATCGTCGCCCAGATATTCGTGAAGACCGCTGACAATGTTCATGCCGCGCCCGATCGCCTCGAGAATCACGGTGCGGTCCCGGTGCGACAGCGTGCCCCTGGATGGCGCCATGCCGTAGATCAGGGTGTCGGCATCGACGGTTTCGGTCCGGGCCGCGCTGTCGAGGTCGCGCACCATCGGGATGCCATTGGGTGTCCCGTCAAGGATCTCGCCACTGTCCTGCCCCGCCAGAGTGCTGTCGATGACAGAGGCGATGCGGAACGTTTCGGAATGCCGGATCAATCCGTTGGCCGTCTTGCCGTCGACCTGGCCGAAATTGCCCTCGCAATAGACGATGGCGACGGGGTGAAGCGCCGCAGAGGGGTGGCTGCGCAGTGTCGGGCCGGTGTCGCCATGTGTCATCGAAACTCCCTGGGCGGAGAAAGCGCCGCCGCGCTGGATGTGCCCTGACCGCGCGCCCGATCCATGGCGCATGGCAACCCGACCCGCGCTGCGTCACGCATCGTGGGTTGCAGGCTGGCATATGTCGCGGGATCGGATGCGACGGGCCCTGTCGCGGGCCCGGAGGTCAGGTGCAAACGCTTCGGCTGGCCCGTCTTGCCGGGTGGACCTCGTGTCGGACGGGCGCCTGCGCTGTCGTTTGCATATGGGTATCGGGCGCCGGCTTGGCAATGGGACCCTGCCGATCGTGCCGATTCGCCGCGTCAGGTCATGGACGAGCCATGGCCAGCACTGCGGCCCTCAGGACCGAAAGAAAGCGTGCAAGTTCCTCGCGCGGGAGGCCCGACATCTTGGCCCGGCTGCTGGCCTGTTCGAGAAAGGCCGCCACATCCTGCGCCGGGGGAGCCGACGGCGGCAGCGCGTCGCGCAGCATCTCGGTCAGGAGGGCCTGCTTCTCGACCTCGGTCTCGCAAGACGCCGTGTGGGACGCCGGCCCCATCCCCTGTTCGAGATCGGCCGCGTCAGGCAGGGTTTCGATGATGTCGAAGACCGGCCAGACGGCGATCCGGAAATAGGCGTCGATCCTGTCGCCCAGATCGTCCGCATCGGCAAAGGCCGCGCGCGTGTCTTGGCAGATGCGCGCGCCCATGCCGCGAATGGCCGCGGCCATCACGCCGTCCTTGTCGCCGAACCGGTCGTAAAGCGTCTGCCGCGACACCCCGGCCTCGCGCGCCACATCGGCCATGGTCGCCCGACGCATTCCGTAGCGCGCGACAACGCGTATGGCCGCATCGAGGGTGGGGTCGGATCGTTGGGTCATGAGACGTCCGAGAGACAGCAAGCCCTGGAGAAAGTCAATCGACAGCACTTGACAAATGGTCAAAAAATGTAAAGTTGTCGAATGCAGCGCGCATCTGGCAGGGAGGTTTGCCCCATGAAGATCACGGTCAACGGAACCGAACACGAGATCGAGGTCGAGCCAGATACGCCGCTCCTGTGGGTGCTGCGCGATCAGCTGGGCCTGATGGGCACCAAGTATGGCTGCGGCATTGCCCAGTGCGGCGCCTGCACGGTGCATGTCGACGGTTTGGCCGCCCGCGCCTGTCAGCAGCCTATCGACAGCCTCGAGGGCGCCGACATCGTCACCATCGAGGGGCTGGCCGCAACCCCGGACAGGCTGCACCCGGTGCAGGAAGCCTGGGTCGAGACCCAGGTCGCCCAATGCGGCTACTGCCAGGCGGGCCAGATCATGCAGGCCGCCGCGCTTCTGGCGACCGATCCCGCGCCTTCGAACGAGACGATCGACGCCGTCATGTCCGGCAACCTGTGCCGCTGCGGCACCAATGTGCGTATCCGCGAGGCGATCCATGTCGCGGCCGCCAAGATGGGAGCCTGACCGCATGTCCCGCCTGAAAACGATTACCCGGCGCGGGTTTCTGATCGGCACCACCGCGGTCGGCGGCGCCGTCTTCTTTGGCTCCTACATGGTCGCCCGGCCGCATGAAAACCCCCTGGCCGACGACATCACCGCGCAGGAGGCCACCTTCAACCCCTGGGTCAGGATCGGCCCCGACGGCATCACGCTGATCACGCCCCATGCCGATATCGGTCAGGGCACCACCCATATGCAGGCGATCCTTCTGGCCGAGGAGATGGATCTGGACCTTGACCAGTTCACCACCGATTTCGGCGAACCGGCCGCCGCCTATTACAATCGCGGCTTCGCGGCCGAGGCGTCGGATGTCGCAGCGGCGCTGACCCCGCTTCAGGCCGAGAGCTTCCGCAGACCGATGAGCGCGCTTCTCAAGGTTGCGGGCGTCCAGGGCACCGGCGGCTCGACCGCCACTGCCGACAGTTTCGACAAGCTTCGCCAAGCCGGCGCCTCGGCGCGCGAGACACTCAAGCTGGCCGCGAGCCTTCGGGCCGGCATCCCGGTCGAGCGACTGACGACGGAACGCGGCGCCGTGGTCCTGCCCGATGGCACAAGGCTGGCCTATACCGACCTCGCCGCCGAGGCAGCGACCCTCGATCCGGTCCAGGACGTGCCCCTGCGCCAGCCCTCGGACTGGCGCTATATCGGTCGCCCGACCGAACGTCTCGACATTCTCGACAAATCCACCGGGCGCACCGTCTATGGCATCGACATGGTGGCCGAGGGCATGGTCCATGCCACCGTGATCACCAATCCGCGCCGCGGCCCGATGCTGGGCTTTGATGCCGCGGCCGCGCTCGAGATGCCGGGCGTTCAGGGCGTGGTCGAGGTCACGAACGGGCTGGCGGTCATCGCCGACAGCACGTGGCGCGCCTTCAAGGCGGCCCGCGCGATCACGTTCGACTGGGGACCGGCGCCCTATCATGCCGAGCAGCAGGATCACTGGGCCGAGATCGCGGCCTCCTTCACCGCCGAGCGGCTGAACGCCACGTGGCGCGATGACGGCGACGCCGGGGCCGCCGCCGGCGACGCGGTGATCGAGGCCGAATATCGCGCGCCCTATGTGGCCCACCAGCCGCTCGAGCCGCTCAACGCACTTGTCACCGTCACCGACGAAAGGGTCGACATCGCCACCGGCCACCAGATGCCGCGCTTCGTCCAGACCGTTGCCGCCGGCGTGACGGGCCATGATCCCGATCAGGTGCGCTTTGCCAACCAGTATTCCGGCGGCTCCTTCGGGCACCGGCTGGAATTCGAGAATATCAAGCTGGCCTGCGAGATTGCCAACCAGATGCGCGGCACGCCGGTCAAGCTGACCTATACCCGCGAAGAGGATTTCGCCCAGGATTTTCCCCGCCACATCGCCATGGCGCGCGGGCGCGGCGCGGTGGCCGGGGGCCGGGTGACCGCCATCGACCTTCAGATCGCGGGCGCGCCGGTCTTTGCCTCGCAGGGCAGCCGGATGGGTGCGAACATGGGCGGCCCGGACAGCCAGCTGGGCGCCGGCGCCTTCTCGGCCCCTTATGGCGGGCTGGAGGATTTCCGGGTGCGCGGCTTCGTGGTGCCGAACCTTGCGCCGGTCTCGTCGTGGCGGTCGGTCGGCGCCTCCTTCGGTGGCTTCTTCATCGAGACCTTCATCGACGAGTTGATCCATGCCGCGGGTGCCGACCCCGTCGAGGAGCGGTTGCGCCTGATCGACGATCCCGTCGCCCGCGATGTGCTGAGCGCCGCGGCCGAGATGGCCGGCTGGGGCCGCGACCCCGGCCCCAATCGCGGCCTTGGCGTGGCCCTCGTCCGCAGCTTTGGCGTCGACGTGGCCGAGATCGCCGAGGTCGAGCAGACCGAACGCGGCATCCGCATTCACAAGGTCTGGGCCGTGGCCGACCCCGGGCTTGTCGTCGACCCGGTCAACATCGAGAACCACATCCAGGGCGGCATCGTCTGGGGCATGGGCCACGCGATGAATTGCGAGGTCACCTATGCCGACGGCATGGCCGAGCAATCCAACTTCCACCAGCACGAGGGGATGCGGCTCTGGCAGACCCCCGAGATCGAGATCCGCCTGTTGCAGAACCGGGCGCGGGTGGCGGGCATCGGCGAGCCGCCGGTGCCCCCGGCCCCGCCCGCGCTGGCCAATGCCATCTTTGCCGCCACCGGCACCCGGCTGCGCGAGATGCCCTTCAACAAGACCGTCGATTTCGCCTGAGGAGGGCTCCGATGCGTTCGTTCCCGATCATCGCCGCGGGCCTCGCTCTGCTCGCTCTGCCTGCCCTCGCCGAGACTGCCCTGGCCGAGCAGGGCCCCGACATCTCGCTCGAGCCGCCCGCAAGCGCCACCCGCGACGAGGGGCTGGTCGCATGGGAGCGGATCAACGAAGTCGTCAGCCATCCGCGCTGCGCCAATTGCCACGTGGCCGAGGACGGGATCCCGATGTGGTCGGGTCCGTCATTCGGCGCGACGCCCCGGCCCCACGGCATGAACGTGCAGGCCGGAAACAGCCGGATGGGCGTGGAGACGCTGGTCTGTTCGACCTGTCACGCGCAGTCGAGCCTGCCCAACACGCGCGCCCATGCCGCGCCCCATGTGGGGCTCGCCTGGCAATTGCCGCCGGCCGAATTCGCCTGGTTCGACCGCACATCCGCCGAGATCTGTGCCCAGCTTTCCGACCCGGAGCGCACCGGGGGGCGCGACTGGATGGGCCTTGCCGAACACCTGGTGACCGATGCGGGCCATCAGGGCTTTGTCCTGTGGGGGTGGGATCCGGGCGGGACGCGCGAACCGGCGCCCTACTCGCTCGAGGCCCATGTCGCGGATATGCTGATCTGGGGCGTGGCCGGCACCCCCTGCCCCGAGGAGAACTGACATGCGAACCGCCCGGCTTTTCCTGATGCTGAGCGCGGCGCTGCACGTGGCGGGCGCCGTCCTGTCCGGCTTCGCCCCGGTGGGGGTGTTCCTGCTGTTTCCGGCCGTCCTTTATGTCGCGCTCTATGCAGGGCTTGCCCGCGGCATGCTGTGGGTCGCGTGGCTTGCCTTCATCTGCATGATCGGCGGCATGGCCGGCACCATCCTCGAGCTGTCGGGCCCCGGCCCGGTGCCGGGCTGGATCCTGTGGGGAATCCTCGGGGCCGACCTGGCAGCGGGCCTCGCGCTCTTTGGCGTGATCTGGGCGGGGCCGCGCGCCCGGCACGGCTAACCTCGGCCCCGGCTAGGGGAGGGCATTGTGCATCCCCGGACCGTTCACGACGGGCAGCATATTGCGGCGCGTCGCCCCGGCGTCGGCCGCTGGATCGACCATCGCCTCACCCGTCGCCGCGCGAAGGGATCGGCGCGCGCTCCGCCATCCGTCCGGAAAGACCACCCCGGATCGAGGTCTCGCGGGCGTTCGGCGTCAATGATGTCGCCGTCACGGTCTGGACGATCGGCCACCTGCCGCAGAATGCCGAGCCTGCCGCGACTTGCGGGCTCTGCGCCTGGCAATGCCTTTCAAGTCGCATCACTTTTCCACGATTTCGTGATTCCGACGGTGGTCAGACGACAAGACGCACGATCCGGGGACACATCCGGTGACACGACAAGAAACACGCGGGAAGATCCGGCGATGCGTTTCCCACAGCCTGATGGTTTCCTTGGTGTCAGTGGTGAGCCGTGCAGGACTGTGCGGGGTGAGGGAAATCAACGGCTTGCGCTGGCGAACCGGAGAAACCTGCCCTTTGATTTGATTGGGCTTTTCGAGCCTCTGGCGAACCGTTTCAGGGGCCTCAGAAACCGAAAGGCCGCTGACTGGGCTGGCACCCGCGTCAACGGCCAAATCGAAAAGTTTGCTCGGAATGGATACCAGATCGCAGGCGTGATCGCAATCGCAGGAGGGGCCGATGTCTGAGCTTCTGCCCTTCTGCAAGATCAAGCTGCAATACCTGCTTGAGATGGTCACGGACCACGAACTGGACGACAACGCCCTGCGAGTCGCGCTCTACCTGGCGCTGGCCCATGCGGACCATGAGACCGGCGAGAGCCGCCCATCCTTCGAGACAATAGGCACGGCCATTGGCAAACACGCCAAGTCGGTCAAACGCGCGCTGAACAAGGTCGAGGCGGCGGGTTACATGACCGTGGAGCGCGGGACCAACAAGGGGAAATCGTCGCGCTACCGCCCGACCGAGGCGGCTATGCGGCGGGCCACCGAGCGCTGCTGGGAAGGGGACAAGGTTGTCCCGCTCAGCCGCGCCAAAGGGGGACAATCCTGTCCGCAAAGGGGGACAGAGCTGTCCGGCAAAGGGGGACAGGATCGCCCCTCGAACAGAGAACAAGAACTTAGAAAAGAACAGGGGCGCGCGTCCGCGCCGGATTTGCCCGTTGAAGGGCAATCCGGCGAAACCCGCCCGGACCTGGTGTTTGTCCCGAGGGGCATCTGCTTTGTCCGGGAGTGGGATGCACGGCTGATCGTCACGGGGATCGCCTCGATGATGGGCGCGAGCTGGTTCTGGGCGTCCATGCTGACGCGCTCGGAGCTGACGGGACTGGGCCTGACACGGATCGACCAGGGGGAACAGACCTGGCTGACGCTGGACCCCGACAGGACCGAGTTGAAGACCTGCACACTGGCCGGGACGCCGGTCATCTGCATCAAGATCGAGGAGAAATGAATGAGGACGCCCCTGACAGCCTTGGAGCGCGACTTGCTCGCCTGCGTCGAGCGGTTGGTGACGGCCTGCGAAACCTCAGCGCAGGAATTGAGCGGGTTAGAGGCGCGCTCGACGAAGAGGCTGCAAGCCAAATTGGATGGTATCGCGGCTTGCGCGACGTTGCTCATACGCTCGCAGATCGCGTCAATGCAGGCGTTGCGTGGCTTGCTGAGCGAACAGGCCACCTACAGCGCGCTGGACGCGAAGTTGAACGAGAGCTTGAGCTTAGCGAGGGACGCCGAAGAGTGGCTGAAACAGAGCTAGAAGCGCGGGAACGGGACATGGACCGGGGATTGACGCATTGAAGGTGGGGATACGGTACGCGCCATGCTACAGCTTCGCAAATTACGCGATTTGCCATGCTTCTGTATGGCAAGTCCGACCGTCACCCTTGACAATTGGTAACACATATGTCACCAAATCCCCAAGCGCTTGAGCTTGTTCTATACGTCACCGAAGACGGCAATGCGCCCTTCGAGGACTGGTTCGACAGCCTCGACACGGCTGCAGCATTGAAGGTGAGAACTGCCCTCGCCCGGATCGAGACCGGCAATCTTGGCGATGTGAAGCCGGTCGGGCAAGGCGTGTCGGAACGGCGCATCCCGTTTGGCCCCGGGTACCGGGTCTATTTCGGGCAGGACGGGAACACGCTTGTGATCCTGCTCTGTGGCGGGACGAAGAAATGCCAATCGAAGGACACCGAACAGGCAAAGCGGCACTGGGACGACTACAAGAACCGCAAGAAGCAAGGTGACTGACATGGCCCTGACCAGAAGTTTCAAGGAAACCATCAAGGCGCGCGCCGAGCGCGATCCCGAGTTCCGCATGGGACTCTTCCGCGAGGCGATCGAGGCCATGCTGAGCGACGACCTGGAGACCGGCAAGGTCCTGCTGCGCGACTACGTGAACGCCACGGTGGGCTTCGAGACCCTGGCCCAGGACATGCAGAAAGATCCCAAGAGCCTCATGCGCATGCTCAGCGCCAAGGGCAACCCGCGCGCGGATAATCTGCTGGCGATGGTCTCGAAGTTGAAGCAGCGCGAAGGGGTGCATCTTTCGGTGCAGCCGAACGGAGAGGTGCGGGCACAGGCTTGACGCCACCTTGGCAAACGTCCCAAGCCACACCCCGTGGATATCAGCGCACAGAATGAAACTTGCTTAAAATTGGCGTCCTGTTGCCCTACGGGAGTTCAGGCAACCCAAGCTCCTGAAGAAACGCATTGTGAGCCATCTTAGCCGCCGAGATTTTCTCCTCCAAGCCCTTTAGGCGCAGGTTGGTCTTGGTCAGATCAATTTCTTTCTCGGCTTCGGCAATGCTGACATACCGGGCGATGTTGAGATTGAAGCCTTTTTCTTCGATCTCGTCCATCTCAACCCTGCGAGAGTAGCGGTTTTCTTCTTTTCGGAACTGATAGGTTTCGACAATGTCACGGATGTAATCGCGGAAGTCGTCCGCGTTCATCGCGCCGCGCAGGGTGTTGGCAATGTTCCAGAGCGTCTTGCCCAGTTCTTGTTGTTCTTGATCGGTCATTGGGCTGGCTCTTTCTGCTTGATGATCTCTGGCAACTCGAAACGATATCGTTCGAGGAACGCCTTGAAGATGTCTTTGAACAGTTGAGCAGCCGATCGCATGGGTTGATCGAGTGGTCGCCGGGCGCGCCTGACGGGATGATCGTCACTGTCCCGTCAAGCGCGATGCTGATCTCCCCTATTGCCACCCCGGCCTTGACCACGGCTACGAGGTAACGCGTCAGCTCTGCTTGTTTGACCTTGGCGGGTTGATTAGCCATCAGCGCCTCCGCACATTCGAGACGACGCCACAGTCGCGCGCGACTGACGTTGTGCTGTCATGGACTCTTGGAGCATGATCTGTTCGGCGGCCAGGAGATCGGCACGCACGCGCAGGCTTGCCTTGTGCTCATGCACCAGGGGCCGCTCACCACGGGTGGCGTATGCCGATTTTGACACTGCCGTGACCCGCTCAAGCATCAGCTCAACGCCGCGGCCATAGCCTGCCTGGTGCAGCACGTCATCCCACCCTGTATGGTGGGGATGGAAGCAGGGTCTGGCGCCCATCATTGGGGTCGTTGCCTTGCGGAGATTTGTCCAACGGATCTCGTGGTGGCACGCAGCCAGAGCCGTGCTGCAATCAGGGGCCGGATAGATGGCTGCAAGCCTGCCGGAAATAAGCTCAGAAACCGCCTTTCAATCCGGGAGGCGTCCATGGATGCGCAAGGGGATCGGTGGGCTGGCGGCGCTTGGGCAGGACGTGGTGCGGTATTTGCGTTTCGGGGCCGTAAAGTGACCGGCTGAAGCTGCGCTACCGGGACGGCCAGGGCGTCACAGCCATCCTGCCCAGATCATCCATGCGACCGCGAGAAGCAGGACACCCGATAGTGCCTCGGCCGGAGTCTCCAGATTGCGCCGGCCCGTCCTGCCGAGGCTGAGTCCGATCCAGGCAAAGACGACCGAGCAGAGCATGATCACCGTCGCCGTCAACAGGACGGGCACGCTGCCCAGGCCGAGGCCGAACCCCACCATGAGGTTGTCGAGGCTAAGTCCCGCCGAAAGCGTGACAAGACCACGCCAGCTCGACAGCCACCGTGCCAGTTGCTTGGTGTCGGGCGATCGGCGGGTCGAAACGAAAAGGGTCCACAGCCCCAGCCCCGCTATCAGGAGCGCGCCGAGCCAGGTTGCATGCTCGGCCAGCTGCCCGGAGATGCGGCGGCCAAGGGCGAGACCCAGAAGCGGGACGCCGAATTCGAACGCCGCGAAGACCGCGAGAATCCGCCGGCGCCGATCATACTGGCCGAGCGACCCGAGCGCGAGGCTCGTGGCGAAGTTGTTCGATCCGACAATCATGCCAAGGATCAGCAGTTCAAGATCCACGTGGGCTCTCTTGTGAATGCGGTGTCATTGGCTGACAGCTTTGACGGGCAAGGCAAGGACCGATTGATCCTCGCCCACTAGCCTGATCCTACCTCGGAACAGCCCGCGTCGCCACCCGCCGGATTGCCTTGCCCCGTCTGGGCTCCTCAGCGGGTGCGCGCCATGGCGATGATGATGCCCCAGGAATTCCCGAGAGGCCTCATGGGGATGCATCGGGTCACCGGCAGTTTCCCTGAACATTTCCTCTCCATTTCAGAGTCCTGTCGAGGATCGGTGAAAGGCAGGAAGTCCGAATTTCTGAATGCGGAAGTGACGGGCGAAGGATGTCCATGGCTTTGTCTGGGGTCACACGTTCACCGACGTCGGATTTATCGAGGATGATGATTTCCGCCGTCTGCCGCCTTAGCCTCCGAGTGCCGCTGTAAGGGCACCCAGGACTCATTCTTGTTGTTGGCGCCGGGGAATGCCCCGGCTGGGACGTGTCGGGCGACTCGTGGCTGGCCCTGCAGCGGCTCTGGGCCATGCCTGATGTAAGGGCACGATTTTGGTTGGAACGGAGGTATCTGATCGCGGCCACCTCAACTTTCGCCTTGAATGCCGGGCTATGGTCCAGGCGCGGTCGTCTTGCCATGGTCTTCTCCTCACTCGCAGCATCATGCCGCTGTTGCGCGGAAAATCCACTTGTCCCGGCCGTTCAGATTCTCCCGGCCACCTTTGTGAACCGCAGAATGCGACCGGATCTCATCCGGTCGCATTCCTGACGGCGTGGGATCGGTCATGGAGCGAGCCGCGACTTTCGCGACGCCGCAAGAGGGGTCCAGTTACCGGTTCGAAGAATGGCGGGATAGATGGTGGGATGAGTTCCGGCGATCCACCAGTATATTGAAATTCAAGGATAGAATTAAGAAAAATGGCAGCCCGCAGGACAGATACATGCTTGAGGGTATATCGCAGTTTGTATCCGGTCGGTCGCTGCATTGGACCTGTCGCGCATTTGTGCCGGCCCAAGTGCTCGTCCATGGGATCCCTGTCCACCCTCTCTCCTGGGATCCCGAGGCCTCCCTATGAGCGCGCCTTGAAATTTCCGGACCTTGAATTGAGTTCCGCTTCAAGTTCCCGACCGGACGGCACCTCTCGTGAGGGGGGCTTCGACAGGAAAGCAGGGCGTGACCGCCCTGCCGTCTGCTATGTATCAGGCACCGTCGAACGGTGACTGGCCTCGGGCGCCTACATCTGGCCGATGGAGAAGAAGAACGTCTCGCCAGAGCTGTCGTCGACACCGTCATTGTCGGTGGAGATCCAGGTCGTGCCGTCGTCGAATATCGCCATGCCTTCGATCTTGTCCTGGATATAGCCGTTGAACCCGGCGATATCCGCGCGCAGATCGCGGACGATTTCCTTTTCGACGACGGGCAGAGGGCCGCTCAGCGGCGCGGGCACCATCTGATCCATGGCAACGCGCGTTACGGCCTTGATGGCGGAGTTCGAGAACTGGTTGTCCCGCTCGATGAAATACATCCAGTCGCCATGTGCGGTGATTTCCGACAGGCCGACCCAGCCCGTATCCACCGCCGTCTTCGGATAGTGCACGGCACCCCATTCCTCGGTCTCGAGGTTGTAGGACAGCACCTTCACCAGACCTGCCGGATCGTCGTCGAATTCGCGCTGGATGGCGACCCAGAGGGTATTGCCGACGCGGGTGATGCCCTCGGCAGCCCAGCGGCGTTCGACGGCCATGATCTCCTTGGGGAAAGGGATCGTGGCGGCGATCTCGCCCCCGGCGGTCACGTGGTAGATCGCGTGGAGGATGCCGCGCTCCAGCCGGCCCTCGGGGGCCACGTAGAAGTTGCCGTCCCCGTCCAGCGTGATGCCTTCCATGTCCATCAGCTGCGCGGGCATGCCTTCACGGGTGATGCGGGTCACGTCGGTGATCCGCGCCGGTGTCTGGGTCGTGTCGATGGTAAAGATCGACGGCTGCATGGCGTAGAAGCTGTCATTGACGGCGTAGACGATCCCGCCCTCGGCCGCGACCATGCCCGAGATCGCGCCCCAGCCGATCAGGTCGTCCGCCCCGGCGGAGGTCAGTTGCGGATAGATGGGGTCGGCGTCCTGGTATTCGAACAGCATCACGTGGCTGCGCGGGCCCGCATCGTCGGCCTCGTTGGCGATGGCCAGCAGGTTCCGCTCCGGGATGGCAACCGCGCCTTCGGGCGCGATGCCCGAGGGCAGGAGCTGCGCCAGCACCGGGGCGGCCGGATCGGTCATGTCATAGACACCCACGATCGAGCCACGCTCGGACAGCAGGAACAGCATCGGCGTGCCGTCGATCACGGCGAATTCCATGCCCTCGGGTTCGGCGCCCTTGTTGCCGGAGCGTTCCTCGGGGTAGTGGCCGATCTCGACCAGCGCGTATTCGAAGGACAGGCCGCTTTCGTGGATAACCGTGCCGTCCTTGTGGAACACGGTGAACCCGCGCGAGCCGCCATCCATGTCGCCCTCGTTGGCGATGACGAAGTGATCGTTGTCGATCCATTGCAGCGCGTCGGGTTCGCGCGGCACGTCCGCCAGCGTGTCGGTAAAGGTCAGCGCACCTTCTTCGGTCGTGTCCACGCCGTCCAGCGTGACGGCCCCGGCGGAAAAGTGCGACAGCACCTCGCCCGCGGCGTTCAGCACGACGATGTGGTTGTTTTCCTGCAGCGTGACGGCGATCTCGCCCGCGGCATTGACGTCGACGAATTCCGGCTCGGGGTCTTCGGGGGCGATCTCGGCAAGGCCGGTCACGTCGGCGCGCACCTGGCTGTCGCACAGCATCATGCCGTTTTCGTCCAGCGGGATGATCGACACGTGGCCCGCGGGCATCTGCGGCACGCGGCCCTCGCCCAGATCCTCGTCACGTTCGTTCTCGATGGCGACGACGACGAACGATCCGTCGGGCGCCACGGCGGTGCTGTCGGGCTGCCCGCCAAGGTCGCAATCGGCCGCAAGCTCGCCTGTCTCGACCACGTAATGGGCGAGGTGGCCGGAAGGATTGGTGAAGCTTTCAGAGATGTTGATGCCACGAACACCGTCCCGCCCAAGGCGGACACGGCCGTCGGTTCGCCGTCCAGCGCGAGATTGCCCATCGGCTGCGGGTTCGCGGGATCACTGATGTCGATCATGCCGATCACGCCCAGCGGGCTGTCGGAATAGATCAGCGTATTGCCGTCGGCGGTGACGGTCACGATCTCGGCCGATGTCTCGCGCGAGGTGTCTTCGCCCTCGGCCATGTTGGTGTAGGTCGGAAAGCTCGCGACCCGGTTGAAGTTCATCTCTGCCATGGCCGCGGACCAGGCGGTCAGCGCGAGGGCGGAAGTGAGGCAAACTGCTTTTCGTGACATCACTGGGAATCCCCTGTTGAGCGATGCTGGCCGTCAAATGGGCATTCAACGTGACGATACCGCCTGCTTGCCGCCCTGCCATGCGCTTTGGAACGCGCAATCGGATGCCGACAGGGAAGAGACGTCTGTCGATGGGCTCGCTGGTTGTCGCGCGACAGAGACGATCAGGCCAGATCACTGGGCGACCCGGCAACGAGCCGATCCGGTCGCGCATCATGGGGCTGCCTCGGGCACGTTGATCGCGGCGGAGGACGGGCGGCGGCACGACATGGCCGCATGGCTGGATTGCCCGCCCCGTGCCGGGATCCGTGCCGGAATACCTTTGTCTTGCCGGTCCTTCCGTGCTCGACCGGGCAAAGTGCGCCGATTCGACCGACCGACACGTTTCTTCCGTCAGAGCACGTCTCTGAATGCGCGCCGAAGCTCTGCGGCGCCATCATGGTCATACCAGTGGCCGTGCGCCAGAATCACGCGTTCGGGACCGCAGGAAATCATGGCCTCGACGAAGTCTTTCAGATGGCTGCCCTTGCGTCGGAAACTCATGGCCATGTCGCGTGGCATCCTGCCGTCGGGGTGGCATACGCGTCCCAGCTTCAGAAGGGGCCGCGCCCACCACGGCATCTTGTCCGGTTCAAAGTTCTCGATCAGATCGGTCAGGATCAATGTCCGGCTCATGCGGTGAAAGAACACCATTTCACGGTGATGGCCGGAATCTGCAAGGCGCTGGTCGATCTGCCCGGCCCAGGCCGGCGGCGCGTGGTCGGTCAGGACGCTGTCGATGGACAGGCTCACGCCCCGGCTTCTTGCGCGGTCCCCGACACCGGGGCTGGCCCACGTCGTCGCTTCGGGGAACCGGGCCTGCCAGTCCGGAACCCAGGCATAGTGAATCCAGTTCGGCGCGATCATATGCCGGACCGGGCCAAGACCGGCGACCGCATCTGCAAGTCCGTTCCGATCGGCAATCGGCGAATGCACCCAAAGCCCGCCATCCGCCAATCGGATGACGGTCATCCTGGTCGGAAAGGGCATGCCGTAGAAACGTATCCATCCCCCATCAACCACCCAGACATCGCAAGCTACGGGTTTGAGGGTATAGAGAGGTTCATATCCGGTCGGTCGCTTCATTCAGGCAGCTTAGGTTGCGGGCCCGCGATCTGCAATTGCGCCATCCGGACCTGTCATGTGGCAGGGCCCCGAGGGGCGCTGTGGGCCAGAGCGATCTCCGCCATGTCGCCGGGATAATCGGTGCGCTCAAGGCCGTCCGGCCCTCGGCCGCCTTGCCGGTGGGCGCGTGGGGTGTATCCTTGGGAAGAGGACTGACAGGGGGCCGCCCGCATGACCGAAACCGACAGCGATGATGCCCGGCGACGGGCCGGTGCCCGGACCGGCGAGCCGGATCGTGGCGCGGAACCGCGACATCCGGCGCCGGAACATGGCGGGATGACGGGGACCGAACTCCGCCTCGAGGGCGATCTGGGCGCGGCCGGTTTTCCCGACTGGATCTGCCATCGGGCCCGGCTTCTCGATCTGTCGGGCTGGGTCGCGACCGGGGCCGATGGCGCGGTCTCGATCGTCGTCGCGGGGCCTCAGGCGCTGATCGACGCGATGGAGATGGCCTGCAGCCTTGGCCCGCGCGAGGTTCTTGTGGATCGAATCGAACGGCGGCCCCACGGGATCGAGGCGCCTCTCAACGGTTTTCACAAGCGCTGAACAGACGGCTCGCAATCCGCACGATTATTGGGCATATGCACGGAATCATGCGGATAACGCAGGACGCACTGGCGTTCTTTTGTGCTTTGCGCTTCACTCCGGCGGGAAGATCCTGCCTGCATCGGAGGCAGAACTCGGGGGAAGACCAAGAATGACTACAAGACCTGTCGGACTGACGCGGGATTTGCCTGCCGGTCGCGTCATGCATGCGCAGGCCGAAGGCAAGGACATGGTCGTCTGGCGTGCCACGGACGGAACCATCGCCGCCTGGGACAACCGTTGCCCACATCGCGGCATGGCGCTGAGCCATGGTTTCGTGCGGGGCAACCGGCTCGCCTGTCTTTATCACGGCTGGCATTACGAAAGGTCCGGCAAGTGCGGCCTGATCCCCGCCCATCCCGATCTCGAGCCGCCCGCCACGATCCATGCCACGCAATATGGCGTGGCCGAGGCCGGTGGCGTGATCTGGGTTTCGGTCGAGGAACCGCCCGAGCCGGTCGACGGCGATCTCGTCCCGCTCCGCAGCTTCGTCGTCGAGGCCCCCGAGGCCGCCTTGCGGGCCGCAAGCCATGACACGCCGTTTGACGGCGCGGACCCGGCGCCAGAGGGCGACACGGATATCGTGATCGGGGCGGACAGGCTGTCGATCCTGTGCAACCCGATCGAACCGGGCCGGACCCAGGTCACCGTCCTGACCGCACCGGACACGCCCCTGCCCCGGCTGCGCGCGCTGTCGCGCTGGTGCGAGGCGATGCGCCGGGGCGCAGAAGCGAAGGAAAAGGCATGAGCCTCGAATATGCAAAGAACGACTGGTATCCGGTCGCCGACATCTTTTGCCTGCGCGACGGGCCGCGCCGGACCCGGCTTCTGGAAACCGACCTGACCGTGACCGGCCCCGCCGAGGACGCGACGGTGCTCGACGATGCCGGAAACCGATATCCCGTCCAGCTGAAATTCGATCATGTCTGGACGACCCTGGGCGACGCGCCGCGCCCCCTGTTCGACATCCCCGAAGGCGACGAAGAGGGGCGCCGCCGCGTGCCCTGCGGTGTGGTCCGGGTCAATTGCTCGCCGCTGCGGGCGGTGGAGAATTTCCTCGATATCGCGCATTTTCCCTTTGTGCACACCGACATCCTGGGAACCGAGTCGCATTCGGAGGTCAGCCCCTACAAGGTGGCGATCCGCGAAGACAGCGACGAGGTCTGGGCCACGCAGGTCAAGTTCTTTCAGCCGCAAGCGGCCAAGAGCGCGGGCGACGGGATCATCACCGATTACGATTACCGCGTGCCCGCGCCCACGGTCGCGATCCTCTACAAGACCTGCCCGCCCAAACCCGAAGCGCAGGACGTGATCGCGATCTTTGTCCAGCCGGTCAGCGAGACGGTCTCGGATGTCTGGCCGTGGATGGCGCTTTATGACGACAGCTCGACCTTTTCCGAGATGGCCCAGTTCCAGCACGAAATCTTCGTGCAGGACCGGTCGATCCTCGAAAATCAGCGGCCGGTGAAACTGCCCCTCGACCCGAGGATGGAAGTCCCGACCCGCGCCGACATGACGTCGGTGGCTTACCGCCGCTGGCTCAAGAAACGGGGCGCCTTCTATGGCGCCGTGAGGGACGGCGTATGACGGCCTTCACGCTTTATAACTACGTGCTGTCGGGAAATTGCTACAAGATCAGGCTGATGGCCGGTCTTCTGGGCGTGGAATACCGGACCGTGGCCGTCGATTTCTATCCCGGATACGAACATCGCAGCGAAAGGATGCTTGCGCTGAACCCGGCCGGCACGCTGCCGGTGTTGACCGCCGGCGATACGGTCCTGACCGACACGCAGGCGATGCTGGCCTGGCTTGCGCTGAACCATGACCCGTCGAGCACGTGGTTTCCGGCGGCCGATCCGGCGCTTGGGCCCCTTGTTCAGCAATGGCTGGCCTTTTCGGGGCGTCTGACCAACAGCGCGGGCCTTGCGCGGCTTCATGCCATGCTCAACTGGCCCATCGACGCAGAGGCCGCACACCGCGCCGCGATCAAGGATCTGCGCGAGCTGGAACTGCACCTGACAGACCGCGTCTTCGAGGGGGGCACCTGGCTTGTCGGTGATCATCCCACCATCGCCGATATCGCGTGCTTTCCTTACGTGGCGCTCAGCCCCGATGCGGGGCTCGACCACGACGGATATCCGGCGATCCGCAACTGGCTTTACGCGGTGCGCAGCCTGCCCGGTTTCGTGACGATGCCGGGCATCCACCACCTGCACGAATTGCGGGAGACGGCGGATGGCTGAGACCGCGCCCCTTTTGCGACTGCGCGGCATCACCAAGGCCTATCCGGCGGTGCTGGCCAACGACGCGGTGGACCTCGACGTGCGGCAAGGCGAAATCCACGCGGTCCTGGGCGAGAACGGCGCCGGCAAATCGACGCTGATGAAGGTGATCTACGGCTCTGTCCGGCCCGATGCGGGCACCGTCGAATGGAACGGCGCGCAGGTCGACATCCAATCCCCCGCCATGGCGCGCGACCTGGGCATCGGGATGGTGTTCCAGCATTTTTCGCTGTTCGAGACGCTGACCGCAGCCGAGAACATCTCTCTAGCCGTCAGCGGCACGATCCCCGAATTGTCGCGCCGCATCCGCGAGGCCTCGGCCCGGTTCGGTCTGGACGTGGAGCCGGACGCAAGGGTGCAGTCGATGACCGTGGGCGAACGCCAGCGGATCGAAATCCTGCGCTGCATCCTTCAGGAGCCGCGTCTGATCATCATGGACGAGCCGACCTCGGTTCTGCCGCCGCAAGGTATCGCCAAGCTGTTCGAAACGCTGAAGCGACTGGCCTCCGAGGGCATCGGGATCATCTTCATCTCCCACAAGCTGGAGGAGATCCGCGCGCTCTGCGACACCGCCACGATCATGCGCGGCGGCCGCGTCGTGGGCGTGTGCAACCCCCGCCAGGAGGATGCCCGCAGCCTGACCCGCCTGATGATCGGACGCGAGATCGCGCCTCCGAAACACGGGGCAGAGCGCGGCGACGGACATCCGGTTCTCGAGGTGACGGGTCTGAACCACCAGCCCGACAACCCCTTTGCCACATCGCTGAAGGATCTGCACCTGACCCTGCGCAGCGGCGAGATCCTCGGGATTGCGGGCGTCTCGGGCAACGGACAGGATTCGCTCACTCGCGCTCTGGCGGGCGAAATCACCCTGCCCGGTGATCGCGGCAGCGCGATCACGCTCGAGGGCAAGCCGATCGGTGCGATGGGACCTCATGCCCGGCGCAAGCGGGGGCTGCATTTCATCCCCGAAGAACGGCTTGGCCGCGGCGCGGTGCCCATTCACACCCTGGCCGAGAATTCGGGCCTGACCACCTATCACAAGGGCATGGTGAACTGGGGGTTCCTGAACCTGCGCCGCCGTCGCAAGCTGGCCGCCGACACGATCGCGCGGATGGATGTGCGCTGTGGCGGGACGGAATCCACGGCACAAAGCCTGTCGGGCGGCAATCTCCAGAAATTCATCGTGGGCCGGGAACTGGCCCTGTCGCCGCGCGTCCTGATCGTGTCGCAGCCCACATGGGGCGTAGATGTGGGCGCGGCCGCCGCGATCCGGCAACAGCTGATCGACCTGCGCGACGAGGGCGCGGCCCTTCTGGTGGTGTCCGAGGAACTGGAGGAGTTGCTGGAAATCAGCGACCGGATCCAGGTGATGTTTCGCGGGCGCCTGTCCGGAAGCGTGCATGTCGGCGCGACCGACATCGACCATATCGGCCTTGCCATGGCCGGTGATTTCGATGCCCTCAATGCAGGCCATCGCGAGAAGGAGCCCGCCCTTGGCTAGGTTCGTCATCGAGGCGCGGCCCGAACGCTCTGTCTGGGCGCCGGTTCAGGTCGCGGCCCTTGCCCTGATCCTGACCTGCATCGGCGGATCGGTCCTGTTCATCATCTATGGCGTGGCGCCTCTCAAGGGGCTCGAGGCGATCTTCATCGACCCGCTGCGCACGACCTACGGCATCGGCGAGGTGCTCTTGAAGATGGCGCCCCTTCTGCTGATCGCGCAAGGCCTGGCGATCGGGTTCCGCGCACAGGTCTGGAATATCGGCGCCGAGGGGCAGCTGATCCTGGGGGCGATCGCGGCGTCTCTTCTGGCGATCCAGTTCGAGGGTTCGACCTCGCCCCTGTTGCTGCCCGGCATGATCGTCTTGGGCATGGTCGCGGGCATGGCCTGGGCGGGGATCGCTGCATTTCTGAAGACCCAGTTCAATGCAAACGAAATCCTCGTGACATTCATGCTGTCGAGCATCGCGCTCCAGCTTTTGTATTTCCTCGTGACCGGGCCTCTGCGCGATCCGGGGGGATTCAACTTTCCGCAATCCATCTCCTTCGGATCGGCCGCGATGTTCCCGATCCTGATCCCCGGCACGCGGGTCAACGCCTCGCTCTTCATCGGGCTTGTGGTCACGGTGATGGCGCTGATCTTCGTGCAGCGCAGTCTTGCGGGCTACAAGCTTTCGGTGGGCGGTGTCGCGCCGCATGCCGCGACCTATGCGGGCTTTTCCTCCAAACGGACGATCTGGCTCGCGCTCCTGATCTCGGGCGGAGCGGCGGGCCTGGCTGGCGTGGGCGAGGTGGCGGGCCCGCTGGGGATGCTGCAACGCAACGTCTCCCCCGGCTACGGCTATGCCGGGATCATCGTGGCGGTGCTGGGCGGTCTGCACCCGATCGGCATCCTGTTTGCCTCGGCGCTGATGGCGCTGATCTATGTGGGCGGCGATTTCGCCCTTCTGTCGGTGGGCGTGCCCAATGCGGTGACGGACATCTTCCAGGGGATGCTCCTGACCTTCTACCTTGCCTGTTCCCTTCTTCTGACCTCGCGGATCCGCCGGATCCGGCCCGAGGCCATGCCATCGGAGGCGCCGGCGGAATAATGGATGTTCTCGTCTTCATCGTGGGCGGCACCTTGGCCGCCGCAACGGCCCTGATCTTCGCCGCCATGGGCGAACTGGTGGCCGAGAAATCGGGCGTGCTGAACCTCGGGATCGAGGGGATGATGGCCACCGGCGCGGCCATGGGCTTTGTCGTGCTGTCGCTGTCGGGATCCTACACTTTGGGTTTCGTGGCGGGTGCAGGTCTGGGAATGGTCATGTCGCTGGTTCACGCGGCTCTGACGGTCGTGTTCCGGGCCAACCAGGTCGCCTCGGGCCTTGCCATCGGGATCCTGGGCCTCGGGCTCAGTTCCGCCATCGGCAAGCGCTATGAGGGCAAGACGGTGGCGGGCCTGCCGGAAAACGGCATCCCGATCCTTTCGGATATTCCGGTCCTTGGCCCGATGTTCTTTCAGCAGGACATCATGGTCTATCTGTCGATCCTGCTGATCCCGGCCACGTGGTTCGTGCTGAACCGCACCAAGCTGGGCCTGACGATCCGCGCCATCGGCGAAAACCCCGAAGCGGCCCATGCGCTGGGGCTCCGGGTTCGGCTGATCCGCACCGGCTGCGTCGCCTTCGGAGGTGCGATGGCGGGGATCGGCGGGGCCTATATGTCCACCGCCTATACCCCCCTCTGGGCCGAAGGCATGATCGCGGGGCGCGGCTGGATCGTCGTGGCGCTGACCGTCTTCGGCACCTGGATGGTGGGACGCGTGGCCTTTGGTGCCTATCTTTTCGGCTCGATCTCGTTGCTCGAGCTGTCGATCCAGGCCTTTGGCCTGAACATCCCCAGCCAGCTGATGTCGGCCATGCCCTATATCGTGACGATCATCATGCTGGCCGTCATCTCGCGCAACCCGACCTTCATCAAGCTCAACAGCCCGGCAAGCCTGGGTGCGACGCTGAAACTTTCCTGACCACAACCCGCAACCCAAAAGGATACGACATGCTGCCCAATCATCTGACCAGAACGATCGGCGCTGCCGCCGCCGCCACCCTGCTCGCAGGGCCCGTGCTCGCGCAGGATCCGCTGACGATCGGCTTCATCTACCCTTCGCCCGTCTCGGATGTGGGCTGGGCGGCCGAGCTGAACAACGGCCGTCTTGCCGTGGAAGAACATTTCGGCGACCAGGTCCGCACCCTGTTTGTCGAGAACGTGCCCGAAGGCCCCGATGCCGCGCGCATCATGAACCAGATGGCCGCCCAGGGAGCCGACATGATCATGCTGGGGTCCTTCGGCTACATGAATGACGGCCTGCGTCTGGCCGAGCAGAATCCCGACATGACCTTCATCCATGCCTCGGGTTTCAAGCTGGCGCCGAATTTCGGCAACTTCCAGAGCCGCAACTACGAAAGCTCCTACCTTGTCGGCATGGCCGCAGGCGACGTGACCGAAACCGACACGATCGGCATCGTCGCGGCCTATGCGATCCCCGAAGTGATCGGCATGATCAACGGCTTCACGCTGGGCGTGCAGGAGATCAATCCCGACGCGACCGTCCGGGTCGTCTGGCTGAACTCGTGGTTCGATCCGCCGAAGGCCCAGGAAAGCGCCCGCGCCCTCATGGCGCAGGAGGCCGACGTGATCTATTCCCTCTACCAGGACACGCCCTCCGTGGTGAGCGTCGCCGAGGAAGAGGGTGTCTGGGTCATCAACACCTCGTCCGACATGAAGGAATATGCGCCGAACTGGCTTCTGGCATCGCAGGTGGCCGACTGGGAAAGCTATTTCGTCGAAAGCGTTCAGGCCACGATCGACGGCACCTTCGAAGGCACGGCCTTCTGGGGCGGTATGGCTGAAGGCACGGTCGATGTGCGCAGCTGGGCCGATGCCATCTCGGACGAGACCATGGCCCGGATCGAGGAAGCCACGGCCGCGCTGCGTGGGGGCGACTTCCACCCGCTGACGGGCCCGGTGATCGACCAGGACGGGACCGAGCGTCTGGCCGAAGGCGAGACGATCACCGACGAGGCGATGGTCAGCATCGACTGGCTCGTCTCCGGAGTCGAAACGCGGCTGCCGCAGTAACACCGACATGCCGGCCTTCCGCGCCGACATCTTTCACTCCCCCCGTCGGGGCCGGATCGAGCGCATCGCGGATGCGCTCGTTCTGGTGGCCGATTACGGGGACATCCTGTCGGTGGCGCCGTATTCCGATGCGGCGCCACCGGATGTTGTCGACCTGCGCGAGCAGGGCGTGCTGATCCCGGGGCTTGTGGACCTGCATGTCCACGCCCCGCAATTTCCCCAGCTTGGGACGGCCCTCGATGTGCCGCTGGAGGAGTGGCTCTTTCGCCATACCTTTCCCCTCGAGGCGCGGTATTCCGACCTCGATTTCGCGACCCGCGTCTATGACGCGCTGGTGCGGCGGCTTCTGGCCAACGGCACCACGACGGCCGTCTATTTCGCGACGATCCACGGGCCCGCCTCGCTTCGGCTGGCCGAAACCTGCCTTGCGCTGGGGCAGCGCGCACTGGTCGGACGTGTGGCCATGGATCACCCCGAAGGCTGCCCCGACTATTACCGCGATGCCGATGCCGAAACGGCCCTGCGCGACACCGCCGATTTCATCGCGGCCGTCCGCGCCCTGCCCGGCAACCGCCTCGTCGAACCGGTGATCACCCCGCGCTTCATCCCGGCCTGCACGGACGCCGCACTTGAAGGGCTGGGCCGTCTGGCCGCCGAGACCGGGGCACCGGTGCAGACCCATTGCTCGGAAAGCGACTGGGAGCACACCCACGTTCTGGACCGCTGCGGCATGAGCGATGCCCATGCGCTCGATCGTTTCGGGCTTCTGACACGACGCACCGTTCTGGCCCATTCGGGCTTCATCGACGGGGCCGACATGGACCTGATCCGCGCGCGCGGATCGGGCGTGGCCCATTGCCCCTTGTCGAACACCTATTTCGCGGGCGCGGTCTTCCCGCTGGCCCGCGCGTTGGAAAAATCGGTGCGGGTGGGTCTGGGCACCGATATCTCGGGCGGGCCCAGCGATTTCCTCCTCGACGTGGCGCGCAACGCCGTGGCGGCCTCGCGGATGCTGGAAACCGGGGTCGATCCGGACCGCCCGGCCGGCGAACGCGGCCGCGCGGACAGCCGGATCGACTTTCGCGATGCCTTCTGGCTGGCGACGACCGGCGGCGCCGATGTGCTCGATCTGCCGGTGGGCTTTTTCGCCGGGGGCCGCCAGTTCGATGCCGTCCTGATCCGCACTCCCGAACCGGCGCTTCAGCCGATGTCGGACGACAACCTGCTTCAGCAGGTGCTCATGACCGCGCGACCCGGAGATATCCGGCGCGTCTGGGTCGCGGGGCGAGAGGTTCGTGGCACCTGAACGCCGTCCGGATCAGTGGCGCGCGGCAGGTATCGCGGCCCCGGGCGGCTGCCCCGTCATCCTTGCGCGCAGCTGGCAGACCGCCGACCGGGTTCCGTCGATCAGGGGGATCGGACATTCTGCCGCCAGATCGCCTGCAAGACCCGCCAGCGGCCCGCCCCCCAGAACGATGCTCTGAACGCCGTCGCGCCCGCAGGACAGGCACAGATCAAGCAGCGGCACCCTCAGCGCGCGGGCCACATCGGCGGGATCATGCTCCAGCGGGCCCGGCAAGGTCCGGACCGCCGCAAGGGCGGGTGTCATCCCGTAACGGTCGGCCATCATCCGCAGCGACGGGGCCACTTCGGGGGCAAAGCTGACGATGGCAAAGCGGCCGCCAATCGCGCGGGCCTCGGCAAAGGCCGCCTCCGCAATGCCGAGGATCGCCAGTTGCGGATGGATCCGGCGCAGCGCCTCGGCCCCGGTATCCCCGAACGAGGCCAACACGATCCCGTCGACATCCCGTGCATGGAGAGCCACCGCGTCGAGCACGCCCTTTTCGGCACGTGCGGCATCGGCGTCATCGACGATCAGCCGCGGCCCGTGCGCCGCGGGCACCGTGCGGAAATCGTCGCCCGGCCGGGCCGCCGCCTGCGCCGCCGCCTCGATCCGCGCCGTCACCCCGGGCGAGGTGTTGGGATTGACGATCAGAAGGCGCATCACACGATCACCGAAGGCAGCCACAGCGACAGCGCGGGAAAGACATTGACCAGCACCAGCGCCACGATCATCGCGCCGATGAACATCAGCATGGAGGGGATGATCTTCGCGATGGAGATCCGCGCGATCGCACAGGTGATCAGAACGACCGAGGCCACGGGCGGCGTCTGCTGACCGATCCCGAGGTTGATCGTCAGGATCAGGCCGAAATGCACCCTGTCGATGCCCAGCTGATCCGCCAGCGGCAGAAAGATCGGCACCAGCATCAGGATCGCGGGGGTGCCATGAATGATCGTGCCCGCCAGAAGGAAGAACACGTTGATCGCCAGAAGAACGACCCAGTAACTGTCCGAGATGCCAAGGATCGCCTCGGCGATGTCCTGCGGGATGCGCTGGTTGGTCAGATACCAGCCCAGAAGCGTCGAGGTCGCGACAATGAACATCAGCATCGCCGACCGTTTGCCCGCGATCCGCAACGTGTCGACAAGCGTGCCAAGCCGGACCGTCCGATAGACCAGCGCCGCCAGCACGATGGACCAGAACGCGGCGATGGCGCCGGCCTCGGTCGCGGTGAAGACGCCGCCGAGGATCCCCGCAAGAACAAGGATCGGCAAGGTCAGGGGGATCAGCGCGTCCTTTCCGGTCGCGGTGACGCGGGCAAAGGAAAACTCCCCTTCGGTCGGATAGCCGCGCTTGACCGAAATGGCATAGGCGGTGCCCATCAGAAGGGCGCAGACCAGGATGCCCGGCAGGATCCCGGCCGCGAACAGCTCGGCGATGGAGGCATTCGCGACATAGGCATAGAGGATCAGGTTGAGGCTGGGCGGCACAATGATCGCCATCGTGGCCGATGTCGAAGTGACCGCCGCGGCAAAGGCCGCCGGATAGCCGCGCTTGCGCATCTGCGGAATCATCACCGACCCGATCGCCGCCGCATCCGACGTGGCCGTTCCCGAAATTTCGGAAAAGAAGAGCGATGTCAGAATGTTGACATGCGCAAGCCCGCCCCGGATATGGCCCACCAGCGACGAGGCAAAGGCAATCAGCTTTTCCGCGATCCGGCCCTGGTTCATGATCTCGCCCGCGATCATGAACAGCAGAGCCGGGCGAAGACCGCCCAGTTCAGCAGCAACAGAAGCAGACCCGCCATGGTGACGACAAGGATGTCGAGCGCGCGGGCAACCAGCGCGTCCAGGCCTTCGATATATCCTGCGATCCTGTCCATGGCGCGCCTGCCCTTTCCCGTGGCCTAGTCGATGCCCAGCGCCGTCTTGGTCGCGGCGATCATGTCGGCGCCGATCACGTCGACGAAGGTCGGGCTTTCGTAGAGCGGGGCCGCGGCCGCCTGAAAGGCCGCGAAGTCGATCTCGTTCACCGCGATCCTGTCGGACAGGGCCGCGATCGTCTCGGTGTCGGTGGTCTCGCCCCAGTCGAAGGTCCAGCCCGCCAGCTCCTGCGCCACCTCGAAGACGGTTTCGCGCAGCGCAGGGTCGAGACCGGCCAGATAGGGCTCCCCGAAGACGAGGAAGGTCGGCAGATAGACGTGGTTCGACAGCGACATGTAGTCTTGCACCTCGAACAGCTTGGCCGTGTCGACGAGATTGGCCGGGTTCTCCTGCCCGTCGATCGTGCCCTGATCGAGGGCGGAATAGACCTCGCCGAAGGAAAGGGGCGTCGCGTTCGCGCCCAGCGTGTTGAACATTTCGACCCGCTGGCGGTTGGTGGGGGTGCGGATCTTCAGGCCATCAAGGTCGGCCGGCGTCACGATCGGTCGCACATTGTTGGTGATCTGGCGAAAACCGTTGTCCCACATCGCAGCCAGCACCATGCCGGAGCCGTCGAAACCTTCTGCCAGCATCCCGCCCGCGGGGCTTGCGGCAAAGGACTGCACCGCGGCCCGGTCCTCGAAGAGATAGGGCAGATCGAAAATCGCGGTTCGGGTGTTGACCTGCGCGACGGCGGATGCGGACAGGGAGGCATGGTGGGTGCCGAGGCCAAGGCCCTGAAGTACGTCTTCCTCCTTGCCCAGCGTGTTCGACATGAAGATCTGCACGTCGATCTCGCCCGGGGCGGCGGCCTCGAGACGCTCTTCGTATTCCAGAAGGAAGACATGGGCAAAGGAGCCTTCGGGCAGCGACGAATTGATCTGCAACACCGCCTGTGCCGAGGCGATGGCGGGGACGAGCGCGCAAAGCCCGCCTGCGAAAACAGAATTTCTCAGTGTTTTCATGGGTGCAGTCCTTTCGGATGTTGTGGCTGGTAGTCGGACGGAAACTTCATGCAATGCACTTTTCACAGGTTTCTATTGTGAAATACGCTTTTCATGCCGGTCCGGTGACCAGAACACGGACTGCACAGGATTTCGGCGGTTTCGCGGATGTGGTGATGGTCTGCTTGGCGATATCTGACGCCGGCGGGGCGTCAGAGTTCTCCCAGCGACTCGTGCAGGCTTTCGATGCGGGTCAGCCTCCGGCGCGCTTCGGGCCCCACCTGTTCCACCGCGCGGGAGGCCAGAAGGTTGCAGATCGCCATCACGCCCACATGGTTGAACAATGGCCCCGAACTGCCCGTCGCACAGGCAACGCGCCAGCGCGAGGGCATGTCCTGCAAGCCCGGCACGTCACCGATCAGCGCCAGCGACGCCCCCGTCGCCTGCAACTGCCGCGGCAGATCTTCCATGATGCGCGGGGGGCGCCGCATCACGAACAGGATCACGCAATCCTTGGGCTGGATCGCCGCCACGCTTTCGGCCAGCGTTTCACCGTCCCGCGGCAGGACCGTGACCCCGGATCGCACCTGAAGGACCTGCCAGCCAAGGTATCGGGCAAAGGATTGCCCGCCACGAAACCCCAGAACCCACAGATGCGGGGCGCCCAGCATCCTGTCGACCAGCGCATCCAGCGTGGTGGGCTCGACCTGGGCTAGCGTCTGTTCCAGGTTCACCCGGGATTGTTCGAGGTGGCGGGCCAGTTCGGTCTTCAGCTCTTCGCCCGGGCCCTCGACCCGGAACAGCGCGGCCCCTGCGCTTTGCTCGGACCGGACGGCCTGCCGCGCCTCTTCGAACGAGGCATAGCCGATCTTGCGCACGAAACGGGTGACCGTCGCATTCGAAACGCCCGCCATCCGGGCCATTTCGGTCGCCGTATAGCTTGCGATCTGGCCCGGGAAATTCAGGATCGCCTCGGCCAGCCTCCGCTCCGTCGGGTGCAGCGTCTCGAGAGAGGTCTGCACGCGCGCAAGAAAGGAGGAGGCGGGATCCGGGGTCATGGCGGTGAAAAGTATCTTTCACGCGCCCCGGTGACAAGCGGTCCCGCGCGCAAGTCGCGCCGGATCACCGGCCCGTCATGCCCCCCGCTTGCGCGCGTCGATAAATGTCCGCCCAAGGTCGAGCGTATAGCGTTCAAGCTCGGTCAGGGTCGCGTTGGCCGCTTCCCCCTGCCGCGCCTCGATCGCGTCGGTCAGCCGGGTGTGAAGGGCAATGATCTGTTCGCGTGACCGCGCGGTGAAGGTGATCATGTTCATCAGGGGCTGCATCGCCTCGACCGCGCCGGCCAGCTGGTAGGACAGGATCGGATTGCCCGCTGCATCGACCAGCGCCCGGTGCAGTGCCACGTCCGAGGCGCAGAAGGCCTCGTCGCTCAGCCCCGGCTGGGCCTGACGGTGGATCTCGGCCCGCATCGCGGCAAGGTCGTCGCCGCTTCGGCGACGCGCCGCCAGCGCGGTGCAGGATTTCTCCATCGCAAAGCGCGCCTCGCAGGCGACCTCGAAACTCACCTCGTTGATCGACAGAAGCAGGGTCGATGTGGTGGCATGCTGGGCCTGCGCCTCCCCGTAGGACAGCCGCCGGATGAAGGCGCCGCCGAAGGCCCCCCTCTCGGTCCGGATCAGCGATTGCGCCGCCAGCCGCTTGAGCGCCTCGCGCACCGTGGGGCGCGACACGTCGAAGGTTTCGGCCAGATCCGATTCGGACGGAAGCCGGTCATCGGCGGTCAACTCGCCCGACAGGATCGCATCCCTCAGCGCCTTGGCGATCTGGGCCGGAAGATCGGGTTCCTGTTTTCGCTTGTCTTTTTTCATTTGTCTTACAATTAAATGTCAGGCATTTTAAAATCAAGTCGAAAGCCGGTCGCAGGGAGGGGACGGACCTTGCTCGCATTGCGTATCAGATCGCTTGGTCGCGCGCATTGGCTGGCCTTTTTCGGCGGGCTTCTGGCCTGCTGGGCGCTGCTGTTCGCAATGGCGATTCCGGGCGATCTGCGCGCGCTCGAGGCCACCTACGGCGCCGCGATCATCGACATCCTCTGCGGCGGCGCGCTCGGGGCGCAAAGCTATCCCGCGGCGCTCGCCATGTGGGCTCTGATGTGTGCGGCGATGATGGCGCCGACCATGATCCCCGCGCTGGCCACATACGACGATCTGTCCCGCGTCGCGGTGACAGGGTTCTGGCGGCTCGTGGCCGGATACCTCGCGATCTGGATCGGCTTTTCGGTTCTGGCCGCCGCGGCGCAGGTGGGCCTGTTCCGCGCGGGCCTGATCGGCAGTCTGGGGCAAAGCCTGTCGGTGCCGCTGAGCATGGCACTTCTGATCGGGGCGGGGATCTACCAGTTCAGCGCGTTGAAAGAGGCCTGCCTGTCGCGCTGCCGCGCGCCGCTGACCTTTTTCATGCAGCATTGGGACGAGGGGCCGTTGCGAAACGGGCTGCGGCTCGGTCTCGATTGCCTGGGCTGCTGCTGGGCGCTGATGGCGCTGGGGTTCGTCGGCGGCACCATGAACCTGATGTTCATGGGCCTCGCCCTCGTGCTGATGACACTCGAAAAACTGCCCGAGATCGGGCGCCACCTGACCCGGCCGCTGGGCGTCGCGCTGATCGGCGCGGGCCTTGCCCTGCCCCTGTTCTGACCCGGAGGAGACCTTCATGCCACTTGACGCCGCCGCGATCCCCGACTGGACCATCAGGGGAGAGTTGATCCTGAACTGCAACTGCACCGTCTTCTGCCCCTGCGTGGTGAGCCTTGGCAAACACCCGCCCACCGAAGGCTATTGTCAGGCCTGGGTCGGCATCCGCATCGACGAGGGCGCCTTTGGCGACGAAAGCCTGTCGGGCCTGAACGTGGGTCTGATCATGGATATCCCCGGCAATATGGGGCGCGGCAACTGGAAGGCCGCCGCCTATATCGACGACCGCGCCAGCGAGGCGGCCTTTGACGCGCTTGTCGCGATCTTCTCGGGCGCGGCGCGCGGCACGACGGGCCTGTTCGGCATGCTGGTCAGCGAATTTCTGGGCGCCGAACGCGCGCCCGTCAGCTTCGAGACCGAGGGCAATGCCCGCAGGCTCATGGTCGGCAAGAAGATCCAGGGCGAGGTGGTGCCCGTGACCAACGCCAGGGGCGACGAGACCGTGATCCGCAACACCGATTACTGGATGGGCTCCGACATCACCGTGGCCACCGCCACCAGGGGCCGCGTGCGCGCCCACGGCCGGGTCTGGGATTTCGAGGGCCGGTCGGCCGAGATATGCCAGATCGACTGGCGCGGTCCGCATTGACCTCCGACCCCGACAGGATGCACGAGAATGGCACTGCTTTCCCCTTCGCGCCGGGTGCGGCGCACCCCCTTTTCCGACGGTGTCGAGGCCGCGGGCGTCAAGGCCTATACCGTCTACAACCACATGCTGCTTCCGACGGTCTTTCGTTCGATCGAGGAGGATTACCGCCACCTCAAGGAGGCGGTCCAGGTCTGGGACGTGGCCTGCGAGAGGCAGGTCGAACTGCGCGGACCCGATGCCGGGCGGCTGGTGCAGATCCTCACCCCCCGCGACCTGCGGCCGATGCTCCCGGGGCAATGCTACTATATCCCCATCGTCGACGAGACGGGCGGCATGCTCAACGATCCGGTCGCCGTGAAACTGGCCGAGGACCGGTGGTGGATCTCGATCGCCGACAGCGACCTTCTCTACTGGATCAAGGGGCTGGCCTACGGCTACCGGCTGGATGTGCTGGTGGACGAACCCGATGTCTCGCCGCTGGCCGTGCAGGGGCCGCGCGCCGATGACCTGATGGCCGCCGTCTTTGGTGACGCGGTGCGCGACATCCGGTTCTTCCGGTTCATGCATCTCGATTTCATGGGGCATGACATGGTTGTGGCGCGGTCGGGCTATTCCAAGCAGGGCGGCTTCGAGATCTATGTCGAGGGCGAGGAGCTTGGCATGCCCTTGTGGAACGCGCTGATGGAGGCGGGGCGCGGCATGGATGTGCATGCCGGCTGCCCCAACCTGATCGAGAGGGTGGAAAGCGGGCTTTTGTCCTATGGCAACGACATGACCGACGACAACACGCCGCATGAATGCGGGCTGGGCCGGTTCTGCAACACCCAGACGGCGATCGGCTGTATCGGGCGCGACGCGCTTCTTCGGGTTGCAAAGGAAGGCCCGGTCAAGCAGATCCGTCCCATCGCCATCGACGGGCCGCGCGTGCCGGTCTGCGACCGCTACTGGCCGCTGCGGGCAGGTGACAAGGTGGTGGGCCGCATCTCATCGGCCGCCTGGTCGCCGGATTTCGCAACCAACGTGGCCATTGGCATGGTCCGCATGACACATTGGGACGCAGGCACCGACCTGACCGTCGACACGCCCGAGGGGCCCCGCTCCGCCCGCGTGAACGCAACATTCTGGAATTGAGGACAACCCATGTTCAAGGCACTGATCGTCGAAAAGGATGACGCGGGCAAGACCTCCGCCTCCGTGCAGGAAATCACCGAGGACCGCCTGCCCGAGGGCGATGTCACCGTCGCCGTCGAATACAGCACCGTCAACTACAAGGACGGGCTGTGCATCGGGCCGGGCGGCGGGCTGGTGCGCAGCTATCCGCATGTGCCGGGGATTGATTTTGCCGGCAGTGTCGAGGCGTCGGACGACCCGCGCTACACACCCGGCGACAAGGTCGTGCTGACCGGCTGGCGCGTTGGCGAAAACCGCTGGGGCGGTCATGCCGAAAAGGCGCGCGTGATGGCCGACATGCTGGTTCCGCTGCCCGAGGGGCTGAGCACGCGGCAGGCGATGGCCGTGGGCACGGCGGGCTTTACCGCGATGCTGGCCGTCATGGCGCTCGAGGATCACGGGATCAAGGACGGCCCCGTCCTTGTCACCGGGGCCGCGGGCGGCGTGGGGTCGATCGCGACGGCGATCCTTGCCAATCTGGGCTACGAGGTCGCGGCCGTCACCGGCCGGCCCGAGACCGAAGACTATCTTCGCGGCCTTGGTGCCACGCAGATCGTGCCGCGCGCCGATCTGGCCGAGACGGTGAAACGCCCGCTCGAGGCCGAGACATGGGGCGGTTGCGTCGATGCGGTGGGCGGCTCGATGCTGGCCCGCGTTCTGGGCCAGATGCAATATGGTGCGAGCGTCGCGGCGGTGGGCCTTGCGGGCGGGGCCGCCCTGCCCGCGACGGTGATCCCGTTCCTTCTGCGGGGCGTGAACCTTCTGGGCATCGACAGCGTGATGCAGCCCCATGACAACCGCCTGCGCGCCTGGGACCGGATCGCCCGCGACCTGCCGATGGACAAGCTCGAGGCGATGATCCAGCCCGCGACGCTGGCCGATCTGCCGCAGCTGGGCGCCGATATCCTGAAGGGGCGCGTCAAGGGCCGCGTGGTGGTCGACCTCACCGCCTGAGTCGGCGTTGAAGTGGCGGGGCGCCGGTTTAGGTAAGCCGAACCAGACCGGAGCACCGACCATGACCGACCGTCCCTCGCAGGCGCGCGCCCTGCCCGTCCCCTCCGGCCGCATCGCGCGTTTTGCGCGGCTTGGCTCCATGGCGGGCGGGATCGCGGGCAATGCCGCGCTGGGGGGCCTGCGCGAGTTGGGCCGCGGGTCGCGGCCCGAATGGCGCAACCTCGTGATCACGCCCGCCAACCTTCGGCGGCTGACCGAGGAACTGGCCCATATGCGCGGCGCCGCGATGAAGGTGGGGCAGCTTTTGTCGATGGATACGGGCGAAATCCTGCCGCCTGAACTGTCGGGCATCATGGCGCGGCTGCGGGACGACGCGCATTTCATGCCGCCCAGACAGCTCAAGCAGGTGCTGACCGCCGAATGGGGCCCGGACTGGCTGCGCGGGTTCGAGAGGTTCGACGTGCGCCCCGTTGCCGCCGCCTCCATCGGGCAGGTCCACCGCGCACGGCTGCGCGATGGGCGCGATCTGGCGATCAAAGTGCAATATCCCGGTGTCGCCCGCAGCATCGATAGCGATGTCGCGAATGTGGGCGCGCTGGTGCGGCTGTCGGGCCTCTTGCCCAAGGGGTTCGAGCTGCGCCCCTACCTTGACGAAGCGCGCCGCCAGTTGCACGAGGAAACCGACTATGCCCGCGAAGGCACCTGCCTTCAGGATTTCCGCGCGCGACTGGCGGATGATCCGCGCTTTGTCGTCCCCGAATTCCACCCGGACTGGAGCACGCCGCAGGTCCTTGCCATGACCTTCATCGAAGGCCATCCCGTCGAAAGCACGGCCGAGGCCCCGCCCGAGACGCGCAACCGCATCGCGGGCGACCTGATCGGGCTGATGTTCCGCGAATTGTTCGAATGGGGCATCATGCAGAGTGATCCGAATTTCGCCAATTACCGGATCGAGAAGGACAGCGGCAAGGTGGTGCTTCTGGATTTCGGGGCGACACGTCCGCTTGATGCCGGGCTGATCGGGGCCTATCGCAGGCTCCTGTCCGCAGGGCTGAGGGGCGACGCGCCGGGCATCCGGCAGGCGGCGACCGAAATCGGGTTTCTGGACCCGGGCGGCGAGCCCGATCATCAGGCCCGGATCGGGCGGATGATCGACATGGTGTTCGAGGCGCTGAACGCGCCGGGGGAGTTCGATTTCACCGACAGCGCCATGTCGCAGCGGATGCAGGCCGAAGGCATGGCCCTGGCCGAGGCCGGCTATGTGCCGCCTCTGTTGCCGATGGACGTGCTCTATCTGCAACGCAAGTTCGGCGGCATCTTGCTTCTGGGAAGCCGTCTTGGCGCCCGCCTGCCCCTGCGCGAGATGCTGGAACCTTATGTCGATGGGGCCTGAGGGCGCGGGTCCGTCCCGGCCGGAGGCAAGCGGCCGGCCAAAAGGTAGGACACGACCGTCAGAGGCAGGACCAGCGCAAAGGCCGTCCCCAGCCCGATCACCTCGGCCAGCCCGCCGAAAAGCGGCGGCCCGGTAAAGTTGACCACGGTCGACAGCGCGGCAAAGGCTGCCACGCTTTCCGCCGAAGGGCGACCCGGCAGCCGGGCCGAGGCGGCAAATGCCTGCGGCATGGTGATCGCGATGCCGGCCCCGATCAAAAGGCAGCCCACCAGAACCGGAGCGACCGTGGGCGACAGGACGATCAGCGCGATCCCCACGGCCAGCACGACAGACGAAAACCGCGCCACCCGCACAAGTCCATGCCGCGCGATGGCCCCGTCGCCCACAAACCGCACGATCGTCTGCGTCAGCACCACCGCCGGAAGACCGAGTGCCGCCATCGCCTCGGTCGCGCCGAAACTGTCGCGCAGGTAGATGACGATCCAGCTGCGCGTCGTGCCCTCCATCAGGATGCCCGCCAGCGACCACCCCCCGATCAGCAGCACCGCCCGCCCCGGCACGGCAAAACGGCGCGCGGACTGATCGGACGCGACCGCCGCGCTGTCCGGCATAGGCAGGACAAGAATCGCCAGAAGCACAAGCATCACCACGATGTGGCCGGCGAATTGCAGGGCCGGCGCGACACCCAGCCGCAGAAGACCGGCCGCGGCCAGCGACGTTGCCAGAAAGCCCAGCGCCCACCAACCGTGACAGCGGCTCATGATGGGGCGGCCGCCCGCGGCCTCGTGCCGGTTCGCCTCGACATTGACCGAGACGTTGCCGGCCGCGAAGAACACCCCGAAGGCGACGAGCGCCGCGGCAAGCATGAGCGGCCCAGTGGCCAGCGCGATCAGAACCTGAAGCGCGGTCGCCACCGCAAGACCCACCACGATCAGCCGTCGCGGGCCGAACCTGTCGATGCGCCGCGGGATCGTCACCGACCCGATCAGAACGCCCAGCGGCATCGCCAGAAGGACAAGACCGTAGACGCCCTCGGATATGCCCAGCGCCTTCTGGATCTCGGGCAGGCGCACGAAAAGCCCCCCCACCGTCGAGGCATGCAGCAGGAACGCCGCCATGATCCTGGCGGAATGGCTGATCATGGGGGACCTTCTTCGTTGCGAGCCTGGGCTAGAGGTTGAGGATCCGCCGCGCGTTTTCCTTCAGGATCAGGGGACGGACCTCGTCCCTTATATCGATCGCCTCGAAATCCGCCAGCCACCGGTCGGGCGTGATCGCGGGCCAGTCCGATCCGAAAAGCATCTTCTTCTTCAGGATCGTATTGGCGTATTTGACGAAGATCTCGGGAAAGTATTTCGGCGACCAGCCGGACATGTCGATATGGACGTTGGGCTTGTGCTGGGCGACCATCAGCCCCTCTTCTGTCCAGGGAAACGACGGGTGGGCCAGCACGATCGGCGTGTCCGGGAAATCGACCGCGACATCGTCCACATGGACGGGATTGGAATATTTCAGCCGCATCCCCATGCCGCCGCGCATGCCGCTACCGACACCTGTCTGGCCGGTGTGAAAGAGCATGATCGCCCCTTCTTCCGCGATCGCCTCGTAAAGCGGATAGGCCCAGCGTTCGTTCGGGTAAAAGCCCTGCATCGTGGGGTGGAACTTGAACCCCCGCACCCCGAAATCCCGCACCAGCCGCCGCGCCTCGCGCGCGCCCGCCTTGCCTTTCGACGGGTCGATCGAGGCAAAGGGGATCAGGATGTCATCGTTTTCGGCGGCGATCTGGGCGACCTCCTCGTTGGAATAGCGGCGAAATCCGGTTTCGCGCTCGGCATCTACGGGAAAGATCACCGCGCCGATCCTGCGCTCGCGGAAATATTCGGCCGTCTGCCGGACACTGGGCAGCATCCCTTCGGCGCCGGCCGGATTGCGGAAATAGGCGGCCATCCCGGCCTGAAACTCGTCATAGCCGTCGTCGCGCGGGCCGCAGCACGGCTCTTCGGCATGGGTGTGAAAGTCGATGGCGACAAGATCGTCGATATTCATTCGACCGGTCCTTTCTCAAGTCCGATATAGCGGCGCAGCAAATGGGCCAGATCCCGGCTTTCCCGTTCGGTCAGGTCCAGGTGATGATGATCGTCATGGCTGAAGAAGGCCGCGCGATGCGCCTCGGTGAAGGCCTCGCCCTTCCCGGTGAGGTAAAGCTCCACCGAGCGGCGGTCGTTGTCGGGGATCACGCGGCGGACATGCCCCTGCTCTTCCAGTCGGCGGATCATCTTGGTCATCTGCGCGGGCTTTATCTCGAGCGTTTCGGCAAGCAGGCCCTGCCGCAGCCCGGGATTGCGCCTGATGACCCACATCACCGAATACTCGCCCGGCCTCAGACCGCCCTCGCCGAATGTGTCGTAAAAGCGCTGAAAGGCATGGACCTGCGCGATCCGCAGAAGAAAACCCAGCGACTCCTCCAGTTCCCCGAGCGAGACCGTCGCGTCGGTGTCCTGGGTCGCGGCGGCATTCATTGGCCGCGCCCCGGCGCCACGACCTTGGCCGCCCGTTTCTCGAGAAAGGCCCGAAGCCGCTCCCGCGCGTCATCGGTCATCGTCGCCAGCGCCGAGACCATGCTTTCGGTGAACAGCCCGTCTTCCGATGACATGTCGGCGATCCGGGGCAAGGCGTTGATGATCGCGTAATTCGTGAATTCGGCGTTTTCGGCCATGCGGCGGGCCACCTCGATGGCCCGATCCAGCGCGCGCCCCTCCTCGGTGACATAGGTGACACCGCCCCAACGCTCCATCTCGGCGGCATCGAGGACCCGGCCCGTCAGCATCATGTCCCCCATCCGCGCAGGTCCGATCAGCCGCGCGATCCGGACCGAGCCGCCGCCGCCCACGAAGATGCCCCTTTGTCCTTCGGGCAGCGCGAAAAAGGCGGTCGTGTCGGCCACGCGGATATGGGTGGCGGCGGCCAGTTCGAACCCGCCGCCCACGGCGGCCCCGCTCAGCGCCGAGACGAAGGGGATCGTCCCCCGCTCGATCCCGTCGAAGACCGCGTGCCAGCGGCGCGATCCCTTCACCGCCTCGAATAACGGCTTTTCCGAATGTTCGGACAGGTCGAGCCCGGCGCAGAAATGCGGCCCGTGCCCGTGGATCACGGCCGCCGACACCTCGGACGAGGCCCGCGCCACAGCGTCATCGATCGCCTCGATGAACCGGTCGCTGACCGCGTTGCGCTTGTGCGGCCGGTTCAGCCCGATGATCGCGATGTCGCCGTCCTTGCGGTAGGTGACGAAATCCTCGCTCCCGGTATCGGTCATGGCGTGTTCCCCTGCTCGTTCAGGAAATATATATTTGCATATAGTTTCCCAGTAAAGTATTTCCATGCAAATAATTGGGTTGACAGGCGGATTGCGGGACCGATCCCCGCAAGGTGCGGCCAAGTCATGCAAAGGGCAACCGGATGGAGATATCGCGAACCACGGCATTGGTGACGGGCGGCGGATCGGGGCTTGGCGCTGCGACCGCGAGGCTGCTGGCGACGCAGGGCGCGCAGGTCACGATCCTCGACCGGGACGGGGCCGCCGCCGCATCGCTGGCCGGGGAAATCGGCGGTGTCGCCGTCGCGGGCGATGTCACCTCGCCCGACGATGTGCTGGCCGCGATCGGGGCCTCCGCCGCGCCGCCCCGGATCATCGTGAACTGCGCCGGCATCGGCACGGCGGGCCGAGTCGTGGGGCGCGACGGGCCCCTGCCGCTCGATACCTTCGAGAAGGTCATCGAGGTCAACCTGATCGGCACCTTCAATGTCTGCCGGCTTGCCGCCGCCGCCCTGTCGGAGGCGGGCCATGGCGGGGTGATCGTCAACACCGCCTCTGTCGCGGCCTTCGAGGGCCAGATCGGACAGGCGGCCTATGCGGCCTCGAAGGGCGGGATCGTGTCGATGGCCCTGCCGATGGCGCGCGAATTCGCCCGCTTCGGCATCCGGGTCAACACGATCGCGCCGGGCATCTTCATGACACCCCTTCTGGGCACCTTGCCGGCCGAGGCGCAAACCGCGCTGGCGGCCGGCATTCCCTATCCCAACCGTCTGGGCACGCCCGAGGAATTCGCCCGCACCGTCCGGTATTGCATCGAGATGGATTACCTCAACGGCGAGGTGATCCGCCTTGACGGCGCCACACGGCTTGCGCCCAGATGATCCCGTCATCACAGGCCGAGATCGCCCGGCTCCGGGCTGCATTTTCCGCACTCCCCGAAGCCGAACGACCAACGATCGACAGCGACATGCTGGCCAGCATCCTAGATGCGGCCGGGCGCCTTGCGGACGAGGGTCTTGCCCCGCTGGACACGCGCGCCGACCGGCAGGGCTGCCGGATCGAAGATGGCCGGGTTCTGACCCCGCCCGGCTACCCCGCCGCGTGGCGGGCCATGGCCGAGGGGGGCTGGCTGGGGCTGGACCAGCCCGAGGAATTCGGCGGCTCCGCCCTTCCGGTCACGCTCAGGGCGATGACGACCACGCTTTTCGACAGGGCGGGACTGGCCTTCGGAATGGCCTGCGGCGCGACGGCATCCGCCTGTGTCCTGCTGAGCGAACATGCGCCCGACGATGTAGCCGCGGACTGGATCCCGGCGCTTGTCACGGGGGAACGGGCCGCCACGATCTGCATCTCGGAGGTCGGGGCCGGCTCCGATCTGGGCCGGATGCGCAGCCGGGCCACACCCGATGGCGATGACTGGCGCATCCACGGCGCCAAGCAATGGATCAGCTTTGGCGATCATGACCTTGCCCCCCGGATCGGCCATTGCCTTCTGGCCCGCACCAGCGACGCGCCCGGCACACGCGGGCTGAGCCTGTTTCTGGTGCCAAGCCACCTTGAGGACGGCACCCCCAACGCGATCTCCCTGATCGGGATCGAGGACAAGCTGGGCCTGCACGGATCGCCCACCTGCGCGCTGTCGTTCGAGGGATCGAAGGCGATCCTTCTCGGCACGCCGGGGCGAGGCCTGCCACAGCTTTTCACCATGATCACGATGATGCGGCTTCAGGTCGCCTGCCAGGGTCTTGCCGCCGCCGCCCGCGCGACCGAAATCGCCGAAGGCTATGCCGCCGAACGCCGGCAGGGCGGCGACCCGGCCCTGCCGCCCGTGGCCATCGACAATCATCCCGACATCCGGCGCCAGCTTGGCGTGATGCGCAGCCGGACCGAGGGTCTGCGCGCCGTCATCCTGCAACTGACCGCCTGTCTCGACCGTGCGGAAACCGACCCCGAGGCCGCGGCGCTGGCCCAGTTCCTCTTGCCGCTGGCCAAGGCGATCGGGGCGGAAACCGGGTTTGATGTGGCCAATGCCGCGATCCAGATTCTGGGCGGTGCGGGTTATACACGCGACTGGCCCGTCGAACAGACCCTGCGCGACATCCGCGTCGCCGCCATCTATGAAGGCACGACCGGCATGCAGGCGCTTGATTTCACCGAGCGGCGCCTTGTGCGCGAGCCTGCCGGCCTTGACGCCTTTCTCAGTCGGGCGGCGGGGCCGATCGCAACCGCCTTTGCCGCCCTCGCCGACGAGGTCCGCGCCGCGCCGCCCGCGCACCGTCAGGCCGCCGCCGATGCGGTGCTGCGCGCGGGCTGGCTTGCGGTGACCGAATGGCTTGGCCCCCGGCTGCCCGACGGGGCGCGCGACTGTCTGGACGATGCGCCGGACCTTTTCGCCCTGCATGCCAGCCGCGCGCGCCGCGCACTCTGACATCCGCGCCGCGCAGTGGCCCCCCGGGGTCACTGGCAAACCCCTGAAGTCCCGACTAGGATCGCGTCTCCGGCCGCCCCTGCCAAGGGGGCGGCCACTGAAGAGGAGGATCCTGGCATGGAATATCGCAAGCTTGGCAACAGCGGCGCCGTCGTATCGCATCTGGCCCTTGGCACGATGACCTTCGGAGACGAGGCCGACGAGGCCACGTCCCGCGACCTGATGAGCGATTATGTCGCCGCGGGCGGCACCTTCATGGACACCGCCGATGTCTACAGCGCGGGCCTGTCGGAAGAGATCGTCGGCCGCTGGCTGCATGATCACCCCGATGACGCGAAACGCGTCGTGCTGACGACGAAGGCCCGCTTTCCCATGGGCGCCGGACCGAACGATCTGGGCCTGTCACGGGTCCATCTGAGGGCGGCGCTCGACGCGTCGCTCGGGCGGCTGGGCGTCGAACATATCGACCTTTACCAGATGCATGCCTGGGACGCGCTCACCCCGATCGAGGAGACGTTGCGGTTTCTCGATGACGCGGTCAGCGCCGGCAAGATCGGCTATTTCGGCTTTTCCAACTTCCTTGGCTGGCAATTGACCAAGGCTGTGCACGTGGCGCGCGCCCATGGCTTTGCCCCGCCGGTTACGCTTCAGCCGCAATACAATCTTCTGGTGCGCGACATCGAATGGGAAATCGTGCCCGCCGCGCTTGATGCCGGGATGGGGCTGCTGCCGTGGTCGCCGCTGGGCGGGGGCTGGCTGACCGGGAAATACAAGCGCGACGAGATGCCCGAGGGCGACAGCCGGCTTGGCGACAACCCCGACCGCGGGATGGAAGCCTATGGCCCGCGCAACGCGCAGGAACGGACCTGGGCCATCATCGACACGGTTAAGGAGATCGCCGAGGCGCGCTCTGTCTCGATGGCGCAGATCGCGCTGGCCTGGCTTGCGCAGAAACCAGCGGTGACATCGGTGCTTCTGGGGGCGCGCAGCAGGGCCCAGCTGGCCGACAACCTCGCCGCCGCCGCGATCCGCCTGACCGGGGAGGAGATGTCCCGGCTCGACAACATCAGCGCGCCGCAGCACAACGTCTATCCCTATGGCACGCAAGCCGATCAGCAGCGCCACCGCAAGATCGAAGGCGGCAGGTAGACCCCTGCCCCGGGGCCGGGTTTCCGAAGACATCCCCGCCCCGGGGCTACCCTTGCGCCGAATGTCAGGCTAGATTGACAGACGAGACGCACAAGGGAGGGACGGATGCGGATCTTGCTGGCCGGCGCCACCGGGACAATCGGGCGGGCCGTCGCCCGTGACCTGATCGCGCAGGGCCACGAGGTGATCTGCCCGCTGCGGCCTGGCGCGCAATTGGGCGAGGCGGGGCCCGAGGCTCTGGACTGCCTCATGACCGAACCGGGCAGCCTCGAACGGGCGATGGGCGGGCGCCGGGTCGATGCGGTGGTGTCGTGCATGGCGACGCGCAGCGGCGCACCGGCCGATGCCTGGGCCGTCGAACATGACGCGCAGGTCAACCTTCTGGAGGCCGGCAGGGCCGCCGGCGCGCACCACTTTGTCCTTCTGTCGGCGATCTGCGTGCAAAGGCCGCGTCTTGCCTTTCAGCACGCAAAGCTCGCCTTCGAGGCACGGCTGATCGACAGCGGTCTCGACTGGAGCATCGTGAGGCCCACGGCCTTCTTCAAATCCCTCTCGGGCCAGGTCGCGCGCGTGATGGAGGGAAAGCCGTTTCTGGTGTTCGGCGACGGCCGGCAAACCGTCTGCAAACCGATCAGCGACCGCGATCTGGCGCGGTTCATCGGGACGTGTCTCACCGAACCGGAATGCCGGAACCGGATCCTGCCCATCGGCGGGCCGGGTCCGGCGATCACCCCACTCGATCAGGCCGGGCGCCTGTTCGAGATGCTGGAGCGGGAGCCGAAGATCCGCCATGTGCCCTTTGCGATGATGGATGTGATCGCGGGCACGCTGGGCGTTCTGGGTCATGCGATCCCGCCGCTGCGCGACAAGGCCGAATTCGCGCGGACAGGTCGTTATTACGCAACCGAATCCATGCTGGTCTGGGATGCCGCGACCGGGCGCCATGATGCCGATGCCACCCCCGAATTCGGGACAGACACGCTTTGGGATCATTATGCCGATCTGATCGCGGGCCGGGCCAAGGCCGATCTGGGCGCCCACGCGGTGTTCTGACCGATCCACCCGATCGGGTCAGGCAAAGACCCAGTCCTCGACATGGATCGTCTGGTCGGTAAAGGCCAGATATTCGACATCCTCGAACCAGTCGGTCCCGTCCGATGCCTTGCCGCCCACATGCGAGATGACATAGCCGTCGCCATCGGCCGCGAGCACGTATTCCGACAGCGCGCCATAGAAGACGAAGGTGTCGACACCGGCCCCGCCATAGACGATATCGTCGCCCCGGTTGCCGCGGAACTCGTCATCGCCGTTGCCGCCGAACATCACGTCGTCGCCCATATGGCCGTCGATCAGGTCATTCCCGTCGCCGCCGATCAGGATATCGTCGCCCTCATAGCCCTTGAGCTTGTCGTCACCGCCGCCAAGGGCCTCGATATAATCGCCATGTTCGGTGCCGATCAGGTTGCTGGCCCCGTCAAAGGCCGAGGTGATCGACACGCCCGCCCCGATGACATTGCTGGCATCCACGTGACGCACCGCAGAGGTGTCGTCGACGACCGGGATCAGGGTCGAGATCACATCATTGTCGGCAATGTCGAAGGTGGCCGCCTGCTGCACCAGCGTCACCTGTCGCCCCATGTCAAAGGCCGTTCCGACCAGATCGAGCCATTTGCCATCGACGACCGCCACGAGGTTGGTCGGCACGCTGTCGAGCGCGATCGTCTGGTCGGCGAATTCGGCCCATTCGACATTGGCCACGATATCGGTGCCGTCCGCGCCCGATCCGCCCTGATGGGCAATGACCGTTCGGCCATCGACAACCGAGATCGTGTATTCGGCCAGATCCCCGCGAAACCGGACGGTATCGGTGCCGTGGCCGCCATCTATCAGGTCGTCGCCCGAATGCCCGCGCAGCAGGTCATCGCCCAGTCCCCCGCTCAGCGCATCGTCCCCGATATGCCCGTCGATGAAGTCATTGCCCTCGCCTCCAAAGGCGATGTCGTCGCCTTCATAGGCCTTGATCGTGTCGTCCCCGGAGGCCGAGACGATCAGGTCGTCCTGCCCTGTCGCGATCAGCTTGCTCGCGCCCTCGTAATCCGAGACGATGTGAACCCCCGCACCGGTGATGTCGCTTGCGTCGAGATGCATGACCCCGGCCGGATCGTCCCCCGAAACCGGCACGATCGTGCCCGGGACATCGTTGTCTTCAACCGAAACGGCGCCGTCCGCCAGAACGATCTCGACCGCGCCCAGGGTCTCGGCGGCCTCGCCGCTGACGTCTATCCACTTGTCGTCGACGATCGCTATCAGCATCGCGTTCTCCACTTTCGCAACCGGCGCCCCCAACGCGGTCATCTCTTGGTCAAGAATTGTTTGATAGCCGATCAATGCGGCAACGATGCGCCGATACCGCGCAGGGAGTGGGGCCGGTATCTGGCACATGAGAGGCGCCCGTCAGCGGCAAGTGGCAGGCGCATCGCGCGTCTTTGCGCATTGCATCGCCGGTCCGCATCGCCGGTCCGCATCGCCGGTCCGCATCGACATGGGGCCAGCCGGTGGGCCGGGTCGAGGCCCTGAGGCCCGACGGCAGCGGGCCGCAGGTGGCATGGGCCCAATGGACTGGAAGTGCCGAGGCCCTGATGCTGCGCAGGGTGACGGCGCAGGACTGCTCCTCGCGCCGGCACCTTGGTCAATTTCACGACGATGGCGGCCACGGCGGGGGCCGTCCATATCGCACGGGCACAGCCGCTGCCGGGTGGCGGCGACAGCATCCGGATGATAGCTGCCGACCGCTGACGCGCAGCTGGCGGCCGATACCCGCCAATCGTGATGGACGCGCGCGCACACGTCTGGAACAAGGGGGAGACAGCATGACCGGGACTTCCGCGATGATCGAAATCGACGTGTCGATGACCTACCGCCTCGGGCCGGAGAGGACAGCGCTTCTGGCACTGGAAGCCGCCGCGACCATGGGACAGCAAATCGTCGAGCACCGGTTCGAGATCGCGAATGCGGAACTGCATCACCTGGCCGGCGAGAACAGGATCGGGCGGCGCAGCTGGGCCGTGCTGGCCGACCGGGACATGGTCCTGCGCTACCGCGCCCGGGTCGACGTGACCCGCCCGCCCGTCCGGTTGGAGACCTTGGCCGAAACCCCGCTTCAGGAGGTTCCGGGAGAATTCGTCTCCTACCTGCGTCCATCTCGCTATTGCCAGTCGGACATGTTCGAGGACTTTGCGCGCAGCCATTTCGGTCACCTTTCCGGCGGGGCCAAGGTGGCCGCGATCCACGATTGGGTCGGGACCGAAATCGCCTATGTGGCCGGTGCGTCGGACAGCGCGACGACGATGGCAGACACCTTCGAGGCCCGGCGCGGCGTATGCCGGGATTTCGTTCACGTCTTTTGCGGGTTGGTTCGCGCGGCGCATATCCCCGCCCGTTATGTCGCGGCCTACGGGCCCGGCGTGACGCCGCCGGATTTCCACGCCGTGGCCGAGGTGTGGCTGGACGACAGCTGGCACCTGGTCGACCCGACCGGCATGTGCGCCGCCGACGAGATCGTGGTGATCGGCGCCGGGCGCGACGCGGCCGATGTCCCTTTCATGGAGACGCCCGACGACGCCGAACTGGTCCACATGGCCGTCAGGGTCGGCCGGGCCTGACACTCAGTCCGGGTCCGAACGTTCGACCTCGACAAGGGCCGAATGCGCGCTGCATCCTTGGCCCAGCCGCGACGTGCCCACATCCCGTGTCAGGACATTGGGATTGCCGTGAGGGTCGACATTGGCGCCGGGCTCGCCGAACCACGCCCCGGTGGGCAGCGCCACGACCTGTGGGCGCACGGCCTCGGTCACACGGGCGCGGGCGCGCGCCGCCCCGCGCGCATTGAAGACGCGCACCAGGTCGCCCGTGGCGATGCCCCGCGCCCGCGCATCCTGAGGATGGATGAGAACCGTCTCGGGCCGGGCGCCTTCGACATCGGACAGGGCACTTTCCAGCTGGCTGTGCAGCTTGTCGCCCGGTTGCGGCGAAACAAGGTGCAACGGCGCCTCCGCCGTTGCCGCGCCCAGCCATTCGGCAGGCGGCAGCCAGACCGGATGTCCCGGACAATCGTCATAGCCGAAGCTGTCGACGGTCTGGGAGAAAATCTCGATCCGGCCCGATGGCGTGCCCAGGGGCGCTGCATCCGGATCGTCCCGGAACGGGGCAAAAAGGGTCCGGTTCGGCCCCTCGGCGCGGATCGGAAGGCGGACCCAGTTCCGGGCCTTCAGCTCCTCAAGCCCCGGCACCGCGACCCCTGCCTCTGCGGAAAGTTCGCGATACTGGTCGTATAGCACCGCGATCCATTCCGGCGCGCTGCGCCCGCCGGTAAAGCGATCCGCCACGCCAAGCCGGGCGGCCAGCCCCGCGAAGATGTCGTAATCGTCGCGCGCCTCGCCCATTGGCGGGATCAGGCGCGGCATGTGAAAGAGGTAATCGTCCAGGTTCGTGCGGCCGATATCCTCGCGTTCGTAAGGCGTGGTCGCGGGAAAGACGATGTCGGCGCGCCGGGCCGTCGCCGTCCACCACGGTTCGTTGACGATGATCGTCTCGGGCCCCTTCCACGCCTCGTGCAGCGCGTTCAGGTCCTGATGGTGGTGATAGGGATTGCCCCCCGCCCAATAGATCAGCCGGATATCGGGATAGCGGCACTTTCGCCCGTTGAAGTCGTAGGTCTGGCCGGGATGGCGCAGCATGTCGGCGATGCGCGCCACCGGGATGACCGTCCGGACCGGGTTCTCGAACTGTGGAAATGTCATCCCGCGCAGCCCGAGCAGCGACTTGCCGATGCCGCCGATCGCGCCATAGCCATAGCCCACGCCTCCGCCCGGCAGGCCGATCTGCCCCAGCATCGCCGCCAGAACCGCCGACATCCAGTAGGGCTGTTCGCCATGTTCGCCGCGCTGGAGCGACCAGGCCACGGTGATGAGCGTCCGGGTCGTGGCCATGCGGCGGGCCAGCGCGTGGATCGTGTCGGGCGCGACCCCGCACAAGGGGGCCGCCCATTCGGGGCTTTTTGGTGTGCCATCGGCCTCGCCCGTCAAATAGGGGCGGAACCTGTCGTATCCGACGGCATGAGTGTCGAGAAAGGCCCGGTCGGCCAGGCCTTCGCTGTCCAGCACATGGGCCAGCGCCAGCATCAGCGCGGTATCGGCCCCCGGCACCACCGCGATCCATTCGGCCCGCGGATCCGCATCGCCCCGCTGCGGCGCGATGTTGATGCAGCGCATGCCCTTTTCGGCAAACCGGTCGAACCACAGGGCCGTTTCATGTTCGGTGATGCCGCCCATGCTGACCTGCGAATTCTTCGGATTGATGCCGCCGAACATGACCAGCGTTTCGGTATGGTCATGGATCGTCTGCCAGCCGTCCTGATGCTGGTAGAGCAGGTCGAGGAAATCCACGCCGAAGACATGCGGCATGATCGCCTGCGCACATCCGGTCGAATAGCTGCCGACAGAGGCGACATAGCCGCCAAGGCAATTGAGAAACCGGTGGACCTGGCTTTGCGCGTGATGAAACCGCCCCGCCGAGCCCCAGCCATAGGAGCCGCCGAAGACCGCCTCGTTGCCGTGGGTATCGACGATCCGACCGATCTCTTGCGCTACGATATCAAGTGCCTCGTCCCATGGCAGGGCGACGAAGTCGTCGCTGCCCCGGCCTGCCCTGTCGCGACGCTCGAGCCAGCCGCGCCGAATCGAGGGGCGCGCAACGCGGCTGCGATGATGGATCGCCGCCGGCAGGATCGCCGGGATCGAGGGCGGATCGGGATCCGCCGCGAAGGGCCGGGCCGCGACAACGCGGTCGCCCTCGACATCGACCTCGAAGGCGCCCCAATGACTTGTCGTGATGCTGGTCTTGATCCCGGTGCGGTCTGCCATGTTGCCTCCCCCCTGATGTCCCATCGAGGACCATAGCGCAGCGGCGTGGAGAACCGGAACCGGGAAATGGCGCCCTTCGGGGCGCGGGATCACAGGCCCCGGCGCATCGCCTCGGATATCGCCATCTCGTCAGGGCCGGCCCCCCTGACCAGGAGGACGCAGGCCCCGCCGGGCCATATGCCGGGGGCGACCGCGCCAAGTGGTGCTGCCCGGGCAAGGCTGCCCGCCCGTTCGGCGACGATACCGCCGGTGGCCGCGCATGGCCCCCAAAGCACGGCCCCCGACCAGCCCGGATCGCGGCGCACCTGATCAAGCGCATCTGCCGGGCACAGGCCGAACCTCGCCTCCGGGCCGCCGCCCCGCAGCCGGCCCAGCCATCCGCTGTCCTCCTTGCCCGGAGAAAGCCCGATCCCGCGCAGGAAGGCCGGTTCGGCCAGCCGGATATCGGCAGGCAACCGGTCGGCGGGGCCTTCGGCCAGCCAGCGCCACAGCCCCTGCCCGCCCAGCGTCGCACCCTCGGGCGCAAGCCGGACAAGGCCGCCCATCCGCCGCAGCATCCCGGCCCGCGACCCGTCGATCCGCAAGGGCACCGGCGCATCGGGGGCAAGCCCCGGCAGGTGTATGATCGGGGCATGCGCGATCTCGACCCATGCCCCGGCAAGACCCTGCCGCACCAGCATCTGGCGCAGGCTTTCGACGAGGGGAAAATACCCGTCGATCGTCTCTTCGAAAAAGCGGCCCTCGACAGGCAGGATCGGGCCGGCCATTGCCGCTCCTAGAACAGGTTGAAATATTCGGCCTGTTCCCATTCGGAAATGGTCGACAGGTAGCGCCCCCATTCGGCCCGCTTGATATGGGCCAGATAGCGGACGACATCCGCGCCCAGCCGGTCCGCGAACAGATCCGACGCCTCGAAGGCCTCGATCGCCTCGATCATCGTGGCGGGCAATGCCACGGCCGTCTCGTCATAGGGGGTTTCGGTGGCGGGGGGCGGCGTGGCGCCACGGGCGATCCCGTCCCGGCCCGCGATGATCTGCGCGGCAAAGGCAAGATAGGGATTGGCCGTCGGATCGGCGACCCGGTTCTCGACCCGGCTGGCGCGATCGCCGGGTTGAAGCAGCGCCCGGATCATCGCGCCGCGATTGTCCCACCCCCATTGCACCCGGTTGGGCGCAAGCTGGAAGGGCGCGAACCGCTTGTAGCTGTTGATGGTGGGCGAAGTCAGAAGGCAGGAGGCCGCCGCATTGTCCAGAAGGCCCGCGATCCAGCCCGCGGCCTCGGTCGTCAACTCCCCCGGCGTGGCGGGCGTGAAGGCGTTTTCACCGCTCGAGCGGTGTAGGAGAGACTGGTGGATGTGCCAGCCATTGGCCGCGGCATTGGGCAGGCGCGGCTTGGCCATGAAACTCGCATGCAGCCCGCGAGCGTGGCACACCTCCTTGACCATGGTCCGGAACAGGACGGCCCGGTCGGCCTGCCCCACCGGGTCGGACGGCGCAAAGGTGAATTCGAACTGGCTTGGCCCCATCTCGATTTCCATGCTGCGCGGCGCAAGGCCCATCGCCGCGGCCATCCGCCGGATCGTGTCGAGAAGGTCTTCGGCCTCGCCGTAGCGGGTCTCGGTCAGGTATTGCCAGCCCTGGGTCAGGTTGCGCGTCGCAACCGGCGCAGGCGGCATCGTGGCCTGCCCGTGGTCAAGCGCCGCGTCCAGACGCTCGAAGACCTGGAACTCCACCTCCAGCCCCATCATCGCGGCATAGCCGTCCGAGGCCAGATCATCGACCGCCCGGCGCAGGATCGTGCGGGCCGAGACCGGGACCGGCGCACCCGCCCTGTCGGCCACGTCGCACAGGATCATCACCGAATGCGGCGACCACGGCACGGGAACAATCGTGTCCGGGTCGGGGACCATCAGGACATCGCTGGCGCCGGCAAAGGGCAGCGCGTCGGTGGCCGCCGCACCGTTCCAGACCGGGAAAACCGTCTTGTGGGACGTGTCCTTGAGCAAGAGCGTCGACGGCATCCCGAGGCCCGAGACAAAGGCCGAAACAAGCGCCTCGGCCACGATGGTCTTGCCGCGCAGGATGCCGTGCTGGTCGGTGAAACACAGCCGCACCGTTTCGATCCCGTCGGCCTCGATGCGGGCCGCGACCTCTGCCGCGCGCGCCACCGCCGTGCCGCCCAGCAGCCCCGCCCTCGCCAGCGGACCCGCCCCGATCCTGTCCCGAATGGAGGTGCCCATGGATCAGACCGACGCGTCCCAGGGGCAGGCGCCGCGCCGGGCCATGTCGGCCTGCCAGCTGGCTTTCTGCCAATCCTCGCTGTCGGTGATGGCGTCGTTCGACAATGGCCCGACCAGGCGGTCAAGCCCGGCCCCGCCCAGCATCGGAAGGGCCGCGTCCTCGCCTTCCTCGAGCGCGGTGATCGCGCGCCGCAGCATCCGCCGGTAGCGGATGATCGCCACGTCGCTGCGGCCCAGATGTTCCTGCGTGCGGTCCTGGATGCGGCCCATCCCCTCGACCGCCCACTGGTCATGCACGTTGATGTCGAGACCCATGCCCGTATAGGTCAGGCGCGCCTGTTCGTCGGGGTCGAAATGGTAATCGTTCGACCGGTTCTTCAGCGGTGCATAATCCGGCAGGCGATGTTCCTTCAGCCGCTGTTCGCGCATCAGCGCCTTGTCGACGGGCCGGTCGAAACTGGTGAAGATCGTATACCAGTAGCAGGTCTCGTCATCGATCGGCACATGCCACTGGGTGATCGTCATCTCGCGCGACATCGGGATGCAGATCGCCTCGGGGAAGATCTGGTTGGTCACCCGCACATGGGTCAACGCGCCCTCCATGTGGCGCAGCGCGGTGATCTTCAGGCCGAATTCCGTCTCGTCGACGCGGATCTCGGGGCGCGGATAATCCCGCAGCACCTGCGTCATCGGCATGTTGGTCTGGGCGGCCCTGTCGCGAAACTGCTTGCCATAGCCCTCGTCCGGATCCTCGTCCTCGAGAAACCGGTGGAGGAACGAGGCATGGGCCGGGTCGATCCCGATCTCGAGCGCCTGAAGCCAGTTGCACTCCCACAGGCCCTTGAAGGCAAAGACATGGCTGTCCGGCGCGCGGAAACAGTCGAAGGACGGGAAATCGGGCGGGTCGCCCGGGCCCATATAGGCAAAGACGACACCCGCCCGCAGCGTGACGGGATAGGTCGGTCCATCGGGGTCCGTGACCACCGTGTCGGGGAAATGGGCCGGGGGCTCGTCCGGCGCGGCCCTGCGGGTGACGAGCCGTGGCCCGTCCTCGCCCGCGACCAGGGCCAGCCTTTCGCCCATCAGGTTGACGGGCAACGGCAGCCCTTGGTCCATCTCGTCCTTCAGCGCGGCCGGTTGCCAATAGCGGCGCAGCACGGCGCCCGCGGGCGTGCCCGGCCCGATCCGGGTGATCCGGTCATTGAGTTGCTGGCTGATCATTGCGTCATCCCTTCATCCACCGTGCCGGCATCCGCGCGGGCATAGATCACTCCGTCCAGCTCCATCACCGGCACCACAGGCGCCTTGATCGCCCTGAACATCTGCGAGCCTTCGGGCTCGGCCGGCTGTTCGACACATTGGCCGGTCCGGTCGAAATGCCAGCCATGAAACGGGCAGCGCAGGCCATTATCCTCGAGCCTGCCATAGCACAGATCGGCACCGCGATGCGGGCAGTTGCGGCCGATCAGGCCCAACTCCCCCTCGTCGTCACGAAAGAGCACCAGTCGCCGCCCCTCGAACGTGACGCCCAGAACCGACCGCCCGGCCGGCAGATCGCGGCTCAGCGCGATTTGCTGCCAGCCGGGACCGGGTTCAACGCAGGTTGGACTGTCGATCATTGAAACCCCGGTCAATTGTGCGATAATCGCACATCAATTCGTTATATGAACACTACCGGGTCCGGAGGGCCTGTCAACATGGGCAATTCCGACGGCGCATCGACCTTTGCCAAGGGCCTCAGGGTTCTGGCCTGTTTCGCCACCGGCGCCCGCGGGCTGACGATGGCCGATATCGCGCGGCAGACCGGGCTTGACCGGGCAGCCGCCCGCCGCCTGTGCCTGACGCTGATCGAGGAAGGATATCTGCGCAAGGACGGGGCCGCGCTCGGGCTGACGCCCAGGATCCTGAGCATCTCGGCCGGATACCTGACGGCCAACGAGATCGGCCGCGTCGTCCAGCCGATCCTTAACCTCTTTGCCGAAAGGCTGGACGGCGAGATCGCCCTTGCCGTGCGCGACGGCGACAGCGCGCTGTACGTCGCGCAATCGGCCACCGCCTCGGCGCGGGTGTCGATCGGATTTACCGCCGGAAGCCGGCTTCCGCTCCTGCCGACCGCGATCGGGCGGATGCTGCTGGCCCGAAGCCCCGATGACGTGATCCCGGGCCTTCTGGAGGGCGGCCCCCTTCGCCGCTTCACCGAAGAGACCCAGACCGACCCCGACGCGCTTCGCCGCGCGATCGAGGCCGCACGGCGCGACGGGCACGCCTTTGTCGCGGGCGAATTCGAACGCGGCGCGGCGGGCCTTGCGGTGCCCGTGGGCCGGATCGGCATGACGACCGCCGCCCTGGGCACGACAGCCTCGGTCAACCGGCTGGCACCGCCAGAGGCCCGCGACCGCGCGCTCGACATCCTGCGGCAGGCGGCCATCTCGCTGGACCGGCAACCCGGCCTAGGCTGAGGCCGCTGTCCTGCCTTCGGCCGCCCAGATCGCGCCGCGGCGGATCATCTCGGTGACTTGCGGGACCTTGAGATCGTCCAGTTCGTGCCCGATGGAGCAGTAGAAGACCCGGCCCTTGTCCCAGCGGCGGGTCCATGTGACCGGGATCACGGTGCCCTCGATCCACCACAGGTGATCGCCCGAAAAGGTCGTGGTGGCCAGCACGGTGTTGGACGGATCGGTGAGCATGTAATACTGCTCCGACCGGATGCGGAAACTGCGGATCCCCTCGACCAGCGGATGGGCCGGCTGGCAGATCGTCACGTCATAGTCGATGTAATCCTCCTTGGGCTGGAGGTTGTCGGGCCATCCGGGCGGGTGAGCCACGAACTGCCCCCCGATCAGGAAATGATAGGTCGGCCGGTCGCGGAAGGCGTCGCCCATATGGCCGTGCCAGCCCGCCAGCCCGCAGCCGTCGCCGATCAGCTTCAGCAGCCCGTCTTCCTGCGGTTTGGTCATGTTGCCGAACTCGTCGCGATGGCCCGACCGGGCGGAGGACCAGATCGGCGTGATCAGGTCGACATCGGCCATTTCCTGCGGCCGCTCGAGCGGGTCGAGCGTGTCGTGGACATCGACCTCGAAGCCGTTTTCCTCGAGCAGGGTCTTGTACCATTGGGCGAAACGGGTGGGGGTGTGGCCTTCCCAACCACCGACGAACAGTGCAGCCTTCATTGCTGCATCCTTTCCTTGAAGTGGGGGCGTCAGGCGACCTTGTCCCCGGTGATGCCGGAAATCGCCTGGACCAGGCTGTCCTCGGTCACCTCTTCGGTGGTGAATTCCCGGATGACCCGGCCGGAGAACATCGCGACAATCCGGTCCGAGACGTGCAGGACCTCGGGCATTTCCGAACTGATCACGATGACCGCAAATCCCTGCGCCGCGAGGTCGCGGATCAGGTTGTGGATCTCGGCCTTGGAGCCCACGTCGATGCCGCGCGTCGGTTCGTCCACGATCAGGACCTCGGGCCGCATGGACAGCCATTTGCCGATGACGATCTTCTGCTGGTTGCCGCCCGACAGGTTGCCCACGGTTTGCCGCCAGCCGGGCGTGCGGATATCCAGCTTGTCGCGGTATTGGTCGAATATCGCGACCTCGGCCCCGTCGCTGACAAAGGGCCCGGCGGTCAGGTCATCGACCTGCGGCAGGGTCATGTTGTCCCGGCAGTTCATGCCCAGAACAAGGCCCTGCCCCTTGCGGTCCTCGGGCACCAGCGAGATCCCGTGCGAGATGGCGTCGACGGGCGAATTGATCCGGACCTCATTGCCGTTGAGAAGGATCTGCCCTGCCGACGGGTCGCGCAGGCCGAAGATCGTCTCGGCGATTTCCGTCCTGCCGGCGCCGACGAGGCCGTAAAAGCCCAGAACCTCGCCCCGGCGGACATTGAAGCTGACATCGCGGAACAGCTCGCCACAGCTCAGCCCCCGCACCTCGAGCGCGATCTCGCCCATCTCGTGATGGCTGACGTTGCGCGACAGATCGAGGCTCCGCCCGATCATGAGCTGCGTCACCTTGTCCTCGTCGGTCTCGGCGGTGTTGAGGGTGCCGCGATACTGGCCGTCGCGCAGAACGCTGATGCGGTCGGTGATCTTGAAGATTTCCTCCATCCGGTGGGAAATATAGATGATACCAACGCCCTTTGCTTGCAGATCCGCGATCACGTCGAAGAGAACGACCTTCTCCGCATCGGTGAGCGAGGCGGTCGGCTCGTCGAAGATCACCGCCCTTGGATCGACGGTCAGCGCGCGGGCGATCTCCACCATCTGCTGGTTCGCGATCGACAGGTCCCCCACCCGCGTGCGGGCGTTGAAGCTGACATTGAGCGTCTTGAGGATCGCGTCGGTCCGGGAATAGAGCGTGGCCCAATCCACCCGGCCGAAGAACTTCAGAGGCAGTTCCCCGAGAAAGATGTTCTCGGCCACGCTGAGTTCGTCCGCAAGGCTGAGTTCCTGGTGGATGAAGACGACACCGCGGGCCTTGGCCTGCATGGGCGACGTCATCTCGACCGGCTGTTCGGCGACGAAGATCTGGCCCTCGTCGGGTTTGTGAATCCCGCCGAGAACCTTCATCAGGGTGGATTTTCCGGCGCCGTTCTCGCCCATCAGGGCATGAACCTCGCCGGGCAGCACCTCGAAGGAAACGCCGTCGAGGGCCCGCACGCCGGGAAAGGTCTTCACGATCCCTTCCAGACGCAGGACGGGGGTCTTGTCGGTCATATCTTCAACTCCTCCTTGCCCTTGCGGTTCAGCTGCCGGTCAAGGAACAGCACCGCGATCAGGATCAGGCCGATGACGAGGTTCACCGTCTCGGTATCCGCCCCGATATGACCCAGCCCCTTGCGCAGAAGCTGGATCGCGATCACGCCGCCCAGCGTCGAGAGGATCGAGCCGAACCCGCCGGCCAGCTTGGTGCCGCCCAGAACGACCGCGGTGATCGCCCAAAGCTCGAACAGCATCCCGTCATTGGGGTTGACCGACCCGCTTTCCGAATAGAACACCACCGCCGAAAGTGCTGCCAGAAACCCGATCAGCATGAAATTGATCAGGAAATGCGGCCCCACGCGGATACCGGCATTCACCGCCGCCTCTCGGTTGTTGCCGATCGCATAGGCGTTGCGGCCATGAACCGTCCTGGTCATCAGCAGCCACAGCACCAGCGCCGTTCCCAGAAGAAACCATGTCGCCGTGTGCAGGCCCAGGAACCGCGCCTCGGCGAAATCGACCAGCGTCCAGTTCAGGTGGCTGGTCGGGTTCTCGCCGTTATACATGAAGACAAGACCCCGGTAGCCCAGCATCGACCCCAGCGTGACGATGAAGGCATCGACCCCGGTCTTCCAGACGATCAGCCCGTTGATCGCACCCAGCATGACCCCAGTCAGAAGCGCAAAGAACCACGCCAGCGGGATCGCCCAGTCGCCCAGGGCGGCCATGAAGGGCCAGGTCAAGCTGTCCAGAAGGACGATGGCGGCAAGCGCATAGGTGGCGCCGACGCTGAGGTCGATATTGCCGTTGATCATGATGATCGTCATGCCAAGCGCGATGATCCCGATCGGTGCAGATTGCTTGAGCAGCAGCAGCATGTTGTCGAAATCCATGAACGCCTTTTCCGTGACCGACATGAATTCGCCCGCCACCGAGAAAAAGATCAGCTCGACCACGATAAAGGCCCAGATGCCGCCCTGCTTGATGAGTATGTCCCTTTTCATTGCATCAATCCTCAGGCAATCGGCGACAGAAGACGGCCACGCTTGGCGGCGATATCCAGCCAGACGGCGAGGATGATGATCAGCCACGTCACGACGTACTGAACATAGAATTCAAGACCCATGAGCAGCAGACCGTTCTGGATGAAGCCCAGGATCAGCACGCCGATCACCGTCTTGAAGATCGTGCCCGCCCCCCCCAGAAGAGAGGCGCCGCCAAGGATGACCGCCGCCAGAACCTCAAGCTCCATACCCTGGCCCACCGTGTTCTGGCTGCCCATGCTGCGGCTGGCCTGCAACAGCCCCGCGGTCGCCACGCAGAAGGCCGAGATCAGATAGGTCATGAAGACGACGCGCGCCCGCGGAATGCCCGAAAAGGTCGCCGCCGTTCCGTTGCCGCCCACCGCATAGACCTTTCGGCCAAACGGTGTCCGGGACAGGATGATGCTGAGCACCGCCGCCATCAGCGCGAAGATCAGGATCGGGACCGGGATGCCCATCACGCGCCCCTGTCCGATGATCCCGAACCACGTGCCCGCCTTGTCGGCGATGTCCATGTTCTGTCCGCCCGAATAGGTCAGCGTCAGCCCGTGGATCGCGGACAGCATTCCCAATGTCACGATGAGCGAGTTGAGTTTGAGGTATCCCACAAGGAACCCGATGAAGGCCCCCAGCGCCAGCGTCATGGCAAACATCGCCGGGATCGCGAGCGCCGGTCCCAGCTTGTCGTGCAGGTCAAGGACCACGATCGTCGAGAACGACATCATCGAGCCGACCGACAGATCAAGGTTTCCCCCGATCACGACGAAGGTGACCCCCAGCGCCATCACGCCCAGGATCGCCGAGGACCGGATCACGCCGGAGATGTTGTCGATCGCTATGAAACGTTGATTTGCCAACGCAAATCCAACCATGAAGATCACGAACGCGACAAGGATGCCTTGCCGCGCGAGAAAACTCCCGATGTCCTGCTTCGTTGGTCCCGCCATGGTCCCCTCCCTCTGTGCCGATCTCGCGTATCGTCACACCAATGTCATGCCACCGTCGATCATCACGATCTGACCGGTCATGTAATCGCTGTCGCCGGACGCCAGGAACGTGGTCGTTCCGGTGATGTCCGATGGCTTGGCGACCCGGCCCTTCAGGATCTCGGCCGAGAACTCCTCCATGGCCTGACCCGGGCGTTCCGAGGCACCGATCTGCATCAGGTCCTGATCGACCTGCTCCCACATTTCCGTGGCCACCACGCCCGGCGCGAACCCGGTCACGGTGATGTCGTGCTTGGCCAGATCGCGCGCGCCCGACTGGGTCAGCGACACGACGGCCCATTTGCTTGCGCAATAGGGGGCCACGTTGTCGAACCCCTGCCGGCTGGCGATGCTGGCGGTGTTGATGATCTTGCCGCCGCTGCCTTGCGCGATCATCTGGCGCGCGGCCTCCTGCATGCCGATCATGCAGCCCAGACCGTTGACGCCCATGATGAAATTCCAGTTGTCTTCGGTCACGTCGAGAAAATTCATCGGCTTGTTCACGCCGGCATTGTTGAATTTCACGTCCAGCTTGCCGAAGGTCTCCACCGCATGCGCGATCATCGCCCTGACCTGCGCGCGGTCGGTCACATCGACGGCGCAGGAGGTCACCTTGCCGCCGGCCGCCGCGGCGCGCGCCGCGTTGGCCTCGGCCACACCGGCCACCTTTTCGCCGTTGATGTCGGCAAAGCAGACATCGGCGCCCTCGTGCAGGAGCGCCTCGCCAATCGCGCGCCCGATACCTTGGGCCGCACCCGTCACGATACAGGATCGCCCCGAAACCCGAGCCATCGCCTCCCCCCGTATATTGTCTTGATGAAAGGCAATGCGCGAGGCGGACCCGCCGCCCCGCGCACCACGGGAGGAAATCAGAAGACGGGCTTCGTGAAGTCGCTCATGTTGTCCTGCGTGATCTTCGGCGTGTCGAAGTAGTTCAGGAAGGGAACGTCTTCGCCATTGAGCACGTCGAGCGCGGTCTGAAGCGCGGCTTCGGCGTCATCCACCGGGGACTGGTAGATCGAGCCCCAGTAGTCGCCCTCGGCCATGGCTTCGTAGCCCACGGAAAAGTTGGTGGCGCCCACGAAGGTGATGTCGTCGGCCCGATCGGCGGCACGGGCGGCATTCAGTGCGCCCACGCCCATGTTGTCGTCGCCGGCATAGACGCCGTCGATGTCGTCATACTTGACGAGGAAGGCCTCCATGACCTGCTGCGACTTCTCGCGGTTCCAGTCGCCGGGCTGGGTTTCCACCAGCGTGACGTTCGGGCAGACCTCGGGCAGACGCTCTTCAAAGCCCTGGGCCCGTTCGATCGCGGTGGTGTAGCCGGGCTGGCCGGAAATCTGCACGACACGCGCCTCGTCCTCGATGCCCAGTTCCTGGAACCGGTCGCACATGATTTCGGCCGAGCGGGAGCCTTGCGTGATGTTGTCGGGGCCGGAGAACGAGGCCACGAAATCAAAGCCCGCCTCGGCGATGTTGGAATTGGTCACGATGACGGGAATGTCTTCCTGAAAGGCCTTGCGGACGGCAGGGATCACCGCTTCGCCATTGGTCGGCCAGATGATGATCGCATCGACTTCCTGCTGGATCAGGTCTTCCATCTGGGCGATCTGGCGGGCGACGTCGCCACCGGCATCCAGGACCACGACGTCCACATTGTCATTCGCCTCGGCGGCGGCGATGAAGGCCCGCTCGTAGGTGGTCTGATAGCTGTCGACGCCCACGTTGTTCTGCGTGATACCGATCGTGTAGGTGGCATGCGCGTCGGCAAATGCCGAGGTGCCGAGCATCGCGGTCGAGCAGACAAGCGCGATCTTTGTCGAAATCTTCATATCCGGGTTCCTCCCAAGAGTTCGTTGGCTGATTGCGGCTGTCCTCCCAGCCCGGGATGACCCCGCGCAATCTTTCGTTATCCAGAGCGATTCTGTCCGATTTGACTCATGCCATTTTGTCCATTTCGGATATTTCCATGTCCATCGTGGATATTTTTGACCATACTGCCGGATATCAATCTGAGCAACTTGCAGGAGGTCACCATGGGCGAGTCGCGCTCCCGGGCCGCGGAATCCAGACGTCTTGGAATAATGCAGCATCACGCAATCAAGAAAATCCATTTCGGACAATCATCGCCCGCCAGCGGCGACGACCTGTCCGCCATGGCCGCCAGCCCCGAGCTGGAGCGCGTGATCCTGTTTCTTCAGGAACTCTCGGTCGAACTCGACACCTCGATCGACCCGAACACGCCCAACCCGCATCTCAACATGATCCTGCACCTGTTGCGCAGCCATGCCGAGGGCCGCGTCGTGTCGCCGTCTTCGATGGTGGCGGCCGCCGGTGTCCCCTATGCGACGGCCACGCGCAAACTGGCCGAGATCCGCGATACTGGCCTCGTCGAGCAACGGCCGCGCACACGCACCGGCAAAAGCTATTCGCTGCATCCCAGCCCCGAATTGCTGGAGAAGTTCAGCCAGCTTGCCGACCGGGTCGATCGCCTTGCCCGGTCTGCCTTCGGCACCGGAGAGCGTGCCGATGACGAGGCCGATTATTATTTCGGCGGCTCCTACCAGACGGGACGGGCCGCGATCGCCCCGCCCCGCGCCCTGCCCCAGCCCCTCAAGGCGCCCGGTGGCCTGCGCATCCTCGTTCACGGCGACCCGACCTTCATGGTGATGGAGGCGCTCAAGCGGCAGTTCGAGCAGATCGTCGGCACCGACATCCACCAGCGCGCCTTTTCCATCGACCGCCTGCGCGAAGAGGCGCTGCGCAACGGCGCCCGGCCCCGCAGCCGCTATGACCTGATCGCGGTTGACCTGCCCTGGCTGGGCGAATTCGTCGAAAAGGGCGTGATCCAGCCCCTGACCGACGTGATGGATGTGGGCCGCCTCGATCCCAGCGATTTTCACACCGCCGGCTGGCGCGCGGCCCATTGGGGCGGCACGCCCTATGGCGTGCCCAGCCAGACCACGCCCGAGCTGATGTTCTACCGCAAGGACTGGTTCGCCGACGAAGGGCTGGAGCCGCCCGCCACCACCGGCGCGGTGATCGAGGCCGCCCGCCATTTCCACGAACCCCGGCATGGCCGCTACGGCGTGGCATGGAACGCCGCGCGCGGCACCGCGCTGGGGCACACCTTCATGATGACCTGCGCGGCGTTCGGCCAGCCGATCATCGACATCCCCCGGATCGCCGGCGGATATGACGCCGATCACCTCGATCAGGGCGGCTTCCGGCCCACCCTCGATACCGACCGGACCCGGGCCGCCGCCGATTACCTGATGCAGCTTCTGGAATTCTCGCCGCCCGACATCCTGTCGATGTCCTGGTACGAAAGGGTCCGCCCCTATGCCGCCGGAAGCGTGGCGATGGCCTATGGCTATACCCTTCTGGCCCCCTATTTCGAGCTGGACGAAGGTTGCCCTGCCCACGGCAATACGGGCTACCTGCCGCATCCGCACGGGCCCGGCGGCGCGCCCATCGCCCCGGTGGGCGGCTATGTGTTCTGCATCCCCTCGAACCTTGCCGAGGACCGGGTCGAGGACGCGGTCGAGGCGCTGGTGGCCTTTACCTCGCCCGGCGCGCAGAAGCTCTACGCCCAGAACGGAAGCCGCACCTCGCCGCGCTATTCGGTGGGCGCCGACCCCGAGGTGCGGCGGCTCTCGCCCATCTTCGAGCTGGTCGACCAGATGTCCTGGCGCGACGAGCTGCAATTCTGGCCGCGCCCGCCGATCCCCGAGATCTCGGACATCATCCGCATCTGCGGGCACGAACTACACGACATGCTGCGCGGGATCGTGACCCCCCGCGAGGCATTGGCCCGGGCGCAGGCCCGCGCCGAAGACCTCATGCGACAAACGGTTACCCAGGGAGGAAAACATGGACCCCAATCGCCTGAACGGTAAGAACATCCTGATCACCGGTGCCGCCCGCGGCATGGGCGCGGCAAATGCCGAGGCCTTCGCTTCTCAAGGCGCCAATGTCTGCATCGGCGACCTTGACGGGGACGAGGCGCAGAAGATGGCCGACAAGATCAACGCCGCCGGAAACGGCCGCGCGATCGCCGTCACGATGGATGTCACGAAGCGCGAGGACAACGCCGCCGCCGTCGCCGCCTGCGTCGAGGCCTTCGGCTCGATCAATGTCGGGCTCTTCAACGCCGGCCTCAACAAGCCCCGGTTCTTCATGGATATCGACGAAGACAACTGGGACATGATCATGAACGTCAACACCAAGGCGATGTGGCTGGGCATGCAGGAATGCGCCCGCCAGATGATCGCGCAGGGCCCGATGGAGGATCACCCCTACAAGATCATCAACGTGGGCAGCATCGCCTCGCGCAAGCCGCTGGTCGACGTGACGGTCTATTGCACGTCGAAATACGGCTGCCTGGCGCTCACCCATTGCGGCGCCGTCGCCCTGTCGGAGCACAACATCACCGTCAACGGATATGCGCCCGGCGTCGTCGTCACCCCTTTGTGGGAACAGCTCGACAAGGACCTCGTGGATATCGGCTTCAAGCAGAAGGAAGGCCAGGCCTACGAGGACATCGTGCGCGACGCGCTCCAGATCAAGCGGGTCTCCTATCCCGACGACATCACCGGCACCGCCTCGTTCCTTGCCTCCGACGACAGCGACTACATGACGGGCCAGATGATCCATATCGACGGGGGCTGGTGCATCCAGTGATGCCCGCCATCCCGGCACATCCGGGACGGGCGAGGCGCCCGCCCCATGAACCTCACCTCAATGAAAGGCGGGCCGATCGCCCGCCCTGCGGAGAAATCACATGTCACGCGCCTTGATGCCTAATTTGTTGACGCCACAGGATTTGGAGCCGAACTGGGAGTGGCGTGAGCGGTTGCCTGCCTGGGGTCACACGTCTGTTGATTTCGAGCGTCGTGT